>Ga0180223_1000020_pt1 | contig 509505 bp, 490 predicted proteins | sample eDN5th30CKraftOP_FD_151337 | JGI IMG/M metagenome (GOLD analysis project Ga0180223, IMG submission 151337) | Enriched Organic Plus compost microbial communities from Emeryville, California, USA - eDNA 5th pass 30_C Kraft OP (version 2) (version 2) ...
GGCGCCCACGCAGGGCAGCAACGCCCAAAGGCCGGGGAAGGTCGTTTTCTCGGTGAACGCAAAGACGGCATAGCCGATCAACGCGATTCCGACGACGGAGGCCGGATGTGCAAGGCGCGGCGTGGCTGCCGGCGCAAAGACCAGAAGCGCGCCCAGCGCCAATTCCCATGCCCGCGTGTGCAGCATGTAGAATGCCATGTCGCGATCTTCACCGACCACGATGGCCGAAGCGATCAGGCTTACGACGACGATGAGCACAAGGCAGGCTATCGCCGCCTTGCGGCCAAACCGGAACAGCAGGGCAAGCAGCAGCGGCCAGATCACATAGAACTGCTCCTCGACAGCCAGCGACCACATATGGAGCATCGGCAGCAGATCGGCTGCCCGGTCGAAATATCCCGTGTTCCAGAGGAAATAGAAATTCGCGAGGCCGAATACGGAATATGCTGCCTGCCAGCCAAGGCTCTCGTAGTCGGCCGGGAACATCAGCACGTAGCCGGCGACAAGGCTGGCCAGAACCACCGCGACCAGTGCAGGCAGGATACGGCGGAAGCGCCGATCATAGAAGCCGGCCAGCGAGAAGCGGCCCGCCTCGATCTCCTTCACCAGAATGCCGGTGATCAGAAAGCCGGAGATGACGAAGAACACGTCAACGCCGACGAAGCCGCCGGTGAATGGCCAGACGCCGAAATGATAAAACAGAACCGGCAAAATCGCGAGCGAGCGAAGTCCGTCTATATCCCTGCGATAGTTCAATGCCGCCCACCCCGCTGCTGTCTGGCTCCGTAGTAGGCGAAGCCAACACAAATCCGCAACCCACCAACCGTCGGTATCAGTGAAAGGAAAACCTATGGCGATTTCCCTTCTCACCAAATGAGGGCGAGTGTGACGCGCTATCTCAGCCTGACCAAGGTGTAGGTCAATCCATACGCTACGTAGTCGTAGCTGTGACCACTTTGCCCGATGAACTCCATGAAAGCCTTGTATTCATGGTCTTGCCATCCGTAGTAGCCGATCAGTTCATCGAAGCAGATCCACGAGCCGGATTTCAGCCTGTGACCTAGCGTGTCGAAGATCGTTTTTGTGGACGAATAAATATCGCAGTCTACACGCAGCAGAGATATTGGCCGCTCGTCTTGGGCCTTATCCCATACAGGCAGCGTTTCATCGAACCATCCTTTATAAAGAATGACGTTTTCTGGCATGTCCGGCAAAGCCCCTTTGATCTCCCCAAAAGCGCCTCGCCGACTATGGGACCAATCTTCCGGGAGACCCTCGAAGCTATCAAATCCGTGTATCGTGTGTTGTGGATAAATCTTCGCCAGCCGGCGTGTGGACCCGCCCTTGTAAACGCCAAGATCAAGCACATATCCGCCAAGTTGTAATATCTCGTCTTTGCGATTCTCGATGATTAGAAACTGATCGGCTGTAAAAACGGCTGATCGCATATGCTGGTCTATGAAATCGTAGGTATCGCGCGCTGCCCTACGGCTTCTCTCGGCCATAAGGTGCATCCAGCGATTATTGTATTCCATATAACGCCGGACTATACTGTCAACCGTGGGAGTTCCCAACTGCTGGAATACATCGCCTATATCAATTTTCACAGGATGCGAACGAAGCGCGTCCTGCACCGCATCTACCACCAGCTTTTTTATCTCGGTATTATCCACTTTCAACCCCGCGTCGTTTGTTGTGTGAGACAATAAATCCGCATTCGTCATCTCTACCATGAGATGAAATTGCCGAAATATGCAGACAAAGTGTGCGAAGCTTATGCGCGATGCCGTCTGAATGCGGAGTAGATGCACGGTAACATAGACGGACCGCGCGAAGTATTAGCGGAAAAGACTGGCACGCTTTGTGATAGAATCGCACGCCGAACATGCATCTGCTCTGCAATTGCGTGGCGATGATGCAGATGATCAGGAGCCGGAGGTCACAAAGAGAATATCCAACCCGACGAAGCTGCCGGTAAACAGCCACGCTCCGAGATCGCAGGAAAGCAGAGGGAAAATCGCTAGCGTGTCCTTCTATGTCGCTGCGATAGTTCAAAGCCGCCCATCCTTCTGAAGCGACCTCAGAAATTACCGCTCAGAGGTAATAGAGAACGTCGCCAAAGACCATGCCGTTCTGGGGCTCGTCCATATGCACTTCCGCGCTGGACAAGCCAGTGAAAGCGGCCTGAATCCCCATCTTTGCCTCCGGTTTTGCCCAGCGGAACAAGACATTCTTGTAAGATGGTTGCTGGCTCATGACGAACTCATGAATCTGCCGAATATTCTTCGGGCTGCACTCAATCTGCAGCGCCCCGATAGGAATAGACCAGTCATGCGTCTTAAGAATAGAGAGGTCCATCCCTTCCGCATCGATCATGAAGAAGTCGATGGCAGTAATAGCCTCTTGTTCGTAAAGCTTCTTCAGTGAGATCGCAGGAACTGTCACAGGTTTGTGTTCCGGATGATAGCTGCGCAAGGAACTGATGCTTGGGTGTTCTTCACTGAAGTAAAAGGTCACGGAATCCTCGTCCGTCAGCGTGATCGCCTTGTTGAGGAAACGATAATTCGGATCGCCCATTCGTTGGGCTTCTTCCTCGGAGGGTTTATAGGTCGGAGAAGCATCAATAGCGATGACCCTCCACCCGTTCTTTACGAAGCCCTTCGCTAAATTCCCCTCCGACGCGCCAATCTGGATCATGACGCGAGGATCATTAAGAGGCTTCACGCTCTCAAGAATGCGACGAGTTTCCTGCTTATCATTCAAGGGGGCACTTTTGTTCATATCAGCCTCTCTATGATAAAGTCGCCGCGAATACGTAGGCTGTGTTGTGGCATCGTCATATACCCGATGTCCAGCCGATGTGCAGCAGTCATGCGGGCGTGAAGTAGTATTTTCCCCGCTTCAGGGTTTCCGCATATCCGGCACCCTTCATAAGCATGCGAACCGCATCGGGATTGCCCCAACTGTGGACCTCGATGAACATCGGAATCGATCTGGTCTTAAGCGTCTGAACGCCACCCAACAGAGCCTGAACCTCGGCACCTTCGATGTCCATTTTGACCAGATCGACCGGCTTCCCAGCAAAAAAAGCATCAATGGTAAATGCCGGCACGGTCACTTCGCGCCACTGAACATCAGGCTTGTTTATCGAGCGCGCGGCTATACCGCCGCTCACATTCGAATCCGTGGTGTTAAAGGTGATCGTACCATCCTTGTCGGATACCGCGGCGTGAATCGCAGTAATGGTGTTGCCCGTTTCCGCTTGCCACTTGGCGCAGTTTCGCTCGAGTTCCTCGAAGCGGATCGGATCTGCCTCTATCGCATAGATCGTTCCGTTCCGCATGTTGCGGGCCGCCAGCCGGGTATATTGCCCCAGGCTTGCGCCAAAATCCACGAAACACTTGGACCTGGACAGGATGGGCGCGAACCAATCGAGAATGTCCTTCTCGTCCGGGTTGTCGGAGAAATATGCCCGACTAAGCGACTCATAGACCTGCTGCTTGTCCATTCACGGACTCCTTCTGTTGAAGCGTTTCTAGTAAGCGAATTGGGCGTCAACCCGCAACCGCCTGTCTGAACCGGGACGGCCGAACCACCAGCGCCTTCGTCTCGAAGCCGAGAGCGTCGGACACTATGTTGTCGACGATTTCTAAAGCCATTGGCGATCCTCGTCTAAACAGTGGGGCGTGAACGCTGACAAACATACGGCCGTCACGACGCCCTGATGACGCCGATGACGGCCGGGTGATTCTCCGCTTTGGCGGTATGGCTGCGATGCTCGGGGCCTAGGCTTTCCGGCGCAGCGACCAGACAGCGGGAATGAGGGATGCCGCGAGCGCCGCCTTGATGAGGTCGGGCACGATGAAGGGCAAAACGCCGAAGGTCCAGGCGTTCTGCACCCCGAGCAGCGTCGCAAGCCAGGCATATCCGAAGGCCAGGATTATCGCGGAGCCTGCAAGGGTCGCTCCAAAGAGCTTGAACGGATTGCGGTCCCAGCCGCGATCCGCCGCCCAGCCGACAAGAGCGGCGGCCGCCACCATGCCGACCAGATAGCCGCCGGTCGTTCCCATCATGTAATAGAGGCCGATCCCCTTCTCCGGCGTGCTCTGGAATACCGGCAGCCCGGCGGCGCCCTCGATCATGTAGAGCAGCACGGTGGCAAGCCCGAGCCGCAGGCCGAACGCGGCGGCCAGCGCCAGCACAGCGAAATTGCCGAGATAGAGATCGACCGGCCCAAGCACCACCTTGGTCTTGGCGGCAATCGTCAGGAGAAGCGTGCCGAGGAGCGCCAGGGCGAACTGCGCCATGAGCCTCGCGGCGCGATTCTGCGGCAAAGCCAGCGAAACCAGGGGACGAGCGATAGTTGCGGAAGCCATGAAGCCCTCCAGACGGGTGGTGAAGGTAAAAGACAGGTTTCCGGTATATTGGCTTCCGTGATAAGCGGCAACTCGTCCGCGCCGATTTCCCGCGTTTTGGATTTCCTCTCATGGCTCTGGAATTCGACATGGAGTTCAACCCGGCTTATGGCCGCGCAGTAAGCCTAGCGCCCGGCATTCGCCGCCTGACGGTGAACAACCCCAGCCCGTTCACCTTCCGCGGCACAAACAGCTATATCGTCGGGAAGGAGACGCTGGCCGTGATCGATCCGGGGCCGGAGGACGACGCCCACTACGCCGCGCTGCTCGACGCGATAGGCGGGCGTCCCGTCAGCCATATCTTCGTCAGCCATACGCATCGCGACCACTCCCCGCTGGCCGCGCGCCTGAAAGCGGCAACGGGCGCGCTCACCGTCGCGGAAGGCCCGCACCGCCCGTCCCGCCCCCTCAGGATCGGCGAGGAAGCGCGGCTCGATTCGGCGGGCGACATGGATTTCCGTCCCGACATCGCGCTGGCCGACGGAGCCGCGATCGAAGGCGACGGCTGGAGCCTCCGCGCGATCCACACGCCCGGCCACTGCGCCAATCACATGGCGCTGGCGCTGGACGGCACGGGAATCACCTTTTCCGCCGATCACGTCATGGCGTGGTCCACGACGGTCGTGGCGCCACCCGACGGCGCGATGGCCGACTACATGGCCTCGCTCGAGCGGTTGATCGAGCGCGACGACCGGCTCCTGCTGCCGGGACATGGCGGGCCGGTGAACAGCCCAACAGCCTTCATGCGCGGGCTGCGAAGCCACAGGAAAATGCGCGAGCGCGCCATCGTGGAGCGCATCCGCGCCGGCGACCGCACCATCGGCGAAATCGTCGCCGCGATCTACCGCGACACCGACCCCCGGCTGCATCGCGCGGCCGGGCTTTCGGTGCTCGCCCATCTGGAGGACCTCGTCGCGCAGGGCGGCATCGTCGCGGACGCAGACGTGGCGATGGACGGAAGTTTCCGTCCGGCCTGATCACTCCTCCGGCGGAGGAGCCGCCGTTCCGCGCGCCGCGACCTCCGCATCGAGCGCATCCAGGAAAGACGTGATCTTGGCTGCATTGTCGCCAATATCGTGCGCCCCGTATCGCGAATTCGAGCGCATATCGACATAGGAGGAGGTTTCTCCCTCGTCGGTCAGCCGGATTGCGACATCCGATACGAAGCCGATCAAGGGTGTCAGGGCGACCGCCTCGATGGTCGCCTCGCCCGCCGTCAGCTGTTCGCCCGCGCTGCGCGTCACGCGCCAGCGTTTCCGGGCCAGCACCGCCTCGATGGCTTCGAGAACGATCTCGGACGGCACAACATAGCGCCGGCCCGTCACGCCCGGATAGGCGCGCGACTGCAATGCGGCCAGCCCCGCCGGCAGATCGCCGATCCTGTTCATGCCCGGCCGGCGCAATTGCCGCGCGGCGAAGAAGCGGGGCGCTTCGATCACATCGGTCGATATGTCGCTCAGGCGGGGCAATGTGAACGCACGGAATGCCGCGAAGCCGAACGGCAAAAGCACGATTGCCGCCACCAGCACCGCGAACACGGAGGAGCGCCCTCCCCTGTCTCCATATTGCCACAGCCGCGCCAGCCCGACGGCGGAACAGAACAAGGCCACCACCGCGAGCGCGCAAATGATGCCCAGCAACCAGAAGAAAGCCGGCGTATCCACCAGCCCGATGCGATGACCAAAACCGGAAGTGAGAAAGAGGACCGCGGAGAAGATGGCGAACCGCCGCGCCCAAACCGCCGCGACAGATGTCCGCCTCTCGAAAATGACCTTCATGCCGAAGCGCCGCCGCACCAAACCGATGCCGGCTTGTAGCCGCTCATGCAAACCGGGTCAAAGCGGCCCGCGTTCCGCCGACGCCATTTTCATTCGACATAATGCCCGCCGGACGCTACAGCAGCGCGGCCCCTGCGTTGCCCGCGCGGAGGCGAAGATGAAGAGTTCCCTCCGAGGCCGATGACCCGAAAGCGCATTCTCATAACCGGTGCAAGCGGCTGTGTCGGGCACTATCTCGTCGAAGACCTGCTGAGGAACAGCGAGCATGAGCTGGTGCTCGTGCTGCGCGATCCTGCCAAACTGCAATTGAACGTGGCAGGAAACGAGCGCGTCCGTATCATACCAGCCGACATGACGGATGTTGGCTCATATGCGGGCAATCTCGGCCGCATCGACGCTGCCCTCCTCGTCGCGGCGGCATGGGGCGGCAATGAGGCGTTCGCCGTCAACTATACGGCCAATCTCGCGCTGGCGGATGCGCTGATCGAGCAAGGCTGCCCCCGCATCCTGTATTTCTCCTCGGCAAGCGTGTTGCAGGCCGAAGGGCTGATGCTGCCCGAAGCGAAGCTGCTCGGCTCCGACTATATCCGCTCGAAATACGATCTGGTCGAGGCGATGGAGAAACGCGCCGAAGGCGCCGACATCGTCGGCCTGTTCCCGACGCTGGTGCTCGGCGGCGATCCCGACAAGCCCGTCTCGCATTTCGCCAGGCTGCTCAGGCAGGCCGCACCCTGGGCGTGGCTGGCGAAGCTGCTGCGCGCCGACGGCAAGTTCCATTTCATCCATGCCCGCGACATAGCCATCGTGGCGCGGAAGCTGATCGATGCCGATTTTCCCGCCGGCATTCCGCAACGCATCGTGCTCGGCAACCCCGCAATGACCGTCAACGCTTTCGTGGATGGCTTCGCCGCGCATATCGGCGCGCGGCGCGCGCCCTTCACGGTCACGCTGCGCGATTCCTTCGCGGAATTCCTGATCCGCGTGTTCCGCATCAAGCTGTCGCCCTGGGACCGGTATTGCATGGAGCATCGCGACCTCTCCTTCCGAGATGCGCGCAACCCCGCTGCGTTCGGCGAGGCCGCCTTCACGCCAGACCTTCCCTCGGCGCTCGACAGTATCGGTGTCACGCGGCGGCGATAGCCGCGCCGAAGCGCGTTCCGGCATGCGGAGTTGAGAACGAAGGACGCCAAAACTTGACTCCACGTGCCTCGCTGGCCAGCCGGACAGAACGCCGCAGACGCAATTAGTCAGTATACATAAGGTGGTTCATCTGGCCGGGCCGGAAGTTTCCGCCTGAAAAGACGTCTCTTGGGAGGAAAAGAAATGACCATCATTTTTGCGCGCCGTTCGCGGCGCCGCATCGCGGCTGCGGCAGCCGCCCTTGCAATGTTCACCGCAAGCCAGAGCCTCGCGCAGGTCATCGACCTTGCCGGACAAACGGTCACGCTCGTGCACAACGCCGCACCAGGCGGCGCAACAGCGATCGGAGCGCAAATCGCCGCAAATGCCTGGGCAAAGACAATGGCCGGAAAGCCTACCATTATCGTCCAGTCGGTCGAAGGCGGCGCGCTTTCACGCGGCATCCATCAGGTGCTCAACGCGCGTCCCAACGGCCTGACCATCGGCTGGCTTGCCTGGAACGGCTCCACGCGCATCCTCGATCCCGACGAGCTTCAGATCCCGTTCAAGAACTTCGCGCTGATCGGCGGCGCTGGCGGCGCCAATTTCTACCTGCATGTGTCGAAGGAGGCAGGCGGCGGACTGACGGACAATGACAGCTTCGCTTCCAGGGTCAAAAGCCTGACCTTCGGCGGCTTCAACCCGAAAAGCTCAGGCGCAATGAGCCTCGCCGCGGCGCTCGATATGCTCGGTATCGACTTCAATTTCGTTTCCGGCTTCAACGGCGAAGGCCCTCTTCTCGCTGCCCTTCAGCGCGGCGAGATCCAAGGGTATCCGGGCACCGGCATCTTCTACAAGCAATCTGTCAAGGAAGAGATGATCGACGCCGGCAAATCGCTCGGCGTCTTCTATTTCTCATCGCCGAATGAGGACGGCACTGCACAGATCGAGGATCCTGCACTGTCGGATATGGAAACCTTCGACAGCTATTATCGCCGCGTGAAGGGCAAGGCGCCGGAAGGCCCAGCATGGGAAGTGATCAAGTTTCACGGCCGGGTGAGCAACCCGGTCAACTGGCTTGTCGTCGCACCTCCCGGAACGCCGGCCGAACATCTGCAGATGCTGCGCGAATCTTTCATCGAGGCAACGAAGGACCCGGAATTCCTCGCCCAGATCGACAAGGCGTTCAGCCAGGAACTGACGATCACGGACGGTGAAGGCATCACCAGGATCGTCGATGAGGTGTCGAGCGTGAGCGACGCGTTTAAGGATGTGATGCGCGGCTATATCTCACGCATGGAGCACTAGCACCCGCCAGCGAAAAGCCCGTCGGGCATGTTCCCGGCGGGCTTCCGGGCAGGCTGTTTTTCAGTGGAGCCATCATCCTGCTCCATCTGTTTGCCGGAGCATAGTCTTTTCCGAAACCGGCGCCCGCTTGTGGAGACCAGCCTTTGCCCCTAACGCCGCACTTTCGCCCGCGTGGCTTCCGCGAGGGCGCGGCGTTTCTCTTCGCCCAGCGCCAGCCATGCGCGGCGCCCGGTGGCCATCTCGGCATGGTTCACCATGAGGAACCTGATGAAGCCGGATTTCGGTTCCTCGCCGGTCCGGCGCATCTCCTCGATCCGGCTGGGGATGTGGAAGGCGCGCGACAGACCGCATTCCAGCAAGTGCAGCGGACCGAGTTGCTTGGTCTGGAAAGCCACGGCCAGGTCGGGGTGCTTGGCGTAGTAGATCGCGCCCATCTCGCCGCGCTTCTCCTCGATGTCGAGCTGAGCGAGAAAATCCCTGCGCGTCGCGGGCGGCTTGTAGTGGTAGATCGGCACTTTCCAGTTGTAGCGCCGCTCCACGCCCCACAGCAGCAGGCGGCGGAACATCTCCGCATCCTCCCATCCGTAGGAACGGAAATCGACGTCGAACAGGCCGGCTCCCACCACGGCCTCTCGCGAGACGGAGGCGTTGCCGGTCGGAAAGGCGTTGATGTGCTTGCCCAGCCAGCGCCCGGCGGGAGGATTGCGCTCGGCGGGAACCTCGCTCACCTCGACGATGGGACCGCTCACGGCAAGGTTCGGCTGCGCGCGGTGCATCGCCAGATGCTCCTCGATATAGTCGGGGCGCACAAAGGCGTCGTCATCCACGAAGATAAGAATACGGCCCCGCGCCAGCTCGATGGCGCGGTTGCGCGCGCTCGCGGCGGCTCCCCGCGTCTCCTGCCGGCGATAGATGACATTATCCGCGCCGAGCTCGCGCACGGCGGCCTCCGTATCATCCTCGGAGGCATCGTCCACCACGATGATTTCGTAGCTTTCGCGCGGCGCGGTCTGGTCGAGCATACGCGGCAGGGAAAGCCTCAATATGTCGGCCCGGTTGCGGGTCGGCAGTATCAGGCTGGCTTCAAGGTCCATTCTTCCTCGTCCGACGTAAGCTGTTCCTGGCAGAGCTTGTGATAGAGACCGCCCCGCGCGTAAAGCGCCTCGTGGGTGCCGTCCTCGACAATCCTGCCGCGTTCGATGACGACGATGCGGTCCGCTGTGCGCACGGTCCCAAGCCGGTGGGCGACGATCAGCGTCGTGCGGCCCACGGAGGCGCGGGCAAGCGCATCGCGCACCAGCCGCTCGGATTCGGAATCGAGCGCAGAGGTCGGCTCGTCCAGCAACAGGATTGGCGGGTTCTTCAGGAACACGCGAGCGATTGCGATGCGCTGCCGCTGGCCGACGGAGAGATTACCGCCACGCGGCTCGACATGGGCCTCATAACCACCCACCATGCGCTGCGCGAACTCGTCCACATGGGCGGCGCGGGCGGCAGCCAGCACGTCCTCCATCGCGGCTTCGGGCGCACCGAAGCGCAAATTCTCCAGCAACGTTCCTTCGAACAGCACGGGCTGCTGGAAAACGACGCCGATTTCCCGCCGCAGATCGCCAAGCCTGTATTTGGCTGCATCCACGCCGTCTATGCGGATCACGCCGCTATCCGGCGTCAGGAAGCGCGGCACGAAATCCAGAAGCGTGGACTTGCCACCGCCGCTCGGACCGACCAGCGCGACACGCTGGCCGGCAGCGATGTCGAGGTTGAAATTCTCCAGCCGGAAGCCGCCTTCCTGATAGGAGAAGCCGACATTTCCGAAGCTGATCGCGCCTTTCGTCTTTCCTGCCGGCAAGGGCGTGTCGCCCCCCTCCTCCGGGGGCAGCGCCATGATGCGCTCGAAACGGTCCATCAGCGTCATGAGCTGGATGAACCGGCCAAGCGAATGGCTCGCCTCCTGAAGCGGCGTATAGGCGAGCCCGACGCATACGAGGAACGCGGTCAGTGTCTCTATGGAGATATATCCGCGCTGGAGCAGCACCGCACTCAGCAGCACCATTGCGGAAATGCCGACGGCAGCCGCAAGCGAAACGGCAGCCGGATGCAGCGAATCCATGCGCTCCCGGCGGATATAGGCATCGAGCGTCTCGCCATTCAGCGCGTCGAAGCGGCGCGACACGTCATCCTCGCGATTGAAGGACTTGATCTCGCGTGCGCCGCCCAGCATCTCCTCGAAGCGCCCGACAAGCACGGCCAGCCGTTCCTGCGTACCGTGCGAAGCGCCGTGCAGCTTGTTGCCGAAATAGGAAGTGACGAGGATCAGCGGGCTGATGAGCACGATGGAGCACAGGAAAAGCAGCCAGGAATGCCACGCCATCGCAATACCGAATACCGTCGCCAGGATCAGCGCCGGGGCCAGCACCGCGATGACCCGCATCAGCGATTCCTGGAACGCTTGCAAATCGTTGGAGAAGCTGGAAACCAGCTCGCCGCCGGACATGCTGGCCATCGTGCGCGGCGAAATGCGCAGGATGTGGTGGAACAGCCGCGCCCGCGTGTCGGCGGTGATCTGGTGGCTGAGGCGCACCATCAGATAGGTGCGGCCGAAACCGAACAGCGCGGCGCCGAAAAAGATCAGCAGGCCGAGCAGCAGATGGAGCGCGAGCGCGGAGACATCGCCGGACGGAAACACGTTCGACACGAGCCTGCCTGCCCATAGCGGCATGAGCACGTACAGTCCCGCCGAGGCCGCCGTGCAGAACAGCGCCGAGGCGAAAACGCTGCGGCGCGACCACAGCTCGCGCCAAAGCGCCTCAACGTGCCGGTGCAACTTCATCGCGCGCGGCAGGCTGCTTCAGATAGGCAAGGAGATTGGAGACAAGCTTGCGGGTGGCGCCGGGCGGTCCCATGATGGCGCGCAGTTCCTCCTCCAGCGGCCTGGTATCGGATTCCAGTACGCCGATCACAATATCGCCGACCTGCCGCGCCGTGATCTGGCCGACGATTTCTGGAACGACCATGCGGCCCGTGCGCCGGTTCGGGTGCGACACATAGCCGAGGCGCTTCAGCACCTGATGGCCCAGGAATCGCTTGATATACTTGCCCGCAACGGGGATGCGCCCGATATGGCCGGCAAGGCCCGGCAATGGCGCAATCTCCGCCTGCCATGTCGGCAGGGTCACGATCATGGGCATGCCGATGGCCGACAGCTCGGCGGTGTTGGATCCCGGCAGGGTAAGCGCCACATTGGCCTTAGCCGCGACCTCCGCCGGCGAATGGACGCCGATGCGGACGCCTTTCGGCGTCACGAGGAATTGCCTGCCGTCACGCTCCTCCCATTTCAGGTTCACCGCCTCGATGGGACGACCGTCATTCACATCCGGCACGTTGCGCAGAAAATCCAGCGACAGGAAATCCGATTTCGCCAGCATCCACTCCACGTCGGGATTGGTTTCGGCGACCGTCTCAGCGATGCTGGCGTAGAAAGGCAGCATATATTTGGTCAGGTAGTCGCGGCTGCCAGGATAAAGCCCGACGGCCATGCGCCCCTGCCGTGCGGGAGCACGCTCGGGGGTGCGCATCCGCGCCGCGTCGACCATCATCTCGCCCACTACCTTCGGCTCCGCAGCCCCGGCGGGATGCTCCACGTTTTCAAAGCCCGAATAATACACATCCTCGAATCGGGATTGCAGCGCCAGCGGCCGCTCCGCATAGGCGAAGCAGGGAAGGCCGAGCCGCACCGAAACGAGCCAGGTGAAGATGCTGTCGCCGCCCAGATGGATGATGAATCCGCGCTTGTTGCGGCTGAAGCCTTCCGGCAGCCTGTTGCGCAGGATGAGTGCCTTCGTATCGGCTATCGAGCAGGAGGCATCGACATAAGGCAAGGATTTCAGGACCGCCAATTCGGTTCCGGTCGAGAACACGCAGGGCACGACCGCCACGCAGATGCGCACGCCGGGAATCTGGCGCTTCAGCTCAACCGCGAGCGGATAGAGCCAGCAGGCGACCTCGCCCGGCCCGTTGACGGTAACGACGATCTGAACCTCGCCGCCGTCGTCGGGTGCGGCCAGATCGCGCACCGCCCTGTCGATGGTCATAACCCCGTCCGTCAAGCCGGGTGCTCCTTCATTCATGGCAGCGGGCAATCGCACAGATTCCCTCGCTGCATCGCGCTGTCACATGTGGTGCTTTTTGGCGGTCCACTCAAGCCAGCCGCGATAGTCCTTCACTCTCGCACCCCATGCCCTGTTTATCATGGGCTTGTCTACGCCAAGGACAATTCTCTGGAACGACGATGGCTTTTCGGAAAAATGTTCCAGCATGTGCATGATGCCGTGCGCTTCTCCATACTGGGTTACCATCTGCCGGAACACGCCCTTGTCCGCCGGCTCCTCGACCTGCCCATGCAACCGCTCGACGCCGCGCTTTTCCAGATAGTCGAGGAAAGTGAGCGCCAGCGACGTGTAGTACCGCTTGCCGTAGCCCTTGCGCAGTATGTTGCAATGATAATGCGCGGGGTAGCGGTCCAGCGGGACATGCGGGGCCTCCTTCCACGAATGGAAGAATATCCAGCGCATCATGCGGCGGGTGCCCGGCTGGCGATAGCGGAACGTCGCGAAGCGCCACAGCATCTTGCCCAGCAGCTGCGGTACTACGCTGCGCGCCATGACGCGCACCATGCGGCGCGTGTCGATGCAGCCGATCAGATAACCGATCACCTCGCCGTCTTCCTCGATCACGAACGAGGATTCCGGTTCATGGTCGGTATAATAGCTCGTCCAGTAGTCAGCGAAGAGCTCGTCATCCTCGAAGAAGCCTGTCGAGCCGCGATTGCGGTAGGCGGTGCGACGGCAGATTTCGCGCACGGCTTCCCGGTCCCGTCCCTCATAGGGCCGGATGATGCCATTCGCCTCGGTGGTGCGTGAGCGGCGCGTCTTATTTTCAGCGGGCATAGCGGTTGCCTCCCCATTCGACATCGCTGCTGCGCCACAGCCTGACCATCACCAGAGCGCCAACACCAATGGCCACCGGCTCGTAAAGCAGCGCCAGAGGGACCAGACGCCAGTTGCCGTTTGCAAGAAGCGCCCAGCCGGCATGAAGCGCGCCGAGCGCATACCGCCCGGCGAAAAGCCATGCCATCCACCCGCCAAAGGCGAGCGCACCGATGGCCGAAAGCAGGAGCAGAGCCATCCATGCGCCAATGGCGATCGCCAGCGCGGATACGCCACCGGAACTGACGCGCTTCGCGCGCTCGATCAGCACGTTCCAGCTCTCGCAGGCCGCCACCTCGATCAATGGCCGAACGAGATAGCCGATACGATACCCATGCGCGTGAAGCACACGCGCGAAGGCCAGATCCTCGGTCAGCGTGTAACCGATACTGCCGAAACCGCCGATCTCGCCGAAAAGCCGGCGGCGGAAAGCGAAGCTGCCGAACAACACGCCCGAACCGAAACCAAGCGCGTTGAGGATACGGCAGATTGAGATATAGACGGCTTGGTCCACCGTCTGCCACATGCCGAGCCAACCCGATTCCGCGCGGAACGACACGCCGCCCGCCACCGCATCGGCCCGGCCTTCCTCCACGGCTTCGCTCATGCGCTTCACCCAATCGGGCGAGGCGATCCCGTCCGCGTCCGTCACCAATACGATCCTGGCTCGCGCTGCCTCCATGCCGAGCGCCAGCGCCTCCTGACGGGTGGTCAGGCCGGTTCCGGCCGGAACATCCACGCGGATCAGCCTCAGATGAGGGACACCCGTAGCGCGGGCAACCTCCAGCGTGCCATCCGTGCTGCGGTCGTCGACAAGCACGATCTCAAGCTCGCCTTCAGCGACGCCGTTCTGCCGCGCGAGGGATCGCAATGTCGCGCCGATGGTGCCAGCGGCATTATGGGCCGTGATCACGACCGAATAGCGTGGCGTGCTAATCATCGGCCGAGCATCTTCAACAGCTCGGCGGCAATGGCGCGGCTGGCGCCGGCTTCACCCATCCGCTCGCGCCCAGCGGCAGCCATGCGCGCGCGCTGACCCGAATCGGCAAGCAACCCGCCGAGCGCGGCCGACACGGCTTGCGCTTCCCTTGCCACGGTCACTGCAGCTTCCCCGAAATATTCCGCCTTCATGCGTACGAAACGTTCTCCCTGCACACCTCGCGACGGGACGGCCACCAGCGGCACGCCAAGGCCGACGGCCTGCTCGTTCGCTGTACCTGCCATGCCGATCGCCGCGGCAGACAGATGCAATATGTCCGCGAATCGGTCCTTCGCCACCAGAACCTGCATATTCTCCGGCCCGTTCAAGCGCAGCACCACGCCTTCCGATGCCGGCGCGATATCGGCGGCCCGCCATTGCACCAGCCGCTGATCCGCGGCGATGCGCGCCACCGTTTCCGCGACATCCAGTTCGCGCCGCGCGGCGAAAATGAACCGCAGGCGGCGAGGCGTGGCATGATGGCGCGGCATGTCGCCGATCATCGCGATCAGATCGAGCAGGTTCGTCTCCGCATCGCCGCGCGTACCGGCGAGCATCGCCACCACAATATCATCCGGCGAAGTCCCCAGCCGGTCGCCGATGCCGGTCAGACCGTCCATCATGGGATTGCCCAGATAGCGGGCCTCGACGCCGGCGGCGCGCAATTCTCTCTCCGTCAGCGTATCGCGAGGAAAAACCAGCTTGCACCAACGCTTCAGCAGGAATTTTTCCAAGGCGGTATAGCGGTAAAAACTGCCGCGATAATAGGCCGATTTGGCGCAACCGACGAACGCGAAGGGCAAGCGCGAGAGGATGCCCGCGAGGATCGGGATTATGTCGCCGACCGCTACGGCCATCGTATAGCCGTCTCGAAGCGCGCGCGCCGCGCGATATTGACGCCAATGGGTCGAAATCCAGCCGGCACGCAGATCATCAATCATCATCTTGCCGCTCAGCGTAGCGAAACCTGCGCTGGGAAGCTCATTCAAGGCCCCCACCAAAGGAACGGAACGCTGCGCATAGGCCGCCCCCTGCCCCACCATCGGCCATGCGTGGATCGTTAGATCGGGTGCCTCGACGCGCATGCTGTCGATCAGGCGGCAGGCGATGGCGTCCTCGCCATTGCCGTTGCTCATGAAGAGAATGTCCCCCATCACGCCTCCGAGGGCGGGGCCGCGAGCTGCCGCCAGCGGTCTATCGCCTGCTCATGCGTCAGCGGTATCCAGCCCTCGCCTTCAAGGCGCGCTACCGTCTCGCGCACTTGCCGCCATGTCTTTGCATCGAGTGGATCGGCCGGATGCAAGGCCAGCCGGAATGGCCCTGCATACGCGAACAGCCTGCCGATGGTGAAATTGCGCAAGCTGCGAAGTATCGCGTTGCGGGTGGGCCGATCGCCTTCGTCAAAATTGAGCGCGGGCAAAGGGACCGATTCGCCGGTCATCAGGCGGTAGGCCCCGCGCGCCATATAGCCACGAAAGCCAAGCTTCCCCATGACATCGGTGGCCTTGCGGCTCTGCTGCCAGCGCGGCGCGCAAAACCATTCGGGAGCGGCACCGAACGCTTCCGCGAATACGGCGATGCCGCGCAGAAGGCGATCCTCCGCTGCCGGTGCATCGAGGCGCGCGAACTCGGAACGGTTGTCATGTCCGTAAAGCAGCCAGTTCATGAAATCCGGCCCGAGCGAGTGGGTCCAGCCATGCAGGACCTTCGCCCCGGCATGGGCCTTTATCCGCTTCGCGAAATCACCGCTCGGGTCGAGGCACGCCTTGCCCTGCCAATTAGGCACGACGAGCAGCGGCACTTCCCGCCGCGCCGGCTCGGGCAGCACGCCGAGCATATCGTCCAGCCGTGCCTCCATTCCCGGATACACATCGTGAATCTCGGGAACGTAGAAGCGTGACCAATCCTGGCGAAACTGAGCGTCCATCGAAGCGCGGCTGCCTGTTGCGGGCGATGCGCCCTCGTGCGGCCCATGTATGACGGGCGGCATCTTTTCGCAAATCCGGCTTTGTTTCTCCCGCCCTCATGCAATGCGGGGAAACCGGCCGCAACCGTCCTATCGCGCGCCGTGGCCGGTCAGGATGGTCCGCACCGTCTTCACGATGATCACAAGGTCGATCCACACGGAATAATTCTTGATGTAGTAGAAATCATAGTGGAGTTTGCGCAGTACCGCCTCCACGCCGACGACATAGCCCTGATTGACCTGCGCCCAGCCCGTGATGCCCGGCTTCACGATATGCCGATACCGGTAGAAGGGCAGTTCCTGCTCGAACCATGAGGATAGGACAACCGGCTCCGGCCGCGGTCCGATCCAGCTCATCTCGCCATTAATGATGTTGAACACCTGCGGAAGCTCATCGAGCCTCGTGCGTCTCAGTACGCGTCCGACTTTCGTTATCCGCGGGTCATCCTTCTTCGTGGAAGCGGCAGCCCGGTCGGCGGGATCGAGATCGCTGCCATCTTTCATGGTGCGGAACTTCCACACCTTGAACGGACGCCCGCGAAAGCCGATCCGCTCCTGCCTATAGAAAATGGGGCCTTTGCTCTCCAGCTTGATCAGGACGGCGACAATCGCGAAAATCGGCAGCAATATGGGCAGCAGGGCCCATGAGATCAGCCTGTCCACGACCTCCTTGACCAAGGAATAGACGCCGTTGGGCAACAGCGATCCCAGTGTATTCTCGGACAGATGCTCGATCTCGACCTTGCCGGTCAGCGATTCCTTGATCTGCTTGTAGTGATAGACGGGAATGCCCATGAGGGCGGAATCCGCGATGAATCGCTCCCATTCGTCGGAAAGATCGGCGCGCAGGTCGGCCACGATGCCGCTGCGGGGAATCGTCCTCAGCGCGGGCGTCGTCAACATCGTCCACGAGGCGAAGGGTATCTCCGTCATCGTGGAGGCGTCTCCCCCCGGCACGATGGCGAAGCTTGGCTCCATGATCCGCCTTCCGATCAGAAAGACGAAGTGAAACCATGCCTGACAGATCAGATAGCTCGTTCCGAAGATGAATCGAGAATATTCTATACGACCGAAAAAGAAGATAACGAACATAACCCCGAATGTTATACTGAATATCGGGAATATGTATGATATTGAAACGACGCCTGGAAATCGGGTGAGCTTGTGAAAGAAGTAAAACCCGACCGTCACAGCCACAGCTGAAGCAATGGCCGCGTTGATCTGTGTCTGCACGCCCAGGAATTGCCGCAGATCGAAATCGCCCCGCAGCATCATGGGCAGTATGCAGGACAATATGATGCCGAGCAGAAACTGGTAGCGAACTCGAACGAGCGCCAAAGCTATCCTGCGAACAAGGGGGGGCTTTACCGGCAAGGCGAGGTTCTTCGAGGGGTGGTTGGTTTCCTGAAAGGTAGCAGCCCGCTAATGGACGAACGCCGCGTCTGCGACAAGCCCGGCGCTGATTTTAGGAGTCACAAATCCACCTTCATTGTACCGGCCACGTGAGCGCAGCCAAGACGCCCGCATGGAGGAATGAACCGCCGCAAGTGCGGGAACGGTACTATGCCGCATGGCGTTTGTCGGAGCGGGATTGCGCCAGCACCGATGCCAATGGCATAGAAGGGATGGGCGGCGGTCGCAAGACCGGGACGGAACGCACGGAATATCGGGAACCCGCGCATCATATGAAATGTTCGATCGTCATCCGCGCCTATAATGAGGCCAGACATATCCGGAAGCTGCTCCTTGGCATCTCCCGGCAATCCTTGCTTCCCCATGAAATCATACTGGTGGACAGCGGTTCCACCGACGACACCGTGGCCATAGCGCGCGAATTCGGCGTGCGAATCGTGCCCATCGACAAGAACCAGTTCACGTTCGGACGGGCGCTCAATGTCGGTTGCGCGGCGTCCACTGGCGATATTCTCGTTTTCGTCAGCGCACATGTGTACCCGACGCATATGAACTGGCTGGCGAAACTGGTCGAACCGTTTCGCGATCCCAAGGTTGCCCTTTCCTATGGCAAGCAGCGCGGGAACGATCTGAACCATTATTCCGAGCACCAGATCTTCGCCAAATGGTTCCCCAACGAGTCCGTCTCCCCGCAATCGACCTATTTCTGCAACAACGCCAATTGCGCTGTGCGGCGGAGTGAATGGGAACGCCGCCCCTATGACGAGACGCTGACGGGTCTCGAGGACCTCGACTGGGCGAAGAAGGCGCAGGCGGACGGCGGCTGGATCGCCTATGTCGCGGACGCGGAGATCATCCACGTCCACGAGGAAAGCTGGGCGACCGTGCGCAACCGCTATCGGCGCGAGGCGCTTGCGATGCGGCGGATCGACGAAAAGGCGTCCTTCAGCATCCTCGATTTCCTGATGCTTCTGCCTGCCAATATCGGCAACGACCTGTGGCATGCGCTTCTCGAAAAGCGGCTGCTTGCCGAAGCATCGTCCATATTCGCCTTCCGCTACAACCAGCTTCTCGGAACCTACCGGGGCTATCGCGGTCCCAACGAGATGACGGACGAGTTGCGCAGGCGATTCTATTTCCCGGTTTCCCGGCAGGAGAAATCGGGAGAGACGAAGCCCCCTCCCCATGAAGAGATCGACTACGAGGCGCTGCTGCGGAATGAACCCAGCTTCAATTTCGAGCACGCCAAGGCTGAAAGCGCGAGGCAGCCCCGGCACTGAAACGCAAGGCGCCCGCGAGCCAAACTATCAGCCGGCAGCTTGCCGGCCGCCAGACATCTCATAATCCCGGAAACAGACAGAAATGACGAAAAAGCGAATTGCAGCCCTTATGCCCATGCGCCACAGCTCCGAGCGCGTACCGGGCAAGAACTACCGGCCCTTCGGCAACGGCCTGCCGCTCTTTCATCATATGGTGGACACGCTCATCGCTTCGAAGCGCGTGGACGTGATCGTCATCGACACGGATTCGCCGACCATCAAGGAGCAATGCGCGGAGAAATATCCCGAGGTGGTCGTCCTCGATCGTCCCGAGCACCTGCTCGGCGGCATGACGCCGATGAACGACATCCTGCTGCATGACGTGAAGCAGGTCGAAGCGGATTTCTATCTCCAGACGCATTCGACAAACCCGTTGCTCAAGCCCGAAACGGTGGGCAATGCCATCGACACCTTCCTCGCCAATTATCCGATCTACGATTCGCTGTTTTCGGTGACGAAGGTGCAGACGCGCTTCTACGATTCGCTGGCGCGGGCGGTGAACCACAACCCGAACATCCTCATCCGCACGCAGGACCTGCCGCCTCTGTTCGAGGAGAATTCCTGCCTCTATCTCTTCGCGCGGGAAACACTCGAACGCGACCATGCGCGCATCGGCAAGCGGCCTTTCCTGTTCGAGATCGAACGTTACGAAGCGGTCGATATCGACGAGGAGATCGACTTCCGCATCGCGGAAGAAATGTTCCGGCTGCGCTGAGGACCATCATGGCAAAAGCACTCATTACCTGCATGCATCTGCAGCGGCATTTCCAGAAATTCCGCGCGGAGTTCGATGCAGCCGGCGTCGAGCCGGTATTGCCGCCCATTCCCGGCCAGCAATTCGGCAAGGAGGACATGGAGCGTCTCCTGCCCGGCTTCGATAGCATCATAGCGGGCGACGACGCGATCAGCCGCGCGGCAATCGAGGCTGCCAAAGCGCAGGGCCTCAAGGCCATCATCAAATGGGGCATCGGCACCGACGGCATCGACAAGGTTGCCGCGCGGGACCTCGGTATCCCCGTCTACAACACGCCGGGCGTCTTCGGAGAGGAAGTGGCCGACCTCGCCCTGAGCTATCTGCTCCTGCTGCTGCGCAGACTGCACCGCATGGACGCCTCCGTGCGGGCGGGCGGCTGGCTGAAGGTGGAGGGCCGCAGCCTTTCCGGCCTGACCGCGGGCGTGGTGGGGCTCGGCTCCATCGGCCGCGCCATCGCGCGGCGCTGCGCCGCCTTCGGCATGGCGGTGATCGGCAGCGACGAGCAGCAGATCGACGCGGTGACGCTCGAAGCCTGCAAGACGACGCAGGTCGATTTCCACGCGCTTCTCGCGCGCAGCGACGTGGTGATCGTCGCGTGCAACCTGACCGCTGAAAACAGGCACCTGCTGAACGCCGACGCCTTCGCGCAGATGAAGCGCGGCAGCTATCTGGTCAATGTGGCGCGCGGCCCGCTGGTGAAGGAAGACGATCTTGTCTCCGCCTTGCAAAGCGGGCATCTGGCTGGCGCTGGCCTCGACGTTTTCGAGGTGGAGCCGCTGCCGGATGACAGCCCGCTCAAGACGATGGAGAATTGCGTTCTGGGCACGCATAATGGGTCTAATACTGTCGATGCGGTCAACCGCGTCAACCGCATGACCGTCGATATATTGTTCGATGTGCTCGGCATCAGGAGGATCGAAGGCTGGCAGCCGAACCGGGTGGCCTGACCGATGCCGGAGGGGAGCCGGTGCCGAGAATCGTCGTCATCGGCAATGATCAGGAATATTTCCTGCGCCATCGGCGCGCGGTCGTGGAGCGGCTTGTGCAGATGGGCGCGGACGTCACCGTGCTCACCGGCGGCGATAGCGGGCATCCTCCCCTGCCCCGTGGTTGGCGCTATATCCATCTGCCGATCGACCGGCTCTCGATAGACCCGCGCACCGATGCCGTGCTGTTCGCCCGTTGCTTCCGCCATATCGGCGAGTTGAAGCCGGACGTTCTCCACCTCATCACGCTGAAGCCAGCAATATTCGGAGGGCTGGCTGCGGTCGCGCGACGCATGGCGGGCGCTGGCCCGCGCCGCATCCTCATCACTATTCCGGGATTGGGCCGGCTGATGTCGCCCGGAGGCCGCGGCGCCGGGCGTCTGTCCCCGCTGCTGCGCGCCGTAATGGGGCGTGTCATCCGCTTCCTCTCCGGGCGAGAGGGCGTGCATTTCACCTTCGAGACGGCGCATGACCGAAATTACTGGATCGCCCAGGGCTTCATTCGCGCGGACAATTCGACCGTCATCAACGGGGCCGGCGTGAACCCGGCCGAGTTTTATCCCGCTTCTCCTTCCGACGATCACCGGAAAAAGATCAGGCTTCTGTTCGCATCGCGCCTGCTGCGTTCCAAGGGGCTCGATTCCTATATCGCCGCAGCACGGCATTTCGCCGGCAACCCGGATATAGAATTTGTCGTCGCGGGCGTCGCCGACAGCGCCGACCCCGACAGCTACACGGCAGAGGAACTGGCTTCGGAAAGCTCTATTTCATTTCTGGGCCCGGTGAAAGACATGCCCGGCCTTCTGCGCGAGGTGGATCTCGTCTGCCTGCCGACGCGTTACGGCGAAGGCGTTCCGCGCATCCTGATCGAGGCGGCGGCAAGCGGCGTGGCCTGCCTCGGCAGCGACATAGATGGCTGCCGGGAGATCATCAAGGACGGCGTGACCGGCGTTATCGTGCCAGCCGCGGGCGCTGCCGCCACGGAAGCGATGATAGCCAGCGCCGGGCGCTATCTGGCGCAGCCGGAACTTCTGCGCCAGCAGGGCAAGGCCGGGCTCGCCCGCTTCCACGAGCGTGGTTTCAGCGAGCAGGCCGTGGTGGCCCGTTTTATCGAGCTGCTCTGGCCGCGCTCATAGGCTGTTGCGCTTGCGCAGCATCTCTTCCCACTCGACGGCGTGGGAAACGATCAGATCCAGATCGTCATATTTCGGCGTCCAGCCAAATTCGCGTCTGGCACGGTCGGCATTGGCGACGATGGCGACGGCGTCACCTGCGCGGCGGCCCCTCTCGCGCACCTCGAAGTCACGCCCCACCACCCGCTTCACGGCCCCGATGACCTCACGGACCGAATAGCCGCGCCCATAGCCGCAATTGGCGACGATGCTCTCGCCGCCGGCCCTCAAGCGGGCCAGTGCGAGATAATGTGCCTCCGCCAGATCGGAAACATGGATGTAGTCGCGCACGCAGGTGCCGTCCGGGGTCGGATAGTCCGTGCCGTAGACTTCCATGAAGTCGCGCTTGCCGGTGGCCGTCTCGGAGGCGACCTTGATCAGGTGCGTCGCGCCCTTGGTGGACTGGCCGGTGCGCATCTTCGGATCGGCGCCGGAAACGTTGAAATAGCGCAGCGCCGTGTAGCGGAAATCATGTGCGGCAGCCGTGTCTCGCAGCATCAGCTCGGTCATCAGCTTGGAGGTGCCGTAGGGCGATTCCGGCAGCGTTGCCACGTCTTCCGTCACCGGAATCTTCTCGGGACTGCCGTAGACCGCAGCGGTCGAGGAAAAAATGAAATTGGGCACGCCCTGCTTCACCGCGCTGTCGATCAGCGAACGCGATTTCACGGTGTTATTGAGGTAATAGCCAAGCGGATCGGACACCGATTCCGGCACGATGATCGAGCCCGCGAAATGGATCACCGCGTCAACCTTGTGATCCCGCATGGCGCGCTCGACCAGTTCCTGATCGCCGATGTCCCCCACGATCAGCTTCGCCTCGGGCGCTATCGCCCAGTCGAAGCCGGTGCTGAGGCGGTCGATGACGACGACGTCCTCGCCTTCGTCCACCAGCTTCCAGACCATGTGACTGCCGATATAGCCGGCGCCCCCGGTTACAAGGACTGACATTCAACCTCCATCGATGCGCTCGGGAAAAACTCGAAATGGTGGGCCGCCCGAAGTTGCATACAACCGATCAACCGCACGTGAAAGGTATAGAAGACGAATCGCGGCGCGGTGCTGGCAATTCCCCGTTCTTATGTTTATCAGTCTCTTGTCAGGTCGGAAGCAGCCGCAACCCTCGCAGGTAGGTTTCCGGAACAACACCCCGGACGAGAATGCCCATTCCGCTGACACTCATCGTTCCAGTTTACAATCGCCAGGCGAAGCTGGACCGGGCGCTTCGCAGCGTGCTCGACCAGCAGGCGCACCCCCGGGAGATCATCATCGTCGACGACGGATCGACCGTGCCGGCCCATATCCTGCCGGAGCTTCGGGAGCGCCTCAATATCCGGCTTCTGAGGCGGGAAAAGAATGGCGGCGCAGCGGCCGCGCGCAATACGGCGATGATGGAAGCCGAAACCGACTGGGTCGCCTTTCTCGACAGCGACGACACATGGCTTCCATCATCGCTCGACCGGCGCTGGACGATGGTGAAGGAGCGCCAGGCCGCATCACCCGATCCAAAGGCCATCTATGGCTGCTCATGGATCGATTGCGCCGACGACCGCAGCCTGCTGGCGACGCGGCATCCCCGTTCGTCATCCGATCCTCTCGATTTCGCGGGCGGCTGCTGGTTCTCTCCGGGATCCTGCATCATCATCAACTGCAGGCACGCCCTGAAGGAAGTCGGGCCGCAGGACGAAACGCTGCGCCGTTTCGAGGATTTCGACTGGTTCCTCGCGCTGGCACTCAAGGGCTTCCGTCTCGAAGTGCTGCCCGTCGTGGGCGCCGAGATTGAGATTCGCCGTCAGCAGGATCCCCGTCATATCGAGGAGACGGCGCAGCTTCTCCGGCGAAAATGGGGTTCGAAGGTCGCGGATCCGGCGCTATTGCGGCGCATCCAGAGCTATATCGACCTGGAGGTGGCTGCGGCGTGGTACTATCGCGGACCGCGCCACCGGGTCATTTGGCCGCTGGCGCGCTCGCTTCTGCGTTTCCCGCGCCTGTCGCTCCATACCTCGCCCGGCTGGGTGATCGAGAAACCTCGCACGGCCTGAGCCGTTCAGGAGCGTCCGTAGCGGTCCTCGAAGCGGACGATGTCGTCCTCGCCAAGGTAGGAGCCCGACTGGACCTCGATCAGTTCCAGCGGAATCTTGCCCGGATTCTCCAGCGCATGGATTTCGCCCAGCGGGATATAGGTGGACTGGTTCTCGGACAGCATGATGATCTGGTCGCCTTTTTGCACCTTGGCCGTGCCGCGAACGACAACCCAATGTTCCGCGCGGTGATGATGCATCTGCACGGACAGCTTCGCGCCCGGCTTCACTGTGATGCGCTTGACCTGATCGCGCTCGTCGACGTCGATAGAGTCGTAATGGCCCCAGGGCCGGTAGACCTGCCGGTGGATCACGTGCTCGCTGCGGCCCTGTCGCTTCAGCACCTCGACGATTTCCTTGACGTCCTGCACCCTGTCCCTATGAGCGACGAGTACGGCGTCCTTCGTCTCCACGATGACAAGATCCTCGACGCCCAGCGCCGACACAAGCCGCGATTCGGAACTTACCAGCGTGTTGCGCGTGTCCACGGCGATGACATCGCCCTTCAGCGAGTTCCCGCTTTCATCGCGGGCCTGCGCATCGAGAAGCGCCGACCAGGAGCCGATATCGTTCCAGTGCGCGTCAAGCGGCACAACGGCGGCCTGATCGGTCTTTTCCATCACGGCATAGTCGATCGAAATGGCAGGACATGCGGCAAATGCCGCCGCGTCCACCCGCAGGAACTGCATGTCTGTGCTGGTGACGGCGAGCGCATCACGGCAAGCCGCAAACACGTCCGGGCGGTGACGCTCAAGCTCCGCCAGATAGCGGCTCGCGCGAAACAGGAAGGTGCCGCTGTTCCACAGATATTCGCCAGAGCGGACGAAGCCCTCCGCCCTGGCCGCATCCGGCTTCTCCTCGAACCGGCTGACCGCAAACCCTGCCGGATCGAGCGCCCCGCCCTGCCTGATATAGCCGTAGCCCGTCTCGGGCCGATCCGGCACGATGCCGAAGGTGACGAGCTTGCCGGCCTCCGCCAGCGGCAGCGCCGATGCGACGACCTCGCGGAAACGCTTCGCATCTCCGATGACGTGATCGGCAGCGAGCACCAGCAGCAACGGATCCGCGCCATCCTTGCTGGCAGCAAGAGCGGCCAGCGCGATCGCCGGCGCAGTGTTGCGGCCCTCCGGTTCCAGCAGGATCGACACGTCCCCCAGCCCGATGAGGCGCATCTGCTCGGCCGCTAGGAAGCGATGCTCCTCTCCGCAGATCAGCAGCGGATCGGCCGCTCCCAGCCCTGCAAGGCGCAGCACGGTTTCCTGCAGCATGGTGCGCTCGCCAAGCAGCGCATGGAACTGCTTGGGATAAAGCTGGCGAGAGAGGGGCCACAGCCGCGTGCCGAAGCCACCGGCCATGACAACCGGCAATAATATATGCATTCCGACTTCCCTCCTCCGACCGGACGGCGCTTGTGGGCGTCATCCCTGTCCCCGGGGAAGGAAAATGGCGGCATGGGACGATTTTGCAAGCACTTTCCGCAGCTTGGCCTTAAAAGCCTATTCTCCGGCGGATGGTATCCATGAGGCGAAGCACGGAACTGTTTCTGCGGGAAAGCTGGCCGAATGCGAGCAGGAATCCCGGCCCCACGCGGCCGTTATTCATATCCCGGCGCAGGAGAGCGTTCAGGAGCAGCATCTGTTCCTCGGCGAAATGCTGTTCGATGGGCGAGTTCGCATAGGCGTCGCTGGCCCCCTTGCGAACATGCACATTGGCCATGATGCTCGGGATCGTGCCCATGTCCGCCTTGAGCAGGAATCGCAGAAGCAGTTCGTAGTCCTCGCCGACGTCAAAGCTTTCGTCGAAGCCGCCTATGTCGAGCAAAACGGAGCGGTCGAAAACCGATCCTATCGGGGGATAGGCGAACACCTCAGCCGCATCCAGCAGCGAGACCGTGAGCCGCTCCGGGTAGATCGGCTTCTTCTTCAGCACGCGAATCTTGCCGTCAGCCATCTCTTCATAGACGCGCCGGCACATTGCCCTGACGGCCTTGTAGCGCGGCCGGCTCTCAAGGAACCCCAGCGCCGAGCGGTAGAAGTCCGGTTCGACGGTGTCGTCATCGTCATGGAAGTGGACGAATGTGCCGGAGGCTGCCCGCAGGCCGATATTCGCGGCGGCTGTGCGCCCCCGGCTTCCGGAGGAAAGAATGACCGTTTCCATGCCGCCGGTCCGGTCCAGCCTGCGCACGATCTCCCCGGTACGCGGATCCGGCGCCTCGCTGTCCTCGACGACGATCCACTCCATGCCGTCCACCCGGGCGGCTGCGACGGAATCGGCAGCCCTTTCGAGGAGCAGCGGGCGCGCCCGCGTTCGGGTAATGACTGAAAGACGCATGATCGGCTCGATATTCTCGGCTACGTTGCTTCAACCCGCGCCGGTTTCACGCGGAGCGGCAGCGCAGCATGAGGCGATCGCCGTTTCAAGGTCCACCTTCTCAAAGACATCCAGCCTCGTTCCCGGTGTAGCATTCACGATTTTCCGGCCCGCAAGTTCGAAGGTCCGTTTCGCCAGTTTGTATCCGCGCTCGGACAATTCGAGATCCGGCAGGTGCCAGCGCACACCCGGCGCGAAATAGTCGGGACGAAAATGATCGACGTCATCCTGCGCCTGCACGACCATCTCGTTCGGGCGGCCTTTCTCCGACGCTGCGAAATAATGGTCGATGCCCAGAAGGATGACGCTGGAGAAACCCATGTGCCACGCGAGCTGCAATGTCGTGTTGGTGACCGTCGCCAGCGAGGACAGCCCCGCAACGGCGTCCGTCATGAATGATTCGTCCCAGCGTTCCTCGAAGAAGACGATCCCGTCGTCCGAAGGCGTGAAGCGGTCCTTATGAAGCCAGGGCACGAACTTCAGGGCACCGACAGATTGCAATTCCGCGCTGAATTGCTCGATGACGAGCTGGTTCACGACAACCAGGAAATCCGGCGACAGCCCCTGCTCCTGCCACAGCAGATAGCCCCGGTTGAGACAGAATGTCTTGAGGCCGGCGAGGCGCTTCAGATCGAAATCGCGCATGGAGGGGCCGTTGCCGATGATAACGCAGCATTGGCCTTCATAGGCATTTCGCAACGCCTGAAGCCGCCCGAGGGATTGCCGGAACCGCGCGCCGCGGCGGGCGCCAACATGTCGATACCTCTGCCGCAGCGACGCCACGCGGGTCTGCACATGCAGCGGCGCAATGCGGCGATAAAGCACTCTCAAGGGGGCCAGATCCATGAACAGTCCTTGATTGGGCAAACGGCTCCCGCAAACCCGAAGCCGTCGCATATTCCGAGTCACCGCCGCTGGCCAGCTATCAATGCAACATGGCAAGAATCAATTTATGCGACAGAGCCTAAACCAGAATCGAGAACTCAAGGGGTTTCGTCCCAGAATCATTCGGGATAGTAAGGCGCCCGATCGCGTGGGCATCGGCTCGATTTCGCTCGAACCGAAGAAAAGATAGCCTCAGGGCCACAACGCAGAGGGATCGCTCCGTGGCACGCTCACGCCAAGGTAGCAGGAATAAGTTGAAATCGTCTCCCTCCCGTTTATTGCATGACAATGTTTAGCAGGGCTGGAACCACGACGCCGATGACAGAGCGGGTTCGGATCATCAATCGCGCAGACCGCCTGGATGTAGGCTTCTTCACGGCGGCCGCGCATATCATTCGCGAGCTTTACGCTTGTCGCGACCATATCCTCACCAATTTCCGGCAGGACTTCCGCAATCTCTCGCACGGAACGGTGTTCGGGGTGGCCTGGAACGTCATTCTGCCGCTTGTACCCGTGCTGATCTACGCGATGCTGTCCCTGCACCGCATCGTGCCGACCTTCGAAGATGTCGATCCGGCGACCTATGTCGCAGTCGGTGTGACGATATGGCTGCTTCTTGCCGGCTGCATCCAGCAACCCGTTAATATAGTGCGCGCACGCAATGCGGAGGTGATGAAGACCGCCCTTCCCCTGAGCGCCATGGTGGCTTCGGGTTTCGCGCAGATATTGTTCGATACCGGCGTCCGGATTCTTCTGGTGGCGATCTTCATGATAGTCACGGCAACCCAAATCGGCTGGACTGCCCTGCTGATCCCCGTCGTGCTCCTTCCCGCGATCATGATGGCGCTGGGCCTCGGCCTGATCCTGGGCGTCGCCAACGTCATTTATGCGGACGTCGGACGGGTCACCGCTATCGCGGTCCAGTACGGAATTTTTCTCAGCGGTGTCATATTTCCGATAGATATTTTGCCCATGAGTGCGATTCTACGCTGGAATCCGGCTTATGTTTTTATCGAGGAGACACGCGAGCTGTTGTTCCATAGCGCCTCCATCAATCCCTGGCTCATCGTGGGTTATGCGGTTTTCGGTATTGCGGTATTCCTGTTCGGCTGCCGGATTTTCTATCTGATGGAATACCGCGTCAGGGGGATTGCCTGATGCTGAGCGTTACCAGCGCGCTCATCGAGGTAGAGGGAATAGGCAAGCTCCATTCCCGCTCGACGGCTTCCGCGCGCCGCCGCGCCGCCGGAATGTTGGGCAATGTGCTTCTGGGCCGGCGCAACCCCGTCATGCCCGAACCAAGGGACGGCGAGTTCTGGGCGGTCAAGAACGTTACCTTCCGGATGGAACGGGGCGAGGCGCTCGGCATCATCGGACTGAATGGCTCAGGCAAGACTACGCTTCTGCGCATACTGGCCGGCCAGATACTTCCCGACGAAGGGGAAATCCGGCAATACGGCTCAGTGGCATCCCTCATAGATGCGTCCGCAGGCTTTCGCATGAATGCGACCGGCCGCGAGAACATCTACCTGAAAGGCGCGATGCTGGGGCGCAGCCGCGCGGAAATGGACGCGCTTTACGATGAGATCGTCGCGTTTACGGAACTCGGCAATGCCATTGGAGCACCGATTTCCACCTACAGTTCCGGAATGCTGATGCGGCTCGCCTTCGCCGTGAACACGGCGAGTTCACCGGACATCCTGCTCATCGACGAAACCCTTTCGGTCGGCGATTTCAGGTTTCGCCAGAAATGCCTGGCCCGGCTGAGGGCGATTCGCGAAAGGACATGCTTCATCCTGGTGTCGCACTCGATGGGCGATATAAAACGCTTCTGTACCCGGGCCATCGTCCTGTCGAAAGGCAGGGTGGCGTTCGAGGGGAAGCCTGACGACGCGATCACTTTCTACGAGACGATGGAAGCTGAATCGCAGACACCCGAGAAGCGGATCGAGGCGATCCTGAAACCGTGGCATTTCAATGCCGACGCGGTATCGGATTTCGAGCACTACTGGTGCGACCGTGACGGTCACGCCGTCAGTGAGGTCCGAAGCGGCGATCCTCTGTTCTTCCACGTGGCGTTTACGCCCAGCTATGCGCCAAGAAATCTGATATTGGGCGTCCCCGTCTGGACCGAGAGCGGCCAGTATGTAACCGGCTTTTCCACAGAGATCGGCACGCAGAAGTTTGGCATAGAGGCCGGACAACGCGCCGTTTTTCGGCTTGAGGTTCCCTCCCTGCCCTTCAATCCGGGGACATATATCTCGAATATAGCCGTGCATGACGGGCCGGAGTATCTGGTGCGTGCGGACAATCCCATTTTGACCGTTCGTGCCAAAATCCGCCATTTCTGGGGTGTCGTTTCCATCCCGCATTCATGGCAGCGAACCGATCAGCCCGGAGAGGTTCCGCAGAAGCAAGAGACCATCGAGTGACCTCACCCGACTCGACAGCGCGTATAGATGCCCTGCTACCGGTTTTTGCCTCGGCACGAACATTCTCCGCAAAGGCGTGCCCCGGGATGGCAAGCGGCAGTTCATATTTCCTTGCATACCACACCGATACCGCTATGCACGCTAGGGATATCCGATCCGTTGAAAGCTCCAATACCTCAGACTCAGGGGACCGGTATTGCTGATCGACAACATTGAAGTGAAGGTCAACGTTCTCATCCTGTCTATGGAGCACGAGATCGAGGTTCTGCTGGGAACCCTCGAATCCCTCATGCTGGATCTGGAGGATGGCGTAATAGTCAGTGTGCTGCTGAATGGAGGTTCGAGCAAGGATCTCCGTGAGAATCTCGGCCGCTATCCGTCCATTCGCTATTATGAATCATCGCGCAATCTGGGCGTCGCCGGAGGACGAAAATTCCTCTGCTCGACCGAGGAATTCAAGGCGTCGGACGTCATCCTCTTCCTGGACAATGACGTGATCGTTCCACGCGGCTATGTGCGCAAGATCACCGGGCATCTCGTCTCCGACCCGGGCATGGGTGCGGCCGGGGCCGTCGTTCTCGACATCAAGCAATATTATTCGAAGCTGGAGAAATTCAAACGCGATACGGGCGGGCTGATTCCGTCCACCTACGACGTTTCCATCGACGATCTCAAGACGATGTTCCTGGCGGCGCCCACTTCAAAGGGCCTGTTTCATATCGGTACCCATCCGAACTGGGTCCTGGCCTATCTGATGCCTGTGGCATTCATTCAGACGGCCTTCAGAAAGTTCGCGCAATACTTTGGCAAAAAATCGAATTTCAATACAAATCTGAAAGAAGATATTCGCTATCTTAAATTGATCGAGAGCTCGCCGCGAATTGAAGTTTCCAACATTGCCGGCTGTTGTCAGTCTTTCCGACGATCTCTTCTCGAAGAGATCGGTACGTTCGATGACGCGTTCAGCCCCTACGGTATGGAAGACGTCGATTTCAACGTACGGGCGAAAAAGGCGGGCTACCGAAATTTCACCATGTGCGACACTTGGCTTCTGCATGGCACCGATACCCGCCACAAGGAACGCAACCAGGAAAAATCCTTTGAAAATACCTACAGGGTTTTGACCCTGTTCGCCTACAAGCACGCTCCGCGCCTGATCTTCAAGCAACTTGTCCTGCTCAGAATCTGGTCCAACTGGTTTCTTCTCAAGAAAAAGAAGAACCCCAACGCGCAGGCTTACTACGAAGCGCAGATGCGCGGCCTGCGGCTCGGCCTGCAGGAGTTGGACAACAGAAAATCGGCCGGCGTAATCCAGACCACGGCATAGCCGTCCCGGTTTCACTCAATTTGTATAATCGAAGAGGTTCGCGTTTGAACGGCAAGATCAGGATCGGCATCATCGGGTGCGGCGCGGTAACGGAAATCGGACATCTTCCGGCGGTTGCAGCCAACCCGAATTGCACCCTTACCGCTTTGGTGGATCGTAACCAGAGCCGTCTCGAACTGCTTGCGAAGCGCGGGCGGCCAGAGTTCACAAGCGAGGATTATCGCGACTGCTTCGGCAAGATCGACGCCGCAATCCTGGCGCTTCCGCACAATCTGCACGCGCCGGTGGCGATCGACCTGCTGTCGAACGGTATAGATGTACTCGTCGACAAGCCGATGGCGATGAGCGCCAGCGAATGCGACGCGATGATGGAAGCGGCAAAAAGCGGCAACCGGATGCTGGCCGTGGGATTGATGCGCCGCAACCTGTATTCCGCGCAGATGGCCCGCAGCTTTATCGAAAGCGGCATGCTGGGGGCGATCCGTTCGTTCCATTTCGCCGAAGGCGGGATCTACAACTGGCCCGTGACGTCGGACTTCTTCTTCAAGCGGCAGACGGCAGGCGGCGGTGTCCTCCTCGATACGGGCGCGCACACGCTCGATCTTCTGCTCTGGTGGCTGGGAGATGTGGCGAGCTTCGAATATTTCGACGACACGGTTGCCGAAAACGGGGTGGAGGCGGATTGCCTGATGCGCCTCACCATGAAATCGGGCGCCGAGGGAACCGTCGAACTCAGCCGGACCCGCAACCTGCGCAACACGGCGATCATCGTCGGTGAAAATGCGGATATGGAAGTTGATCTGCGCAAGAACTGGCTTACCGTCTATCCGAAGAACGGCCCCGTGATCTGCAAGGGCAATCTGTGTCTGAAGCCGGAAGTCGAAAACCTGGACGGCCACAGGGCGCATAATGGCGGGGCGAAAATCGCCCTAGCTGGCCCGGGGCTGGTGGGGAGCCACGCCATCGAATGCATTGCCGAGGATGGGCGTAGCGCCGGACATGTATTCGGCACGCGCGATTGCGAGGTAACCATGCCGGTGCAACCGCTCTCCGACTATACCGCGCACGTCTACCTCAAGGGAATCGCGGGCGATTTCGCCGACGTGCCGCTGATGCTGCGCATCGGCAATGCGGATTTCCAGTTCATCAAGAGCACCATTATCAACCTGACCGGCGAATGGAGGCGCTATTCGATCAGCTTCACCACGGGCGAAGCCGACGATGGCGTGTCGCTTGCGGTCTGGAAGAAGGATGACCCGGCACCGATCCGATGGCTTGCCGATGGCTTCCAGCTCGAGGCAGGCCCCGGCGGCGGTTATTACGGCCCTCCCCGCGCGCCCATTGTCCTGGATTCCGTGGGCCCGCAGGGTCCGCAGGCTTTCGCATCCCTATTCCACGACCAGATAGCGGATTTCGCCGGAGCCATCCTTTCGGGGAGACAGCCGATCGCCACCGGCGCCGAGGGCCGCAAATCCGTCGCCCTGATAGAGGAGCTTTACCGGGACAGCGAGCGACTTAACTTTGAATGGCAGGAAAAGCGGATATTCGCATGAGCACGCACACAACGAAACTCAAGGGCGCTAAAATCCTGCTGACGGGCGGGACGGGCTTCATAGGCAGCCGTCTCGTGGAAGTGCTGCTGAAGGAATATGACGCGAAGGTCGGCATCCTTGTCCGCAACTTCAAGAACGCGTCCCGCGTCGCCCGTTTCGACGTCTCCCTCCATCTCGGCGATATCGGAGATTACGAAGCCCTCCGCAAAGCCTCCGAGGGCTGCGACATCATCTTCAACCTCGCCTACGATTTCGGGGTCAAGAACGACCTGAAGCGGGATGTTGCGATAGCCGGCGCGGAGAACGTCGCGCGGGCGGCCTTCGAGAACAAGGTCAAGCGCCTTGTGCATTTCGGTACCATCTCGTCCTATGGCGACGTGATGAACGGCGCGCTGACCGAGGCAACCCCGCCCGTTGCGACGGAAGATCTCTATGGCCTGTCGAAACGCGACGCCGATGCCGTATTCCTGCGGTGGCGAGCCGAAAAGGATTTGCCCGTCACCATCATCGAGCCGACCATCGTTTACGGTCCATTCTCCAAGCCGTGGACGCTCGGTCCGCTCGGCCAGCTCACGTCCGGCCTGGTCGCCCTGCCGGATCGCGGACAGGGCCTTTGCAACGCCGTATATATCGATGACGTGATTCAGGGCGCCCTGCTTGCAGCCACGCATCCCGCTGCCGTCGGCGAAAAATTCCTTATTTCCGCGACCGAGCCGGTCACATGGGCGGAATTTTATGGCGCCTATGAGAAGATGCTCGGCTACAAGGCCGTTCTGCCGCTCGAAGATGCGGAGATTTCCGAGCTCGTTCGCGACCCCGGCGCTATTACCGCGCTCGCATCCGGCACCAAGCCGGCGGCCAGGAGCGGCCTCAGGCAATGGTTATTCGGTGAATCCGGCCAGCAGGAGCTGAAGCTGGCCGATGTAGCCGAATCCGTCGCCGCGGGCGAAACGAAGATGCATTTGCCCGGCCCTGCGCGCCTGACGCTGCTCAAGGCCACGGCGCAGGTCAAAATAGACAAGGCGCGCTCGCTGCTCGGCTACCAGCCGAAATACGATCTTGCGTCAGGCATGGACCTGACCCGGCAATATGCGGCCTGGGCCAATTTGCTGAACGCGCCGGCGCGGCCCGACACGCAACCCGCAAAACCGTTTGCCGATATTGTCCAGTCAGGCATGGCGGCCGTAGATCAGCAGCGGAAAACGACGCATCGTGAAAAGCTGCTGGCGCTGAAGAACCGTTACGCCGGCAAGCGTTGCTTCATCATCGGCAACGGCCCAAGCCTCAAGGATACGGACGTCTCGCTGCTCAAGGACGAAGTCACCATCGGCTGCAACGGCCTCTTCCTCATCTACGACCAGATGGGGTTCGAGCCCACTTTCTACACGGTCGAGGACACGCTCGTCGCAGAGGACCGGGCTGAAACGATCAACCGCCTGAAAGGCTCGACGAAGATTTTTCCCTCGGACCTGAGCTATTGCCTGACACCGGACAACAAGACCATCTACGTCAACTTCATCCGTCCCGGCTATAAGGGATTTCCGAAGTTTTCCGACGCGTTCGAGGATGGCGTGTTCTGGGGCGGCACGGTAACGTTCCTGAACCTGCAGCTCGCTTTTTATCTTGGATGCACGGAAATCTACCTCGTCGGCCTCGATCACAGCTATCGCGACAAGAACGATGAGGACGAGCAGGAGAAATTCACCATCACGGCCAAGACGCCGGATGCCAACCATTTCCACCCCGATTATTTCGGACCCGGCTTCCGCTACCACGTACCCAATGTGGAGCGCATGGAGGTCGGCTACAGGAAGGCGCGCGAATTCCTGGAAGCGCGCGGCGTCAAGGTGCTCAACGCGACCAAGGGCGGCCAGCTTGAAGTGTTCCCCCGCGTGGACTACGACGAACTTTTCGCGACAGTTGTCGGAGCAGACGCCTGATGCCTTGCCTAGCTTCAATCCCTGCCTGCGCCACTCTACGGAGAGCGCCGGGCTTGTGATCGAGCAATAATGATGCGAAGGCGCCCACGCATGGGATGCTCGTGCACGGACGCGTGTTCCTCACCGCGTCGACAAAGCAAAGCCGGTTCTGGTCGATGATTTCACGCAGCATTCAGCCACGATAAGAAGTCGATTAAGGAAAGACCGTTTTCTCGCCAGATAGATAACCGATATTGCCATCTTGCCGGGCGCAGCGTGTCCGGCACGTGCCTTTGATGAAAGTGCTGTGATACCCATGTCGAAACTAAGGATCGCCATAGTTGGCTGTGGCGCAGTGGCCGAGCGTGGTCATTTGCCGGCGGCCATGCGTCTCGACAATGTGGACGTCGCCGTTCTGATCGACCGCGACCTCGATCGCGCGCGCCAGCTCGCGAAAAAGTTCAGCGTTGCGGAGGTGGCTACGGATATCGAAGCCGCTATCGGCTCAGTCGATGCCGCTATCGTGGCCCTGCCTCACAATCTCCATGCGCCCGTATGCTCCCGCCTTCTCAAGGCGGGCATCCATACGCTTGTGGAAAAGCCCATGGCGCTAACGCTTGCAGAATGCGAACTCATGGAGCGCGCAGCGGCCGAAGGAAACGCGGTTCTCGCCGTCGGTCTCATGCGCCGCTTCCTGCACAGCGCAATGTTTGTAAAGACCGCGATTGAAAATGGACTTATCGGTAAAATCCGCAGCTTCGACCTGCGAGAGGGCAATGTCTATAACTGGCCCGTATCGTCCGACTCGTTCCTTCGGCCGGAAACGGCGGGGGGCGGCGTGCTGTTCGACACTGGCGCGCATACGCTCGATCTCGCGCTGTGGTGGCTCGGCGATCTCGACCTCGTCGAGTATCGGGACGACAGTTTCGGCGGCGTGGAAGCGGACAGTCTGATCCGCCTGCGCACATCCTCCGGCGTGGAGGGCAGCGTCCACCTCAGCAGGACGAGGAACCTGCGCAATACGGCTATCATTACCGGAGAGCGCGGCACGATCGAGGTGGATCTGCGAAAGAACCACGCGACCGTCCGTCTCGCGGGAGATGACGGCGCGCACGATCTTGTCGGGTATGGGCGGACCGAAAATCTACCGGACGAGCCGGACCAGGGGTTCACAAGCCTTTTCCTGCCGCAACTGGAAGATTTTGTCAGGGCCGCGCAACAGGGCGGCAAGCCCCGCTGCGCGGGCGAGCAGGCGAAGCACTCCATAGCATTGATCGAGCAATGCTATGCGCGGCGCCAGCCTCTCGAATTGCCTTGGCTCGCGCCGCGTCCCGAGGTTGCCTTGCCCGATCTCAAAGGCAAGCGTGTGCTGGTAACAGGTGGAACCGGCTTCATCGGCGGTCGCCTCGTGGAATCGCTCGTGCTGGACCATCAGGCCGAGGTGCGCGTTCTCGTCCGCAATTACAGCCGCGCATCGCGTGTCGCCCGCTTTCCCCTTGAATTCATCGCCGGCGACATCGTCGACGAGGAAACGGTGGACCGAGCGGTTACAGGCTGCGACTACGTATTCCACTGTGCCTACGATTTTGCCGGCCATGCGCAGCACAAGGAGAAGGTTTCAGTTCGCGGGACTGAAAACATCTGCAAGTCGGCGCTGCGCCACGGCGTCAAACGTGTCGTGCATCTCAGCACGTTCTCAGTGTACGGAAACGCAGAGGGCCCGCTCGATGAAACCTCGGCCAAGGTGCCGGACGGCGATGTCTATGCGGAAACGAAACTTGCCGCCGAAAACCTCGTCCTCACCTATGCGCAGGAAAAGAAGCTGCCGGCGGTGATACTGCAGCCCACCATCGTCTATGGGCCGTTTTCACGCCCGTGGACCGTCAATCCCTTCATGCAATTGAGCAGCGGGACCGTGCTGCTTCCGAAGGATGGGGCCGGACTGTGCAACGCTGTGTATATCGACGATGTCGTGGATGCCATATGCAACTCCGCGGTTGCCTCAGGCGTTGACGGCGAAACAATATTGATTTCGGGCAGGCAGCCAGTGACGTGGGAAGCGTTTTACGGCGCTTTGGAGGCCATCCTCGGGCGAAAGGCCACAGCCCCCATGACCGTTGCGCCCAAGGGGGCTTCGGCCTCGCCGGCAGGCGGAAAGCCTGCGCGAAAGGGCCTTATTGCCGACATGCTTGCAATTGTCCGGGACCCTTATGTGAAGGCGAAGATCGGAAGCGTTCCCGCTGTGCAACGTATCGGAGCGGGACTTCGCGAACGCACGCCCTCTTTCTACAAGAAATCCGTCTCGATAGTGTTCGGAAAGTCGGCCCCGGATGCCCCTGGCCGACCGGAAGCAGCGGCGCCCGTCGTGCACGTGCCCGATAGAACCCGATACGAACTTCTGACCTCGACTGCCTCCGTCGACATCGGCAAGGCAAATAAGCTTATTGCGTATAAGCCAGCTTACGATCTTTCCTCAGGCATGAAAATAACGGAATACTTCCTGCGCTGGGCGGCGTTCGCTGAAGAAAGAGAAGTTTCATGAATCGACAATCGGCGGTAAAATCCCGCAACATTGTTATATCCAGGATTGGTAAGCTTTTCAGATGGTCGCTTCAGGCTGTTTCCAGGCATCCCTTCCTGGCGATCGCGAGCATAATCTTGCTCGTAATTCTCATAACGATGCCTTATTACTATAACTCAGAATTCTGGATTTATAGATTCTATTTCTGGTCGGCGGCAGCTATATTAATATTACTGATCGGTATTGTTTTAGTAGCAGCAGGATTGTCCGCCGCTTTTCAGAAATTATTTGCCGCGCAGGCAATTTCGCTTGATGCGGTGCGGAAAGAAACCGACCTTCTTGTCAGCGACGTCCGAAAGGAAGTCCAAGCTGTTTCATCCGAAGGTGACATTCTTCGCGCGCGTCTGGACGACCTGATCCGGGACGTCGGCCCCTCATCACCGCTTGAGCACAAGGTTTCGACGCTTGTCGAGAAGGTCGAGACTCTCGCGGAATCCGGGACGGCCATGACCGGCCGGCTGGACGCATATGGAAATTCGATTGCGGAGATCCGCGAGAAAGCCAACGCGCTGGCCGAACAGCTTGCTGCCTCCATTAAGGAGACCACAGCGAATATCACCAAACGTCTGGACGCGGACAACCGCTCCATTGCCGAGATCGGCGAGAAGGCTAACGTCCTTGCCGAACAGCTTGCCGCGATAGGCAAAAAGCTCGGCGATTCCAATGCCGAGGAAAGCTTCGCCCAAAGGCTCGACGCGAACCAGAACGCAATCGGCACCGTATCGGTCGCGGTCGCCAATATCACGAGCAAGTTGGACGCGGAAAGCCGCTCCATCGTGGAGATCGGCGAGAAGGCCGACACCCTGGCCAAGCAGCTTGCTGCGGTGGACAAGAAGTTGGGCGACCCCAAGGCGGAGGGAAGCGTTGCCCAAAGGATGGAGGCAAGCCGGAAGGCGATCGGCACCATTTCGGACAAGGTGGCGAATATCACCGTGAAGCTGGATCAGAACCTGCCGTTCCAGAACTTCAATCGCATTCTGACGCAGGATCATATTGAAACGCTTCTGACCGTGTGGAACGAGCGCCTCGGCCTGCAAGTCACCAAGCCGTCCCTCGCCTATCTCGCACACCGGATCAGGACGCTCGAGCAAAACTCCTTGGGACGCCTGGCGACGGAGATTCAAGCTGCCGTCTTGCGCACGCTCGTATCTTCAGCGGTTCGTTCCGAAAAGCTTGAGATACTCGAAATCGGCACATTGTTCGGCGTGGGGCTGGCAATGCTCTATGAATATAATATCGGCCGCTACGAACGCATCCACGTCACCGCACTGGATCCACTTGACGGCTATTACAAGGAGAACGTGCCCGATTCCGTCCTGAACATCCCGGTTACCCGTGCTACATTCTGGAGGAACATGGAGACGGCCGGCATCCCCCGCGAAGATGTCACGCTTATCCCTCATCTGAGCACGACAAGCGAAGCGATGGAGGCCACGGGCAAGAAGAAATACGATCTTCTGGTGATCGACGGCGACCATACCTACGATGGGGTCAAGGCCGACTTCGACAACTATCATATGTTCGTCGCGGATGACGGATATATTATCTTCGACGACTATGGAACGACCGCCTGGCCGGATGTGAAAAGCTTCGTGGATGCCGAGGTCATGCCGCGGGACGACTTCATATTCATTGGCGCCGAGTGGCGCACGGCAATATTCAAGGCATCGGCAAAAGCCGCATCGAAGAGCAAACGCCACACGACGACAAAGCGCAAAGATGCAGGTTGAGTCTCTAACGATACCCTCGGTAAAGCTTTTCACGCCAACCGTTTTCCGCGATGAACGGGGCTATTTCGTCGAGACGTTCAGCAAACGCGCCTTCATGGAGGGAGCGGATATTCCCGCCACGGACATGGAGTTCGTGCAGGACAACCAGTCCTTCTCCGTCTCTCGGGGAACCTTGCGCGGGTTACACTATCAAGCGCCGCCATTCGCACAGGGAAAGCTGGTGCGTGTGCTTTCCGGCAGCATATACGATGTAGCGGTCGACGTGCGGCGCAACTCGCCCACTTACGGGCGCTGGGTATCTGCCGAATTGTCGAGCGAGGCGGCAAATCAGCTTTGGGTTCCCCCAGGCTTCCTGCATGGGTTCGTCACGCTCGTTCCGAACGTGACGGTCGCCTACAAGGTAACCGCTTACTATGATAAGAAAAGCGACGGCGGCGTGCTCTGGTCAGACCCCGATATCGGGATAGAATGGCCGGCGCTGGATATATCTTTTGTGCTCTCGGAGAAAGATGCGAATGCTCCGCGCTTTAAGGATTTTATTTCTCCCTTCGACTGAAGTAGCGAAAGGCCGCGACCGAATATATCGCGTCAAATAAGTTTGACTGCTCGCCGGAGCAGTCTTCGCCCCCGTCATTTTTCTCGTGCAGGTTCAACGATGAAGCTACTCGTTACCGGAGGGGCCGGTTTCATTGGCTCCGCGCTGATACGCGAGGCGATACGCCGCGGCTTCACCGTCGTGAATGTCGATTCTTTGAGCTATGCGGCCAATCCCGAGAACCTGGCATCGGTGGAGGCTCATCCGGCCTACCGGTTCTACAAAACGGATATACGCGACCGCCCCGCGCTCGACGCCATACTGGCCACCGAACGGCCGGACGCCATCATGCATCTGGCGGCAGAATCCCATGTGGACCGCTCGATCGACGGTCCTGGGCCATTCATCGAGACGAATATCGTCGGCACCTACCAATTGCTGGAAGCGACGCGCAGCTATCTGGCCGGACCTTGCGGCCCGCAAAGCGAGAGCTTCCGCTTTCATCACATTTCCACGGACGAGGTTTACGGTACGCTGGGAGAGGACGGCGCCTTTACCGAAGACACGCCCTACCGGCCAAACTCGCCCTATTCAGCCAGCAAGGCATCGTCGGATTTGCTGGTGCGCGCATGGCACAGGACGTTCGGCCTGCCTTGCCTCATCACCAATTGCTCGAACAATTACGGCCCATACCAGTTTCCGGAAAAACTCATCCCGGTCGTCATAAATTCCGCACTGGAGGGCCGGCCGATCCCCGTCTACGGCGACGGGAAAAATGTCCGGGACTGGCTCTATGTGGATGACCATGCCGACGCGCTGCTTACCGTGCTTCAGAAAGGCCGCATCGGCGAAACCTACAATATTGGCGGCCATGCGGAGGCGAGCAATATCGAGCTGGTGGAAAGCATCTGCGCCATTCTCGATGAAGAACGCGGGCAGAACCGCCCGCATAGCCGCCTGATCCAGTTCGTCGCCGACCGGCCCGGCCATGATTTCCGATATTCGATCGACCCAACCAAGATCGAAACGGAACTGGGCTGGCGCCCTTCGACACCCCTTTCCGAAGGACTTCGCCAAACCGTCCGCTGGTATCTCGACAATGAGAGCCTGTGGCGCAAATTGACGGTTCGCAAATAGAATCTCCCGCGGGCGGAGCCTTCATGGCAGACAGGTTTCTGATGATCGGCGAAACCGGCCAACTGGCGCGGGCACTGGCGGCAAAGGCGGCGGGTGCCGGGGTCGAACTGATCACGCTTGGCCGCGCCGTGCTCGATTTGCGCCAGACGGGCGCCGTCCGGCCCGCGATACTGGAGGCGGCGGAACGGCAGCCGGTTTCGGCGATCGTCAACGCCGCCGCCTATACGGCAGTCGATCGCGCCGAAAGCGAGGAAGACGTCGCGTTCCGCGTCAACGCCGCCGCCCCGCGCGAGATGGCCGCGGCGGCAGCCGAGCTCGGCGTGCCTTTGCTGCATGTTTCCACCGACTATGTTTTCGATGGAAGCAAGGGTGCCCCTTATCGGGAGAACGACCCGCCAAACCCGCTCAGCGTCTATGGGCGAAGCAAGCTTGCCGGAGAACGCGCGGTGCAGGAAACCTGCGCGCATCACATTATCGTCCGCACTGCCTGGGTCTATGGCCCGGTCGGGCAAAATTTCTTCAACACGATGCTGCGTCTTGGCCGGGAGCGTGACGTATTGAAAGTGGTGGCCGACCAGCAGGGCAGCCCGACGACGACCGGCGATCTTGCCTCCGCCTTGCTCGCTCTGGGCAAGCTTGCACAGGCGCCCGCAGCAGAGCGGGGGGTGTTCCACTATGTCAGCTCGGGCGAGACGAACTGGTTCGGCTTTGCGAAGGAAATCTTTCGCAATGCGGCCATTGCCCTGCCGAACGTAAAATGGGCCGAAGTCGCGGCAATCCGCACGGAGGACTATCCCACGGCAGCCGTTCGGCCGCGCTATTCCGTGCTCTCAACCCAACGCATCGAGCTTGCATACGATATCCGGCCTCGTGCATGGGACGTGGCATTGCAGGATGTCGTCACCGATTGGACAGAGGCCCAAGGATGATCTCGAATTCACGGCGCGGCATCATCCTCGCAGGCGGATCGGGCACGCGCCTTTATCCGCTGACACAGGCAACATCCAAGCAATTGCTGCCCGTCTACGACAAGCCGATGATCTATTTTCCCCTTTCGGTTCTGATGTTGGCGGGAATACGCGACATACTCATCATCACCACATCGGAGGACCAGCCCTCCTTCAAGCGGCTGCTGGGAGATGGAAGCCGGTACGGTATCAATCTTTCCTATGTCGTGCAGCCGAGCCCGGACGGGCTGGCTCAGGCATTCATCCTCGGCGAGGAATTTCTCGCCGGGCAGCCCAGCGCATTGATCCTGGGCGACAACATCTTCTACGGGGCCGGTCTTGGCTCCTATCTCGAAAGGGCTACTGCGCGGACCGAAGGGGCAACCGTGTTTGCCTATGGCGTGCGCGACCCGGAACGCTATGGCGTCGTCAATTTCGACGCAAACGGGAAGGCCGAATCCATCGAGGAGAAGCCAACGCAGCCCAAATCCCATTTCGCGGTCACGGGGCTTTATTTCTACGATGGCCGGGCAAGCGAATATGCCAGGACCATCAAGCCTTCCGCCCGTGGAGAGCTGGAGATCACGACGCTCAACGAGATCTATCTTCAACAGGGAATGCTGAGCGTGGAGATGCTCGGGCGTGGTTTTGCCTGGCTGGATACGGGCACGTTCGACGCGCTGCTATCGGCAGGAGAGTTCGTGCGTACATTGTCGGCGCGGCAGGATTTTTCCGTCGGCCATCTGGAGGAAATCGCCTTTCACAATGGATGGCTCGATCTGGAGGAGTTGAAGGCAGCCGCCGGCCGTTATCCGAAGAACGCCTATTGCCAATATCTGCAGCGGCTCGTTCAGGAATTCGAGAAACGAAAGTAGCCCTTCGGACCAGCCGGATCGCTGAAGATCCGGCCAGCAAGCACCGACATTTATCCACGCCCCCGGCGCCCGCATTACCATCGGATCATCAATGGCGAGGTGACCGATGCAGACGAATAATCTCAAGCTTCCCTATATCTCGACCACGCAGGCCTCTCCGGCGGTCACGCATAACGAGGCGCTGCGGACCCTCGATTCGCTCGTCCAGCCGATCGTGCAGACAAGAAGCCTCAGCATTCCGCCCACCGAACCGAACGAAGGCGAAAATTATATCGTCGGCCCCAATGCGACGCTGGAGTGGGCCGGACAGGACAGCATGATCGCCTCGTTGCAGGATGGCGCTTGGAGCTTTCATGCGCCCCGCGCAGGATGGCATGTCTGGATTGCCGACGAGGAATGCCATCGTGTTTTCGATGGAGCGGACTGGGTATTGACGAGCCCGCATGTCGAACTTGTGGGGATAAACGCCGTACCCGATGGAGCAAATCGCCTCGCCGTCGCAGCCCATGCCTCTCTCTTTAGCCATACGGGGGCAGATCATCAGCTCAAGATCGACAAGTCGACGACAAACGACACTGCATCCGTCGTGTTTCAACAAGGCTTCTCGTCGCGGGCAGAGATCGGCCTGACCGGTACCAACAATCTCCACGTCAGAACAAGCGCCAACGGATCGGACTGGACCGACGCGCTGACCGCGCGCGCCAGCGATGGAAAGATAGCCTTTCCATCCGGCCTCGCCTCCCCTCTATCCCTCGCCGATGGCGGCACTGGCGCGAATGACGCGCTTTCGGCGCTGTCGATGCTGGGCATGCGGCATTTGGTCGGGTCGATCCCGGCGAACGCTGTCGCGACCGTCGATTTCGGCGCGAGCATCTATGGCGGCACAATCCTGCTGGTTCCCAATACCGAAATGTTCCCGCGCGGTCTGGTGTTCGTGCGCCTCGCAACTCCGGTCCAGCTCTCACCGATCGCCGTTTCAGGCCCCGCCATCGGATTCCATACCACGCCGCTCTCGGGAACGACGGGGCCTGCAGGACAGATAAACCTCGGGGGCAGCGATGGCGGTGTACTTTACATCGAAAACCGGCAGAGCTCGACGGTCAACTACGCGCTTTATCTGTTCCGTTGACCACGCTGCCGGTACGCGTCACCCAGGCTGCCGGAGAATACCGCCGGCAGTCTCGTTGTGATCCAACGACCGTTGCGATAGAGGTGACTGCTTGCCGAACCGGGAGCGTCATCAGGCACATCATGACATCGAAGCCGGACAGGAAATCCCGCAAAATCCGCCCGCTGACAACTTCGACGGATCAGCCTCGAATGCTTATATCCATCGTCGTCCCCTGCCATAATGAAGAAGAAAACATAGAAATTTTGTACTCCCGGATATGCAATATCATTCCCGGGAACTCCGATTTCGAAATCATCTATGTAAACGACGCGAGCACTGATGGAACGATCCGGAAACTGCGTGAGTTGAGATCACGGGATTCGCGCGTTCACTTTCTGGATTTCTCGCGCAGCTTCGGCCATCAGATCGCCCTGCGCGCCGGCATAGACTATGCGTCAGGCGACGTGGTGGTGATGCTTGATGGGGATCTCCAGCATCCGCCGGAACTTATCCCGACGATGCTTGCCTCCTTCAACGAAGGCAATGAAATCGTGAACATGATCCGCGAAGACAAGCCGGCGTTCACCGCAAAATACATTACAAGCTTCCTGTTTTACCGGCTCCTCAACCTGCTCTCTCCAACGCAGGTGACGGAAGGCGGATCGGATTTTCGCCTTATGTCGCGCCGGGCTGCCGATACGCTTCGAAGAAGCCGCGAGAGAGACATCTTCATCAGGGGCATCATTCCCACGCTCGGCTTCCAGCAGGTGAACATTCCCTACGAGCCATCCGAGCGCCTTCACGGGACCTCCACCTACAATCCGAAAAAGATGCTGCATCTCGCCCGCGCGGGCGTCCTGTCCACGACGGTGCGGCCGCTGCGCGTCTCAACCGTCATCGGCATCATGTTCTCGTTCGTGCTGCTGGCCTATCTGGTTTTCGTTCTCGCAGCCTCCATCTTCTCGACCGAAACCGCGCCGGGCTGGTCGTCGCTGATGACCGTGGTTCTCCTGACTTCCGCCCTCAATTTTCTGGCCTTGGGGGTCATGGGCGAGTACATAGCGAAGCTCGTCGAGGAGTCCCGCGAACGCCCGCTTTACATTTTGAAGGACAGGACCAAGCATTCCGGGACAGACCATCTGCATTCGGGGAAACATCCCTATTCCGGCACAGATCAACATGCTCCAGATGACAGGGACGGGAGCGGCGGATTCGCCCCGTAGGGCTGGCCGGCAGGGACCGCGCATGTCAGGCAGGTTTCTCGAACGGCCATCATGCATCGGGCAAGTTTCCCCGTGAGAAGGTGGCGCCGATGACCATGCAATTTTCAACGCTGATGCTTTACATCGCCTATGGACTGCTCAGCGCCACCGGCATTCTGGCGCTGCGAACGGCCGGAGCGTCGCTGACATGGCCGCTGCGGCCCGATACGATGTCATTCGCGACGATGACGCCGCTGGTGGCGGCCGCGGTTCTCTACGCGGCGAGTTTTGCGCTATGGGCCGTCATCCTCGCCCGCAGCACGGTATCGACGGCCTACCCCATCTGTTTCGGGCTTACGCTCGTCCTGTCCGTAACGTTCGCGACAACGCTGCTGGGTGAAACTCTGACCATGCCAAAACTCGCAGGCATGGCGTTTGTATTCGTCGGCGTTATTCTTCTGACGCGCTAGATTCACATGAGCGAGAAGGCACGACCGTTCTTGGAAAGCACCCGCGAGAAGCCGTCGCTCGGCGATTCCGGCGATTTCGATGCCTATCTGGCGCATTTCGATCCGGCTGCCATAGCTACCGAGATCGGTCCGCAGGCGGGCATGGATGTGGCCGGCGTCCGCGAGCTTGTGGACACCTATGTCAACGAAGCGAAGCTCGGCTTTGACCTCGTGGTCAGGCATCTGCCCAAGGACGCCCGCACGATCCTCGAAGTGGGAGCAGGTCTCAGGCTCGTGTCCAGCTATCTGGCGTCGCGCGGCTTCGCCGTCACCGCCCTGGAACCCGTCGGCGGCGGCTTCGAGATATTCGACAAGGCCGGCGAGGCCTGCTGGGCGCGGATGCCCTCCCCCAAGCCGGAACGGATCGACGCATCGGTCGAGACGCTTTCGGCTGAGCGCCACGGAACTTTCGACTTCATATTCTCCGTCCACGTGCTCGAACATGTGCCTAGCGTTGCGCGCGCGATGGCGGCGATGGTCCGGGTGATGGCGCCCGGCGGCAGCATGGCGCATATATGCCCCAACTATGCGACGCCGTTCGATCCACATTTCGGCATCCCGCTCGTGCCCTTCGCTCCACGAAAGACGCAATATCTATTCGCGCGCAGGATCGCGCGGGCGCCGGAGCTTTGGAACTCGGTCAATTTCATCACCGCGGCACAGGTCCGCACCCTCGCGGCATCAGAAGGACTGTCGGCAAGGTTCGAACCCGGCATGGTCGCGCGTTTCCTGCGCCGCCTGGATGACGATCCGGTATTCCGGCGACGCTATGAGGGATCGGCGATCCTCGCCGTTTACAAGGTGCTGCGCCGTATCGGCGTGCTCGATCTGATCGGCTCCATCCCGCCTCGCATCGCGTCCCCTATGGAGTTTTCCCTAAGGCGGACGGCCGGCCGGGGACCGTAACCGGCATGGGCAAGGCCGTCACCCACGCAGACGATTTCGGCGCTTCCGCCGGCGTCAACGCGGCAATCATCCGCTCGATCGAGGAAGGTTGCGTACGCTCGGTCAGCCTGCTGGCGAACGGCGCGGCATTCGACGAAGCCGTGCGGTATCTCCATGCACGGCCGGACATAGCGGTGACGCTTCACCTTAACCTGATCGAGGGCCGCCCCCTCGCGGCGCACCCCGACGGCCTTCTCATCGCGGCAAACGGGCGGCTCAACTCCACATTTTCCGGCCTTTTTCTCGCATGGTGCAGGCGCGGAAAAGCGCAGGACAGGCTTTTTACCGAGATACAGCGCGAGTTTGCGGCGCAGGCCGCCGTCTTTTCGCAAGCGTTCGGCCACACCCGTCCGCTGCGGCTGGATTCGCACGGACATGTCCATGCGATACCATTGGTCTGGCGCGCGCTGTTGACGGCCCCCTACCCCGGCACGATCGCCTATGTACGCGTGCCGCAGGAGCCGTTTCATCTCCCGCCCACCATGCGGGATCTGTCACATGCGGCCGGGGCCAATATCGCGAAGCATCTTGTGCTCAACCGTCTCGCCCCGGCGCTCAGGCGCGCTTTGCGCGCGCGCTCCATTCCCTCGAACCGCTTCCTGGTGGGCGTGCTGCACACGCGCCGCATGACACCGGACGCGGTGCTTGCGGGCCTCGCAGCGGCGGACCGGGCGGCGGAGGCGAACACCGACCGGGATCAGCCGGTGGAAGTTCTGGTCCATCCAGGAGGTGCGCGCGCGGACGAACAAGATTTATGGCGCGACGAGCCCAGCTTCTGGGCGTTCTATTCGTCACCTGACAGAAACGTGGAACTTGCCACCACCTTGTCGCCGCGCCTGCGGACGGCATTCCTGTGACGGGCGGCCTGCGCATCGTTCTCGTCATTGACGAGACGCCGCTGCTGCACCCCGCCTTCGTGCGGGATATAGTCGAGGGCCTCGCACCCGGCGACCGAATTGTCGGCGCCCTCCGAGTAACGCGGATTCCGGCCTCAAGTAATATCGAGCACTATTTCAAGCGCAACCTTCATCGTTTCCGCCCCGGCGAACTGGCCGGTCTGGCGGCGCAGCGCCTGGCCCCGGTCATCCTTGAACATTTGCCGCGGCAGGCGCAGAGCGGGCGTGATTATTCCGTCCGACACGTATTCGACCGTCTTGGCATTCGTCATGTGGACGCGAAGGACCAACTGAACGACGGTGCCGCCGTGGAATTCGTCGAGCAAATGCAGCCCGACGTCATCGTCAGTTCAAACTCGCTGATCTTCGGCCCACGCATGCTCCAAGCAGCGCGGCTCGGCGCGATCAACCGCCACTCCGCGCTATTGCCCGCCTATGGTGGAATATTGCCGGTCTTTCACGCCGTTGCCCGTGGAGAAAGAGAGACAGGCGTATCGGTGCACATGATGACGCCCCGGATCGACAGGGGCACGGTGCTGGCTCAATGGTCCACGCCCATCGCGGCTGGCGATACGCTTTGGACGCTCTATGCGCGCTGCTTCGGCGCTTCCGCGCAATTGGTGCACGCCGCGCTGGACCGGCTTCGGACAGGTGATCTGTCCGGCCTTCCGGCGCGATATCCGCCGTCCTATTTCTCGTTTCCCACGGCTGAGGACTGGCGTGGTTTCCGGCGCCACGGGGGCCGGTTCATCTAGGATATTCAGCCTCGTAGAGCGTCATGTAGCTATTGGCGAGAATGGCGGTGAGCTCGACTCGAATTCCGGCATAGGGAAGATCGAGCCGCAAGGGCGCGCCACGTCCCTCGGCCAAAGGCGTTGCAAATGGCCAGATGGTGCTCGCCATATCCTCCGGCCAGCGCGACTGCGCGGCAAACTCGCGAGAGCGGGCGGGATCCAGCAGCACGAAGTAGCGAGGACGATGGCGCTCCACGAAGCCATGCGCCCATATCTGGGCAGCGGTGAGGCGATCGCGCAGTTCCAGCCCCGGAAGGACCACGCTTCGCTGCGACGTCAACCGTCCGACACGGTCCGCGCCAAGCGCCTCATTCGCGGCGTCCGCAACGCAGCAGCGGCTCACATAGACATAGGACGGTGCGCGCGAGATGCTTGCCGCCCGGATCGCCAGGGGAAAATCGTAGCTGTTCGCATAGTCGAAGAATGTGCTTTCCCCGATGCCGATGAGTGGAAACAACGCATCGGCGATCTGCCTGACGACGCCCGGCGGATCGGCCTGCCTCCGCTCCAGCGTGGCATAGCCTCGCCATATGACGAATATGGCGGCGCTCCCGACCATGATCGGCAATGCCACGCTGCCCAGGCGCCTGCTCGCCCAGCGGCTCGCGTCACCGGCCACAACAGATATCGGCAAGCCGGCGAGCAGCATGGCCAGGATGGCATAGCGCGGCTGGCCGGCAGCGATGCGTCCGCTCAAGGCCAGGAATATGATGAACCCGAGGCTGGTCAAGGCAAGCACCGAAGCCAGCCGCGAGGAGCGATAGAAGAGGCCTGCCACAACGAGAGCCATCGCCACCGGCAGCAAAGGTGCGCCCCATGTATCTGCGATGCCATAGCGATAAAACGGGCTTGCCAAGAACGTCGCCGCGTCCAGCGGCCGGAGGCTTGCATAGTATTCCCGCATGTTCGCATAGTTGAGGCTGTCGCCGCTCAACCATTGCGCGCCTGTCTGTAACGCCACGTAGGACGCCGCCAATGCAACGAAACCGAGCGCGCGCATGAAACCGAAGCGCCGATAGACGAGCACGGCAAGCAACGGCGTCAGGACGACGAACTCCAGCCTGAATGCGGTGGAAGCGGCGAGAAAGCCAGCGGCGGTCAACGCGGCCCCGAACCGCGAACCCCGCAGCCCGGCATGGTGAACAAGGTAGAGCGCCGCCGCGAAGAAGAACAGAGCGGGTGGCTCCACAGCCGCGGTGACGCTCATATAGTTCGGCATATAGGCGGCGGTGCCAAGAACGGAGAAAGCGACCGCGCCACGCCCGCCGGCAAGGATGCCAGCTGTCGCGGCGAACAATCCAAGCGCCACGGCGAAGATCGCGGCATTTACCGAAAGGGTGGTGGTGTCGACCGGAAGCGCACCGCCGCTCGCAACATCAAGCGCGTAGAGACCCGTATAGAACAGTTGCGGGATGGGCAGCGGCAGCGACGTCCATGTCGACGGGTCGCTGAAATAGGTCGGATCGCCAAAGCGGTCCATAGCGACAAAAAGACGGGAAGCACCGTCCGTCCGGGTTTCCATGATGGCGCCGGTCAAGACCAGCCACAGCTTCACCGCGAGGCTCAAGCCGATGATAACCGCGCATATGGCCGAAGCCCGCTTGCCTACCTTGCCGGCCGCATGCGCGCCGCCGCCTGTCAGGAACTCCGCCAGAGGGCGCAGGGCGACCCCTTCCAGCCACGCCAACGGTGCCGTTGCGGCTTTCATATCGCCTGTCGCGGCCCCACGGTTCACAATCAACCGTTGCGTCCGGCCTTCAACGCCGCCTGCGCGGCGGCAAGCCGGGCGATGGGCACGCGGAAAGGCGAGCAGGACACATAGTCGAGGCCCACCTGCTCGCAGAAGGCGATGGATGCCGGATCGCCGCCATGCTCGCCGCATATGCCAAGCTTGAGGTCGTTGCGCGCGGCGCGGCCGCGTTCGGCGGCAATGCCGACCAGTTCGCCCACGCCATCTATGTCGAGAGAGACGAAGGGGTCCTGCTCGATGAGGCCGCGCTTGCGGTAGGTTTCGAGGAAGGACGCCGCATCGTCGCGCGATATGCCGAAAGTGGTCTGCGTCAGATCGTTGGTGCCGAAGGAGAAGAATTCCGCCGATCCGGCGATCTCCTTCGCGCGCAGCGCGGCGCGCGGCAGCTCGATCATGGTCCCGATCAGATAGGGCAGGTCTGCGCCTGTTTCCTTCATCACGGCCTGCGCCACCTGGTCGATCAGCCCCTTCACGAAATCCAGTTCCTCCTTCAACCCGACCAGCGGCACCATGATTTCCGCCGTCACAGGCTTGCCGGTCGACTTGCCGGCCTGCGCGGCGGCCTCGAAGATGGCGCGGGCCTGCATCTCGGCAATCTCAGGATAGGAGATGGCCAGACGGCAGCCGCGATGGCCCAGCATGGGGTTGAATTCATGAAGGGATTCCGTGCGCCGGCGCAGCTTGTCGGCAGGAACGTTCATCGCCGCCGCGACCTCGGCAATCTCTTTTTCCGTCGCCGGCAGGAATTCGTGCAGGGGCGGATCGAGCAGGCGGATCGTCACCGGCAGTCCGGCCATGATCTCGAAAAGCTCAAGAAAATCCGCGCGCTGCATGGGCAGTAGACGCGACAGCGCCGCGCGGCGGCCTTCCTCCGTATCGGAAAGGATCATCTCGCGCATGACCATGATGCGCTCGTCATCGAAGAACATGTGCTCGGTGCGACACAGGCCGATGCCCTCGGCGCCGAAGGAGCGGGCCGTCCGCGCATCCGCCGGCGTTTCGGCATTGGCGCGCACCTTCATGCGGCGTGCCTCGTCCGCCCATTGCATGATCGAGGCGAATTCGCCCGACAATTCCGGCTGGAGCATGGGAACGGCCCCCTGCAGAACCTGCCCGGACGCGCCGTCTATGGTGACGATATCGCCCTTGTTCAGCGTCACGCCCATCGCCATCAAGGTACCCGCGCGATAATCGACACGCAGGGAGCCGGCTCCGGACACGCAGGGCTTGCCCATGCCGCGCGCCACGACCGCCGCGTGACTGGTCATGCCGCCGCGCGTGGTGAGGATGCCTTCCGCAGCGTGCATGCCATGAATGTCCTCGGGGCTCGTCTCGACACGCACGAGAATCACCTTGCGGCCCTGCGCCTTCAGTTCCTCCGCCTCATCGGAGGAAAAGACGATCTCGCCCGTGGCCGCCCCCGGAGAGGCGGGCAGTCCCGTGCCGATCACCGTGCGCTCGGCCTTGGGGTCTATGGTCGGATGCAGGAGCTGGTCGAGGGAGGCAGGGTCGATACGGGCGACGGCTTCCTCCCTGCCGATAAGACCTTCCGCCACCATATCGGCGGCGATCTTCAGCGCCGCCTTGGCGGTGCGCTTACCCGAGCGGGTCTGAAGCATCCAGAGCTTGCCGCGCTCGATGGTGAATTCCAGATCCTGCATGTCGCGATAGTGGTTTTCCAGCCGCGCGGCAATATCGACGAAAGCGGCGAATGCCTCCGGCATCACCTTCTCCAGCGACGGTTTGTCGGAGCCGGCCTCGATGCGGGCGCGTTCGGTGATGTTCTGCGGCGTACGGATGCCCGCCACCACATCCTCGCCCTGCGCGTTGACGAGGAATTCGCCATACAGCGTCTTTTCGCCGGTGGAGGGGTTGCGCGTGAAGGCCACGCCCGTGGCCGAAGTGTCGCCCAGATTGCCGAAGACCATCGCTTGGACATTGACGGCGGTGCCCCATTCCTCCGGGATCTGATGCAGCCGGCGATAGGTGATGGCGCGCGGGTTCATCCAGCTCGAAAACACGGCGTCGATGGCGCCCCAAAGCTGCTCGCGCGGCGCCTGCGGGAAGGGCCGGCCCAGTTCCTCCTCGACCCTCGCCTTGTAGAGCGCGACGATCTCGCGCCAGTTGGCTGCGGTCAGTTCCGTGTCGAGCTCGACACCGGCGGCGGCCTTGCGGTCCTCCAATATCTCCTCGAACATCTCGTGATCGAGGCCAAGCACCACGTCGGAATACATCTGGATGAAGCGGCGGTAGCTGTCATAGGCGAAACGATCGTCGCCCGATGCCTTCGCCAGCGACAGCACGGTCTCGTCGTTGAGGCCCAGATTGAGGACCGTATCCATCATGCCCGGCATGGATGCCCGCGCGCCGGAGCGGACGGAAACCAGCACGAGCCGTTCCGGATCGCCGAAGCGGCCGCCGGCGGTGCTGCCGAGCTGATCCAGCGCAACGTCGACCTGCGCTTCCAGATCGGCGGGCAGTTGCCTGCCATTCGCGTAATAAGCGGAACAGACCTCGGTAGTGATGGTGAAACCGGGGGGCACGGGAAGCCCAAGGCTGCACATCTCGGCGAGATTCGCACCCTTGCCGCCCAGCAAATTACGGTCGCCGGCGCGGCCCTCCGCGCTTCCATCACCGAAGCTATAGACCCATTTCGCCATGATATTTTCTCCGCAGGGTACGTGCCGCCATCCGGTAGGGCGAGCGATAAGGCGCTGCCCGCGCAAAGGCAATAGGACAAGGCGCTACTACGTTGCCGCACTGAAAACGAGGCTAACCCTTGCCAAACACCTTGATCGAGACTAGAACAAAACAGGAACTAAAGGGAGCGACCGATGAGACAGGATGGAAAGCTCGACTATCTGGAGATGCAGGCCGCCGATGGTACGATCGACAGCGTCAAGTCCTTCTACAGCGCCGTGTTCGGCTGGACCTTCACCGACTATGGCCCGTCCTACGCTGCCTATACGGAGGGGCTCGACGGCGGCTTCGACGGCTCGGCAAGCAAGCAGGCCAAGCCCCTGCCCGTCCTCTATTCGGAAAATCTCGAACGGGCGTTCGCCGCCGTGACCGACGCTGGCGCGACCGTCGTGCGGCCTATCTTCGCGTTTCCCGGCGGGCGGCGGTTCCATTTCATCGACCCGGCCGGTAATGAGCTGGCCGTATGGGGAGAGTAGACTCCGCAGCCTCGATCGTCAGGAGTACATCATGCATTCCGGAAGCTGTCATTGCGGAAAAGTGGCCTTCGAGGTGGAAGGCGATTTCTCGGAGGCACTTGAATGTAACTGCTCGCATTGTAGCCGGAAAGGCTATCTCCTGTGGTTCGTGCCGCGGGATCAGATGCGCCTGCTTACGCCCGAGGAAAACCTTGCGACCTACCGCTTCAACAGGCATGTCATCGACCATCATTTCTGCCGGAGTTGCGGCTGTGCGCCGTTCGGGCGAGGCACCGCGCCTGACGGCAGGGCTATGGCGGCGATCAACATACGCTGCATCGAAGGTGTCGATCTCGCCTCCGTCAAGCGGGTGCCGGTCGACGGGCGCAGCCGCTGACCATTCCGGATACGGCGCGGACGACCGCCCGGCACATGGCTGACGGCATATCAGCGCGATGCGGCAGCGATCCGCGACAGCGCCTTGCGCAGCTTGCCGGTCGCCAGCCCTACCTCCGGCTCTCTCTGGAGGGCGATCACATGGCGCATGCGAAACCCGGCATCGGGCTCGCGGCCGCCTTCGCCGATCAAGGCGGCGGCTTCCTCCCGCAAGGCGGGCAGCTTGTCCGGTTGAGCGAACTCGCCATCCGCCACCTGCTGATCGAGACGGGCAATGAGTTCCGACAGGCCCGACATCCACGAGAAACGCGGATCGCCGATCAGCGCGAAGAGCACTGTGTAAGGGTTCTGCAATGCGGGATCGTCACCGATCTCCGAGCGGATCAGCGCGCGATGGAAATCCTTCAAGGCGGCGGAAAGCTCGACCGCGAGCATTTTGTGATCGGGGATTTCCTGCGTCATTTTCTGTTCCGCCAATTCTGGGAGGTTGAATCCGAGCGCCGGACCGCCGATCAACCTGCCTCGCGCATCTGCTCGGCGGTCCGAAGGTCCACGGAGACAAGCTGGCTTACGCCCTGCTCGGCCATGGTCACGCCGAAAAGACGATCCATCCGCGCCATAGTGATGGGATTATGCGTGATGACCACGAAACGCGTCTCCGTCGAATTCGACATCTCGTCCATGAGATTGCAGAAACGCTCGACATTGTGGTCATCCAGGGGCGCGTCCACCTCGTCCAGCACACAGATCGGCGCAGGGTTGGTGAGGAACACGGCAAAGATCAGCGCCATGGCGGTCAGCGCCTGCTCGCCGCCCGAAAGCAGCGTCATGGTCTGGGGGCGCTTGCCGGGCGGGCGGGCGAGGATTTCCAACCCCGCATCCAGGGGGTCTTCGGATTCGATCAGCTGTAGCTCCGCCGTACCGCCACCGAACAAATGCGTAAACAGGCGCTGGAACTGCGCGTTCACGACTTCGAAGGCGGCCAGCAACCTTTCGCGCCCCTCGCGATTCAGGCTCTGGATCGCCTGCCGCAGCGTCTTGATCGCCTCGATAACGTCCTCGCGTTCGGAAATGATGGTTTCAAGTCGTTCGCTCAGTTCCTGCTGCTCGATCTCGGCACGCAGGTTCACGGCGCCGAGCCGCTCACGCTCGATCTTCAGCTTCTCGAGCCGGCGCTCCACATCGGCCATGTCCGGCAGCGGCTCGTCCTGCGCCAGTCCAGCTTGTCGGATGACCAGATGCGGCTCGGTGTTCATCGCCTCGCGGATGCGCAGCTCGGTTTCCTTGCGCCGCTCCTCCGCCGCCATCAGACGCTCCTCGGCGCGGGCACGCCCCTCGCGCGCCGAAGCCAGCGACTGGATCGCCTCCGTGGCCGCCTTGTCGAAGGCGGTCTGCTCGTTCTCAGCGGCCTGAAGCCGATCCGCCGCCGCCTTGCGCAATTCCTCGGCCTGCGCGATCTGGCTGAGCAGGGTGCGCCGTTGCGCATCGAGCTCGTCAGGCGCGTCCACCAGCTTCTCCAGCTCGGCAGCAGCTTCCGCCCGGCGCTCGGACAGGGTGGCAAGCTGCCGGTCGGCATTCTCCGCGCGCGCGCGCCAGCTCTTGCGCTCGTCCTCGATCGCCTGCAACCGGCGCTGACGGAGTTCCGCCTCGCGCTTCAAGCCCTGATGCGCGGCGCGCGCATCGGCAAGAGCCGCGCGATCCTGCGCCACTTCGGCGGCGATCCCGTCCAGTCCGGCCTGCAACGCACCCGGCTCCGGCGCGGCAGCGAGGGCCGCCTCGGCCTGTGTGACCTGCTCCAACGCTTCGTCGCGCGTCTCCGCGATCCTCAGGCGGGATTCCTCCAGCGCCGCACGCCGCGTCGAAAGCTCGCCCGAAGCGCGCTCGGCATTGGCCAGCACATCACGCGCCTCACCTACCGCCCGCTGGGCCGCGCGCCAGGCGTCACGCGCCAGCTTTTCGGTTTCCACCGCGCCCTTCAACGCCGTGTCCGCGACAGCCTGCTTTTCCTCGGCCGCCCGCAGGGCGCGGGTGGCCTCCGTCGCCTCGGCTTCCAGTTCGGCCAGCCTGTTCCGCTGCGCAAGCCGCTGGGCCGCCGCGGTCGGCGCATCGGCATTGGCGGTGAAGCCATCCCAGCGCCACAGCGCGCCGTCGCGGCTGACGAGACGCTGGCCGGGTGCAAGCCGGCGCTGGAGGGCAGGCCCCTCCTCCGCCGTCACGACGCCGATCTGCCGCAGCCGCCGGGCAAGCTGCGGCGGCGCGGAAACCACGTCCGCGAGGCTACGGACGCCTTGCGGCAGGACAGGGTCGCCCTCCGACGGCATCGCCTCGCCCCAATGGGCGGGAGCCGCGCGGTCCAGGGGGGCGTCTATATCCTCACCCAGCGCCGCGCCAAGCGCCGTCTCGAAGCCCCGCTCGACCCGCATCTGGTCGAGCACCGGCGGAAAGAGCCCGCCCCCGCCGGCATTCAATATCTTCGCCAGCGTACGAGCCTCGGTGTCGATGCGCTGCAAATTCGCCTTTGCATCCTGAACGGCAGGACGTGCCGCGGCCTCAGCCGCACGCGCCTCGGCTACCGCACGCTCCGCATCCAGCGCGGCCTTTTCCGCATTCGACGCCGCCTGCACGGCCTTCTCGACCAGAGCCGCCTTCTCGACGGGATCCGGCAATTGCGCGATGCGGACATCCAGCGCGGCAGTCTCACGTTCGGCATCGGCAAGCTGGCGCGCGAGCCTGTCGCGCCGCTCCGTGCTGTCGCGCAGATTGCGCTCGATCTGGGCGCGGGCGGCGGCGGCTTCCGCCCGTTCCGCCGTCAGTTTCGCCAGGGACGCCTCGCTCAGGGCAAGCCGGCTTTCCGCATCGGCAAACACGGCCTGCGCGCGTGTCTCCTCGCCCGCCGCGCCGGCATTGGCCGCCTCGAGTTCCTGCTGCTCGGCAGCGAGCTTCGCGAGGATCGAGTCATTGTCGCGCAACATCTGCCGTTCGCGCTCGATATCCTGATCGAGCTGCGCCACCCGGCGCGCAAGCTCCTCGCCGCGCGCGCGGATGCGCGCCGCTTCCTGCTCGATCTGGCCGCGCGCAATAGTGAGGCGCTGGAGCGCAGCGGCGGCGGCAGCTTCCGCCTCGCGCAAGCCCGGCAGGCGATGGGCGCCGACGCCCTGATCCTTCGCCGCCTGCATCTGGGCCGCCGCCTTCTCGGCAACGCCGCTCGTCGCGGCAGCCAGCGCGGACTGGGCCTCGCCTTCCTGCTCCTTGGCCAGCACCCATTTCATGTGCAGCAGCACGGCTTCCGCCTGCCTGATGTCCGCGGACAGGTTCTTGAAGCGGGATGCCTGACGCGCCTGGCGTTTCAGGTTCTCGATCTGGCTTTCCAGCTCGCCGACAACGTCGTCCAGCCGCTCCAGATTCTGCTCGGCGGCGCGCAGGCGCAATTCGGCTTCATGGCGGCGCGTGTGCAGGCCCGAAATGCCTGCCGCCTCCTCCAGCAGCGCGCGGCGCGCCTGCGGCTTCGCCTGTATCAGCTCGCCGATCCGGCCCTGCCCCACCATCGACGGCGAGCGCGCTCCGGTGGACTGGTCGGCGAAGAGAAGCTGCACGTCCTTCGCGCGGGCTTCCTTGCCGTTGATGCGGTAGACGGAGCCGGCCTCGCGCTCGATGCGGCGCGACACCTGCAATTCGTCGGCGTCGTTGAAGGCAGCCGGCGCGGTGCGGTCGGAATTGTCGAGGAAAAGCGTGACTTCGGCGGTGTTGCGCGCCGGCCGTGTCGCGGAGCCGGAGAAGATCACATCGTCCATGCCGGACGCGCGCATGTTCTTGTAGGAACTTTCACCCATTACCCAGCGCAGGGACTCGACAAGGTTGGACTTGCCGCAGCCATTGGGGCCGACGATGCCCGTCAGCCCACGCTCGATGACGAACTCGCCCGGATCGACGAAGGATTTGAAACCGAGCAGGCGAAGGCGGGAAAACTTCATTCGCGCCATCCCGCGCGGCCACAGCCGCGCGAACCTGCCGGGAAGCCCGGCGGGCTAGAGCATGCTGTCGATGATTGCCGACATCTGGTCAACAGACATGGCCCCCGGATATTTGTTCCCGTTGATGAAGAAGGTAGGCGTGGAGTCCACGCCGAACTCGTTGGCTCCGCGCGTGCGTACCGCCCGCACATCATCGAGAAGCTTCTGATCCGTCAAGCAAGCCTCGAAGGACTCCTGTGAAAAACCGCCCAGACGGGCAATTTGCAGAAGTGCTTCGCGGGCATTGTCCACCGCGGCCCAGTTGTTCTGTTGCTTGAACAGAACATCCACCATCGGGAAATAATTATTGTCGGCGCAGCGGGCCAGCATGAAGCCCGCCTCGGCACGCGGATCGAACGGAAATTCACGGAAGATCAGCCGCGCCTTGCCGGTGTCGAGATATTTTTCCTTGATGGCGGGAAGCGTCTGCTCATGGAAATTCGCGCAATGCGGGCAGGTCATCGAGGCATATTCGACGATCGTGACCGGCGCGTTCTCCTGGCCGATGCTCTTTTCCGGCAGCGGGCCGGCTTCCATCAGCTTGGCGACATCGACGGAACCCCGCGAAGGCGGAACCTCCGCATTGCCGGAAGGAGGCGCGGCGGGCGTCTGCCCCGCCTGCTGTTCTTCGCCACAGGCAGCGAGGATCAGGGCCGAAACCGAAACGGCCGAGAGCCCGATCAGGACATTGCGGCGAGGAAGCGTGCGGATCATGCGAATCACCTGAAACTGGAAGAACTATTGTGCCGGGAACCGACGTGAAGGCGAGAGTTGGCGCGGAAATAAGGCATACTCGTCCCCAATCCAATCGCTATTGGTAAGCGCGGCATCACGAAACTGCGAGTTTTCCGCTATTTTCTCGCCGCCGCTACGCTCTTGCCCAGCCTTTCGAGCGCGGCGCGCAGGCCCTCATCCTCGATCACGGCGGTCCTCGCCTCGACAGCGCGCTTTTCCTGTTCGGACAGATCGCGCAGCTTCGGACGGCGCGGCTGTCTCGCTTCGATGTGTTTCTGCACGATCTTCACGCGCCCCACGGCGGCAAACCCCAGAAAGGAATTGACGCGCTGGACGATCTGGTCCGTCTCATGCTGTACGCGCAAGGCAGCGGCGCCGGAGCAGGCGACGACGAGAGTCGCAGGCTCGTAGGCATCCTCCTCGTCGCGGCGCGGCCACTGTATCTTTTCCGGCCGCGTCATGGCGGCCAGCCGCTCTCCGACGATCTCGTCCCAGCTCTGGACGAGGCCGACGGAAATGCCCGTGCGCCTGCGCAGCAGCGGGTCGACGATCCCGCTGGCGATATCGTTGACGGCAAGAGGATTGCCTGGACGGCGTTTCCCTGTCATCCGACTTAACTCCCGCAGCCTGCCGGTCCAGGCACAGATGATGGACAGAATGCCCGCAACACATACCGATCAGCAAGCGCGCAGTGGCAGCGTGACAGTCGCCGGGAAGCTGCTTGCCTGGTACGACCGGCATCACCGCGACCTGCCCTGGCGCGTACCGCCCGCCGAGCTGGCGCGCGGTACGCGGCCAGACCCCTATCGCGTCTGGCTTTCCGAGATCATGCTGCAACAGACGACGGTGGAAGCCGTCAAGCCGTATTTCCGTTCCTTCACTGAGCGTTGGCCGACCGTATGCGATCTGGCCGCCGCCGAACCGGACGACATCATGAAGGCATGGGCCGGGCTGGGTTATTATTCCCGCGCGCGCAATCTCAAGAAATGCGCCGATGAAATTGCCACCGCTTACGGCGGTGCGTTCCCGGACAGCCATGATGGCTTGCGCGCCCTGCCCGGCATCGGCCCCTATACGGCGGCGGCGATCGCCTCCATCGCGTTCGACAGGGCCGAGCCGGTGGTGGACGGCAATGTCGAGCGCGTCGTCACGCGGCTGGAAGCCATCGACACGCCGCTGCCCGCCGCCAAGGCGCCGGTGCGCGATGCAGTGGAGCGGATGATGCCGCCGGCCCGGCCCGGCGATTTCGCGCAGGCCATGATGGATCTGGGCGCGACCGTCTGCACGCCGCGCCGCCCAGCCTGCATATTGTGCCCGGTGAAGGAGGATTGCCGCGCGCTGGCCGGCGGCGATCCCGAGTTCTATCCGGTCAAGGCTGCCAAGGCCGAAAGGCCGCTGCGGCGCGGCGCGGCCTTCGTGGCGTTGCGCGGCGACGGTGCCGTGCTCCTGCGGAAGCGGCCCGAAAGCGGGCTGCTCGGCGGCATGGCCGAAGTGCCGACGACGGACTGGACGTCCCGCCGGGACGGCGCGACGGAGGCGTCCGCAGCGCCCTTCCCCGCCGGCTGGCAGCGGGCCGGCGCAATCGGCCACGTATTCACCCATTTCGAGCTGGAGCTGACCGTCTTTCGCGCCGACGCCATTACGGCTGCACCCGCCGGCTATTGGTGGTCCGCCCCCGACGAGCTGATGGGCGAGGCGCTGCCGACCGTCATGAAAAAGGTGATCGAGGCCGCTATACCCGGCGCGACGAAGCGACAACGGACCAACAGGAAATGAGCGAGATACGCCACATCGTTTTCGACATAGGCCGCGTGCTGATCCACTACGATCCCGACCTGCCATACAGTCGGCTGATCCCCGACGAGGAGGAGCGCCGCTGGTTCTTCGAGAATGTCTGCACATCGGACTGGAACGTCGAGCAGGATCGCGGTCGTAGCTGGGCCGATGCGGAGGCGTTCCTGATCGCGGCGCATCCCGGCCACGCCGACAATATCCGCGCCTTCCGCAAGCATTGGCACGAGATGGTTCCGCATCATTACGAGGATAGCGTGGCTATCCTGGAGGAGCTGATCGACGCCGGGCGCGACGTGACGATGCTCACCAATTTCGCGTCGGACACGTTTGCCGAAGCGCGCCAGCGGTTCCCCTTCCTGAACCTGCCGCGCGGCGTCACGGTCTCGGGCGAAATCGGCATCATCAAGCCCGACAAGGCGATATTCGATCATCACGCCGAGGCGTTCGGGCTCGACCCGGCAGCGACAATCTTCATCGACGACAGCCGCAAGAACGTGGACGGCGCCATAGAAGCCGGATGGCAGTCCGTACTGTTCACGGACGCGGAGACACTGCGCCGCGACTTGGTGGAACGCGGAATCATTCCAGCTGCTTGAAGTGGAAAGCTCACGCTCCGATTCAATTTGCTGGCAAAGCGATTCAAGCCATTACCGAACAGAATCAGGGCGCTGCGTGAATGAATCGAGCGCAGCGTCCAAGCTATTGAAACTTCGGCGTTTCAGGCTCCGGCGCGTTCCATGCCGAGCCGGGCGATACGGCGCAGCTCGTCGATGGGCGTTAGTCCGCCCACGCGCTCATAGTGCCAGAACGTCCAGCCGTTGCAGGCGTCCAGCCCCTGCACCGCAGCGCCCATTCGGTGTATCGAGCCGGCATTGTCGCCGATGGCCAGCGTGCCGTCCGCCCGCACCTTGGCGGCGAAGCGTTTCTTCTGATCATAAAGGGTCGCGCCCGGCTTGAGCAGTCCTGAATCGATGAGGCTGACGAAGGCCACGCGCGGTTCGGCGCGCTTGCCCGTGACAAGGGCGAGGTCGGGCTTGTCCATCGGCTGCACCGAGGCGATGCGCTCCAGCGCGGCATCGATATAGGCCTGCTCGCGCTCGACGCCGACGAAATGACGGCCGAGGCGCTTGGCCACCGCGCCGGTCGTTCCCGTGCCGAAGAAGGGATCGAGCACGACATCGCCGGGCTTCGTGGAGGACAGGAGCACGCGCGCCAGCAGAGCCTCGGGCTTCTGCGTCGGATGGAGCTTCCTGCCGTCGTCATCCTTCAGGCGCTCGCCGCCCGTGCAGATCGGGAACAGCCAGTCGGAGCGCATCTGCACGTCGTCATTGGCCGCCTTCAGCGCGTCGTAGTTGAAGGTATAGCCCTTCGACTGCGGATCGCGGGACGCCCAGATCATCGTCTCGTGCGCGTTCTGGAACCGGCGACCCCGGAAATTCGGCATGGGGTTGGTCTTGCGCCACACGATGTCGTTGAGGATCCAGAAGCCGAGATCCTGCATGGCCGCACCGACACGGAAGATATTGTGATAGGAGCCGATGACCCAGATAGTGCCGTTCGGCTTGAGCACGCGGCGGCAGGCCAGAAGCCATGCCCGCGTGAACGCGTCATAGGCCGCGAAGCTCTCGAACTGGTCCCATGCATCGTCCACCGCATCGACCCTGGACTGGTCGGGCCGGTGCAGGTCGCCATTGAGCTGGAGATTGTAGGGCGGGTCGGCGAAGATGACATCCACCGACTTTTCGGGCAACCGTTCAAGCGCGGCGACGCAATCGCCCTTGAAGATCGTATCCAGCCAGAGATCGGATCTGGAGGCGGTGTTGCTCTCGTCGAGCGAACGGACTGCGGACATTGGGACACCCGGACACAATTACTGTTTACCGGCTGTTATGGTTACTCAACGGCGTAAATATTCGGTGAAGCATGCCAGCCGATTTGCGCCCGTGCGGCTCATGTTGTATGCGGCGCGCTTTCCTGCGCGGCCCCGCCGCGCCAACCTCAGGTGAGACATGCCCGCCCCGGAACTCGTCATCTTCGATTGCGACGGCGTGCTCGTCGATTCGGAAATCATCGCAGCGCGCGTCGAGGCCGATCTCATCACGCGGGCCGGCTACGCGATTACCGCGGAGGAACTGGCCGAGCGCTATGCCGGCCTGATCTTCCAGGACATGCTGCTGGCCATCGAGCGTGAATCCGGGCAGCCGTTCCAGGCTTCCATGATCGAGGAATCGCAGAAGCTGGTGGACAAGCGCCTCGCGGCGGAAGTTCGCGCCGTGGACGGTGCGGCGAAGGCCGCCGCCGCTGTCACGTCACCGCGCTGCGTCTGCTCCAATTCGCGCACCGAGCGCATCACGATGATGCTGTCGCGCACGGGGCTGCTGCCCCTGTTCGAGGGGCATATCTTCTCCGCGCGGGAGACGCCCACCGGAAAGACAAAGCCGGCGCCGGACGTCTATCTGCACGCGGCCCAAACGATGGGCGCGAACCCCGCTGGCAGTTTCGTGATCGAGGATTCCGTGTTCGGCGTTCAGGGAGCGAAGGCGGCGGGAATGCGCGTGATCGGTTTCACGGGCGGCTCGCACAGCTATCCCGGCCATGCCGACGTGCTGACCGAGGCGGGCGCGGAAACGGTGATCCGCCGCTGGGCGGATCTGGAGGGCGTGCTCGCCGCCCTGTCGGAGTGGTCCGAGAACTGAGGCCGAACGCACGCCCGGTCAGGGCGTGTCGTAGGGGCCTTCGTCGTAACCCGCGAAGATGACCAGGTTGCGCTGGGACGGCGTGGGGATGGTGACGGCGGGATCGTTGAAGAAGAACTGGGTGGCGCCCGCCGTGTCCGTGACCGAAACCGGGTAACGGTGCAGCTTCGAGTAAAGCACGTCCGACCCTTGTACGACAGCGATACGGATCGGCATGGTGATGGTGCCGGCCTTTCCCGCCGGACCCGGCACGATGCGGCCCGCGACAGCGACGTTCATCGTAACCGTGCCCTCGCCATAGGTGCAGGCGCGCGTGACCTCGCTGATGGATGCCTGATAGACGAGCTTGGACGGGTCGTCCTTCGCCTTGCCCTGATAGGTGCTGAAATAGGCGGTGCCTTCGCGAAGCTGCACCGAAGGACAATAGGCGCGCAGTTCGCTCTCGCGCACCGTGTCCCGGCCGGCGCCCTCCAGAGCATTGTTTCCCGACTGGCATCCGGCAAGGACCAGCATCGCGCCCAGAAGGGCGCCGGACGCAACACGTCTGTCACGCAACGAAAAATCCATGAACCGTACTTCCCTCACATAAAGCAGGTGTTCTATATCAACGGCGCGCGCGAAAAGCGACTGAAGGAATGCGGTTTTTCAAAGGCCCGGACCATTCCCGCGCCCTGCGGTCCGGCCAGGCCAGCGGATTTGATGCGATGGAATATGTCAGCACGCGCGGCAGCGCGCCGCGGTTGGGCTTTCGCGACGCCCTGCTCACCGGGCTCGCGCGCGACGGCGGGTTGTACCTGCCGAACGCGTGGCCGAACTTCAGCGCCGCGGAGATCAGGGCCATGCGCGGCCTCCGCTACCCGGCGCTGGCGACGCGCCTGCTGACGCCCTTCGTCGGCGACGAGATCGCGCCCGCGACCTTCGCGAAAATCGTGGCAGAAGCCTATGGCACCTTCCGCCACAGCGCCGTGTGTCCCATCGTCCAGACCGGTGCCAACGAATTCGTGCTGGAGCTTTTCCACGGCCCCACGCTGGCCTTCAAGGATGTGGCCATGCAGCTGCTCGCGCGGCTGATGGATCACGTCCTGGCTGAGCGCGGGCAGCGCGCCACCATCGTCGGCGCGACCTCGGGCGATACCGGCGGCGCGGCGGTCGATGCCTTCGCCGGGCGCGACCGGACGGATATTTTCGTGCTGTTCCCGCATGGCCGCGTCTCGCCCGTGCAGCAGCGCCAGATGACGACCAGCGGCGCGCCGAACGCCCATGCGCTCGCCATCGAAGGCAATTTCGACGATTGCCAGTCGCTGGTGAAGCAGATGTTCAACGACCACGCCTTCCGCGACGGGCTGGCGCTTTCGGGCGTGAATTCCATCAACTGGGCGCGCATCATGGCCCAGATCGTCTATTATTTCTCCTCGGCCATCTCGCTCGGCGCGCCGGACAGACCGGTTTCCTTCACCGTGCCGACCGGAAATTTCGGCGACATTTTCGCGGGCTATGCGGCAAAGCGCATGGGCCTGCCGATCGAGCGGCTGGTGATAGCCACAAACGACAACGATATACTTGCGCGTACGCTCGACAGCGGCGCCTATGAAACGCGCGGCGTGGTCGCGACCACATCGCCTTCCATGGACATTCAGGTCTCCTCGAATTTCGAGAGGCTGCTGTTCGAGGCGGGCGGGCGCAAGCCTGACGAGGTGGCGCGCTACATGAACGGACTCGCGCAATCCGGCAGCTTCACCATCGAGACCGGCACGCTCGCCGCCATCCGCGCGGATTTCACGGCGGGCCGTTCCGACATGGCCGAAACGGCTGCCACGATACGCGAAACGCTCGATGCCACCGGCTACCTGCTCGACCCGCACACGGCAACCGCCGTGCACGCGGCGCGCCGGCAAGCGGCATCCGCGACGCCGATGGTCATTCTGGCGACGGCACACCCGGCGAAATTCCCGGCGGCGGTGGAAGCCGCCTCAGGTATTTTGCCCAATCTTCCCCAATGGCTTGACGGACTGATGGAGAGGGAGGAAAGCTATAGCGTTCTTCCATCCAGTCTCGAAATGGTGGAAGCTCATATAAAGACCCGCTCCCGGGCGGGCAGTTAGGTCCAGGGAGTAAGCCCCATATGGGTGTTGAGGTTAGCCGTCTGTCGAACGGCATGACAGTCGCCACCGAAACCCTTCCCCACATCGAAAGCGTCGCCCTCGGGGTCTGGGTCAGGTCCGGCTCCCGGAACGAGCGCGATGAGGAGCACGGCATAGCCCATCTCCTCGAGCACATGGCTTTCAAGGGTACCGGCTCGCGAACCGCCTGGGACATCGCCTCCCAGATCGAGAATGTGGGCGGCGAGATAAACGCGGCGACAAGCGTCGAAACCACCTCCTTCTATGCCCGCGTGCTGCGGGAAGACGTTTCGCTCGCCATCGACATTCTCGCCGACATTCTGACCGATTCACGATTCGATCCGGCGGAGCTCGAACGCGAGCAGAACGTGATCCTCCAGGAAATCGGCGCCGCCTGGGATACGCCCGACGACATCGTTTTCGACCGTTTCACCGAAACCGCCTTCCGGCACCAGACCATCGGCCGCTCCATCCTTGGCACGCCGGAAACGGTCAAATCCTTTACGTCGACGCAGTTGCGCCGCTATCTTGAGCGCCAGTATGGCGCGGACCGCATGGTCGTGGTCGCCACCGGCGCGGTGAAGCACGACGAGTTCGTGAAGGTGGTGGAGTCGAAGTTCGGCGGCTTCCGCGCCAAGTCGGAGAGCGTCACCCAAAGCAATACGCGCTATATCGGCGGGGATTTCCGAGAGAACCGCGACCTGATGGACGCGCAGATCGTGCTCGGCTTCGAGGGCCGGGCCTACCATGTGCGCGATTTCTACGCCTCGCAGATCCTGTCGATCATCCTCGGCGGCGGCATGTCGTCCCGGCTGTTCCAGGAAGTGCGGGAGAGGCGCGGCCTCTGCTATTCGGTCTATGCCTTTCACTGGGGCTTTTCCGATACCGGCATTTTCGGCGTTCACGCAGCCACCGGGCATGACGACATATCCGAGCTTGTGCCGGTGATCCTCGACGAGTTGCGCAAGGCCGGCGATTTCGTGTCGCTCGAGGAAGTGAACCGGGCACGGGCGCAGTATCGCGCCGGGCTTGTCATGTCGGCCGAGAGCGCGGCCAGCCGCGCATCGCAGATCGCGCGTCAATTGCTGCTGTTCGGCCGCCCGATCCCGATGGAGGAACTGGTCGAACGGCTGTCCAACCTCACGGTGGAACGCCTCTCCGACCTCGCCCAGCGTCTTTTCTCGACTCATCCGACACTGGCTGCCATAGGGCCGATCGGTGCGCTGGCTCCGTTCGACACCGTCCGTGACAAACTGGCGCAGGGCAGCCCCGCCGTTCACAAGCTCGCGGGCTGAGCCCTGCCCCTCGCATGATGGGCTTGCCTGCCTTCCGCAAACCCGAGCCGCGGCTCGCAGACGAGAGGATTTTCTTGCGGCTGCCCCGGCGCGGGGACCATGAGGAATGGGCCAGGCTGCGCGGCGAGAGCCGCGATTTCCTGGAGCCGTGGGAACCGCGCTGGGCGCTGGACGAGCTGTCGCCAGCCGCGTGGCGAGACAGGCTGAGGCGCTACAGGACGGAGTTCGCCGAAGGCACCGCCGTCCCGTTCCTGATCTTCGAGCAGGAGCATGGCCGGATGGCCGGCGGTATTTCGCTCTCGAACATCCGCTACGGCGTCTCGCAATCCGCCAGCATCGGCTACTGGATGGGCGCGCGCTATGCCGGCCAAGGCATGATGGTCGCCGCGCTCAAGCTACTGATCCCCTACAGTTTCGATACGCTGAGGTTGCACAGGCTGGAGGCGGCCTGTATCCCGGACAACAACCGTTCGATACGCGTGCTTGAAAAAGCCGGATTCACCCGCGAAGGACTTCTGCACTCCTACCTCAAGATCAACAGCGCATGGCAGGATCACTACCTTTACGCGCTGGTTTCGGACCGGGCAGGGAATCAGAACTGAGGCATTGACGCTTGGCGAAACCAATCAGACAGGCGATAGCGTTCCTGATCGCGACGGTCGGCATCATCCTGCTCAGCGCGCAGGCGCAGGCGCTGGAGCCGATCAACATCACGCGTGACGACATTGCACTCGACCTGTCCCGCGCGGTCGAGATCTACAGGAACCAAGGGCAGAACTTCCAGGTTTCCACCGCGCCGGGGCCGGACGGCATCGTGCGCCGCATCGAGGTGGAGGCCAATGACGACCGCTCGACCGGCGACTGGGCCGTGTTCGCGCTCGCCAACAACACCGACCAGCAATTCGACCGGCTGATCGTCGCGCCGCATTTCCGCCTCGCGGGCTCCGGCATGGTGTGGCCCGACCTCGGCTCCACGCGCATCGCCTCCATCACCCCCAGCGAGGGTTTCGCGCTCGACCGCCAGTCCTCCACCGACGCGGACGCATTCCTCGTCACGCTCGACCCCGGATCGGTGGTCACGTTCGTGGCAGAGTTGTCCTCCGCGCGCCTGCCGCAAGTCTATCTGTGGGACCCCGAGGCCTACAAGGACACGGTAAATTCCTACACGCTGTTCCGCGGCATCGTGATCGGCATCGCCGGCCTGCTGGCGCTGTTCCTCACCATCCTTTTCGTGGTCAAGGGAACCTCGCTTTTCCCGGCCACGGCGGCGCTGGCATGGGCCGTGCTCGCCTATGTCTGCATCGATTTCGGCTTCCTCAGTCGCCTCATCGAGGTATCGCCGGGGAACGAGCAGGTCTGGCGAGCGGGAACGGAGGTGGCGCTGGCGGCGACCCTCGTGCTTTTCCTCTTCACCTATCTCAACCTCAACCGATGGCATGGCCATTTCAGCTATGGTGCACTGGGCTGGATGCTGGCGCTGGTGCTGCTCGCAGGCGTGGCGATCTACGATCCCGCCGTGGCAGCCGGCATCGCCCGCATTTCCTTCGCGCTGACGGCCGTCGTCGGCATCGTCCTCATCGTCTACCTCGCCTTCAAGGGCTATGACCGCGCGGTCATGCTCATTCCAAGCTGGCTGATGATCCTTGCATGGCTCGTCGGGGCGTGGATGACCGTCAACGGCATGCTGGACAACGACATCGTGCAGCCGGCCCTGGGCGGCGGGCTGATCCTCGTCGTGCTGCTGATCGGCTTCACGGTGATGCAGCACGCTTTCGCGGGCGGCGCCCTGCATCACGGCCTGTTCAGCGACATGGAGCGGCAGGCGCTCGCCATAACCGGCGCAGGCGACAGCGTATGGGACTGGGACGTGCTGCGCGACCGTGTCGTCACCCGGCCTGACATCAGCCGGCAGCTTGGTCTCCAGCCCAACAGCCTGCAAGGGCCGGCCCGAAGCTGGCTGCCGCTTCTGCATTCGGACGACCGCGACACGTTCCGCACCACGCTGGACGTCGTTCTGGAGCATCGCCGTGGCCGTATCTCGCAGGCATTCCGGCTACGCGGGGCGGACGGTCATTATCATTGGTTCCTTTTGCGCGCGCGCCCCGTGATCGGCTCCGATGGCGAGATCATCCGCTGCGTCGGCACGATGATCGACGTGACAGAGCAGAAGAAGGCGGAGGAACGGCTCATGCACGACGCCGTGCATGACAACCTCACCGGCCTGCCCAATCGCGAGCTTTTCCTGGACCGCCTGAACGCGATGCTGACCATCGCGCGCAGCGAGGAGAAGGTGCGCCCCTCTGTCTTTCTCATCGACATCGACCGCTTCAAGAACGTCAATGACAGCCTCGGCATCTCGGCGGGCGACACGATCCTGCTGACCGTGGCGCGCCGCCTGCACAGGCTGATGAAGCCGCAGGATCTGCTCTGCCGCATGGCCGGCGACCAGTTCGCGTTGATGCTGTTGTCCGAAACGGAGCCGGCCCGCATCGCGGCGATGGCCGATGCGATCCGGCAGGCGGTTCGCGCGCCGATCACCTTTGCCAAGCGCGAGATCGTTCTGACAGCCTCGATCGGCCTCATCTCCTGCACCGGCACGCAGGCCAACGGCGAGGAAATGATCAAGGATGCCGAGCTTGCCATGTATCAGGCGAAGCGATTCGGCGGCGACAGGATCGAGCCTTTCCGCCCTGCCTTCCGCTCCGCCGGGACGGATCGCCTGCAGCTTGAGTCCGACCTTCGCCGTGCACTCGACCGGGGCGAGCTCACGCTCGCCTATCAGCCTATCGTGCGGCTGGAAGACCAGTCCATCGCCGGTTTCGAGGCGCTGCTGCGCTGGGAGCACCCGCGGCGCGGAACCATTCCGCCGAGCGACTTCATCCCCATCGCGGAAAGCTCCGGCCTGATCGTCCAGCTTGGCCTTTTCGTGATGCAGCGCGCCGCGGAGGATTTGCACGATTGGCAGCGCGAGATCGGCGACGTGCCGCTGTTCGTTTCCGTCAATCTGTCGAGCCGCCAGCTCATCCGCCGCGATCTCGTCAACGACGTTTCATCCGTGGTCGCACGGGCCAATATCAAGCCGCGCTGCTTCCGGCTGGAACTGACCGAATCGCTGGTGATGGACAATCCCGAGCAGACCACGCATGTGCTCAGCCGGTTGTCCGACCTCGGCATCGGCCTCTCGCTTGACGATTTCGGCACCGGCTATTCGTCGCTGTCCTACCTGACCCGCTTCCCCTTCGACACCATCAAGATCGACCGCAGCTTCGTAGACGATGCCAGCCCGAAGCGCGGCGTGCTGCTGAAATCTATGGTCAGCATGGCGCATGAGCTTGGCCTGTCGGTCGTGGCCGAAGGCGTGAGCGACGAGAGCGACGCGCTGCAGCTGCGCCAGATGGGCTGCGAATATGTACAGAGCTTCGCATTCGGCCCGCCCATACCGGCGGAAGCCACGCTGCGGCTGCTCAAGGAACAATACCCGCTCGCGCAGGCGTAACCGGCTCAGGCGTGACCGGCCGAAAGGCTGAGATGGGCCAGATCAATGCCGAGCGAGGCGAGTATGCGGTCATATTTGCTGTCGATATCGGCATCGAAGAGCAGATCTGGCGTGGCCGGGCAGGTCAACCACCCATTTCCGGCGATCTCGTTTTCCAGCTGCCCGGCGCCCCAGCCCGCATAGCCCAGCGCCATCAGCGCCCGGCTCGGGCCGCTGCCGCGGGAAATCGCCCGCAGGATGTCCACGGTCGCGGTAAGGCAGATATCCTCGGACACCTGCATCGAGGAATCGACCATATAGTCATCGCTGTGCAGCACGAAGCCGCGGCTGCGGTCAACCGGCCCGCCATGACGCACGATGATGTCGCGCGTGGAGGGCGGCAGGCGGATCGCCTCGTGCTGGTCGAGAACACCGAGCTGGACCAGCAAATCGGGGAAGCGGAGATCCTGCGCCTGGTTGATGATGAGGCCCATCGCGCCTTCGTCATTGTGCGCGCAGACATAGACGACGGATCGCACGAAGCGGTCATCCGCCATGCCGGGCATGGCGACGAGAAACTGGTGGTCGAGATAGCCGCCGGCAGGACCGGCCTTGAGACGCCGCAAATTGTCCATTCGCGAAAGCTAACGCGTTTTTCCGCGTCGCGGAAGTCTTGCCGCCCGCCGGAAACCGACGAAACGCCAGCGTCACGGGATTATGATGCCTCGGGAGGCAATATGTGTTGCCGGCGCCGAGCGACAGGATAAGAGTGCGCCATGTTTTTCCGCCGCTCGCTCGAGGGGCTTTTCGCCCTGTCCGCCTGCCTGTGCGCCGCCAACGCCCATGCTTCCGCCAGCAAATGGGAGCATGCCGAAGGAGGCTCCGTGCGCGTCGTCATAGCTTCGGCGCCGGACAAGGACGGAAACCTTGCCGGCATATTGCAGATCCGCCTGAAGCCGGGCTGGAAGACCTATTGGCGCGATCCTGGCGACGCCGGTGTGCCGCCGACGCTTGAAATCGCCAGCGGCGGCGGGGCCGTCGCCGTGCAGATGGATTATCCGGCGCCGCGCCGCTTCGACGACGGCTATTCCGTCTGGGCCGGCTATGACAGCGACGTTTCCTTCCCCTTCACGCTGGCCGCCGGGCAGGCAAAGGAAGCGTTGAGCGCGTCGGTGTTCATCGGCATATGCGAGACGATCTGCGTACCGCTTCAGGCGCGGCTCGATATCGGCTCCCGGACGGCGGAGCAGCAGGCGTCCGACGCGACCGCGATTGCCGCTGCTCTCGCAGCCCTCCCCAAGCCGGCGCAAGAGGGCTTTGCCGCCAGCATCGTCGCCGCCGACAAGGATAAACTGACCGTCGAGGCGCAACTGCCGGCAGACGCGAGCAAGGCCGAGCTGTTCGTGGCCGCTACCCAGAGTCACACATTCGAGGAGCCGGAGCTTGTTTCGCAGGAAGCCGGAAAGGCCGTGTTTTCGGTTCCGCTGCTCGATCCGCCCGAGGACGACGGCGGGCAACAGGATGCAATCCACTATACGCTGGTGACGGACGATGACGCGGTTTCCGGCGTGCTCACGTTCAGGCGCTGAAGCCTGTTACGATCTTTCAGATTCTCGCACTGCGCTTTAGCCTTTTCATTTTACGCATGTCTTAGGAAAAGCCTTCTCCGGCCTTTGCAACGCTGCGCCTGAGCCTATAACTGCTTGTCCAATTCCACACGATCCCATCAGGAGGAACCATGACCATTGCGGTAGGCAGCAAGCTGCCCGAAGGCAGCATCAAGCAGGTAACGCCGGAAGGCACCAAGGACGTCACCGCCACGGACTATTTCGGCGGACGCAAGATCGTGTTGTTCGCAGTACCCGGCGCGTTCACGCCGACCTGCAGCAACAACCATCTGCCCGGCTTCGTCGAGAATCGCGACGCGATCCTCGCCAAAGGCGTGGACGCCATTGCCGTGCTCGCCGTCAACGACCCGTTCGTCATGGGCGCTTGGTCCCGCTTCACCGGGGCAGAAGGCAAGATCGACTTCCTAGCCGATGGCGGCGCGACCTTCACCAAGGCGCTCGGTCTTGACATCGACCTGACCGGCGGCGGCATGGGCGTGCGCTCGCGCCGCTATTCCATGCTGGTCGAGGACGGCGTGGTAAAGCAGCTCAACATCGAGGAAACGCCGGGCAAGGCCGAAACCAGCGGCGCGGCAACCCTGCTCGGTCAGCTCTAGAGCCGTTCAGCTTCTGCGAGAATGCTCCTCTCCCCGTAAGGGGAGAGGTCATTTCAGCCGCCCATCGTGAGTGGACTACGCAGGAACACGTCGTTTCGCATGCACGTAACCGCGCCGTCGCCTCAAGCGGGATCGGCAGCGCCTGAATTGTCGGCCGCGCGGCGCGGCTTGAACTCGGCCATACCCAGGCGGGCAAGCTCGTCGGCCCGCTCGTTTTCCGGGTGGCCAGCATGGCCCTTTACCCAATGCCAGTGAACGTCGTGACGGTGCGCGGCTTCGTCCAGCGCCTGCCACAGCTCCGCATTCTTCACCGGCTTCTTCGCCGCCGTTTTCCAGCCATTGCGCTTCCAGCCATGTATCCAGCCGGAAATCCCCTCACGAACATAATTGCTGTCGGTATAAAGCTCGACGCGGCACGGCTCCTTCAGTGCCGATAGCGCCTCGATTGCCGCCATCAGCTCCATCCGGTTGTTGGTTGTCTGTGCCTCGCCACCAGACAGTTCACGCACCGTGCCGTTGTAGCGCAGCAAGGCGCCCCAGCCGCCAGGACCGGGATTGCCCGAGCAGGCTCCATCCGTGAATATCTCGACTGTCTTCACGCTGGAACCAGGCCGTATTCCGTGGCCGAAACGACCCCGCGATGGAAGCGCAGCCGGCGGACATATTCCATCGGGTCGCGTTTCTGCACCAGCGCGCCATCGCTGATCGTCAGCCAGTCGTAGAGGCGCGTCAGCGCAAAGCGCAGGGCAGAGCCGCGCGCCAGAAGCGGCAGGGCATCCAGCTCGGCAGGCGAAAGTGGCCGCACGCTTTGATAGCCCGAAAGCAGCGCGGCACCCTTGGTCAGGTTGAAGGATATATCCTTCTCGAAGCACCATGCGTTGATGCAGGTCGCGACGTCATAGGCGTACATGTCGTTGCACGCGAAATAGAAATCGATCAGGCCGGACAGGCGCTCGCCTATGAAGAACACATTGTCGGGAAAGAGATCGGCATGGATGACGCCGGACGGCAGTTCCTTCGGCCATGCCGCGCCAATGGCATCGAGTTCGGCGTCGAACTCCGCCACCAGCCCCCGTTCGACCTCCGCAGCGCGCGGGCGCGATTGCGTCCACAGCTTGCCCCAGCCTTCAACGGACAAGGCGTTGGGCCTCGAAAGAGGAAAGTCCGCGCCCCCCAGATGCATCGCGGCCAGCGCCTTGCCGACCTCCCGGCAATGGGCGACCGACGGGCGGCGCGGCCATACGCCCTCAAGGAAGGTAATGACGGCGCAAGGGCGGCCGGCGACCTCGCCGATGATCTCACCGTCGCGGCGGCGAACCGGCAGCGGGCAGTTCACGTTCTTTCGCGCCAGATGTTCCATGAGCCCGAGGAAGAAAGGCAGGTCGGCCTTGTCCACACGCTTCTCGTAGAGCGTCAGGATGAACGAACCCATCGTCGTGTGGAGCAGAAAATTGGAATTCTCCGTGCCTTCCGCGATGCCCTTGTAAGACAGCAGGTCGCCGACATCGTAACGCGCGAGAAACGCGCAAAGCTCGCTTTCCGATATATCCGTATAGACTGCCATGCCCCTGCCCGCTTTCAGGCGTCGCCGTTCACGAAAGCCATGTCGGCGGAACTCAGGCCGACATCGCGCAACACCCGGTTGACCGGGAAGTTTTCCGTTTCCTGCGCGGTCAGCGCGATATCCAGCGTGACCTCGTAGCGTGCACGGAACGCCTCGATGATCTCGTCTACGATAATCTCCGGCGCGGACGCCCCGGCGGAAAGCCCGACTGTCGCGACGCCGCTCATCTCCTCCCACGGGATCTCCGCCGACCGTTGGACGAGCAGCCCGCGCCGGGAACCGGCACGCTCTGCCACCTCGACCAGCCGCTTCGAATTGGAGGAATTGGGCGCGCCGACGATGAGGAAGAAATCTGTCCCCGGCGCAGCCTGCTTCACGGCGTCCTGTCTGTTCGTCGTGGCGTAGCAGATGGACTCGGCCGCGGGCGCCTCCAGCGCGGGAAAGCGCCTTTCCAGCGAGCGGATGATCTCGGCCGTATCGTCCACGGAGAGCGTGGTCTGGGTGACGTAGCCGAGCTCCCCCGGATTGGCCGGCTGGATGCGTCCCGCATCCTCCACCGTCTCCACCAGCGTCACGCTGCCTTCGGGCAATTGTCCCATAGTGCCGATCACCTCGGGGTGGCCCGCATGGCCGATCAGCAGCACATGACGCCCGAGGCGCTGATGGCGCATCGCCTGCTTGTGAACCTTGGAAACGAGCGGACAAGTGGCGTCGAGGTAGAAAAGATTGCGCGCTTCCGCATCGGCCGGCACGGATTTCGGCACGCCATGTGCGGAAAACACGACCGGGCAATGGCGATGCCCCTCGGGAATCTCGTCAAGCTCCTCGATGAACACCGCACCCCGCGCCTGAAGCCCTTCGACCACGTAGCGATTGTGAACGATCTCGTGGCGCACATAGACCGGCGCACCATATTTCTTCAGGGCGAGGACGACGATCTGGATGGCACGGTCCACCCCCGCGCAGAAACCGCGCGGCTCGCAAAGCCTGATCGTCAGCGGCTGCTTCATCAACGGATCCGTTGTGCCTGTGTCATGCGCAAATGACGGCTGGGCATGAGCCTGTCAAGCTCCGGGCGCGCGGCGGCGAATGCGCCGCACCAGCCACAGGCCCGACATCACCGCCAGAACGGCGGCCAGCCCATACCATGTCAGCGCATATTGAAGATGGCTGTTTGGCAGGTCGATGAGGGTGGTGCCGCCGATGGGCAAGCCGCCGGGGTTCGGTGCCGGGCCGGCGTCTACGAAGAAGGGCAGGACGCGCGCGGAAGCAGGCAGTCCCGCGGACTCAGCCATCGCCCGGATATCCTTCCAGTAAAAAACATTCTTGACTGGATCATTGTCAGGAACGATCCATGACGGCCTTTCCGTCAAGCCCGCGCGCGCGAGGCCCACAATCTCCACCTCTCCCGCGACCTGCCCTTCCTGACGAGTGGCGGCATCCTTGCGGTCGTAAGGCACAAAGCCGCGATTGACGAAGACCACATCGCCATTGTCCAACCGCAGCGGCGTGTAGACGCTGAAGCCCGACTGGCCTTCCCATGTCGTGAAGAAATGGCGCTCGCCCTCGTACAGAAAGCTGCCGGAAAGCGTCACCGGCATATACTCGATGTCGGGATAGCGGTCCTCGATATCGGCAAGCGGAAGCGGAGCGGCATGGATGCGGGCGTCGATGGTGGCGAGCAGCCCTTCCTTCCACTGGAGCCGCTGCACCTGCCATGTGCCGAGGCCAAGCAGAAAGACGAAAACGAACAGGGTCGCAACCGCCGCAAGTACCCCGAAAATGCGCGAGCGGCCCATCCCTTCGGCGGTCGAAGCCATCAGCGACTGTCCAGCCGGCCTTCCGACGCCTTGTTGCGGTACTGGAACGCGATCAGCAGGCCCTTGATGAGCCGCAACGCTGTCAGGCCGAGCACGATGACGAGCGGTATCCAGAGCATGAAGTGGACCCAGAGCGGCGGGTTGAGCGTGACTTCCATCCACAGCGCCAGCCCGACGACGATGAAGCCGATGATGAGAATGACGAAGGCGGCGGGGCCATCGCCGGAATCGGCGAAGGAATAGTCGAGGCCGCACACGCCGCAAGACGGCGCCACCGCGAGAAAGCCCCTGAACAGCTTGCCCTGACCGCAGCGCGGGCAGCGGCCCGAAAGACCGGCCCTTGTCGCATCCACAGGCGGCCAGATCGCGCTATCGTCGGTCATCGTCTCGTCTCCTTACGGCTTCGGGGGCCAGCGGCATAGCGGACCGCGCCGCGCCAGACTGATACTCCACAATATGCCGAAAAAGCGAAAGCGGCCATGTCGCCACGGCCGCCCTCCTTCATTTCCAGTCCATCTCAGTGCGCGGCGATGGTCGCGCCGGCGGACGCCCAGACATAGATCGAGGCGAAGAGGAACAGCCACACCACGTCGACGAAGTGCCAGTACCAAGCGGCAGCCTCGAAGCCGAAATGCTTCTGCGGCGTGAAGTCGCCCGACATGGCGCGGAAGAGGCAGACGAGAAGGAAAATCGTGCCGATGATCACGTGGAAACCGTGAAAGCCCGTCGCCATGAAGAACGTCGCCCCATAGATCGACTCCGAGAACTGGAACGGGGCGTGCATGTATTCGTAAGCCTGCACGAAGGAGAACAGAACGCCGAGCGCCACCGTGATCGCCAGGCCCCAAACGAGACCCTTGCGGTCGTTATGAAGGAGTGCATGGTGCGCCCAAGTCACCGTCGTACCCGACAAGAGCAGGATGATGGTATTGTAGAGCGGCAGGTGCCAGGGGTTCAGCACCTCGATGTCATGGGGCGGCCACACGCCGCCGGTGAACTCCGTGCGCGCCACCTGCTCGGTCGCGCCGGGATAGAGGCTGGCGTCGAAAAAGGCCCAGAACCATGCGACGAAGAACATCACCTCGGAAGCGATGAACATCATCATGCCGTAGCGCAGATGAAGCTGCACGACGCGGGTATGGAAGCCCTGGTGAGATTCCTTGATCGTATCCGACCACCACGAGAACATGGTGTAGAGCACGAGCGCGAGGCCGATGAAGAATATCCAGGGCGTTGCGAGGTTCAGCCCGAAAAGGTGAAACTCCGATCCCTTCAGATATTGCATCCAGCCGACGCCGCCGAGCGCCATGATAAGCGCGCCGAGCGAGCCTAGAAACGGCCACGGGCTCGGATCGATGATGTGGTAGTCATGGTTCTTGGTGTGGCTCTCGGCCATGCTCAACCCCCGATATTCGCGTCGGATTTCGGCGACACCTTCCCCGACGAGGCGACCGGGCGGTCCTTCTCGATCGGGTAGAAAGTGTATGAAAGAGTGATCGTCTTCAGGTTCTTCAGTTCCGGCACGTCGACGATCTCAGGATCGACGTAAAAGACGACCGGCATATCCAGCTTCTCGCCGGGCTTCAGTTCCGTATCGGTGAAGCAGAAGCACTCCACCTTCATGAAATAGGCGCCTGCCATCTCCGGAGTCACGTTGAAGGTGGCGCGCCCGGCGACCGGCTTGTTGGACAGATTCTGCGCCAAATAGGCGATCTGCACCGTCTCGCCGATCGGCATTGTCACCGAACGTTGCTCCGGCTGGAACTGCCAGGGCATGCCCGCAGAGACGTTCGCATCGAAGCGGACGGTTATCTCGCGATCCAGAATCCTGTCGGAATATTGCGTGGTGCGCTGCGTGGTACCGCCATAGCCGGTCACCTGGCAGAACATCGCATAGAGCGGCACGGCGGCATAGGCCATGCCGATCATCGCCACGAAGAACGACAGGCAGGCAGCCGCGACCATGCGGTTCGAGCGTGTCCTGGCGACTGGAAGTTCGCGCACGGGTTCGTTCATCACAACGGCCTGTCCAGAACGCCGGGGCCCATCTTAACAAGGGTCACGACATACATGATGACAACGAAGGCGACGAGCGTGAGCGCAATGGCGATCGAACGCGCGCGCTGCGCCTTCTTCTGCTTGTCGGAGAGCTCCACGCCTTCGCCTTCGACGATCTTGCCTTCCATCGCGCTCAGCCTCCGAACCGGACGACGAGAACGTCGATCAGGAATGCGCCGAAGATGGCGAAGAGGTAGAGCAGGGAATAAGCGAAAAGCTGCTTCTCGGGCTTCATGCCACGATCCATGCCGCCAACGGCCAGCACGCGCCACGCATACCAGACGAAGCCTGCCCCGAGCGCGACCGACACAGCGCCGTAGGCCAGGCTGACATAGCCGAACGCGAAGGGCGCGGCACCGGCCAGCGCCGTCAGCACCGCGTAGAAGAATATCTGCCGGCGGGTGGAGGCTCCGCCCGCGACGTTCGGCATCATCGGAACGCCTGCCCGGCCATACTCGCCGGACTTGAACAGCGCCAGCGCCCAGAAATGCGGCGGGGTCCAGAGAAAGGTGATGAGGAAAAGCAGCACGCTTTCCATGCCGATGGAGCCGGTCGCCGCCGCCCAGCCGATCATGGGCGGGAACGCACCGGCTGCGCCGCCGATAACGATGTTCTGCGGCGTCCAGCGTTTCAGCCACATGGTGTAGACGACCGCGTAAAAGAAAATCGTGAACGCAAGCGCGGACGCAGCCAGCCAGTTTGCCACGAGGCCCAGCGTCATCACGGAGAAGGCCGACAGGACCAGCCCGAAAACCAGAGCTTCCTCGGGACGGACGCGGCCTGCGGGAATGGGACGGCTCGCGGTACGCGCCATCAGCCCATCAATATCCGCGTCGTACCACATGTTCAGCGCGCCCGAGGCGCCGGCACCCACCGCGATGGCCAGGATGGAGAACATGGCGAGAAAGGGGTTGACCGCGACGGGCGCGGCAATCAGCCCGACAAAGGCCGTAAAGACGACGAGCGACATCACGCGCGGCTTCAGCAGCGCGAAATAATCCGCCGGGGTCGCTTCCGAGAAGCGGACCCCGCCGTCCGTCGCAGCCGTATCGTCGATAAGCGCCATGGGTACTCTCGTTTCCCTCAATCGGCAGAGCCGCCGGATGGCCGGCGGCTCGGTTCCTTGCCTGCCCGGCTACTTGATGCGGGGCAGCTGCTCCCATTGGTGGAATGGCGGCGGCGAAGGCAGCTGCCATTCCAGCGTCGTGGCACCCTCGCCCCACGGGTTGGCGCCGGCCTCGCGCTTCTTCGCGAAGGCATCGAACACGCCGTAGAGGAACACCAGTACCGCGAAGGCGGAGATGTAGGAACCGATCGACGACACGTGGTTCCAGCCGGCGAACGCGTCCGGATAGTCGATGTAGCGGCGCGGCATACCGGCAAGGCCGAGGAAGTGCTGCGGGAAGAAGATCAGGTTCACGCCGATGAACGTGATCCAGAAATGCGCCCGCGCGATCACCGGCGAATACATGTAGCCCGTCATTTTCGGGAACCAGTAGTACCAGGCCGCGAAGATGGCGAAGACCGCACCGAGAGACAGCACATAGTGGAAGTGCGCCACCACGTAGTAGGTATCGTGGAAGGAACGGTCGAGGCCGGCATTGGCGAGCTGCACGCCCGTCACGCCGCCGACCGTGAACAGGAAGATGAACCCGATCGCCCACAGCATCGGCGCGCGCATGGAGATCGAACCGCCCCACATGGTCGCGATCCAGGAGAAGATCTTCACGCCGGTCGGCACAGCGATGACCATAGTGGCGAACACGAAGTAACGCTGCGTGTCGAGTGACAGGCCGGTCGTATACATGTGGTGCGCCCACACCACGAAGCCGACCGCGCCGATGGCCACCATGGCGTAGGCCATGCCGAGATAGCCGAAGATCGGCTTGCGCGAGAAGGTGGACACGATGTGGCTGACGATGCCGAAGCCCGGCAGGATCAGGATATACACTTCGGGGTGACCGAAGAACCAGAAGAGATGCTGGAACAGGATCGGGTCGCCGCCGCCCTCCGGCGCGAAGAAGGTCGTGCCGAAATTACGGTCGGTAAGCAGCATGGTGATGCCGCCAGCCAGGACCGGAAGCGACAGCAGCAGCAGGAAGGCGGTGATCAGCACGGACCAGGCGAAAAGCGGCATCTTGTGCAGCGTCATGCCGGGAGCGCGCATGTTGAAGATAGTGGTGATGAAGTTGATCGCTCCCAGAATCGACGAAGCGCCGGCAATATGAATCGACAGGATCGCAAGATCCATCGCAGGGCCGGGCTGTCCGCTGGTCGAAAGCGGCGGATAGATCGTCCAGCCGCCGCCGACACCGTAGGCGCCGGGCGCGCTCGGCACGAACATGGACATCAACAACAGGAGGAAGGCCGGCACAAGCAGCCAGAAGGAAATATTGTTCATGCGCGGGAACGCCATATCCGGCGCGCCGATCATGATCGGAACCATCCAGTTGGCGAAGCCGCCGATCAGCGCCGGCATGACCATGAAGAAAATCATGATGAGGCCATGACCGGTGGTGAAGGCATTATACATGCTCTTGCCGCCGTCGATAGCCGCGTCGCCTTCATAGCCGTAGACCATCTGGGCAAGGCCGGAGAATATCTGGATGCCCGGCTCCGCCAGCTCCCAGCGCATCATCACCGAGAGAAAGCCGCCAATGATGCCCGCGATGATCGCGAAGATCAGGTAGAGCGTGCCGATGTCCTTGTGGTTGGTCGAATAGACCCAGCGCACCCAGCCGCGGGGCCGATGATCGTCATGCGCCCCGTGGTGGTCGTGATGAGCTGCAGCGCCTGCCATTGTTCCGCTCCGTATCCTCGTCGTCCGTAGGCTCACTCGCCCGCGGCCGCGACCTTCGTACTGTTGTCGATAGACGCGATAAGCGCCCGGTTGGCCGCGTTCAGATCGGTCGCCGCGGCGGCAACCCACGTATCGTATTGCGACTGGCTCACGACGCGGATCGCGATCGGCATGAAGGCATGATCCTTGCCGCAAAGCTCCGAGCACTGGCCATAATAGAGACCTTCGCGCTGCGCCTTGAACCATGTCTCGTTGATGCGGCCGGGAACCGCGTCGACCTTGACGCCGAAAGCGGGCATGGCGAAAGCGTGGATCACGTCGCTCGCCGTCACCAGAACCCGGACCGTGGTATCCACCGGCACGACGACCTCGTTGTCCACCGCCAGCAGGCGTGGATAGACGCTTCGGTCCTCCTTGCCTGCGGCAGCGCGGTCAGCATCGCCCAGAATGAAGGAGGAGAAGGTCAGCGGCTGCTCCAGCTGGTACTCATAGTCCCAGCTCCACTGGACGCCGGTGGCCTTGATGGTGAGGCCGGGCTCCTCCTCCGGCGTGTATTGCGCCGTCAGAAGCTGGAACGACGGAACAGCAAGGAAAAGCAGGACCACGACCGGGCCGACCGTCCAGATGACCTCGATCACGGTGTTATGGCTGGTGCGCGACGGCGTCGGGTTGGAACTCGCGCGGAAACGGACGATGCACCAAGCCAGAAGCACAAGCACGAGCAGAACGATCGGTATGATGAACCACAGCGTGTAACGCTCGAACCAGTGAATCTCTTCCATGATCGCCGTCGCGGCCGGCTGCAGCGTCACCTGCCACGGCATGGGCTGCGCAGCGAATGCGGCGCCAGCTGCAAAAACGGCCGGGATCGCGGCAAAGCCTGCAAGAAATCTCTTCATCACCCTCTTCGTCTCCCGGATCGGCGCCCGATTTTCAGGCGGGCGCAAAACGGCAGCCTATGGAATCCCGGCTGTCATCGGCGCGTTCAAACCATACTCTCAATTCATCCGCAAGAAAGGCATCACCGGAAAGATGCGGCATTTTTGCGCGCGACGGGAACTGCCTACCGGGCAGCGTTCACGCGCTTCACGGGGCGCGGGGCAAAACGACAAAACACAGGAAAGCCGCAATTCAGCCGGATTCCGCAGCCGAATGGACGACAGACGCCGTCAAACCGCAAGGTCCGTGCAGGCAGTGCTTTCTCTTGCGGTTCCACCACGTTAAATTGAGAATATGATTCGATACGGAGCGCACATGACAAGCCATCGGTTCCGGGCGCTCGTTCCGGCCCTGCTCGCCCTTCTTCTGGGCGGCGCGCCGGCAGCGGATGCGCAGCAGCAGAATGGAACCGTGCGTTCCACCCACGGTGCATGGTCCATCATCTGCGACACGCCTCCCGGCAGCACGTCGGAGCAATGCGCGATGATGCAGAACGTCATCGCCGAGGACCGGCCGGAGATGGGACTTTCGGTTGTCGTGTTGCGCACGGCCGACAACAAGGCCGAAATCCTGCGGGTGCTGGCGCCGCTTGGCGTGCTGCTGCCCAATGGACTTGGCCTCAATGTGGACGGCAAGGATATAGGCCGCGCCTATTTCGTGCGCTGCTTCCAGGACGGCTGCTATGCGGAAGTGATTCTGGAGGAGCCGCTGCTGCAGACCCTGCGAAGCGGCAAGGCGGCCACCTTCATCGTCTTTCAGACGCCTGAGGAAGGCATCGGCATTCCGGTGGACCTCGCCGGCTTCTCGGACGGCTTCAACGCCCTTCCGCGCTAGGCTCCGTCATTTTCTCCGACGAGGTCGATACCCTTTGAAGAAGGCGGTTTCATGGGCCGGGCATACCGCCCCTTCAACCCTCATCGTTCGACTGCGATTTTGGCCTAGCGCCTGGCCCGCAGGGTAAAGGCCACACCTGCCCCTGCGATGAGCCCCATAACCAGCCCCACCAGCGCATAGTCGAAGCCGAACAGCGCGCCGCTCGCAAGGCCCGCCACACCTCCGATTCCGATCCAGTAGATATTGCGCATTGAATACCGCCCCTCCGGCATGTGCAAAGTGCCGAGCCGAAGCCTATATAGCCTGCTACAGATCAATTGCGGAGCCGGATCGTGGCAGGCAGACTTCTCGAACAGTTCGACATTTCCGAAGAGAGCGTGCGACGGATCGTGCGCGAGACCATAGAAGGCGCTGACGACGGCGAGCTTTTTCTCGAGCAGAGCGAAAGCGAGGCGCTGGCCTTCGACAACGGACGCCTGAAAACTGCGAATTTCAGCACGGATCGCGGCTTCGGCCTGCGCGCCGTCGCCGGCGAGGCCGTGGGATACGCGCATGCCGGCGAATTGTCCGAGGGCGCGCTGCGCCGCGCCGCCGATGCCGTCTCCACGGTCAAGGCGGGCTACTCGGGGACGCTTGCGGCGCGGCCGCAAGGCACGAACCGTCATCTCTATGGCGAAGCGAACCCCATCGCGGAGCCGGCATTCGACGCCAAGGCGAAGCTCTTGCAGGAAATCGACGCCTGGGCGCGCGCTGCCGATCCCCGTGTGCGGCAGGTCACGGCGTCGCTCGCCGCTTCATGGCAGCGCATCGAGATCGCGCGCGCCGACGGCTCCTACGTCGAAGATGTGCGCCCGATGGTGCGCGTGAGCATCTCCGTGGTGGTCGGCGAGGGCGACCGGCAGGAAAGCGGCTCCTACGGCATGGGCGGACGCAAGAGCTTCGGCGAGTTCGTCGCTGAAGAATCGTGGAAACATGCCGCCAGCGAGGCGATCAGGCAGGCGCTTGTCAATCTGGAAGCCGTGCCCGCGCCGGCCGGCACGTTCGATGTTGTGCTGGCCAGCGGCTGGCCGGGCGTCATGCTGCATGAGGCGGTCGGCCACGGCCTCGAAGGCGATTTCAACCGCAAGAAGACCTCCGCCTTCTCCGGCCTGCTCGGGCAGCAGGTGGCCGCGAAGGGCGTGACCGTCGTGGACGACGGCACCATCGCGGAGCGGCGCGGCTCGCTCACCATCGACGACGAGGGCACGGCCTCCAACCGTACGGTGCTGATCGAGGACGGCAAGCTTGTCGGCTACATGCAGGACCGGCAGAACGCGCGGCTGATGGGCATGTCGCCCACCGGCAACGGGCGGCGCGAGGGATATGCCCACCGGCCGATGCCACGCATGACCAATACCTACATGACCGCCGGCGACAAGACGCCCGAGGAAATCATCGCTTCGGTGAAGAACGGTATTTACGCCGTCTCGTTCGGCGGCGGGCAGGTGGACATCACGAGCGGCAAGTTCGTGTTCGGCTGCACCGAGGCCTACCGGATCGAGAACGGCAAGGTGACGCAGCCGATCAAGGGCGCGATGCTCATCGGCAACGGTCCTGACGCCATGCACCGCGTCTCCATGATCGGCAACGACCTCAAGCTCGACACGGGAATCGGCAATTGCGGCAAGGCCGGGCAGTGGGTGCCGGTCGGCGTCGGCCAGCCGCATCTGAGGATGGACCAGATGACGGTGGGCGGCACGCAGGCTTAAAGCGCGTCGCGGTCTTTCAGATTAGCGGCGCGCGCTTTAGCTTCCTGACTATACGCATGTCTTTGTCCCGCAACCGGTTCCCACTTTCGGGAGACATGCCTTGGGACTTCAGCGCCGCTTCCTCGGCTTCTCCAGCAGCGCGACGGCCTCGACGTGGGGCGACCAGAGGAACTGGTCGATGGGCGTCACCGACCTGATGGCGTAGCCGCCTTCGGCCAGAATGCCGAGGTCGCGGGCAAATGTCACAGGATTGCAGGAGACGGCAGCCACAAGCGGCACGCCCGATCTGGCGATCTGTTTCGATTGATCTTCCGCGCCCGCGCGGGGCGGGTCGAAGATCAGCCCGTCATAGGCATTCAATTCCTTGAAGGTAAGCGGGCGGCGAAAGAGGTCGCGCTTTTCGGCCGTCACCCGTTTCAGCCCCGGCGCGAAGCGGAAGCCACGGTCCAGCGCCGCGAGCGCCGCCGCATCCGCCTCGACGGCATGGATCTCGCTGCTCGCTGCCAGTCGCAGCGCGAAGGTACCCGCGCCGGAAAAGAGGTCCGCGACCCGCTTGGCGCGCTTCAGATGCGGCACGACGAGGCCGGCCATCGCCTCTTCCGCCTGAGAGGTTGCCTGAAGGAAGCCGCCCGGCGGCACCTCCACCGGCGCGCCCCCGAAAGACACTGCCGGCTTTACCGGCTCCACCACGATCTCGCCGTCCACGGTGAGTCTCGCGAAACCGTTGTCGATGGCGAAGCCGCCCGCCTTCAGGCGCTGCGGCTGGGGCAGCTTGCCCGCGCCTTCCACGGCGATGTCCAGGCCGGTGTCGGTCGCGGTGACAGCGATCTTGAAAGCGTCGCCCGTCGCGCAGACAAGCCCGGCCAGCCGGCGCAGATCGTCCAGCCTTTCCACGATGCCGGGCCGCAGGATCGGGCACTCCTCGATGTCTATGATGCGATGCGACATGGCCGCGTAATAGCCGAGCAACATGCCGCCTTCCGTCCGCCGCGCGGCCATGACGGCGCGGCGGCGCGTCTGCGGCGCGCAGGGCACAATGTCGGCCACGACGCAATCGAGCCCCCTGCCCCTGAGCGCGTCTACCACCTTGGCCCGCTTCCATGCGAGATAGGCGTCCATGTCCATGTGCTGCAACGCGCAGCCGCCGCACGTGCCGAAATGGCGACAGGGCGGCGCAACACGCTGCGGCGACGGCTCGATGACTGCAATGAGATCGGCGCGATCCTTCGCCCGCGCGGCAGTCACCACCTCGCCGGGCAACGTGAACGGCACATAGACCGGCCGCCCCTCGACGGTGGCGATGCCATCGCCCTGGGCACCCAGCGACGCGATGGAGAGGCATGTCGTCAAGGGTTCTTCACCGCCCCGAGGAGGTATTCGTGGTTGCCGTCGCCGCCCTCGATGGGCGACGGCTTCAGACCGAGCACGCACCAGCCGTGCTGCGTTCCCAGCCAGTCGCGGATCGCTTCGGCAGCAAGACGTCCCACTTCCGGGTCGCGCACGATGCCGCCCTTGCCGATTTTCTCGCGCCCCACCTCGAATTGCGGCTTGACCAGCAGCATGGCTCTTGCGCCGGGCGCGGCCAGAGAGAGCGCCGGCGGCAAGGCGAGCCGGAGCGAGATGAAGCTGACGTCGCAGACTACAAGATCCGGCGAGACACCGCCGGGCATCCCCGTGCCGAGGTCGCGGGCATTCACGCCCTCCAGCACTGTCACGCGCGGGTCTTGGGCGAGTTCGCGCCGCATCTGGCCGTGGCCCACATCGACGGCAAAGACATGCGCCGCGCCACGCTCCAGCAAAACCTGCGTGAACCCGCCCGTCGAAGCGCCGAGGTCGAGCGCGGTCGCGCCAGCCGCGTCGAAACCGAAGCGGTCCAAACCGGCGATCAGCTTGAGTGCGGCGCGTGAAACATAGCCGCGCGCGGGATCGTCCACCGAAAGCGCGCTTTCCGGCGCAGTCGGCCTGCCGGGCTTGGTGGCAGGCACGCCATCGACCAGCACGCGGCCTCGCAGCACCGCATCGCGGGCGCGCGAGCGGCTGGCGAAGATGCCGCGGCTGACGAGAAGCTCATCAAGACGCACGCGGCTGTCGGGGCTGGCGTTCATGCCCCTCAATGGAGAAAGCCCAGCCCAAAAGCAAGCGTCAGCGACGGGTTCCTGCGCCGGGGTCGATGGCGGGCGCCAGCCCGTCCTGCCAGACAGACGCAGCGTTCCCATAAGACCCCACCGGAGGCGCGGTACGAGATGGCCCGGGCCGAACGAAGGCCGGAGACTGCTTCCAGGAAAAACCGCCGCGCAGATCGCCGATCTTCTCCGCGACGATGCGGCCAGCGGCCTCGTCTATGCGGCGGTCTATACGCTCGTCAGCGCGGGCGATCGTGGCGGACAAAAGCGCCGCCGCCAAAGCGATATGATGTCCTGTCATTCCTGCCGTCCCCCAAACGACGGCAGGTTTCTACCCGGATGCAGCTAAGAAAGGCGCAAGGAACAGGGTAAGCGGTTCTTCAAGCAGGAAGGTAAACCGCAGGTGAATCAGGCTCTTGCAGCCCGAACGGCATCGCCCAACGCGATGAATACGGTGCGCACGATGCCGGTGGCGTCCAGCCCCGCATCGGCGTTCATCTTTTCCGGCTTGGCGTGGTCCACGAAACGGTCGGGCAGCGTCAGCGGGCGCACCTTCAGGCCGCCGTCCAGCAGACCGTTGAGCGCCAGATGATTGAGCACATGGCTGCCGAAGCCGCCTATCGCGCCCTCCTCCACCGTCACCAGTATCTCGTGGTTGCGCGCCAGGCGCTCGACCAGTTCCGTATCGAGCGGCTTGGCGAAGCGGGCGTCGGCAACGGTCGTGGGCAGGCCGGCGGCTTCCAGTTCCTCGGCTGCGAGCAGGCAATCCTTCAGGCGCGTGCCGAATGAAAGCAGCGCCACCTTGGCCCCTTCGCGCAGGATGCGTCCCTTGCCTATCTCCAGAACGGTGCCGCGCTCCGGCATTTCGACGCCAACGCCGTCTCCGCGCGGATAGCGGAAGGAGATCGGCCCTTCATCGAAAACAGCCGCGGTGCGGACCATATGGCGCAGCTCGGCCTCGTCCGCCGCCGCCATGACGACGAAATCCGGCAACGTGGCGAGATAGGCCGTATCGAAGGCGCCGCAATGGGTCGCACCATCGGCACCGACGAAACCGGCGCGGTCGATGGCGAAGCGCACGGGCAGCTTCTGGATCGCCACATCATGCACCACCTGGTCGTAAGCGCGCTGGAGAAAGGTGGAATAGATCGCGCAAAAGGGACGATAGCCTTCTGTGGCCATCCCGGCGGCGAAGGTCACGGCGTGCTGCTCGGCGATGCCCACATCGAAGGTGCGCTTCGGAAACGCCTCGCCGAACAGGTCGAGCCCGGTGCCAGATGGCATGGCCGCCGTGATGGCGACGATGCGGTCGTCCTCCCGTGCCTCCTGGATCAGGCTGTCGGCAAAGACGCGCGTATAGTTCGGCGCGTTGGCGGGAGCCTTGGCCTGCGCGCCGGTTATCACGTCGAACTTGTTGACGCCGTGATATTTGTCGGGCGCGGCCTCGGCGGGCGCATAGCCCTTGCCCTTCTGCGTGACGACATGGATCAGCACCGGCCCCTGCCCATGATCGCGCACATTGCGCAGGACCGGCACCAGATGCTCCAGATTGTGCCCGTCGATAGGGCCGATATGGAAGAAGCCAAGCTCCTCGAACAGCGTGCCGCCGGTGACATAGCCGCGCGCATGCTCCACGGCGCGGGTCACGGCGCGGTCCACGCGCTTGCCGAGGTAGGAGGTGAGCTTCTTGCCTATGTCGCGGATGCCGGCATAGGTGCTGCCCGAGGCCAGCCGCGCCAGATAGGCGCTCATCGCGCCGGAGGGCGGCGCGATGGACATGTCGTTGTCGTTCAGGATGACGATCAGCCGCGCATCCAGCGCGCCGGCATTGTTCATCGCCTCATAAGCCATGCCGGCCGACATGGCGCCATCGCCGATGACAGCGATCACGTTGTTGTCGCCGCCCATCAGGTCGCGGGCGACCGCCATGCCCAGTCCTGCGGAGATCGAGGTGGAGGAATGCGCCGCGCCGAACGGGTCGTATTCGCTCTCGCTGCGCCGGGTGAAGCCGGAAAGGCCGCCCTCCTGCCGCAGCGTGCGGATACGATCGCGGCGGCCGGTCAATATCTTGTGCGGATAGGCCTGATGGCCGACATCCCAGATGATGCGGTCGGACGGCGTGTCGAATACATAGTGCAGCGCCACCGTCAGCTCGACCACGCCCAATCCCGCGCCAAGATGACCGCCGGTGCGGGAGACTGCATCTACCAGTTCCGCGCGCAACTCAGCAGCCAGCGCCGGCAGATCCGTCTCAGGCAGCCGGCGCAGGTCGTCCGGGGTCACGACCTTGTCGAGCAGCGGTGTCTGGGGAGGAGATTGCACGTCAGGCTGCCTGTGCGGCTGTTTCGGGATTGTCGGCAAATAGGCGCTCCGGTCGTGAAAGTAAACGCGCGACCGGGGCGGCAAAAAGGCGAAGCCGGCTCAGTTTTCCGGCAAAGGTATGAATTCCTCCTCGTCGCCCGGCACAATGTCGAAGCGGCCGGTGCGCCACTCCTCCTTGGCCTGCTCGATCCTCTCCTTCGAGGACGACACGAAATTCCACCATATATAACGCTGCGAGCCAAGAGCTTCGCCGCCAAAAAGCATGAAATGCGCACCCGGTTCGCTTTTCACGACAATCTCGTCGCCAGAGCGCAGCACAAGCAGCCGGTCCGGGGGAAATATGTCGCCTGCGATGTCCACATGCCCCGCAAGCGTGTAGACGGCCCGCTCCTCGGTGTCGGCCGGGATGCTGATGGAAGCGCCAGGATCGAGCCGGATATCGGCATAGAGCGTTTCGGAGGCGGTACGCACCGGCGATTTCATGCCCAGGAACGACCCTATGACCACGCGGCCGCTCACGCCGCCGGCGTCGAAGGCGGGCAGCGTTGCCTTCGCCGTGTTGACGAAGGCAGGCTCTATCTCCTCGCTGCCGTCCGGCAAGGCCAGCCATGTCTGCAAACCGGAGATGGCCAGCGGCGAGCCGCGCAATTCCTCCGGGGATCGTTCGGAATGAACGATACCACGGCCGGCGGTCATGAGGTTCACGTCACCCGGCTCGATCACCATCTCGGTGCCGAGCGAATCGCGGTGCCTCACCTTCCCGTCGAACAGGTAGGTGACGGTAGACAAGCCGATATGCGGATGCGGGCGCACATCCATTGCCTGACCGCCACGCAGCACCGCCGGCCCCATCCGGTCGAAGAAGATGAAAGGACCGACAAGACGCCGGCGCGAGGACGGCAAGGCGCGCCGCACCTCGAAGCCGCCGATGTCGTGAGCGCGTGGAATCACCATCGTCTCGATGGCATCGCAGGCGAATGTGTCGCCGGGCTCGGGATCTTTTCCAGGAAAGAAGCTCATGCCGGTCATTATAGCGCCGCCGCGGCGGAATTCCACGCAAACCGCGCGGCCCGCCCAGGCGGCAACGCCTTCGCCTATTCGGGATCGAGCGGCTCGACGCCCGCCGGCTTGCCGTCACGGGACAGCCGGATCTTCTCCACCTTGTCCTCGGCGGCTTTCAGCAGGCGGTCGCAATGGGCTTTCAGCGCCTCGCCGCGCTCATAGATGCGGATGGACTGGTCGAGCGGCACGTCGCCCTTCTCAAGATCGTCCACGATGCGCTCCAGCGCCTCCAGCGCCTGCTCGAAACTCAGCGCCTTGATGTCGTCGTTCGGGTTTTCGGCCATAGGGCTATCCTTTCATGAGCCGGCCGACATGGGCGGCCACGGAATATGCCAGTCCCTGCAGGTCATAGCCGCCTTCGAGCAGGCTGACGAGACGGTTGTTCGACCAGCGTCCGGCACGTTCCATCAACGCGCCGGTCGCCCAGCCGAAGTCGTTCTCCACCAGTTCCAGCCCGGCGAGCGGATCGAGGCGGTGGGCATCGAACCCGGCCGACACGATCACGAGGTCGGGCTGGAAGCGGTCGATGGCCGGCAATATGCGGCTGCGGAAGGCATCGCGGAACACCGCGCCGTCGGAACGCGGCGCAAGCGGCACGTTGACGATATTGCCGGCTCCCGTCTCGGATGCCGCACCCGTGCCGGGATAGAGCGGCATCTGGTGCGTGGAGCAATAGAGGACGGAGGGATCGTCCCAGAATATATCCTGCGTGCCGTTGCCGTGATGAACGTCCCAATCGACGATGGCCACCCTCTCCGCACCGTGGGAAGCCTGCGCATGGCGCGCGGCGATGGCGGCGTTGTTGAACAGGCAGAAACCCATCGCCCGCGTTTTCTCAGCGTGATGGCCCGGCGGGCGGGACGCGACGAACACATTGTCTGTAGCGCCGGAAAATACATCGTCCACGGCTGCCGCGGCGGCGCCGATGGCGGCCAGCGCGGCATTCCAGCTTCCTGGGGAAACGACAGTGTCGCCGTCGATGGCGGCCAGTCCTTCCGCCGGAATCAGCGCCTCGATCCGGTCGCGAAACTCGCCAGGATGGGCATGGAGGATCAGACCGGGATCGCCCATCGGCGCCTGCCTGCGGTCGAGCGCGTCGAAGCCTTCATCGTCCAGCACGCGGGCGATGGCGCGAAGCCGGTCGGGCCGCTCGGGATGGCCGGGCGGCGTCAGATGCTCGAGATATACCGGATGCGTGTAGAGACGCGTGGCCATGCCCCGGTATAGGCGGGTCCGGCCGTCATTGCCACGCTTCGCGGGCGACCAGCCGGCTTTTCCAACAGCTCAGGCGCGCCGGAATACGGTCAGCTGATCTCGGTCGAGCTGATGGCGATGCCGAAACCTTCGAGGCCGACATAGTGCCGCTCCCGGGAAGCCAGCAGCTTGATCGAGGAAATCCCCAGATCGCGCAATATCTGCGCGCCAAGGCCGACCTCGCGCCATTCGCTCTCCCGCCGCAGCGCCTCCTCATGCGCTTCGCCGCCTATGGCGGAGCGGTTACGCGCCTGATGCCTGCCGACGCCGACAGACCCCTCGCGCAGATAGATGATGACGCCACGATTCTCGCCCATCCACGTCATCATGCGCCGCAGGCGGTCGCCGTTTCCGAACACGTCGGCGGTCACGTCCTCCGGGTGGAGACGGACGGGAATATCGGAACCGTCGCGAATATCGCCGAACACGATGGCGAGATGCTGCATCACCTCCCAGGGCAGCTTGTAGGTGTGCGCCTTCGCCTTGCCGCCAGGCGTGTCGATCTCGAAGCTGTCGATACGCTCGACCAGCGTTTCCTGGCGCTGACGATAGGCGATGAGGTCCGCGACGGATACCTGCTTCAGCCCGTGCTCCTCCGCGAAGGCGGTCACCTGCGGCCCGCGCTTGACGGTGCCGTCGTCATTGACCAGCTCGCAGATAACGCCCACCGGCGGCAAGCCTGCCAGCTTGCACAGATCGACGGCGGCTTCCGTATGGCCCGAACGCATGAGCACGCCGCCTTCGCGCGCCACCAGCGGGAAAACATGTCCCGGACGGACGAAATCCGCCGCGCCGACATTGCCGTTGGCGAGATTGCGCACAGTGAGCGTACGGTCCTCGGCGGAGATGCCCGTCGTCGTGCCGTGCCGGAAATCGACACTGATGGTGAAGGCAGTCGAATGGGGCGCGTCGTTCTCGGCCACCATCGGCTGGAGGTTCAGGCGCCGCGCCACCTCATGCGGCATGGGCGCGCAGACGATACCGGAGGTATGGCGCACGATGAACGCCATCTTCTCGGGCGTGCAATGGACGGCGGCGACGATGAGGTCGCCTTCGTTCTCGCGCCCGTCATCGTCCATGACGACGACAATCTCGCCACGCTCGAAGGCCCTGAGAGCTTCGACGACTTTCTTTTGATCGTAGGCCATTCTGGGAAGATGTCTTTCTAGATGCGGCCGGTCTGGCCGCGATGACGCAGATAATGGTCGGCGATGGCGCAGGCGACCATCGCCTCTCCGATCGGGACCGCACGGATGCCGACACAGGGGTCGTGGCGGCCCTTGGTCATGATTTCCACGTCGTTGCCGTCGGCATCGACCGAGCGGCGCGGCGTGAGAATAGAGGAAGTGGGCTTCACCGCAAAGCGTGCGACGACGGGCTGGCCGGTGGAAATGCCGCCAAGGATGCCGCCCGCATGGTTCGACAGGAACACCGGCTTGCCGTCATTGCCCATGCGCATCTCGTCGGCGTTCTGCTCGCCAGTCAGCCGGGCGGCGGCGAAACCCTCGCCGATCTCGACGCCCTTCACCGCGTTGATGGACATGAGGTTGGAGGCTATGTCCTGATCCAGCTTGCCATAGACCGGCGCGCCCAAACCGGCGGGCACGCCTTCCGCAACGATCTCGATGACCGCGCCGACGGAGGAGCCCGCCTTGCGCACGCCGTCTAGATAGGCGGCGAAAACGGCCACCGACGACGGATCGGGCGTGAAGAACGGGTTTTCGGCATCATGGACGAAATCCCAGTTCCATGCGGCCCGGTCGATCTCCTTGTCGCCTATCGCCACCAGCGCGCCGCGCACCTCCAGCCCCGGCACGACGCGGCGGGCGAGCGCGCCAGCGGCCACTCGCGCCGCCGTCTCGCGGGCAGAGGAACGTCCCCCGCCGCGATAGTCGCGGATGCCGTATTTCACGTCATAGGCGTAATCGGCATGGCCGGGCCGGTAGCGCCGGGCGATGTCGCCATAATCCTTCGAGCGTTGGTCCGTGTTCTCGATCATCATGGAAACCGGCGTGCCGGTGGTGACGTAGCCGTCGCCTTCCTCCAGGACGCCCGAGAGGATGCGCACCTCGTCCGGCTCACGCCGCTGGGTGACGAAACGCGACTGGCCCGGCCTGCGCCGGTCCAAATCATCCTGAATATCGGACAGCTTGAAGCGGATACCGGGCGGGCAGCCGTCCACGACGCAGCCCAGCGCCGGGCCGTGGCTTTCGCCCCAGGTCGTAACCCTGAACAGGTGGCCGAATGTATTGTGCGACATGCCGGTATGCGCCCCGAGAAAGGCCAAGCTTCTATTGGCGAACGGAGGATTGGTCAAACGTCCGTTTGGCAATACCGCTTTGACACATTGGCGCCATTTCTGGTCTGTTAGCTTCCGGCTCGAAACCCTGCCGGTCCAGGAACCGGCCAACAAACGAATCCGAGGATCGTCATGCGCATTCTGATTGCCGCCGCCGTCGCGCTCATCCTGAGCACCGCCTCCCTTTTCGCGGAAACCACCGAAGGCACGGTGAAGAAGGTCGACACGCAGGCGATGACGGTCGTGCTGGATGACGGCAATACCTACAAGCTGCCTGCCGAAATGGACATGTCGGTGATCACCGAAGGCGTGTCGCTGCTGATCGCCTACGATGTCGGCTCGGACGGCGTGAACCAGATCACGGATCTGGAAGTCGTTCAGTAGCGCCAGCGTCCTGAAGCCATTTCAGCCGGCCACCCTCAAGACGAAGGATCCGGTCCTGAGGAATGTCGAGATCGGCGGCGTCCGCCTGCGAGACGCCTTCGACCAGCCTGAACAGGGCGCGGACGACGCCGCCGTGAATTACGCAGACCGTCGGCCGCGAAAGCTCGTCCAGCCACGGCTTCACCCGCTGCAACAGCATCTCGTAGCTTTCAGCGTCCCGGCCCGGCGGCAGGAAATTCCACTTGTCGAGCGCGCGGCGTGCCGTCGATCCCGGCTCGCGCGCCTCGATCTCCTCGATGGTCCATCCCTGCCAGTCGCCGAAATGCACCTCGATCAGCCGCGCGTCGGTGCGGTAGCCATCGCGAGGCAGGCCCATCGCGGCCCGTACCCGCTCCATCGTCTCGCGCGTGCGGTGCATGGGGCTGGCGACGAAATCGAAGCCCGCGGCATCCCCGATCAGCGAGGCCAGCAGGCGGCCATTGCCGTCCGCCTGCTGCTGTCCCAACTCGGTGATCTCGGTATCGACCTGACCCTGGAAGCGGGCCTCGATATTCCAGGCAGTCTGTCCGTGGCGAAGGATATAGACAGGGAAACTCATCGTTATCCTTCGTGCCACGGGGCCCGGCTCAATCCTGGACGACGGAAATGTCCGGGGCGTCCACGGCCTTCATGCCGACGACATGATAGCCCGAATCGACATGTAGCACCTCGCCGGTGACGCCGCGTGACAGCGGCGATAGGAGATACAGCGCCGAATCGCCCACCTCCTCGATGGTCACGACGCGCTTGAGCGGCGAGTTGTATTCATTCCAGCGCAGGATATAGCGAAAGTCGCCGATGCCAGAGGCGGCCAGCGTCTTGATCGGGCCGGCCGAGATGGCGTTGACGCGGATATTGTTGCCCCCGAGATCGACCGCGAGATAGCGGACGCTGGCTTCGAGAGCCGCCTTCGCCACGCCCATCACATTGTAGTGCGGCATGACCTTCTCCGCGCCGTAATAGGTCAGCGTCAGCAGCGAGCCGCCATCCGTCATCAGCGCCTCGGCGCGCTTGGCAACGGCGGTAAAGGAGTAGACGGAAACGTCCATCGTGCGCAGGAAATTGTCGCGCGTCGTCTCCACATAGCGGCCGGTCAGTTCATCCTTGTCGGAAAAAGCGATGGCATGGACGAGAAAATCCAGCTTGCCCCACTTGGCCTTCAGGCCGTCGAACACGGCATCGACGCTGTCCATGTCGGTGACGTCGCAATGCCCCGCGATATGCGCGCCCAGATCCGCCGCCAGAGGCTCGACCCGCTTGCGGAATGCCTCGCCCTGATAGGTCAGGGCCAATTCGGCGCCTTGATCCGCAAGGGCACGCGCGACGCCCCAGGCGATGGAGCGATTATTAGCCACGCCCATCACGAGGCCGCGCTTGCCGGCCATCAGGCCATTTGCACCTGCCATTTGATATTCTCCGACGGTATTTGTCCCGGCCCGCCTATCGCATAGGCACAAGAGCCCTTCAAGCACAGAAGGACTCATGCTTTACGCATCAGGGACTCCAGATCGTGATTGCCTTCGGGCAACATCACGCGGACATGGGCGTAGAGGTCGCCGTGGCCACCGTGCTTCAGGGGCAGTCCCCGGCCCTTGAGCCGCAGCCTGCGGTCGGAGCTGGACCATGCGGGAACGGATAGCGCCAGCTTGCCGGTCGGGGTTTCCACCGCGACCTTCGCGCCCAGCACCGCGTCCTTCAGGTCCACCGGCAAGTCGACATGCAGGTCGCGTCCCTCGATGCGATAGCGCGGATGGGGGCGGAACCTGATCTTCACCAGCGCATCGCCACGCTCGCCGAAGGGTGACATGTCGCCCTGCCCCTTGAGCCGGATCGTCTGGCCGTCCTCCAGATAGGCCGGCAGCTTGACTGCGATCTTGCGTCCGTCAGGGAAAACCGCCGTGACCTTGGCGGCGGACACGACGTCCTCGACCGTCACATCCAGCGTGACGTTGAGGTCGGGCGGCGGTGCAGCGCGGCTGGCGCGCGGTCCCGCGCCCGGTCGCTGGGTGAACGCCTGCCCGAAAATCTCGCTGAATATGTCCGAGGCATCGGCGCCGCCGGTGCGGAACTCGAAATGCGCCCCGCCCGGCCCCCGGCCGGACTGCCGGAAACCCGCGAAAGGATCGCCGCCGCCACCGCCCGGAAAGCCGTGAAACCGCTCCTTGCCCTCGGCGTCTATCTCGCCCCGGTCGAAGGCTTTCCGCTTCTGCTCGTCGCCCAGTATCTCGTAAGCCTGGTTGGCGGCAGCGAAGTTCTCCTTGGCCTTCGGATCGTCGGGGTTCTGATCCGGGTGATATTTCTTCGCCAGCTTGCGGAAAGCCGACTTGATGTCCTTCTGGGAGGCGTCCTTGGCAACGCCCAATATGTCGTAGGGATCACGCATGGGTGCTTTGTGCCCGAAAACCTAAAGATTGTCTCGACCACTATATGCGGTGCAATAGGAAGAAATTCCAGTAGCCGCAGCCGGTTCAGGCGGGATCGAGCTGTTCCACCACCCATGCGCCGCCGATGCTGGTGCAGGCATTCCCGCGATAGAGGCCGACTCCATCGAAGCTCTCGCGCGAAGCGGTGAAGCTGCGGCACATTTCTCCCGGCCGGGCGAGATCGGAAACGCGCGATATCGCGCCGCTGGAACCGGTGCGGGCGTTCACCCAGGGCATCAGTTCGGGCGGGATCTCTCCCGGAGCCCAGGCGGAAACAGTGGCCCGGATCGCCGCCTCGTCCGATGCACGGGTGTCGTCCGGCACCGGGTTCTGGTTGCCCACAGTCCCGGTCACGAGCGTCTTGTCGGCGGCCAGACGGTCAAGATCGGCATTGCCGGCACAGGCGGAGAGGGCTACCGGCAACACAAATGCGACCGGCAAAACGCATCCGCGGCGGAATCGCGCGAATGCGTCAACGTCTCTCGTCCTGCCTTGCGCTTTGCGCGGCAATCGGCAATCTCCCGTTCCTGGGAAAATATCGAACCAAGACTATGAACGACACGCGGTTAACAGCAAGTGACTTCAGCGATCGCGAGGAGCCTTACGGGCTTTTTTCGGAGTGGCTGGAGGATGCGGCTCGCAGCGAGCCGAACGACCCGAACGCGCTGGCGCTGGCGACGACCGATGCGGACGGCATGCCCGATGTGCGCATGGTGCTGCTGAAAGGCGCCGACGCACGGGGCTTCGTATTCTACACGAATTATGAAAGCGCCAAGGGCGCGGAAATCCTCGGCTCCATGAAGGCGGCCATGTGCTTCCACTGGAAAAGCCTGCGCCGGCAGGTGCGCGTGCGCGGCGAGGTGGAAACCGTGCCGGACGCGGAGGCCGACGCCTATTACGCGACCCGGCCGCGCGGCAGCCGCATCGGGGCCTGGGCATCCCGGCAGTCGCGCCCGCTGGAGAGCCGCGAGGCGCTGGAAAAAGTTGTGGAAGACTATACGAACAGGTTCGGCGATGGCGATATTCCGCGCCCTCCCCACTGGTCCGGCTTCCGCGTCCTGCCGCGCTCCATCGAGTTCTGGCACGACCGGCCATTCCGGCTGCATGAGCGCATCCGATTCGACCGCACGGATGGCGGCTGGCAAAAGACCCGGCTTTACCCCTGAAATCCACAGCAGCCTCTTCATCCTGTCATCAGGACGTAGGCTGGATGTCACCATGCACGGCTAGGGAGGGCGGGTTTCATCCACCCATTTCCGGAAGGCCCTGCCATGATCCGCTCCCTTCTCGCTTCAGCCGCCCTGCTCGGGCTTGCCGCCTCGGCGCAGGCAGAACAGCTATTCACCGCAAAGCTCGTCGGCCATGCCTATCTGCCAGCCTTCACGCTGATCGCCCCGCCCGCCGACGCTCCGCGCGACGCCTGGACATCGGGCAAGTTCAACGGTCCAGCGCGCAACGACGCGCCGATGAGCGTCATGGGCGATGTCGGTGCCGCCTATGGCAACCATCCCACCGGCATCTCGCTGCCCTTCCTCGGGCAGCCGGTGCAGGGCATGTCGGGCTTCGCCATGAACCGCGCCCAGGACGGCAGCGTGTTCACGCTGACCGACAATGGCTTCGGCGCCAAGGTCAACAGCCCCGACGCCATGCTGTTCTTCCATCGCATGAAGCCGGACTTCGAGACGGGCAAGGTCGCACGGCTGGAGACGGTGTTCCTGCACGATCCCGACAAGAAGGTTCCCTTCCGCATCGCCTATGAGGGTACCGACAGCCGCTACCTCACCGGCGCGGATTTCGACCCGGAAAGCATCCAGTACCTGAACGGCGAAATCTGGATCGGCGACGAGTTCGGTCCCTTCATCATCCGTGCCTCCGTCGATGGCCGCGTTCTGGCCGTTTACCAGACGATGCTGGACGGCCAGCCGCTACGCGGTCCCGATACGCCCGGCGTCGTGGTCCCGGCGGTGCCGGGGAAGGATTTCCGCGTCCAGCGTTCCGGCGGTTACGAGGGCATGGCCCTGCAACCGCGCACCAACCTGCTCTGGGGCATGCTGGAAAAGCCGCTGCTGACCGAAGGCGGCGCCACCGAAGGCTCGTTCCTGCGCGTCATCACCTTCGACACCCGCAATGGCGAATGGACCGGCAACAGCTACAAGTTCCGCCTCGCGGACGGTGCGGCGGCAATCGGCGACTTCAATTTCATCGACGATACGCGCGCTCTGGTCATCGAGCGCGACAATGGCGAAGGCGACATCAGCCTGGAATGCAAGACCGACGACAAGTCGGCCTGCTATCCGATGCCCGCGAAAGTGAAGAACATCGTGCTGGTCGATACCGCCAAGGTCGATGCCGAAGGCTATATCGAGCGCATCGGCACGATCAACCTGCTCGACATACAGGACCCGGACAACAAGGCCATCCTTAAGACGCAGGCCGACCGCGACCTGACCGGCAAGTTCACCTTCCCCTTCTTCACCATTGAAGACGTGATGCGCGTGGATGCCACGCACATCATGGTCGCCAACGATAACAACCTGCCCTTCTCCGGCGGACGCGAGATAGGCAAGGCGGCGAACAACGAGTTCATCCTGCTGGAAGTAGCGGATTTCCTTGCCGCAAGGTAAGGCCGCAATATGAGATTGTGGCGGGCCGCATGGCGGCCCGCCACACCTGCGCTAAACGGGCTTCCCGCGATTCATGAAGGCGGTGAACGCGCTGCGGGCCTCGTCCGATTTCAGGCGCAGACGGAAATGGCGCGCTTCCTCCTCGATACGGGCAACCAGAGCCTCGCGCGAACCAAGCATCAGGTCGCGCGCGATCCTCAGCGCCTCGGGCGGTTTCGCAGCGACCGTCTCCGCCGCGCTCCATGCCGCCGCCTCGAGTTCTTCCTCGGCCACGACGCGGTAGATCAGGCCGGCGGCAAGTGCCTTCTCCGCCGACAGCGGTTCGCCCAGCCCGAGCAGCGCGAATGCCTGCTGGCGTCCGAGCAGCGCCGGCGCAAGCAGGCTCGATCCCGCCTCCGGCACCAGCCCCAGATCGACGAAGGGCGTGCGGAACTCCGTGCGCGGCGTGGCGAAAGTCAGGTCGCAATGGAAATGCATGGTGGCTCCGATGCCCACGGCGACGCCGTCGGCTGCGGAAATGACGGGCTTCCGCGCCGTCACCAGCGCCCGGAGGAAATCGAGAACCTCGCCGCCGGCGTCACCACCCATAGCCGCCGCCATGAAATCGGCAATGTCGTTGCCGGACGAGAACGCACCCGGCACGCCCAAGATGAGATGCGCCCGGATGGCCGCATCGGCATCGCCCTGCGCGAGAGCATACGCCATCGCGGCATACATGGTACGCGTGAGCGCGTTCCTCTTCTCCGGCCGGTCGATGAGGATCGACTGCACCGCACCGCGACGCTCGACAATGATATGGCCGGACGCTGCCGTTCCCTCGCTCATGCCACGAGAGCCTTGCCCGCAGCGGCGAGGCTTTCGGCCCCCTCCGTGACCGCCTGCTGCAATGACGACGCCTGCGGGACAATGTTCTCCGCATAGAAACGGCACAGTGCCACGCGGGACGGATCCCTCTCGGCAAGCGCGGCGCGGGCAAGAAACGCGCCGCCGGCGGCAAGCCCGAATAGGCGCAGATAAGGCCCGGCGCCGGCCAGCGCCTCATCCATCCTGCCTTCGGATAGTGCCGACTGGAGATGCCGGGTCGCCCGCTCCAGATCGTCCAGCGCCTCGTCTATCCTGTCCGCGCTCTGGCCGAGGCCGGGCAGTTTGGTCGCATGCAGGCGCTCGGCCTCACCGCGCAGTTCCGCGATGTAGGCATGCACATGCTCGCCTTCCGCGAGCGGCAGCTTGCGGGTGACAAGGTCGATGGCCTGAATGCCGTTGGTTCCCTCGTAGATCGGCGCGATGCGCACGTCCCGCAGCAGGCTTGCCGCACCCGTTTCCTCGATGAACCCCATGCCGCCATGCACCTGCACGCCCAGCGAGGCGACATCGACACCGATATCGGTGGAGAATGCCTTGGAGACCGGCGTGAGCAGGCCGGCGCGGTCGTGCCAATGCTCTGCCATGCGCCCTTCGGAGATATGCGCCATGTCGAGCGCGTGGGCGCAGGAATAGCAGATGCCGCGCGCGGCCTGCGTCAGCGCCTTCATGGTGAGCAGCATGCGCTGCACGTCGGGATGATGGACGATCGGCGCAGCGCCGTCGTGGCCTTCGGCGCGGCCCTGCCGGCGTTCATTGGCATAGGCCAGCGCCTTCTGAAACGCGGCCTCCGCGACCGCGACGCCCTGAATGCCGACCATGAGGCGGGCATTGTTCATCATGGTGAACATGCAGGCCAGCCCCCGGTTTTCCTCACCGACCAACCAGCCTATCGCGCCCGGCTCGCCGGAGTAGCCGTCGCCATAGATCATGGTGCAGGTGGGCGAGGCATGTATGCCCAGCTTGTGTTCCAGCGACGCGCAGAACACATCGTTGCGCGGGCCCAGCGTGCCGTCCGCGTTGACGAGGAATTTCGGCACGAGGAACAGCGAGATGCCCCGCGTGCCGGCTGGCGCGTCGGGCAGCCGCGCCAGCACCAGATGCACGATGTTGCCGGTAAAATCATGCTCGCCGAAGGTAATGAATATCTTCTGGCCGAAGATGCGGTAGGTGCCGTCGCCGGCCCGCTCGGCGCGCGTCCGCAATGCGCCCACGTCGGAACCGGCCTGCGGCTCGGTGAGGTTCATCGTCCCCATCCACTCGCCGGAGACGAGCTTTTCGAGGTAGGTGGCCTTGAGTTCGCCGGAGGCATGCTTGTCGAGCGCCTCGACCGCGCCCAGGGAGAGCATCGGACCGAGCGCGAATGCCATAGAGCCGGAATTCCACATCTCCATCGTGGCGGCGGCCAACATGACCGGCAAGCCCTGCCCGCCATATGCCTCCGGCGCAGCCAGCGCGTTCCAGCCACCCTCGCGCCAGCGGCGATAGAGATCGGCCCAACCCGGCGGCGTGACGACCGCGCCATCCGTCAGCACCGCGCCTTTCTCGTCCCCGATGCGGGCCAGCGGCGCGATCTCCTCGCCCGCGAAGCGGCCAGCCTCGTGAAGCACCGCATCCACCAGATCGTCCGAAAGGTCGCCGAAGCTACCTTCCGACAAGGCTGGACCAAGCCCGGCCACATGCCTGAGTGTGAAGGCTATCTCCTCCACCGGGGCAAGATACATGCTCAACGCCTCCTCGCAGCGCCATGCAGCCCGACCGCAAACCGGCGCAGCGGGATACGGTCCAGCCAAAAGAGCTATTGCCAGATGACGTTTACGTCAACTGGAGGCAAGCCGGATTGCGGGGCGGGCGTGGGATTGGCTAATGGGAGTGCAAGGAGAATCCATGCTCGCGCGCCCGGAAAAATATCGCTGCGTCGAATGCGGCCTGCCCTATGCGGCGGAGGACTTCTGGCTGCGATCCGGCCGCCTCGTCAACGGCCCGGCCTATTGGTGCGATCGCGGACTGCTCTGCTCTCCCGCCTGCTCCCTCGCGCATTACCGCAAGCGAAAGGCCGAAGGCACGCTGCCCGCCGTTCCCGCCCCGAATCCGTTCGAGGCGGAGGACGTCCGCTTCGCCGGAGACTATTGAGCGCGGAGGTTATCCGGCTTTCTCGCGCTCGATGGCGCGCCAGCCTATGTCGTTGCGGCAGAAGCCGCCGGGCCAGTCGATCCGGCCGATCGCATCATAGGCACGGTCCCGCGCCTGTGAAACCGTATCCCCGATGGCGGTGACATTGAGCACGCGGCCGCCGCTGGCGATCAGCCTGCCGTCCTTCACGGCAGTACCGGCATGGAAAACACGGACATTTTCCGCATCTTCCAGTTCCGCCACGCCACCGATCACCGTGCCGGTTTGCGGCTGCGCAGGATAGCCATTCGCCGCCATCACGACCGTGAGCGCCGCCTCGTCGCGCCAGCGTACGGAGACATGCGCCAATTGCCCGTCGGCGGCGGCTTCGAGCAGCGTCAGCAGATCGTCCCTGAGCCGCATCATCAGCACCTGGCATTCCGGGTCACCGAAACGAACATTGTATTCGATGAGCTTCGGCCCGTCGTTCGTGACCATCAACCCGGCAAAGAGAACCCCGCGAAACGGCGTGCCCATCTCCTTCATGCCGCGCATGGTGGGCGCCACGATGGCGCGCAGCACCTCCTCGTGAAGCTCGGGCGTCATCACCGGCGCGGGCGAATAGGCGCCCATGCCGCCGGTATTCGGCCCCGTGTCTCCATCGCCGACACGCTTGTGATCCTGTGCCGAACCGAAGGGAAGCGCCGTCTCGCCGTCGCACAGGCAGAAGAAGCTGACCTCCTCGCCCTCCAGATATTCTTCCACGACGACTTCCGCCCCCGCCCCGCCGAACGCACCGTCGAAGCAGGCATCTATCGCGTCCAGCGCCTCGTCGAGCGTCATGGCGACGGTCACGCCCTTGCCGGCGGCCAGCCCGTCCGCCTTGACCACGATGGGAGCGCCGACCCGCGACGCATAGGCCTTCGCATCGCCCGCATCCGCGAAGCGCCCATAGGCGGCTGTCGGGATGCCGTAGCGGGCACAGAGATCCTTGGTGAAACCCTTGGAGCCTTCCAGCCGCGCGGCGGCGGCGGAGGGTCCGAACACCTTTATGCCCGCAGCCGAGAGCGCATCCGCCAAACCGGCCACCAACGGGGCCTCCGGCCCGACCACAACGAGGCCAATCCGCGCGGTCCGGCAGAACGCCACGACGGCGGCATGATCCGCCACGTCCAGCGCCACGCACTCGCCAAGCCCGGCGATGCCCGGATTGCCCGGCGCGGCGTAGAGCTTCGTCAGCAGCGGCGATGCGGCGATCTTCCACGCAAGCGCATGCTCGCGCCCGCCCGAACCGATGAGAAGAACATTCATGCGGCGATTCCCCTTGGCAAGGCTTTCGCCTATGGGGCCAGCGCCGAGGCGTCAAGCGCGGCGGCGCGCATTGCCTGCCGCTTGACTGCCCGGCGGCGGCCTGCCACTCCACCGCGATGGAAACCGTCCAGACAAGAGAGCGTCAGGGCCGCGTGGCGGATGCGCCGTCCGGCCACTGGGTCTACAAGGCCCTTCCCCGCGTGCTGTGGCCCTATGCGCAGCTCGCGCGCTGGGACCGGCCCATCGGCTGGTGGCTGCTGATGTGGCCCTGCTGGTGGTCCGCCGCTCTCGCCGCATGCGCCTATACGCAGCCGGGCACACCGCTCGCCAACACCCTGCCCTCGTTCTGGCATCTGGCGCTTTTCATGATCGGCGCCATCGCCATGCGCGGCGCGGGCTGCACCTATAACGACCTCGTCGACGAGGACATCGACGCACAGGTGGCCCGCACCCGCTCGCGCCCGCTGCCTGCCGGTCAGGTCACGCGCCGGCAGGCACGGACGTTCCTGCTGCTTCAGGCGTTGCTCGGCCTCGCCGTGCTGCTGCAATTCAACGGCTTCGCCATCCTCGTCGGCATCGCATCGCTGCTGACGGTGGCGATCTATCCCTTCATGAAAAGATTCACCGACTGGCCGCAACTCTTTCTGGGATTTGCCTTTTCATGGGGCGCGCTGATGGGCTGGGCGGCGCATTTCGGCAGCCTCGGCCCCGCGCCCGTGCTGCTCTATCTCGGCTCGATCCTGTGGGTGATCGGCTATGACACGCTCTACGCCCATCAGGACAAGGAGGACGACGCGCTGGTAGGGGTGCGATCCACCGCGCGCCTGTTCGGCGATCGCACGAAGCCGGCCCTGGTGGCACTCTATGGCGGCGCGCTCGTCCTGTTCGCAGCGGCCTTCCTCCTGGCCGAAGCGCCGCTGCCCGCCTATCTCGGCCTGCTTGCAGCCGCGGCGCACATGACGCGCCAGATCCGCATCCTCGACATCGACGACGCGGATCAATGCCTGTCGCTGTTCAAGTCGAACTCGACCGTCGGCTGGCTGATCTTCATCGGCCTGCTTGCCGGCGGCGCATGGTCGTCCGCCGGCTTCTAGGCTCAGGTCCGGGCGATGATTTCCTCGCCCCCGACCACCAGCTTCAGCCCCAGATTGCCGGATTTGCGGCGGGCGAGGAAACGCGGACGGCGCGTGGTCGAGATGCGGCCCTGCCTGCGGGTGCGGGCAGGCTTCACCTTCACATTGCCGAGCGATTCCTCCAGCGTGCGGGCCACGCCATCGGCCTCCACCAGCAGCATGGGCAGGCGGTACGCGTCGGCCCAAGCGCGCCAGTCGGCGGCGACATCCTCCAGATCGTGCGCCACCAGAAGCGGCACGGAAAGCATCGGGTCCTCGTGCATCAGTTCCAGCGTGACGGTGACGTTGCCATCCCCGTCCTCGATGGCGCGCGCCGCAACGCCGCGAAAGGATTTCGCCGGCAGCGCCACGGTCACGGGGATGCGTGACATTTCCAGCATGCGGCGGATAATCGCGCCGCGCTGGTCAACGGTGAAACTCACATCGCCATAATCGTCGCGAGTCGCGTAGCTCACGACCTGCGGCAGGCGAAAGGGGTCGAGCCGCATGTTGCAGCCCGCCCAGACTGGCTTCAGTCCGGTGCTCATCATCTATGCCTTCCTGTCTCCTGAGAGCCGTTTTGTGGCGGTTCTCGCGGACGGGTGTTCCCGTCTCTTATGCGTGGGAGACTAGCGGCGGCTTCTTACCGCCGGGCTTAGAAGTTCGGTTAAAATTTGCCCATTCCGGGAATGGTTACCCGATTGCAACCGGCACTTGCACCGTTTCAGATCACCTTGCCGGGGTTCATGATGCCCAACGGATCGAAGGCTGCCTTCACCTTCCGCATCAGGCCGATGGCGACGGGCGGCTCGGTTTCCAGCAACTCGTCGCGCTTCAGCGTGCCGATCCCGTGTTCGGCGGAGATCGAGCCGTTATAAGCACGCACGATGTCGTGCACCGCCTTGTTCATGGCGCGGTACCGGGCCAGGAATTCGGCTGGCGTGGCGCCTACAGGCTGCGAAACGTTGAAGTGCAGATTGCCGTCGCCCATATGGCCGAAGCAGACGAGCCGCGCGCCGGGCACCACGTCCTGCACCGCCGCGCCCGCCTCCTCGATGAAGCGCGGTATCGAGGCGACCGGCACGGAGATGTCGTGCTTGATCGAGCCGCCCTCGGGCTTCTGGGCTTCGGACATATCCTCGCGCAGCATCCAGAAGGCATTGGATTGGGCGATGCTTTCGGCGATCACAGCATCCGCGACCAATCCCCGCTCCAGCCCCGTGCCCAGTATATCTTCGATCAGCGCGCGCGAATCCTCCCCTGAGCGGCCCGATGAAACCTCCATCAGCACATACCACGGATATGGCTCGGCAAGCGGCGCGATGCTTCCCGGCATATGGCGCACGACGAAATCGAGTGCCTTGTCGATCACCAGTTCGAAGGCGGTCAGCCCGCTGCCGGCCCGCTCGCCGGCTATGGCGAACAGGTCGAGCGCGGCCTGCGGCGACGGAACACCGGCCCATGCCACGTCGCGGCCCTTTGGCCTGGGGAACAGCTTCATGACCGCAGCCGTGATGATGCCCAGCGTGCCTTCCGCGCCGACGAACAGGTTCTTCAGGTCGTATCCGGTATTGTCCTTCTTCAGCTTGCGCAGATCGTCCAGCACATCGCCATTGGGCAGCACCACCTCGATGCCGAGGCACAATTCGCGCGAATTGCCGTAGGCGAGAACGCCCGTGCCGCCCGCATTGGAGGACAAATTGCCGCCGATCTGGCAGGAACCCTGCGAGCCCAGCGAAAGCGGGAACAGGCGGTCGTTTTCGTCGGCGATGTCTCGCAGGGTCTGGAGCACCACGCCTGCCTCCGCCGTCACCGTGTTCGAGCTCAGGTCGATTTCGCGGATGCGGTTCATGCGCGACAGCGAAACGATGACCTGAGCGCCGCTCATGTCGGGCACCTGACCGCCCACCAGTCCGGTATTACCGCCCTGCGGCACGACGGGCGTGCGCGTTTCGGTCGCCAGCTTCAGGATGCGGCTGACTTCCTCCGTCGAGCCGGGACGTAGGACGAGGCCGGTTTGCCCGTGGAAATAGCCCCGCGGCTCGATCAGATAGGGTGCGATATCCGCCGGATCGGTGACGGCATGGCTGGCGCCGACGATCTCGGCAAAACGGGCGATGAGTGCGGAATCGAGGGACATGCGCGGAGCCTATGCATCGTGCCGGATATTGTCACGCGGGGCGGCAGCCCGCGCCAGACGGTCGTTGATCGCCTCGCCCAGCCCGCCGAAGGGGATCGGCTCGACGGCGATGGCGCGCGCGCCGCTGCGGTCGAGCTCCTGCAAAAAGGTGAACAGGTTCGCCGCCGCTTCCACCGTATCGCCCGCTTCTGAAAGATTGCGCAGCGCCACGGCGTTTTCCGCGCCTGCGGCGCGGTGCGGCCCGAAGGCCAGCAGCGCCTCGCCGGGGCGCACATCCGCAACGTTCAACCGCACCTGCGCAGCAGGCGCGTAGTGTGAGGCCAGCATGCCCGGCGCCTCGATGCTCGGCGCCTGTGTACGCAGCAGCCGCACGCCTGCCACCTGCTCTATCTCGTCCGCCGCCAGCCCGCCGGGGCGCAGCAGGCGCAATCGTCCCTCCTCCACCTTGAGGATGGTCGATTCGACACCCACGCCCGCCTGCCCGCCATCGACGATGAGCGGGATGCGGTCGCCGAGATCGGCTTGAACATGGGCGGCATTGGTGGCGCTGACGCGGCCTGACGAGTTGGCGCTGGGAGCGGCAAGCGGGCGACCAAGAGCATAAATGAGGTCACGGGCGAAACCGCGCGGGCCGCGAAGCGCGAGCGTGCCCAGCCCAGCCGTGACCAGAGGATGCACCGCGCCCTCGCCGCGCAGCGGCAGCACCAGCGTCAGGGGGCCGGGCCAGAAGGATTCCGCAAGCCGCAGCGAGAGCGGATCGAAGCGCGCCAGCCGATCCGCCATCTCGATATCGGCCACATGGGCGATCAGCGGATTGAAACGCGGCCGCCGCTTGGCCGCGAAAATGCGCGCAACAGCCTCTCCATCGGTCGCGTCGCCCGCCAGTCCGTAAACGGTTTCGGTCGGGATCGCGACGACTTCGCCTGCGCGCAGCAGCTCGAGCGCGCGCGGCAAGGCCAGATTTTCAGGGATGATCTCGGCCAATCGAGCCTCCGCACTATCGGGCGGTGAGTAGCGCGTGGGCGATGAGGCCGCAAGCATCGCGCAGGCAGCCGCATGACGGCTTTGTTAATTTCCTCCCGGTAGCCTGCGCACCGTCCCTGCGGCTTTCCTGCCGCATATTTGTCTTGCGGTTATCCTATGCGCCTGTCCGGCCTTGTCCTCGCGTCCAGCCTGATTGCCAGCGGCAGCGCAGCGGCCTCGTCCATCATCGCCCCCGCGCCTTCCCGTACCACTCCCTCCATCGTCACGGTTGGAGAAGGAAGCGGGTTCTCCGGCAACTCCTCGATACGAACGCCGTCCGGCGGCGGGCAGGCGGCGAACGCATCCGTCCAGCCGCCGGGCGAGCCGGCCTCCAGCGGCTATGTAGCGGAGGCGAATCCGCCCCGCCCCGCTTCCCGCCGCGCGCAAGCGCCGCGGCTGATCCTCGGCGGCGTGCACGCCGAAAGCCGTCCAGCCGCACGTCCGCCCGCGGCTTCAGCCGCGCCGCAGCCTGCCGCAGGCCCGGCTGCTGTCGCGCGGACCATCCGGCCTGAGTGATCCGACACAGAATCGCCACCGCGCTTGACAAAGCTCCGTCCGGCGCGCTGCGGTGCGCGTGGGCAACAAGGGGTTATCATCCATGAACAGGTTCAGGACGATCATGGCCGCTTCGCTTGCGGGCGCGGCCATATTCGCCGGCCTCGGGCCATCGGCGGCAGACACCTATCTCGGCTCCTATCAGGCGCGCATGTCGCCGCGCGACCACCACGCCAGCGACGGCTATCCGCTCGATACGGCGGCGCAAATCGTGAGGCAGGACCGCGCCAACTGGCACCGCTTTGGACGCGGCGACGCGGAGGACGAAGGCGACCGCTGGTTCCGCTCGGCGGATTCCCGCGCGCGGCTGGAGCGGATGCTCAACCGCGGCGCGGCCATGAACGAGGCGACGCGCAGCGCCATACTGCATGGCACGCCGGTCATCCAGGTCGATGTTTACCGCGACAGCGTGCGCGTCGAGATCGTGTACTGAGCTACCTGCCGGAACGGCTCTGCCCCTTACCCAGCGATACGGGAGAAATCCGCGACCTGCCCCGTCACCGTGCGGATGCGGGCCAGCAGCGCCAGCCGGTTGGCACGAATGCCCGGATTCCCGTCATTTACGAGAACTTCCTCAAAAAATGCGTCAACAGGCGCCCGCAGACGGCTGAGAGCGAGCATGGCGTCGGAAAAGTCTTGATTCCGAATCGCTTCGCCGGCTTCCTTCTCGGCGCGATTCACCGCGTCGAACAGGGCCTTCTCTGACGGTTCGGACAGCAGGCCCGGATCGACAGACGCCGCGATCTCCGTGCCTTTCTTCTCCTCGGCGGCGAGTATGTTGGCGGCGCGCTTGGTGCCGGCCAGCAGGTTCCTGCCGTCCTCCGTGTCGAGGAACACGCCCAGCGCCGCGACGCGGCTGACGACGAGCAAAAGGTCGTCATTCAGACTCCCGCCCTCCCCCTTGTGGGGAGGGGTCGAGACTTGCCCGCGCTCGAGATCATAGGGCTGGGCTGGCTGCTCCGTGACGCCCGCGCCTTCGGTATGGGCCTCCGATAACGTAGAGGAGGCGCCGCTTGCCAGTACCGCGTCGATCAGGTCGTGCCGCGCGCCCTTGTCGCGCAGATAGACCTTCAGGCGGTCATGGAAGAAGGAGAGAAGGTCAGGGAGAAGCGCATGTCTTTTTTCAAATGGCGAGCCGCTTGCCTGCCGGACATCTGGAAAGGTCCCGCCGCGAGCTTCCAGTTTTTCAGTGCCGGTAAAATAATTGAACTCGCTATCGAGGTCGATGCTCTCGGAGAATGACAAGCTGGAAACAGTACGGTCGTTGTTCAGCGCAAATATGCGCTGTCCCGCCTCCAGGATCGACCAATATTGGGTATAGGCCGTCGAGGCTGCCCGGTTCAGTTCCAGCCGCACCCCATTTTCAATGAGCATCCTGATCACGCCCAGCGCCGCTCGTCTAAGCGCGTAAGGGTCTTTCGAGCCGGTTGGCTTCTCGCCGATGGCCCAGAAGCCGACCAGCGTGTCCAGCTTGTCGGCCAAGGCAACCGCGATGGAAACCGGCGCGGCCGGCACGACGTCTGACGGGCCTTGCGGCTTGTAATGCTCCTCCAGAGCGGCAGCCACGGATGCATCCTCGCCTTGCAGAAGTGCATATTTGCGGCCCATAGAGCCCTGAAGCTCGGGGAACTCGCCTACCACCTCGGTCTGCAAATCGGCCTTGGCCAGCATAGCGGCGCGGCGGGCAAGCGCGGGGTCCGCGCCGACGACCGGCGCAAGTTCCTCCGCCAGCCGGGCAATGCGCTCGACGCGCTCTCCCTGCGTGCCGAGCTTCGCGTGGAAGGTGACGCCGAGATGGTCGAGACGTGCCATGCGCTGGTCGAGCGGCTTCGCGAGGTCCAGCCCCAGCTTTTCCGCCGAGGGCTTGAGCGCGGCAAGATCCGGCAGGTCGGCCTGATCCGTCTTCCAGAAGTAAAGCGCATCGGACAGGCGGGCACGCACCACCTTGCCGTTGCCGCGCGCAATCTCCGCGCCGCCATCCGTCGCCTCTATGTTGGCGGTGAGGACGAAGCGGTTGGCCAGCACCTCGCTGTCGGCCGATGGACGTACGACGAAGCATTTCTGGTTGGCCCGGATGGTGAGGCGTATCACTTCCGCGGGGATCGCAAGGAAGTCCTGCTCGAACTCGCCCATCAGCACGACCGGCCATTCGACCAGCCCGGACACCTCCTCCAGCAGCCCCTCGTCCTCGACAAGCTCGAAGCCGCCGGCAAAGGCGAGGTTGCGGGCGTCCGACAGGATGATCTGCTTGCGCCGCTCGGCATCGAGCACGACCCTGGCCGCCTCCAGCTTCGACACATAATCGTCGAAGCGGCGCACGGTAATCGCCTGCGGGGCGTGGAAACGATGCCCATAGGTGACGTTGCCGGAGCGGATGCCGTCGATCTCGAAATCGACTACCACCGGCTCCTCGGTTTCCGGCCCGAAGGTACAGACGATGGATTGCAGCGGGCGCACCCAGCGGAGCGAGCCAGGCTTTGCCGACGCCGCGCCCCAGCGCATGGATTTCGGCCAGGGGAAATCGCGGACCACGGCCGGCACAAGTTCTGCGATGACCTCCTCGGCCGACCGGCCGGGCTTTACCAGATGAGCGACATAGAAATCGCCTTTCTTGGGGTCGGAATGGACATGCGCCTGGCTGACATCGGAAAGTCCCGCCTTGCGCAGGAAGCCCTGAATCGCCTGCTCCGGCGCACTGGTGGACGGCCCCTTGATCTCCTCGCGCACGTCCTTCGAGCGCGCGGTGACACCGCGAATGTCGAGTGTCAACCGCCGCGGCGTCCAGTATTCGCGTGCAGCCTCATAGGTCAGGCCAGCCTCGACCAGACCATCCGTGACCATCTTTTTCAGGTCGCCGGCAGCCTTGCGCTGCATGCGTGCGGGAATTTCCTCGGAGCGAAGTTCGAGAAGAAGATCGGGCATGTATTGCTCCTTACCCTCCCCTTGATGGGGAGGGTCGGCGCATAGCGCCGGGGTGGGGTGTGGCGGCACAAGCCACGCATTGGCTTTCAACCGCCGCATAGATCGTGTCGAGTACGGAATCCAGTTCTTCCAGCACTTCGTGGTTCCAAAAACGTAGAACGCGATAACCTTCAGCAGCGAACCAGCGGTCGCGTTCGATATCTTTTAAACGCCGGCCCCCGTCAGCGTGGTGTGAGCCGTCAAGTTCGATCACGAGTTTCAATCTGTGAGATACGAAATCCACGTAATATCTGCCGATTGGCGACTGTTTTCTGAAATGCGTGCCTTCCACGGGGATGCGCCACAACTGGCTCCACAGGATGCGCTCCGGGCCGGTCATTGCCAAGCGCAGCCGCCTTGCAGATTGAATGCGGAAGCGATCCAGCTTCGGCATCACGCAACCGCCGCGTCACCCCCACCCGCGGCTCCGCCGCGACCTCCCCCATCAAGGGGGAGGTAACCCAATCCGCCGGCCTCGGTCAGCAGGAAGGCTTCGCCGCAGGCCTTGGCGAGGTTGCGGACGCGCAGGATATAGCTCTGGCGCTCTGTGACGGAGATTACGCCGCGCGCGTCGAGCAGGTTGAAGACATGGCTCGCCTTGATGCACTGGTCATAGGCGGGCAGAACCATGCGGTGCGCCGGATTGTTGGCGTTTGCCGCCGGTGCGCCGGCGTCGAGCAGCGCCTTGCATTCCTTCTCCGCGTCCTCGAAATGGCGAAGCAGGATCGACGTGTCCGCATGCTCGAAATTATGCCGCGAATATTCCTGCTCGGCCTGGAGGAAAACGTCGCCATATGTGACTTTCCCGTCGCCCTCCAGGCCATTGAAATTAAGGTCGTAGACATTGTCCACGCCCTGCACATACATCGCCAGCCGCTCCAGACCGTAGGTCAGCTCTCCAGCTACGGGCGCGCATTCGATGCCGCAGACCTGCTGGAAATAGGTGAACTGGGAAACCTCCATGCCGTCGCACCAACACTCCCAGCCAAGCCCCCAGGCGCCCAGCGTCGGGCTTTCCCAATCGTCCTCGACAAAACGGATATCGTGCAGGCGGGTGTCGACGCCGATGGCATCGAGCGAGCCCAGGTAAAGCTCCTGAAGGTTGGATGGATTCGGCTTCAGGATCACCTGATACTGGTAATAGTGCTGGAGCCGGTTGGGGTTCTCGCCATAGCGACCGTCCTTCGGGCGGCGGGACGGCTGCACATAGGCGGCGTTCCAACGCTTCGGGCCGAGCGCGCGCAAGGTCGTCGCGGGGTGGAAGGTGCCGGCGCCGACTTCCATGTCGTAGGGTTGCAGGATGATGCAACCCTTTTCCGCCCAATAGGCGTGCAGCGTCAGGATCAGGCCCTGAAACGAACGTGTGGGATGCATGTGCGCGGGCATGTCGGCAGCCATTGGAAAGCCTTCGTGGAACGGACGGGCACGTCCTAAAGCATTTTGCGGCAGGGTGGAATCACCTTGCGCCGCACAAATGCAGCGAAAACGATCGAACGCGGCTCGGCTCAACCCGGCAACCGGCGCCCGTTCTTCGGGATCGTGCTCTAGAGAGCCGGCGGCGCAGCGTCAAGAATGCCCGGTCCGGCGGATCGTCAGTGCTGGGGCAGGCGCAGGAATTGTCCGGGCAGCAGCCGGCCGGGCTCGCCGCGCAGTTCCGGGTTGAGGTCGAGGATCTCACGGTAGCGATTGCCGTCTCCCAGCACCTGCGCCGCGATGGACCAGAGCGACTGGCCGGGCAGCACACGGTGCGTCGTCATGTTGGAAGCCGTCCGTTCTTCGGCAGGAAGCTCCGTGCGGTCGCCGTCCGGCAACGGAACCTGCGTATCCGGCGCTGTCACCGCAGGTGTGGGATCGTCGGCGACGGCAGGCAGCTTCTCGTCTGGAAGGCCTTCCTTCAACTTCTTCTCGACCTCCGCCAGAACCTTCGCATCCGGCTTCATGTCGCGGGCGTGGCTCCACTGGAAGGTGGCCTCAAGCTTGCGGCCAACGCGCCAGTACGCATCGCCCAGATGGTCGTTCAGCACGGGATCGTTCGGCATCAGCGCCACCGCGCGCTCAAGCTCGCGCACGGCATCCTCGTAGCGGGCGAGGCGATAATAGGCCCAGCCAAGCGAATCGACGATGTAGCCATCGCTCGGCCTGAGATCGACCGCCTTGCGGATCATCTCGAGGCCTTCGTCGAGATTCATGTTCATGTCGACCCAGGAATAGCCGAGATAGTTCATCACCTGCGGCTGGTTCGGGGCAAGCTCCAGCGCCTTGCGGAAATTCGGCTCCGCCTTCGCCCATTCCTTCAGCCGCTCATAGGCGATGCCCCGCTGGTAGAAGAGGTTCCAATCCGACTGCTTCGGCTCCGCCAGGCGGGCGACGGCGCGCTCGTAGATATCCGCCGCCGCGCGGTAATTTTCCTGCGAGCCGTAGACTCCGCCCAGCGCCAGATAGCCTCGCGTGTCGTCGGGATTGAGGTCGAGGACTGCTTCGAGGTGCTTCACAGCTTCCTCATGGCGATCCATATCGGCAAGGTTCAGCCCGAGTTGAAGCTCGGCAACCTCCTTGACCGGAGACGAGTCGGGAATGCGCCGGTAAAGCTCTATGGCCTCTTCCGGGCGGTTCATCGCCTCGGAAACGGACGCGAGCTGGAGAAGGGCGGCGTCGCTGTCGGGCCGCAGCGCCAGCGCCATGCGCAGGTAGAGGCGCACGAAGCTCTCCCCGCCGCCCCTGTTCAGTGCGCTGCCAAGGTCGAGAGCGACTTCCGATGCGCCATCCATCGCGGAGCCGATCAGCGGCGCGATCTCCTCGCCGGCCTCGATCTTCTTGCGCAGCGCGGCGATCTGCAGGCGGCCGGTGAACATCTCCTCCGACTGGTCCAGCACGCCGAGCGCGCCCTTGCTGTCGCCCTGCCGTGCGAGATAGCCCGCGTAAGCCTCGACCGCGCGCAGATAGGTTTCGGGTGCGCCGCCGGCCGCGCCCGTATTGCCGAGCACCGCATCATAGGCCGCCGTCGCCGCCTCGCGGTTGCCCGCACGCTCGGCCAGCAGCGCCTTGTGGTAGGCAACGAAGATGTCGTACCAGGCCGGACCGCTCAGGCCGTCCACGACCAGCTGCGCGCCCTCATGGTCGCCGGCGCCGGAGCGCGCCCAGGCCGTCATCAAGCCCGCAAGAAGCCTGTCGAGATCGGATTCGAGCGTCAGCTTCAGCCATTGCTCCGCGCCCGCATAGTCATTCTTGCGGAAGGCGTCGATGGCGAGCGCGACGCGCGAGAAACGCTCGATCTCGGGAACCGCCTTCAGCTCCTCCGCGTAAGGCAACGCTTCCTCGAAGGAGCCGGCGGCGATCAGCGCCACAAGCAGGCTCTGCTTCATCTCGACATTGGACGGATCGAACTGGAGAGCCCGCTTGTAATAGGCGACCGCGCTCTCGAGATCGTTGTCGGTTTCCGCGACGCGACCGGCCAGATAGGCGCCGGAGAACGACCGCGCGCTCGTATCGAGGGGAACCGCACCGGCGAAGGCGGGCACAGCCGTGCCAAAGGCGAGTGTCGCGGAGACGCCAAGCGCCGCCAGCCATCTTGCAGTGATATGCCGCATCGCATCCCTTCCTGATCGCCAGCCGCAGGCGCGTCCGGCGCAATATCAGCGCGCAAGCATGGCCTTTTTGGGGACATGCTTCAACCGCCGCGCCTTCACATTGCGGTCACTGGCCCGAAGCTCTCAGCTTACCCTGCTGATGCAGAAGTCGATCACCTCGACGAGAGCGGCCTTCTGGGGCGTATTCTTGAGCGGCGCGAGCGCATCCCGCGCGATCTCGCCGAAATGGCGCGCGCGGGCGATCGTGTCGCCGATGGCGCCGCAACGCGCCATGAGGCCGCGCGCTATCTCCAGTTGCTCGTCGCCCGCCTCGTTCCGCTCGATGGCGCGCTTCCAGAATTCGCGCTCCTCCGGCGAGCCGCGCCGGTAACTGAGTATGACGGGCAGCGTCACCTTGCCCTCGCGGAAATCGTCTCCGACATTCTTGCCCAGGGTTTGGGAATTGCCCTCATAGTCGAGCGCGTCGTCGACGAGTTGGAAGGCCAGCCCGAGATTGACGCCATAGGAGCGCAACGCCGAGCGGTCGTTGCGGCTGGCTTCGGCGATAATCGGCCCGACCTCGCACGCGGCTGAGAAGAGGGCCGCCGTCTTGGCCTTGATGACGGAAAGATAGTCGTCCTCGGTGGTTTCGAGGTTCTTGGCGACGCCGAGCTGCATGACCTCACCTTCCGCGATGACGGTCGCGGCAGCGGACAGGATGTCGAGCGCGTCGAGCGAGCCGACCTCCACCATCATGCGGAACGCCTGGCCAAGCAGGAAATCACCGACGAGCACGCTGGCCTGGTTGCCCCAGATGGTGCGCGCGGTGCTGGCGCCGCGCCGCAGGTCGCTTTCATCCACCACATCGTCGTGAAGCAGCGTGGCGGTGTGCATGAACTCCACGCTGGTCGCGAGCTTGACGTGCGAATCGCCCGCGTAGCCGAACATCTGCGCTGCCGCGAGGGTGAGCATGGGCCGCAGGCGCTTGCCGCCGGAGGAGATGAGATGATTGGCGATCTCGGGAATCAATTCCACGTCCGACCCGGCCTTGGAGAGGATCAGTTCGTTCACCTTCTCCATGTCGGCTTTGGCCAGTTCGACCAGCCTGCGGATCGACGCCGTTTCCCGCTTGCCTTCTTCGATCGCCAGTACAACGCCCAATGCAAAAACTCCTTGCGTGTCCGGTATAGAATAAAGGTCGGCTCGACAGGAATCTAGGGTGGTGGAAGCCAACCCCACAAGCGGCGAATTGGCGCGGCGCTTCGGACACAGCGCGGCCGGGACCGTTTACAACGCCGCCGCAAGCTGCGACCTATCTTCCATGATCGAGCTTATCCGCACCAACGATACCGTTGTCATCTCCTTCGTCGAGGCGCTGTTGCGCGACGCCGATATCGGTTTCTTCGTGGCCGACCAGAACATGAGCGTCATCGAAGGCTCGCTCGGCATCCTGCCCCGGCGCGTGATGGTGGACGACGACGACCTGGACCAGGCGCGGCGCATCCTGTCCGATGCCGGAATCGCCGGCGAGATCAGTGACAAATGAAGGAGCGCGCCGGCATCTCCGCTGCATTTGCGGAGCCCGCCGAGGCGGGACGCTCGGTGGACGCCTTCCATCGCGGCGATTTCTGGGTCGTGCAGCCGACAGGTCGCGGCCATCGGTCCGGCATGGACGCGATGATGCTGGCAGCGGCAGTGCCGGGCGGCTTTTCGGGCCGGCTGGCCGATCTGGGCGCAGGGGCGGGAGCAGCCGGGCTTGCTGTGCTGTCGCGCTGCCCGCAGGCGAGCGCGCTTCTGGTGGAACGCGCGCCGGACATGGCAGGGTTCGCCCGGCAAACGATCGCGCTGCCGCAGAACGGGCGCATCGCCGGGCGCGCGGAAGTGCTGGAGGCAGACGTCACGCTTGCGGGAAATGCGCGCGTCGCGGCAGGTCTGGCGGACGGCGCATTCGACTTCGCCATCATGAACCCGCCCTTCAACGCCCGCCACGACCGCCCGACGCCCGACGCGCTGAAGCGGGACGCGCACGTTATGGAGGGCGACCTTTTCGAGAAATGGACCCGCACCGCGGCGGCCATCGTCAAGCCCGGCGGCGGCATCGCCATCATCGCGCGGCCGGATTCGCTGGAGACGATGCTGGCCGCGCTACGCGGGCGCTTCGGCGGCCTCGCCGTCGTGCCCGTGCTGCCTCGCGACACGGAGCCAGCCATCCGCCTGATCCTTCGCGGCACGCGCGGCTCGCGCAAGGCGCTTTCCGTGCATCCGCCTCTGGTGCTGCACGGCGCGAAGGGCAGCGGCCACGCGCCGCGCGCGGACCTTATCTGCAATGGCAGGCTTTCGCTTTTCGGCGATTGAACGCAGCTTGGATGCTGGCGGGGCTTGCATCATATTGCGCATGGCCGCCGGCTTCCTACATGGGATTGGAAACCCACCGGAGAAACGACGTGAACAGCTTCCTCGCCCGTATCCTGCCGAAGCCGATGCGTGGCGATGGAGTCACGATCCCCGTCATACGCCTGCACGGCACAATCATGGCGGGCGGCGGGCAGCTGCGGCAAACGCTCTCGCTTGCCTCCACCGCCGGGCTGATCGAGAAAGCCTTCGCAGTGAAGGACGCTCCGGCCGTCGCCATCTCCATCAATTCGCCCGGCGGCTCGCCGGTGCAGTCGCGCCTGATCTACAAGCGCATTCGCGACCTCGCGACGGAGAAGAACCGGCACGTCATCGTGTTCGTGGAGGATGTGGCCGCCTCCGGCGGCTACATGATCGCGCTGGCGGGCGATGAAATCATCGCGGACCCGTCCTCCATCGTCGGCTCCATCGGCGTTGTGTCCGCCTCGTTCGGCTTTCAGGACCTCATCAAGAAGATCGGCGTGGAGCGGCGCGTGCACACGGCCGGGCAGAACAAGTCCGTTCTGGACCCCTTCAAGCCCGAGAAACCGGAGGATATCGAGCGGTTGAAGCAGCTCCAGCTGGAAGTGCACCAGACCTTCATCGATCTCGTGCAGGAGCGGCGCGGGCCGAAGCTGCTCGACGACCCGGACCTGTTCACCGGCCTGTTCTGGTCGGGCACGCGCGGGAGGGAACTCGGCCTCGTGGACGCGCTGGGCGACATGCGCGCCTTCCTCAAGGCGCGATATGGCGAAAAGACCGTGCTCAAGCTGATCCAGCCGTCGCGCGGGTTGCTCGGCCGGAGGCTCGCTCTTTTCGGCACGAACGCGCCGGACCTCTCCGATATTGCGGCCTCGGCGGCGGGCGGCATCGTCGATGCGGCGACAGAACGCGCCCTGTGGGCCAGGTATGGACTTTGACGAGATGGCGCAAAGGCGGATAGACTATATGCAGGCGCTTTCCCCCGGAGGGTAAGAAACATGCCACAGATCATTTTCTTCATCGTCATCGGCGTCGCCGCCTATTTCGGCTACCGCGCGTTCCTGCGCGAGGCCGAGCGCGTGACGGCAAAGGTGCGCCGGGCCGAGCGCGAGCGGGCGACGGGTTCCAGCGGCACTCTCGTCAAGGATCCCAAGACCGGCGAATACCGTCTCGCGAAGGACTGACCTCCTTCATCATGCCCCAAGCCGTATCCCGCGCCGCGCCGGCGAAGATCAACCTTGCGCTGCATGTCACGGGACGCCGGGCCGACGGCTACCATCTACTCGACAGTCTCGTGGCCTTCACCGCCTTCGGCGACCGGATCGGTGTGGAAGCGGCCACGTCCGACACCTTCTTCGTCTCCGGTCCCTACGCGTCCCAGACGCCAGCCGACGGATCGAACCTGGCGATGGGCGCGCGCGACTTGCTGCGGACGCTCTACCCCGATGCGACAAAGCTTCCGGTGAACATCGTTCTCGACAAGCAGTTGCCGGTCGCGTCAGGGATTGGCGGCGGCTCGTCCGACGCCGCAGCGGCGCTCAAGGCGCTCGTCGCGCATTGGGGCATCGAGGACGAGGGCTGGAAGAAAAAGGCGCTGGAGCTTGGCGCGGACCTGCCTATGTGCCTCGCCGCGCGTCCGCTGATTGCGCGAGGCATCGGGGAAGAGCTTGAGCCTCTCCGCGATTTTCCCGCCCTGCAGATCCTGCTGGTCAATCCTGGCGCTGCGGTTCCCACGCCGCAGGTGTTCGCCCGGCTTGAGCGGCGGGACAATACGCCATTGCCCCCCCTGCCCCCGGTCATGAGCCCGAAGGCGCTGCTGCATTGGCTCGAAACGACCCGCAACGATTTGGAAGCGCCGGCCCGGGACGTGGCGCCAGCCATCGGAGAGGCGCTTTCCGCCCTGCGCGGCAGCAACGCCATGCTCGCGCGCATGTCCGGCTCGGGGGCGACCTGCTTCGGCCTGTTCGCGGACGCGGCATCGGCGCAGGATGCAGCCGCCCGCATCGCGAGGACGCATCCCGGCTGGTTCGTCGTGGCCACCGAAACCCGGCCGTCACCGCAGGGAGAGAAAGATTTCCGATGACCGCAACCGACCGCCCGTTCATTCCCGTCGGCATCGCCGTGCTCACCGTGTCTGACACGCGCGGGCTGGCCGACGACAAATCCGGCCAGACGCTTGCCGAGCGTATCGCCGCGGCGGGCCACCGGCTTGCGGCGCGCGAGATCGTCACCGATGATGTCGAAGCTATCCGCGCCATCGTCCGCCGCTGGACCGCAGCCCCGGATGTCGATGTGATCGTGACGACCGGTGGCACCGGCTTCACCGGCCGTGACGTGACGCCGGAGGCCATCGAGCCACTGTTCGAGAAGCGCATGGACGGCTTTTCGGAAGTATTCCACCGCATTTCCTACGACAAGATCGGCACATCCACGATCCAGTCCCGCGCCACGGCAGGGGTCGCAGGGGCGACCTTCATCTTCGTGCTGCCCGGCTCGCCGGGCGCCTGCCGCGACGCATGGGACGGCATATTGGCCGCACAGCTCGATTACCGCACCCGGCCCTGCAATTTCATCGAGATCATGCCGCGCCTGGACGAGCATTTGCGGCGGGGTGGAAACAGCGCCTGAGCAGCCAGCCACAGCCGGCGGTGAAAACCGGGATATAAGCGGCTCAGCCTATTTGCGGCGGGGCGCGGCTGAAATCTCGGCGGGCAGGCGCCGCGCCGAGACGCCGCGCGCTATGGCCTGCGCATCGGACCCGGCCCGTGCCAACGCGCGCGCCTGCCCCTTGGAGATCACCAGCCCATCGGCCAGCGGCCTCCTGGCCGAGAATATCCGTGACAGGAACCGCTCGCTGCTGGCGCGCGAGCGCGAAAAGCGCGCCGGGCTCGCCGCGTGATGCGACAGATGGTTGATCACGGCTTCGGTCCAGTGCGCGTCGAGACGCGCGCCGGGTTCGAGGAAAAGCAGCCAGTCGCCTTTTGCGCGGCGTATTCCGGCGGCGATATCCTCGTTCAGGCAGATGCAACCGGCATGATCGGCGACCCGCAGCGTCTGGTCCGAGGAGCCCCTGTCGCACACCACGACCTCGCGCACGACGCCTTCCACCGCCGCGCTGACCAATGAAGACAGCGTGCGTGCCAGCGCATCCTCGTCGTTGCGGGTTTCGATGAGCACAGAGAGCATTGAAACCGCTCTATCGCAAAGCCGGCTCAAACGCCAGTTGGCAATCTTCATCCAGAAAGTTCTTGATTTGTTCCAAAAGCGAGAATAGGAATAATTTCATCGAACATGATGATTCCACCGGGCGAAAGCCCCATAGGGAGCCGGTCGAATGGAACCGATCCTGCGAGCCGACATTGCCGCCTTCACAAGCGGAGGCGCAGAGATGGCCAATGCAATCGTCGAGGAAAGCGGTGCGCGCGTCGGCCTCGACCGCAGGCGCGGCCGGGGTGCCGGCGTCAATCCCTCCGGCCGCTACGAGCCCATATCCCGGCATGTCTTCGACGATGGCTGGGAGACGCTGGAGGAGTTGCCGCCGTTCAAGACCGAGGTGCAGGTGGAGAAGCTGCGCACCATCATCACGCGCAACGATTCGCCGGATATTTCCTTCGACCGTTCGATCAACCCCTATCGCGGCTGCGAACATGGCTGCGTCTACTGCTTCGCCCGGCCCACCCACGCCTATATGGGTCTTTCGCCGGGGCTGGATTTCGAAGCGAAGCTCTTCGCCAAGCCCGACGCGGCGCGGCTGCTGGAACGCGAACTGGGCAGGCAGGGCTATCAGCCGAAGACGATCGCCATCGGCACCAACACGGACCCCTATCAGCCCATCGAGAAGCAATGGCGCATCATGCGCGAAATCCTCGAAGTGCTGGAGGCATACGATCATCCGGTCGGCATCGTAACCAAATCGGCCCTTGTGACGCGCGACACCGACATTCTGGGCCGCATGGCGGAGAAGGGCCTCGCCAAGGTGGCACTTTCGGTGACGACGCTGGACAGGCGGCTGGCGCGGACAATGGAGCCGCGCGCGGCGACGCCGACGCGGCGGCTGGAGGCGCTGAAAACGCTCTCCGCAGCGGGTATCCCGGTGTCGGTGATGGCCGGGCCGGTGATTCCGGGTCTCAACGATTCGGAAATCGAGCGCATCCTCGATGCCGGACACGCGGCAGGCGCGCGCGAGGCCGGCTACGTCATCCTGCGGCTGCCGCTGGAGGTGAGCCCCATCTTCAAGGATTGGCTGCTTCGGCATTATCCCGACCGCTTCCGGCACGTCATGACGCTCATCCGCTCCATGCGGGGCGGCAAGGACTATGATCCGGAATGGGGCAAGCGCATGCGCGGTTCCGGCCCCTATGCGTGGCAGATCGGCCGCCGCTTCGAGATCGCGGCGAAACGGCTCGGCCTGAACCTCGAACGCCGCAGCCTGCGCACCGATCTGTTCAAGGCGCCGGGCGGTCCCGGCGAGCAACTGATGCTGCTGTAAGCCTCGCCGGCCTCGCGCCGGCCCAACATATTCCGTCCGGCATCCTCCCCTACCCCGTGCCGACGGTGACCTTCCCGGCCTGCCGCCCTGTAGCCGGGAAGGACTTGCGGAGAATCGGGGCCGATGCGAGCATCGTCGCACAATGGCTCGCACGGCTTCCGATTCTCCCTCTCTTTTCAACCTGCCTCTCCGCCCAGATTTCGCGATGGAGCGGCGGGCGATACAGCGTGGGCTGTGGCCGGTGGCGGGAATGGACGAGGCGGGGCGCGGGCCGCTGGCCGGGCCGGTGGTGGCCGCCGCGGTGATCCTCGATCCGCAGGCCATTCCCGACGGGCTGGACGATTCCAAGCGGCTCAGCGCGCAGGCGCGCGAGGCATTGTTCGCCGACATAACGCGCGCCGCCATCGGCGTTTCCTTCGCCTCCATCTCGGCAAGCGCCATAGATGACGGCGATATCCGCAAAGCGAGCCTAGAAGCCATGCGCCGCGCGCTGGCCGGTCTTTCGACAACGCCAATGCTGGCTTTGGCCGACGGGCGCGACGTCCCGCCCGGCCTTTGCTGCGATTGCCACGCCGTCATCAAGGGCGACCGGATATCGCAGTCGATCGCAGCCGCCTCCATCGTCGCGAAAGTCGTGCGCGACCGCATGATGACGCGCTTCGCCGGAGAAGACCCACGCTACGGCTTCGAGCTGCATATGGGCTATGCGACGGCAAAGCACCGCTCGGCCATCGCGGAGCATGGACCGGCCCAGCGCATCCACCGCATGTCCTTCGCACCCTTCCGCCCGCAATAGCGAACGCTCGCCTTCGGCGCATCTTCTTGAATCGCCAGTTCGGTGAATGACTCGGCGGTAATACGGTGGCGCGGCAGGCCGGGCGTTCCGCTCTGGCCGGAGATTTGCCGTGCCCACGGCTTCAGCCGCCGGATATGAAACAATTGCCGCAAAACGAAAGGCCGCCGGCTCTCGCCGGCGGCCTTTCGCCAAAAAATCGGGACTCAGTTCAGCCGCGATTTCACGGCCTGCAGCGACGCCTTGAAAAGCTCGGCATCCTTGCCGCTGTCCACCTTATCGGCCAGAAGCCGGGCGGAAGCCTCCACGGCGATGTCGACGGCGCGAGCGCGAACCTCGGCGATGGCGTCCTGCTCGGCCTGCGCAATCTTGCGCTCGGCCATCGCGGTGCGGCGCGCCACATATTCCTCAGTCTTGGCCTTGGCCTCGACCAGCAGGCTATCGGCCTCGCGCTTGGCGGCGGCGACGATGTCCTCCGCGTCCTTTTCCGATTCCTTGCGCTTGCGCTGATACTCGGCCAGCAATTGCTGGGCCTCGTCACGTAGGCGCCGCGCCTCGTCCAGTTCGTTGCGGATACGGTCGGCACGGGCGTCCAGCGCACGGCCGATCATCGCCGGCACCTTCATGTAGGCGACGATGGCGAGGAAGATAACGAGGGCGACTGTAGCCCAGAATGTCGCGTCCATTCGCCCTCTCCTACTTGCCGGCCGCGCGAACGGCCGCCGAAACAGCAGCCTTGTCGGCTCCGCCGACCAGTTCCCGCACGATGGCGGAGGCGGTTTCCTCGGCGATCGCGCCGACATCCTGCATGGCGGCCTCCTTGATGAGGGCTATGCGGGCCTCGCCTTCGGCGAGCTTCTTTTCCAGTGCCGCCTCGTTGCGGCGGCGCTCCGCCTCCGCTTCCGCCTTGGCGGAGTCGCGGGCGGACTGTCCGATCTGGTTCGCCTTGTTGCGAGCCTCGGCCAGCTCCTGCTCATAGGCAGCGACAGCGGCGTCCGCGTCTTCCTTCATGCGCGCTGCCTGGTCGAGATCGTTCGCGATGCGGTCGCGGCGAACCTCGAGTATGCCGCCGATACGCGGCATCACCACCCTTTTCAGGAACAGGTAGAAAAGGCCGAACGTGATCGCCAGCCAGAGAAGCTGCGACGGATAGGAGGACGTGTCGAAAGGAGGAAAGCCCGCTTCCGCCCCGTGCTCCGCGCCGGTTTCAGTATGCGTCTCATTCTCGACAAGCGGCGGGCTCTCGACGAGCGTCTCGCCGGCCGACTGCGCGAATGCAGGTGATACGAACATATGCTTCCCCTGATGGCCGATTCCGGCCGCGAACCATGCGCGGCCGAAAATGATCGCTCCGGTCCGCTGATCTTACGTGAAGAGCAGCAGCAGCGCGACCAGAAGGGAGAAGATGCCCAGAGCTTCGGTAACGGCGAAGCCGAAGATCAAACGGCCGAACTGGCCGTCCGCAGCCGACGGATTGCGCAGCGCGCCCGCCAGATAGTTGCCGAAGATGTGGCCGAGGCCGATGCCGGCGCCGCCCATGCCGAGGCAGGCGATGCCCGCGCCGATTGCCTTAGCTGCTTCTACTTCCATTTGAAAACTCCTTTGGAAAGTAATTCGTTGCAGAAGGGTTCTGGCGGCAGGCGCCGCCGGTGACTGTTTGCGCCGCCTCAGTGTCCCGGGTGGATCGCGTCGTTGAGATACATGCAGGTCAGCACCGCAAAGACATAGGCCTGCAGGAAAGCGACGAGGAATTCGAGGCCGGTCAGCGCGACGGTCATGGCCAGCGGCAGCGCCGCGCCAGCCCAGCCGGCGACGCCGAACGCGCTCAGCGAGGTCACGAAGCCCGCGAACACCTTGAGCGTGATGTGGCCGGCCAGCATGTTGGCGAAAAGACGGACGGACAGGCTGATCGGCCGCGACAGGAAGGAAATGACCTCGATGGCGACAACCAGCGGCACCAGCACGGCGGGCACGCCGCTCGGCACGAACAGCTTGAGGAAGCCGAGCCCGTGCTTCATGAAGCCATAGACGACCACGGTCCCGATCACCAGCATCGCCAGAGCGAAGGTCACGATGATGTGGCTGGTCACGGTGAAGAAATAGGGGAACATGCCGAACAGGTTCGCGACCAGCACGAACATGAACAGCGAGAATACGAGGGGAAAGAATTTCATGCCGTGGGTGCCGGCAGCGTCGCGGAGCATCGAAGCGACGAATTCGTAGGACATCTCCGACACCGACTGCAGGCGGGACGGAATCAGGCCCCGGCTCGACGTCGTGAGGTAGAGGAACGCGCCGGCACCGACGGCCGTCGCGACCATGAACAGCGAGGAGTTGGTAAAGGAGAAGTCGAGGCCGCCGATCTCGATCGGGACGAGCCTGGAAATCTGGAACTGATGGATCGGATCGTTGGCCACTCGGCCCCCCTCGATGTCAATCGCGCGGTCAGCGCAGTCTATTTCCCGTTCTCGTCGCGGCTGTCGCGGATTTTCGGACCCGCACCAACCTCGGCAACCATTCCCGCGGAACGGAGCACATTCAGCACCCCCGCCGCGAAGCCGAGGATCAGGAAGAGGATCAGCCCCCACGGCGACGTGCCCGCGAACCGATCCAGAAACCAGCCGATCCCCGCTCCGACTACGATCGCAGCGACGAACTCGCTGGACAGCCTGAGCGCGTTGCCGAAACCGGCCATGCCGCCGCTACTGGGTGCGTCCCTACCGTCCACCGCCAGCGGCCGCCGCGAAGCCAGAGCAGCCTCGAGGTCGCGCCTGCGACGATCCAGTTCCTCATCCGCGGCACCGCTTACGGCTCGACGTGAGCGTCCGGCATCCTCGGGCCCTTCAGGCTCGGCCACCGTAACCTCCTGTCCGCACAACCGTCACCGGATGTCCGCTTCAAAGTCGCGCCCAACATAGTTAGGGGCGCAATACCAGTCAAGCCGCGCCGAGCATTGGCACAGCCGCGATTTTATCCATTAAAATCAAATTGTTGACGAGGTGCGACAATGCGCCTTGCGGCTTTGCTCCAGCGCGCGGGGCGAATCTGGCGCGAAATGCGTGTCCACCCCGGCTTTTCCGGGCGCCCGGCGGGACCGCTCAGCCCCAGCCGCCGTCATGCGTGCGATAGAAGATGTGAAGACCGATCTTCTTCATCTTGTCCATCGTACGCGCCCATCGCGGCTTCACGTAGGTCGCATGGTAGTGGGTGGCGGACCCGACCTCCGGGAGAAAAATCTTGCCGGCGGTCACGGCCATCGCGACCTGCCGGGCGACATCATAGTTGCGGCGGCTGGCAACACGCAGGCGGGTGCCGTCACAGGCAAAGGAGAACTGGCAGCGGTTGCGCCATGTGCGGTTCTGGTAGACCACGCCGCAGATCGTGCTCGGATAGGTGGGATTGCGGACGCGGTTGAGAATGACCTGCGCCACGGCCGCCTGCCCCTTCACGCTCTCGCTGCGCGCCTCGAAATAGATGCCTTCGGCAAGGCATTTCTGCTCCTTCTCCGAAAACACGGAAGCCGGCAAAGGCCGGCTCATCCATCGGTGATCGCCCGCCCCCAGCGGAGGAACGAACCGCCCGCCATTCGGGTCTTCATCCCTCAGCAGGCTCTCGAAGGGCGAGGCTCGCGCGAAATCCGGCGCCGGCGGCGCGTAGGCAGTGGCGAGTATGTCCGCCTTCTCATTGTTGACGAGGGAGGCGAGGAAAGACGGCACGCCGGGATCGGCCTTCTTCGGCTGCCGTACATGGAACTCGCCGGCAATCTGGATTTCCTTGCCCTTGATGTCAGGAGCAACGAAAGCCATCTTCAACTCTTCGCTGTATTCGGGCGCGAGCAGCGAACTCGTGCGCTCGAAGACGGAGCCGGCGCTGAACGCTTTCGGCGGAGCGACGGGGGCGATCCTGGCCACGCGTCCCTGCTTGCCGGAACGGTTCACCCGCGCTTCGTCCGGCGTATCGGACGCAGCAGACTTGCCCCGGAAGGCGACCTTGCCGATGCCGGGCGCGTCCAGCCCTGCGCCGGAGATGGAGCCGGTCGCGAGCGTAGTGTCCACAAATGGCATCTCCGCCTTGTGCACGGAGCCGGCCGCCGCCTTTTCCACCACCGCGCTCCAACGCGCGCCGCCCTTCTCCGAACCCGAAACGAGGCTCGTCATATCCTGATATGCGGCGCTGGTGGGAAAACCCGCCCAGATGGTCATGCCGATGATGAGGGGGGCCAGCAAAGAACGCCTGGCGCGCGGGGCAGCTACCTGCCGCATCACCTTCCTACGCTGCACGAAACTCTCCAGTACGCTAAAAACCCGACCAGAGCGAAGATGATCGATTAACCTTGATGGAGAGTTAATCGCGCGCCTGCCTCAGTGCTTTCCCGACCTGCCCGCGAACGGATTATCGGGAGCGCGCAGCGCCATGCGGATCGGTACGCCCGGCAACTCGAAGGTATCGCGCAGGCCGTTGACCAGATAGCGGACATAGGAATCGGGCATCGCCTCGGGCCGCGAGCATGACAGCACGAAGCCGGGCGGGCGGGTTTTCACCTGCGTGATGTATTTTATCTTGAGTCGGCGGCCGGCGACCGCCGGGGGCGGATGCTGGCCGACGGCGCCCTCGAGCCAGCGGTTGAGCCTGCCCGTCGAGACACGACGGTTCCAGACGCGGTGTGTCCGCTCGACCGCCTCCATCAGCCTGTCGAGGCCGCGCCCCGTTTCCCCCGAAACCGGGACGGCCTGAAGACCGCGCACCTGCGGCAGAAGCCGCGCCGTCTTTTCGCGCAACCCGGCAAGCGTCTCCTGCGGATTGTCGATGAGATCCCATTTGTTGAAGGCGATGACCGGCGCCCTGCCCTCGCGCACGATCAGGTCGGCGATCTGCAAATCCTGCCGCTCGAAAGGGATGGTGGCGTCGAGCACGATGATGACCACTTCCGCGAAGCGGATGGCGCGCAGCCCGTCGGCGACGGACAGCTTTTCGAGCTTTTCATGAACGCGCGCCTTGCGGCGCATGCCCGCCGTGTCGTGGAGCCTGATTTGACGGCCGCGCCATTCCCAATCCACCGATATGGAATCGCGCGTGATGCCCGCCTCAGGCCCGGTCAGCAGACGCTCCTCGCCCACCAGGGCATTGATGAGCGTGGACTTGCCGGCGTTCGGCCTCCCCACGACTGCGATCCTGAGCGGCTTCGTCTCGTCATAGGCCGGCTGCTCATCGGCATCCGGGTTCTCTATATCCTCGCCGATCAGCGGCTGGGATGCGGCCTGAGCCGCCGCATCGTCTTCGCGCTCGTCCTCGAAAGCAAGCTCCTCGCCGACCGCAGCCACGATTGCGTCGCGCAGGTCGCTCATGCCAAGGCCATGCTCGGCGGAAATCTCCACCGGCTCGCCAAGCCCGAGTTCCCATGCCTCGAGCGCCCCGCCCTGCGCCCCCCGCGCTTCGGCCTTGTTGGCGGCGAGCACAACGGGCTTGCCGGTGCGGCGCACGACATCGGCGAAGGCGCGGTCATCCGGGAGGACACCTGCACGGGAATCGATCAGGAACAGGATGACGTCGGCCTCGCCGATGGCGATCTCGGTCTGCTCCCGCATGCGCCCGGCCAGCGTCTCGGGCCCCTCATCCTCGAAGCCCGCCGTGTCGATCACATCGAAGCGCAAATCCTGAAGCCGCGCCGCATGGATGCGGCGGTCGCGCGTCACGCCCGGCGTATCGTCCACCAGCGCCAGCTTGCGGCCTGCAAGCCGGTTGAAGAGAGTGGACTTCCCCACATTGGGCCGGCCGACGATTGCGAGCTTGAAGCCCATCGTCAGGACGGAGAGACAGAGCCGCGGATCAGTTCCGACATCATCTCCGCACGGCGGCGCAGATTGCCCGGAGCAGCCGGGTCGCCGGTGATCTGGTCGAACAATGCGAGCGCGTCCGCGCCCCGATTTTCCTTCCATGCGGCAAGGCCCAGCGCCTCGCGCGCAGCGAAACGGAGCGCATTGGTGTCGCTCGTCAGCGTCTCGACGCGCTGCGAAACATCCGCATAGCTGCCATTGTCCACAAGAACGAGCCCGGCACGCAGCCGGGCCATGTCACGGATCGCTTCCGGCACCGAACCGTCATTCGCCACCGCATCGAAGGCTGCGACCGCGCCGGCATGGTCGCCCTTGCCGGCAAGCACCGTACCTGTGCGCATCTTCGCCAGAACCGGATACGCGCCGTAACCGTCCTTCTCCAGCGCCGCGAGAGCAGCCAGGGCCTCGTCGGTGCGGCCATCGCGCGCAAGGTTCAGCGCCGCAGAGAAGCGGTCGCCGGCCGCGTTGGCGCGCGACTGCGCCCAGTAGTCATAGCCCACCCAGGCAGCGGTGCCGAGGACCACCGCGAGCGCCACGCCAATGGCAGCGGGGCCGAAGCGGCGCCACATGACGCGCGCCTGCTCCTTGCGGTATTCCTCGTTGACCTCGCGAATGAAACTGTCATCGGACATATGGGAGACAATCCTCTTTCGGCCTCTTTCGGGCCTTTCCCCGGGGGCGCCGTGCCTCCGCCGTGCTGGCCGAGCGTTTTAGCCGAAATTTGCCGGCATGGAAGGGCTTGCGTCAATTTTGGCCCCAAAGGCGCATCGCGCGATCCGGGCACCTTCCAATCATGGCCACATTCAGGCGGCAAGGGACCGTCTGGACAAGAGAGGTGCGGGTCACTTGAAATATGTAAAGCGTATCATGGCGTCGGCGCTCGCCACGGCCATCCATGCCCTGCCCGCTTCGGCCGAGCCGCGCCCGCCGCAATATGTGGTCATCTCCTTCGACGGCGCGCTCGATGTCTCGCAATGGCAGCGAAGCCGCGCCCTTGCGCGGGAAACCGGGGCTTCGTTCACCTATTTCCTGTCCTGCGTCTATCTGCTGTCGCCCGAGACGCGGGCAAACTATACCGCGCCCGGCCACAAGGCGGGCCGCTCGAATGTCGGCTTCGGTTATTCGCGGGAGGATGTGGCCGCGCGGCTGAGGCAGATATGGACCGCGCGGATGGAGGGGCATGACATAGCCAGCCACGGCTGCGGCCATTTCGACGGCAAGGACTGGACACAGGCCGATTGGGGCCGGGAGTTCGACGAATTTTCGGCCATCCTGCGCGATGCCTGGCGGATCAACGACATACCTTTCCAGCCAGCCGGATGGGACGATTTCGCCGAGCGCGGCATCGCCGGGTTCCGCGCGCCCTATCTGTCGGCCAGCCCCACCCTCTACGCGGCCCTTTCCGAGCACGGCTTTCTTTACGACGCCAGCGGCGTGTCGCGCAGCCCCGCCGAGCCGGAAGAACAAGGCGGCGTGGTGCGCTTCTCCCTGCCCATGATACCCGAGGGGCCGAAGGCGCGGCCCGTCATCGCGATGGACTACAATATCTACGTTCGCCATTCGGGCGGCAAGGAGAAGCCGGAGGAGGCACAGGCTTTCGAGGACCGGGCCTATCAGGCGTTCCGGGCGGCCCTCGATGCGGAACTGGCCGGCAAAGGGCGGCCGCTCCAGATCGGCTTCCATTTCACGCTGATGAACGACGCCGCATATTGGCGCGCGCTGGAGCGTTTCGCCCGCGAAGCCTGCCGCCAGGAGGGCATACGCTGCGTGTCCTATCGCGAAATGGCGTTGCTGCGCTTCCCTTCGCACAGGGGTGCCATACGCGGCACGCTCGACTGACCCGCCTCAGACGGCGGGCTGGTCCTCCGGGCCAATACCGGCCTGCTGGCGTTCCAGATAATGACGGTCGACATCCGGCAGCGGCTCGCCCTCGATGGCCGCCTCGAACGTACGCAGGCGCTTGTAGATGGACAGCAGCTCGACGATCGTGGGCCAAGAATTCACGAGATACTGAAACGAGGCAGTGACCTGCGTGAAGGCCGTGAGTATCTGCTGGAACAGGCCGAACGTGATGCGCCCCACCGCAATCGTCGGGACAAGCAGGAACGTTGCGAATATGGCGTCTGCCTGCAGGTACAGATACCGCGCCACGTCGAAATAGACGTAATGGAAATAGAGGCGGAAATAATTCCTGCGCACATTGGCGAACAGCTCGCGCAGCGTCGGCGGCTGCGCCCGATCTTCATGGTCCTCGCCATAGACCAGTTCCTTGCGGAAGGCCGCTTCGACGCGCTGGTTGCGAAACTCCAGCCCCGGCAGCCTGATGCCGACCACGGCCAGCAACACCGTGCCGAAAGCCGCCCAGGCGAGGGCCGCCAGCACCAGCGGATAAGGAATCGTGCCGACTACCGGCAGGCCAGTGACGTGCGTGGACAGGCTCGCGAGAACCGGCATGAAGGCGATCAGCGTCATCACCGCGTCGATGAAGTTCACGCCCAGCCCCTGCATGGTGGTGGAGAAGCGCATCGTGTCTTCCTGCACGCGCTGGGACGCGCCTTCGATGTGCCGCAGACGCGGCCAGTGCGCCGTGTAGAAATCGTTCATAGCGGTGCGCCAGCGAAAGACGTAGTGGCGCACGAAGAACAGGTTGAGCACCCCGACGGTGACGCCCACCAGCGCGATCACGAGGAAATCCAGCGTGCCGAGATAGATGTCCGCCGCCTGGACGCTGCCGGCATTGGTCATGGCCTGCTGGAGCATGTCGTAGAACGGGCCGCGCCAATTGTTGAGCGCGATGGACACCTGCACGGAAAAATTGGTCAGGAACAGGATCAGCGCAGAGCCGAGCACCGACCAGTGCTGCCAGGGGTGCGGCGCGTACCATCTCCAGAAGCCATAGAACAGACCGACCGCGACGGCAAAATAGACATAGAACCAGATAAAGGGCCGCGACCAGAAAACCGAGACACCGACGATTGGCGGTGCGTCGGACGCGGCAGGCGGCAGGCCGAAAACTCCACCGAGCTGCTCGCCGCCGAGGAACCAGACCGCGACCGCGACCAGCGACCAGACGAGAGCCGATACGAAGAATTGACGTGGGTTCGGAAAAAAGGAAACGAACAAGGCCGCGGAACCTCTAGCGAGTACAGGCATTCGGCGTGCGCATCGCGCCGGATGCAAATGCGTAGCTCCCCGCCGCGAAAGGCACAAGGCGGGAGCTCGCCTCGATTCACCACAGGCCCCAGGCAGCCGGCGCGGGTGCAACGCGAAGTAGAAATTCCAAGGCTTCGTTAAGGGTGCATCAATCTCATTGGTCCACGTTCAGTCTTGTCTCGGAAAACGTCGTCAAGGGGGATAATCGGTCATGACGGCGACCGTGGAAAAGCCCGCTTTGGCGGCATCGTCGCGCATAGGTGAAGGCGCCATCGCCTTCACCACACTCGGCCTGATCATATTCGCGGCATCCCTGCTGGGCATATTCACGCGGCCGGTAGGCTTCCTGGCGGCGCTGTGGCCTGCAAACGCGATCTTCCTCGGCCTGATCGTCCGCAGCCGGTTTTTGGCCACCATTCCCGGATGGCTGGGCGCGTTCTGCGGCTACATGGCCGCCGATATCGTCACCGGCGGCGAGTTGGGCGTCACCTTCTGGTTGACCGGAGCCAACATGGTCGGCGTCGCCACAGGCTATTTCCTGTTCAGGCTCATGCCGGAGGACGACCGGAGGTTGCGCCGGTCGCTCTCGGTCCTCTATTTGTTCGCCGTCTGCCTCTGCGCATCCATGATCGCGGCGGCCGCAGGCGGGGGCATCGCGCAAATCCTGTTCGACAGGGACCTGCTCGTCGGCTTCGAGTTCTGGTTCGTCACCGAACTGGTCAACAACCTCATGATCCTGCCGGTTTTGCTGACATTTCCCGATCCCCCGTTCAAGGCGCCGGCATTGCCCGTATCCGAAGGGGACAACTTCCTGCTGGGCCGGGTCGCGCCAGTGGTGGCGCTGATCGCGTCGGCGGTGGCGGGTATCGTGCTTGGCGGACCTGGCGCCATCGCCTTTTCCGTTCCCGCCCTGGTCTGGTGCGCGCTCACCTACAGCATGTTCTCAACCGCCATTTTCACGATGGTCTATTGCAGCTGGCTGCTCATCGGTATTTCCGCCGGCGTCATCGAGATGTGGCTGCCATCCGATGTCCTCCAATCCACGACCTCCATACGCCTTGGCGTGGCTTTGGTCGCGCTTGGCCCGCTGACGGTGGCCAGCGTAAATGCCGCCCGCAACGAGGCGCTGCGGCGGCTTGCCCATACGGCCAATCATGACGGTCTCACCGGCGCGCTGACGCGCGCCACGTTCATGCGGCGCGCGGGGCGCATCCTGTGCGACCCGCGGCAGTCCAGCCTGCCAATCTCCGTCCTCATGTTGGATGTCGACCATTTCAAGCAGGTCAACGACCGCCACGGCCACGCCGGCGGCGATCGGGTGCTTGTCGAATTCGCGCGCATCGTGTCCGAGAACATGCGCGCGAGCGACCTCTTCGGCAGGACCGGCGGCGAGGAGTTCGCAGTCCTATTGCCGGGCACGACGCAACGGCAGGCGGTGCACATCGCGGAGCGCATCCGCGAGACCGTGGAAGCGGCGGCGATCGACACTGAATACCGGCTGCTGCGCATCACGGTGAGCATCGGCATCGCCTCGGCGGAGAAATCCCGCGTCGAGCTGGACAGCCTGCTCCTCGCGGCGGACAGCGCGCTCTACCGGGCGAAGGAAAAGGGCCGCAACCGGGTACACGTCGCGGGAGCCGGAACGCCCGCCGCCTGACCGCTCCCCTTTCGCCGGACGATGCCTTTCCCTGACGGTCCATACATGCTATTATTGTATGGATTTTCAGGCATACAATTCCAGAACAAGGCAGGCAGATGACATCCTGGCAGCCGCGAATCGTCGAAAGCGCGATGCTCAAATATCTGGGCATCGTCGAGGCGCTCGACACGGACATCCGCAATGGCCGTATAAAGCCGGGTGACAGGCTGCCGCCGCAGCGCGCCGTTGCCGAGGCGCTGAACGTGGACCTCACCACCGTCACCCGCGCGTTCAACGAAGCGCGCCGCCGCGGGTTGATCGACGCCCATCCGGGGCGCGGCACCTTCATCCGCGAGCAGATCCCGGTAGCCGAAAAGCCCGGCCGCAACCCGTCCGATCCCGTGGACCTCAGCATGAACAGCCCGCCGCAGCCGCAGGCGGCCGATCTGGGCCGCGCCATCGCGGAAGCAACGGCCGCGCTGCTCTCCGAACCTGCCGGAACGCTGCGCCTGCACTATCAGGACAGCGCAGGGGGAGAAGCCGACCGGATCGCCGCCGCCCGCTGGCTGGACCGTCATGTGCCGGAGCAGTCCTTCGCCAGAAGCTTCGCCTCTCTTCTGAACGGCGGACGCGGCAACCTCACCTCTCCGTCCCGCGTCGTCATCTCCGCCGGGGCACAGAGCGCGCTATACGCGATCTGCAATGCCGAGTTCCGCCCCGGCGACGCCGTGGCGACCGGCATGTTCACCTATCCCGGCTTCAAGGCAGCCGCCGCCCGGCAGGGCCTGAAGCTGCTGCCGCTCGACATGGACGAGGGCGGAATCGTGCCGGAATCCTTCGAGGCCGCCTGCCGGACCTCGCCGCCCAAGGGGCTCTACATCATCCCGTCGATGGACAACCCGACCACGGCGACGCTTTCGGAGGAACGCCGCCACGCGCTGGCGGAAATTGCCCGGCGGCATGGTGTCATCATCCTCGAGGACGATCCATACTCACCGCTGCATGAACGCAAGCTGCCGGCCATCGCGGACATTGCGGGCGATATCACATGGCATGTGGCCACGCTTTCCAAATGCGTCACCCCGGCCCTGCGTGTGGCCTATGTCACCGCGCCAGGAGAGGCGCAGGCGCAGCATCTCGCCGATATATTGAGGGCCACCAGCCTGATGGCGCCCCCGCTGATGGTCGCGCTGGCATCGCGATGGATCGGAGACGGCACTCTGGAGCGCATCGCCACGGCCATCCGGCAGGAGAACGCCCAGCGGCAGAAACTCGCCGTCAAGGCGCTGGGACGGGAAAACTTCGCCGCCGATCCCGAAGGCCATCATTTATGGCTTTCCCTGCCTCCGCGCTGGCGCGCACAGGATTTCGCTGCGCAGGCCGGCAGGGCAGGCATCGCCATCGTCCCTGGCTCCGCCTTCACGGTCGCGGCTGCCGCGCCGGAAGCCGTACGCATCTCGCTCGGCGTCGCCCCTGACCGCGCCGCGCTGGATGACGCATTGACGCAGCTGTCAGGGCTGCTGAGGCAATCGTCCGTACAGACACGGGTTCTCGTATAGGGCTGATAAACCTATGCAATTCTTATCGTCCAGGGTTTCGGGATCGCTTTTCGCAGCTGCGCGTTTCAGGCATGCGGCCACCTGCGCGGGAGGGCGCGGCACTATCGCGCGGCGAAGCACATACCATCCCATGATAGGCGGCTATACGCCGTCGGCCCACTCTTACGGGGGGACAGCCCGGATGGCGGAAGGAGCAGGCCAATGTTTGGACTGACCGCACTTGAGCTCGCACGAATCCAGTTCGGATTCACGATCTCGTTCCACATCGTCTTTCCCGCCATCACCATCGGCCTCGCCAGTTATCTGGCCGTGCTCGAGGGGCTGTGGCTGTGGACGAAGGACACGGCGTATCGCGACCTTTATCATTTCTGGATGAAGATCTTCGCCGTGAACTTCGCGATGGGTGTCGTCTCCGGTCTTGTCATGGCCTACCAGTTCGGCACGAACTGGAGTTACTTCTCCGCCTTCGCGGGCAGCATCACCGGGCCGCTGCTCGCCTATGAGGTGCTGACAGCCTTCTTCCTCGAAGCGGGCTTCCTCGGCGTCATGCTGTTCGGCTGGAACAGGGTCGGACCGGGCCTGCACTTCCTCGCGACAGTCATGGTGGCGATCGGCACGTTGATTTCGGCAACATGGATCCTTGCCTCGAACAGCTGGATGCAGACGCCGCAGGGCTTCGAGATCGTGGACGGCATCGTCGTGCCGGTGAACTGGCTGGAGGTGATCTTCAATCCCTCCTTCCCTTACCGGCTGGCGCATATGACGGTCGCTGCATATCTCGCCACCGCGCTTTTCGTCGGCGCCTCGGGCGCATGGCACCTGCTTCGGGGCAACGACAACGACCGCGTGCGCACCATGCTGTCGATGGCGATGTGGATGCTGCTTTTCGTCGCCCCGATCCAGATATTCATCGGCGACCTGCACGGCCTCAACACGCTGGAGCATCAGCCGGCCAAGATCGCCGCGATGGAAGGCCATTGGGAAAACACGCCCGGCGAAGGCGTGCCGCTGATCCTGTTCGGCTGGCCGGACATGGCGGCGGAGACGACGCGTTACAAGATCGAGATACCCCGGCTCGGCAGCCTCATCCTCACCCATGAATGGGGCGGCCAGTATCCCGGCCTGAAGGAGTTCGCACCGGAAGACCGGCCGAACTCGACCGTCGTGTTCTGGAGCTTCCGCATCATGGTCGGGCTCGGCATGCTGATGCTGCTGCTCGGCCTGTGGAGCGCATGGCTGCGCTGGCGCGGCGGGCTTTACGCCCAGCCGCTTTTCCTGCGCTTCGCCACGCTGATGGGGCCGGCGGGGCTGATCGCCATACTCGCCGGCTGGTACACGACGGAGATCGGACGCCAGCCCTGGGTCGTCTACAACGTGATGCGCACCAGCGACGCCGTATCAAGCCATTCGGCGCTGACGCTGAGCGTAACGCTCGTCGTTTTCATCGTCGTCTACTTCATCGTGTTCGGCATCGGCACGCGCTACATGCTCAAGCTGGTCGGCAAGGGGCCGGAAACCGACGAGGGGGCCGGTCCGAAAGACGAAGGCGGTTCGCTCGGGGGCGGTTCGCTCGGACGACCGGCGCGCCCGCTTTCAGCCGCGCCCGACGAGGTGCAGCCAGCCATGCAAAGGCAGGGAGACTGAACGATGGGCATCGACCTTCCGGTCATATGGGCCGTCATCATCGCCTTCGGCCTGATGATGTATGTGGTGATGGACGGCTTCGACCTCGGCATAGGCATCCTCTTTCCCTTCGTGAAAGAGCGCGAGGAGCGCGACGTCATGGTCAACACCGTCGCGCCCGTATGGGACGGCAACGAGACATGGCTGGTGCTGGGTGGCGCGGCGCTGCTCGCCGCCTTCCCGCTCGCCTATTCCGTCATCCTCAGCGCGCTCTATCTGCCGCTGGTGCTGATGCTGCTCGGCCTGATCTGGCGCGGCGTGGCCTTCGAGTTCCGCTTCAAGGCCGACGAGCATCACAAGCCCTTCTGGGACAAGGCCTTCATAGGCGGATCGGTGGTCGCCACCTTCTTTCAGGGTGTGTCGCTGGGCGCCTTCCTCAACGGCTTCACCATCGAGAATGGCGCGTATGCGGGCAGCGCGCTCGACTGGATCACGCCATTCAGCCTGTTCACAGGCTTCGGCTTGCTGGCGGCCTACGCGCTGCTCGGCGCGACATGGCTCATCATCAAGACCGAAGGTGCCCTGCACGACCGCATGGTGGCGATGGCGCAACCGATTGCACTCGTGCTTCTCGCCGTCATCGGCGTCGTCAGCCTGTGGACGCCGCTCGCGCATCCCGCCATCGCCGGACGCTGGTTCAGCTTCCCCAACATCGTGCTTTTCTCGCCGGTGCCCGTGCTGGTCCTGGTCACGACATGGCTGATCCTGCGCAGCCTGCGCGGCGGAAATCCCGGCGCGGCACCCTTCGTCATGACGCTGTTCCTGCTGTTCCTCGGCTATAGCGGGCTTGGCATCAGCCTGTGGCCCAATATCGTGCCGCCCGGCATCACGATCCGGGATGCAGCCTCACCGCCGCAAAGCCTGGGCTTCACGCTGGTAGGCGCGCTGTTCATCATCCCCATCATCCTCGCCTATACCGCGTGGTCCTATTACGTATTCCGCGGCAAGGTGAAGGTCGGCGAAGGCTATCATTGATGAAGCCCGTGCGGATGGAAAGCTCCTCCTCCGCCCCGGCTTCGTGGGGTAAGCGACTCGGCTGGCTGGCGCTGATCTGGACCGCGAGCGTCATCGCGCTCGGCGCTGTGGCTCTGCTGTTCCGCGTGCTCATGAACATGGCCGGGCTGACGCTGTAGGTGCAGCATCCAAAGCCTGTCGCTGCGGCATATTGTGCCGATCGATGCGAATATCCATACAATTCCTTGACTTTCAAGCATACAATTCACATACATATAAAGACAATCGTTGTGTATGCGCTGTGGAACGCATCGCGATCCATACAGTCTGTCAAAGGACGGACGGGAGAACGAATATGCCTGAACAAGAATGGCCGCCGCTTCCGCCCATGCAGACCGGCATCAGGGGTCTGTGCCCCCGTTGCGGCCAGGGGCACATTTTCAATGGCTTCCTCAAGATAAAGCCGAAATGCGAGGTCTGCGGGCTCGACTTTTCCTATGCCGACCCCGCCGACGGCCCCGCCTTCTTCGTCATCTGCTTCGCCTGCATACCCAGCGTCGCACTCGCAGTGTGGCTGGAGGTTGTCTATTCAGCCCCGCTCTGGGTGCACCTGGCCGTCACCCTGCCCTTCATGGTGCTGACCTGCATTCCACCGCTCAGGCCCCTCAAGGGTTGGCTTGTCGCCAGCCAATATTACCACAAGGCAGGCGAGGGACAGCTCGCAAACAGGCCGCAGCAGGGCGGCACCACCGGCAGCGCGTGGACATGAATCAGCCGATCATCTTCATATCCAACTGCTCCGGCGAACGCGGATAAACGGGGGCCGCCGGGTCGAGCTGCCACCGGCCTTGCTCCTCGTGGCGGCTCCGGCCGAACCGGCTGAACACCAGCACGAACTCGTCCACGTTCCAGACAAAGGGCAACGGGAGCGGCATCACGGGAATCTCCCTGCAATCATAGACGATGGTCATATGCGGCGTAATCCCGCCTGCCCGCTCGCGCCAGACATTGCCAGCAACCAACGCACGACGCAGCATCCGCCAGAATTGCACGAACTCGGCATTGGGGCCTTTCTCGACGAGCACGAGATGCCGCCTGCCACCGAAGAACTCCGTATGATCGAACGATAAGCCGAAAGGACGCGCGCGAAACCCATCGAGCGCATCTTTAATTCGCGCGATCATCAGGAGCGGCGGCTCAGCATATTCTCCCAGGCATATCAGGCTGACATGCAGCAGATCGGCGTAATAGGCACTTCGCGCCGCCGAATGGCGCGCGCAATGAAGCACCGCCGTCTCCTGGAGACCTCGCGCCAATTCCTCGGGCGGCTTCAATGCGAAGAACAACTTGCTGAGCCGAACTGCTTCCCGAGGAGGGCGGGGAATTTCGGGAAGCCGCAACTGAGCCGGGGGCATTTTACCCTCCCATACGCACACTCGCACTTCATCGGCGGGCGGCATTCCGTCGAACCCACCCAATTTCTTGACGAAAGCTTAACGCACCGTGGAGAACAAATCAAGAACAAACATCTTATGTCCGGCGCGACAAGCCGGCCTGCCGTTCAGGGAAGCAGCAGCAATTTGCCCGCCGTCCTGTGGCTTTCCATATCCGCATGCGCGCAGGTCAGGACTGAAACAGGCGGCTATATTGCGTTTCGTGCCAAGCACTTGCCATCGCAAGGGCCGGGGCGAGATTGCCGATCTCGTCGTCGCTTATGGATCGGGCGCGCTCGCTCGCGCGCTCGATGGCATCGACGGCTGCGATGAGAATGCGCTGGCCCGCTGTCTGGCCGAGCGGGACGAGCCGGATGGCCGCCATCACCTGCCCTTCGGCATATACCCACATCAGCCCTTTCAACGCGGATAGCGGAGCGATGCGCCAATGATGGGCAGCGAGGGCGAAGGCCGCGCAATAGGTCAATTGGCCCGGCTGGTAGCGCCCGGCCGCGGGAACCTCCAGATCGGCAAGCAGACGCAGAAGCGCCTCGCCCAGACGCCTGTCTTCCCGCTGGAATTCAAGACTTTCGCGGCCCGCTGCGAGCCACGCATCCGTCCATCGGAATCGCTCCTCGTCGCCCGCCTCGAGCGCCGTCGCCATGCGCCAGAAAAGCGCGCCGTCCAGTTGCGCGATATTCGCCTGAAGCGTGCCGAGTATCCAGTCGCGCGCCGTTCTTTCATCGGACACCCAACCCGCATGAACGGCTGCTTCAAGGCCGCGCGAATAGGAAAACCCGCCTATGGGCAGGCCCTGGCTCACCAGGCGCAGCAAATGCAGCGGCAGTACGTCTCGGCCGCCATCCAAAGCCGGGGTAGCGTCCATCAATCACGTCGCAGCCAGATGGTTCTCCCGAAGGGCATTCTCCGCCAACCCGCCATATTCGACGATGAAACCGACGATCTCGTCCAGCCCCTTGCCGCGAGACAGATCGGTGAAGCCGAAGGGCCGCCCTTTCCGCATGCGCTCCGCATCGCTTTCCATCACATCCAGGTTGACGTTCACATAGGGCGCGAGGTCGCTCTTGTTGATGACGAGGAAGTCCGAGCGCGTGATGCCCGGCCCGCCCTTGCGCGGAATTTCCTCGCCCTGGCAGACAGAGATGACATAGAGCGTCAGGTCGGCGAGATCGGGTGAGAAGGTTGCCGCCAGATTGTCGCCGCCCGATTCGATGAACACGATGTCGAGGTCGGGGAACTTCCGGTTCATCTCCGCGATGGCCTGCAGATTGATCGACGCATCCTCGCGAATCGCCGTGTGCGGGCAGCCGCCCGTCTCGACGCCCATGATGCGCTCTTCCGGCAGCGCCTGGAGACGCGCCAGCATCATGGCGTCTTCCTTGGTGTAGATGTCATTGGTGACGACGGCGATGGAGAAATGGTCCCGCATCGCCTTGCAGAGCTTCTCGGTCAGCGTGGTCTTGCCGGATCCGACAGGACCGCCGATGCCGACGCGCAGGGGGCCGTTCTTCGATGTCATGGCATTTTGCCCTTCTTTCTACAGGATCAGCCCGGCTTTCTACAGGATCAGCCCGGCCGATCGGGCGGACTTAGCCGTGGCAACAGGATGCACGGACCTCGCGGGACGCGGATGCGACGAGGCACGACCTGATAATCTTCCTTCCTTCGGGAAGCAAAGGAAAGTGCCATCGAGAAAACGGGACGCCGGATCACGCAGCGGGACACTGTGCCCTTAGGCGGCTCACAAATGCGTCCCGCCGGATTTTCCCATTGCTAACAAGCCGTTCACCGTGTGATGTTCCGAAGCATAGCCGTTTTGTGATCGATGCAGGAAGCGATCTGCCGGGGTGCGAACAGGGTGACACAGTTGCAGCCTGCCGAAGGCGTCATGCCCGATGCCTCTACGATGACGCGCGCGCGCTATGCGGCAGCCTCCAGCCATTGGCTGGCAGAACTGGAACTCTGGTTCGAGCCCCATGCCGGCAAGACCCGGCTGATGCGGCGGCGCCATCTCGGCCCGCTCGTCGTCCAGAAGCCTTTCCATCCCGAAAAGGACGGCACCTGTCACGTCTACCTGCTGCATCCGCCCGGCGGCATCGCGGGCGGCGACAAGCTCGACATGCGCTTCCATCTGGCCGACGGCGCCCGTGCGGTGATGACGACACCGGGCGCAACAAAATTCTATCGCAGCGAACATGGAACGAGCACGCAGCGCACCGCCGTCGATATAGGCGGCGGAGCGGTATGTGAATATCTGCCGCAGGAAACCATCGTGTTCGACGGCGCCAATGCCGTCATCGATACCCGTGTCATCCTCGCCGAAGGCGCTACCTATGTCGGCTGGGACTTCATCTGCCTTGGGCGTCCCGCCGCCGGGGAGCGTTTTGAAAGCGGCAGCGTCAGCCAGCGCGTGGAGATCATCCGCGATGGCAGGCCGATCTGGTTCGAACGCCTGAAACTGGCCGGCGGATCGGATCCGGCCAATGCTGCCTACGCGCTGGCCGGCCAGCCGACATGGGGCACCATGATCTATGTCGGACCGGCAGCCGAGGGTGCAGCCGAACGCGTCCGTGACGTTATCGGAGGCAAGGGAGACTGTGTATTCTCCGTCAGCCAGCTTGAGCAGGGCGTGGTGTGCCGCTATCTCGGCCCCCGCATCTCCCAAGGCAAATCGCTCTTCGTTCAGGCATGGGACGCACTCAGGACAGCATGCCAGGGAAAGGCGGCCAATGCGCCGCGCATCTGGGCGACATAGCAACAGTCGAGAGGGACCCGCGATGGAACTTTTGCCGCGCGAGAAAGACAAGCTCCTGCTTTTCACCGCAGCTCTGGTGGCCGAGCGCCGCCTCGCCCGCGGCGTCAAGCTGAACTACCCGGAGGCGATTGCCTACATCTCCGCCGCGATATTGGAGGGCGCCCGCGACGGCAGGACCGTGGCCGATCTTATGTCTTACGGCGCCACGCTCCTGACCCGCGACCAGGTCATGGATGGTGTGCCGGAGATGATCCACGACGTTCAGGTCGAAGCGACCTTCCCGGACGGGACCAAGCTGGTCACCGTCCACAATCCGATACCATAGGGGCGCGCCATGATTCCGGGCGAATTCATCATCGAGGATGGCGAGATCGAACTCAACGCCGGCCGCGAAACGCGGTCGCTCGACGTGGCCAACTCCGGCGACCGGCCGATACAGGTCGGCTCGCACTATCATTTCTACGAAGCCAACACGGCCCTCCTGTTCGACCGGGCGAAGGCCAGAGGCTTCCGGCTGAACATTCCGGCAGGCACGGCCGTCCGCTTCGAGCCGGGGCAGGAACGGACCGTGGAACTGGTGGCACTGGCGGGCGACCGTGCCGTCTACGGCTTCAATGCGAAAATCATGGGAAAGCTGGAGGCCTGACATGGCGAGCGTCACACGCGAAAACTACGCCTCGCTCTATGGCCCGACGAAGGGCGACAGGGTCCGGCTCGCAGACACCGACCTGATCATCGAGATCGAGGAAGACCGCACCGTCTATGGAGACGAGGTCACCTTCGGCGGCGGCAAGGTCATCCGCGACGGCATGGGCCAGAGCCAGCGCAACGCCGCGGAGGTCGCCGACCTCGTCATCACCAATGCGATCATCCTCGACCATTGGGGCATCGTGAAAGCCGATGTCGGCGTCAAGAACGGGCGCATCTCGGGCATCGGCAAGGCGGGCAACCCCGACATCCAGCCAGGCGTGACCATCGTCATCGGTCCCGGCACCGACATCATAGCGGGCGAAGGCAAGATACTCACCGCCGGCGGGATCGACACCCATATCCACTTCATCGCGCCGCAGCAGGCCGAGGAGGCGCTGGCGAGCGGCACCACGACGCTGGTCGGCGGGGGCACCGGCCCCTCGGTGGGCACGCTCGCCACCACAGTCACGCCCGGTCCCTGGTATATCCACCGTATGCTCGAGGCTGTCGAGGAACTGCCGGTCAATGTCGGGCTGCTCGGCAAGGGCAATACCAGCCTGCCGGAGCCGCTGCGCGAGCAGGTGCGTGCGGGAGCAATGGGGCTGAAGCTGCACGAGGACTGGGGCACCACTCCGGCGGCAATCGACAATTGCCTTGCCGTCGCCGACGAGATGGATGTCCAGGTCGCATTGCATTCGGATACGCTGAACGAAAGCGGCTTCGTCACCGACACCTTCGCAGCGATGAAAGGCCGCGCCATCCATTCCTTCCATACGGAAGGAGCAGGCGGCGGCCACGCCCCCGATATCATCACGGCGGCAGGCCAGGAGAACATCCTGCCATCGTCCACCAACCCGACGCGGCCATACACGGTCAACACCATCGACGAGCATCTCGACATGCTGATGGTGTGCCACCATCTGAGCCCGCAAATACCCGAGGACGTGGCATTCGCCGAATCCCGCATCCGCAAGGAGACGATCGCCGCCGAGGACATTCTCCACGACATCGGCGCCTTTTCGATGATATCGTCGGACTCGCAGGCTATGGGCCGCATCGGCGAAACGACGCTGCGGTGCTGGCAGACCGCCCACAAGATGAAAGTGCAGCGCGGCCCGTTGCCCGAAGATAGCGAACGCAACGACAATTTCCGCTGCAGGCGCTATGTCGCCAAATACACGATCAACCCGGCCATCACCCACGGCTTCGCCCATGAGATAGGCTCCGTCGAGGTCGGCAAGCGCGCCGATCTGGTACTGTGGAAGCCAGCCTTCTTCGGCGTCAAGCCGATGCTGGTCCTGATGGGCGGCATGATCGCCATGGCGCCGATGGGTGACCCGAACGCCTCGATCTCGACGCCCCAGCCCGTGCACTATCGGCCCATGTTCGGCATCCACGGGCGAGCGCGCGGCAAGACGGGCGTTACCTTTGTCTCGCAGGCCGCGCTCGACGACAAGATCGGCGAGAGGCTGCAACTGCAAAAGCAACTGGTCGCGGTCAGGGGCACGCGCGGCATCCGCAAGAAGGATATGATCCACAATTCACTGACGCCGAAGATCGAGGTCGATCCTCAAAATTACCAGGTGCGCATAGACGGCGAATTGATCACCTGCGAACCGGCGGAAACCCTGCCTATGGCGCAGCGTTACTTCCTGTTCTAGCGGGAGACGACGCTTTCAAACGATGCAGCGGCACCCGCAGCATGGTTGTGATTGATCCGCTTTCAAGCGTGTCCCCGAAATCGGGGACCGCTTGGCCGTTATAGCCGAATGCCGTTTATCATTGGCCGCTCCCTGTCCAAAGGGCCTGGCGATAAACGCTTTCATCATTCCGTTGCGGCGCATTCCGCCGCATAACGGAATAGCGACGGGCGGACCTGAATCATTCCCACTCGATGGTGCCGGGGGGTTTCGAGGTCACGTCATAGACGACGCGGTTGATGCCCTTGACCTCGTTGATGATGCGGGTCGCGGCCTGGCCGAGGAAATTCATGTCATAATGGTAGAAATCGGCGGTCATGCCGTCCACCGATGTCACGGCACGCAGCGCGCAGACGAATTCGTAGGTACGGCCATCGCCCATGACGCCCACGGTCTGCACCGGCAGCAGCACGGCGAATGCCTGCCAGATAGCGTCGTAGAGGCCCGCCTTGCGTATCTCGTCGAGATAGATCGCATCCGCCTCGCGCAATATTTCCAGCTTATCGCGGGTCACGCCGCCGGGGCAGCGTATGGCGAGACCGGGACCGGGGAACGGATGGCGGCCGATAAAGCTTTCCGGCAGGCCAAGCTCGCGGCCCAGCGCGCGCACCTCGTCCTTGAACAGCTCGCGCAGCGGCTCCACCAGCTTCATGTTCATGCGTTCAGGCAGGCCGCCGACATTGTGATGCGACTTGATCGTGGCCGAGGTCGCGCCGGTAAAGGACACGCTCTCGATGACATCGGGATACAGCGTGCCCTGGGCGAGGAAGTCCGCCCCGCCAAGCTTCTTCGCCTCTTCCTCGAACACCTCGATGAACAGGCGGCCTATGGTCTTGCGCTTCTTTTCCGGGTCCGCCTCACCTTCCAGCGCGGAGATGAAGCGGTCGGAGGCATCGACGAGGATCAGCGGCAGGTTGTAGTGCTCGCGGAACATGGCGACGACTTCCGCCGCCTCATTCTTTCGCATCAGCCCGTGGTCCACGAGAATGCAGGTCAGTTGCTCGCCGACCGCCTCATGGATGAGCAGCGCGGCAACCGATGAATCCACGCCGCCCGACAGCGCGCAGATGACCTTGCCGCCGCCCACCTGCCGGCGGATCGCCTCGATGGCCTGCTCGCGATAGGCCGCCATAGTCCAGCCGGTCTTGAGGCCGGCGATGCCGTGAACAAAATTGGCCAGCAGCCTCGCGCCGTCCGGCGTATGGACTACTTCCGGGTGGAACTGAACGCCATAGTAGCGGCGGGTTTCATCGGCGATAGCGGCGAAGGGTGCGCCGGACGAGGTGCCGATGACCTTGAAGCCTTCGGGTATGGAGGTTACGCGGTCGCCATGACTCATCCACACCTGATGGCGGGTGCCATGCGCCCATATGCCGTCGAAAAGCGGGCTGTCCTGCTCGATTTCGAGGAAGGCGCGGCCAAATTCGCGATGGTGGCCGCCCTCGACCTTGCCGCCGAGCTGCGCGCACATGGTCTGCTGGCCGTAGCAGATGCCGAGCACCGGCACGCCGGAGGAGAAAACCAGCTCGGGCGCGCGCGGGCTACCGATATCGATGGTGGAATGGGGGCTTCCGGAGAGGATCACCGCCTTGGGCTTCACGCGGCGGAAACCCTCCTCCGCCGACTGGAAAGGGACGATCTCGGAATAGACGCCGGCCTCGCGCACGCGCCGCGCGATGAGCTGCGTGACCTGACTGCCAAAGTCTATGATAAGGACGGTGTCGGGGTGGGCTGTGCTGTTCATGGCGAGCCTGTAAAGAAAAGTCCGATTCGACGCAATGGTCCTTCGGCCGGATCAGCGGGCATCGCCCTCCAGATCGGCAAGCGCGCGCATCAATTCCCCGAAACGGGCGTCGCCCAACCGGCTCCGGTAGCGGGCATCGATGGCCGCCTTGATATGGTTGCCGTCGCGCATCGCCGCCAGCCCCTTTTCCGTATAGCGCACGATACGCGAGCGGCCATCGCACGGGTCCGGCTCGCGGAAAAGAACCCCTTCAGCCTCCAGCCCGTCGAGGAGCTGCTGCACCGCCTGCTTCGTGACGCCCAAACGCTCGACAAGGTTGGATTGCTTCATGCCTTTCCGCCCGACATGGCCAAGCAGCTCCGCCCGGGCCTCGGTGAACCAGCCATGACCGGCAGCCTGCATCGCTGCCGTGAACTCGGCCTGCCAGCGCCTGCTCGCCTGCCACAGCCGCCAGCCGATATGGTCCGGCCAGCCATCGGCTTTTTCGTCAATTACCTTGACCATTTTCCGCTCTATCAATATAGTCAATCTACTTGACCTTTCCGGCCAAGTCGACGCCAATTTTGGAGGAACGGGACATGACAACACTCGATGAGGACACGCTCGCCATCATCATGATGGGAACGACGCACAGCCTGGACATGGGCAGCGCGCAAGCCACTGTCCGGTATGGGCAGGATTTCAGCGCCCAAATGCAGCTGCCGGACGGAACCCGGCGCGCCGGGCATTGGCGGTTGCTGCCGGACGGCTATGAGGTGGACTGGGAAAACGGTCCAAGCGCCCGCTGGCGGCTCACCTACGAAAACGGAAAGATCGAATATGTCGACCCTTCCGGCACACCGAGGGCACGACTGGCGCATATCGCCTTCGATGCTGCCTAGTTTAACGGTCTAGCGCACCGCCGACGACGGCCTGCTCCAGCAGGTCGATTGCCGAAGCCAGCTTCTCGTCGATGACGTGAAGATATTCGGTCCAGTCTCCGACATGGCGAAGGTCGGCCGCACCATCGGAAATGCCGCGCAGCGCCACGAGCGGAACATCGAAGCTCTGGCAGGCGCGCAACACCGCGAAGGTTTCCATATCCACCATGTCGTCGGCAATGGCGTCATAGGCCGCGCCGGCGACGATATTCGCCCCGGTCGAAAGCGTCGCCTCGCGGATGCCCGGTATGCGCAGCGGAAGCGGGACGACCGCCGGGAGGTCGAGGAAGGGCGTTGCGCCCTTTTCGAAGCCCAGGGGAGAGGCGTCCATGTCGCGATAGGAAACGGAGACGGCCTGATAGATTTCAGCCTGTTCCAGCACGCGGCTACCCGCCGAGCCCAGCGAAACGACGAGATCGGGCAATGTTCCGGCGGCTTCCAGGCGGGCGAGCGCGACCGACAGGGCGACAGCGGCCTCGACCGGGCCGACACCCGTCATCAGCGGCGTGAAGCGGCGGCGCAGATGGGGTCCGTACTCAGCCTCCGCCGCCATGACGAAGACGATGCTCCGCCCACCAAGCATAAGGGGCGTAGCGGCCAGCATCAGCCCTCGATGCCCTGACGGCCAAGCACGGTCATCAGCGTGCCGGTCATGGTGGCGATCAGCTTCGTCTCGCCGTTGGCGCGCAGCGCATATGCCTGCCCGTCGGCAACGATGATGGTTCTGCCCGGCTTCGTGACCGAGCCACGGAACAGAAATCGTTCGCCGATGCCCGGCGCGAGCAGGTTCACCTTGAACTCTATGGTCAGCACGCCGGCATCGGCCGGCATCATGGAATAGGCGGCGTAGCCACAGGCGGAATCGAGCGCCGCCGAGATGACGCCCGCATGGAGCAGTCCATGCTGCTGCGTCAGCCCTTCATTGTAGGGAAGCTCGATCTCCACCGTGCCGGCGGAGACGCGAGTCAGTTCCGCGCCAATGGTGGCCATCGCCTTCTGGCGGGCAAAACTCGCGCGAACCCGCGCTTCGAAGTCGAGATCGGAGACGATCGTCGCAGCCATTCCATTCACCCAGTGTCACTGGGCTTATTGCAAAGCCGGCCACATGATGCAATCGCCATGACGCAGCGCAACATGAAGGTGTCGGCCACGAATTGCGGGGACGGTCAAGCCCGCCCCCGCTTTTGCTCGCTACCTATTTCTTCCAGTGGAGCGTCCGCACATAGGGCCGGCCCAGCAGGTTGGGCTCCTCCCCGGTCAACCCGGCATTGTAGGCGACCACATTCACGAAATAGTAGATCGGGATCATCGGGTACTGCTCGACCCAGACCTTGTTGAGTTCGTCGTAGATCGCCTCCTGCTCCTCCTTGTCGAAGGAGGCCTGCAATTTCGCGATCAGCTCGTCCGCATTCGCATATTTGGTCTGGCCCGCATTGTAGAAAGTCTTGGTGCCGAGAACCTGCGCATAGGTGATCGCCGGATCGGGACGCCCCGTCCAGGTGACGAGGAAGGCCGGTATGGTCTTCTTGCCGGACAGAAGCTCGCTACAGGCAGCGTTATTGGCCAGCGCCATCGTCTCCAGCGTGATGCCCGCGGCTTTCATCTGGTCGCGCATGATGTCGCCCACCTTCGCGGCCGGCTGCGGCATGCCCGCATTGGCGTTGAGACAGAGCGTAAAGGTGATGCCGTCCGGGTAGCCGGCGGAAGCAAGCAGTTCCTTCGCCTTGGCCGGATCGTAGGCAAGCTGCTCCAGTTCCGGCGTGGACGGATAATAGCCCGGAGGCACCGGGAGGTTCGCGCCGCCGGTCTTGACGTCGTTGCCGTAGACAGCCTTGGCCAGCGCCTCGCGGTCGATGGACATTGCCACCGCACGGCGCGCTTCCGGCTTGTCCAGCGGCGCCATCGCCGTGTTGAGGTTCATGATGCCGAAGCCCAGCGTCGGCTCCGTCTCGATGCGCACATTGGGGTTGTTCTTCATCACCGGGACGTTGACCGGATCGACGGAAGGCAGATAGTCGATCTGGCCGGTCATCATGGCCGAAACGGCGGAGGCCGGGTTCTTCAGGACGCGGAACTCGATCTTGTCGAGCTTCGGTTCGTCCTTGTTCCAATAGTCCGCGAACTTCTCCACAAAGACCGCGCTGCCGCTATCCCGGCGGCTCATCTTGAACGGGCCGGTACCGACCGGATTGGCCCCGTAATTCTCCTTGCCGTATTTCTCGATCGCGGTCGGCGAGAGGATCATCCCGGCGCGCTCGGCCAGCAGGCCCGGTAGCGATGAATTCACCGTCTCCGTGGTCAAGGCGACGGTGTAGGGGTCTACCACCTCGATCTTCGTAACCCCATCCAGATCCTTGTTGGTGCCGCTCGTCTTGAAATATTCGAGGCTCGTCTTGACCGCTTCGGCGTTGAAATCCGTGCCGTCATGGAACTTAACGCCCTGCCGCAATGTGAGGATCAGCGTTTTTCTGTCATCCGACCATTTCCAGTCGGTCGCCAGCATGGGGCGCAGCGTCAGGTCGGCCGGCGTGAAATCGAGCAGCCGGTCATACATGGTGTAGAGAATAGGAATGTCGGTGCCGAGCGTCCCGTTGGCGGGATCGGCCTGCACGAGGTCCGTCGCGATGCCGACAATCAGCGAATTGTCGCTCGGCCCGGCAAGCGCGCCATGTGCCTGCATGCCGATGGCCGCCGCGCCGAACAGCGCGGCGATGGCAAGCCGCCGGACAGGCGTCGAAGTGCGACTGAGATACATCTGTCATTCCTCCCTGATTTCCGCCTCTTGCGGGCGGGCTTTAAACAGGCGGCGCCAGTCTCCTCCCGGCAGCCGCTCGCTAAAGAGCATAGCAGTCCACGTCACCAGCGTCACGAATGTTCATGCCATTCAGCGCCGCGCGGCGCTGCGCGGAATGCCGCCTGTCACTCGGGTTCAGCGGCGTTCGAGCATGGCGAAATAGAAACCGTCGGTTCCGCTGCGCAGGGGCGTCAGTGAAATGCCGGTTTCGCCAGCGCAGGCGGCATTCGCATGGGCCGGGAAATGCGCTGCCCAGAGCGCCGCATGATCGACCGCGACGAAGGACGGCGCACGCTCTACGAAGGCCGCGACCTGCGCGGCATTCTCCTCGCGGAACACGGAACAGGTGATGTAGACCAGCCGCCCGCCCGGCTTCACGAAACGGGAGGCCGCGTCGAGGATGGCGACCTGCTCGGCCATGCGCACATCCAGCTGCCGCTGCCCGAGACGCCATTTGGCATCCGGCCTCCGCCGCCATGTGCCGGAGCCGGTGCAGGGCGCATCGATCAGCACGAGATCCATATGGCCTTCCAATGGCGCGAGATCGCCGGCATTGGCCACGACCTGCACATTGCGGCTGCCGGCCCGGCGCAGCCGGTCGAAAATCGGCGCGAGACGCTGCTTTTCTGAATCATGGGCAAATATCTGCCCGGTGTTTTCCATCGCGGCCGAAAGCGCCAGCGTCTTGCCGCCCGCCCCCGCGCAGAAATCGAGAACCTGCTCGCCCGGCCTGGCCCCGGCAAGCAGGGAGACGATCTGGGATCCCTCGTCCTGAACCTCGAACCAGCCTTTCTGGAAAGCAGGCTCCGCCTGCACGTTGGGATGGCGGCCGTCGCCGGAAATGGGCGGGATGCGGATGCCTTGCGGCGCGAGCGGCGATGCCGCCGCGCCTGTCCCCCGCAACTCCGCCAAAACCTTGTCACGTGCAGCGGCAAGCGTGTTCACCCGCATGTCGAGCGGCGGGCGGGTGGCGAGCGCCCTGCCCTCGGCTGCCCAGTCCGCGCCGAAGGCCGCCTGTAGCAGCGGCACGCACCAGTCCGGCAGGTCGGCGGCAATGGCGGGCGGCGCATCCGCCAGATCGCGGGACGAAAGCGCGGCGACTTCTTCCGCCGAAAGCGGCGCGGGCGCGAAACGGTCGCCGTCCAGCTTCGCATTCAGTCCATGAGGGGTTTCACCCGATTCCAGCAGGATTGCCCCAAAAGCCAGCGCGCGCGGCGTGTCCTCCCCGATCAGCCACGCGGCGGAGCGCCGCCGGCGCAATGCGTCATAGACGATGTTGCCGATGGCCGCGCGGTCCCCGGAACCGGCGAAGCGGTGCGACAGGCCCCAATCCTTCAGCGTATCGGCGGCGGGACGATGCCTGCGGTCGATGTCGGCCAGGATTTCAATGGCTGCCGAAAGCCGTCCGCCCAAACGCATGCATTGCTCCGATGCCGGTTGCCCGAGGTGAGGCTAGGTAGCGGGCGGCAGCGCCGCGCACAAGCCTTGCGTGGAAGGCCGCAGGTCCATGCGCCGAGCGGAGAGCAAAAAAGAGCGGCGCACCGGATCACCCGGTGCGCCGCCCGATTTCAATCAGGCAAGGTCGAAGCGGTCGGCGTTCATCACCTTGTTCCACGCGGCCACGAAGTCCTTCACGAACTTCTCCTGCGCGTCATCCTGCCCATAGACCTCGGCCAGCGCGCGAAGCTGCGAGTTCGAGCCGAATACCAGATCGACACGGGTGCCGGTCCATTTCAGCTCGTCCGTGGTCCGGTCGCGGCCCTCGAACACATCCTGCGCTTCCGATACCGGCTTCCACACAGTGCCCATGTCGAGCAGGTTGGTGAAGAAGTCGTTGGTGAGCGTCTCGGGACGCGCGGTGAATACGCCGTGCTGGGATTGCCCGACATTCGCACCGAGGACGCGCAGGCCGCCGACGAGAACGGTCATTTCCGGCGCCGTCAGGGTCAGGAGCTGTGCCTTGTCGATCAGCAGCTCCTCGGCGGAGATGCTGAAACGGGTCTTGAGATAGTTGCGGAACCCGTCCGCGACCGGCTCGAGGAAGGAGAAGGATTCCACGTCGGTTTGTTCCTGCGAGGCGTCGGTACGGCCCGGCGTGAACGGAACCTCGATATGGTGGCCGCCATTTGCCGCCGCCTTCTCGATGGCCGCCGCGCCGCCAAGGACGATCAGGTCGGCAAGGGAAACCTTCTTCCCGCCGGTCTGCGCATCGTTAAACGCCTGGCGGATGCCCTCCAGCGTCTCCAGAACGGTCGCGAGCTGGGCCGGCTGGTTGACCTCCCAATCCTTCTGCGGCGCAAGACGGATACGCGCGCCATTCGCGCCGCCGCGCTTGTCGGAGCCACGAAAGGTGGAGGCCGATGCCCAGGCGGTCGCGACGAGTTGGGAGATAGACAGGCCCGAGGCAAGGATCTTGTCCTTGAGGCCAGCGATGTCCTTCTCATCGACCAGCACATGATCGACATCGGGAACGGGGTCCTGCCAGATCAGTTCCTCGGCGGGAACGTCCGGGCCGAGATAACGGGCGCGCGGCCCCATGTCGCGATGCGTCAGCTTGAACCAGGCACGTGCGAAGGCGTCTGCGAACTGGTCCGGATTCTCGAGGAACCGCCGGGAGATCTTCTCGTAAATGGGATCGAAACGCAGCGCGAGGTCGGTCGTCAGCATGGAAGGCGCATGACGCTTCGACGGGTCATGGGCATCCGGTACGGTGCCGGCGCCCATGCCATGCTTGGGCGTCCACTGGTGCGCACCCGCGGGGCTCTTCGTCAGCTCCCATTCGTAGCCGAACAGGTTCCAGAAGAAGTTGTTGCTCCACTTGGTCGGCGTTGTGGTCCAGGTGACTTCCAGCCCGCTGCCGATGGCGTCGCCGCCCTTGCCGCTGCCGAAGGTGCTTCTCCAGCCAAGGCCCTGCTCCTCGAGGCCGGCGGCCTCCGGTTCAGGACCGACATGCGTCGCCGGGCCTGCGCCGTGGGTCTTGCCGAAGGTATGGCCGCCGGCGATGAGCGCGACCGTCTCCTCGTCATTCATGGCCATGCGAGCGAAAGTCTCGCGAATGTCCTTGGCTGCCGCGAGCGGGTCGGGGTTGGCGTTCGGGCCTTCGGGGTTGACGTAGATCAGGCCCATCTGCACCGCGGCCAGCGGATTTTCCAGATCACGCTCGCCCGAATAACGCTTGTCGCCAAGCCACGTATCCTCGGCGCCCCAATAGACGTCCTCCTCCGGCTCCCACACATCGGCGCGGCCGCCGGCAAAGCCGAAGGTCTTGAAGCCCATCGACTCCAGGGCGCAATTGCCCGTGAGGATCATGAGGTCGGCCCAGGAAATCTTGTTGCCGTATTTCTGCTTGATCGGCCAGAGCAGGCGGCGGGCCTTGTCCAGGTTCACATTGTCCGGCCAGCTATTGAGCGGCGCGAATCGCTGCTGCCCGGCACCTGCGCCACCGCGGCCATCGCCGGTGCGGTAGGTACCCGCGCTGTGCCACGCCATGCGGATGAACAGCGGGCCGTAATGACCGAAATCGGCCGGCCACCAGTCCTGGGAGTCCGTCATCAGCGCGAAGAGGTCTTTCTTCAGCGCCTCCAGATCGAGCTTGTTGAACTCTTCCGCATAATTGAACGCCGTTCCCATCGGATTGGACAGGGATGAGTTCTGATGAAGGATCTTCAGATTCAGCTGGTTCGGCCACCAGTCCCGGTTGGACCTCACGCCGACATTCGAAGCGATTTTCGCCCCGTGCATCACCGGGCATTTCGGCTCCGGGTTGGCCTCGGTGTTCTCATTGACCTCTAGTGCATCCATATCTGCCTCCGATGGTGGATAGTCCGGCGGCGCGGCCGCTCGCATTGCTGTTCGCACCGGCTTGCCGGCGAACGATGATTTCAGAGAAGGTCCCGGCCGCAGCCGCCCGCCGCGATGGAAATATAGCTGCCGTATATCCGCCTTCCGGCCGAAGCGGTCATGCCCGCCCTATCGCGCATGACTTGGCCCCTCCCTTGCCCTGTTGCTCGGTACAGCCAGCTCCGCGGAGCCGTCTAAACTTTGGAACAGTTCCAGGGTAGCGGCTCATTTTCATAAATTCAAATTGCATTTTCTGTTTTTTCCGATAATTTCATCTTATGATAAGATTGACGATCCGCCAGATGGAATATTTCGAGACGCTGGCCGAAACGCTGCATTTCGGCCGCGCCGCCGAACTTGCGGGCGTGACGCAGCCGGCGCTCTCGTCGCAGATCGCGGAAATGGAGCGGCGGCTGGGCTGCACGCTGTTCGACCGCAGCGGCAAGATGGTGCAGCTCACCGAGGAAGCACGTACGCTGAAACCGCGCATCGAGCGCATATTGGCCGAAATGCGGGAGATGGAGGCTATGGCGGGCCGCGGCCGCTCCGCGATGGAAGGGCGCTTCCGGCTCGGGGTCATCCCCACCGTGGCGCCCTATCTGCTGCCGGGCCTGCTGCCGGCACTCAAGGCGCGCTACCCGCAGCTCATGCTGGAATTGCGGGAAACGATCACGGCCACGCTTGTCGAGGAAACCGCCGCCGGACGCCTCGACGGGATGATCGCGGCCCTGCCCATCACCCACCCCTCGCTGACCGTGGAGCCGCTGTTCGAGGACCGCTTCTTCCTCGCGGTTTCAGCTACCGATCCCGGCTTCGTCGCACCGCCGGTGCCGCCTGAGAGTCCGGCGCTGGAAAGGCTGATGCTTCTGGAGGAAGGACATTGCATGCGCGAGCAGGCGCTGGCTGTGTGCGGCTCGGTACGTCCGGCGGCGATGGCCAATTACGGTGCGACGAGCCTTACCACCCTCTTGCAGATGGTCGCGCATGGACATGGCGTGACGCTGATCCCAGAAATGGCCGTGGACAGGGGAGCCGCGACGCCCGACCTGCGCGTGGTGCCTTTCGCCGATCCCATGCCGTCGCGCACGATCTGCCTCGCGCGGCGGCGCAACGGCATCCGTCAGGAGGAAGCCGTTGCGCTTTCCGAAGGCATCAGGGCGCTACACGCCGCAAGGACCGCAGCCGCGCCCGGCGTCGCTCAGCCTACACCCGGATAATTCGGGCTTTCACGGGTGATCGTCACGTCATGCGCGTGGCTTTCGCGCAGGCCCGCGCCGGAGATGCGCACGAAGGTCGCGCGGGTGCGGAACTCTTCCAGATTAGCCGCGCCGACATAGCCCATCGCGGCCTTCAGGCCGCCGGCCAGCTGGTGCAACACCCCGGCGACCGGCCCCTTGTAGGGCACCTGCCCCTCTATGCCTTCCGGCACCAGCTTCAGCGTGTCCCGCACTTCCGCCTGGAAATAGCGGTCCGCCGAACCGCGCGCCATTGCGCCGACGGAACCCATGCCGCGATACGCCTTGAAGGAGCGGCCCTGATGCAGGTAGACCTCGCCGGGACTTTCATCCGTTCCCGCCAGCAGCGAGCCGATCATGGCCGCGCGCGCGCCTGCCGCGAGCGCCTTGGCCAGATCGCCCGAATATTTGATGCCGCCATCCGCGATGATGGCCACGCCCTGCCTGTCCGCCTCCTCGGCGGCGGCCATGACAGCCGAAAGCTGCGGCACGCCGACTCCGGCCACGATGCGCGTCGTGCAGATGGAGCCGGGCCCGATGCCGATCTTGACGGTGTCCGCGCCGGCGTCGATCAGCGCCCTCGTCCCCTCGGCGGTGGCGACGTTGCCCGCGATGATGCGCACCGAGTTGGAGAGCTTCTTGACACGCGTGACGGCATCGAGGACGCGCTGCGAATGGCCATGCGCGGTATCGATCACCAGCAGATCGACACCGGCGTCGATCAGGCGCTCGGCGCGCTCCTGCCCATCATCGCCCACGGTGGTCGCGGCGGCCACGCGCAGCCGGCCCTGACCGTCCTTGGAGGCGTGGGGGTTGAGCTGCGACTTCTCGATGTCCTTGACGGTGATGAGCCCGATGCAATGGCCGCGCTCGTCCACCACAAGCAGCTTCTCGATACGGCGTGCGTGGAGCAGCCGCTTGGCCTCGTCCTGGCTGACATTCTCGGAGACGGTGACGAGATTCTGATGCGTCATCAGCTCGCGTACGGGCTGGTCCGGGTTGGAGGCGAAACGCACGTCGCGGTTGGTGAGGATGCCGACCAGCTTGCCGGTCTTGGGGCCGCCGAGACCGCCATTCTCCACCACGGGGATGCCGGAAATGCCGTGCGCGCGCATGAGCGCGTGGGCGTCGGCCAGCGTGGCGTCGGGACCGATGGTGACGGGGTTCACCACCATGCCGCTCTCGAATTTCTTGACCTGCCGAACCTCCTCGGCCTGTTGCTCGGGCGTCAGGTTGCGATGGATGACGCCGATGCCGCCCGCCTGCGCCATAGCGATGGCGAGCCGCGATTCCGTCACCGTGTCCATAGCGGCGGAGAGTATGGGAATGTTGAGGTCTATGTCACCGGCGATGCGGGTCGAGACATCCGTCTGGCCGGGCATGACGGTCGAATGGCCCGGCTGAAGCAGCACGTCGTCGAAGGTGAGCGCCTCGGCGCCGGTTGCCGTCTCGATGATCCTTGCCATTGCCAGCCCTCGTGTCGAATTCGGAATGAAGCGGGCCACCGCGGACCGATGATCCGCGCCGACTCGTCATTTCCCTTTCAGGATTGGCGGTGGCTGGTAACACGGATGCGACAGGAAGGAAAGACATGGCGTTGCCGCAAAAACGCATGGCCGGCAGGCGGCGGGGCGGCTCCGCCCCGCCATCCGGCGTCACAGCAAAAGCTGGTAGCTGTGCGGGATGTAGCGATAGCCGACATCCATCTTCTCGACATAGCCGAGCGAAGGCGTCGGCATGTGGTAGCCGATGAAAGGCAGCCGGTCGGCCGCGATCATGTCGAACACACGTGTGCGGGTCGCGGCTCCCTGTTCCTTGTCACTGTCGAAGCCGACATGCCAGTCGGGCCGCTGCAGCGACGCGACGAAATGATTGGCCGTGTCGGCGGTGATGACCAGCTGCTTCCCGCCCGACTCCAGCATGAAGATCATGTGTCCCGGCGTATGGCCGGGCGCGTCCATGCCGGTGATGCCGGAAACCACCTCGCCACCGTCGCCGATGAAAGTCGTCTTATCGGCCAGCGGCACAACCTTTTCGGCCACCGCCGCGGCGTTGCGGCCCGGCGCGGTCCAGAAATCATATTCCACCTGGCCGGTCACGTAGCGGGCATTGGGGAAAGCGGGCGCGCCACCCTCCGTCAGCCCGCCTATGTGATCGCCATGCATATGCGTGATGACCACCACGGAAATGCTTTCCGGCGTGTAGCCGGAAGCCTCGATCTGGGCGCGAAGCTGGCCGAGGCCGTTGCCTCGTCCGCCCTCGCCCAGCCCGGTGTCGAACAGCACAAGCTCCTGCCCCGTATTGACCAGTACGGGCGCGAACCCGTTCACGAACTTGTCGGCGGGGAGGAAATTCGCCTCCATGAGGGCCGCGACATCCTCTGCGCTCTGGTTTGCGCCGAAGGTCGGATAAGGCCCGTCGCCCGGCCGTGTGCCGTCGCGATAGGTCGTGACCTCGAATTCGCCGAGCTTGAAGCGGAAGAAACCGGGCGTCGCCACATCCGGCGTGGGCACCTGGGCATGGGCGGCGCGGACCATGATGGAAGGCATGGCCAGACCCGCGGCACTGGCAAGGCCGAGCTTGAATATGGAGCGGCGGTTGGCGGTGAGCGTCATACTGTCCTCCTCAGCGTGTGGATACCGACAATCTGTCCGCCGGACACCGCATGGACAAGGCTTTCACGTTAACTTGAGAGAGCCGGCTGCTGGCGTGATAGGCGGGAAATAAATGGGGACAATCAGCCGGCTTCGTGCTATCGCGCGACCGGCCTAGCCCACGACCCACCCAGAGTCTCCGGATTTCGCCTTGAACCGAACACTCCCGCTTGTCCTCGCGGTCGCCTTGTTCATGGAGCACATGGACTCGACGGTCATATCGACCTCGCTGCCGGCAATCGCGGAGGATATCGGGACGAGCCCTGTGGCGCTGAAACTGGCGCTGACGGCCTATCTGGTTTCGCTGGCGATCTTCATTCCGATCAGCAGCTGGATGGCGGCGCGCTTCGGCGCGAAGAACGTGTTCCGCACGGCCATCGGCGTGTTCATCGTCGGCTCGATCTGCTCGGCCTTCGCATGGTCGCTCGAATCGTTCGTCGTATCGCGCTTCATCCAGGGCATGGGCGGCGCGATGATGACGCCGCTGGCCCGGCTTATCCTGTTTCGCGGCACGCCGCGAAGCGGCTTCGTCGCTGCGATGGCGTGGCTCACCATCCCCGCCCTCGTCGGCCCGATGCTGGGACCGCCCGTCGGCGGCTTCCTCACGACCTACGCCACGTGGCACTGGATCTTCCTCATCAACGTGCCGATCGGAATCGCGGGCATATGGATCACAGGCCGCGTGCTGCCGAACATTGCGCGCGAAACCGTGCCGCCCATCGACACGGCGGGGTTCTTCCTGGTGGGCATCGCCGCCGCGGGCGTCGTGTTCGGTTTCTCCGTGATCAGCCTGCCGGCTTTGCCGCCCATTGTCGGCGTTATCACCATCCTGCTGGGACTCTGCAGCGCGGCACTCTATCTCCGCCATAGCCGGCGGGTGGCTCACCCGATCCTCAACCTCAAGCTTTTCGCCAACAAGCCGTTCCGCACCGCGATCCTTGGCGGCACCGTGTTCCGCATCGGCACCGGCGCGGTGCCGTTCCTGCTTCCGCTGATGTTCCAGCTCTCCTTCGGCCTGACGCCCTTCCAGTCGGGGCTGCTGACCTTCGTCACCGCCATCGGCGCCTTCGGCATGAAATTTCTCGCCCCGACCGCGCTGCGGACGGCCGGCTTCAAGGTCGTCATCATCATCGCCGGTATCATCGGTGCGTTCCTGATCGGGGCCAACGGGCTTTTCACCGCACAAACCCCCTACCCGGTCATCATCGCCACCATCCTCGTCGCCGGGTTCCTCCGGTCCCTGTTCTTCACCAGCAACAATGCCCTGATCTTCGCCGAGATCACGGACCGGGACGCGGCGCAGGCGACGGCGATCACCGCCGTCACCCAGCAGATCAGCATCGCCCTCGGCGTCGCCTTCGGCGGCGGCGTGCTCGAACTCACCAGCGTCCTGTCGGGCGATGGCCTCAACCAGCACGCCTTCAAGGTCGCGTTCCTCAGCGTGGCGTTCGTCTCGCTCTGCGCAGTCCTGCCGTTCTTCAGCCTGCCGCGCGACACAGGCAGCGACATGACCGGCCACCGTCGGAGCCGTCACCAGCCGACGGAAGACAAGGCAATGGCCGTTCAGGATTAAAGCATGTCTCCCGAAAGTGGGCACCGGTTTCGGGATAAAGACAAGCGTAAAATCAGGAAGCTGAAGCACACGGCGCGAATCTGAAAGATCGCGACATCGCTTGGCCGCCAGTCCCGGCCGGCCTCTATCGTTCTTCCTCGCGGCCCTTGAAGCCCCGCGCAAGGATGTAAAGCTCGACCGATTCATCGCGCGACGCCGGTGGCTTTATGTGATGGACCGAGGTGAAGTTCCGTTTGAGCAGGTCCAGCAATTCCCCTTCCGTGCCGCCCTGGAACGTCTTGGCGAGGAAGTGTCCTCCCGGTTTGAGCACGGAAACGGCGAAATCAGCGGCTACCTCGCACAGATGCATGGTGCGGATGTGATCCGTGCGCCGGTGGCCGGTCGTCGGCGCGGCCATATCGGACAGAACCACATCCGGCGCGCCGCCCAGCGTTTCGGTCAGCTGCGCCGGCGCATCATCGTCCAGAAAATCCATCTTCAGGATGACCGCGCCCGGCACCGGGTCCATCTCCAGATAATCGATGCCGACGACACGCGGCTCGGCCTCCGTCGATTTCACCCGCGCCGCTGCGACCTGGCACCAGCCGCCCGGCGCGGCGCCGAGGTCGATGACCCGCATTCCCGGCTTCAGCAGGCGATGTTTGTCGTCGATCTCGATCAGCTTGAAGGCCGCGCGGGAACGGTAGCCCTCCGCCTTGGCGCGGTGGACATAGGGGTCGTTCAGATGGCGCTCCAGCCAGCGGCGAGAGGAATTCTTGATCCCGGTCTTCTTGACGCGGGTGTGCAGCGCGCGGCTGCCCGTGCCGGTCGGCTTCTTCACGGGCGCGCTCCCGCGCGATGACCGCTGCGCCGCCAGGCTCCATCCTCGCCCATCAACTCGCTCAATATGCCTTCCCTCAGCCCCCTGTCGGCGACCCTCAGCCTCTCCGACGGCCAGACGCGCCGGATCGCCTGGAGGATAGCGCAGCCTGCCAGCACGAGGTCGGCCCGGTCATTGCCGATGCAGGGATTGGCGACGCGCTGGTGGAACTCCCAGCCGAGCAGCTTCTCCACCATGCTGTCGATCTCGCCGCCCTGCATCCACAGCCCGTCCACGCGCCGCCTGTCATACCGCTCGAGGCCGAGATGCACACCGGCCAGCGTCGTCACCGTGCCCGACGTGCCGAGAAGATGGAAGCCCGGACTCCCGACCAGCGCACCCAGCCGCCCGCGTTCCGCGAAAGCGTCTATCATGCCCGAGACCTCCTCGACCATCGCCGAGAATATCTCACGCGTGACGTTCCGCCCGCCAAACCGTTCCGCGAGCGAAACGACCCCGACCGGGAGCGAGGTCCAGGCGACGATATGGTTGGCCAGACGCGGCCGGCGCGCGCCCGATACGTCCACCAGCGCGATCTCCGACGAGCCCCCGCCAATGTCGAACAGAACAACCGCCTGCGTCTTGGCCTCCACCAGCGGCCCGCAGCCGGAAACGGCAAGCCGGGCCTCCGTTTCGCGGTCGATGATCTCCAGCTCGAGCCCGGTTTGCTCGGCTACCCGTGCAAGGAATTCCGCGCCATTCGCGGCGGCGCGGCACGCCTCCGTCGCAATCAGCCGCGCACGGCTGATCTCGCGGGCGGCCAGCTTGTCGGCGCAGATGCGTAGAGCCTCGACCGCGCGCGTCATCGCCGCATCCGCCAGACGCCCGGAGGCACCCAGCCCCTCTCCCAAACGAACGATGCGCGAGAACGCATCGATCACGCGGAACTCACCGGGCTTGCCCGGCACCGCGATCAGCAGGCGGCAATTGTTCGTGCCCAGATCGAGGGCGGCATAGACCGGCAACGGCCCCGGACGGTACTTCCGGCCGGCAGCCGGCCTGCGAGCGGCTTCGGCGTTGCGTCCCTGAGGCGCTGGCCGAGCGTCACCGGCGGGAGAAGTAACACGCGCGGGAGACGCCGCCGGACGCGGCGGCTTTTCACCCGATACGCCGCCGCGCTGGGCCGCGTCCTGCGCGAACACCTTGCGCCCGCGCTTACGTTTGCGCCGGCGGCGCGATTTCCGGGGTTGTTCCGAAGCGCCAGCCTGACCGGAAACCGGACTGCCGGCCAGGCTTTCGCGCCCGCCTCGTCCATGTCCGGCTTCGGAGGCGGCATGAGATTGCCGCCCAGCCTGCGCCCCGGCCGGCACGGAGCCGGCGTCGGAGTCGTCCACTGTCTTTCCCTCGGCGCCGCGCAGACCCGCAAAGGGCGCAGCAGGCGCTTCCAATCGTCACGTTGTTCGCACGATAGCAGCCGAAACCCGTTTCACCAAGCCGCTACGAAGCGTCCACGCGGCGATTGATACGAAGCGCCCGCCGACCAGTTGGCCCGACTCAAGCAGGACGCTGCCAAGTTCGCAAAGGGGCACGCCCGGCTGATTGCTAACTCCGGCAACGACTTCCACAAGGTGAAGACCTCACGCGAGGTTTTCCGCGCGAAGGTCTACAACGAACGGCTGCACCCGGACGATTACCGCGACGTGGTGGAACTGTTTGAGGACTTGGTAGGCAAGGAACTGGATGCCTTGCTGGTCGAGCTTCACGCGGCCTAACCGCCGATCAAAGCCAGCCTACCAGAAGCCCGCCGGGGAGACTCGGCGGGCTTTTCACTCTACTCGCTCAATCGCTTCTCAACGTAGTTCTTGAAGCAAGTGCGCATATGCGTCATCTCTTCGCGCTCTAGCTTCCGGCCGATAGCCGCACCGCAGATCGGAAGCAGCTTTCTGTCTAGTTCGCTCGGAACGCCCCGATCTGTTTCCCAGTATGCTTTGACGCCTTGTATGTCGCTTTCCCCCAACTCGGCAACAAACGTGCTAACGGTTATCTCAATCTTTGCAGAAGTGCCGTCGCTATCTTCCGTTTCCACAACAACGGCTGATGTTGTTTTCTCAACTGCGACTTTGATAACCTCTTCACTGTCCTCTCTTGTCGAGAGGAACTTAGCAACAACATCCGCTCCCCATTCAGATGTCGTGTCTGCCTCTTGCATAAGTTGTTGAGATTGCGATCCTCTGATGGGAGCTATACCGAGCAGATGAATGCGCACGCCGTAATTTTGTGCAATCTGCACACCGACACGAACATCTTCGTCACCTGATAGAAGAACTGCATCGCTGATGGACTTTAGGCGAGCTAGTTCAATCATATCGGTGACGATTAGAGAATCGACCCCCTTTTGCTGGCCATGGCTATTGATGAAGCCCAGCCGTAACTTTACATCATCTAAGATTGCTAGTGTCGCTTGGTCGGTAGTTGGACGGCTGCCACCAAATGCGCCATCATACCAGTAGATGCGTAGGAGTTTCGCATCCGGCGCCTTCGCGGCAGCGATGGCCTTTAATTCACTGATGACTACCGAAGGATCGAGGCTCAGTTGTGTTCGGGCTTTTTTGCTGCCGGTTAATGCCGTGCTGCCCTGCGCAAAAAGATAGCCTGCATCAACGAAAACTGCGCAGCGTTCCACTGGCTATTCCCCCAAATAGCAAGGGCTCCCGCAGGAGCCCTTTGTATGCCGCTACGACCTCATTAGATATCGGGGCGCAACGGAGTAAGAATTAGATGGCACGCCGGATGCACTCTTGCAAGTGCAATTTTGTCCATATGACCAAATTCTATACGTTGAATGTGTTGAGAAAGCGTTTGTTCCGAATGAAGGAGTTTCGATGAGAAGTTCCGGTTCCATGCACCGGAAAAGTGTTCCGGTTGTGATTTTCGTGAAATCTCTAAGTTACTGATTTTATTGATAAAATACGTGATGGCTGGGGAACCTGGATTCGAACCAGGACTAACGGAGTCAGAGTCCGCTGGTCTACCGTTAACCTATTCCCCAAGGCCGATGCGGCGATGGCGCCGCGGCAACGGTGGATGCCTTTTATCCTCGGACTGAAAATAGTCAAGGCCGCAGCGAGTTCAAGGTGGCGCGTTGCCTTCAGGCTCGTCGCCGCGACGCGCGTCGTCTAAACTGGAGGCAGCCGCACATTTCCTCTGGAGACGGGACGGCCTGACTTCACCGTGCCGTTCGTATTGCCGCAACAATGCCTTGGCGCGTGCGGGCGAACCGGCTCAGGTCCCGCCGCGATAACCCTCAGGCCAGCGCGTCGAATACGAGCTTGACCGCCAGAACGCAGAGTGTTCCGAGGATGATGCGGTCGAGCGTCTTTGCCGAGATGCGCCGCGCGATCCATTCCCCCAAGGGCATCCCCGCCGATACCAGCGCAAGGGCGCCGAAGCTGTAAGCCAGTTCCGCCGGTCGGAGCAGCCCAGCCCACGCGACCGCAATCACCTGCACCGAGGTAAACGTAGTGAAGAAGGCCGAAATGGTGGCTATGAATCGCTCGCGGCCCATCTGGATCGCGTTGAGGAAGGTGATGCTGACCGGCGCGGAAAGTCCCGCCGCGCCCTGCAATATCCCAGCCCCGATGCCGGCGGGAAAAGCGGCCTTCTTTGCCAGGCTCATCGGCAGCGTCCAGTGCGGGCGAGCCAGCCGCAGCCCGATATAGCCGAACACCGCGGCGGCCACGAACAGCGAAAGCGTGTCCGACGACAATGTCTTGAGCGCGAAGGTGCCGACGCAAATGCCAATCCCGCCGCCCACCAGCAGGGGGATGAGGAAGCTGCGCTCCGGCAGCAACTCGCGGAAGCGGAACACCTGCCAGGCATTGGTGAGAAGATTCGGCATCAGCATCACCATGACGGCGAAGCGGACATCGAAGAACGCGGCGAGAGCCGGTACGGCGACGACCGGCGCGCCCGCGCCGGTGGCGCCCTTGAGGACGCCGCCGGCCGTCAGGCATATCGCGATGACGGCCAGCTCAATCAATATGTGGGTGGTCAAATGGAGCCTGACTCGAGATAGACGTGCTTGGTTTCGAGGAAGTCGTTGAGGCCCTCGACGCCATGAAGGCGCCCAAGCCCCGACTGCCTGTAGCCCCCCGTCTCTCCTTCCGCAAGCAGTCTCGTATGGCAGTTGAGCCAGACCGTGCCCGAGCGGATGGCGCGGGAAACTCGCGTGGCCCGTGCCAGATCGCTGGTGAACAGGCTGGCCGCAAGGCCGTAGCGCGTGGCATTGGCCTTTTGCACGGCTTCCTTTTCGTCGGCGAAGGATTCCAGCGACACGATAGGACCGAACAATTCCTCCTGAACGAGCGGCGAGCGCACATCGTCGATCTCGAACAGGGTCGGCGTGAGGAAGGCGCCCGCGGCGAGCGATCCGCCGGGTGCGGAACCTTTCACGACCATGCGGCCTTCGTCTCCTGCCTGTTCGATCAGCCGGCTGACGCGCGCCCGGTTGTCGTGGTCGATAAGCGATCCCATCTGGCTGTCCGGCGATGCGCCCGGGCCTACCTTCACCGCGCGATAGGACGCCGCCATCTTCTCGCGGAAGGACGGCAGCACCTTTTCATGCACGAGGAAGCGGGCGGCGGCCACGCACATCTGGCCGGCCATGATGAGCGAGCCTGTGGTCAGTTCCTTCACCGCAAGGTCCAGATCGGCGTCGTCGAAAATCACCGCAGGCGCCTTGCCGCCCAGTTCGAGCGAAAGGCGCTTCAGCGTCGGGGCGGCGGCGGCCATGATCGCCTTGCCGGTGGCGCTGGAGCCGGTGAAGCTGATGACGTCCACCTCGGGCGAAGCGACCAGCGCCTTGCCGACCTCCATGCCGTTCTCATTGACCGAGTTGACGACGCCTTTCGGCAGCGACGGGCAGGCGGCGAGGCATTCCATGACGACGCGGTGGATCAACGGCGTCTGCGGCGCCGGCTTGATGACGACGGTGCAGCCCGCCGCCAGCGCCGGGCCGAGCGAGCGCACCAGCAGCGTCACCGGCGCATTCCACGGAACGATGATCGCGACGACACCGGCGGCCTCGCGGTGCAGCAGCGACAGCGCGCCGGGCGCGCTCTCGAAGGTGCGGCCGAATATGTTGCGCGCCAGCCCGGCATAGTAGCGTGCCTCCGAGATAGATCCCATCATCTCGCCGAACGCTTCGCGGCGCAGCTTGCCGTTCTCCGCGACGATCAGGTCCGTGAGCTCGTCGCGGCGGGCTTCCATCCGGTCGGCGAACTCCTGCAAGGCCGCGGCGCGCTGGCGCGGCGACGCCGACCAGTCGTTGCGGTCGAAAGCCTCGCGCGCAACGGCTATCGCCTGATCGGCAAGCTCCGCGCTGCCGGGCAGCCAACCGCCCAGCGCCTCCCCCGTGGCCGGGTCGAAGCTCTGCCGCACCTCGGCATCGGTATGGACCCACTCGCCACCGATATAGTGGCGAGCGGGCGCGTCGATTTTCGCTATGTTCATTCCGTCTCCGTCAGAGCTTCAGGCCGAGCAGCTTCACCGCGTTGTCCTGATAGATCTTCTTCTGCAACGCCTTATCCTCGAACGCGTCGAGAATCTTGATCGTCTCGCGGATATACATCGGCCCGCCTTCCGGGTCGAACGGCGCATCCGAGGCGAACAGGACACGCTCCTCGCCGAAGAACTCCACCGCGTGCTCGATCGCCTTGCGCGAGCCGAACGAAGCGGTGTCGGCGTAGAACTCCTTGAAATATTCGAGATGCGGACGCTTGAGCGCCTTGCGAACGGCGGCGAGATCGCGGTCGCTCGTGCGCTTGCCCATCTGGTCCCAGCCGGGACCGACGCGCCCCTCGAAGAACGGCACCATGCCGCCCGCGTGGTGGGTGATCACCTTCAGGCCCGGATATTTGTCGAAGAGGCGTGAAAAGACCATCCGCGCCATCGCGGCAGATGTCTCGTAGGGCCAGCCGAAGGTCCACCAGATCTCGTATTCGGAACGCTTCTCGGTCTTGTAGTCGGAAAAGCTTTCCCCGCGGGCCGGATGGATCCACACCGGCTTTCCAACCGAAGCCATATATTCGAAGAAGGGCTCGAACTCCGGCAGGTCGACCGGTTTGCCGGCGATATTGGTGAATATCTGCATACCCACGGCGCCCAGTTCCTCGACGGCGCGCTTCGATTCCGTCACCATCGCGTCGAGATTGTTCATCGGCGCAGTACCGATGAAGGCCGGGAAGCGCGCCGGATATTTCTGCACCAGCTCGGCCATCGAGTCCGAGCCGATCTTCGACAGTTCCAGCGCCTTCTCCGGCCCGGCCAGCAACTCCAGCGGCGGCGAGGCGAGCGAGAGCACCTGCTGATAGTCCTCTCCGAACATGTCCATGACTTCAAAGCGCCGGTCGAGCTCGGTCATCATCGGCACCGCCCCGCTGCGCATGGTGATGTCGGTCATGGTGCCGATATGGTCGATCAGCGCATTGAAAAAGGGCTTCGGCCAGATGTGGTTGAAGATGTCGATCTTTTTCATCGGTCAGTCTCTCTGTTGGTTGCCGCCGGTTTCACTCGGCTGCGTGGAGGATGCGGCTTGAGGAAATGCGTTCGCTGATGGTGGCCGCTACCGCGGCCACCTCGCGTCCGAGCTCAACCGGATCGCAAGCGTCGGCGTGGTGCGCCGCCATCGTGAGGCACAGGCTGGCTATCGGCGCCTGTCCCGAATCGAATACCGGGGCGGCCGTGCCCACCACTCCCAAAGTCACCTCACCGCGCGCCGCCACATAACCGTCGCGGCGGATCGCGCGGAAATGAGCCAGGACATCCTCGCGGCTGGACCCGAATCCGATCTCGCGAAACAATTCCAGCCGGCTCTCGACGAGCGGGAGAAGCTGCCTGCGCGGCAGGAAAGCGAGAATGGCGTGCGAGGTCGCGCCGCGCCCCACCGGCATGGGACGGCCCCGCGGATAGCTCGACACGGCCTCCTCCGAGGTCCGCACCGAGGCGACGCACAGCACCTTCTCGCGATACCAGCGCGACAGGAAAGCCGTGCCGGGATAGCGGGAGGCCAGTTTCTCGAGAAGAGGCTGGCCTTCCACCACCAGAGGATCGGCCTTGCGGAGAAGGAAATCCATCTCCACCACCCTGGGACCGAGCGTATAGGACTGGTTGATGCTGACGACGAGGCCCGCCTGCTTGAGCGTCTTCAGATAGCGGTAGAGCGTGGGCCGGCTGTAGCCCAGCCGGTTCATCAGCTCCTCCGGGCTCCATTCGGGGTGCCGTTCATCGAAGACATCGAGGATGCCGAGCATCCTGCTCAAGCTGTTGGTTTCATTCATTCCGCCGTCCGCTCCACCGGTCGCCTCCCGCCGAGATAGGCGTAGACCATCGCCCCGAGGCCGACCACGAGCCCGACTGCATCGGTGTAGATCGCCCCCTCGAACGCATCGGCGGGGATAAGGGCCAGGATGCCCGCCACCGCGAATATCCATCGCATCAGCGGCGAAAGCCGTTCGGCGAAATAACCTGCCAACGCCGCCGAAACCAGCCAGACACCGAACGTGGCCGTGGCCACGGCCCATGCGATGGAAAGCGCGTCGCCCATCAAAAGCAGGCTCGGCGAATAGGCGAACATGAACGGAATGATGAACGCGATCCACCCGAACTTCACGGATGCCAGTCCGGTCTTCATGGGGTCCGCCCTGGCGATGCTTGCCGCGGTGTAGGACGCAAGCGCGATCGGCGGCGTGATCATCGACATCATGCCGAAATAGAGGACGAAAAGATGCGCCGCCATCGGCGGTATCCCGACCTCGACCAACGCCGGCGCCACCAGCGAGGCGAGGAGCACATAGACAGCCAGCGTCGGCAATCCCATTCCCAGGATAACGCACACCACCGCCGACATGAAAAGCAGCAGGAAGGCGCTGCCGCCGCCGAGCTGCACGAGCGCATAGGTCAGGTTGAAGCTCAACCCGGTGATGTTCATCACGCCGATGACGATGCCCGCCGCGGCGGAGATGACAATGATCTCCACCACCGACTCGCCGGTTTCCACAAGAGTGGCCACCAATGAGCGCAGCGAGACGCGCACACCGCCATAGCCGAATATCAGCGCGGTCACGACGACCGAAGCGCAGGCAAGGAAAGCGGCGCGCTCCGGCTGCCAGTTCATCCAGAACAACGCATAGATCAGCAGGGCGAAAGCGATCAGAAAATGCAGGCCGCCGAGTATCGTCCGCCGGCCCGGAATTTCATCTGTCTGCGCGCCCCGGATACCCAGCTTGGCCGCATCCAGATCCGCCTGGATGAACAAGGCGCCATAATAAAGCAGCGCGGGCAGCAGCGCCGCCAGCGCCACATCCGAATAGGGAACCTGGAGAAATTCGGCCATCAGGAAGGCTGCCGCGCCCATGACCGGCGGCATGAGCTGCCCGCCCGTGGAGGCAACGGCCTCGATGGCGCCCGCCTTGTGCGCAGGGTATTTGTCGCGCTTGATCATCGGGATGGTGACGACGCCGGTGGCGACGACATTCGCCACGGCCGACCCGGAAATGGAGCCGAAAAGACATGACGCCACCACGGCGATTTTCATGGATCCGCCGCGAAAGCCGCCCATCGTGACAAGAGCCACGTCGGTAAAGAATTTCGAGCCGCCGGTCGCAGTCAGCAGCGCACCGAAGAAGATGAAGGCGACCACGATGGTCGCACCGACCGACAACGACAATCCGAAGATGCCGTTGACGTCATAGGCCATGTAACCCGCAAGCTTCTGCCAGTCCTGCGGACGGCCGGCGAGACGGCCCGGCACAAGATCGCCGAACATGGCATAGAGAATGAATACCACCATGATGACGACAAGCGTCCAGCCCGTCGCGCGGCGCAGTCCCTCAAGGAGCAGGACAAGCAGGATCAGGCCCGGCAACCATGCTTCCACGGGACGCAGGAACACCTGGTTCACCACCGTCGCGTAGTTCATCGCGATGTAAAGCGATGCGGCAAAGCTCATTATGGCGCCCGCCGCGTCATACCACGGCAGGCTGCCGATGCGTTTTTCACGATGCCGCGTCGAAATGATGAACGAAAGCGGCAAGGTCAGCGCCAGAATGAGCGCAAGAAACTGCTGGGGATAATAAGACACCCCCAGCATGCGCGGTACCCCGAGCGACCAGCCCATCGCCGCCAGAGTGATCGCAACGGCAAGCACCGTCGCGACCGGCTTCCATATCTGAACGGGAACGCCGAAAACGGGCTCCCCGGTAGGTTCGGCGTTCATCGGCATCTATTCTTTCCAGAGACCGGCTTCCTTGTAGAAGCGTATGGCTCCCGGATGGTATTCGCCCGGCGCCGTGTCGCCGACCATCTCCGCCGGATCGAAGTCGCCGAAAGGCGGGAAGGCGGCCTGCATCGTCGCCTTGCTCTCGTAGAGAACCTTGGTCATCTTGTAGACTGTATCGTCGTCCACGGCGGCATTGGTGAACACAAGCTGCGGATAGGCGATGAAGGTGCCGGGCTCGAGCACGCCGGGTGCCGCCGGGCCGGGTTCCATCTTGACCACATAGCCCGACTTCCAGTGCTGCTTGATGGCCGCCTTCGCCTCTTCCGTATCGGGTACGGTCAGGGCGCGAATGCCGCCTACCGCCGCATCCGCCTCGCGTACCTTGCCGGCGCCGTGCGCGAAGATGAAACCGACGCTCTCGCCGGAAATGAAGGCGTCGGCGCCTGCCACCACGCTCGGCACCTGCACCGGCGTCATGTCGGCGCGCGTCAGCCCGGCCGTCGCGTAGATGGCGTCGAGCTGCGGCAGGATGGTGTTCTGCGCCGTGTAGCCATCCACCATCGGCTTGCCCTTCAGATCGGCCGTGGAGGTGATGCCGCTATCGGCGCGCACGAAGATCGCTTCCTTGATCGGCATGATGAGACCGACCACACGCAGGTTCGGGTTCACGCTGCCGGCAAACCACTCGGTGCCCTGCAAGGCGTTGTTGAACTCCTCCAGATTGCCGACGCCGAATTCCACCTCGTTCTGGTTGACCAGGGGCATGTACTGATTCGGGCTGGTTGCCGGCTGGATCGTCGCGTTCAGGCCGGCATCGTTGGCTGCCTTCGCCACCGCCGTGCCGATATTGTGGAAAATGGAACCGGGATTGGACGTGGCGATGCCGACGGTCTGCGCTTGCGCGCCGCCAGCCGCAAACAAAGCCGCGGCCAAAGCCGCGGACGCGATGGTATTCCTCATTGAACTCCTCCCATGATGCCGACTCTCCCGTGTCGGCAATGTGCGACTTTCGTTGCATAATCTCACAAAATGAGATTTCTTATTTAGTCATGGGTTGGGACTAGGCTCAAGAGAATTTTTGGGTCATTCAGGGTGGAATCGGTCACCCAGGCCCAGGGAGGAAAATATGCATGGAACCGGGGGGCTTATGCCCCAGACCGGCGCGGAAGCGGTGCTTCTGGCGCTCAAATCAAGCGGCATCGACTATCTGTTCGCCAATGCAGGCACGGATTTCCCCTCGATCATCGAGGCTTTCGTCGCGCTGGGCACCGGCGGACGCGTGCCGACCCCGGTCACGATACCGCATGAAACCGCCGCGATCGGCATGGCCCACGGCTATTATCTCGTCAGCGGCCGCCCGCAATCGGTGATGGTTCACGTCAACGTCGGCCTGGCCAACACGACGATGGGCACCATCAACGCGGCGAGCGACAACATCCCGGTCGTCGTCATGTCCGGCCGCACGCCGCTGACCGAGCATGGCCGCGAGGGCTCGCGCATCTCGCCGGTGCAGTACGGGCAGGAGATGTACGACCAGTCGTCGCTGGTGCGCGACGTCACCAAGTTCAACTACGAGCTGCGCTATGCCGAGCAGGGCGGCAGTGTGGTGACGCGCGCCACCGCCATCGCCATGAGCGAGCCGCGCGGGCCGGTTTATCTCAGCCTGCCGCGCGAGCCGCTGGCAGAGCCCTTCCCGGCGAACCACCACTTCCCCGCCGCCGCCCAGACGGTCGCCGGGGCTTCCACGCCCGCGCCGGACGCCATCGACGAAGCCGCGCATCTTCTGGCAAACGCGGAAAATCCGCTCATCATCTGCCAGCGATCCGATCCGGCGGGCAAGACTTCGGCCGTTCTCGGCCGCCTCGCCGACACGTTCGGCATCGCCGTGGTCGAGCCGTTCCTGACGCGCAACGTGCTTCCCTCCAGCCATCCGATGCTGCTCGGCTACGATCCCAAGGAGGCGCTTTCCAAGGCCGATGTCGTGCTCGTCGTGGACAGCGACATTCCCTGGCTCGAAAAGCTGCACCGCCCCAGGGAAGCGACCGTCATCAGCCTCGGCCCGGACCCGCTTTTCGCGCGGATGCCGGTGCGCAGCCAGCAGGTCGATCTTTCCCTGTCCGGCGACCCGGCGTCGACGCTTGCCCTGTTGCACGACGCGCTGAAGAAGCGCGCGCCGGACACCGCCGCGCGGCGGGAGGCCATCGCGCAGCGGACCGAAGCGCGCCGCAAGCGCCGCGCCAGCCCGGAGCCGGGCGACGCCTCCGGGGCGATGACGACCGAATGGATGAGCCAGTGCATCTCCGACATCCTCGGCGATGACGGCGTGGTCTTTTCGGAGCTAGGCGTGGCCGCAGCTTTGATGGACCTGAAGGGGCCGAACCGGCTGTTCTCCGCCCCGCATTCGGGTGGCCTGGGCTGGGCGCTTCCGGCAGCACTCGGGGCGCAATTCCATGACCGCGACAGACTCTGTGTCGCTTGCGTGGGCGACGGCTCCTACATGTTCGCCAATCCGGTGGCCTGCCACCAGATCGCAGAGGCCCTGCAACTCCCGCTTCTCGTGGTCATCAAGAACAACGGCATCTGGAACGCGGTGCGCCGCTCGGTCGTCACCTCCTATCCGACAGGCAAGGCGGCTACGGCCAACGAGATGCCGCTCGTCTCGCTGGAACCCTCGCCGGACTTCCAGATGATCGCGCGGGCGAGCCGCGCCCATGCCGAGCGGGTCGAGAACGCCGAAGACCTGCCCGCCGCTCTGGCGCGCTGCCTCGACGTGATCCGCAACGAGAAGCGCGCGGCGCTGCTCGATGTCCGCGTCGCCATCGCGGACAATTGAGCGCCTGAGCGTGCAGGGCGCCGGGGCGGTTTTCTGCCCCGGCCATTTTGGGAGGACGATCCGGCATGAGCAGGGAAAAATCGGCTGACGTGGTGATTGTCGGCGGCGGGCCTGTAGGCATGGGGCTGGCCATCGAACTTGGCCAGCGCGGCATCCGCACCGTCGTGGTAGAGAAATATGCCACCCCGCAGCGCGTGCCGAAGGGGCAGAACCTCACCCAGCGCACCCTGGAGCATTTCCATTTCTGGGGCGCGGAAGAGCGGCTGCGCGCTTCGCGGACGGTGCCCAAGGACTACGGCATTGGCGGGCTCACCGCCTACGGAACGCTGCTCGGCGACTACCACTATGACTGGCTGCAGCGCGAGCTGGTGCGGCCCTATTACTTCACCGACAATGAGCGCCTTCCACAATATGAGACTGAAGCCGTGCTGCGCGGGCGGGCGGGCGAGATCGCCGCGGTGGAACTTCGCTACGGCCTGACCGCCACGGACGTCGCGCAGGACGAGGACGGCGTGACCGTGGCGGCCTCCGGCCCGGATGGCGAGGTTCGCATCCGCGCCCGCTACGCCGTCGGCTGCGACGGAAGCCGTTCGCTGGTGCGCGAGAAGGCCGGCATCACCGAGACGCGCTCGGACCACGACCGGCTGATGGCGCTACTGGTGTTTCGGTCGACCGAGTTGCACAGGCTGCTGGAGCGATTTCCCGGCAAGTCCTTCTACAATGTGCTCCACCCGGACCTCGAAGGCTATTGGCAGTTCTTCGGGCGGGTCGATCTCGGCAATACATGGTTTTTCCACGCGCCGGTTCCGCGCGGTACCACGAAGGGTTTCGATTTCCTGCCCTATCTGCATCGCGCGGTCGGCGCAGAATTCGCGGCGGAGCTGGACTATGTCGGCTTCTGGGATCTGCGCTTCGCGCTCGCCGATGCCTATGGCAAGGGGCGCATATTCATCGCGGGAGATGCCGCCCATAGCCATCCGCCCTATGGCGGATATGGTGTCAACAGCGGGCTGGAAGACGCCCGCAATCTCGGCTGGAAGCTCGCCGCCACCTTGCAGGGCTGGGGCGGCACGGCGCTGCTGGACAGCTATGATGCGGAGCGGCGGCCCGTCTTCGCCTCGACGGCACGGGACTTCATCGAAAAGGCTATCCTGAGCGATCGCGAGTTCCTCAAAGCCTTCGATCCGGCCCGCGACCGCGCGGCATTCGAGGCGGAGTGGCAGGCCAGAGGCTCCGGCGCGCGCGGCGAGGTCAATGCATTCGAGCCCAATTATCGCGGCTCTCCGCTGGTGACAGGAGGCGGCGGCGAAACCAACGCGCTGGGCGGCCACACCTTCAAGGCGCAGCCCGGCCATCATCTCGCGCCGGCGCCGCTGTCGTCCGGCAAGGATGTCTATGAGAAGCTCGGCAACGGCTTCACGCTGATCGCGCTGGACGGCGCACCCGCCGCGACCGGGCAGTTCATTGCTGCAGCGGAGGAGCAGGGCATACCGCTCGCCGTGATCGAGGATGACCGGACGGGCGGGCGCGAACGCTACGAAGCACGCTACATCCTCGTCCGGCCGGACCAGTTTGTCGCATGGGCGTCGGAGAACACTCCGCCGGATGCCCGCGCCATCCTGAACCGGGCCATCGGCGGACCGCTGCAGGACGCGCGACCCGCAGCGCGGAAATCGGCCTGACGGCGATCCCGCCGGCACCTGCTATCCGTGCATTGCCAATCCGCGAGCCATACAGGTAAACTCGCGGCAGGGAGAGGGCGTGCGGTCGGGAGGACGACGCGTACGCCGGTACCGACATGTTCGCAGGGCACAATCCCTACCTGGTCGCGCTCTCGGTGGTGATCGCGATCCTCGGTGGGTACACGGGATTCAGTCTGGCAGCACGCGTGCGCGGCACGCGGGCCTTTGGCCGCCGTCTTTTGCTCGCAGGCGCCGCCGCATTCCTCGCGCTCGGCATCTGGACGATGCATTTCGTGGGCATACTCGCCGCCCCCATTCCGGCGGATGCCATCTATCTCGTGCTTCCCACCATCGTCTCGTTCCTGATCTGCGCGCTCGTGGTGGGCGTGTCCCTGTTCTTCGTCAGCGTGGGGGAGCCTTCCGACATGCGGGTAACGGCCTCGGCGCTGCTGCTCGGGGCGGGCATCGTATCCATGCACTATGTCGGGATTCACGGGCTGGCGGGCGATTTCCGCATCGAGCACCAGCGCCCGATGGTGGTCCTCGCCGCACTCATCGCGGCGGGTGCCGCCTATGGGGGCTTGCGAATCTTCATGGCGCGGCAGGTCGGCGCACGGCTGGCCCTGAGCGCCGTCGCCTTTGGCCTCGCGGTATCTGGAATGCACTACACGGCGATGTACGGGATGCGCTTTGCGCCCTCGCCGGCGCTGGCCGGCTCGCATGACGGGCTTGCGGCCTCCTCGCAGGTGCTGGCGCTCATCGTGGCGCTGCTGTGCTTCCTCATCGTCGCGGGATTCCTGCTTTCGCTGGTGCCGGAGCCGCGCCAGCGGCTGAGCGAGGCGACGCCGCATCCCGTTGCGGAAGCCTATTTCGCGGAACCGGAAACGGACATGCCGCCGCTTGCCAGCACAGGGAGGCAGCCGCTTCCGCTCGGCGGGCTCGGCCAGCCACCGCCCACCGCGACCGTGCGCCTGCCGGTCGAAAGCGCGGACGGGACGCATTTCATCGACACCACGGAGATCCGCAGCATCAAGGCCGACGCGCATTACACGCTGGTGCATGACGGCAGCCGCGAGCGCATGTGCTCATGGTCGATCTCGCAGGCCGAGGCGCAGCTCGATCCGCTGCGCTTTATCCGGGTCCATCGCAGCCATATCGTCTCTATTCCGTACGTCACCCATATCCGCAAGGAAGGGGATGGCGCGGTGGTGGAACTCGATGGGCAACTGCCGCATCTGGTGCCGGTCAGCCGCGCGCGCATCGCCGAACTCAAGGCGCGGCTCGGCATGTTGCGGCGAAACGGCAGCAGCATCCCCGGCTGACGGACAGCCCGCAACCATTATCCGGAATGCTGCAATGCAGGATCGAAATCCGCCCCGGATAGGTCACGCACGCTGACGCAATTCGTGCGGGACCCACCGCCATTCATGCAAAATCCGGCGCTTCGTGACGGGCCGGACCCGCTCATCTTGCCTGTTTGCCGGAGCGGGAACAGCCTTTCTCCCGGAGGTCCGGCGGCCCCGATTCATCGAGAGCGCCACCGGAACAAAAGCGGAGGAAGCATGATACCGGGCGCATTCAACTATCACCGGCCTGAAACGCTGTCCGAGGCGGTCAGGCTGCTTGGCGAGTTGGGCGATGAAGCGCGCCCCTTGGCGGGCGGCCACAGCCTCATTCCCATGATGAAGCTCAGGCTCGCAACGCCCGAGCACCTGATCGACCTGCATGGCATCGGCGATCTCAAGGGTATACATCGCGCCGCCAGCCCCAGGGGCGACCGCATAGAGATCGGCGCGATGACCACGCAGCATGAATTGCTGGGCTCGGAACTGATCGCATCTTCCTTGCCGATCCTCACCGAGACGGCACTGTTGATCGCCGACCCGCAGGTGCGCTATCGCGGCACCATCGGCGGCAATGTCGCCAACGGCGATCCCGGCAACGACATGCCGGCACTGATGATGACGCTGGACGCCGAATACAAGCTCGACGGACCGGACGGCAGCCGCTCGGTTCCCGCCCGCAATTTCTATCAGGGCGCCTATTTCACCGCGCTTGAGCCGGGCGAAATCCTCACCGCCGTCTCGGTGCCGGTTCCCCCGTCCGGCCACGGCTACGCCTATGAGAAGTTGAAACGCAAGATCGGCGACTATGCCACCGCCGCCGCAGCCGCCGTGCTGACGCTTAGCGGCGGTCGTGTCGCCACCTGTTCCATCGGCCTCACCAATCTGTCCGAAACGCCGCTGCTGGCCGAGGAGGCCGCGCGGGCGGTGATCGGCACCAGCCTCGACCCCGCCGCGCTGAAGAAGGCCGCACAGGCCGCGCAGGCGATCATGTCGCCGGCGGGCGACGGGCGCGGCACGGCGGAATACCGCATCCATGTCGGCGGCATCATGGTCGAGCGCGCGCTGAAACGCGCCGCCGCGAAAGCCGCCTGAGGAGGAACGAGAATGGCAACCCAGGCAAGGAAAACCCAGGTGAGCATGGTGGTGAACGGCCAGCCGGTAGACGGGCTGGTCGAGCCGCGCACCCTGCTCGTCCACTTCATCCGCGAGAACCTCCAGCTCACCGGCACTCATATCGGCTGCGAGACGACGCATTGCGGCGCCTGCACCGTCGACCTGAACGGCATGTCGGTGAAAAGCTGCACCGTCTTCGCCGTGCAGGCGGACGGCGCCGAGATCACCACCATCGAGGGCATCGCCAACGCCGACGGCACGCTGTCCGCCCTGCAGGAAGGCTTCCGCCAGATGCACGGGCTGCAATGCGGCTTCTGCACGCCGGGCATGATCACCCGCGCCCACCGGCTACTTCAGGAGAACCCCAACCCGACCGAAGAGGAAATCCGCTTCGGCATCGCCGGGAACCTGTGCCGCTGCACCGGCTACCAGAACATCGTCAGGGCGATCCAGTACGCGGCCGCGAAGATGAACGGCACGGAATTCCAGGAGGCAGCGGAATGAACGACATGACCCCCACGCGGGAACAGCGCGAGGCGCGCCTCGAAGGCATGGGCTGCCGGCGCAAGCGCGTCGAGGACATCCGCTTCACGCAGGGCAAGGGCAACTATGTGGACGACGTGAAGCTGCCCGGCATGCTGCATGGCGACTTCGTGCGATCGCCGCATGCCCATGCGCGCGTCGTATCGATCAACACCGAGAAGGCGCTCAAGGTGCCGGGCGTGCTTGCCGTCATCACGGCGGAGACGCTCAAGACGGTGAACCTCGCATGGATGCCGACACTGGCCGGCGATGTGCAGATGGTGCTGGCCGACGGCAAGGTGCTGTTCCAGAATCAGGAAGTCGCCTTCGTCGTCGCCACCGACCGCTACGCGGCGGACGACGGCATCAACGCAGTCGAGGTCGAATATGAGCCGCTGCCGGTCCTCGTCGATCCGTTCCATTCGATGGATGCGGACGCGCCGGTGCTACGCGAGGACCTCGCCGGCAAGAACACCGGCGCGCACGGCCCGCGGAAGCACCACAACCACATCTTCGAATGGACGGTGGGCGACAAGGACCTGACCGACGCCGCCTTCCGCAAGGCGGATGTGACGATCAAGGAGATGATCTCCTACCATCGCACCCACCCCTCGCCGCTCGAAACCTGCCAGTGCCTGTGCTCCTTCGACAAAATAACGGGCGAGCTGACCATCTACGGCACCTTCCAGGCGCCGCATGTCATCCGCACGGTTGTGTCGCTGATCGCCAGCCTGCCGGAGCACAAGATCCACGTCATCGCGCCCGACATAGGCGGCGGCTTCGGCAACAAGGTCGGTGCCTATCCGGGCTATATCTGCGCGGCGGTGGCCTCCATCGTCACCGGCAAGCCTGTCAAATGGGTCGAGGACCGCATAGAGAACCTGACCTCCACCTCGTTCGCCCGCGACTACCACATGACGACGGAGATCGCCGCGACGAAGGAGGGCAAGGTGACGGGCCTGCGCGTGCACGTGCTGGCCGACCACGGCGCGTTCGACGCTTGCGCCGACCCGTCGAAATGGCCGGCGGGCTTCTTCAACATCGTCACCGGCTCCTACGATTTCCCGACCGCGCATCTGGCCGTCGATGGCGTCTACACGAACAAGGCGCCGGGCGGGGTCGCCTATCGCTGCTCCTTCCGGGTAACGGAAGCCGCCTATTGCATCGAGCGGGCGATGGACATTCTGGCGCAAAAACTCGGCATGGACCCGGCTGAACTGCGGCTGAAGAACTTCATCAAGCCCGAGCAGTTCCCGTATCATTCGGCGTTGGGCTGGGAGTACGATTCCGGCAATTACGCCACCGCCATGAAGAAGGCGATGGAGACGGTGCAATATGCCGAGCTGCGCCGCGAGCAGGCGGCGAAGCGCGAGGCGTTCAAGCGCGGCGAGACGCGTGAGATCATGGGCGTGGGCGTCTCCTTCTTCACAGAGATCGTCGGCGCGGGACCGTCGAAGAATTGCGACATCCTCGGCATCGCCATGTTCGACAGCTGCGAGATCAGGCTGCACCCGACCGGGGCCGGCATCGCCCGCATGGGCACGAAATCTCAGGGCCAGGGCCACGAGACGACATGGGCGCAGATCATCGCCAGCGAGATCGGTATTCCCGCCGACAACATCACTGTCGAGGAGGGCAATACCGACACGGCCCCTTATGGGTTGGGCACATACGGCTCGCGCTCGACGCCCGTTGCAGGCGCGGCCATCGCGATGGCGGCGCGGAAGATCAAGGCCAAGGCGCAGATGATCGCCGCCTACAGGCTGGAAGTCCATGAGGACGACCTCGAATGGGACATCGACGGCTTCCGCGTGAAGGGCCTTCCCGAGAAGTTCCTCGGCATGAAGGATATATGCTGGATCGCCTACAACTCGCCACCGCCCGGCATGGAACCCGGGCTCGAGGCGGTGAGCTACTACGATCCGCCCAACATGACCTATCCGTTCGGCGCCTATATCTGCGTCATGGATATCGACGTGGATACCGGCGTCTACAAGGTCCGCCGCTTCTACGCGCTGGACGATTGCGGCACCCGCATCAACCCGATGATCATCGAGGGGCAGGTGCATGGCGGGCTGACCGAAGCCTTCGCCATAGCGATGGGGCAGGAGATCAAATACGACGATAGCGGCAATGTCACCACCGGCTCGTTCATGGATTTCTTCATCCCGACAGCCGTCGAGACGCCGCGCTGGGAGACGGACTTCACCGTCACCCCCTCCCCGCATCATCCGATCGGCGCCAAGGGTGTCGGCGAAAGCCCGAATGTCGGCGGCGTGCCCTGCTTCTCCAACGCCGTCAACGATGCCTTCTCCTTCCTCGGCTCGACCCATATCCAGATGCCGCACGACTATTGGCGCAACTGGAAGGCGGCGAAGGAACTGGGGGCGGTGGGATAGGCGGACAGCCATGCAGTCCCTCTCCCGTGACGACATCGCCTCCCGCCTCGCCGCCGCCGGCTACATCGCCGACACGGAACTGGCGACGGCAATTTCGATCATGCAGTTGCTCAAGCGCCCGCTGTTGCTCGAAGGCGAAGCGGGCGTAGGCAAGACGGAAGTGGCGAAGGCGCTGGCCGAAATCCACGATGCCGAGCTGATCCGCCTGCAATGCCATGAGGGGCTGGACCAGTCTGCCGCGCTTTATGAATGGAACTATCAGCGGCAGCTGCTCGCCATCGAGGCGCATAAGGGCGAAGCCGATCCCGATCACATCGAGGACCAGGTGTTTTCCGAAAAATACCTGCTGGAGCGGCCCTTGCTCGCCGCTATCCGCCGCGAGAAATCCCCTGTGCTGCTGGTGGACGAGGTGGACCGCGCCGACGAGGAATTCGAGGCGTTCCTGCTGGAGCTTCTGTCCGACTGGCAGGTGTCGATCCCGGAACTCGGGACCGTCACGGCCACCGCCATCCCGCATGTGGTGCTGACCTCCAACGGCACGCGGGAGCTTTCCGACGCGCTGCGGCGGCGCTGCCTCTATCACTACCTCGACTATCCCGACGTCGAGCGCGAGGCGCGCATCATCATGGCGCGGCTGCCGCAGGCAGGCGCGGCGCTGTCGCTCCAGATCGCGCGCATGGTCGAGCGCGTCCGCAAGGAGGATCTGCGCAAGGTGCCGGGCGTCGCCGAGACGCTGGACTGGGCGGCGTCTCTGATCGGCCTTGACGTAAGCGACCTGCATGAGCGGCCCGATCTCGTCCACGAGACGTTGATGTGCCTGCTCAAGACCCGCGAGGACAGCGCGCGCCTGACGCGCGACGTGTCCGACCGAATCCTGGGGAAAGTGGCATGAGCTGCTGCGGCGTGCCCCCCACGCTTGCCGAGATGGACGAGGCCTCCCGCTTCCTCTCCGAAAGGCTTGCTGCTTTCCTCAGGACACTACGCGACGCCTCCTTCGCCATCGGCGCGCGCGAGGGGCAGGATGCCGCCGGGCTGATTGCCGCCGGCTATGGTGCGAAGTCCGGCCTGCTGCGCTCGGCCTTCAAGCATCTGTTCTCCTCGCGCAAGGCGGACTGGGACCGCTTCGACGGCATTTTCGATGCGTTCTGGCTCGGCAAGCACGTCCGCTCGCGCGTTGCGACGCAAGGCGCGGGCGCGAAGGCCGACAATCCATCGGTGAAAAGCCTCCGCGGCGGCGAGCAGCAGCCGGGCAGCGGGACGCCCGACCAGATACCTTCCGCATTGGATGGAGACGATGCGGACCGGACCGGCGAAGGCCGCGCGGAAGGTGCGTCCCGCACGGAAAACATCGCGGAAACGGATTTCCGCAAGCTGACGGACCCGACCGATATAGCGGAAGCACACGAGATCGCCGCCCGGCTCGCCCGCGTGATGCGCGCGCGGCTGACGCGGCGCGACCGCGCGCGCAATCGCGGCTACCGGCTCGATCTGCGCCGCACCATCCACCGCAGCATCGGCCACGGCGGCACGCCGATCAGCCTGGTGATGCGGCAGCGCAAGGAAAAGCCCCTGCGGCTCGTCATTCTGCTCGACGCCTCCGGCTCGATGAGCATGTACACCGGCGCGTTCCTGCGCTTCATCCACGGCGTGCTGGACGAGTTCCGCGAGGCCGAGGCGTTCCTGTTCCACACGCGGCTGGTCCATGTCTCCGACGCCATGAAGGAAAAGGATGCCCAGCGCGCGCTCGACCGGCTGTCCATGATGGTTCAGGGCGCGGGCGGCGGTACGCGGATCGGCGAAAGCCTGGCCGCCTTCAATCGCTGGCACGCGGCGCGCGTCATCCATTCGCGCACCTGCGTGATGATCGTCTCGGACGGCTACGAGACGGGCGACGCCACCCTGCTCGGCCGCGAGATGGCACAGCTTGCCCGGCGCTGCCGCCGCATCGTCTGGCTCAATCCGATGATGGGCTGGGACGGCTATGCGCCCGAGGCGGCGGGCATAAAGGCCGCCCTGCCCCATGTGGATCTGCTTGCGCCAGCGCACACGCTGAAAAGCCTCGCCGCGCTCGAACCCTATCTGGCCAGATTGTGACGGAGGCGACCATGACGGCCCATGTCGATGTGCTCGATGTCGTATCCCGCCTGAAGGCGGCGGAGGAACCATTCGCGCTGGCAACGGTGGTGCGAACCGTCTCGGTGACGGCGGCCAAGGCAGGCGCCAAGGCGATCATCCGTCCTGACGGTCGCATCGAGGCCGGCTGGATCGGCGGCGGGTGCGCGCGCGGCGCAACGCTGAAGGCCGCGCGCGAGGCGCTGGCGGACGGCCAGTCGCGCCTCGTTTCCATCCAGCCCGAGGATTTGTTGGCCGAACTGGGCGTGAGGGCCGGCGAGGCACGCGACGGTGTCAAATTCGCCAGCAATATGTGCCCGTCGAAGGGCACAATGGACATTTTCGTGGAGCCTGTCCTGCCGCGTCCGGGCCTGATCGTGCTTGGCTCCAGCCCGGTGGCGGTCGCGCTGGTCGAACAGGCCAAACCGCTTGGCTATCACGTGACGCTTGGCGTGCCTTTCGCGGATCTGCCGCTCCTGCCGGAAGCGGACACGCTGATCGACGGCTTCCGCATCGACCAGCCGCATGACGGTCGCCGCTTCGTCATCGTTTCCACACAGGGCAAGGGCGACGAGGCGGCGCTGAAGGCCGCGCTTGCCATTCCCGCCGATTATCGCGGCTTCGTCGGCAGCCGGCGAAAGATGGCTTCCCTGCACGACAAGCTCGCCGCCGATTTCCCCGCCGACGCGCTCGATACGGTCAAGGCTCCCGCCGGTCTCGATATCGGCGCGATCACGCCGGAGGAGATCGCGCTTTCCATCCTCGCCGAAATCACCGCACGCCTCCGCCGCGGACAGCGCGCGGCGGCGCCCAAATCACAAACCGCAGAGGCATGACATCATGGACATGAACGGACAGGAGCGGATCGAAGCGCCGCTGAACACGGTCTGGCAGGCGCTGAACGATCCCGAGGTGCTCAAAAGCTGCATTCCAGGCTGCGAATCCCTCGACAAGCTGTCCGACACGGAGATGACGGCGACCGTCGTACTGCGCATCGGGCCGATCAAGGCGAGCTTCGACGGCAAGGTGGAACTGACGAACCTCAACCCGCCGCGTTCCTACACTATCGTCGGCGAAGGCAAGGGCGGCATCGCCGGCTTCGCTAAGGGCGGGGCCGATGTCTCGCTGGCCGAGGACGGGCCGAATGCCACGCTGCTCACCTACACCGTGAAAGCCGATGTGGGCGGGCGCATCGCGCAACTCGGCGGACGCCTAATCGACACAACCGCGAGGAAACTCGCCGGGCAGTTCTTCTCCAGCTTCGGCAGCCACGTCGCAGGCGCTCCCGTCGCCGTAGCCGAATGATCCCCCCTTCCCGCTCTTGCGCCGCGCGCATTATGCGCTAATCACGGGCATCCGGCCGCGCCGCGCGGCCACGCAGGAGGAGGGAGCGCATGGCATTCGCGCGCGTCAACGGCATTGTGATCCACCATCGGGCAAGCGGGCGGGCAGACGCCCCGGTGCTCGTATTCGCCAACTCCCTCGGCACGGATTTCCGCATCTGGGACGCGGTGGCGGCGCAATTCGAGGCCACCCACCGCGTCATCCTCTACGACAAGCGCGGCCACGGCCTCTCGGAAGAAACGCCCGCGCCATACGCCATGTCCGATCACGTAAACGACCTTGCCGCGCTGCTCGACCATCTGGGCGCGAAATCCGCAACGGTGGTGGGCCTGTCGGTCGGCGGCATGATTGCGCAGGGCCTGGCGGCGCTGCGGCCCGACCTCGTAGCCCGGCTGGTATTGTGCGACACAGCCCACAAGATCGGCACCGCCGACATGTGGAACACGCGCATCGCTGCCGTGACCGGGAACGGCATTGCCTCGATTGCCGAGGCAATCATGGAACGCTGGTTCACCGCGCCCTACCGCACGCGGGAGAACCCGGATTATGTCGGCTACCTCGCCATGCTGGAGCGCACGCCCGTCCACGGGTATGCGGGCACGTGCGCGGCGCTCCGGGATGCCGACCTGACGGAATCCACGCGGGCGCTGAAAATGCCTGTGCTGTGTATCGTCGGCGACCAGGATGGCTCGACCCCGCCCGATCTCGTGCGTTCCACCGCCGGCCTGATCTCCGGTTCGCGCTTCGAGATCATCACGGGCGCCGGGCACCTGCCCTGCATCGAGCAGCCGGCGGAGACAGCACGGCTTATCCGTGCCTTCGTGGACGCCGCCTGACCTGTTGCCGCCCACGCCGCGCGGTGGCATAGAAGCGGCAGTTCATTTGGGAGCCCGGTTTATGGAAATCCGCCAGATCACCGAAGACTATTCCGTCGCGCCGCAGATCGAGGCGTCCGACGTGGCCGAGATCGCCGCCGCCGGCTTCAAAAGCATCATCTGCAACCGGCCGGACGAGGAGCATCCCGGACAGGCGCCGGCGGACGAAGTGCGCGCCGCCGCCGAGAATGCAGGACTTGAGTTCCGATACATACCCGTCATCAGCGGCCAGATCACACAGGAAAATGTAGCGGATCAGGCAAGCGCGCTGGACGACCTGCCAACGCCGGTTCTGGCCTATTGCCGCTCCGGCACGCGCTGCACGAACCTCTACATGCTGGTTCAGCAGACCAAGGGCTGATCGTCAGCCCTGCAAAGGCAGCGCGCCGGTTTCCTTCAGCGTATCGAGCACGATCGCCGTCTTTACGTGCTGCACGGATTCGTGCGGCAGCAGCACCTCGTTGACGAATTCGGACAGCGCCTTCAGATCGCGCGTCACCACCTTCAGCACGTAGTCCATCTCGCCCGTCAGCGCATAGGCGTCCTGCACCTCGGGCAGCCGCTTCACGAGATCGGCGAAGCGGCGCGCATTGTCGCGATTGTGGGTCGCGAGCGTGACCGTGATGATGTTGACCAGCGAAAACCCCAGCCGGTCGCGGTCGAGCAGCGCGTGATAGCCGCGGATCAGCCCGCTCTCCTCCAGCCTCTGCCGCCGGCGCGAGCATTGCGAGGGCGACAGGTTCACCCGCGCGGAAAGATCGTTGTTGGTCAGCCGCGCATCTTCCTGCAACAGAGCAAGGATCCTGCGGTCGAATTCGTCTAGATGCACGGAATCCATATTTCTGCCTGCCAGAACGCAAAAATCTCACGTCATCCGGCCCCATTTTCATTCCAAATGCAAGCCAATTGCGCCGATTCCGCGCTATCCTTGCATCCGGTGAAAGATCGTCAAGGGAGAAGCCGAATGGGACCGTTTCCGCACGATGCGCCGCCAGCGAGGATTTCCGCCGAAAATCCTGCCGGCACTGACGGGTTCGAATTTGTCGAGTTCGCCCATCCCGAACCGGGGAAGCTGGCCGATCTTTTCGCCCGCATGGGCTACACGGAAGTCGCTCGCCACAAGAGCAAGGCGATCTCCGTCTGGCGGCAGGGCGACATCAATTATCTGGTGAATGCCGAAGCGGGCTCCCATGCCATGCGGTTCGTGGATGAGCACGGCCCCTGCGCACCCTCGATGGGCTGGCGCGTCGTCGATGCGAAACATGCCTTCGATCATGCCGTCGCCAAGGGGGCGCAGCCATATGAAGGCACGGGCAAGGCGCTCGACGTGCCGGCCATCGTCGGCATCGGCGGCTCGCTGATCTATTTCATCGAAACCTATGGCGAGAGAGGCTCGGCCTACGACGCCGAGTTCGAGTGGCTGGGCGAACGCAATCCCCGCCCCGAAGGCGTCGGCTTCTACTATCTCGACCACCTCACCCACAATGTCTATCGCGGCAACATGGATAAATGGTGGGCGTTCTACCGCGAGTTGTTCGGTTTCCGGCAGATCCACTATTTCGACATTGACGGCCGCATCACCGGGCTGGTCAGCCGCGCCATTACCTCGCCCTGCGGCAAAATCCGCATCCCGCTCAACGAATCCAAGGACGAGACGAGCCAGATCGTCGAATATCTGAAGAAATACAAGGGTGAAGGCATCCAGCACATCGCCGTCGGCACAGACGCGATCTACGACGCGACCGACCGGCTCGACGCCAACGGGCTGAAATTCATGCCCGGTCCGCCCGATACCTATTACGAGAAATCGCATGACCGCGTGCACGGTCATGAAGAACCCGTCGAGCGTATGAAGAAGTATGGCATCCTCATCGACGGCGAAGGCGTGGTCGGCGGCGGCATGACGAAAATCCTCCTCCAGATATTCTCAAAGACCGTCATCGGGCCGATCTTCTTCGAGTTCATTCAGAGGAAAGGCGACGAAGGCTTCGGCGAAGGCAATTTCCGCGCGCTGTTCGAGTCCATCGAGGAAGACCAGATCAGGCGCGGGGTCATCAAGATCGAAGCGGCGGAATAAGTCTTTATTTCCGCCCGGCTGCCTCAAGCACCGCCTTCAGCCGCTCCAAATCGCTCACCTCATTGGCGAGCAGCAACACCAGACGCGCGTTGAGCCGCGCGCTTTCCTCGAAGCTCAGGCCCTCATGCGCGGCCATGAGCGCGGCGTAGAAATCATCCCCCGCCGCGCCGAGCCGATCGCTGCCGATCTCTTCTCTACCGGTCACGCCGCCCCTCCCTTCGCCCGCATCAGGGCCTTCGCCACGTCGCCCGCTCGCGGCGCGGCGAAGCGCGCAGCGACATGCTGGTCGGGGCGGAGCAGATAGACATTGCCCGTGCCGTAGCGGGCGGCAACCAGCCCTTCCGTGTCGGTCAGGACCGTCGCGTCCTTGACGCGGCGGTCGCGGTCGCCGGTCACGACGATGCGATCCACGCCTTGCGGCGTTTCCGGCAAATCCGTCTCGACGGCCAAGACCGCGAAGCGGCCGCCGACATGGTTGAGTAGCCAGCCGGCGGCACCGTTCTCCACTGGTGCGTCAGGCATGGCCTCGCCCGGCTTCACGCCGCCGCCACTGGCCGGCGTCTGCAAGGACATGCCATCCAGGGAGCATGGCTTGGACAGGCGGCCCGAATTGACCAGCCGCCGCGCGAAATCGTGGCCGCCCGCAAGATCGAGCACGCTGTCGCGGAAGATCCGTTCCATATGGGTCTTGGGTGTCATGAAGGCCGTGGCACGAGACGAATTGAGAATGTTTTCGTCTGCCCCGTGGATGCGCTCCTCGTCATAGGTGGCGACCAGGCTTTCCGGCGCATCGCCACGCAGCACCATCGCCAGCTTCCAGACCAGATTGTCCACATCCTGTATGCCGCCATTGCCGCCCCGCGCACCGAAGGGCGAAACGATGTGGGCGCTGTCGCCCGCGAACACCACGCGGCCATGTGCGAACCGTTCCAGCCGGCGGCACTGGAATGTATAGACCGATACCCAGTCCAGCTCGAAATCGCTGTGGCCTATCACCTTTTCGATGCGTGGGATGACGTTTTCCGGCTTCTTCTCCTCGTCCGGGTTCGCGTCCCAACCGAGTTGCAGGTCGATGCGGTAAATATTGTCCGGCTGCTTGTGCAGCAGCGCCGACTGGCCCTTGTGGAAGGGCGGCTCGAACCAGAACCAGCGTTCCGAGGGAAAATCCGCCTGCATCTCGACATCGGCGATCAGGAACCGCTCCTCGAAGACGCGGCCGGCGAAATCGAGGCCCATCATGCCGCGCACAGCCGATCGCGCGCCGTCGCAGGCGATCAGCCAGCCGGCTTCGAGGCTGTAAGGGCCATCGGGCGTCTCCACCGAAACCGCGACACCATCGGCGCGCGGCGTAATCCCGATCACCCTGTTCTTCCATCTGAGGTCGATGAGGCCGGGAAACTCCATCGCCCGCTCGACCAGATATTGCTCGACATAATATTGCTGGAGATTGATGAAGGCCGGCATCTTGTGGCCAGCCTCCGGCAGCAGGTCGAAGCTCCAGACCTCGCGGTCACGGTGGAACAGGCGGCCGACCTTCCACGTCACGCCCTTTTCCACCATGCGCTCGCCGACGCCCAGCCGGTCGAATATCTCCAGCGTGCGCTTGGACCAGCAGATGGCGCGGCTGCCGAGCGAAACGACGTCATTGTCATCCAGCACCACGCAGCGAACGCCATGCAGCGCGCAATCTATCGCCGCGGCGAGACCGACCGGCCCGGCGCCGACGATGACAACGGGATGATGCGCCGCCACGCCGCCGATCCCGGCGGGCTTGCGATATGGAAAAGGCCGATAGTCGTAGCGGGGCATCGCGTTTCCCGCCCGTTCAGCCACGGGCGCCGTTCAGGGCCAACCAGGCATAGAGTGCGGCGAACCCGAACAGGATGAGCAGAAGCAGCCCGTTCATCCTCCACCGCATCGCCTGCGTATCGGCGTCCCGCGCCACGCCGAGATTAAAGGCGACGGGAATGAGGTTGGCATAGCCGGGAAGGCCGTTGAGAAGCCGCCTCCCCGAGCGCGCCTCTATAACGTAGCATAGACGGATGGCGCGAATCAGGACTGCCACGACAGCCAGCGCCCAGACGCCGCAAACGACATAGAAAATCGGCCCCGGCTGCATTTCCTATCCCTGCAAGGCGTTCCACATCTGGCGGTCGCGCTCGGCGGTCCAGATGCGCGGCGTGTCGATGCCCAGCGCCTCGTCATAGGCGCGCGCGACGTTAAAAGGCAGACAATGCTCGTAAATCGCGTAGGCAGCGAATTTTTGATCGCATGCCGCGCGGCACGCATCCCACGCCTCCTTGAGCGAGCCACCGCCCTGTGCGACGCGAGCGACCGGACGATAGGTCGAAAGGACGAAATCGGCGGTGTTGTCCAAAGCCTCATAGACCTTCGCGCGTCCCACCAGCGCGTCGCCGCGGCCCGGTGCGATGGCATCCGGGTCGAAGGCGCGGATTTCCTCCAGCGTCTCCGGCCAGTCGGTGAAATGACCGTCGCCGCAATAACAGGCCGAGTGATATTCAACGATGTCGCCGGTGAACATGACGTTCGCGTCCGGCACATGGGCAACGATGTCGCCTGCCGTATGCGCGCGGCCAAGGAAGCGCAGATCGACGCGGCGCTTGCCGAGATAGAGCGTCATCGAATCGGAGAAGGTCATGCTCGGCCAGGTGAGGCCCGGAATGGATTCATGCCCCTCGAACAGGCGCGGGAAGCGGCCGAACTCTGAATCCCAGTCCTCCTGCCCCCGCTCCGCCACCTGCGCGCGTGCCATGTCCGACATGACGATCTCCGACGCGCCATAGGCCGAAGCGCCAAGCACGCGCACCGCATGATAATGCGACAGCACCACATATTTGATGGGCTTGTCGGTGACCGTGCGTATCTTCTCGATCACCATATTGGCGAGGCGAGGCGTGGCCTGCGCATCCACGATCATCACGGAATCGTCGCCGATGATGACCCCGGTGTTGGGGTCGCCCTCGGCGGTGAAGGCCCACAAATCCTTGCCGATCTCGGTGAAGGAAATCTTCTTCGCCGCCGTGTCGCCCGTCGATGCGAAAGACTTCGCCATGCTCACGCTTCCCTTCCGTATTTTTCCACTACCTGCTCGATGGCGCCAAAGATCGAGTGGCCGGCACGGTCCTTCATCTCGACGCGGACCTTGTCTCCGAAACGCATGAAGGGCGTTTTCGGCGCGCCGCTGGCGATTGTCTCGATGGTGCGGATTTCCGCGATGCAGGAATAGCCGACGCCGCCTTCGGCGACCGGCTTGCCGGGGCCGCCGTCGAGCTTGTTGGACACCGTGCCCGAGCCGAGGATGGTGCCTGCCGCGAGCGGCCGCGTCTTCGCCGCATGGGCGATCAGCTGCGGGAAATCGAAGGTCATGTCCACGCCCGCATCGGCCCGGCCGAAGGGCGCGCCATTATAATCCACCAGCAAAGGCAGGCAGACCTTGCCGCCGTCCCACGCATCGCCAAGCTCGGCGGGCGTCACTGCAACGGGCGAGAAGGCCGATGACGGCTTGGACTGATAGAAGCCGAAGCCCTTGGCCAATTCCGCCGGGATGAGATTACGCAGGGAAACGTCGTTGACCAGCATGACGAGGCGGATCGCCTCACGCGCCTCGTCCACGCCCGCGCCCATCGGCACGTCTCCGGTGATGACGGCCACCTCGCCTTCCATGTCTATGCCCCACGCTTCGTCGGCCAGCGTGATCGGGTCGCGCGGAGACAGGAATGAATCCGAGCCTCCCTGATAGATTAGCGGATCAGTCCAGAAACTTGCCGGCATCTCGGCGCCGCGCGCCTTCCGCACCAGTTCGACATGGTTCACATAGGCAGAGCCGTCCGCCCATTGATAGGCGCGCGGCAGCGGCGACATGGCGTCATGTTCATGGAAGCGCCCCGACGGCACCGCGCCGTGCTCGAGGCTTTCGGCCAGCGCCTCCAGATGCGGGGCAAGGCGCGTCCAGTCGTCGAGGGCCGCCTGCAGTGTCGGCGCAAGAAAGGTCGCGTCAGTGCAGCGCGTCAGGTCGCGCGACACGACAGCCAGTTGCCCGTCGCGCCGGCCATTCTTCAATGTGGCAAGTTTCATGTCCCCTCCGCGCTTTTGTTATTTCCTGCTTGCCCTTCACCCTTACCCTCTCCCCGCAAGCGGCGCGAGGGGCGAGCGGCAATTACGGCAAGCAGCCGCCCTTAGCTCCAGTCCCCTTCCGGTGTGCCGTTGAATCGCTTCTTCAAGCCCGCCCAGCAGTCGATGTAGTTCTCCTGCCGCGTTTCCAGCTCGGCGGCGAAGCGTGTCAGCATCTGCGGAAAGCGCGTTTCGAACATGAAGGCCATCGTGTCATCGAGCTTGGCCGGCTTCAGTTCGGCGCGCGTCGCTTTCTCGAAGCCGTCCGCGTCCGGTCCATGCGCCAGCATCATGTTGTGCAGGCTCATGCCGCCGGGCACGAAGCCTTCCTCCTTGGCGTCGTATTTGCCGCGAACGAGGCCCATGAACTCGCTCATGATGTTGCGATGATACCAGGGGGGCCGGAACGTGTTTTCCGCCACCAGCCAGCGCGGCGGGAAGATGACAAAATCGACATTGGCCGTGCCTTCCTCGCCCGAAGGCGCGGTAAGCACGGTGAAGATCGACGGATCGGGATGGTCGAACAGGATCGCACCGACGGGCGAGAAGGTGGCGAGATCGTATTTGTAAGGCGCGTAATTGCCGTGCCACGCCACCACGTCGAGCGGCGAATGGTCCAGTTCCGTCTGATGGAAGGTTCCGCACCATTTCACCGTCAGCCGGCAGGGAGTTTCCTTCTCCTCGAACCAGGCCACCGGCGTCTTGAAATCGCGCGGGTTGGCGAGGCAGTTTGCCCCGATCGGCCCACGGTTCGGCAAGGTGAACTTGGCGCCGTAGTTCTCGCAGACATAGCCACGCGCGGGACCGCCGATCAGCTCGACCTTGAAGACCAGCCCGCGCGGCAGCACGCAGATCTCGCCCGGCATCACCTCGATGATGCCCATCTCGGTGACGAAGCGCACGCCGCCCTCCTGCGGCACCACCAGCATCTCGCCATCGGCGTTGAAGAAATGATCATCCACCATGTCGGCATTGGCGACATAGACGTGGGCGGCCATGCCGGACTGGCCGAGCGCGTCGCCCGCGCTGGTGATCGTTCGCATGCCGGTGATAAAATCTGCGCGCTCGTCCGGTATGGGCACCGGGTTCCAGCGAAGCTGGCCGAGCGCCAGCTTGTGCTCCTCGATATTGGGAGCCGTTTTCCAGAGCGGCAGGTGAATGTGGCGGAACCGCCCCGTATGCCTCACGCTCGGGCGTATGCGGTAGAGCCAGGAACGCTCGTTGGTGCCGCGCGGCGCGGTGAAAGGCGAGCCCGAAAGCTGCTCCGCATAAAGTCCATAGGCCGGCCGCTGCGGGGAATTCATGCCCTGCGGCAGCGAGCCCGGCAGGGTTTCCGTCTCGAAGTCGTTGCCGAAGCCGGGCATGTAGGAAAGGGCCATGCGTCCGTCCTCCCTGATTGACGCGAGATCGTTGCATTTGTAACGATCTGTTTTGTAACTATCAATGCCTGTGTGCACCGTAGCGGAGGTGCCGCCATTGCGCCGCGTCAAACTCCGTCCCGCATCCGGCCAAATCGGTGAAACATGCCAAACGACGACATTCTTCTGCTGGAATCCTTCCTGCCGTACCGGTTGAACCGTCTCGCCGAGGCGGTGAGCCGCGACTTCTCCGCAATCTACCGCGAACGTTATGGGCTGACGCGGCCCGAATGGCGGCTGCTGGCGACGCTCGGGCAATTCCAGGCGATGACCGCAACGGCTGTGGGTGCGCACTCGGCCATGCACAAGACCAAGGTGAGCCGCGCGGTGGCCTCGCTTGAAAAGCGGGGCTGGCTGCGGCGTACGGCCGACGAGGCTGATCGCCGCACCGAGCATCTCAGCCTCACGAAGCAGGGAGCGGCGGCCTATCGCGACCTCGTGCCGCTGGCCGAGGCGTTCGAGGCGGACATGCTCGCGCGCATGAAGCCGCAACAGCGAGCCGCCATTTCCGAGGCATTGAAGGCGCTTGAGCAGGCGGCGGGAGCCTGAAGCACATGCCGCGATCTTTCAGATTCGTGCCATTTGCTGCGGCTTCCTGATTTTGCGCATGTCTTTTTCCCGCAACCGGTGCCCGCTTGGGGGAGACATGCTTCAATCCTTCATCGGATATTGCCGCCTGGGCGGTATGCGGTGCACCACCAGCGCCAGCGCGATCAGCACGACATTGCTGACGAAAACCACGAGGAAAAGCAGCGGCCCGTGCGTAGCCGCGTTGAAGCCGAGGATCGGCAGTGCAGCCGCCGGCGGATGGGTGACGCGCAGCGCGCGCATGACGACGATGGAGACGCCGACGGCGACAGCCGCCGCAAGCCACTCGCCCGGAAACGTGCTGAAAGCGATCTCGCAAACGATTGTGCCGACCAGATAGCCTCCCATCAGGTTGACCGGCTGGGAGAGCGGGCTCGACGGCTGGCCGAACAGCAGGCCGGCAGTCGCGCCCAACGGTGCAAACAGCAGCGGCAGGCCGGTTACGCTGGCAAGCCAGCCAACCACGCACATGCCGAGGATGGCGGCGATACCGGCGCGCAGATTGGCCGAAAGCGGGATCGGCGGCTCGTGGCGCGCGATGAAAGGACGGAAGTAGCGGCGCATCAATGAGGGGACAGCTGGCCCGGCGAATGCCGGCGGGAGGATGTTGACCGTCCCAGTACCGTAATCGTCCGGGCAAGCGCAATCACCAATCCAGCACCACCTTGCCGGAATTGCCGCTCTTCATCGCCTCGAAACCGTCGAGGTAGCTGTCCACGCCGAGACGATGCGTGATGAGGCCCGAAACGTCGAGCGGCCCCTGCACCAGCGCGATCATCTTGTACCACGTCTCGAACATCTCGCGGCCATAGATGCCCTTGAGATGCAGCATCTTGAAGATGACCTTGTTCCAGTCGATCTCGAAGCCGGTCGGCGCGATGCCGAGTATGGCGATCTTGCCGCCATTGTTCATGGCGTCGATCATGTCGCGGAAGGCGGGCGCCGCCCCCGACATTTCCAGCCCCACATCGAAGCCCTCGGTCATGCCGACCTCGCGCATGATTTCGGCCAGCTTCTGCTGCGAGGCATCGACGACGTGGTGCACGCCGAGCTTCTTCGCCAGCGCCAGCCGGGTGGGGTTGATGTCCGTGATGACGACCTTGCGCGCGCCGACCGCCTGCGCCACCAGCGCGCCCATGATGCCGATCGGTCCCGCGCCGGTCACCAGCACGTCCTCTCCGACAAGATCGAAGGACAGCGCCGTGTGAACCGCGTTGCCGAGCGGATCGAAAATCGCAGCGATCTCGTCCGGAATGTCGTCCGGGATCGGCACGACATTATGCTGCGGCAATGCGAGATATTCACCGAACGCGCCCGGTCGGTTGACGCCGACGCCCTTGGTGTTCCGGCACAGATGACCCCTGCCGGCGCGGCAATTGCGACAATGGCCGCAGACGATATGCCCCTCCCCGGAAACGCGCTGCCCGACCTTGTATTCGGTCACTGCGGCGCCGAAATCCGCGACGGTGCCGACAAATTCGTGACCCGTCACCATCGGCACGGGAACCGTCTTTTGCGCCCACTGGTCCCAATTGTAGATATGGACATCCGTGCCGCAGATCGCCGTTTTGCTGATCTTGATCAGCACGTCGTTAGGCCCGATTTCGGGAACCGGCACCTCTTCCATCCAGATGCCGGGTTCGGCCTTCGCCTTGACCAGCGCGCGCATCATGTTGGACATCAGATCACTCCCAGTTCGCGGCCGGTTTCGGCAAAGGCCGCCACCGCGCGGTCGATATCGGCGAAGGAATGCGCCGCCGACATCTGCGTGCGGATACGCGCCTGCCCCTTCGGCACGACCGGGAAGGAAAAGCCTATCACGTAGATGCCCCTTTCGAGCATCCGTGCAGCCATTTCCTGCGCCAGCGCGGCATCGCCGATCATCACCGGGATGATCGGATGGCCCGCCCCCGCCAGCCTGAAGCCCGCCTTCGTCATGGCGGCGCGGAAACGCTCCGCATTGCCGTAGAGCTGCCTGCGCAATGTGTCACCCTGCTCGATCATGTCGAATACCTTGAGCGAAGCGCCTGCAATGGCCGGCATCAGCGTGTTGGAGAACAGATAGGGCCGCGAACGCTGACGCAACCAGTCAACCACCTGCCGCCGTCCGGCGGTATAGCCGCCCGATGCGCCGCCGAGCGCCTTGCCCAGCGTGCCGGTGATGATGTCCACACGCCCCTCGACGCCGCAATGCTCCGCCGAGCCGCGCCCATGCGCGCCGACGAAGCCGACCGCGTGGCTATCATCCACCATGACCATCGCGTCATATTGTTCTGCGAGGTCGCAAATGCCCTCGAGATTGGCGATGATGCCGTCCATCGAGAACACGCCGTCCGTGGCGATCAGCCGGAAACGGGCGTCCGACGCCTCCTTCAGCCGCGCTTCCAGCTCGGCCAAGTCGTTGTTTGCATAGCGCAGCCGGCGCGCCTTGGAGAGCCGCACACCGTCGATGATCGAGGCGTGGTTGAGCGCGTCGGAGATGATCGCATCCTCCTCCGAAAGCAGCGTCTCGAACAGGCCGGCATTGGCATCGAAGCAGGAGGAATAGAGGATCGAATCCTCCATGCCGAGGAAGCCGGCGATGCGTGCCTCAAGCTGCTTGTGCTCCTCCTGCGTCCCGCAGATGAAGCGCACCGAGGCCATGCCGTAGCCATAGCGGTCGAGCGCGGCCTTCGCCGCGTCCCGCAGTTCTTCGCTGTCGGCCAGGCCCAGATAATTGTTGGCGCAGAAGTTCAGCACCTTGCGTCCGCCCACCTCGATCTCGGCGGATTGCATTGAGGTGATGATGCGCTCCGATTTGTAGAGACCAGCCGATTTGAGATTTTCAAGCTCGGCGTCCAGATGGGAGAGGATGGAAGCAGCCATGATTGCGAAACCTCGTTTTGAGCACGTAGTTGCCGCGTCCCGGCGCGCAAGTCCATCGAAAAACGAGAGGCGGTGGCGAGCGGCATGCTCACCACCGCCGGAGCCGTCATCGGCTGCCCGAAAAGCAGGCCGGAGCGTCAGAGCGTCGGGATAGTTCCGCCGTCGATGACATATTCCGCGCCGTGGATTGCGGCGGCGCGCGCGGAAGCGAGGAAGGCGACCAGTTCGGCCACTTCCTCGGGCCATGCAGGGCGGCCTATCGGTATGCCGCCGAGGGCGTCCATGACGCCCTGCCGCGCCGTCTCCTCGTCCGTGCCGCCGCTCGCGGCCAGCCGCTTCACCATCGCGTCGGCGGCTGTGGTGAGTATCCACCCCGGCGAGACGGTGTTCACCCGCACGCCTTTCGGCCCGACCTCCTTCGACAGCGCCTTGCTGTAGCTGGCCAGCGCCGCCTTGGCGGCGGCATAGGCGGTGGTGGATTCATGCAACGGCAAGCGGCGCTGGATCGACGCCACGTGGATCACCCCGCCTGAACCGCGCTCCAGCATGGACGGCAGGAGCAGCCGGTCCAGCCGCACCGCCGAGAGCAGGTTCACGTTCAATTCCTGCTGCCAGAATTCTTCAGTCGCGGCTGCGAAGCCGCCACCCGGCGTGCCGGCCCCGCCGAGGCAATGGACGAGAACATCAAGCGTACCGAATTCGCGCGTCACCGCTTCGGCCAGCTTCCCCGCGCCTTCCGGCGTGGCGAGATCGGCCTGAACGAAGAGATGTGGCAACTGCCCGGAAGGCGGGGCCTGCCGTGCCGCCGTTGCCACCAGCGCGCCCGCGGAGGCGAAGCGGCGAGCGATGGCCTCCCCGGCCCCCTTGGTGCCGCCGGTGACCAGCACCCGCTTGTCGGCGAACTCAGCCGGATCGACGCTGAAACGCGGCGCGGCGCTCATGCGCCGATCTCCAGGCGCGCAATGCGGCCATCCGCCAGCGTGAAGCGGTAACGGAGAGTAGCCGGGCTGCCGGGGAAATTCCCGGACACCAGCGCGGCGACGCGCCATCCGTCCTCGTCTGTCTCGACCGAATTCGGCTCGACTCTCACGTGGTATTTGCGGGTCGTTTCCTCCATCCACGAACGTATCGCCGCCGTCCCTGCATGCGTGCGGCCCTCGTCGCGGACCACGGCATCGGCGGCGAACTCGGCGAGCATCGCGTCGATGTCCTCTGCATTCTTGGCTGCGTAATAGCGCGCCAGCGGCAATGGAAGCTCCATGCTCATGATCGGTCCTTTCTGTCCCGGTGAGGCGAAACAGCGGCGGCATGTCCGCCGCTTGCGGTGCCACAGAGATGGCGCTACGCTGAAAAAATGACAAGAACCGACGAAAAAGTAAGGTACATACCATTGGGTAAGTATCCTGACACGCCGCAGAGCGCCGCGAGCGGCGTCGAGAACGTGCTGCGCATCCTCGAAGGCCGCTGGAAGCTGGTGATCCTGTTCCACCTGTTCGATGGCAAAGTGCAGCGGTTTTCCGAGCTTGAGCGGCTCATACCCGCCATTTCGCAGAAGATGCTCATCCAGCAATTGCGGCAATTGGAGCAGGACGGGATCGTGCGGCGTATCGTGCATCATCAGGTGCCGCCCAAGGTGGAATATTGCCTGACCGAATGGGGACAGGCGCTTTGCCCGGCGCTGGACGCCCTGCTGAAATGGGCGCTTTCCCGCGGCGAGATGACGGTGGAACACCCTGCCGACTAGCCTTCTTCGGCCCGCCGAATCCGCGTAGGTTCAGCCCATGCCCATTCGCCAGCTTCCAGAAACGATGATCAACCAGATCGCCGCAGGCGAGGTGGTCGAGCGGCCCGCGAGCGTGGTCAAGGAACTGGTCGAGAACGCGCTGGACGCGGGTGCATCCCGCATCGAAGTGGCGACGGCGGGCGGCGGGCTGGCGCTGATCCGCGTGATCGACGACGGCGGCGGCATAGAAGCAGGCGAGTTGCCGCTCGCTGTGGGCCGGCACTGCACGTCGAAGCTCGGCGACGACATCCACGATATCCGCTCGCTCGGCTTTCGCGGCGAAGCCTTGCCCTCCATCGGCTCCGTCGCGCGGCTTGCAATCCGCACCCGCACCGAAACGGGGGATACGGGCGCGGAAATCCGGGTGGATGGCGGAGTGATCTCGCCCGTCATGCCGGTGGCCGCCAATCGCGGCACGCTGGTCGAGGTACGCGACCTGTTCTTCTCCACCCCGGCGCGGCTGAAATTCATGAAGGGCGCACGTGCCGAGGCCACCGCGATCACGGAGGTGGTCAAGCGCATCGCCATCGCTTTTCCCGGCGTGCGGTTCACCGTGTCCGGCACCGACCGCACCACGCTCGACCTGCCTGCCGCGCTTGAACAAGACCCAACCCTGCAACGCATCGAGCAGGTATTGGGGCCGGATTTCGGCCGGGATTCGATCTCTGTCGATGCGGAGCGGCAAGGCGTGCGGCTCGCGGGCCGCATCTCCGTGCCGTCCCATTCGCGGGCCACGGCCCAGCAGCAATATGCCTACGTCAATGGCCGCCCCATACGCGACAAACTGATCGCGGGCGCCATCCGCGGCGCCTATGCCGACGTACTGCCGCGCGACCGTCACCCGGTCGCCGTCCTGTTCCTGTCGCTCGATCCGGCGCATGTGGACGTCAACGTCCATCCGGCCAAGGCCGATGTGCGGTTCCGCGATCCGGGCCTTGTGCGCGGGCTGATCGTCGGCGCGCTGCGCGAGGCGCTGGCGCAGGCCGGTGTACGGCCCGCCACGGTTGCAGCCTCCGCGATGGCGCAGGCATTCAGGCCGGGGGATTTCGGCCGTTCGCCCGCCGCCGCGCCGATTGCCGGGCACGGATCGCCCGGCCTGCGTCACTCGCCCTGGGCGCCGGATCATGTTCGCACCGGCGGCCTACGCGAGAGCGCACAACCCGCCTTCGACATAGGAACGCTTGTCAGCGGACATGTCGCAGCCGTCGAGGGCACACCGCAGCCTGCCCTGCGCCATCCGCTCGGAGCCGTTCGCGCGCAGGTTCACGAAAATTATATCGTCGCGCAGACCGAGGATTCTCTGGTGATCGTGGACCAGCATGCCGCGCATGAGCGGCTCGTCTATGAGGCGCTGAAGAAGGGGCTGGAAGCCGCGCCTCTGCCGTCGCAGATGCTGCTGATGCCGGAGATCGTCGATCTGCCGGAGGAGGACGCCGATCGCCTCTCTGCCCATGCACCGCTGCTCGCCCGTTTCGGCCTCGGCGTCGAGCGATTCGGGCCTGGCGCCGTCGCGGTGCGCGAAACGCCCGCCATGCTCGGTGAAACGGATGTGCAGAACCTCGTGCGCGACCTTGCCGACGAGATCGCCGACAACGACACGTCGGAAACGCTCAAGGAACGGCTCAACGCCATCGCCGCCACTATGGCCTGCCACGGCTCCGTCCGTTCCGGGCGGCGGCTTAAGCCGGAGGAGATGGACGCGTTGCTGAGGCAGATGGAAGCCACGCCCGGCTCGGGAACATGCAATCATGGCCGCCCGACCTATATCGAGCTGAAGCTCGCCGATATCGAGCGGCTGTTCGGACGACGATAGGGCATTTCCGGCGAAAGCAGAATCGCCTCCAATGCTCTATCTCTTTTTTCTTGCGCAATTCCGGGCGCAAAACCGCTTCACACTTTTCTGGAATTGCTCCAGCGACCTGCCGCCACCGCGAAGCCGGCCCCGCTTTCCGGTCCGATGCGCCTCGCGCGGCCTTGCCAATCTTGACCGGAAAGCCGATCTATGGCCGATACAGGACGAAACAGGTTTTTCGACAATGAACCGCTTTGAAGGCCCCGGCGCACGCGAGGCCCGCATTCGTTATCTCGACGGTGACTTCCAGGTGCTGACACCGGGCGCTTTCGTGCGCTGCGCCGTCACCGGCACGGCCATCCCGCTTGACGAGCTTCGCTACTGGAGCGTGGCGCGGCAGGAACCCTATGCGGACGCCGAGACATCTCTGCGCCGTGAGATCGAAATGCACCCCGAGATGCGCAAGCGCGGCTGAAGCGCGTGGCGATCTTTCAGAGTCGCGCCGTGTTTAGCTCCTTAATTTCGCGCATGTCTTTATCCCGAAACCGGTGCCCACTTTCGGGAGACATGCTTTAGCTTCCTGATTTAACGCATGTCTTTATCCCGAAACCGGTGCCCACTTTCGGGAGACATGCTTTAGCTTCCTGATTTAACGCATGTCTTTATCCCGAAACCGGTGCCCACTTTCGGGAGACATGCTTTAAAATCCAGCTCAACGCCGGCGGCGCCATGCCTCGATGGCCTCCCGGATGATCCGGCCCGGTACATCCGCGTTCTCGAAGGAAATTTCCGCCGACAGCACTTGCGAACGCTCCAGCAAGGAGCGCGCATGCCCATCTCCGTTGGCAAGACGGATCGCGTCACGCACCGTCGTCACGGGCGTCAGCCTTCCCTCCCGCGCCATTCCGGTCAGGCTCTCCACATCCTCCTCCGTATAGAAATGGCCTGCGCCGAAACTCCGCGAGCGGATCGTGTTGCCGCCCGCGTCTCGCACAAGCTCGAAAAAGGTTTCCGGCGCGGCGATCCCGGCGAAGGCCATGATTTCCCGTCCATCCAGCCGCGCGGTGTCGGACGCAACGATTTCCGCCATGTGGACGGCACGGCCCGCACGCGACACCCTGCGCACGACCTCCACCGCGCTGCTGCCCTTGCCGAGAAGCAGCACGCCGGTGGCATGGCGAAGCTGATCGACCAAGGGAGCGCGCAAAGGGCCGCCCGGAATGACGAGGCCGTTCCCCAGCCCGCGCTCGGCATCGACAACGATAAGTGCGTAATCCAGCTTGAGCGCCGCGCCCGCGAAGCCATCCGGCACGATGACCACGCTGCAGCCCTCCGCCGCAAGCCTTCGCGCCGACGACGCACGATCCGGCGAAACGGCCACCGGGGCCATGCGGGCAAGCTCCAGCGCCTGCTCGCCGACATGGCGCATGCTGTCGTGCTGCGGATCGACCAGATGCGGCTCGGCATGGGCGCCCGGCGGCCCCTCGCAGGCGAAGCCGGGCCGAAGGCCGGCTGCCTCGGCTGCCCGTGCCAGCGCCATCGCGGTCAGCGTCTTGCCCGCCCCGCCGACGATCAGGTTGGCCACGGACAGCACGGGAATATCGACCGCTTCGCGCCGCCCGCGCGCCAGCCTGCGCGCGGCGAAGCGGCCATAGGCGAATGAGGCGGGCGACAGGAAAGCTGCCCAGAGCCCCCTCTTGCGCCACCAGAACGGGGGCGTCTCGCTGACCATCAGCGACGCGCCGTCCGGCTGTCCTCCAGCCTCGATTTCACGACCAGAGGCTGTATGTAGGGCTCAAGCTCGCGGAGCGTGCGGCCCAGCGCGCCGCGCATGTCGTCGAGGGCGCCTACGGCGGCATTGCTCATGTTGACCCGCGCCACGCGGTTCTTGAGCAGGAAATTGACGGCGCCCGCCAGCATGGTGTGGTCGTTGACCAGCTTCACCCCGCCGCGTGCGATCAACGGCGTGTAGATATCGCGATAATAGCCGATGCCCTGTCCCGACAGCACAGCCGATCCGGCGAGGATCGTTTCCAGCGGATTGCAGCCGCCGCAGCCCTCCACCAGTGAATTGCCGAGAAATGCCACCTCCGCGACGCGCGGATAAAGTCCGCTCTCGCCCTGCGTGTCGCCGAGCAATATGTCCGTCCTGGAGGTGATCTTGTCGCCCCGCGCGCGCCGCGAGACATTCAGGCCGAGCGCCGTCATTTCGTTCTCTATCTCGTCGGCGCGATAGGGTTCGCGTGGCACAACGACGCTCAATATGCCCTGGTAGCGGGTCTTGAGAAGCTTGTGAACTTCGGCAAGCAGCACCTCCTCGCCCTTGACGGTGGCGAGCGCGGTCCAGCATTCGCGGCGTCCGATCTGGCCGTGAAGCCGGTCAAGCTCGTCCTCATTGACCGGCGCGGGACCGATATCGGTCTTGAGGTTGCCGGAAACCTTCACCGGGCGGGCGCCCAACAGCCGGAAGCGTTCGGCGTCCTTTTCCGATTGCGCCACGACGAGGGAAAAATTCTCGAACAGCGCCTCCGCGAGGTAGGCACGCTTCTTCCAGGCCGCGAAGGCGCGATCAGACATGCGGCCATTGACCAGTATGTGCGGAATGCGGCGCGCGCTCAATTCCAGGATGGTCATCGGCCATATCTCGGACTCCGCGATGATGGCGAGGTCGGGCTGCCAATGCGAGAGGAAGCGGCTGACGGCGGGCTTGAAGTCGAGCGGCACGAACTGGTGTATGATGCGCTGGCCGAGCCGTTCCTCGACCAGCTTGCCGGAGGACACGCTGCTGGTGGTCAGGACGACGCGTATGCCCTGCTGGAGGACGGTTTCGATCAGCCCGACAAGCGCGATCGTCTCTCCGTCGCCAGCCGCATGCATCCAGACCAGCGGACCTGCCGGGCGGGATTGCCCCGCGCGGCCATAACGCTCGCGGCGCCGCGCCTTTTCATCGCTTCCGCCGCTGGCGCGGCGCGCGAGATAGCTGCCGACGATGGGATAGGACGCCGCTCCCGCCCAGCGGTAGGTGGACAGCAATGCGCGCGCCCATAATTCGCTCATTATGCGTCCTTCCGGCCGTGCCGGCCCGCTGACTGTGTATGCACAGCTACCAACCTCCCTGCCGCCCCGGATGTGATCTAGCTGTCGGTTAAGGCCGTTCCATGACTGCATAACCCGGTAGCTGTCCCGAACCCGCCGCGACTATGGCCGCGACCGTTCGCGCGACGGGCGCAGCGTCAGGCCGGCTTCGCGCTATCGGGTTCGAGCAACCTGTGCAGATGGACGATGAAATAACGCATATGCGCATTGTCCACCGTCTGTTGAGCCTTGGCGCGCCAGGCGGCCTCGGCCGATTTGTAGTCCGGATAGATTCCCACCATGTCCAGTTGGTCCAGATCGCGAAACTCGACGCCCTGAAGCGATTTGAGCTCGCCGCCGAAAACAAGGTGAAGCAACTGCTTCTTTTCCGCTTCTGCGGCCATGTCTTTCTCGTCCCCGCTGACAGATGTTGTATGCATGAGAACCGATGCGCCTGATCTAGATTAAATTACGGCATATTGGAACCGTCCAGAGGAATCAGTCCCCGATGCCGGCGATCGCAGCAACCATCGCATCGAGCAACGGGCCGCTGCCGGCTGCCAGCACTCCGCGCTCGGGATCGGGGCCGGCATAGGCCAGAACCCGGCCCTGCCGGTCGAGTACACGCCCGCCCGCCTCCTCGAGGATGAGATCCGCCGCAGCCAGATCCCAGTCGTGCGAGCGCGACTTGACGAAGGTGCCGTCGATACGCCCGTCGGCCAGCATGGCGATGCGATAGGCGAGTGACGGAACATACTCATGTACCCTGAAACCGTCCCGCCACTCGAAATCCGACAGGATCGGCTTGGGTCCGGCCAGCACGGGTGCCCGCCTGCGCGGGCTTACGGAAAGGCTGCTTCCGTTCATCGTCGCGCCCCGCCCGCTTGCCGCCTCGAACACCTCGCCCTTCACCGGGCAATCCAGCACGCCCGCGATGGGGCGGCCCGCCTCCACCACGGCGATGCTGACGCACCAGACATCGCGGCCCTCGATGAAGGCGCGGGTTCCGTCTATCGGGTCGACGATGAAGGTGCGCCGTTTCGACAACCGCTCGGGACTGTCCGCCGTCTCCTCGGAGAGCCAGCCATAATCGGGTCGCGCGGCGGCGAGTGCCTCGCGCAGGAAGCTGTCCACCGCATAGTCGGCTTCCGTCACCGGAGACTGGCCGGGCTTGAACCAGACCTCCGGGTCTTTCCTGAAATAGCGCATCGCGATCTCGCCGGCCTGCCGGGCGGCCTCGCGGATAAGCACGAGGTCGTCCTGCCTGTCGGTGGCTGCATCAGCGCCCCGCAAGGGTCATGCCCTCGATGGCGATCGTCGGCGCGGCGACGGAGAAATTCCGGTCGATGTCGTTTGCGGGCACCATGCGCAGAAACATGTCCCTGAGGTTGCCGGCGATGGTCACTTCGGAGACGGGATAGACAAGCTCGCCATTCTCGATCCAGAAGCCGGATGCGCCGCGGCTATATTCGCCGGTGACGAGATCGACACCCTGCCCGAACAATTCCGTGACGTAGAAGCCTGTGCCGACCGACGCGATCAGCTCGGCGGGCGACGTTCCCCCCGGCTCGATGGCGAGATTGGTAGACGATGGATTGACCGACGATCCCGAGCGCGAGCCGCGACCGTTCGTCTCCAGCCCCAGTTCCCGCGCGGCGGAGGTGGAAAGCGTCCAGTGGCGCAGCACGCCCTTCTCCACCATCGTCAGGGCCTCGCCTTCGACGCCTTCGCCGTCGAAGGGCCGGGATGCCTGCCCGCGGACACGCAGCGGATCGTCGGTGACGGTGATCGCGGCGGCGGCGATCTCCTTGCCCATCATGTCGCGTAGGAAGCTCGTCTTGCGGGCGACCGACGCGCCGTTGATGGCGCCGGCGAGATGCCCGGCAAGTCCCCTCGCCTCGCGCGGATCGTAGATAACCGTCACGGGCCCGGTCTGGGCCTTGCGCGGGTTCAGCCTCTTCACCGCCCGTTCCGCCGCCTTGCGCCCGATCTCCTCCGGCGCAGCCAGATCGGCGAAATGGAGCCGAGACGAATAATCGTAGTCGCGCTCCATGCCAGTGCCCTCTCCGGCGATGACGCTGACGGAGCGGGAAAAACGCGTGACCATGTAGCTGCCCAGGAACCCTTCCGACGTGGCGAGCACGAGGCCGCCCATGCCTGCGCCAGCTCCGCTGCCGCTCGAATTGGTCACGCCCGGAAAAGCCAGCGCCGCCGCCTCGGCGGCAAGCGCAGCCTCGCGCAGCCTGTCGGCAGAAACTTCCGTCGCATCGAACAGGTCGAGGTCGCGGATGTCCTTCGCCAGCCGCGATTTGTCGGCCAGCCCCTGATAGGGATCTTCCGGCGACACTTTCGCCATCGCCACGGCGCGCTCGGCCAGCACCTCCGCATCCGAGGACGCGGTGGCCGATACGCTGGCAACGCGCTTGCCCACGAAAACGCGCAGGGCGATATCGTCGCTTTCGGAGGCTTCGGTGGCCTCGACCTTGCCGAGACGCACGGACACCGACGCCGACCGGCTACGGATCGCGACGGCATCGGAAGCGTCCGCGCCTGCGCGCTTCGCCGCCTCGACGAGCTTCGCGACCGTATCGGTCAATCTAGGGGTATCGAGCGCGTGGGGCATGAAGATCATCCGTGGGATCGTCTGGCGGAGAATGCCGCCATTGGGCAAGAACCATCTATGGTTCCAACCGCCCGCGCGCAATGGGCGGGGCGATTTCATTATGTTAGGGAGTGGGGTGCAGGGGAATCGCGCCGCCGCGCGGCCTGCCGCGAAATGACCGTACGAGAGCCGCATGAGCGCCACCGCCGCCCGCGTTCCGGGCAAATTCACGACCGGCTCCACACTGAAGCACGTCATCGTGATGACGGCGACCGGCTCGATCGGCCTGATCGCGGTATTCATCGTCGATGCGCTCAACCTCTTCTACATATCCATGCTGGGCGTACAGGAACTGGCAGCCGCGATCGGCTTCGCGACGACGCTGCTGTTCTTCGTCGTATCCGTCTCCATCGGGCTTACCATCTCGGCCTCGGCGCTGGTTTCGCGGGCGCTGGGGCGCGGCGACCGCGAGGCGGCGGCGCGGCTCGGCGGCGCATCCATGCTGTTCATGGGTCTGGCGACCATCACGATGGCCGCCTGCGCATGGCCCTTCTCGCGCGAGCTTGCCTCGGCGCTCGGCGCTCAGGGCGAGACGCTCGATCTCACCGCGCGCTTCCTGCGCATCGTGCTGCCCTCCTCGCCCATCGTTGCGCTCGGCATGTGCACCACCGGCATATTGCGCGGCGTCGGCGATGCGCGCCGTTCGATGTATGTGACGCTGGCGGGCGGCCTCGCGGCGGCTATCCTCGATCCCATTTTCATCTTCGGCTTCGGCCTCGGTCTGGACGGCGCGGCGATCTCCACCGTGCTGTCGCGCATCGTGCTGCTCGGCGTCGGCCTGCACGGCGCGCATTCCGTGCATCGCCTGATCAGGTTTCCCGACCGGGAGCGCCTCGCTTCGTCGTTCAAGCCGTTCTTCGCTATCGGCATACCGGCCGTGCTGACCCAGATCGCGACGCCGATCGGCAACACATATGTGACCGTTGCGATGGCGCGCTACGGCGACGAGGTCGTGGCGGGCTGGGCGGTCGTCGGACGCATCATGCCCATTGCCTTCGCCGGGGTGTTTGCACTGGCCGGCGCCGTCGGCCCGATCATCGGCCAGAACCTCGGCGCGCGCCGCTACGAGCGGCTCTACATGGTGATGCGCGACAGCCTGTATTTCATGCTGGTCTATGTGCTGCTGATGTGGGCGCTGCTGGCGACCTTCTCCGGCATGATCGCCAACCTCTTCGGAACGACCGGGCAGTCCCGCGAGATCGTCCTGTTCTTCTGTGTCTTTGCGGCCGGCAGCTTCCTGTTCAATGGCTGCCTGTTCGTCGGCAACGCAGCATTCAACAATCTGGGCTATGCTGGCTACTCGACCTTCTTCAATTGGGGCCGGTCCACGCTCGGCGTCATCCCTTTCGTCTGGGTGGGCTCGCATTTCTTCGGCGCGAAGGGCGTCGTCGCCGGGTGGGGCCTGGGCGCGGTCGTGTTCGGCATCGGCGCGATCATCGTGGCCTTCCGGCTGGTGAAGAAGATCGGCAAGCAGCCGCCCGGCCCCGGCCTCAACACGACACCCGACCCGCCGCCGAGCGCAAATTCGCCCTTCTCGACGGGCAAGGCGGCGACGCTGCAATAGGAATCAGCCGGAAACCCGGCGCTTTTCCATCACGGCTTCCACGGCGCGCTTCAGCTCGTCCTTGATGGAAACCGTCTCGGCCATGAGCGCCTCGATCTTGAGAAAGTCCAGCACGCGGAAACGCGACACAGGCGGCTTCAGCAAAATATCCGGGCGGTGCTGCCTGAGCTTCATGGCGGTGATGGACTGCATCATGAGCTGGCTAGCGCCAAACATGAGGTCGATGGAGGTCGGCTTGCCGCGCTCGTTCGGCGCGGGAGCGCCGACGACGTCGATGGCGATAACGATATCGGCCTTGCCTTCCAGCAGGTCGAACGGCACCGGATTGTAGATGCCGCCGTCGATCAGCAGCCTGCCGTCGCGCCGAACGGGACCGAATACGGCGGGTATGGCCGAGGACGCGCCCAGCGCCGAATAGAGGTCGCCGCTGTCAAACACCGCGAGGCAATGGCCGTAATAGTCGGTCGCCGTCACGGAAAGGGGAATGCGCAACTCCTCGAAGGTGCGGGGCACCTGCGGCGGCAGGAAGGATTTCAGGATGCGCTGCACGTCGAACTGCGTGACGCGCAGGCCGCCGGCCATCATCTCGCTCAGCGTACCGGGGCGCGCCTTCCACATGCGGCTTACCACCTCGCCGCGCGTGCCGAGGATCAGCTTCGCATGCTCGTGAATCTCGCGGCCGGTCATGCCGGCGGCCATTCCCGCCCCCATGATCGAACCGATGGAGGAACCCGCGATGGCGACAGGGCGAATGCCCATCTCGTCCAGCGCCTCGATGACATGGATATGGGCCAGCCCGCGGGCGCCGCCGCCGCCGAAGGCCACGGCGAAGCGCGGCTCACCCGTTTCGGGACGAGCGGGCGGCGAATCTGGAATTTCGACCGCCGTTCCCTTGGCTGCCGCGCTTTCCGACATCAGCCTCCGCTCTGTCCGTTCTCGATGTCCGGGCCGACGAGCATCACCGCCGGTTCCACCGTGAGCAGCCGCCTTGCCGCCGCCGCGACCTGCTCGCGCGTCACGGCCTCGATAAGCCCCGCACGGCGCTCGATATAGTCTATTCCCAGATTCTCGGTCTGCAAGCCGAGCAGCGTGCTCACGATGGCGCGGGAGGAATCCAGATTATTGATCGCATAAGCGCCGATCAGGTAGCGCCTGGCGTCCTCCAGTTCGGCCTCCGTCGGGCCGTCCTCGGCCATCTTGCGGATCACGTCGCGGATGATCTGCAACGTCTCCCCGGCACGTTCGGAATTGGTGGCGGTGCCAATCATCAGCGCATTCGAATGGCGCGAGCTGGAAAGCCCGGAACCGATCCCGTACGCCAGCCCGCGCTTCTCGCGCACCTCGTCGAAGAGGCGGGACGAGAAGGTGCCGCCGCCCAATATGTGGTTCATCAGATAGGCGGCGAAAAATTCCGGGTCGTCGCGCGCCACGCCCGGAAAGGCGATGTGGATGTTGGTCTGCGGCAGGTCGTAGACCTCCTTGACCTGCTGGTCGAGCTTCGGCTCGACGTCCGGCACGGCAACGAGATCGGCCTTCTCGGGCAATGCGCCGAACAGCCGGTCCAGCTCCGTCCTCAATGTCTCGGCATCTATGGCGCCCACCACCGCGACCCGCAGGTTATCACGCGCGAACAGACGCCCGTGCAGCGCCTTGAGATCGTCGGGGACGATCGCCGCAAGGCTTTCGGGCGTGCCTTCGCTGCGGCGGGCATAGGGATGGTCGCCGTAAAGCGCCTTTGCGAACTCGATCTGCGCCTGCGTGTTGGGATCGCGCTCGCTGGCGCGGATGCCCGACAGGATCTGCGCACGGATACGGTCCGTGGGAGCCTGGTCGAAGCGCGGTTGTGCCAGCGCCAGCGCGAGCAGGCCGAAAGCCTCGTCCCGCTTCTCGGCAAGCATGCGCATCGTGCCGGAAATGGCGTCACGGTCTGCGCGGAACGACATTTCCGCGCCCGCCCGGTCCAGCGTCTGCTGGAAAGCATCGGCTTCGAGCTCGCCGGCGCCTTCGTCGAAAAGTCCGCTCATCAGGTTGGCAAGACCTTCCTTGCCGGCAGGATCCTGCGACGTTCCGCCCTCGAAATTGAAACTGATCGTGACGATGGGGACTGAATAATCTTCCACAAGCCATGCGGTCACGCCGCTGTCGGACCTGACCTCCTGAATATTCACCGCCGCGCGGGCCGACATGATGGCCGGCAGGGCGACGAAGACAAAGGCCAGCGCGACAACCGCGAGAATCGTGCGCGCCTGCGTGCGCTTCCTGTCAAGCATTCCGAGAACCCCCGTCATGTGCGGCCGCCTTCAGCCGGGCTGAGATATCCAGTCACGGAGCGCCGCGCATCGAGATAGCGGGCGGCGGCCTTGACATCATCGGCGGTGACTGCCTTCAGCCTGTCCGGCCACGCGTCGATATCGGCCACGGTGCCGCCGGTGGTCAGCGTCGAGCCGTAGATGCGCGCCATGCCCGACTGGTTGTCGCGGGCGAAGATCACGCTGCGCAGGAAGCGGTCGCGGGCATCGTCGAGTTCCTCCTGCGTCACGCCGTTCTCGACGATCCGCCGGATTTCCGTGTCGACGGCGGCTTCGACCGCCTCGAGCGTCGCGTCTCCGCGCGGCGAGCCGTAAACCGTGAAGGAGGTGTCGTCGAGCGCCGTGCTGCGATAGGAGGCGCCTGCCGACGAGGCGATGCCCTGCCGGACGACAAGCTCCTGGTAGAGCCGGCTGCGCAATCCGCCGCCGAGTATCTCGGAGAGGAGGTCGAGGGCCTCCGGTACGCGCGCGTCGCCGCTCGTGTAGGATGGAACCACCCAGGATTTCTGAAAGCTCGGCACGGTCACGCGCGGGTCGGACAGCAGCACCGTGCGGCTCGTATTCTGCTCCGGCTCCCGGGGGCGGATGCGGGGCGGCAGTTCCGGCCCGCGCGGCACCTTGCCGTAGGTTTCCTCCGCGAGCTTATGGACGGCTTCCGGCTCGACATCGCCCGCAACGACCAGAACCGCGTTGTTCGGCGCGTAGTAGAGATCGTAGAAGGCCAGCGCGTCGGAGCGGGTCAGGCCCTCCATCTCGTGCATCCAGCCGATCACCGGCTTTCCGTAAGGATGGTTCTGGAACAACGTCGCGTCGACTTCCTCCGAAAGCAGCGCGCCGGGGTCGTTTTCGATCCGCGAGCGCCGTTCCTCGATGATCACGTCGCGCTCAGGGGTCACCACCTCGTCGGTGAGCACCAGCCCGCGCATGCGATCTGCCTCATACTCCATCATGGTCGGCAAGGCGTCGGGCGACACCTGCTGAAAGTAAGCCGTGTAGTCGTAGGAGGTGAACGCGTTTTCGTTGCCGCCGATCTCGGCCACCCGCCGTGAAAACTCGCCAGCCGGATGCGCCTTCGTGCCCTTGAACATCAGATGCTCGAGGAAATGGGCGATGCCGGTCTTACCCGGTTTCTCGTCGGCGCTGCCGACGCGATACCAGACCATGTGCGTGACGACCGGAGCGCGCCGGTCCGGGATCACGACAACCTGCAATCCGTTGTCGAGCGTATAGGTCGAAACGGACGGCCCGTCGGCTGCGGTTGCGGCGTGGATGCAAACCAGCATCGCGGACAGGGCGCCCAGAATAGCTGCGCGGATTGATTTCATGATCATCCCTGATGAAGCAAAGCGGGCTTGAGGGGTTGCGACCAAAGATGGGCCAAAGTCAGGCAAGTTCCAGTATTCGCATGATCGTATCCCCATAGGACCGCTCGTCCGCGAGGCTGAAACCTTCCGGCAACGAGAAGGGCGCAGCGGCGGCTTCCTCAAGCACCAGCAACGCACCGGGCGCCAGCCATCCGCCGTTTCGAGCGGAGGCAAACGCCTGCCCGCCCAGTTCCTTGCCATAGGGAGGATCGGCGAAAACAAGATCGAAGGGCGCAATGGTTCCCACCTCGCCCAGCCGCGTGGCGTCGCGGCGGAAAATCTTCGTGCGGCCCTGAAGCCCAAGCGCCTCGACATTCTCGCGGATCAGGCCACGGCCCTCCGCGCCCTCCTCGATGAAGACGCAGAAGGACGCGCCGCGCGACATGGCCTCGAGCCCCAGCGCACCGGTACCGGCAAAAAGGTCGAGCACGCGCGCTCCACCCAGCCGATCAGGGTAGCCATGCAGAAGAACATTGAAGATGGCCTCGCGCGCTCGGTCGGTGGTGGGCCGGATGTCGTTCGAGCGCGGTGTGCGCAGCGGCCGCCCGCGAAACTCGCCACCGACGATCCGCATGACTCAGCGCCCTCCCGGCCCCTTGCGCGGGCCGCCCTTCGGCGCGCCGCGCGCTCGGCCGCCGCCGGGCTTGTCTCCGGGCCCGCCGCCGCGCGGCTTCGAGGGGCCGGAAAATGGCTTTCCCGCTCCACCGCGCGGCTTGCCGGCGAAGGGCTTGCGCTGCCTCTCCTCGCCCGTCTCGGAACGCCGTTCGCGCTGCCGGTATTCCCCGCCGCCTGCCTTCTCACGGGGCAGGCGTTCGCCGCGCGGCTTGTATTCCGCGGGCGCGGCTTCGCCGGACGCCGCAGCTGCCCGCTCGGCCTTGCCGGGCCGTGGCGGCCTCGCCTTCCAGTCGCGCTTCGCAGGACGAGAATCCCCGCCCGGCTTCCGCCCTGCCCGCCCAACTCCTTCCCTTCCGGGACCGGGCGCTCGCGAACGGTCTAAATTGGGCCTTGCGGGCCGCTCGCTACCGGCGCGCTGCGGACGGTCGCCAAAACTCTTGCGCGGGCGATCCTGCGGGTCTGCCGCCTCACCGTCGCGCGCACGTGGCGCGCGTTTGGGGCGCGCTGCCTCCTTGCGTTTTTCCGTGGCTTCCGCATCCGCCTTCTCCGGCGCGACAGGGCGCGCGCCGGGGGCCATCCATACATTGGAGCCCCGCGGGCGGGGCGGCTGGAATCCCACCTCCTCGCGGTCCTCCCGCTTCCGGCGCGGCCCATCCTTTCCCGGCCTGTCGCCACGCGGGGCGCTGGTCGAAAGGCGTCCGAGCGCGGATTCGCGCCCTTCCTCGCGGCGGCGCTTGCGGCTCTTGATAAGCCCGCCCTCGCCTTCCGGGCCGAGCGGCGATGCTCCGCGCGGTGCAGGCCGCGACGAAGCCGGACGCGTCTCGCCCTTGTTCTCGCCCTTGTTGGAGAAGGGATTGACGATAGGCGCGTCGAAATCCGCGCCGGCCTCCTCGATCAGACGCTCGCCGAGCTGGTCGCGCAATGTGCGGCCGCGCAGCTCGTGCACCATGCCCTCCGGCAATTCGCCGAGCTGGAACGGTCCATACGAAATACGGATCAGCCGGTTCACGTCGAGGCCGAGCGCGCCGAGGATGTTCTTGACCTCACGGTTCTTGCCCTCGCGCAGCCCGATGGTCAGCCATGCGTTCGAGCCTTGCTCACGGTCGAGCGTGGCCTCCACCGCGCCATAGAACACGCCATCGACGGCGATACCGTCCCGCAGCCCGGCAAGAGCGGTCTCGTCCACCTTCCCATGGACGCGCACGCGGTAGCGCCGCAGCCAGCCCGTCGCTGGCAGCTCCAGCACCCGCGCCAGCCCACCATCATTGGTCAGCAGCAGCAGCCCTTCGGTGTTGATGTCGAGCCGCCCGACCGTCATCAGGCGCGGCAGTTCCGCCGGCAGCACATCGAACACGGTGCGGCGGCCTTCGGGATCGTGATTGGTCGTGACCACGCCCGCAGGCTTGTGGAACAGGAACAGCCGCGTGCGCTCGATGGCGGGTATAGGCTGGCCGTCGAGCTCGATGCGGTCGGCGGGCGAGACATTGCGGGCGGGGCTGTCGAGCACCACGCCGTTGACGCGCACGCGGCCCGCCGCGATCAGGCTCTCCGCCTCGCGCCGCGAGGCAATGCCGGCGCGCGCGAGACGCTTGGCTATGCGCTCGCCCGCTTCATCGCCGAACGCCTCCGGGGCTTTGGCGGCGTCACGCTCGCGCCTGCCGGAACGCGGGCTTCTCCCGCGCTCTCCGGGCTTGCCGCGCGGACGCGGATTCTGCTTGCGGTCGTCTGCCATGTGGGGTTTGCCTTTTGGACGCTTACTAACGCATCGGGCCGGAAACCGAAACGGGCTTTCGGCCGCACGATGCGGTGATTCAGAGAATTGGAGCGCCTGTCGCTCCAATGGAGGCGCGGCTTTAGAGCATGAACCCGAAAAACGGAAGCCGCTTCCGGGATATGGCTATGACCCGCCCGGTCGATTTTGCTGCAATCATGCGCCGCATGGCGATTCCAACCTGCCGCAAAATGCGTCATCCGACACCGCGAAGCGCGAAGGGAAACACGGAATGACGAAGCGGACAGATTTCATGGCGGAGGCCCTCGTCGAGGCGCGCGCGGCTGCATCGCGCGGCGAGGTGCCGGTCGGCGCGGTGCTGGTACGCGGCGGCGCCATCGTCGCCCGCGCCGGCAACCGCCCGCGCGAACTCAGCGACCCGACCGCCCATGCCGAAATATTGGCGATCCGGGAGGCTTGCCGCCTGGCCGAATCGGAGCGCCTGCCCGACGCGGACCTCTATGTGACGCTGGAGCCATGCGCCATGTGCGCGGCGGCGATCTCGTTCGCCCGCATAAGGCGGGTCTATTTCGGCGCAGAGGACGAAAAGGGCGGCGCCGTGGTCAACGGGGCGCGGTTCTTCGCATCACCGACCTGCCACCACGCACCGGAAGTTTATTCCGGCCTCGGCGAAACCGAGGCGCGGGCGCTGCTGGTGGATTTTTTCAGGCAGAAGCGGAGCGGCTGATGCCGCTCCCTTACCACGGAAGCCAGCGGCGCTTCTGGCCGGCCGCGCGCTTGGCATCGCGTTCCTTCTTCCACTCGTCCTCGCCGATCTCGCCGACAGGAGCGGTGGAAGCCGGCTGGCGATATTCGACCGGCGGCTCGGAAAGATTGCGGCGCACGGCAGGATCACCGGCGGCACGGCTTTCGGCAAGGCGGCGCTTGAATTCCTCCCGCTGCGCGCGCGGGTCGTCCGAGGCGATTGGATCGCCCACGATCTGCTCGCGGCCGTTGCCGTCACGGATGATCGCCGTGGTCGGCACGCCGCCTTCGCTGTTTTCAGCGCGGATGCGAGCCAGCCGCTGTTCCGGCGATTCCGGCCATTGCGGATTTTCGCTGGATGCCATGTCGGCCTGCGGCGGGGGCAGCACGGACAGCGATTCCGGCTTCACCAGTTCCGGCCGCGGCTTGTAGGTGATGACCTTGCGATCACGCGGGCCGAGCGACATGATGCCGGTCAGGTCCTCCATGAGCTGCTCGTTGGCGGTCTTGTCCGTTCCATAGGTCGGCGAGCAGCCGGCAATGCCAAGGCCGGCCAGCGCGACAAGGCCCAGACGCAGCGGCGCACGCCGCGAAAAACCCGTATTGCTCAATGGACTCCGCCTCTCGCTACCGCTCCGGCCCAAGGCCGGCACCCACCTGAACAGAAAAATGCTGCACGATTCCGGCGACAAGATGACGCCGGAATCCGGTGCTTCTACACGATCGGCCCGCTTCGGGCAACGCAGCCGCCTCCCTACAGGCGACCAAGCGCCTTCAGTTCGTGCAGGGCGGCAGCATCACGCGCGGACACATCCGGGAATTCCGGGTCCGAGCCCACATCGTCGGTATAGCGCCACGAGCGGGCGCATTTGCGTCCCGTCGCTTCGGCAGGCACAACCGCGACGCCCGGAACCTCATCCAGCCGGAACGCAGCCGCCGGGGCCTCCCCTTCCTCCAGCGAAAAACCGCTGGTGATGCAGATTTCCGCCATGTCCAGCCCCTGGATCGCGTCCTGCAGGGCTGCGTCGGCGATGTAGACGGCGGGAGCCGCTTCCAGAGAGGAGCCGATGCGCTTTTCGCGGCGCTCGATCTCCAGAGCGCCGGTCACGACGCGGCGAACCTGCCGCACTTTGCGCCACTTCTCGGCAAGGGCGTCGTCGCGCCACTCGCCCGGAATGGCGGGGAATTGCGCCAGATGCACCGATTCCGCTCCGGGATAGCGTTCGAGCCAGGCCTCCTCCATCGTGAAGGGCAGCATGGGCGCCAGCCACGAGGCGAGGCAATCGAAGAGATTGCGCACCACGCAGATGGCGGCCTTGCGCTTCAGGCTCGACGGCGCGTCGCAGTAGAGCGAATCCTTGCGCACGTCGAAATAGAAGGCCGACAGCTCGACCACCATGAAATCGAGCAGGGCGCGGACGATGCGCTTGAAATCGAAGGCGTCGTAGCCTGCGCGGACGAGTGCATCCAGCTCCGCCAGCCGGTGCAGCATCAGCCGTTCCAGTTCCGGCATGTCGGCCGGCGCCACCTCCTCGCCCTCGTCATGTGCCAGAGTGCCGAGCATCCAGCGGATCGTGTTGCGCAGCTTGCGGTAGGCGTCGATATTGGTCTGGAGGATGTTCTTGCCGAGCCGCTGGTCTTCCCAATAATCGGTGGTCATGACCCACAGGCGCAGTATGTCGGCGCCCGACTGCTTCATCACGTCCTGCGGCACCACCGTGTTGCCGAGCGATTTCGACATCTTGCGGCCGTCCTCGTCCAGCGTGAAGCCGTGGGTGATGACGGCATCATAGGGCGCGCGTCCGCGCGTTCCGCAGCTCTCGAGCAAAGAGGAATGGAACCAGCCGCGATGCTGGTCCGAGCCTTCCAGATAGACGTCCGCCGGCCATTTCAGGTCCGGCCTGTCCTCCAGCGTGAAAGTGTGGGTGGAGCCGGAATCGAACCACACGTCGAGGATGTCCGTGGCCATCTTCCACGGCTCACCGGCACGGCTGCCGAGAAATCGCTCGCGCGCACCCTCCCCGAACCATGCGTCGGCGCCTTCGGCCTCGAAGGCTTCAAGGATACGGGCGTTCACCGCCTCGTCCTTCAACACCTCACCATCCTCGTCCGCGAAAACGCAGATCGGCACGCCCCATGCCCTTTGACGGGAAAGAACCCAGTCGGGCCGGTCCTCGATCATCGAACGAAGCCGTGTCTGCCCCGCCGCCGGAACGAAACGCGTCGCGTCGATCGCCGCAAGCGCACGGGTCCGTAGCGTCGAGCCGTCGCCCAGTTCCTTGTCCATATGGACGAACCATTGCGGTGTATTACGGAAGATGACCGGCTTCTTGGAGCGCCAGCTATGCGGATATTGATGCTTCAGCCGCCCGCGCGCAAACAGCTTGTCGGCCGCTATCAATGCGTCGATGACGGCCTTGTTGGCGTCGCCCTTCTTGCCGTTGTCATCGATGACGCGGGCCGCGCCGCCGTCTCTGTCCGGGCCGAAGCCCGGTGCATCCCTGGTGAAGAAGCCGGCATCGTCCACCGTGAAGGGGATGGCGGTGTCGATGCCGCGCTCGCGCAATTCCTTGGTGGAATCCATCCAGACATCGAAGTCCTCGCGGCCATGACCGGGAGCGGTATGCACGAAGCCGGTGCCGGCATCGTCGGTGACGTGATCGCCAGCCAGCAGCGGAACCTCGAACATATAGCCGCCGCCGAGGCCCCGCAGCGGATGCGCCAGCGTCAGCGACGCCAGTTCCCCGCCGGATACGTCGCGGATGCGCTCGAATGTCAGTTTCGCCTTGGCAGCAGCGTCCTCCGCCAGCGCATCGGCAAGGATCATCCTCTCGCCCGGCTGCGGACCGAACTCGTTCTCCGCCGCCGCGACGTCATAGAGGCCGTAGGCGATGCGGGGCGAATAGCTCACCGCGCGGTTGCCGGGGATGGTCCAGGGTGTCGTGGTCCAGATAACCACGGAGGCGCCGGCAAGGTCCGATGCCGCTTCAGCCTGCGGCAATTCCAACGGCGCGTTGAGATCGCCGGCCAGCTTCTCGAGGAAATCGTCCATCGCGTTGCGCGGCTCTCCGGCAGGCGCGCGCACCGGGAATTTCACCCAGATCGTATCGGATTCATAGTCCTGATACTCCACCTCGGCCTCGGCCAGCGCGGTGCGCTCCACCACGCTCCACATGACCGGCTTCGAGCCGCGATAGAGCTGACCCGACATGGCGAACTTGATGAGTTCGCCAGCGATGCGCGCCTCGGCGTGGAAGTTCATCGTCGTGTAGGGATTGTCGAAATCGCCGATGACGCCGAGACGCTGGAACTCCGCGCCCTGCACGCCGATCCAGTGCTCGGCATAGGCGCGGCATTCCTTGCGGAACGCCACCATCGCGTCCGGCTGGCTCAGGTCCGGCTTCTGCTTGCCCCTGGAACGGTAGTTCTCCTCCTCGATCTTCCACTCGATGGGCAGGCCGTGGCAGTCCCAGCCGGGCACGTAATTGGAATCGTAGCCGCGCATCTGGAAGGAGCGCGTGATGACGTCCTTCAGGATCTTGTTGAGCGCATGGCCGATATGGATGTTTCCGTTGGCGTAGGGCGGGCCGTCATGCAGCACGAAAAGCGGCCTGCCCGCCGCGCTCTCGCGCAGGCGCTTGTAGAGGCCCATCGTGCGCCAGCGTTCCACCATCAGCGGCTCCTTTTCGGGGAGACCGGCGCGCATCGGAAACTCCGTCTGCGGCAAATAGAGCGTCCTGGAATAGTCGATCTGTGCGGTGGTATCGGTCATCGTTCTGCCATCTGGCCCGCTCCGGCGGCCCATGCGCCGGGGTGCCTGTCTCGATCCAAGTGGGGTTCGCGCGGGCTGGCGCGAAAGGCGCGTCCCGGACTTTCCGGCAGCGTCAGGCCGCCCGGAAAGCCGGGCCGGTAATTCGTATGGCGGGAGCGTTCATCGCGGCGCGCTGTCTCATGGACCGCGCTTTTATCGAAGCGAAGCGCGGGAATAAAGAGCCGAGTTGGCGCAGCGTGCCGGAAGGTTACCGCGCTGCGAAGGTCAGCGCCGCGTCGAGCGGCGAAAACGGGCGCACGCCGGCAAGCAGCGCCCGCGCTTCGGCCTCATCCCGGCGCATCTGCCCGACCAGCGCATCGAGCCCGTCGAACTTCAATTCGGGGCGAAGGAAGCCGAACAGCGACACTTCGCATGTCTCGCCGTAAAGATTGCCGGAAAAGTCGAACACGTAGGTTTCCAGCAGCGCCGCACCACCCTCCTCCACGGTGGGGCGGCGGCCGAAGCTCGCCACGCCATCATGCAGCGAGCCGTCCGCTCGGCGCAGGCGCACGGCATAGATGCCGTGCCGCAGGCCCACATCGGCGGGCAGCGCCATGTTGGCGGTGGGAAAGCCGAGCGTGCGGCCAAGCTGCTTGCCGCCCGTCACTTCGGCCATGACCGTGTAGCGATAGCCGAGCAGGCCGGTCGCCTCGGCCACGTCGCCCTCCGCGAGAAGCGAGCGGATGCGGCTCGACGAAACGATCTCGAAGCCTTCGTCGCGGAAGGAATCCACCAACGTCACGCCGAACGCGTGTCGCGCGCCAGCCGCCATCAGGAAGGCCGGCCCGCCCTCGCGGCCCTTGCCGAAATGGAAATCCACCCCGGTGACGGCATGGCAGACCGCGAGGCCGTCCACCAATATGCCGCGCACGAAATCCTCCGCTCCTGTCCGGGAAAATGCCGGGGTGAACGGCAGCTCAACCACCCCTGCCACTCCCAGAAGCTCCAGGATGCGCGCGCGCATCGGAGCAGGCGTCAGGCGAGCCAGCGGCTCTTGCGGCCTGAATACGGAGCGCGGATGCGGCTCGAAGGTCAGCACCAGGGATGGCACGCCACGCCGGGCCGCTTCCGTCAGAGTGCGCTCCAGCACGGCCTGATGGCCGCGATGCACGCCGTCGAAATTGCCGATGGCAACCACGCCGCCACGCAGCCCTTGGGGCAGGCGGCCGATGTCGGAAATACGGCAGATCGGTCTCGCCGCCGTCATGCAAGCCTCGGCATGGTCGCCACCGGCAATTGTCCATGCCGCTCCAGGAAATCGGCGAGACGCTCCGCATCGACGTTTTGCGCATCGCCATATTCGGCGGCGTGGATGCCCGCCGTTACGAAAAGCGCGTCGAAACCGTTTGCGACGGCACCCTTTATGTCCGTCAGCACGCCATCGCCGATCGCCAGCACCTCACCGGGCGCCGGTTCGCTGCCCAGCACAGCCGCGGCTGCCTTGAGCGCGGCGCGATAGATCGGCGGATGCGGCTTGCCGGCGATCAGCGTGCGCCCGCCAAGCTGCGCATAATCCCGCGCCAGCGCCCCGGCACACCATATGAGCCGCTCGCCGCGCTCCACGACGATATCGGGATTGGCGCAGATGAAAGGCAGGTTGCGCGAGCGCAGCCGCAGCAGCATTTCGGTATAATCGTCCGGCGTTTCCGTCTCGTCGTCGTAGAGGCCGGTGCACACGACGGCGGCGGCCTCGAATTCCTCGACCAGTTCGACGTCCAGTCCTTCATAGAGGCCAAGATCGGAATCCGGCCCGATATGAAAGATGCGGCGGGCGTTTTCGGACACCAGATCACGTGTCACGTCGCCGGACGTCACCAGCGCATCCCATGTCTCCCCCGGCACCCCTATTTCACGCAGGAAGGCGCTGACCTCCGCACTGACCCGGGGCGAATTGGTGATAAGCACGACAACCAGTCCCCGGGCGCGGGCACGCGCCAACGCCGCGCAGGCATCCCCGAACACGCTGACGCCATTATGAAGCACGCCCCAGACGTCGCAGAACACCGCCTTGTAGGCGCCGGCGATTTCCTCCAGCGAATCCAGCGCCTTGGGTGTGTCGGCCATATTCAGTCAACTCCGCCTGGGCAAGTTCACGCGCCGCAGGTTCCGGCGCGTGGAGGCGCCTGCACTTAGCCGAAGCCCGGCGGGCTGTCATCCGTTTTCGGGCGAAGGGCGAACATCGCGCCCGATTAAGGAATAGTGAAGCGGAACCGCCAATTTGGAGTTGTACGCCGTACGGGATTTTAAAGGATCCGGCGCATTATCTCCATGCTTTGGGGTAAGTGGGCCATCATGCTTCGCAAGTTCTTTTCCGATACCGGCGGGAATTATTCCCTCATGCTCGCGGTCGCCATCGTCCCCATCATGGGGGCGCTTGCGTTGGCGGTCGACTATGCCGAAATGTCACGGCAGCGGCAGCTTACGCTGAACGCGCTCGACGCAGCTGGCGTGGCGACAGCGCGGCGCGTCGTGGAAGGCGCGACGCCGGAAGAACTGAGAGCCTATGCGCAAGATTTTTTCGTCGCCAACCTGCGCGGCGTAAGCCCGGATCACGTAACGCTCAATGTCGTGCTTCCGAACCAGAACACGGGCGGCGGTACGCTCAAGCTCAGCGCCGACCTCACCTATGATCCCTACTTCCTGCCGACCTTCGCCGCGCTGATCGGCAAGGATGAGCAGAGCGTCGCCATCGACTTCAAGGCGCAGAACGAAATTCGCCTGAAGAATACGCTTGAAGTGGCGCTCGTGCTCGATAATTCCGGCTCGATGGACTATAACGGCTCAGGCTCCGGCAAGAAGCGCATCGTGCTTCTGAAGGATGCGGCCAAGCAGCTTGTCGACACCATCGCGCAGCAGGCGGCGCAGATGAAGCAGGTCGACAAGCCGGTGCAGTTTGCCCTCGTCCCTTTCGCGGCGTCGGTCAATGTCGGCCCCGACAACGCCAATGCGGCATGGATGGACACGGACGGTATATCGCCGGTCCATCACGAGAATTTCGACTGGTCCACCATGAGCAGCGGCGACAAGCGCGTGGAGGAGTCGGGCGGCATCTACTACAAGAAGGGCAGCGGATGGGGCGCGGAGGAGAACCAGAAGGTCACGCGCTTCACGCTCTACAACGACATGAAGTATACGGCGCGCAGCGGCCGCTCGGGAAACTACACCTATACCCCCACGCAATATGCCCGGTGGGCGGGCTGCGTGGAATCTCGCCCCTCGCCCTATGACCGGGACAACACCGTTCCCTCGAAATCGAAGCCCGAAACGCTTTTCGTGCCCATGTTCGCGCCCGACGAGGCGGGAAACGTCTGGACCGACCAGGGCGACAAAAACAAGACGATCAAGACCTTCGGAGCCTCGGCGAGCTACTGGGACGATCTGACGACCTCGACAAGCACGAAGGCAAGCAACCAGCTTGCCCGCCAGCGTTCGATGACCAAGTATTTCACCGTCGCTCCCTATGGCGCCAAAAGCGCGGCGGCGACCTATGACGACGGGCCGAACGCAAGCTGCACGACCAAGCCGATCACGCCGCTGACGGATGTGTCGACTGCGGACGGCCTCAACAAGATCAAGACGGCCATCGACGACATGCAGCCGCTGGGCGGCACCAATGTGCCGGAAGGCATCGCCTGGGGCTGGCGCGCCGTATCGGGCGCCCTGCCTTTCGACGAAGGACGTCCCGACAGCGAAAAGGGTAACGACAAGGTCGTGATCGTGCTGACGGACGGCGAGAACACCTACTACACGCCGGGCTCGCTGGGCTACAACGACTATGCGGGCAACAATTCGATCTATTCCAGCTACGGCTACGCCGCGGTGAAGCAGAGCAGCGGATCTTATACGCGCCTGTTCATGAACACGTCGAACTCGGTCAGCAAGACCGACTATTCCAATGCCAATTATACCAAGGCCATGAACGAGCACATGGGGGCTACCTGCACCAACGCCAGGTCGGCCGGGGTGATCGTCATGACCGTGGCGCTCGATCTTTCCAGCTCCAACACCGCGCAGAAGGCCCAGATCGAGGCGCTGAAGACCTGCGCCTCCGATTCGCGCTTCCGCCGCGACCCGACCGACGCCTCGAAACCCGCAAAGCTGTTCTGGAACACCACAGGCGGCAATCTTGCCGAGACATTCAGGGAAATCGCCGACGAATTGTCCAATCTGCGCATCGTGGGGTGACGGTTCCTACAACACGCCTCCCGAAAGTGGCAACGGTTTCGGGATAAAGACATGCGCGAAATTAAGGAGCTAAAGCACATGGCGCGAATCTGAAAGATCGCGACGCGCTTTAGCGGAGCTCGCATCCGCTGCCGGATTGACTTTGGCCGCAGCCTTAAAATATAAGCCCGCACACGCTCGGACCGCCAATCCGGCGCGATATTCGTATGCCCGGCGGTCCGGATCGTTGAACCACGCTCCTGCTCGACAGAGACAGACCCAAGAAGGGCCGCACACCGCGGTATCAAACAAATGAAGCGTACCTACCAACCCTCCAAGCTCGTCCGCAAGCGGCGGCATGGTTTCCGCGCACGCATGGCCACCAAGGGCGGCCGTGGAGTCATCGCCGCTCGCCGCAACCGCGGCCGCAAGCGGCTTTCCGCCTGATCGGTGATCGGGGCGCCGGATCTGGCTTCGGAAACCGGCCGCACGAACTACGGCCGGCTTCGAAAGCGTGCCGAGTTCCTTGCCGTCCGACGTGGCGACAAGAGGCGCGGGCCGTTTTTCCTGCTTGAAGTCTTGCGGCGCGCCGACGAAGGCGCGCCGCGTTTCGGAATCACAGTCACGAAAAAGTCCGGCAATGCGGTGACAAGAAACCGCATACGGAGGCGGCTGCGCGAGGCAATTCGTGTCCACGCCGCTGATGACATGGCGCGCGGCAGCGACTATGTGATCGTCGGGCGACCCGACGTTCTGGACGCGCCATTCGATGAATTGAAGGCAGAGCTTTCGCGGCGGCTGCGCAAGACGCCTGGCGAAAGGCGCTAAGGATTCAGATGGAAACCAACCGTAATTTCCTCATCACGATCGGTCTGTCGATTGCGATCCTGACGCTTTGGCAGGTGTTCTACATGAACCCGCGCATAGCGGCGCAGCGCGAGGCCGCGCGCATCGAGCAGGAGGCACAGGCCCCACAGCCCGGAACGGCAGCGCAGCCGGCAAATCCCGAGCTTCCCGGCCAGCCCGCACCGGCAGCGCCCGGAGCGGGCGGCGCCACGGGCCTCGGCATGCTGAGCCGTGAATCCGCCCTTGCCGCCAACCAGCGCATCCCGATCAACACGCCGCGCATCTCCGGCTCTATCAATCTCGCGGGCGCGCGGCTCGACGATCTCGTGCTGAAGGACTATCGCGAGACGGTCGAGAAAAATTCACCGCAGATCAAGCTGCTGAACCCGGCCGCCGTGCAGGACGGTTATTACGTCGAGACGGGCTATGCAGGCGCCGGAGGGGTGGACCTTCCGCGTGACAGCACGGTGTGGACGATTTCGGGCAACCCGACGCTGACGCCGGCCACTCCGGTTACGCTGACCTACACCAACAATGCCGGCCTGACCTTTTCGCGCACCATTTCGGTGGACGGCGATTACATGTTCACCATTTCCGACGCCGTGACCAACAATAGCGGCGAGCCGGTGTCGCTCTCACCCTATGGCCGCACGACGCGCTTCGGCACGCCCCATGTGCAGGGTGTCTACGTTCTGCATGAAGGCCTCATCGGCGTCACCGGCGAGGAAGGCTTGCAGGAAATCGACTATTCCGACTTGCAGGAAAGCGGCCAGGTCGTGCCCGGCAAGTCGAACGATGGCTGGCTCGGCATCACCGACAAGTACTGGGCCGTGGCGCTCGTCCCGCCTGTCGGCCATGCTTTCCAGCCGCGCTATTCCTTCTTTTCCGATGGCCGGGAACGCTATCAGGCCGACTATATAACGGACGCGATCACCATTCCCGCCGGCGAGACGGCCACGGTTGAAAGCAGGTTCTTCGCGGGCGCCAAGGAAACCGCGCGCATCGACGCCTATGAGGAAGCCTACAATATCCGGCAGTTCGACCTCCTGATCGACTGGGGCTGGTTCTACTTCATTACCAAGCCGATGTTCTACCTGATGGACTGGCTGTTCAAGGCGCTCGGCAATTTCGGCCTCGCCATCCTCGCCACGACCGTTATCGTGAAGGCCGTGTTCTTCCCGCTCGCCAACAAGTCCTACAAGTCGATGGCGAACATGAAGAAGGTTCAGCCGAAGCTGATGGAACTCCGTGAGAAATATGCGGACGACCGAATGAAGCAGCAGCAGGCGATGATGGAGCTCTACAAGACGGAGAAGATCAATCCGCTGGCCGGCTGCTGGCCCGTGCTGATCCAGATTCCGGTATTCTTCGCGCTCTACAAGGTTCTTTATGTCACCATCGAAATGCGGCACGCGCCGTTCTTCGGCTGGATTCAGGATCTTGCCGCGCCCGACCCGACATCGCTGTTCAACCTGTTCGGGCTGCTGCCTTTCGCGGTGCCGCATGCGCTGATGATCGGCGTCTGGCCGCTCTTGATGGGCGTCACCATGTTCCTGCAGATGCGCATGAACCCGACACCGCCCGATCCCACGCAGGCGATGATCTTCACCTGGATGCCGCTGGTATTCACCTTCATGCTGGCGAGCTTCCCGGCCGGTCTGGTCATCTATTGGGCGTGGAACAACACGCTGTCGATCATCCAGCAGGCGCTCATCATGAAGCGCCAGGGCGCGAAGATTGAGCTGTGGGACAATCTGGTCGCGCTGTTCAAGCGAAAACCGAAAACGGCCGAATAGAAGCCGGGCAGTTCCAGCCCGGACGAAAGCCAGGGTTGAAACGCCCCGGTGCCTGCACCGATGGCTGCCGCGTTCCGCGGCGGTTCCGCGCGCGAAGGCTCCGATGGCACGGCACTCTTGCCCCGTGCGGGTTGACAAGCATCGGCGCAGCGCCGATGCCACGTCATGACCTCATCTCGGGATATCAGAAGCGAAACGGTGGAGGGCGGCGTACGGCACGGTCCGTTCGAGCGTCCGTGGACATTCATCCGCGGCGTTCCGGCCATGAAGTTCCTGCCGCCGGAAGGACCGCCGGAAGTCGCCTTTGCCGGCCGCTCCAATGTAGGCAAGTCGTCGCTCATCAACGCGCTGACCGGCAAGAAGGGGCTTGCCCGCACCTCCAACACGCCGGGCCGGACGCAGGAGCTGAATTTCTTCGTGCCTGAGGGTCATTCCGGCGAGGCAGGCGACCTGCCTCCGATGGCGCTGGTGGACATGCCGGGCTACGGCTTCGCGCAGGCGCCCAAGGCGATGGTGGACAACTGGACGAAGCTGGTCTTCGACTATCTGAAAGGCCGCGTGACGCTGAAGCGCGTCTATGTGCTGATCGACGCCCGCCACGGCATCAAGAAGAACGACGAGGAGGTGCTCGACCTTCTCGACAAGGCTGCCGTATCCTACCAGATCGTGCTGACCAAGACGGACAAGATCAAGGCGGCGGGCGTGCCGAGGCTGTTGGCCGAGACGATGGAGAAAATCCGCAGGCGGCCTGCGGCCTTCCCGCATGTACTGGCAACCTCCTCGGAAAAGGCCGACGGCATCGAGGAATTGCGCGCGGCGATCGAGCTGGCAATTTCCAGTTAGCCTTGATCTCACGGACGGGCGCGGAGCCTACTTGACTCGGTGCGAGGCCGCGCCTATCTCAGCGCGGCGTTAGCACTCTCCACAAGGGAGTGCTAACAGTCCGGTCAGCTGGACAATCCCTTACATCATCCGCATCGAGGATCGAAAAACATGGCCAAGTCGAAATTCCGCCCGCTCCATGACCGCGTGGTCGTGCGTCGGCTCGAGTCCGAGGAAAAGACCGCCGGCGGCATCATCATCCCGGACACCGCCAAGGAAAAGCCGCAGGAAGGCGAAGTGATCGCCGTCGGCTCCGGCGCGCGCGACGAAAACGGCAAGGTGACGCCGCTGGACGTCAAGGCCGGCGACCGCGTGCTGTTCGGCAAGTGGTCCGGCACCGAAGTCAAGCTCAATGGCGAAGACCTTCTGATCATGAAGGAATCCGACATCATGGGCATCATCGGCTGAGCCGACCGAACCCCTGAACCGAGAAATTCCGGCCGGCTCGCGAGAGCGGCCACGAACAACAGGAGCTGAACATGGCTGCCAAAGACGTAAAATTCTCCCGTGACGCCCGCGAGCGCATGCTGCGCGGCGTCAACATCCTCGCCGACGCGGTGAAGGTGACGCTCGGCCCCAAGGGCCGCAACGTCGTCATCGACAAGTCCTTCGGCGCGCCGCGCATCACCAAGGACGGCGTGACCGTCGCGAAGGAAATCGAGCTTGAGGACAAGTTCGAGAACATGGGCGCGCAGATGGTGCGCGAGGTCGCTTCCAAGACCAACGACATCGCCGGTGACGGCACCACGACCGCGACCGTTCTGGCCCAGGCCATCGTTCAGGAAGGCCACAAGGCCGTGGCCGCCGGCATGAACCCGATGGACCTCAAGCGCGGCATCGACCTCGCCGTCGCCGAAGTCGTCGCGCACCTGACCAAGACCACCAAGAAGATCAAGACTTCCGAGGAAGTCGCGCAGGTCGGCACCATCTCGGCCAATGGCGAGAAGGAAATCGGCGAGATGATCGCCAGCGCCATGCAGAAGGTCGGCAACGAGGGTGTCATCACCGTCGAGGAAGCCAAGACCGCCGAGACCGAGCTGGAAGTGGTCGAGGGCATGCAGTTCGACCGGGGTTATCTCAGCCCCTACTTCGTCACCAACCCGGACAAGATGATTGCCGAGCTGGATGACGCCTACATCCTTCTGCACGAGAAGAAGCTCTCCAACCTGCAGGCCATGCTGCCGGTTCTGGAAGCCGTCGTGCAGACCTCCAAGCCGCTCGTCATCATCTCCGAGGACGTCGAAGGCGAGGCGCTCGCCACGCTGGTCGTCAATAAGCTGCGCGGTGGCCTCAAGATCGCCGCCGTCAAGGCTCCGGGCTTCGGCGACCGCCGCAAGGCCATGCTGGAGGACATCGCGATCCTCACCGGCGGCCAGGTGATTTCGGAAGATCTCGGCATCAAGCTCGAGAATGTCGGCCTGAACATGCTCGGCCGCGCCAAGAAGGTGTCGATCTCCAAGGAGAACACCACCATCGTCGACGGCGCCGGCAAGAAGGCTGAAATCTCCGGCCGTGTCGCGCAGATCAAGCAGCAGATCGAGGAGACCACCTCCGACTACGACCGCGAGAAGCTGCAGGAGCGTCTGGCCAAGCTCGCTGGCGGCGTCGCGGTGATCCGCGTCGGCGGCTCGACCGAGGTCGAGGTCAAGGAGAAGAAGGACCGCGTCGATGACGCCCTCAACGCGACCCGCGCGGCCGTCGAGGAAGGCATCGTTCCGGGCGGCGGCACCGCGCTGCTGCGCGCCTCCGCCAGCCTGAAGGCCAAGGGTGCCAACTCCGATCAGGAGGCCGGCATCAACATCGTCCGCCGCGCCCTCCAGGCTCCGGTCCGTCAGATCGCTTCCAACGCCGGCGCCGAGGCGTCGATCGTTGCGGGCAAGATCCTCGACAACAAGAGCGAGACCTACGGCTACAACGCCCAGACCGGCGAGTATGGCGACATGATCGCGCTCGGCATCGTGGACCCGACCAAGGTCGTGCGCACCGCGCTGCAGGATGCCGCTTCGGTTGCCGGCCTGCTGGTCACCACCGAGGCCATGATCGCCGAGGCTCCGAAGAAGGACGCCCCGATGCCGGCAATGCCGGGCGGCGGCATGGGCGGAATGGGCGGCATGGACTTCTAAGTCCACCCGGCTTCGTTCAATCGAGGGGCGGCAGCGATGCCGCCCCTTTTCTTTGCGGGTTGCCTTCCTGGCAGCCGCAATCCTGCGGACATCCTCCATTCATGTCCGTCCAAGGGAAAACATGTTCCGCCAGCGCAAACTCAGCGTCGGCCTAGGCCGTGCATGGACGGTTCTCCGGCGATGGGCCGCGGCGGCGCTGGCAGTTTCATGGTGAAATCGCCGTGGCAGCGAACGCAGCAGGCACACGGGCCGTGCGTCGACCGTCAGGAGATGAAGCCGACCGGGCGCGGCCGGAGCCGTCTCGCGCAATGCCGAAAAGGCGCGTCACCTGACTTCCGGGTCAGCTGCGCTGCCGTGCCGTCCCCCGTTCCGGGATCAGGCCGCGCGGGGCGAAACGCAGCACCAAAAGCAGGATCAGCCCCATCATCAGCGGCCGCATATAGGGCGCTGCGTCGAGCAGACGCGCGCGCACCGGGTTTGCAGGATCCAGGCCGCTGGTCAGGACCGACATGATCCAGCCGCCGACCGGCTCCGCCTCCACCCAGATGAACCAGATGAGGAAGCCGCCCAGCACCGCGCCCCAATTGTTGCCGGAACCGCCGACGATCACCATCACCCATATGAGAAAGGTGAAGCGCAGCGGGTTGTACTGACCGGGCGTGAACTGGCCATCGAGGGTCGTCAGCATCGCGCCGGCGATGCCCACCACAGCCGACCCCAGCACGAAAATCTGCAGATGGCGGCCCGTCACGTCCTTGCCCATCGCCTCGGCGGCATCGCGATTGTCGCGGATGGCGCGCATCATGCGGCCCCAGGGCGAGTTCAGCGCGCGCTCCGCCAGCCACAGTATGACGATCAGAACGATTGCGAACAGAACCGCATAGGACAGGCGCACATAGATGCTGGAAAAGACAATCGGGTTGGTGCCGAGCCTGCTGGACAGGTCGAGAAACCAGTCCGCCTGCTGAAGCTGGATCTCGTAGCCCACCGGACGCGGCAGGCCCGAGACGTTCTTGACGCCGCGCGACAGCCATTCCTCGTTGCGCAGCACCGCGATGACGATCTCGGAAATGCCCAGCGTGGCGATGGCGAGGTAGTCGGACCGCAGGCCGAGCGCGATCTTGCCGACCAGCCACGCCGCGCCGGCGGCGAAGATGCCGCCGACCAGCCAGGAGAAGATGACCGGCAGGTTCATGCCGCCCAGATAGCCTGCCCGCGCGGGGTCGAAGCCCTCGATGGCCGCGACCGCCGGGTCGTAGAAAAGGCGGATGACGAAATAGCCGACCACGGCAATGGCGAGCGTCGCGGCGATGCGCGTCTTGCCGGTGGTGCGACCGCGCACGAATACGGCGAGCGCGATCGTGCCGAGAAGCGCCACGAGCGACAGGCCGATGCCCGCGCCGCCTGCCTGCCATGCGCCCGCCACCGGCGGCATGGAGACGATGACGACCGCTAGCCCGCCGAGCGCGGCGAAGCCCATGATGCCGACATTGAACAAGCCGGCATAGCCCCACTGCATGTTCACACCGAGCGCCATGATAGCTGAGATCAGACACAGGTTCAGGATGGTCAGGCTGAGCGTCCAGCTCTGGAACAGGCCGACCGCCACCAGCAGAAGCGCCATCGCGGCGAAAAGAAGAAAGGCGCGTCCGGTCATAGCACCCTCCCCCGGAATATGCCCGTGGGCCGGATCAGCAGGACCAGCACGAGGATGACGAAGGAGACGGCGAACTTGTATTCCGTGGACAACAATTGCACGAGGCCCTCGGGCTGCAAGCCGAGATATTCCAGCACGCGCTTGTAGGCATAGGTCACGGTGACTTCGGAGAAGGCGATGACGAAACCTCCTGCGACCGCGCCCAATGGCTGGCCGATGCCGCCGACAATGGCCGCGGCGAAGATCGGCAGCAGAAGCTGGAAATAGGTGAATGGCCGGAAGCTCTTGTCGAGGCCGTAGAGCACGCCCGCGACAGTCGCCAGCGCCGCAGCGATGATCCATGTCACTGCCACCACGCGATCCGGATTGATGCCGGACAGAAGCGCCAGATCCTCATTGTCGGAGTAGGCGCGCATCGCCTTGCCCATCCGCGTCGATTGCAGGAACCAGAACATCGCCGCGACGACGATCACGGCGACGACGATGGTGATGGCCACCGGCACGCGGATCGCCAGCCCCTCCGCCATCCCCGTATAGTCGCGGAAGCCGCGCACCGTGACGAGGAAGCGTTCGCCATCCGCGAATCGCTGCTCGTCCGGGCCGATGACGAGGCGGACAATGCCGTTCAGCACGAACATGACGCCCACGGAGGCCATGACCATCACGATCGAAGCCGATTTCTGCTTGCGGTAGAAGCGGAAGACCCAGCGGTCGATCAGCAGCGAAACGGCCACCGCCCCCAGAATACCCAGCGGCAAGGCAAGCAGCGCCGTCGGCAACGGGCCGAACGTGGCGCCCATCGAAAGCAGCCACCATGTGACGAGGATGGTGAGCATGGTGCCGAGCGCCATCAGGTCGCCATAGGCGAAATAGGAAAAGCGCAATATGCCGTAGATCAGCGTCACGCCGAGCGCACCGAGCGCGAGCTGTGCGCCATAAGCGAGGCCCGGCACGAAGACGAAATTGGCAAAGACGGTGAGGGCGTTGAGGAAATCAGCCACGTGGACGCCTCCAGCCGAACGCGGCAGGCCATGAAGGGGCGGGCATAGAAGTCGTAGACACGGCTCTCAGCCCCCCAGAAACGAAGCGCGGACTTCCGCGTTGGCAAGAAGCGCCTCGCCCGTATCGGTAAATCGGTTGCGGCCCTGCACGAGCACATAGCCGCGATCCGCGATCTCCAGCGCCTGCCGGGCATTCTGCTCCACCATGAGGATGGCGATTCCGGTGGCAGCGACGTCGAGGATGCGGTCGAACAGTTCGTCCATGACGATCGGCGACACGCCAGCCGTCGGCTCGTCCAGCATCAGCACGCCGGGTTTCGTCATCAGCGCGCGGCCCACGGCCACCTGCTGGCGCTGGCCGCCGGAGAGCTCGCCCGCCGGCTGCCGCCGCTTTTCCTTGAGCACCGGAAACAGGTCATAGACCTGATCCATCGTGTCGGAGAAATCGTCGGCGCGTATATAGGCGCCCATCTCCAGGTTCTCCTGGACGCTCATGGTCACGAAGACGTTGTGTGTCTGCGGCACGAAGCCCATGCCGGCCTTCACCCGGTCCTGCGGGGAGAGCTTCGTGATGTCGCGGCCGCCCAGCGTCACGGCGCCCTCGCGCAGCGACAGCATGCCGAACATGGCCTTCATGGCTGTGGACTTTCCGGCGCCGTTCGGCCCGACGATCACCGCGATCTCGCCCCGGTCGACTTCGATGGTGCAATCGTGAAGGATGTCGGTTCCGCCATAGCCTCCCGTCATGTCACGCCCGGAAAGGAAGCTCATGCGGACGTCCCTGCGCGCTTGCGCTCCGGCCGATGCCGCAGCCCTGTGCCCAGATAGGCTTCGATGACCCGCTCGTCGGACTTCACCTCATCCGCCGTGCCCTCGATCAGCACCCTGCCCTGCGCCATGACGATGACCGGATTGCACAGCCGGGAGATGAAATCCATATCGTGCTCGATCATGCAGAACGTATAGCCGCGTTCCCGGTTGAGGCGCAGTATGGCGTCCGCGATGGTGTTGAGCAGCGTGCGGTTCACGCCGGCGCCCACTTCGTCCAGAAAGACGATCTTGGCGTCCACCATCATGGTGCGGCCAAGTTCCAGAAGCTTCTTCTGGCCGCCGGAAAGGTTGCCCGCCAGTTCCTCGGCGACGTGGGAAAGCTCGAGAAACTCTATCACTTCGTCCGCGCGGCGGCGCACCTCTCCCTCCCGCCCGCGAACGCGCGAAGGGCGCAGCCACACGTCGAGCAGGCTTTCACCGGGCTGTGCGGCTGGCACCGTCATCAGGTTCTCGCGCACGGTGAGCGTCGAGAACTCGTGCGCTATCTGGAAGGTTCGCAGCAGCCCCTTGTGGAACAGTTCATGAGGCGGCAGGCCGGTGATATCCTCGCCATCGAGCCATATCCGGCCCGATGTCGGCTTGTAGTGCCCGGCTATGATGTTGAAGAGCGTGGTCTTTCCAGCGCCATTCGGCCCGATCAGGCCGGTGATGGAGCCTTTCGCGATCTCAAGGCTGACGCCATCGACAGCCCTGATCCCCCCGAAGCTCATGTGCAGATCGTCTACACGGATCATGCGGTTCCCCGGATATGCGGAAAACGGCCCGGAACCCCGCCGGGCCGTCCCCTGTTCGTGCGTCCGAGGCTTAGTGGTACGTAACGGTCACGTAGGCGCCGTCCTTCACCTCGTATTCGCGATAGGAGCCCGCGGCCTCGCCGGGTCCGATCAGCTCGACATTGGTTGCGCCGACATAATCGACATCGCCGCCGTCCTTCACGATCTGGAGGCCGCGGGCGAGATCGCCTGCGAGGATCTTCTCGCCGGGCGCATTGGCCACATCGAGCAGATTATCGCGGATGGCGGTGCGGTCGGCCGAGCCGGCCTTGGCGATGGCAAGCGCGATCAGCGCCGCCGCATCATAGCTCTCGCCGGTATAGGACGACGAGGGGTCGAGGCCGGCAGCGGTGGCCAGCGCGGCGAACTTGTCCATGCCCTCGCCTTCCGCGCCGGGAATGACGCCGATGGTGCCGTTGAGATCGGCGCCGATGGCGTCGATCAGGCTCTGGCCGTACATGCCGTCGCCGAGCGCGAAGCGGTCGAAGGCGCCGGATTCGACGGAGGCGCGGATGATGCCCACGCCGCCCTGATCGACATAACCGAGCACGACGAGGAGGTCGCCGCCGGCTGCGGCCAGCGCGCCGACCTCGGCCGAATAATCGCCCTTGCCGTCCTCATGCGGCGCGTTGATCGTCACCGTGCCACCGGCAGCGGTGTAGGCGGCGGCAAAAGCATCGGAGAAGCCCTTGCCGTAATCATTGTTGGTATAGGTAACGGCGACCGACTTGATGTCCTTGCCGATCAGGATATCGGCGAGAATCTGGCCCTGACGCGCATCGGACGGCGCGGTACGGAAAAAGAAGCCGTTGTCCTGAATGTCGGTCAGCGCCGGCGAGGTCGCGGAAGGCGACACCATTACGAGGCCATTCGGCACGGCCACATTGTTGGCGATGGCGATGGTCACGCCCGAGCAGTCCGCGCCGACGATCGCCGCGACGTTTTCCGCCGAGACGAGACGGTCGGCGGAAGCCTGCGCTGCCGCATTGTCGATGCAGGTGGAATCGGCGCGTACGGAAGTCAGCGTCCCGACGACGCCGCTATCGGTCGCCTCCTTGAGCGCAAGCTCGGCGCTCGCAGCCATGCCGGGTGTGATCGACTCGAGCGGGCCGGTGAAGCCGAGAATGATGCCGATCTTCGTTTCCTGCGCCTGGCCTGCCGTGCCGGCTGCGAGCAGAGCTGCGCCAGCCGCGGCTGCGGCGAAGAAACTGCGGTAGGTGGAACGCATGTGGACTCTCCCATGTTGCCTTGCGTCTTGTCGCTGGCCGCGCTCATGGCGACCCTTGCCCCGCCTGCGGTGATGGCGGGCCCTGGATCAATACAAGACCGCGCTTGGACATTTGTAAAGCGCCGCCCGGCTGGATTCGTGCGCGGGCAAACGACGCTGCGGCAACGGGAATTGCCCTTTGCCACCTCTTTCCGATAAGAGGCTCGCAGACGAAATCGAAGGCGATCATCATGACCAGCACCCGCACAGAGACAGATACATTCGGCCCCATCGAAGTCGCGTCCGACAAATATTGGGGCGCGCAGGCACAGCGATCGCTGGGCAACTTCAAGATCGGCTGGGAAAAGCAGCCGCTGCCGGTGGTGCGGGCGCTCGGCATCGTCAAGCGCGCGGCAGCCGAGGTGAACATGGGCCTCGGCAGGCTCGACCCCAAGGTCGGAGAGGCCATCGTGCAGGCCGCGCAGGAGGTGATCGAGGGCAAGCTCGACGAGCATTTCCCGCTCGTCGTTTGGCAGACCGGCTCGGGCACGCAGTCGAACATGAACGCCAACGAGGTGATTTCGAACCGCGCCATCGAGATACTTGGCGGCGAGTTGGGATCCAAGAAGCCGGTCCATCCGAACGATCACGTCAATATGAGCCAGTCGTCCAACGACACATACCCGACGGCGATGCACATCGCCTGCGCGGAGGAGATCGTGCACCGGCTCATCCCCGCCCTGCAGAAGCTGCGCAATGCGCTGAACGACAAGGCGCAGGCATGGACGAAGATCATCAAGATCGGCCGCACCCATACCCAGGACGCCACACCGCTGACGCTCGGCCAGGAGTTTTCCGGCTACACGCAGCAGGTGGAGAACGGCATCGCCCGCATCGAAAGCACGCTGTCCGGCCTGATGCAGCTTGCGCAGGGCGGCACGGCGGTCGGCACCGGCCTCAACGCGCCGGTCGGCTTCGCCGAGCAGGTGGCGGAGAAGATCGCCCAGATCACGCAGTTGCCCTTCACCTCCGCGCCCAACAAGTTCGAGGCTCTCGCCGCGCATGACGCGATGGTGTTCAGCCACGGCGCGATCAACACCGTCGCAGCCTCGCTGTTCAAGATCGCCAACGACATACGCCTGCTGGGTTCCGGCCCGCGCTCGGGACTGGGCGAGCTGTCCCTGCCGGAGAACGAGCCGGGCTCGTCCATCATGCCGGGCAAGGTCAACCCGACCCAGTGCGAGGCGATGACGCAGGTCTGCGTGCAGGTGTTCGGAAATCACGCCGCGCTGACCTTCGCCGGCAGCCAGGGCCATTTCGAGCTGAACGTCTACAATCCGGTGATGGCTTACAACTTCCTCCAGTCGGTGCGGCTCCTCTCCGACGCCGCCGTGTCCTTCACCGATAATTGCGTGGTCGGCATCGTCGCCCGGGAAGACAATATCCGAGAGTTGCTGAACCGATCGCTGATGCTGGTCACGGCGCTCGCGCCGAAGATCGGCTACGACAACGCCGCGAAGATCGCCAAGACCGCGCACAAGAACGGCACCACGCTGCGCGAGGAGGCGCTTAAGACCGGCCTGGTGACAGGTGAGGAATACGACGCCATCGTGCGCCCGGAGCAGATGACGCAGCCTGGTTGAGGCGGGGGCGAGAGCGACGCTTCACAAATAGTGAACAGTGAGTTGAGAGCAATGTGACTTCGGTAAACGATGATAATCGGATAATTGCGGTCCACTTATCCTATGATTCTGGAGAATTACCGATGTCCACCACGACTCTCGACAACGCCAGGAGCGGCGTAGCATCCTATAGCGGGCCGCTCGCGCTGCTTGCGCGCATCCTGCTTTCCATCATGTTCATCCTTGCGGGTTACGCCAAGCTCACCGGCATTGCCGGGACTTCGGGCTGGTTCGGCAGCCTCGGCATTCCCGCGCCGACCGCCGTGGCGGTCCTCGTCGGCTTGCTGGAATTCTTCGGCGGCCTCGCCATTCTCGTCGGCTACCAGACGCGGCTCGCAGCCATCGCGCTCGCGGTGTTCACGGTCGCCGCATCGCTGGTCGCGCATCTGGATTTTTCCGACCAGATGCAAATGCTGATGTTCCAGAAGAACATGGCAATTACCGGCGGCTTCCTCGCGCTGGCCGCGTTCGGGGCCGGGGCGCTTTCGATCGACGGCCGCCGCGCGCGCTGAGATACGCTTTCAGGCAAAATGGAAAGGCCCGGCCAGCGCCGGGCTTTTTTATTCAGGCCGCGGAAGCGGGAATGAGCGCGGCCATCGCCTCTATGTCGCGCAAGGTCACGGCATCGCGGTCCGTCCGCTCCCTTTTCGCGGCGACGAGACATGCCTGCGAGCGCAGGATGACGCCATCCTCCAGCACCTTGAGGTGATTGGCGCGCAAGGTCGAGCCGGTGGTCGTTATGTCCACGATCACATCCGCCGAGCCGGCAGCGGGCGCGCCTTCGGTGGCGCCGAGGCTCTCGACGATGCGGTAGACCTGTATACCGTGCTTGCCGGAAAAGAACTGCTGGGTGAGCCGCCAGTATTTCGTGGCGATGCGCAGCCGGCGGCCATGACGCTGGCGGAAATCCGCCGCTACGTCGTCCAGATCGGCCATCGTCTCGACGTCGAGCCAGATATCGGGAACGGCGACCACCACATCGGCATGGCCGAAGCCGAGACGCGCCGAAATCCGCGTGCGCACCTCCCAGTCGGGAATCGTTTCGCGCAGCAAATCCTCGCCGGTAACGCCCAGATCCACCGTGCCCTGTCCAAGCTCGCGCGCGATCTCCGACGCCGACAAGAACATGACCTCGATGTCGGAACGCCCCTCCACGGTGGCCCGGTAGCGCCGGGAATCCTCCGGCTGGACGATGACAAGACCCATCGCGGCCAGCCGCTCCAGCGTCTGGTCCTTGAGCCGCCCCTTGGACGGTATGGCGAGCGTCACGCTCATTTCGCATCTCCCCGCGCGTCGGCCACCCGGTCGAGCCACACGGAAAAGCCGACCCCTGGGATGGGCTGCCTCGCGCCGAGCAGCGTCAGCAGGCGGTCATAGCGTCCGCCGCCGGCCAGCGGACGCACCGAGCCCGGCAGGGCGATCTCGAAGACGAGGCCGGTATAATAGTCCAGCGGACGGCCGAAACCGGCATCGTAGGCAACCGCCGCCATGTCGAGGCCGTGGCCGCGCAACGCGTCCACACGCGCGGCGAAGCGCGCAAAGGCTGGCGAGAGCGACAGGCCGGCATCTTTGGCGAATGCATCGAGCGCATCGCGCGCATCGCCAAGCGGGGCGCGGATGGCGAGGAACCGCCTCAGCGCGGCCATCGCCTCGTCCGAAAGGCGCACCGAGCGCAGGTCGGATTTCTCGATCAGGCGCCGCGCGATCTCGTCCGGCGCGCGGCCGGCGCTGGCGGACAATCCGGCCTCGGCCATGCGCTCCGCGATGTGCGCGGCCAGCGGCGCGGGCTGCCCGGCTGCAACCAGCGAGGCGGCAGGCTCGTCCAGGGCTCCGTTGCGCGGCGGGTTGGCAAGGTCCGCCAAGGCAGCGGCCAGTGCCTCCTGAGAACCGAAGGCGCGCGCCAGCCGCTTCTGCCAGCCGCGAGGCAGGCCGAGAGCGGCCAGCACCGCCTCGAAAATCGACTGGTCCCCGAGCGTCACGTCAAGCCGCGCTCCCGGCAGCAGGCGCGCCAGCAGCGCATAAGCATCCGCGACGGAGCGCGCGTCGGCGGCTGCGATGTCCGCCTCGCCCAGATCCTCGATGCCCGCCTGGAAGAACTCGTTGCCGCCTTCGCGGCGCTGCCGGAACACCTCGCCCAGATAGGAATAGCGGCGCGGCGTGGAAGCGCGGCTTTCGATATGATCGAGGCAGACGGGAATGGTGAATTCCGGCCGCAGGCACAGGCTCTCGCCCGTCTCGCTCTCCGTCAGGAAGATGCGGCGGCGCAAATCCTCGCCCGCCATGTCGAGGAACGGATCGGCAGGCTGGATGATCGGCACGTCGATCAGATGCGTCCCGCGCTCCGCGAACAACGCAAGGATTTCAGACGCGAATGACGGGTGGCGGAGCGTCATGGGCAAATGTCTGCCGGCAGGCCGGAAGCTGTGCTCATTGCCCGCCCCGTTCCGCGGCCTGCTGCGACAGCACGCGGCGGACCGCGTCGACCAGCTCGCTTTCCGGCACGGAAAACTGCGCCGGGCGCGCCTCGCGCCACGCTGCGTTGTCCTCGATCTCGGCGGAAAGCCGCGCGCCTTCGACGAGGTCCTTGATCTGCACCTCGCCCTTCTCGCGCTCATCACCGCCCTGGATGACCACGCAGGGGCTGCCGCGACGGTCGGCATATTTCATCTGCGCCTTCATGCCGGCACCGCCGAGATACATTTCGGCGCGGATGCCGGCCTGCCGAAGCGCGGCGACCATCTTCTGGTAGCGGCCAAGGCTTTCCGTATCCTTGTCCATGACCAGCACGACGACCGGCGCGACGATTTCGGTGTTTTCCAGCTTGCCGAGGTTCTTCAGCGCGGCGGTCAGCCGCGAGACGCCGATGGAAAAGCCCGTGGCCGGCACCGGCTCGCCCCGGAAGCGCGACACCAGCCCATCATAGCGCCCGCCACCGGCGACGGAGCCGAAGCGCACCGTCTCGCCCTGCTCGTTGACCACCGGGAACGTCAGCTCGGCCTCATAGACCGGGCCGGTGTAGTATTCGAGGCCGCGCACGACGGAGGGGTCTATGCGGATTCGATCAGGACCATAACCAGCGGCTTCCACCAATTGCCAAATTTCTTTGAGCTCAAAGACGCCCTCTGCACCACGCTTTGAATCTTTGAAGCTCTGAAAAAGCGTGTCGAGGACTGCGCCCCTTACTGCTTTCTCCTTGTCGATTGTAACGCCTTCAATGGGATCCTTAACTAGCGGGTGTTCCTTGAGTGCTTGCTCTGCCATCTGCAAAAGACTGATAAAATCGAGAAGCTGATCGATCTGCCCCTCATCCAGCCCGGCGCCCCTGGTGAAATCGCCGCTCTCGTCCAACCGGCCCTTGCCGAGAAGCTGGCGAACGCCATCCGGGCCGAACTTGTCGAGCTTGTCGATGGCGCGCAGTACCGTGAGCCGGCGGCCGGCATTCTCGTCGCCGCCCAGCCCTATGGCCTCCAGCACGCCGTCCAGCACCTTGCGGTTGTTGACGCGGATCACGTAGTCGCCGCGCCTGATGCCCACCGCCTCCAGCGTGTCGGCCATCATCATGGCCATCTCGGCGTCCGCCGCCACGCCCGGCGTGCCGACGATGTCGGCATCGAACTGCATGAACTGGCGGAAGCGGCCCGGCCCCGGCTTCTCGTTGCGGAACACCCAGCCGGAGCGGTAGCTGCGGTAGGGCTTCGGCAATTGCTCGAAATTCTCCGCCACGAAGCGGGCGAGCGGCGCGGTGAGGTCGTAGCGCAGCGACAGCCATTGCTCATCGTCGTCCTGGAACGAGAACACGCCCTCATTGGGCCGGTCCTGGTCCGGCAGGAATTTGCCGAGCGCGTCGGTATATTCGATCAGCGGCTGCTCGACCGGCTCGAAGCCATAAAGCTCGTAGATCTCGCGGATACGGCGCGTCATCGCGTCCACGGCGCGAATATCGGCTGCATGACGGTCGACGAAGCCGCGCGGGAGCCTCGCCTTCATCCTGTCCGCCTTGTCAGCCATGTCGAATTCCGATCTTTCCTGCGGGAAAACAGCCCATTCGCGGGCGCGGCTGTCCTAACCGATGGAAGCTGGAGCGGCAAGGGCGGGTGAGGCGGCGCGGGCTCCCCTACCCCGGCCGCAGGAAAGCCATTCGTTCCCGCTCCACCGCCTCGCGGCAGATGCAGCCCTCTATATGGTCGTTGACCATGCCCATAGCCTGCATGAAGGCATAGACCGTGGTGGGGCCGACGAAGGTCCAACCCATCTTCTTCAGCTCCTTCGAGAGGCGGGTGGAAACCTCCGTCTTGCCCAGCGTCCTCAGCGTGGCGAAATCGAGCGTTGCCGGACGGTCGCCAGCCTGCGGCTCGAAAGACCAGAAATAGGCCGCGAGCGAGCCGTGACGGTCGCGCAGCTCCACCGCGCGGCGGGCATTGTTGAACACCGAGGCGATCTTGGCGCGGTGGCGGATGATGCCGGCATCCTGCAACAATTCCTCGACGCGCTCCCCACCCTCGCCCGCCAGCCGGTCGAAATCGAAGCCGTGGAAGGCGGCGCGGAAATTCTCGCGCTTGCGCAATATGGTGAGCCAGGACAGGCCCGACTGGAAACCTTCCAGGCACAATTTCTCGAAAAGCCGGCGGTCGTCCCTGACCGGGCGGCCCCATTCCTCGTCGTGATAGCGCATATATTCGGGAAGGTTGCCGTGCCAGAAGCAGCGCAACGCGCCATCCTCGCCCCGGACAAGGCCGCTTGCGTCGGTCATGGTGTCTCTCCGTGCTTAACCCGGCCTTTACCAGATTCCTGAACCCGCCGGTAACCACACCGGAATCTTTCCTGACAATTCCGCATTTTACTTAAATTGATTCACCATTCGGTGGCGGAGCCGGCGGACAATCGGCAGCGAACGGGGCATCCATGAAGCCCCGGCATCGCGTCATGTAAAGAGTCCGCCGATGATGAAAGCCACCCGTTTCCTGTCCGCCGCTGCAATCGCGGCGGCGCTCGCTTTTCCCGCCGCGGCGCAGAGCCGCTACGTCGACACGCCGCCGCTGGTGGTGAGCCCCGATCTCTCGGCCCCGTGGGTGATGCAGTTGCAGCGCGCGCCCCTCGGCAAGCGCCAGCAGCGGCAGGCGAGCCAGGCGCTGCCCGGCGTTTCCGTCGCGCCCGCGCCGGGCCTGCGCAGGTCGGAGCCGCGCAGGGATACGCGCGAGCGGGACTACCGCGCCGTGCAACGGCAGGCCCAGCCCGACCGCGCCATCCGCACAGCGGCGGTGGCGGCAGGCAGCGCACGTGCCGCGAAGCCGCAGATCGACCCGAGATACCTGCCGCAGGAAGTCGCCTATGACGGTCCGCACAAAGCGGGCACTATCGTCATCGACACCACGCAGAACTTTCTTTTCCTCGTGGGGAACGATGGCAAGGCGCGCCGCTACGGCGTTGGCACCGGCAAGCCGGGCTTCGAATGGGCCGGCACGCACAAGGTGACGGCGAAGAAGGAATGGCCGGACTGGCGCCCGCCGGCGGAAATGATCGCGCGCGAAAAGAAGAAGGGTCGCATCCTGCCCGCGTTGATGACGGGCGGCCCCGCCAACCCGCTCGGCGCGCGCGCGCTTTACCTCGGCTCGACGCTTTACCGCATACACGGCACCAACCAGCCCGAGACGATCGGCCGGGCGGTGTCGTCGGGCTGCATCCGCATGCGCAACGAGGACGTGATCGATCTCTATGAGCGCGTGCCAGTGGGGGCGACGGTGATCGTCATCTGATCCCGGAGAGGGGATAGCGGCCCCAGGGGACGGAGAGCCGCTCAAGAGGGCAGTGCGACGCAAATCGCACTGCCCTTTTTGCGTTTCATCCTCTATGGAGACGCCAGCAAGACAAAGCGGGATGATCGAGCGATGGACGATACGCGATATCTGAAGGGCGCGCCGGTTGCGGCGCGCATCATCGAGCAGGTGCGGAAGGACGCGGAGGAGGCGAAGGCGGCGGGCTGGGAGCCCAACCTCGTCTCCATCACAGTGGGCGACACCGACGCGGTCGACGTCTATGTGCGCAACCAGCGCCGCAACGCCGAGAAGGCCGGCATCGGCTTCATCGAACGGCGCTTTCCCGAAAGCGTGACGGCCGGCGAGCTCGAAGCGGCCATTTCCGGCATGAACGCCGACCCGCGCGTGACCGGCATCATCATCCAGCGCCCGGTGCCGCAGCATATCTCGATCAAGGCGCTGCAGGCCGCCGTGCACCCGCTGAAGGACGTGGAGGGCATGCATCCGGCCTCCATCGGCAACATCGTCTACAACCAACTCGACCTCGCGCCCTGCACGGCTGCGGCTTCAGTGGAACTGCTCAAGGCGACCGGGCTGAAGCTCGAGGGGCTGGAGGCCGTCGTGGTCGGCCATTCGGAGATCGTCGGCAAGCCCATCGCCTTCCTCCTGATGAGCGAAGGCGCGACCGTGACCGTCTGCCACCACATGACGCGCTCGGTGCCCGCCCACGCGCGCCGTGCCGACGCGCTGTTCGTCGCCGTCGGCAAGCCGCGCCTCATCAAGGCCGACATGGTGAAGCCGGGCGCGGCGGTCATCGACATCGGCATCAATACGGAGATCGGGCCGGACGGCTCGCAGAAGATCGTCGGCGACGTGGATACCGAGAGCGTGAAGGAGGTTGCCTCCTGGATCACGCCGGTTCCGGGCGGTGTCGGGCCAGTCACGGTCGCCATATTGCTGCGCAATACGATGGTGGCGCTCAAGCGCCAGCGCGAGCTTTACGAATCAACCTATATCGCAGACCAGAACGCGCCGGTGCGCAAGGCGGGCTAGGCAGATTCGGCCGCAACGCCCGCCTATTCGGCGGCTTCCATCGCTGCCGCTTGTTCCGGCAGGCCCTCGGGCCTCGGCCCGCCCCACGCCCAGTCGAGCAGCCTGACCGTATGCACCACGGTCAGTTCCGAACCGGAAGCGAGCTGCGTGATGCAGCCGATATTGCCGGTGGCGACGATCGACGCCCCGGTGGCGCGGATATTCTTCAGCTTGCGGTCGCGCAGGCGGGCCGAAATCTCCGGCTGCATGATGTTGTATGTCCCGGCTGAGCCGCAGCAGAGATGCCCCTCACGCGGCTCCACCACCGTGAAGCCGGCCCTGGCCAGAAGCTCCCTGGGCTGGCGCATGATCTTCTGGCCGTGCTGCATGGAACAGGCTGAATGATAGGCCACCGTCACGCCGCCCCGGTTGACCGGCGGGGGCAGGTCAAGGCCGGCAAGATATTCCGTCACGTCCTTCGCCAGCGCCGAAACGCGCGCCGCCCTGTCCGCATAGGCCGGATCGAGGCGCAGCATGAAGCCGTAATCCTTGATCGTCGTGCCGCAGCCCGACGCCGTGATGACGATTGCATCCAGTCCGCCGGCCTCGATTTCCGCCGTCCACGCATCGACGTTGCGCCGCGCGTCGGCCAGCGCCTGTTCCTCGCGGCCCATATGATGCACCAGCGCGCCGCAGCAGCCCTCACCCCTGGGTACCACCACCTCGACGCCGACACGGTTGAGCAGGCGCACGGTCGCTTCATTGATGCCCGGCTCCAGCACGGATTGCGCGCAGCCGGTAAGCAGCGCCACGCGGCCGCGGCGAATGGCCTGCGGTGCATGGACGGCGGGTTGAGACATGGGGGACGCTGCGGGCACCACCGCCGGCGCGAGCTTCAGCATGGCCGCGAGCGGCCTGAGCGGACGGACGCGCTCGAACATGCCCGCGAAAGGCCGGCCCAGCCCTGCCAGCCGCAGCGCCACGCGGAATCTTGACGGGTGGGGCAGCACGGCGGCCAGCACCGCGCGGATCGCGCGGTCCAGAAACGGCCTTCTGTAGGTTTTCTCGATATGGGCGCGGGCGTGATCGACCAGATGCATATAGTTCACGCCCGAGGGGCATGTGCTCATGCAGGACAGGCAGGAGAGGCAGCGATCGATATGGGTGACGATCTCCTCGTCGGCAGGGCGCCCGTTCTCCAGCATGTCCTTGATGAGATAGATGCGCCCACGCGGGCTGTCGAGCTCGTTGCCAAGTGTCACATAGGTCGGGCAAGTGGCGGTGCAGAAGCCGCAATGCACGCATTTGCGCAATATCTGCTCTGCTTCCGCCACATGCGGATCGGCAAGCTGGGCTTGCGAGAACGAGGTCTGCATGAAGGGCTAGAGCATCCAGCTTTGAGGGTTGCGGATCGGCTCGCCGCGCGCCACCGCCTGAAGCCCGACGATGCAGCGGACGATGACCCAGACGGCCACGGCCAGGCCCAGCAGGAAGCCGATGGCGATCACCGACAGCAGCAGCGAGACGAACGCGCCCAGCAGGGCGATCCAGAACGTGCGGATCAGCCATGTGTAGTGGGTTTCCACCCACCCGCCAGCCTTGCCGCGATTGATATAGGCCATCACGATCCCGATGAGGGCGCTGATGCCGATCACGAAGCCCACGAGATAGAGGACATAAATCACCTTGACGTTGAGCGGGCCGGGATCGAGCCAGCGGTCGGTCGTGCGCGGGGTCGGCGGGGTATTGGCATCGGTCATGTCACGTCTCCCTCTCTCCGGGTTCATTCATGGACGACACCGCTTCTATCATGGATCGCGCCTCAACCCATCCGTCCGGGATTGAGGATGCCCTTCGGATCGAACCCGGCCTTGAGCCGCGCAGAAAGGGCCACGAGCGCCGCCGGCTGCGGCTGGAACACCGGAACGGACGCACGGATGGAGGCGGCTGCGCGCACCAGAGTCGCATGGCCGCCGCCGAAATGCGCGATCAGTCCGCGCAGGAGTTCGGCTTCCGGCTCTGCCTCCATGCGCAGCCAGATCAGCCCGCCCTGCCAGTCGTAGAAGGCGTCCACCGCTGCGCGCATCCTCAGCGCCATGACCATTTTGTGCCCTTCGGACGGCGTCATGGAGACGCGCCAGACCGCGCGCTGCGTGCCGTCGGCGAAGGGGATGCAGTCTCGCACCTCGCGCCAGAGCTGTCGCGATTGGCCGGCATCGAGGCGCTCCGCCGCAGCCAGCGGACCGAGCAGCTTCGCCACGAGATCGAAGCGGTATTCCACGGAAGGTCCGAAACCTTCGAGCCGCAGCAGAGTGGAGCCCCTGCCCTTCAGCGCGCCGCCAAGCACGCGGCCGGTGACGCTCTCCGGGAGGTGGGCCGCGCCCGCCACCTCGCCGCTCGACCCCATCGCCAGCGACATGGCATGGACGGCCTGCTCCTCCGTCAGCCCGCGCAGCACCAGCGTGGATTCGGTTTCGGCGGCGGGCAGCACCTTGAAGGTCACGTCCGTGACGGCGGCGAGCGTGCCCCATGAGCCGGCCATCGCCTTCGATAGGTCGTAGCCGGTCACGTTCTTCACCACGCGGCCGCCGGCCTTGAATGCTTCGCCGCGACCGGAAACGGCATTGATGCCGAGGATATGGTCGCGCGCGGCACCCGCCTTGATGCGGCGCGGGCCGGCAAGGTTCGCCGCCAGCACACCGCCTATCGTGCCCTTCCTTGCCTCGGGCCCAGCCTCGCCACCGAGCAGCGGGCCGTAATCCATCGGCTCGAACGCCAGCTCCTGCCCGCGCGACGCGGCCAGTTCCTCGATCTCCGAAAGCGGGGTTCCGGCGCGCGCGGACAACACCAGTTCCTCCGGCTCGTAGAGCGTGATGCCGGTCAGGCGGGACAGGTCGAGCGCATGTTCCGTCTGTGCCGGGCGGCCTATGCCGCGCTTGGAGCCGTGACCGATAATCTCCAGCGGCGTCTCCTCGGAGACAGCCCAGGCGACTGCATCGCGCACATCGTCCGGCGTGGCGGGGGTAAAGGTGGTCATGCGGCGGCAAGCCGGAGGGGGATGTGAAGAATAGCCATTATTTCGAGATCAGTCCCATTCCTCAAAACCTCGGAATGTCCGGGAACGGCATCTGGCCGCGATGGATGTGCATGCGGCCAAGCTCGGCGCAGCGGCGCAGCTGCGGGAAGACCTTGCCGGGGTTGAGCAGATGGCCGGGATCGAAGGCGCACTTGACCCGCATCTGCTGGTCCAGATCGCTCTCGTTGAACATTTCCGGCATCAGATCGCGCTTTTCGACGCCGACGCCGTGCTCTCCGGTCAGCACGCCGCCGACCTCGACGCAGAGGCGCAATATGTCCGCTCCGAACGCTTCAGCTCGCTCCAGCTCGCCGGGCAGATTGGCGTCGTAGAGAATGAGCGGATGCAGGTTGCCGTCGCCCGCATGGAATACATTCGCGACGCGCAGCCCGTATTTCTCCGACAATTCCCGCATGCCCGCCAGCACGCGGGGCAATTCCTTGCGGGGAATGGTGCCATCCATGCAGTAATAGTCTGGCGAGATGCGGCCCACCGCCGGAAAGGCTGCCTTGCGTCCGGCCCAGAATGAAGCCCGTTCCTGCTCGCTGGCCGAGACACGGCAGGTGGTGGAGCCGTTCTTGGCGGCGATGGCTTCCACGGCTGAAATCAGGTGATCGACCTCCGCGCCCGGCCCATCGAGCTCGACGATCAGCAGCGCCTCGCATTCGAGCGGATAGCCGGCATGGACGAAATCCTCCGCCGCATGGATCGCGGGACGATCCATCATCTCCATGCCGCCGGGGATGATGCCGGCGCCGATGATGTCGGCCACACATTGCCCCGCCTGCTCGCTGGAGGGAAAGCCGAGCAGCACCGCGCGCGCCGTCTCCGGCTTCTTCAATATGCGCACCGTCACTTCGGTGACGACGCCGAGCAGCCCTTCGGATCCGGTCACGATGCCGAGCAAATCGTAGCCTTCGGCGTCGAGATGCCTGCCGCCGAGGCGCACCACCTCGCCATTCATCAGCACCACCTCGATGCCCAGCACATTGTTGGCGGTCAGGCCGTATTTCAGGCAGTGCACGCCGCCGGAATTCTCAGCGACGTTGCCGCCGATGGAGCAGGCTATCTGCGAGGACGGATCGGGCGCGTAGTAGAAGCCCTCCTGCTCGACGGCGTGGGTGATGCCGAGATTGGTGACGCCCGGCTGCGCGGTGACGCAGCGGTTTGCGTAGTCGATGTCCAGGATGCGGTTGAAGCGGCTCATCACCAGCAGCACCGCGTCTTCCAGAGGCAGCGCGCCGCCGGAAAGCGATGTGCCGGAGCCGCGCGGCACGACGCGGATATCGCGGTCGCTGCAATATTTGAGGATGCGCGACACCTGCGCTACGGTTTCGGGCAGCACGACGACGAGCGGAAGCTGGCGATAGGCGGTCAGCCCGTCGCTCTCGAAGGCCCGCATGCGGTTGGGCTGGTCCACGACACCCTCGCCCGGCACGATGATGCGCATGTCGGCGACAATCTCGTCGCGGCGGGCTAGCGTCGCCCTGTCGGGCGCTGGCATGACGATTGCGGACATGATCATTCCCAAGTGGTCAAAACTCTTTACCGGTTGCAGAAGGCGCCGGCAATAGCGTTCGCCAACATGCCTTGGGCCATCCCATCCGCGGCCGTTCGCGGATAATAAATTTGACCGCATATGCCGGAGGCGGCTATTGTCCCGCATCCACGGACGGGCCTCCGGTGAACGAAATATTCTCCCCCATCGACCATTCGCGTACAGCCGACGACGTGATCGGGCAGGTCGAGATGCTGATCCTCGAAGGCGTGGTGCGGCCCGGCGACCGGCTGCCGGGCGAGCGCGAGCTTGCGCGGCAGTTCGACGTGTCGCGCCCGATCGTGCGCGACGCGCTGAAGGTGCTGGAGGCGCGCGGGCTGGTCGTCACGCGGCCGGGCGGCGGCACGCATGTGGCCGACGTGATCGGCGAGGTGTTCGCGCCGCCGGTGATGGACCTGATCGCGCAAAACCGGAAGGCGGCGGCGGACTATCTGGAATATCGCCGCGAGGTTGAAGGCATCGCCGCCGAACTGGCCGCACGGCGCGCCACCGAGCATGACCGGGCGCTGCTCGCCGGCATCATGCGGCGCATGGAGGCCGCCAACGCTGGCGGGAATTTCGACGAGGAAGTGGCCATCGACGTCGAGTTCCACAATGCGGTGGGCGAATGCGCGCACAATATCGTGCTGCTGCATACGCTGCGCTCCTGCTACCGGCTGCTGGCGGACGGCGTGTTCCTCAGCCGCACGCTGATCTATCGGCAGCCTTCGGCGCAGGATGTCCTGCTTTCGCAGCACCGCGCGATCTATGAGGCGATCATCGCCGCGAACCCGGACACGGCGCGGCAGGCGGCGCGCGACCATATCGACTATGTAGAGCGCGCCATGAACGAGGCGGAGCGCAGCGGGGAATGGCAGCGCGTCTCCCGCCTGCGGCTGACGCAGCGGGGCGGCGGGCAAGGCTATCAGGACTAGGGCAGCGGCGGGACCGATGGGCAAGACACTCAATATCGAGGATCTGAAACGCATCGCAAAACGGCGCGTGCCGCGCATGTTCTTCGACTACGCCGATTCCGGCGCATGGACAGAAGGCACCTACCGCGCGAACGAGGAGGATTTCGCCAGGATCAAGCTTCGCCAGCGCGTGCTGGTGGACATGACCGACCGCTCGCTGGCAAGCACGATGGTGGGCGAGACGGTATCCATGCCAGTCGCGCTGGCGCCCACGGGGCTGACGGGCATGCAGCACGCCGACGGAGAGATGCTGGCGGCACAGGCGGCGGAGGAAGCGGGCGTGCCCTTCACGCTCTCCACCATGAGCATCTGCTCCATCGAGGACGTGGCCTCGGTGACGAAGAAACCGTTCTGGTTCCAGCTCTACGTGATGCGCGACCGCGACTTCGTGCGTCGGCTGATCCAGCGGGCGAAGGACGCGAAATGCTCCGCGCTGGTGCTGACGCTCGACCTACAAATCCTTGGCCAGCGGCACAAGGACATACGCAACGGCCTTTCGACGCCGCCGAAATTCACGCCCAGCCATATCTGGCAGGTTGCGACCCGGCCGCGCTGGTGCATGGGCATGCTGGGCACCAGCCGCCGGACCTTCCGCAACATCGCGGGCCACGCCAGGGACGTGACCGATCTCTCCTCGCTTTCCGCATGGACCGCCGAGCAGTTCGACCCGCGCCTGTCATGGAAGGATGTCGAATGGATCAAGGAGCAATGGAGCGGCAAGCTGATCCTCAAGGGCATACTCGACCGCGAGGATGCCCTGATGGCCGCCAAAACCGGCGCCGACGCCATCATCGTCTCGAATCATGGCGGGCGCCAGCTCGACGGTGCGCCATCTTCGATTTCGGTCCTGCCGGAAATCGCGGAGGCCGTCGGCGACCGAATCGAGGTGCTTTTCGACGGCGGTATACGATCCGGTCAGGATGTTTTGAAAGCATTGTGCCTCGGTGCGAAAGGCACTTTCATCGGACGCCCGTTCCTTTATGGTCTCGGTGCCTTCGGCAAGCCGGGTGTGAGTCTGGCGCTGGACATCATTCGCAGGGAACTCGACACGACCATGGCCCTTTGCGGCAAGCGCGACATACGCGATGCTGGACCGGATTTGCTGTACCGGCCACATCGGAGCAGCCAAGCCTTCAATGACTGAAACCGTCGACCTGACCGGCGCGCGCGCACCGGACGGCATGCGGCTCTATGCCATCGGCGACGTGCACGGACGGCTCGACCTGCTCCAGCGGATGCATGACGCCATCGACAGCGAGATCGCCCGCGACCGGCCCGATGACTGGCGCATCATCCATCTTGGCGACTATTGCGACCGGGGACCGCAGACACGCGGGGTGCTCGACTTCATCATCGGGCGGCAAGCCGTCGACAACCGTGTGCTGTCGCTGCGCGGCAACCACGATGACGGAATGCTGAACTTCCTCAACGACAAGGGCGAGCAGCGGATCTTCACCCAGCATGGAGGCGACGCGACAGCGCGCTCTTACGGCGTGGAGGCGGATTTCGCGTCGGAGGCATCGATCCGGGTGGTGCGCGCGGTGCTGCGGTCAGCCGTTCCGCAAAGCCACAAGGATTTTCTGGATTCCCTGCCGCTGAACGCCGTGTTCGGCGATTTCTTCTTCGTCCACGCCGGCATCAGGCCGGGCATCCCGCTAAACATGCAGGACCCGGCTGACATGATGTGGATACGCGGCGAGTTCCACAACCACACCGGTCTGTACGAAAAGGTGATCGTGCACGGCCACACCCCGCAGAACGACGTGGAGTTCCGCCCGAACCGCGTCAATCTCGACACGAGGGCACCCTTGTCCGGGGTATTGAGCTGTCTCAGGGTGGATGGCGCAGAGAAGCGCCTGCTTACGATCAGCGAATCGAAGCCGTGATGCCGTAGCCATCGTTGGGGGCGCGGTCGGACGCACCGGCGGCGATACCGAGCGCGCCCATTGCCACTGCGGATATCATGAGGAACGAAAGAACTGCCGCTTTCATCTTGTCCAACTTCGCCATTCTGGATGACCATCAATGCCTGAACGTAGCAGGCGTTCCCATATACAGGGTTAACGGAACCGCCTGAGCTTCGAGTTCGCGACCGGCTGCCTCATTTTTTGGCGCGGCCGATACGTCGGCTCCTTGTTTCGGGGCGATGCTCTAGTCCCGCATCACGGACGAATCCAGCCGGCCCCGACCGCCTTCCAGCGCATTTTCTCCGACGTGCCAAAAATGCAACGCCGCAGGCAGTGCCCACGAATTATTCAGATGAGGGATACCCACGCCCGGGCGATGGCCTGCCCCGCCGCGTCGGCGGCAGCACCGTGCCGGCGGGCCTCAAGGGGGTGCCGCTCCGGCCAGCCCGGCTGGCTCCCGGCGAGTTCATCCGCAAACAGCCCGTTCCACGCACGAACCAGATTCCGGTCGGCCTCGAAATGGAATTGCAGGCCATAGGCGGCGCGGCCGACGCGGAAGGCCTGATTATGCGCGACGAGATTGCCGGCAAGCCGTGTCGCCCCGCGCGGCAAGGTGAAGGTGTCGTCATGCCACTGGAAGATCGGGAAACGCCGCGGCACGGCGCGGAACAACGGATCTGCCGCGCCTTCCTCCGTCAGTTCCACCTCCTGCCAGGCGAACTCGCTGGCACCACCGATGATGTTCTGCCCGCCATAGGCGCGGGCGAGCAACTGGCTGCCCAGGCAGACGCCCAGCACGGCGCGGCCGGAATCGCCGAAATCACGCATCATGCCGCAAAGGCGTGGAAGCCAGGGGCTTTCATCGTCGGCAAGCGCGTTCTGCCCGCCGCCGAGTACGACCAGCCCGTCATAAATGTCGGCGGACGACGGGAGAGCCATGCCTTCGAAGGCGCGGATCGAAGTGATATCCGCGCCTGCCTCCTCCAGCGCGACCGCGATCTGGCCGAGGCCGGTTCCGTGATAATTTTCCACGATGAGGACACGCATCGTACACCGAAAACGGGTGGTTTCACTGGCCGAGCGATAGCATGACGATACGGATTTCAGGAATGCAGGAATGACGCAGCCATTGCAGAACAGGGTCGATCCATTCGGCGCGATCCATACCGTCGCGGCGCGCGGCATGTTCACCGGCAATCGTGGCGTGATCCACGATCCCGATACGAGAACGCTGCTTTCCCGCCGCTGGACAACCAAGGCGTGGATCGCCTGCGCCTGCAACTTTCGCGGGCGAAAGCGCGAGGTGATGGGGCGCAACGCGCGCTCCGGTGCTGCAGGCTGGACGGAACTTTTCTTTCTCGACGAGCCGACCGCTCTGGCGGCGGGCCACCGCCCCTGCTTCTTCTGCCGCCGGCAGCGGGCGGCGGATTTTCTCAGGCGGTTTGGCGACATATTCGGCATCGCCGCGCCGAAAGTGGCGGAAATGGACACGAGGCTTCATGCGGAACGGCTTGCCTCAGGCGGAAAGCCGCGCTCGGTCCCTCACGCGGAGATCGGCGCCCTGCCCGACGGCGCCATGATCGCGCTGAACGATGCGGCCTATGCGGTTCGGGCAGGCATGGCGCACGGCTGGAGCTTTCAGGGCTATGGCGCGGCACGCGCGATTGCCGAGCTTCCCGATGGCGATTGGCGGTTGCTCACGCCGCCGGCCACGCTGGCCGTCCTCGCCGCAGGCTACCGGCCCGAATGGCATCCGAGCGCGGGGCGGGCGGCAGTTTCGACCGGACGGTAATCCTGCTATGTTCACGAAGCGGCGAGGAGGTGTCGGGATGTCCGAATGCGTGACGATCTGGACCTATGACTGGGTACCCGAAGGCCCTCGCGGCTTTGTCCGGGACATAAGGCTGAGGTGGGCGTGCGAGGAAGCCGGGTTCGACTATTCCGTGCGAACGGTCCCTTTCGACGACCGGGGGCCGGCTCATTTGGCGCGCCAGCCTTTCGGTCAGGTTCCATTCCTGAGCGATGGCGAGCTTGAGATATTCGAGAGCGGAGCAGGGCTGCTGCATCTCGCCCGAAAAAGCGAGAAGCTCATGCCGCGCGATCCGGTCGGAGAGGCCCAAACCCTGCAATGGACAGTTTCCGCTCTCAACTCGATGGAGATGGTTACGGTGCCCTGGTGGTTCCTGGAGGTGACCGGCGCGCAGGAGAACGGTCTTTCCGGCTGGCTGAAAAGCCGTCTCGACCATCTGGAAAGCGTACTGAAGGAGCGGGAATGGCTGGCCGCAGACCGCTTCACCGTTGCGGACCTGCTAATGGCCGACGTTCTCCGCGTGGCAAGAGTTCGCTCTTTCGGAGATCGTCCCGCGACGGAATCCTATGTGACGCGCATCATGGAGCGTCCCTCGTTCAAGAAGGCCCGCGCCGACCAGATGGCGCACTTCGCCGCAGCCGACGACATGCGCCCGCAGCCTTGAAAGCATGTCACGCCGCAGTCTTGCCTTAGCGACGCGGCAATGAACGCGCGCCGCTTGACCGCGGCCCCTCCCTGCCGCATCACACCGCCATGCGGGCGAACTACAGGATGCAGCGGCTTTTCGTGACGGCGGACCTAGCGTCAGGCCGATCCATTGAGGCCGACCGCGATCAGAGCCACTATCTCGCCAATGTGCTGCGGATGACGCCCGGGGCGGAATTGCTGCTTTTCAACGGCCGCGACGGCGAATGGCTTGCAAGAATAGAGGCGGTCGCGAAGAAAGCCGTCCAGCTCCTGCCGGTGGAGCGGACACGACCGCAACCGCCGCTCCCCGATCTCGTCTATGCCTTCGCACCGATCAAGGCCGGGCGGCTGGACTATCTCGTGCAGAAGGCGGTGGAGATGGGCGCCGGCCTCCTCCAGCCCGTCATCACGCAGCACACACAGATGGGCAGGATCGGCATCGAGCGCCTGCAAGCCAACGCGCTGGAGGCGGCGGAGCAATGCGGCATCCTTGCCGTGCCGCCCGTGCGCGAGGCGGTCAAGCTGGACCGGCTGCTTGGCGAGTGGCCAACCGGGCGCCGGCTGATCTTCTGCGACGAGGGTGCGGAAGGCGACAATCCGCTGTCCCTGCTCGGCAGGATCGAGGAGAGGAAGCTCGGCCTGCTGGTCGGTCCCGAGGGCGGCTTCTCGGAGGAGGAGCGGCGGCAGTTGCGTGCCCTGTCCTTCGTCACCGCGATTCCGCTCGGCCCCCGTATATTGCGCGCCGACACCGCCGCCGTCGCGGCACTGGCCGTGATTCAGGCGACAATCGGCGACTGGCGATAGACCGCCCGGCGCCAAGCCCGGCTGTCGGCAGGCCGCTTCAGGATTTTTCACTTGCCCGCGCCGCCGCACTTCGTCCATTGCTCCCGCCGAACCGATCCGAAGAGAGCATCACATGGCGCGCGACACGACCGACTCCCAGCCCATAGATGGCCTAGACGAGTTGGTCGCCTATCTGGCGGCAGGCAGCAAGCCCAGGGAAAAGTGGCGCATCGGCACCGAGCACGAGAAGTTCCCCTTCTACGTGGACGGCAACGCGCCTGTGCCCTATGGCGGCGAGCGCGGCATCCGCGCCCTGCTCGAAGGCATGCAGAAGATGCTCGGCTGGGACCCGATCGTCGATGCGGGCAACATCATCGGGCTGGTCGAGCCGACGGGACAGGGCGCGATCAGCCTCGAGCCGGGTGGCCAGTTCGAGCTTTCCGGCGCACCGCTGGAAACGATCCACCAGACCTGCCGCGAAGGCAACGCGCATCTGGCGCAATTGCGCGAGATCGCCGAGCCGCTGGGCATCCGCTTCCTCGGCCTCGGCGGCAGCCCGAAATGGACGCTTTCCGAGACGCCCCGGATGCCTAAATCGCGCTATGCGATCATGACCGACTACATGCCGAAGGTCGGCAGACATGGCCTCGACATGATGTACCGGACCTGCACCATCCAGGTGAACCTCGACTTCGCCTCCGAAGCCGACATGCGCCGCAAGATGCAGGTGTCGCTCAAGCTGCAGCCGCTTTCCACCGCACTATTCGCCAATTCGCCGTTTACCGAAGGCCGCACGAATGGCCTCCAGAGCTGGCGCGGCGAAATCTGGCGCGATACCGACAACCGGCGCTCGGGCATGCCGGAATTCTGCTTCTCGCCCGATTTCGGCTTCGCCGACTATGTCGAATGGGCGCTCGACGTGCCCATGTATTTCCTGATCCGCGACGGGCGCTATCATGACGTCACGCATGTGACTTTCCGCCAGTTCATGGATGGGGCGCTGCGCAATTCCGTGCCGGACGGCTTGCCGACCACGGGCGACTGGGCCAACCATCTCTCCACGCTTTTCCCGGATGTGCGGCTCAAGCGATTCCTCGAAATGCGCGGCGCCGATGGCGGCCCGTGGCGGCGCATCTGCGCGCTGCCGGCGTTCTGGGTCGGACTGCTCTATGACGACGAGGCGCTGGATGCCGCCGAGGCGCTGACGCGCGACTGGACCCATGCCGAAGCCGTCGAAATGCGCGACGCGGTACCCGCGCAGGCTCTTTCGGCGCCGTTCCGTAACACGACGCTGCGCGATGTCGCGCGGGAGGTTCTTGCCATTTCGCGGCTGGGGCTGAAGAATCGCAATCGTCTGAACAGCGATGGCTACGACGAGACGGACTTCCTCGCGCCGCTGGAAGAAGTGGTGGCGCGCGGTACGACCAGCGCGGAGGAGATGGTACGCGCCTACAAGACGCGCTGGGGCGGCTCCATCGAGCCGGCCTTCCTCGAATACGCCTATTAGGAAAGACCGCGCTGCTTCCGGCAGGGGAGAATGGAAAGGCTCCCATGCCGCGAAGCCGCTTCAATCCGCGGCGTAAAGAAGATAGGCTGCGCGCGAGCACACCGCCCACGGAGATGACCATGCCTTCCCTGTTCGACATGCTGTCCCAGAACAGCGACGCGATGCAGCAGATGTCGCGGCAGTTCGGGCTGTCGCCGGACCAGACGCAGAGCGCCATCGAGGCGCTGCTGCCCGCCTTCAGCCAGGGGCTCAAGCGGAACGCATCCGATCCCTCAGGCATCGGAGCCTTCCTGAACGCCATATCGACGGGGCAGCACGCCCGATATTTCGAGGATGCGTCGGCGGCCCTTTCGCCGCAGGGGATGGCCGAAGGCAACGGCATACTCGGGCATCTGTTCGGCTCCAAGGACGTGTCGCGCGCCGTGGCCGCGCAGGCATCTCAGGCGACCGGGATCGGACAGGACCTGCTGAAGCAGATGCTGCCCGTGCTTGCCTCGATGATCATGGGCGGACTGTTCAAGCAGTCCACCGGGCAGATGCAGGCCGGCGGCTTCGGCGGCGCCAACAATCCCCTCGGCCAGATACTGGAGCAGATGATGGGCCAGGGCGGCCAGCGGGGCGGCAACCCGATGGGCGACAATCCGCTGGGGCAGATACTCGAAGGCATGTTCGGTGGCGGCGGTGCCGCGCAGCAGCCGCGCGGTCAAAGCCCGTATGGCGGCGACAATCCGCTCGGCAAGATATTCGAGGAGATGCTGGGCGGCGGGCAGGCCGGGCAGGCCGCGCCCCGGCAGGCGCCCAGCCCGCGCGCCGCGCCGCAGCGGCGCACCAATCCGAGCGGACGTCAGCGCAACCCCTACGATGACCTGTTCGGCGACATGTTCGAGACGGGCGCCAAGACCCGCGACGACTACCAGCGTAATGTGGAGTCGATCTTCGACCAGTTCCTTCAGGGCATGGAACGACCCCGGCGGCGATAGCCGTCCGGTTCGAGCGGCGGATAACAACAGTCCAAATGAAAAAGCCCGGTCCCTTCGGACCGGGCAATTTGCAGGCCGCCGAGGGGTTATCGGCGTGGGTGTGCCTGCATGGGATCTGTCAGGCTACGCGGCGCGCAGCACCTTCCAGCGAATCACGGGCCAGCGAATCATGGGCCAGCGAATCAAAAGCCAGCGAGTCGCGAGAACGCGCGAGCAGGTTGAGATGCGCGGTCGGATCGAGCTCTACGCGCCGCCGCCATGCTTCGCGAAGGTCGTCGCGGTCGATGCCGATATCGGCAAGCTCGCGATCGGTCATGTCGAGCAGGCGGCGGAACTGCCGGCGGTTTTTCCAATTCCGGTTGAACGAAGCCGCCACGCGCACGACGCTCATCGCGAGCATTGCGGGGAATGCTTCGGCAACCGGTCGGGTGGGATCATAGGCGGCCATCATCGTTCTCCTTGCTTGTGCCGCGTGAATATCCGTTCGCTGCCCCGCCCGGGCCGCGATGCGGAAAGATCACGCGTTCCACTGAACGACGCCGGTATCCCACTCCCATATTGATTTATCCAACGAATGTTTTTAATCTTTACCATCAATCATAATGATGGTTTCGCCCGTGGCAGCCTCTCCGCTCGACCTGGACCAGCTCCAGACCTTCATTTCCATCGCCGATACGGGCTCCTTCACCCGCGCGGCCGAGGAAGTTCACCGCACCCAGTCGGCCGTCTCCATGCAGATGCGCCGGCTGGAAGAACGCATCGGCAAGCCGATCTTCATCAAGGATGGCAGGATCAACCGCCTGACCGAGGAAGGCGAAAGGCTGCTCGCCTATGCGCGGCGGCTGATCCGCCTCAACCGCGAGGCACTGGCTGCGTTCGACGATTCCAGCCTCGAAGGCCAGATACGCATCGGCACGCCGGACGATTATGCCGACCGTTTCCTGCCCGAGATCATGGGCCGCTTCGCACGCTCCAACCCGCGCGTGGAGCTATCGGTCGTCTGCGAGCCGACGGCCAATCTGGCCGAACTCATACGGCGCGGACAGCTCGATCTTGCGCTGGTGACGCAATGCGACGAGGTGAGGCCGTTGGAGATCGTTCGGCGCGAGCCTCTGCTATGGGTCGCTTCCGCCAACCATGCCGTGCATGGCGAAACCACCCTGCCGCTCGCGGTCGGCCGCCCCAACTGCGCATGGCGGCGCGCCGCCACCGAGCAGCTCGCGCTGCAAGGACGGGACTACCGCATCCTCTTCACCAGCTGGTCGGCGCAGGTGGTCATCGCGGCGGTGCTGGGCGGGCTGGCGGTTTCGGTGCTGCCGGAATGCGCGCTCAGGCCCGGCATGAGGGTGCTGGGCGAGGCGGAAGGCTTCACCCCGCTGCCGGATGTGCAGATCGGCATATTGCGAGGCCATACGACCCAGCCCGATATCGTCGATGCGCTGGCGCGGCACATCACCGAGAGCCTCGACAATATTTCCGTACCGGCCGCGGAGGAAACGGGCAGCTTCGATTTCGACGCGCTTCCCTTCCAGCGCGTGCGCAAGTCGCGCCAGAAGCCGAGCCACATATTGGCCGGCTGGTAGGCTTGACGCGCCCGCCCCCGCCCTGCCCAATGCCGCGATGAGCGACATCGGCCCTCCCGATTCCCCGACGAACGCATCCGAGTTCACGGTCAGCGAAATCTCGTCCGCGCTGAAGCGCACGGTCGAGGACGCGTTCGGCAATGTGCGGGTGCGCGGCGAAATTTCCGGCTATCGCGGGCCTCATTCCTCCGGCCACGCCTATTTTTCCCTGAAGGACGACCGTGCACGGATCGAGGCCGTCATCTGGAAGGGCACTTTCTCGCGGCTGAAATTCCGGCCCGAGGAAGGCATGGAGGTGATCACGCAGGGCCGCCTCACCACCTATCCCGGCTCGTCCAAGTACCAGATCGTCATCGACAGCCTCGAACCGGCAGGCGCAGGCGCGCTGATGGCGCTTCTGGAGGAGCGCAAGCGCAAGCTTGCCGCCGAAGGGCTGTTCGACGAGGCGCGCAAGCAGCTTCTTCCCTATATGCCGCGCATCATCGGCGTCGTGACTTCCCCGACGGGCGCGGTCATCCGTGACATCATCCACCGCATCTCTGACCGCTTCCCGCTGCATGTTCTCGTGTGGCCGGTGCGCGTGCAGGGCGAGACGACGGGTGCGGAAGTGTCCGCCGCCGTCGACGGCTTCAACGCTTTGCCGGAGGGTGGGCCCATCCCGCGCCCGGACCTGCTTATCGTGGCGCGCGGCGGCGGCAGTCTCGAAGACCTCTGGGGCTTCAATGACGAGGCGGTGGTGCGCGCCGTCGCGACGTCCGATATTCCGGTGATCTCGGCGGTCGGCCACGAAACGGACTGGACGCTGATCGACCTCGTGGCCGACCGTCGCGCCCCGACGCCGACCGGCGCGGCGGAGCTTGCGGTTCCCGTCAAGGCCGAACTGGAAGCCTATCTCGCCAATCTCGGGGCGCGCCTGCGGGGCTGCATCTCCCGGCTCGGCGAGCGGAAGCGGCAGTCGCTGCGCGCCGCGGCCCGCGCCCTGCCTTCCGCCGACCAGTTGCTCGCCCTGCCGCGCCGCCGCTTCGACGAGGCGTCGAGCCGCCTCGAACGCGGCCTCGCCGTCGGCACCGAACGCAAGAGGATGCGGCTTTCGGGCCTGCGCCTGTCGCCCGCCATGCTCAACCGCCGCATCGCGGATGCGCAGCGGCGCGCCGGGCGCGCATCGGACCGGCTGCCGGTCGTGTTCGAGGCATTGGTGAACAATCGCCGCATCCGCTTCGACCGCGACGCGCGGCGCGTCACCCCCGCGGCGCTGGAGCGCCGCATTCTCCTCGCCACAGACCGGCTCCGGGATTTCGAGCGGCGGGCCGACCGCTCCGTGGATGTCAGGCTCGAACGGCTCCGCGCGCGGCCTGCACAGGCTTGGCGGCTCGCGGAAACGCTGTCCTACCAGTCCGTCCTGAAGCGCGGCTTCGCCGTGGTGCATGGGCCCGACGGCGCGCTGGTGCGAAGTGCGGCGGCGATTTCGGCAGGCGACAGGCTGACGCTGAAGTTCGGCGACGGCGAGGCTTCGGCAATCGCGACCGGCGGCGAGGCAATCAAGCCAAAGCCGCGCCCTTCGTCACCGAAAACGCGCGGCGATCAGGGCTCGCTTTTTTAATGCGCGTCGCGATCTTCCAGATTCACGCCTTGTGCTTCAGCTTCTTGATTTTACGCATGTCTTTGTCCCGCAACCTGTGCTCGCTTTCGGGAGACATGCGTTAACCGCAACATTTCGCCCCAAGCCGTGTTGGCGGCGGCGGAGCGGGCGTCGGGTCCGGCTCCGGCCCAGGGTCCGGAGGCGGTACGGGATCGGGAAATGGCGGTATCGGTCGCGGGCTGCCAGGCATGGTGCATCTCCTTCACGGGGCAACGCAATGCGGGCAGGCTCGTTCCCGCGCTTGCCGTCGCTTGCTTCGAGCGTTATCCCAGCGGAAGGTACGCCTTGGAGGAACATCCCCCACCGCGCAATTTTCCTGTCATGGAGAGAGCAAGTGGCAAATACCGTCGTCCTCACAGATCATCAGGCAATTCGCGATTGGGCCGCCGCCCGCGCCGGCTCCCCCGCGGTGATTGACGTTTCGCCGGAGCCGGGAACGCAGCCGCAGCTCAGGCTCGTTTTCGGCCAGATCGCCTATTCGGACCAGGACCGGGCCGAAAGGCCGCAGAACGCCGGAGGGCTGGAGCTGGTCGAATGGGACGAATGGTTCGAGCTGTTCGACAAGGCCGAGCTGGCGCTGGTGGTGAACGAGGATCGGCCCGGCATCCGCGACAGCGACCATGATTTCGTGCGGCGGGATAATTTCAAGGGCTGATCAGCCGGCCCGTCCGCCGCTTCCCGCCACAAAACCGGCCGCGGCGATCCGCAATTTTCGGTTCGCGCGGCCATGTTTCGTTTTCCTGTGATGTGGATGTCGCAGGAACCGTCTTTGATCCCGCGCAACGACCGGGCACATTCCGGCACGCATATTCGCGCCGGTGGCGGAGGTTCAGAATGACGATCCGTAATCTCGATCGCGCGGCGCGGCCGCGCTCCCTCGCGGTTCTCGGCGCTTCGGTGCGTGAAGGCTCGGTGGGCCGCGTGGTGATGGACAATATCGTCGCCGCCGGTTTCGAGGGCGAGATATGGCCGGTTAACCCGAAATATGACGAGGTGGCCGGACGGCGCTGCTATGCGCGCGCCGCCGACCTGCCCGGCGTCCCGGACCTTGCCGTCATCGTCACCCCGGCCTCGACCGTCCCCGGCTTGATCGCGGAGCTGGGCGAAAAGGGAACCCGCGCCGCTGTCGTCATCACCGCCGGCCTGACGCGCGAGAGCGGGCTGCGGCAGGCGATGCTCGACGCGGCACGTCCGCATCTTTTCCGTATCATCGGGCCGAACACGGTCGGCCTGATGATCCCCCCGATGAAGCTCAATGCGGGCTTTGCCCATATGGCCGCGAAGCCCGGCGGCATCGCGCTGCTTTCACAATCGGGCGCGATCGCGACCTCGCTGATCGACTGGGCCGCGGAAAACAATCTCGGCTTCTCCCACATCGTCTCGCTGGGCGACATGGCGGATGTGGACGTCGGCGACTGGCTGGACATGCTTGCCGGGGACGCGCAGACGCGGGCCATTGTCATGTATCTCGAAACCGTCCCGAACCCGCGGAAATTCATGTCGGCGGCGCGAGCGGCGGCGCGCATCAAGCCGGTCATCGCGGTCAAGTCGGGCCGGCACGAGCAAGCGGCCAAGGCAGCTGCCACCCATACAGGCGCGCTCTCCGGGGCCGACCGGGTGGTGGACGCCGCGCTTTCGCGCGCCGGCATATTGCGCGTCAGCGGGCTTGCTGAACTGTTCGACGCCGCCGAGACGACGGCGCGCTTCGCCCCGCTCGAACGTGCAAGGGTCGGTATCGTCACCAATGGCGGCGGCGCGGGCGTGCTGGCCGTGGACCAGCTGATCGACAGCAAGGGCGAGCTGCCCGAGCTTTCCGCCGTCACGGTCGAACGCCTCAACGCCGCCCTGCCCTCCACATGGTCGCACGCCAACCCGGTCGATATCATCGGCGACGCTTCGCCGGACCGCTACGTCGCCGCCATCGAGGCGGTGGCCGCCGATCCGGCGACCGATGTGCTGATGGTGCTCAATTGTCCGACCGGCCTTGCCTCTCCGGTGGAAGCGGCGGCAGCCGTGGCGGCGCTGGCGCGCGACGGCAGGATCAACGGCAAGCCGGTGCTGACCTGCTGGCTGGGCGAGCATACTGCGCGCGAAGGCCGCCGCATCCTTCAGGAAGCCGGTGTGGCAAGCTACGAGACGCCGGCGGATGCCGCCAACGCGGTTTCCTACCTGGCCGACTGGTCGCGGGCGCAGACGGCCCTGACGCGCGTGCCGGCAAGCCGCAGCGAAGATGTCGCGGGCGACCGCGACGCCGTTCGCACCATATTCCGGCAGGCCGCGAGCGAAGGGCGGCGCATGCTGACCGAGCCGGAAGCCAAGGCCGCGATGGCCGCCTACGGCATTCGCGTGCCCGAAACCATCGTCGCGCATTCGCCCGCTGAGGCACGAAATGCTGCAGCGCGGCTTCTGGAGAGCTGGGAGAAAGTGGTCGTAAAGCTACTTTCCAAGGCGATCACGCACAAATCCGACATTGGCGGCGTAGTGCTGAATATCGAGACGGCGGAAGCCGCCGAGGCGGCGGCTCAAGCCATAGAGCGCCGCGTGCGGGAAAAGGTGCCGGGGGCTGACATGGAAGGCTATGCCGTGCAGCCGATGGTGGTGCGCAAACAGGCCAACGAGCTGATCCTCGGCATGAGCCGCGATCCGATCTTCGGGCCGGTCATCCTGTTCGGCGCGGGCGGCGTATCCGTGGAGGTGACGGACGATACCGCCATTGCGCTGCCGCCGCTGGACGACGTTCTTGCCGGCGACCTGATCGAGCGCACCCGCATAGGCCGGCTGCTCGCGGGCTATCGCGATCGCAAGCCCGCCGACCGGGCGGCAATAGCGTCGGCGCTCAACGGCCTGTCGCAGATGGTGGTCGATTTCCCCTGTATCGCCGGCATCGACATCAACCCGCTGCTGGCGGACGCGGACGGCGCCATCGCGCTCGACGCGCGCGTCGAGATCGAGCCCGCCGACGTGGAGCAGCCGGGACCGAACCGGGCGCTGGCGATCCGCCCCTACCCTTCAGGGCTGGAGCGGCGGGTGAGCGCGAACGGCGCCGATTATATCTTCCGGCCGATAAAGCCCTCGGACGTGGCGCTCTACCCGGCCTTCCTCGACAAGGTTTCGCCGCGCGACATCCGTTTCCGCTTCCTCTCGCCGCGCAAGGATTTCCCCGACCAGATGCTCAAGCGTCTCACCCAGCTCGACTACGACCGCGACATGGCTTTCGTGGCCATCGCGGAAGCGACGGGCGAGCTTGCCGGCATAGGCCGCCTCTCCTCGGACCCGGACAAGGCCGTCGCGGAATATGCCCTGCTCGTCCGCACCGACCTGCAAGGCCACGGCCTCGGCTGGGCGCTGCTCGACACGATCATCGACTATGCGCGGGCGGAAGGCGTAGGCCGCATCGAGGGAACGATACTAGAGGAAAACGAAGCCATGCTGGCGATGTGCCGGGCCGCGGGCTTCACGGTCACGCACCATGTCGGGCAGCAGGGGCTGATGCAGGCCACGCTGCCGCTCGGATAGGCCCGGCGAGCCTGTCAGCCGGCCTTTCCCTCCCGCCCCGAGAGCCGGTCGGCGGAAATGCGGAAAAAGACGTATCCCATCCGCGCCTGCTCCGGAACCGGCTTGTGAGCGCCCGGCTCCCACCAGTCCGCATGGCGGCTGAGCAGCGTGCGCGCATATTCGCGCTCCCGCTTGTGGCCAATCCGGTCGGGCAGTTCCTCGAAGCGTCCCTCGACGATGACGCTCCTCCATTCCCGGCCTTCTGCCTGATCTTCCACGAGGACGGCCACCTTCGGGTTAGCCCGCATCCACTCCACCTTCTTGCCGGGCTGCGAGAACGCATAGAGATGCCCGTCCGCATAGGCATAGTGAAACGGCACGAGATAGGGCTGGTCGTCATGAGCACAGGCGAGCCGGCCAAGCCGGTTCGCTTCCAGCACCTCCACACATTCATCCATATCCAGCGTGCGTATCCACATGGCCCTCTCCCGACGTCATCGTCCGCTATGTTACGGAGAACGCCCCGCAGCCGCCACCGGATAGAGCGGAAGCAGCGTCAGGACCTGCGCGCGGCTTCGAGCTTCGCGATGACTTCTTCATCCGAAAGCTGCGGGAAATTTCGATAATGCTGGCCGAGTGCGAAGAACCGCGCGGGCCGGCTGAGGCAGACCACATGGTCTGCTCCCTGCGCCAGTTCGTCCGCGATCTCCGGCGGCGCGACGGGAAGGGCGACGACAATCTCGCGCGGCGAACGGCGGCGGAGCGCGCGAAGCGCAACCTTCGCCGTGGTGCCGGTGGCGGCGCCGTCGTCCACGAGGATGGCGGTCCGGCCCTCGATCCCCAGCGGCATGCGCGAACCTATGTATGCTTGCCGCCGCCTTTCCAGTTCGGGCCGCTCCTCCTCGACCAACTTTGCCAGCTCGTCGTCGGCAAGGCCGTATGCTTCCACGATCTGCCGGTTGAGCACGATGTCCGGCGGGTCGCCGTCCACGATTGCCGCCACGGCCAATTCCGGGTTGCCGGGAGCGCCGACCTTGCGCACGATGAGCAAATCGAGCGGCGCTTTCAGAGCGGCGGCTATGGCCGCGGCGACCTCCACCCCGCCGCGCGGAAGCGCGAGCACAATCGGCTCGTACAGCCTGAGCTTCATCAATTCCGCAGCCAGCTCCCTGCCCGCCTGCGCGCGATCATGGAACATCGTTCAGCACCTATCCTATAATGCGCCGCACCAGCCGTAACGGCCATGCCGCCCGAAGGTTCGCGACGCGGCATCAAGCACAGTCAAGCCGAGGCATGGCGGCGCGTCATTGACCGCGATCAAGCGTGCTGTTCCAGCGAAGGGAAATTTGAGGAGGATCAAAGCGGCGGCAAACTTCCACCGGCATGAAATATTCACCAGATCGGTCTATTCCGCAGAGGAGATACCCTGTGAAGCTTCAGGCATTCCTGCCGCTGGTCACCTATCCAGACCAGAACGCGCCCATCATCGTCGATCATGCCGTTGCCCTGGCCAAGCATATCGGCGCCGAACTCCACGCGACCGCTTTCAACGCGGACATCCCGCCGGTTTCCAACGCGCTTTCCCGCGTCCTGCTCAATGTGCGCGAGATGGTCGAGGAAGCGGAGACGGTGAGCCGCCTGCGCGGCGAGCAATTGCTGGCTTCCGCCCGCAAGCGCGCGGACGCGGCGGGCGTGCCGCTGACAACCGACACGGTCGCCGGCGCTCCGGCCCTGCTGGGAAACCAGGCCGCCTTGCAGGCGCGCTATTTCGATCTCAGCCTCATCGGCTGCGAGGCGGGAAACGTGACGTCGGGTGCCACGGCCCAGACGATCATTTTCGGATCGGGACGGCCTTCGGTCCTGCTGCCGGAGCTGTGCGAGATCAACGGGCTCGACCAGATAGCCATCGCGTGGGACGGAACCTCCGCCGCCGCCCGCGCGGTGTCCGACGCGCGGTTCCTGCTGGAGCGCGCCAAGCACATCAGCGTACTGACCGTGCTCGACGAGAAGCCGTTGAAGGACCGCGTGAGCGAGCGCCTCACAACGGGACTCCGCCAGCGCGGCCTTGCAGCCGAAGCGGTCGTGATCCGCAAGGAGCGCGGGGAGATCGGGGCGGTTCTCCAGAAGCACGCGGTCCAAAGCGGAGCGAAGCTGCTGGTCATGGGCGGCTACGGACATTCGCGCCTGCGCGACTTCGTGCTGGGCGGCGCGACGGCGAGCGTATTGGAGGATGTGCGCCTGCCTATCCTTCTGTCGCATTAGACAGCGCAACCGCGCGCCTATTGATCAGCATCAAGGCCGGACGCGCCGCTGGCACTATCCCTACGCGATAACCGGAGCATGATCGCGTGAAACGGCTGCCAATTTTCGATAAGACCATGCTTCATCAAGTCGATTTCACCGCCTCTTGCGGCGCAAGGTAATGCCTCGCGGCAAGATGCTCCAGAAAGGAAAGCGCCATGAGCTACAGGACCGTTCTCGTAAATCTCGATGTCGACAGCCCCGCCAACCCGATCGTCAAGGCGGCAGCCGATATAGCCAGGCGCTTCGAAGGCAAGCTGATCGGCTTCTGCTCCGCCGACGCGGCACTGCCGGTCATGTCGCCGGAGGGCGGGGCCATATCGGTCGAAATATGGCAGGAGCAGCAGAGGGAAATCGAAACCCGCTTCCGGGAACTGCGCGCCGAGTTCGAGGAGGCTGCCGGCGACGGGATCGACACGGAATGGCGCGAGGCGCTCGATAATCCGACGCGCGCGCTGGCCTATCATGCCCGTGCCGCCGACCTCATCGTGATGGGTGCTGCAAAGGGTGCCGCGAGCGGCGACACCTATCGCAGCGCCGATCCCGGCAGCATCCTGCTTCAGGCGGGCCGCCCTGTCCTCGTCGCAGCCGGCACGGCGGAAACGGTTCCGCTGGGCAAGGTCGTCGTGGCATGGAAGGACACGCGCGAGGCGCGCCGCGCGGTAGCGGACGCCCTGCCGCTACTCAAGGCGGCAGGCGAGGTCTTTGTGGTCACGGTGGACGCCAATCAGGACGGTATCGCGACGTCTGCCGTGGCCGATATCGCCGGTTTCCTCTCCCGGCATGGCATCAAGGCAGTCCAGAAGGTCATCGAATCCCGTGAGGACAGCAGCAAGCTGGCCGAGTTCATAAGTTCGGTCGATGCCGATCTCGTCGTATCGGGCGCCTACGGCCATAGCCGGCTGCGGGAATGGGTGTTCGGCGGCGTCACGCGCTCGCTGCTCGATACACCGAAGCTCAACCGCTTCATGGCGAGCTGAACCGCGCCACGTCCACGGAGGCGATCATGCCACGCCGCATCCTCGTCATCCTCGGCCATCCCAACAGGATGCGAAACGCCTGTGCCGGACGCTGGCCGGCAGCTACGCCGAAGGAGTGCGGTCGGCGCCATGCCGTCCGGCGCACGCTCGGCGAACGCGGCGCATGACGCCGGAGGTTTGATCCCGGTCAAGGCGCGGGAACGGCCATTCTCCTTTGATGAGGCATTCATCTTTCAGGAGACGTCCCATGACCGTTCAATCCTCCGAAGCCGCAACCAGCCGGCTGATCATCCCGCCGCTCGCCGGCTTCTACGAATACTTCGCCCAGCCCGCGAGCTGGCTGGCGTTACGCCTGTTCGTCGGCGGTGCGCTGGTGCTGGAGGGCTGGCCGAAGATCATCGCGCCGTTTGCCCAGACCGGCTTCGTGGAAAGCATCGGCTTCTATCCAGGCTGGCTCTGGTCGCCCCTGCTGGCCATCATGCAGTTCTTCGGCGGGTTCGCCCTCGTGGCCGGCTTCCTCACCCGCCCAATCGCCCTGGCCAACGCCGTCATGCTCGCGATCACCTGGTGGTTCCACTACACGCATCCCTATGGCGACGCCTTCCTGACACAGGCGGGGATAGAGGCGCTGAAGGCGGGCGGCGAAATGCTGTTCACCCCGGAAGGCGCATCGCGCCTCGCCGAGGGCGGTGGGGCCTTCCTTACGCAGGTGCAGCACAAGGCCGAGTTCCTGTCCGCTATCTGGACGGTCGGCGTACTGCTCTTTGCCGGCTATGGCGGGGGTCCGCTCTCCGTGGACCGGAACATTCTCAAGAGGGAATTCTGATTGGACCCGCGCCAGCTGCCGCGATGAATCGCGGCTTGCAAACGCGGTGCCGCACCGGCAAAGCCTTTCTTTCATTTGAGGGGCGCTATATATCTTCGGCCGGGTGAATTTGCTCCGGTCTCCTGTCGGCGCCGGCATCGGCGCCGCGACGTTTCAGGATCGGCAGCTCCAGTGCTGTTGGTCCATGCGATGCCGGCGAAACAAATCAGCGGAATGAGGGAACGCATTTTCCAGACGGTGCTCGCGCGCCGGCTGGAAGGGTGGCAGGGCTATGCGCTGGCGGCGGCGGCGGTGCTGGCTGCCGTCCTTGTCTCCCTTGCCCTGCCCGATACCGCCGGCAGCAATATCACCGTCGTCCTTTGCGTGCTGGCCATATTGGCAGCGGCCGTCGCCGGGGGTGCAGGTCCGGGGCTGGTGGCGACGGCACTGTCGCTGCTTGCCGAATTCGGCCTGGGCGCCTTCACTGCGAATGGAACGCAGATCCTGCTGCTCGCTATCGTCGGCGCGGCAATGGCCCTGATGGGATCGGCGCTGAACCAGGCTCGCCGGGCAACCGCCTATATCGAGGAGGTGCTGGAGGCGCGGGAGGCGCATCTGCGCTCCATTCTCGACACGGTTCTGGACGCGACCATCGTGATCGGACAGGACGGTGTCATCGTCTCCTTCAATGCGGCCGCCGAGCGCCAGTTCGGATATTCCGCGGCGGAGGCGATCGGCCGCAACGTCCATATCCTCATGCCGGAGCCGTACCATCGCGAGCATGACGGCTATATCCACCGCTATCTCGACACGGGCGAGAAACGGATCATCGGCATAGACCGCGTGGTGGTCGGGCGACGCAAGGACGGCTCAACCTTCCCGATGAAGCTCGCTGTGGGCGAGATGAAGTCCGGGGGCAAGACCTTCTTCACCGGCTTCGTCCGCGACCTCACCGAGCGCGAGCAATCGCAGGCGCGCCTGCAGGAGGCCCAGAGCGAACTGGCGCGGCTGGCGCGCCTCAACGAGCTGGGCGAGATGGCATCCACCCTCGCCCATGAGCTCAACCAGCCGCTCGCGGCAATCGCCAATTACACGCAAGGCTGCGTCAGGCTGCTGCGCGACATGGACGACGCGGTGGCGGTGCGCCTGCGGGACGCGCTGGAGGAAACGGCACGGCAGTCGCTGCGTGCCGGCGGGATCATCCGCCACCTGCGCGAGTTCGTCACACGCGGCGAGACGCAGAAGGAAGCGGAGGACATACGCAAGCTGATCGAGGAAGCCGGCGCGCTGGCGCTGGTCGGCTCGCGGGAGCGCGGCGTGCGGTCCGTGTTCGATTTTTCGCCCGACCTGGCGATGGTCATGGTGGACCGCATCCAGATCCAGCAGGTTCTCATCAACCTGATGCGCAACGCAATGGAGGCCATGCGTGACAGCGAGCGCCGGGAGCTTCTCGTGCGTGCAGCCCCCGACGGCGACGGCATGGTGACGGTCGAGGTATCCGACACCGGCCCCGGCATATCGGACGAGATCGCCGCAAGGCTGTTCCAGCCATTCGTGACCAGCAAGCCCGGCGGCATGGGTATCGGACTGTCCATATCGCGGCGTATCGTGCAGGCTCACGGCGGTGATCTGTCCGCCGTGCGCAACGCCGAGGAAGGCGCGACCTTCCGGTTCCAGCTGCCCGTGGCGAGGATGCCGGAGTTCGATGAAAGGGGGACAGATGCAGATCGGTGATTATGTCGTCCATATCGTCGATGACGAGGAGCCCGTGCGGAAGTCCCTCGCCTTCCTCCTGACGATGGCGGGCTTCACCGTGCGCGTGCACGAGTCGGCCACCACCTTTCTTGCCGCTGCGCCCGGCATGGACAAGGGCTGCCTCATCACCGACCTGAGGATGCCGGACATGAGCGGGGTGGACCTGCTTAACAGGCTTGCCGCGGCGGGCGCGATGATGCCGGCCATCGTCATCACCGGGCATGGCGACGTGCCTATGGCGGTCGCGGCGATGAAGGCCGGCGCGCTCGACTTCATCGAGAAGCCGTTCGAGGACGACGTGCTGATAGAGGCCATCAAGCGGGCAGCCGAGCGCATTTCCGACATGCCGGACGGGGAAACCGACCTCGCCACCATACGCGCGCGCATCGGGCAACTGACGGAGCGGGAGCGACAGGTGCTCGCCGCCGTCGTCGCCGGGCTGCCGAACAAGACCATCGCCTACGATCTCGACATCAGCCCGCGTACCGTCGAGGTCCACCGGGCCAATGTCATGGCCAAGATGCAGGCCCGAAGCCTGCCGGAGCTTGTGCGCATGACGCTCGCCACCGGGCTGGAGAACGCCTGAACAAGTTGATCTGACGCAATGCGCCTTCCCGCGCACCGGCTAAGGCTTGGCGGGAGGCTGCCGTCTTTCCGGCATGACCTCGCGGAGGCTCCACTTGTCCAAGGCGGTGATGGTTCTTGTCATAGCGCCAGACCGGGATTTTCGGCGCTCGCTCGAATTCGCGCTGGAAGCCGAAGGCTTCCGGGTCTTTGCGCATGACGGGATCGACGGGCTTCTCGCGTTGCCGCGCAGCGGCGAGGTCGCGTGTGCCGTGGTGGACGACACCGCGCTCGAAAGCCGCAGGTCTGCTGCGGAAGAATTCATGCGGTTCGGAAAGCCCGTGCTGTTCCTCTCCGACTGGAAGCCCCTGCCTCTCGACCTGCCGAACACGGTGGTGCTGACGAAGCCTTTCCTCGGCGGTCCGCTGATCGACGCCGTCAGGAGCGTCATAGGGGGCGGCGCGTCTACGTAGTTTCCCCTACGCACAAGACCGAATTTCGGCGCGACGCTTTTTGCGAGATCGTCGCTTCGTCACACAGCGATCGGGAGACAGCCAATGGCCATCCACCAGAGCATTTCCGAGCCGCAGAATATCTGGTTCGCGAAGGCGGAAACGCTGACGCGAAACGAGCAGCCCGTCAGCTTCTTCGCACCCGGCACCGAGATTTATGCTCAGGGAGAAGCCTGCGGCAACCTTTACCGGGTGGAGTTCGGAGCGGTGCGCGTCTACCGCCTGCTCGCGGATGGCCGCCGGCAGATTTCGGCTTTTCACATGGCCGGCGAGATGTTCGGCTTCGAGGCGGACGACACCCATCATTTCTTTGCGGAGGCCATCAGCGCCACCGGCATACGTGTCCTGCGCATGACATCGGATGGCGATCTGGCCGGGAAGCTCCTGCCCGTGGCGCTCAAGGGCCTGGTCCGGGCGCAGGAGCATCTTCTCGTGCTGGGCCGCCAGAACGCAGCCGAGCGGGTCGCGGCCTTCCTGGCGGAAATGGCGGAGCGCCAGGGTGGGCTGAGGCAGGTCGAGTTGCCCATGTCGCGAATGGACATCGCCGACTATCTCGGCCTGACAATCGAAACCGTCTCCCGCGTATTCACCAAGCTGAAGCAGAAGGGCGTCATCAGGCTGATCAGCCTGCGCAGCGTCGAAATCGTAAAATGGCAGGCACTTCAGAATCTGGCCGCTTGAGCGGCTGCCAGCCGAGATTTTCAAGACGCGCCGACCCGGCCTGTTGGGCCTCCGGCGTGGCCGGTATCCGGCGCGTCATTGATCCAGGACTGATCGGCCCGGCCTCTGCGAGGATGGAACACGTGCCTCGATTCGAAAAGGCTGACCGATAGAAGATGGCGGATATCGTTGCGCGACTCCTCCGCGAGTGCAATCTGGAGCGCCACAAGGGCGCGGATTTTCCGACGATCTGGACGACGATCCTGAAGGGACACCCGTATGTCGCCGGACTGCCCGAACAGGGTAAAGATGCAGCCGGGCCGTTGCTCCTCATTCCGCTGATCACGGGCCAGCAGCTGATATTCGACGGCTCGGCCTTCTCCCTTACCTGACTCATATCCAGAGCGGATCAGGCCGCCACGATCGCCTCAGCTATGGCCTCGGGAGAATGCCCGGTGAGATCCTTGGCTATCTCGCCCGCGAGCTTTGCCTTCAGCGCATCGTGATAATGCCTGCGCAGTTCCCCCAGCGTGCGCGGATCGGCGATCACGAGCAAATGCTCCACCTTGCCTGCGAGCACCTCCCTGTTGAGGTAGTCGGCAGCGGCGGCGGCGAAATCATCCTCTTTCAGCCGCGAGGCGTCAGGATTCGCGGCGCTGCTGCGATGCCGCCCGCCGGAGCCGATATTTTCGGTATCGAAGCCCGAATCCGGCAGGCTTACGAGATCTATCTGCGGTTCGCGGCCGCGATTGTGGAAGAGCCTCATCGTTCCGCCGTCGATGACGGCGACGAGCGTGCCGTTCTGCAGGATCATATCGTTTCTCCAGTGTGGTCATACACGATGAAGCGCCGGAAACGGCGATCATCCGGTCACCATCGTCTCCCTCGACCGGCGAAGGTCAACCCCGCGATGCATGTCGGCGATGCCGCATGACGCCGCACTGAGGTCGGGGAGGAATCACATGTGGTCGGTGAAATGGTACGGTTGCTCGGGATCGAACCGAGGACCTCCGGATCCACAATCCGGCGCTCTAACCAGCTGAGCTACAACCGCACGCTGCCTTGGCGCATCGCGCTTGCGGGGGAGTGCATACGGGCAATCGGCACGATTTTCAAGGCCATTGCGCCGCATCCGTCCCAGAAAGGGTTTGCAGCTTGCCGATGGCGTCAGCCGCGCATTGTCAATGCCAAAAAAGAAAAAGACCGGGGGGAGGAGGACCCGGTCTTTTCCTTGTTTCGGTCCGGCGGGAGGAGGAGCCGGACTTTCTACCCGCGGTCCGGTGGGAGGAGGTACCTCGCCGCGGGAATTCCACTTGCGCCGCACGGCCTCGGGCCGGGCGTGCCAGCCGCCGTAAGATCAGGCGACCTTGAGTTCCTTCATCGCCTTCTCGAAGGCACCCTTCACCGGCTTGGCCACATCCTCGGCAGCCTTCGTCGACGCCGTCTGGAAATCCTTCGCCTGCTCGACAGCCAGCTCCACATTCTTGCGAACGAACGAAGTCTGAAGCTCGATGAGCTCGGACAGGGACTTCACGCCGGCCAGAGCTTCCAGATGGGAGAAACCGGCCTCCGCATTGGCGCGCATCGTCGCGATCGCCTTCAGCGACAATTCGCCAGTGGCGGCGCGCAGCTGTTCGTAGGTGGCCTCGAATGCTTTCTGGGCTTCCTCGGCGCCGGACTTCATTTTCGCGTAGGCCTCTTTCGACTGCTCGACGCCCTTCTCGGCGAAGGCACGGAACTGATCGGTGGCCTGTTCGGCGTCAAACGCCGGAAACTCGATGCTCTCAGACGGTTTGCTCGCAGTCTTGGTCATTTCGCGCCCTTCCCGACATTTATTAGCCCCACGTTCATCGTAGGAACCTACGCTGTCGTTCGCGTCCAAACTTCAACTCAGGACTTGAGTATAGCTTCGTTAATTGTGCATTGCAACATCCAATGTTGCGCTGCATCAGAAAAAAGTCTGGGGAGTTAACCAAGCGCCCAGTTTCGCCGGCGCCGGAATGGTGTTTTCTGGACTTGGCGGGGCACTATCCATTATTACCAAAGGGTTAATTCCCGAGACGGTATCGGCAGGTGAATGGCTTCGCGTTCCTATTCCTTCATTGACGTGGCAGTGCTCGACCCCGTGCGCGCACGGTTCGCGGCAGGAGAGGCGCTGCTGATCCTTTCGCCTGCGCTGGACGAGATCATCTGGGCCAACGGCCCCGGCGCCCAGTTGCTCGGCTTCCAGGGATTCGCGGACAGCATCGGAGCAGATCCCGCGCTGCCCTTCGCCGCGCGGCGGCAGATAGGCTCCCTGCCCGGCTATCCCGCGCTGACAGGGGAGCGCACGCTCGCCGTGCGGCTTGCCAACGGGCTTTCCAGCCGCGCGGTCGCGTTCTCCGCTCAATCCGTGCGGATGCCCGACGGCGAAACGGCCCTGCTGCTGGTGGCGCGGGAAGCCGATGGCGAGAACCGTTCCGAAGCAGCGGCACGCGCCATTTCCGGGCTCTCCGACGAGGGGCAATTCGTGGCGATGGTCGGCCCGGCGGGACGTATCGAGGCTTCGTCGCCCGGGTTCGAGGCGGTCAGGCTTGAGCAGACTGCGCTGGACGAACTTGTCCGCGACATCGCCGGCGAGGACGACCGGCTGGTCAAACGGATGGTTCCCGCCGCTGGCGGGCGGAGGGTGGCAGCCGGCATGGCGCGCCTTTGCGACGAGCCGCTTGCCTGCCTGCTGATGATCGTGGCGGAAGCGGAGCAGGAGACAACGGAAAGCATCGCCGCCGCGCCTTCGGACGTTGCGGAACCGGCATTGCGGGATGAGCCGCAGGATACGTCACCGGACGAGGCTGAACCGTCCGCGCACGCATCCCATGCCGACGATCACTGGTACTTCAACGGCGAGAGCCGCGGGCACGGCGCCCCAACCCCGCCCGCGACGGATACTGAAACGCAGCCTGCGGCGCAGGGCCAGCCCGCCGGGCCGGTACGTTTCGTCTGGAAGACCGATGCCGAAGGCCGCTTCAGCATGATCGGCGATCCGTTCCGCGCGGCGGTCGGCAACGCCGTCACGGACGTGGTGGGGCGCTCCTTCCGTGAGGTCGCGCAGGCTTTCGGGCTGGACCCGGACGGTGAGATTGCCGGCCTGCTCGAACGGCGCGACACATGGTCGGGCCGCACGGTGCATTGGCCGGTATCCGACACGACATCCCGCGTTCCTGTCGATCTTGCCGCCTTGCCCGTCTACGGGCGCGAGCGGAATTTCGAGGGCTTTCGCGGCTTTGGCGTTGCCCGCATGGGCGATCTCATGGCCGATGAGGGCATGGCGAGCGCACAGCCCCGTTCCCGCAGGCGGGAAAACGAGGCAAAGCCGGCAGGCGACCGCATGCCGCCGCAGGCAACAGAGGACGACGATCCGTTTCAGGACGAAGCTCCCATGCCGGATGCATTTTCGGCGCGGCCCGCATGGGACAAGGTGATCAAACTCGCCGAACGCCGGCAAGCCGCGCCGGAGAAAGCATTGTCGAACTCGGAGCGGCTGAATTTCCGCGAGATCGGCGACCGGCTGCGGCAGGCCGGGCTGCTTGCCTCCGAGGAGCTTGTCAAATCGAGCGGTACGGCGAGCCGAACTGATGAGCTGGAAGCGAACGGAGATGGGCCGGACGACCTGCAGCCTGCCGCTCCTGCCGCAGACGTGCCGGGCGATCATGACGGTACGAAGCGCGCGGAAACCGACTACGCGGCCGAGGCTTCAGCCAGCGAACCGGCACACGGGTCGGTGAACGCTACGCCGGAAACGGCTGACGACACGCAGTCCTCACCGTTCGCCGCCAAAGAGGAGCCTGTTCCCACGTCGCCGGACGAGCCGTCCAGTGGCGCCTCGGACGAAGCGCGGATGCCGGGCGAGGAGGCTGCTTCCGGCACGGAAGATGCGGAAACCGATCCGGCCCCCGCCACCGGGCCGGAGTCAGCCGAGGCCGATCATCCGCAATTTGCAGCCGCACACGCAATGACATCTCGTGATGTCCGCGCCAAGCTGCGGCGCGACGGCATGGCCGCTCTGGTGAAGACTTTCGGAGCTGACACGTCTGACGCCGACGGCGGCCGCACGGCAGACGACGCGACTGCTGCCGCGCCCGACCGGCCGGAGTCTTCCGTCGCGCCGGACCTAGAGGAAGCGGCGGCAACAGGGACAGCCGAGGAGCGGGCAGCCACGGATGCGGCGCAGCCTGTCCAGCGCGCGCATGGCTCCGATGCGGAAGCGCGCAGGCCGGCGCCCCTTTCGGACGCTTTCCTGCCCTCCGCTTTCGGCAGCTTCGAGCGGCTGCCGGGCGTCGATGCGGTCCTGCTTTCCGGCCTGCCCCTGCCGTTGCTCATTCATTCCGGCGATACGCTCCACTATGCCAATCGCGAGTTCCTGCAACTCACCGGCTATGTATCGCTCGAGGCGCTGGCGCGGGCCGGCGGGCTGGGCGCGATCTTCGCCGAGCCCTGCGGCGAGGCAGACGGGCGCAAGCCCGCGCTGCGCACTTCCGGGGGAGAGGAATTCCCCGTCGATGCCTTCCTCCAGTCGGTAGACTGGAACGGAGGCAAGGCGCTGCTTCTGGCGGTCAAGCGCATCGAGGCGGCACAGCCCGCAAGCGTCGGCGCGCCCGTCATGGCCCCGCCCCCCGCCGAGGATACGGACGCCCGCATAGCGGAGCTGCGCACCATCATCGACACGGCCACGGACGGGGTGGTGCTGATCGCCAATGACGGGACGATCCGCTCGATCAGCCGCCCGGCGGAGGCGCTTTTCGGTTTCGACAGCGACCAGGTGGTGGGCCGGCATTTCGAGACGCTGTTCGCCACGGAAAGCCAGCGCGCGGCACGCGACTATCTGGCCGGCCTCGCTGAAAACGGCGTGATGAGCGTGCTGAATGACGGGCGCGAACTGATCGGCCGGGAATCGCAGGGCCGCTTCATTCCCCTGTTCATGACTATCGGCCGGCTACCGGGCGAGAGCGGCTTCTGCGCCGTGGTGCGCGACATCACCCAATGGAAGCGCGCGGAGGAGGAACTGACGCAGGCACGGACGCGCGCCGAGCGCGCCTCCTCGCAAAAGACCGATTTCCTCGCGCGGGTGAGCCACGAGATCCGCACGCCGCTGAACGCGATCATCGGCTTCTCCGAACTGATGATCGACGAGAAATTCGGGCCGATCAGCAATGAGCGTTATCGCGACTACATGCGCGACATCAACCGCTCGGGCAATCATGTGCTCGACCTGGTAAACGACCTGCTCGACATCTCCAAGATCGAGGCCGGCGAGCAGGAAATGACCTACGAGGCGGTGTCGCTCAACGACGTGCTGGGCGAATCGGTCGCGCTGATGCAGCCGCAGGCCAACCGCGAGCGCGTCATCATTCGCTCCAGCTTCGCCTCGCGCCTGCCCGAAGTGGTGGCCGACCTGCGCAGCGTACGCCAGATCGCCCTCAATCTCCTCTCGAATGCGGTGCGCTACACCAACGCCGGCGGGCAGGTGATCGTTTCCACCTCGCTGGAAAGCAGCGGCGATATCGTGATGCGCGTGCGGGACACAGGCGTCGGCATGACGCCTGCCGAAGTCGAGCAGGCGCTGAAGCCTTTCAAGCAGATCAACACCATCAAGCGCCCGCGGGGCGGCGGGACGGGCCTAGGCCTGCCGCTGACCAAGGCGATGGTGGAGGCTAACCGCGCCCGCTTCGCCATTCACTCAAATCCCGGCGAGGGCACGCTGGTCGAAATCGTGTTCCCGTCCACGCGGGTGCTGGCACACTAAGGTCCGTGCGTAAGCAGCCCTAGGGCGCGCCCAGGAAGGGCAGGATGGGCGAGATGAAGGGCGCATCCCACGAGCCGCCGACGAAGAAACTTGCCGGGCCGGACATGGGCGCCGCGCCAGCTGCCGGCACCGGCTCCAGCCTCCCCTGAAGGGCAAGTCCCCTGCCCGGCAGCGGCACAAGTCCCTCCAGCGATATGAGATGACCGGCGGTCTGGAGTTCCAGCTTGTCCAGATTGGCCACTCCGTCCTCGACGGCCGCGTGGAACTTGATGCCACGGAAGCTGAGGGTCGCACCGCCGACATCGTGCAGCGGGAAGAACTCGCCCTGTGCGGCGCGAACGGCAAATTTTTCAAGGTCGATGCCCGCGATCGCGCCGGGGCCGAAATCCGCCAGCACATTGCCTTGCGCGGTTCGCACCACATCGTACCAGTTGCGGCCCTGCCCCTTGAGGGAAACCGACAGGTTGGCGCGGGCGACCGGCATCAGGTGATTGGCCTGAACCGTCTTGGCAAACGCGCCCATATCGATATCGGAGCCGCGCAGCCTGATCTCGACCTGATTGCCGTTCTCGTCGCCGTCGATGCGGATGCCGGCCTGCACCGTGCCGCCGAAGGCCGTCGCGTCCGAAATGTCGAATGCGGACAGGCCGGACTTGACCTGCGCCGTGGCGGCCACGTCGTTCAGTGCGATGGAGCCTGCCGTGGCCCGGCGGGACGAAAGCCGCAGGTCGAGTGAAAGCTGGCGGGCGATACCGTTGTCTATGGTGCCGTAGCGCGCCCAGCTGTCCGGCGTGATGTTTGAGAAGGCCGCCAATATGGCGCCGAGATCGATCGTGTCGAAGGCGAGCGTTCCCGAGATGGCAGGCACCGCCCCGCCAAGCTCGGCCTCGAGCGTGCCGTCGCCAGGGTTTCCGTCGACGGTCAACACGGCATCGGAAAGCTTGAGCCGGCTCGCCAGTCCGTTCACATCGCTTTGCAGGGAAATCGAACCGATGGCGCTGCCGGTCGAAATGTCGGAACCCGCCCATTCCAGTATGCGCCGCAGCGACGGCGCGGAGAGGCGCAGTTCACCATCCACGAAAGATGCGCTGGAAAGGGTCGCGCGGCCCTCGAAGCCGAGTTCCAGCGGTGCGGAGGTCACGTTCACAGTGAGCGGCGCATGCGCACCGGCCAGCAGCATCAGCGGCTGCGGGGACGACAGATCCATCCTCACGAGTTCGCCGCGCCAGACCGCATTGAGGCTGGATGTCACGGACCCGTTCATGGCCGGCCAATCGACAGTGCCGTTCAGGCCGGTCATGATCTCGTCCTCGCCGCCGGCGCGATCCACGAGCGTGAGCCGCCCGTCCACCACCTCGAAACGCCCCAGCCGTTCCGCAGGCAGCCCCTCATTGCTCCGGCGCGCAGAGCTGTTCGCTGCCAGCGCGCGTGCCGCCGCGATGGAGCGGGCGAAACGGCCATCCGAGCGCGGCATGATCAGGTCCAGCCCGTCACGCGACATACGGATCGAGGGACGCATGAAGCGCACGGAATCGAACACGACATCGCCGCGCAGGGCCGCCAGCGCGGAAAGATCCGTCTCCAGCCTTTCGGCCACGATCACAGGTTCGGCCGCGCCATCCCCTGCCCAGAATCTGACATCGCGCAGCGTCGCGCGAAAGACCGGCCATATCTCCACATCGGGCGCCGCGCCCAGCACGACGCTGTAGCCGCTCAGCTCGCTGAGTTCCATCGCGATACGGTCGCGGACGATCCGGGTCGAGGCAAGCCAGGGGACAACCACGAAAATAAGCGCAGCGGCAAGGCCGGCAAAAGCCAGCAATCCTCCAAGCCTGCGCGCTATCGGTGACGGCATCAGCCTCGCCAACCCCCTTTGATAAGCCCCTGGGAAAGGGCCGCCCGCCGCTGACGAAGCGCCATCCCGCAAAGGGATTTACCCCAAGGCGCAGCCTTTTCAAGCTTTTGTGGCTTCGCAATGGCGAAGCACGATCCGTTGCTCTTGCTCCGCGCCTTGCGTGGCGGCATAGCTGCGACATGGGATGCTGCGGCAAGGAGGATGTTTATGGCTGACGGACAACCGCTCTGGACACCATCGCAGGAGGCCGTGGCGGCCGCGCCGCTGACGCGTTTTACCGAGATCGCCTCACGGGCAAGCGGCCGCGGCTTCGACGATTACGAGGCGCTGCACCGCTGGTCCATCGAGGAGCGTGAAGCCTTCTGGACGCTCATCTGGGATTATTGTGGCGTCATCGGCGAACGCGGCGAGCGCGCGCTGATCGACGGCGACAAGATGCCGGGCGCGCAATTCTTCCCGGACGCGCGGTTGAATTTCGCGGAAAACCTGCTGCGGCTTTCGGGGCCTGACGACGCCATCGTGTTTCGTGGCGAGGACAAGGTGGAGCGGCGCTGGTCGTGGGACGAGTTGAGGGCGAAAGTCTCCCAGTTCCAGCAATATTTCCGTGCCAAGGGCATCAGGAAGGATGACCGCGTGGCAGCGATGATGCCGAACATGCCGGAAACGGTGGCCGCCATGCTGGCAGCCGCGTCCATCGGCGCGGTCTGGTCGTCATGCTCACCGGATTTCGGCGTTCAGGGCGTGCTCGATCGTTTCGGCCAGATACAGCCTTCCATCCTGATCGCGCCGGACGGCTACTGGTACAATGGCAAGGCCATCGAGATCGGCGACAAGCTGGGCGAGATCGCCACGCGGCTGCCCTCGGTCGGCACCGTCCTCATCGTCGACTATCTGGGCATATCCGCCGATGTCGCGGCGGACCTGCCGCGCGGCGGCGAGGCCCTCGACGACGCGTTCGCGCCCTATGCGCCGGCGCAGCTTTCCTATGAGAGCCTGCCCTTCGACCATCCCCTCTACATTCTCTATTCTTCCGGCACGACCGGCATTCCCAAATGCATCGTCCATTCAGTCGGCGGCACGCTGCTCCAGCATCTCAAGGAGCATCGGCTTCACGCGGGCATCGAGAGAGGCGACCGCTTCTTCTACTTCACCACCTGCGGCTGGATGATGTGGAACTGGCTGGTTTCGGGGCTTGCTTCGGGCGCGACGCTGCTCCTCTATGACGGCTCGCCCTTCTATCCCAGCGGCAATGCGCTGTTCGATTTCGCCGATGCGGAGCGGATGACTTATTTCGGCACCTCCGCGAAATTCATCGATTCCGTGCGCAAGGCGGGGCTGGAGCCGATCCGTACGCACGATCTTTCGACGGTGCGCACTCTTTCCTCGACCGGCTCGCCGCTGTCGCCGGAGGATTTCCGCTTCGTCTACCAGGGCATCAAGGCCGACGTGCATCTCGCCTCCATTTCAGGCGGGACGGATATCGTCTCCTGCTTCGTGCTCGGCGTGCCGACGCTGCCCGTCTGGAGCGGCGAGATACAGGGACCGGGCCTCGGCATGGCCGTCGATGTCTGGGGCGACGATAGCAAACCGCTGCGCGGCGAAAAGGGCGAACTGGTCTGCACGCGCGCCTTCCCGTCGATGCCGGTCATGTTCTGGAACGACTATAATGGCGCGAAATATCGCTCCGCCTATTTCAACCGTTTCCCGAATGTCTGGTGTCACGGGGATTTCGCGGAGTGGACCGAGCATGGCGGCATCGTCATCCACGGCCGCTCGGACGCCACGCTCAACCCCGGCGGCGTGCGCATCGGCACGGCGGAAATCTACAACCAGGTCGAGCAGATGCCGGAAATCCTCGAAGCCCTGTGCATCGGGCAGGATTGGGACGGCGACGTGCGCGTGGTTCTGTTCGTCAGGCTCGCCGAGGGCATCAAGCTGGACGCCGAGCTGGAAGCGAGGATCAAGGCCAGGATCCGCTCTGGCGCCAGCCCTCGCCACGTGCCGGCGAAGATCGTCGCGGTGAGGGACATCCCGCGCACCAAGTCCGGGAAGATTACCGAGCTTGCCGTGCGCGACGTGGTGCATGGGCGGACAGTGAAGAACCGCGAGGCTCTGGCCAACCCCGAAGTACTGGAACTCTACCGTAACCTGCCCGAGTTGGCACAATAGCACCCTTGTCCCGGCGGCGGAGTGCCGCGCCAGATGCTTGCCGGCTTATTGGGCGGGCAAACATGGTTAAGCAATGATGAAATGGAAATTTACCGCGATTTCACAGGCGGTAGGGAAATGTAAACTTTCCGCCGTGCCGGTAAGGTCTTGTTAACAAGGTGCCGCGATAGTCGCGGGTGAACTCAGGTAGCAGCCCTTTTTCCGGTGGGTTATCCGGATGTGATTGAACGCAGCCCCGCGTTGACAGCATTTCTACTCAGGCGCCCTTTCGGGCGCCTTTCTTTTGGTGCGAACCTGCCTTTAGAGTGCCGCTTCCCGGTCGCCGGCCAAGGCGCGGGACAGAAGCATGACCGGGACCAGGGCGGTAGCGATGATGAGCAGCGCCGCGAGCGAGCCGTCCTCGACGACCGCGCGCGACGCGTTCTGATAAACCAGTGTCGCCAGCGTGTTGAAGCCGAAGGGGCGCAGCAGGATCGTCGCCGACAGTTCCTTGACCGTATCGACGAAAACCAGCACGCCGGCCGCGAAGATCGCCGGGCGCAGCAGCGGCAGTAGAATGAGAATGGCGCCGCGCGTGGGCGACTTGCCGAGGCTGCGCGCGGCCTCATCCAGATTAGGCGGCAGCTTTTCCAGCCCGGAGCGGATCGATCCTTCCGCGAGCGCCAGAAAGCGGATGGTGCAGGCGACGATGACGGCGGCTGCCGAACCCGTGAGCAGCAGTCCGGTGGACAGACCGAGATGCTGCCGCGCCAGCGCATCGACGAGATTGTCGAAACGCGCCAGCGAGAACAGCAGGCCAAGGCCGACGATGGTGCCCGGCAGCGCATAGCCGAGCGAACCCAGCCGCACGAGGACAACAGTGCCGCGTGAGCGGGACAGGCGCACGGCATTGAGAAGCAGCAGGGCGATCAGGATGGTCAGCAGCGCCGTCGCCGTTGCGGTCACGACGCTGGCCAGAAGCGCCTCGAACAGTTCTCCGTTCACCAGATAGTCGAGCCGCCGCACGGCATAGCCGCCGAACACGTAGACCGGGACGCCGAAGCCAAGCACGACCGGCAGGGAAACCACGACCAGGACCAGCCCGGCGCGCCAGCCCCGAAGCCTCACGCGCGGCGGCCGCGCACGCATATGCGTAGCCCGGACATTATGGAAACGCTGGCGCCGCCGCGCCCATTGCTCCAGCATCAGCAGCATGAATACCAGCAGCAGCATGATCATCGCGATCTGCGCTGCGCCTTCGAGGCTCGAACGGTTGATCCATGTCGTAAAGACCGCCGATGTCATTGTGCGGACGCCGAGATATTCGGCCGCGCCTATATCGTTCAGCGTCTCCATCAGAACCAGTGCCAGCCCCGCCATGATGGCGGGCCGCGTCACCGGCAGCAGCACGCGGAAGAAGACGCGCGACGGGCGCGCGCCCAGCGTACGGGCGACATCGGCGATATTGCGCCCCTGCATGAGGAACACGACGCGCGTGGTCAGGTAGACATAGGGATAGAGCACGCAGGTGAGGACGAAGGCCGCTCCGCCGGTCGAGCGAAGATCGGGAAACCAATAGTCACGCGCCGTCTGGAACCCGAACAGGCCGCGCCAGAATGTCTGGATCGGGCCGGTGAACAGGAAGAACTCGCCAAAGGCATAGGCCGCGAGATAGGGCGGCACCGCGAAGGGCAGGACGAGCGCCCAGGCGAAGCTGCGCCGCAGCGGGAAATCATAGGCCACGACCAGCCATGCCGTCGCCACGCCAACGAGCGTCGTCCCGATCGAGACGAGCAATATGAGGTGGAGAGTGACGAACGCCGCGCCGGGGACGACATTGCGCGACAGATGCGGCCAGTCCTCGCCGCTGCCGGAAAGCGCGATCCAGGCCAGCGTCGCCACCGGCAGCAGCACCACGGCGCACATCAGCCCGGCTATGCCCATCACCCAAGGGTGGCCGGGACGGCGCACGGGACGCGGGAGGGAGACGGTTTCTGCCTGAAGGGTCAAGACACGGGAGCCGGATCGAGCACGGGACCGGACGGCACAAAACCACCCGGTCCCGCAATTCGGTTCAGCCTGCGCGTCGAAGGGCGAAGCCCTCCGCGCCGCGATCAGCTTGCCGGGCCGTCATCGACGCCGACGCGATCGACCATCTCGGACGCCGCCTTGCGATGCGCGGCGATATCGGCCAGCGGCAGCGTATCGGCATTCAGTGAGCCGAATGCCTCGACAACGGGCGAAAGCGCCAGGCCCGCCGTCACCGGATACTCGAACACTTGCTGTGCCTGGATTTCCTGCGCTTCCGAGCTCGACAGGAACTGGATGAGCTTCACCGCATTGTCACGGTTCGGCGCGTTCTTGGCGAGCGCCGCGCCGGAGATGTTCACATGAGTGCCGCCATTCTCGAAAGTCGGGAACTTGACCTTGATGGCCGACGCCCATTCCTTCTCCTCAGGCGACTTGTCGTTGGTCTGCATCAGGCCGACATAATAGGTGTTGCCGAGCGCGATGTCGCACTCGCCGGCCATCACCGCCTTGGCCTGCGGGCGGTCGCCGCCGTCGGGCTTGCGGGCGAGATTGTTCTTCACGCCGGTCAGCCACTCTTCAGTCTTGGCCTCACCCCAATGCGCGATTGCCGCCGAAATGAGGGCGATGTTGTAGTCGTGCTGGCCGGAGCGCATGCAGATCTTGCCCTTCCACTTGGGATCGGCAAGCTCGGCATAGGTGATCGGCTCGTCGCCCACGCGGTCCTTCGACGCGTAGATGACGCGCGCGCGCTTGGTGATGCCGAACCAGTGACCTTCCGGGTCGCGATATTCCGCCGGCAGGTTGGCGTTGACGGTCGCATCATCCAGCGCCTGCGTGACGCCCTTTTCCTTGGCGTTGGTGAGACGAGCGATATCGACCGTCAGGATGACATCGGCCGGCGAGTTGGTGCCTTCCGCGAGGATGCGGTCCTCAAGACCCTTGTCGAGGAAAAGCACTTCGGTCTTGATCCCGGTTTCCGCCGTGAAGCGGTCCAGCGCCGGCTTGATGAGGTCCGGCTGGCGATAGGAATAGATGTTGACGACTTCATCCGCCTGCGCCGCAAAAGGCACATAGGCGATGCCTGCGGCCAATGCCGCAGCGGCGAGGCGTGCGAAAGTGGAACTGTTGTTCGGCATGTCTGCCTCCTGGCTCGGGTTTCCTCAGTCCGGAAAAGCGGGCTCGACCGGATGCCCGGACAGGTTCCTCCCACCGGGCCGCTTCTGTGTCGCGAATTGTGGAACGACCGTCAAGTCAAAGGTGAGTTATTCAGTCAGTTTTTATGGAGCTTACGGAACGCGCCACGGCCAGCCGGCCAGAAAGCGCGGGAAATGGCGGCTTTCAAGCGGGATTTCAGCCGGAAACCGCCAGCCAACATATTTCGCCGGCTCTGCAAACGGCACGGTTCGTTTTGTCTTACGCTCTTATGGCGGCCTGCTCGTCACGCATGCGTTGCACCTCACGGCGCTTGTTCATGATCGAGGCGATCACGACGCCCGCAGCGACAATGCCTATGAGGATGGTGGAGACAGCATTGATCTCCGGCGTCACGCCGAGACGCACCTGGCTGTAAATCTTCATCGGCAGGGTCGTCGCGCCGGGACCGGACGCGAAGGAGGCGATGACCAGATCATCGAGCGACAGGGTAAAGGCAAGCATCCAGCCCGAGACGACCGCCGGCGCGATAACCGGCAGCGTCACGCTGAAGAAGGTGCGCGTGGGCGTGGCCCCCAGGTCCATCGCGGCTTCCTCCAGCGAGCGGTCGAACGTGAGGAGCCGTGACTGCACGACGACGGCCACGAAGCACATGGAGAAGGTGATGTGCGCGAGCGTCACCGTCAGGAAGCCGCGATCCAGCCCGAGGGCGACGAAAAGCAGCAGCAGCGACAGGCCGGTGATGACTTCCGGCATGACGAGAGGCGCAAAGACCATGCCGGTGAAAAGCACCCTGCCCCTGAAGCGCGTGTAGCGGGTGAGTGCCAGCGCGGCCATGGTGCCGAGCACGGTGGCCGCCGTCGCCGAGATGAAGGCGACACGCGCCGTCACCCAGGCGGCGTCGATCAGGCCGCGATTGGAGAGCAGGGAGACATACCAGCGCGTCGAGAAGCCGGTCCAGACCGTGACCAGCCGCGACTCGTTGAAGGAGTAGACGACGAGAAGCAGGATCGGCAGATAAAGGAAGGCAAAGCCGAACACGATGGAAACGATGTTGAAGCGGCTGAGTTTCCCGTTCATCGCGCGTGCCTCCCGATCCTGAAGCCGCTCATTTGCCCTGCTCCTGCGCGCGCGCCTGCGCCCGCTGGAAGAACATGATGGGCACCACCAGAATGAGCAGCAGGATGACGGCCACAGCCGACGAAACAGGCCAATCGCGATTGGCGAAGAACTCGTTCCACAATGTCTTGCCGATCATCAGCGTCTGCGAGCCGCCGAGCAGGTCCGGGATGACGAACTCGCCCACGGCGGGAATGAATACCAGCATGCAACCGGCGACCACGCCGGGCAGCGACAACGGGAAGGTGATCTTCCAAAAGGCCGATGTCGGCGGGCAGCCCAGATCCTGCGCAGCCTCGATAAGGGAGAAATCCATCTTCTCCAGCGAGGAATAGAGCGGCAGCACCATGAACGGCAGGTAGGAATAGACGATGCCGATGAAGATAGCCGTATGCGTGTTCATGATCTGCAGGGGCGAATCGATGATGTTCAGCCACATCAGGAACTGGTTGAGCAATCCCTCCGGCTTGAGGATGCCGATCCACGCATAGACGCGGATCAGGAAGCTCGTCCAGAATGGCAGGATGACGAGCATCAGCAGCGTGGCGCGCATCGAGGCCGGCGCGCGCGCCATGCCGTAGGCCAGCGGATAGCCGACCAGAAGCGTGAGCGCGGTGGAAATCGCAGCGATGACGACGCTCGACAGGTAGGCGTTGAAATAGAGCGCGTCCTCGGTCAGCCAGATATAGTTCTCGAAGGAAAATTCCCGGACGTTCTCGAAGAAGCCGGAAACGCCGTCCTGCACGCTGAATACGGGCGTATAGGGCGGCATCGAGATCGCCGTCTGCGATAGCGAAATCTTGAAGACGATCAGGAAGGGAACAAGGAAGAAGACGATCAGCCACAGATAGGGAACGAGGATGACGAGGCGGCCGGCAAGCGCGGAGAGAATCCCCCCGCGCGCCGTCGCCTGCCCGCCGCCCTGCGCCGCCCTGGCCGATGTTTCCGCGATCTGGGCCATTTCGGCTCCCCCGCTCAGCGCGTCAGCACCACGCCGGCATCCGGCGCGAAGGAAATCCAGGCGCGGTCGTTCCATGTCAGCGGATCGTCCGTGATGCGGGACGCATTGAGCGCGCTCGCCTTCACCACCTGCCCGTCGGCCAGCTTGACGTGATAGACGGTCATGTCGCCGAGATAGGCCAGATCGTAGATCTCGCCTTCGATCACGTTGGGCGTGCCGGCGGCAGGTTGCCGCGACGAAACCTTGATCTTCTCCGGCCTGATCGCGAAGGCGACTTCGCCGTCACCGAGCGTGGCGGGCGCGTTCCCGACGACGATTTCCGCACCGCTCGCGCCCCTGATCCTGACGCCTGCGCCCTCGCGGCCCGTCACCTTGCCCTCCAGCATGTTCACATTGCCGACGAAACCGGCAACGAAACGCGAGACGGGCGCCTCATAGATTTCGGCGGGCGTGGCCACCTGCATCACCTGCCCCTTGTCGAGGATGGCGATGCGGTCGGCCATAGTCATCGCTTCCTCCTGGTCGTGGGTCACGATCACGAAGGTCAGCCCGAGCGATTGCTGGAGGTCCATCAGCTCGAACTGCGTTTCCTCGCGCAGCTTCTTGTCGAGAGCGCCCAGCGGCTCATCGAGCAGCAATACCTTGGGGCGCTTGGCGACGGAGCGCGCGAGCGCGACGCGCTGGCGCTGGCCGCCGGAAAGCTGGTGCGGCTTGCGCTTCGCGAAGGCTTCCAGCTTTACCAGCTTGAGCATCTCGGCCACGCGCGCGGCGATGTCCGCCTTGGGCATCCCGTCCTGCTTGAGGCCGAAAGCGATATTCGCCTCGACCGTCATATGGGGGAACAGCGCGTAGGACTGAAACATCATATTGACCGGGCGGCGATACGGGGGGATGCCGGAAAGATCCTGCCCGTCGAGCAGGATGCGGCCCGAGGTCGGCTGCTCGAAACCGCCCAGCATCCTCAGCAAAGTCGACTTGCCGGACCCGGACGCGCCGAGGAGCGCGAAGAATTCGCGCTCGTAGATCGCGAGCGAAAGGTTGTCGACGGCGACAAAATCGCTGAATCGCTTCGTCACGCCATCGAATACGATATAGGGCTTGGCCGTGGGGTCGTTCCAGGGAGCGAAGCTCCTGCGAATGCTGCCGAGCGACTTCATGGCCTTTTCCGCGTTCCCTCTACCCTGAATGGAAAGCGCCCCGGCTGGCCGGGGCGCGAAGCAGCGATCACTGGCCGGTGACGACCTTGGTCCACAACCGCGTCACGGCGCGCTGGGTGCGGGCGTCGTAGGGCATGACGGTGAACAGTTTCGCCATCGTCGCCTCGTCTGGATAGACTGCCGGGTCGTCGAGCAGCTCGGCATCGAGGAACTCCTGTGCCGCCTTGTTGCCGCTGGCATAGAACACATAATTGGATGCCTTGGCCGCGACTTCCGGCTTCAGCATGTAGTTGATGAACTCATGCGCTTCCGCGACATGCGGCGCGTCGGCGGGAATGGCCATCTGGTCGAACCACATCTGCGCGCCTTCCTTGGGCACCACGTAGCCGACGGTGACGCCCTGATCCGCCTCGGCGGCGCGGTCACGCGCCTGGAAAACGTCGCCCGAGAAACCGAGCGCCAGGCAGATGTCCCCGTTGGCGAGGGCGTTGATATATTCGGAGGAATGGAACTTGCGGATATAGGGGCGGACCGAAAGCAGCAATTCCTCGGCCTTGGCCAGATCCTCCGCCGAGGAACTGTTGGGATCGAGCCCCAGATAGGCGAGCGCCGAGGGGATCACGTCCGTCGGGGAATCGAGCACATAAATACCGCAATCGGCGAGCTTGGCGGCGTTCTCCGGCTTGAACAAAATGTCCCAGCTATCGACCGTCTCGATGCCGAGCGCGTCCTGCACCTTGTTTACATTGTAGCCAAGGCCGGTGGTGCCCCACATATAGTTGATCGAATATTCGTTACCCGGATCATAGGCGGCAACGCGCTGCGAGATCACGTCCCATTCATTCGCAAGATCGGTGAGCTTGGACTTGTCGAGCTTCTGGAACACGCCGGCCTGTATCTGGCGCGCAAGGAAGTTCGCGGTGGGCACGACCACATCGTAGCCGCTGCCGCCGGCAAGCAGTTTCGTCTCCACGATCTCGTTGGAATCGAACACGTCGTAGACGACCTTGATGCCCGTCTCCGCGGTAAATTCCTCGATGATGGATTCGTCGATGTAGTCCGACCAGTTGTAGACGTTGACCACGCGCTCCTGCGCTTGCGCGGCGACTGCGAAAGCCGCCACGAGGCAGGTTGCGGCGGATAGCCTAAGTGCCTTTTTAAACATGGAGTTCTCCTCTATCGGTCGCGGCCAGCGCCCGCCTCTCCCACAAGCTCCGAACCGTTAGCTGAAACCAAGCCTATTGAGCTTTTCACGGTGCGACAAGGACCATTTTCCAAGGCATAGCCTCGTCGTGAACGGTTTTTTCTTTCCGGTACGCGGATGCGCGAAACCGCGTTGCGAAGTGGATCGCGGCAACCGTCCGGCCTTGCGAAGCCGCCCTCGCATCTGTCATTGACAGGGAGCGGAAAAGGGAGGGGCGGCCATGAGGGCAGGATGGTACGAGCACAATGGCGAGGCGCGCGCCGTGCTCAAGGTCGGGGAAGTCGACAAGCCGGTTCCCGGCGAGGGAGAAGTGCTCGTCCGGGTCATCGCCTCCGGGGTCAATCCCTCCGATGTGAAAAGCCGGCGCGGCTGGCAGCTTTCCGCCCCGCGTGTGGTACCCCACTCCGACGGCGCCGGCATCATAGAAGCTGTGGGCGCGGGCGCCGACCGCGGACGCATCGGCGAGCGCGTCTGGATATGGAACGGCCAGTGGAAGCGGGCCTTCGGAACGGCTGCGGAATATATCGCGCTACCGGAAGCGCAGGCGATGCGGCTGCCGGACAATACGGGTTTCGAGGCCGGCGCCTGCTTCGGCATTCCGGGCCTGACCGCAATTCATGCCGTGCGCCTGCTGGGCGATATCGGTGGCAGGACGGTGCTGGTGACGGGCGCGGCATCGGGCGTAGGCCACTATGCCGTGCAGATGGCGAAGCTGAACGGCGCGCGCGTCATCGGTACGGCTTCCGTGGAGCGACAGTCGCATGCCCGCTCGGCTGGCGCGGATTTCGTCATCGACTACAAGAACAAGGACGTGGCCCAGGTAGTCAAGGAACTGACCAAGGGCGCAGGCGTCAACGCCATCATCGACATGGACCTGTCCTCCACGGCGCGGCTGGTGGCGGAGGGCGTGCTTGCCCCGCACGGCAAGCATGTCTGCTATGGCGCCAACAAAACCGGCGACATCCCCCTTTCCTTCTCCGCCATGCTTCGCGGCAGCCTCACGCTCCAGTTTTTCCTCGTCTATGAACTTGCCGAGGCGGAGAGGAAGGCCGCGATCACCGCGCTGACGCGGCTTGTCGAGAAAGGCAGCCTCAAGCACACGATCGGAGCCCGTTATCCCCTTGGCGAAATTGCGCTCGCGCATGAAGCCGTCGAAGGCGGGCGCGTGATCGGCAATGTTGTATTGGATATCTGAAACTTCGCAGAAAAGTTGAGTGCCTGCGTCTTGACAACATGCCGCAGCGGAAGGCAGACCCGCCGCGAACCATTGTCCTTCTTCCTCTGCCGAATGGACCGCTCATGCGTAAATCGAAAGATGACGTCCTGTCCGTCCGCGTGCTGAAGGGCAACGGCGAAGACGGCGACACGGCCCGGGGCAAGGCACTGGTGATTACATCCACTCCGGTGACGAGCATCGTGGTGATGCGCATAGCCGAGCGCATCGGCCTCAAGGCGCTCAGCGTCTCGCCGTCCGACGCGGCGAAATCCTGCGAGCAATTGCAGCCGGTCATCGTGATCGTGGAGGAAGAGGCCTGCCGGGCAAGGGGCCGCGATCTTCTCGACAGCATTGCCGGCGACCGGGACGGCATGGCGGAAAGAACGCCGAAGGTGGTCCTGCTTTCGACCGGCGCGGAACATGCGCATGCGCGCGCCGACGCGGTGGTGGCCATGCCCGTGACGACAGACGCGCTGCAGCCCGTCCTGCACCGACTGGTGTTCGGGGACGAGGAATAGGCCGCTCTTCCCTTCGCGCTCCTGCGATGGCTATACTTCCGCGTCTCACAACCAGTTTCGGTGATCGATGCCAGCCGCAAAAAAGGAAGCCAGACCAGCCGGACGCGGCGCGCGCGCGCGAACACCGGCGTTCGTGAAGAGCCGGCGTGGCGTAAAGAACTGGAAGGAAGCAAGCGCCTGGCTCGAATGGCGCGGCATCGAGGACATAGAATGCATCACGCCGGATCAGGCCGGCGTGGCACGCGGCAAGATGATGCCGTCGAAGAAATTCACCTCGAACACCTCGCTCGCCCTGCCGTCGGCCGTGTTCATGGCGACGATCTCGGGCGGCTATCCCGAGGACGGCCACGGCTTCTCCTACCCGGAGGACGATGGCGACCTGAAACTTCTGCCGGACCTTTCCACCCTCTCCGAAGTACCGTGGGAAACGGATCCGACCGCGCAGGTGATCTGCGACCTCGTGCATCAGGACGGCCGCGCCGTGGAGTTCACGCCGCGCAATGTGCTGCGGCGCGTGCTCGCAGCCTATGAGCAAAGAGGCCTGCGGGCCGTGGTCGCACCGGAGATCGAGTTCTACCTCGTGAACAAGAACCCGGATCCCGACTATCCGCTCACCCCGCCGGTCGGGCGTTCCGGCAGGCCGATCGGCGGCGGGCAGGGTTATTCGATCGCCGGCGTCAACGAATTCGACGAGCTGATCGACGACATCTATCATTTTTCCGAAGGTCAAGGGCTGGAGATAGACACGCTTATCCATGAGGAGGGAGCGGGGCAGCTCGAGATCAATCTGCGCCACGGCGATCCCATCGAGCTGGCGGATCAGGTGTTCCTGTTCAAGCGCACGATCCGCGAGGCGGCGCTGAAGCACGAGACATATGCCACATTCATGGCCAAGCCGATCCAGGGCCAGCCGGGGTCGGCCATGCACATTCACCAGTCCGTGGTGGACCGGAAGACGGGCCGCAATGTCTTTTCCAACGAGGACGGCACCGAGAGCGAGATGTTCCGTCATTTCATCGGCGGAATGCAGCGGCACGTGCCGTCCGCACTCGTCATGTTCGCGCCCTATGTCAATTCCTACCGCAGGCTGACGAAGGCTGCCTCGGCGCCGGTCAACACCAGATGGGGCTACGACAACCGCACGACGGCTTTCCGCATCCCTCGCTCGGACGCGTCCGCGCGGCGCGTGGAAAACCGTATCCCGTCCTCCGACGCCAACCCCTATCTCGCGCTCGCCGGCTCGCTGGCCTGCGGGCTTGTCGGCATCATCAACAAGACCGAGCCGGACGCCCCCGCCGGCACGACGGTCAACGAGGACGAGATCGAGCTGCCGCGCAACCTGCTGGAAGCCGTCGCCCTGTTCGAGGAGGACAGCGACCTGACGGAAATGCTGGGCGGTTCCTTCGCGACGACCTATGCGGCGATCAAGCGCGCCGAGTTCGAGACATTCATGGAAGTCATCAGTCCCTGGGAGCGGGAATATCTGCTGCTGAATGTGTGAGGCGCGCAGCGTGACCTACACCTCCCCTATCTCGCCCGGCTTTTCCTGGTATGAGGCGACGGCTGGCGAGCGGCCTGTCTATCCGGCACTCGACGGCGACACGCAATGCGATGTCGTGGTCGTCGGAGGCGGCTATACCGGCCTTTCAGCCGCAGCCCACCTTGCGAAAGCCGGGGTCGATGTCGTGCTGGTCGACGGGCACCGCTTCGGAGACGGCGCGTCAGGCCGCAATGGCGGCCAGATGGGAACCGGCCAGCGCGCCTGGGCGGAGGAACTGGAGGCCGAGTTGGGTTTCGAGCGCGCCAAGGCGCTGTTCGATCTCGCGGAGGAAGCCAAGTCGCATCTTCTGGGCTTCGCCGAGGCGAACGGGATCGGCATCGACTACCGGCCCGGCCAGATGTCGGTGGCGCACAAGCAGCGTTTCGTGCCGCACTACCAAGCCCATGCGCGGCTGATGGCCGAACGCTTCGGCTATCCGCACATCGCCTTCATGAGCCGGGAGGAAACACGCGAAAGGCTGGGAAGCGACGCCTATTTCGGCGGCGTGCGCGATACCGGCACCGGCCATATACATCCGCTCAAGCTGGTCATTGGCACCGCGCGGGTCGCGGCCGAGGGCGGCGCCCGGCTGCATGAGGACACGCCGGCAACCGGCATCTTCAGGAAGGCCGGGAAGGTCGCCGTGACCACGCCGCGCGGCACGATCACCGCCGACAAGGGCTTCCTCGCCATAAACGCCTATGGCGGCGACCTCGAACCTGTAAGCGCAGCACATGTTATGCCGATCGGCTCCTTCATCGGCGCCACCGTGCCGCTTGACGCGGACAGCCCGGTTCTGCCCGGCGGCGAGGCTGTGGACGATTCCCGCTTCGTGGTGCGTTATTTCCGCAGATCGCCGGACGGGCGGCTCCTGTTCGGCGGACGCGAGATCTATGCCGTAAACGATCCGAAAGGTATCGCCGACGCGATCCGCCACCAGATCGCGGAGCTGTATCCGGCGCTGAAGGATATCGAGATCACCCATGCGTGGGGCGGCTATGTCGGCATCACCATGCCGCGCAGGCCCTTCGTACGCGAGGTGATGCCGGGCGTGATTTCGGCCGGCGGCTATTCCGGCCACGGCGTGATGCTGGCGAATTTCGTCGGCAAGCTCTATGCGGAGACGATCACCGGCAACCGCGACCGTCTCCGGCCGTTCCAGGAACTGAAGGTGCCCGCCTTCCCCGGCGGCCGGACGCTGCGCGCGCCGCTCCTGTTCCTCGCGCTCAACTGGTACGCGCTCAGGGACCGGATTTAGCGAGCCTCCGCCGTCGGCACGCCTGAACCCGCCCTCGCCTGTCAGGAGCCGTCCGGCGGGTAATTTTTTCGCCCCGGCATGTCGGCTAGAGTGTCCGCCTTACGTCCTCGAGAGGAAGGAAGCCGGCAATGCTCTACACGATCCTTTGCTACAATGAAGAAGCCGTCACCAGCGCATGGTCCAAGGAAGAGGACGATGCCGTGATGGCGCGCCTCAAGGTCGTGACGGACGGGCTTGCCCGAAAGGGCAAGCTGGGGCCGGTCGCACGGCTGCTGCCGACCACGGCCGCAACCACGTTGCGCAAGGGCGCGGACGAGCCGCTGGTTATCGACGGCCCGTTCGCGGAGACGAAGGAACAGCTTCTCGGCTTCTACACGGTCGATGTGGAATCGCTCGACGAGGCGCTGGACATCGCCCGCGACCTCGCCGCCGCCAATCCCGGCGTCGGCTCCTATGAAATCCGGCCGATCTCGGTCTTTTTCCCCGGCACGAAACCATAGCGCAGATGAACGACCTCGACTGGATCAACGCCTCGCTCAGTACCGCCCGGCCGCAGGCCGTGGCGGCGCTGCTGCGCTATTTCCGCGATCTCGACATTGCGGAAGAGGCGTTCCAGGAGGCTTGCCTGCGGGCGCTGAAAAGCTGGCCGAAGAACGGCCCGCCCCGCGACCCGGCGGCATGGCTGATCTTTGTCGGGCGCAACGCGGCGATAGATGCTGTGCGCAAGCGAAGCCGCACGACGGCGCTCCCGAGCGACGAGGTCCTTTCCGATCTCGGCGACGCAGAGACGGACATGGCCGAACGGCTGGACGGCTCCGATTTCCGCGACGACGTGCTTCGGCTCATGTTCGTCTGCTGCCACCCGAACCTGCCCGCGACCCAGCAGATCGCGCTGGCGCTGCGGATCGTCTCGGGGCTTTCAGTCAGGCAGATCGCGCGGGCCTTCCTCGTCGGCGAAAGCGCGATGGAGCAGCGCATCACCCGCGCCAAATCGAAGATCGCCAATGCCGGCGTTCCGTTCGAGGCGCCGGGTGCCGTCGAGCGCGCGGGGCGCTTCGCCGCCGTGGCCGCCATGATCTACCTCGTATTCAACGAAGGCTATTCGGCGGATGCAAGCGAGCAATCCGCACGCGGCCCGCTCTGCGAGGAGGCGATCCGGTTGGCGCGGCTGCTCCTGCGGCTTTTTCCCTCCGAGCCGGAGATGATGGGCCTGCTGGCGCTGATGCTGCTGCAACATGCGCGCTGCGAAGCGCGCTTCGACGCCGAAGGCGAGGTGGTACTGCTGGAAGATCAGGACAGGAGCCTGTGGAACCGCAAGATGATCGCGGAAGGACTGGCGCTCATCGACAAGGCGTTGCGGCATCGCCGGCCCGGCCCCTATCAGGTGCAGGCGGCCATCGCGGCGCTCCACGCCCGCGCGGCCCGGCCGGAGGACACCGACTGGCTGGAGATAGACCTGCTCTACGCGACGCTGGAGGCGATGCAGCCCTCTCCCGTCGTCACCCTCAATCGCTCCGTGGCCGTTTCCCGGCTGCGCGGTCCGCAGGCCGCGCTCGACATGATCGAGCCGCTGGCGGGCAGGCTCTCCGGCTACTTCAACTTCCACGGCGCGCGCGGCGCCTACCTGCTCCAGCTTGGCCGCAAGGCGGAGGCCCGCGAGGCATTCGGCCGCGCCATAGCGGTGGCGCGATCCGCCGCCGAAGCCGCCCATATCCGCATGCACCTCGACCGGCTGATCAAGGACAGCGCGCCGCAGGCAACAGCCGCTGCGGCGGAAAAATAGCCCTCCCGCCTTGTCGGCATCGCATCGCAACCCACGTCCTTGAAGCAGAACGCAGAACCCGAGAGGAGACAAGGACATGACCGATCCCAAGCCCGCCGAGCACGAACTCATTCTCGAACGCATCTTCGATGCGCCGCCCGAAAAGATCTTCCGCGCCTGGACCGACCCGGACCTGCTGAGACAGTGGTTCGTGCCGAAGCCGTGGGGCGTCAGCGAGATCGATCAGGATCTTCGCCCCGGCGGACGGGCGAATGTGGTGATGCGCGACCCTGACGGAAACGAATATCCGAACGAGGGTGTCTACCTAGAAATCGTGCCGAACAGGAAGATCGTGTTCACGGACGCCTTCACCGAAGGCTGGATTCCCGCCGGCAAGCCTTTCATGGCTGCCGAGGTCACTTTCGAGGAGCTTCCCGGCGGCAAGACCAGATATGTCGCGCGCGCCATGCACTGGAGCGCCGAATCGAAGGGCGAGCACGAGAAGATGGGTTTCCACGAAGGCTGGGGCAAGGCCGCAGACCAGCTCGCGGAACTCGTCGCCACGCTGTGAGCCCGCTGCGCGATCGCTGCTGCATGGGCTGGACCGTCACCAGGCCGATGTGGCCCGGCAAGGCGCCGGGCCGGCGATAGCGATCAGATGGTGCGGCCGCCATCCACCTCCAGCGCGACGCCGGTGATGAACGCCGCCTCGTCGGAAACGAGCCAGAGCGCCGCGTTGGCGATGTCGAGCGGCGTGGAAAGCCGTCCGAGCGGAATCGTGGAACGGAATTTCTCGCGCATTTCAGGCGTGTCCTCGCCCATGAACCTCGCAAGCATCCCCGTCTCGCCCGCCACCGGGCAGATGCAGTTGACGCGTATGTTCTTCGGCGCGAGTTCGACGGCCATCGACTTGGTGGCGGTGATCGCCCAGCCCTTGGAGGCATTGTACCAGGTCAATCCCGGACGCGGACGCAGACCTGCCGTGGACGCGGTGGTAAGGATGCAGCCGCCGCCCTGCTTCTCCATCACCGGCACGACAGTCCGCGCCGCGTGGTAGATCGCCTTCATGTTGACCGCCGTGATGAGGTCGAACGTCTCCTCGTCCACAGCCAGCATGTCGCCATTGCGGTGCGTATAGCCGGCATTGTTGACCATGATGTCGATGCCGCCGAAGGCATCCATCGCCACGCCCACCATCTCGTCGAACTCGGAAGCCTGCGACACGTCGGTCTGAACCCAGACCGCGTTCGGCCCAATGGCCTTCGCCACACGCTCGGCGCCCTTGATGTTGATGTCGGCGACGACGACACGCGCCCCCTCCTCGGCGAAGCGCCTCGCCATGCCCTCGCCGAAACCCGATGCCGCCCCGGTGATCACAGCGACCTTGTTGTCCAGTCTTCCCAAGATTTCCTCCGATTGCGCGTGCGGAAGCGAGCTTTAAGGCGTGTCGCGATCTTTCGGATTCATGCCGTGTGCTTCAGCTTCCTGATTTTACGCATGTCTTTATCCCGAAACCGGTGCCCGCTTTCGGGATACATGCTTTAGAGTCCTCAGCCGTGATTGAACACCACGGTCTTGGTGGCGCTCATGTCGTAAAGCGCCTCGAAGCCCTTCTCCCGGCCGTGGCCGGAACGCTTGAAGCCGCCGAAGGGCAATTCGATGCCGCCGCCCGCGCCATAGCCGTTGACGAAAACCTGCCCGGAGCGGACGCGCTTGGCGACGCGGTGCTGACGCCCGCCGTCGCGGGTCCACACGCTCGCGACGAGGCCGAATTCGGTGCCGTTGGCGAGGCGGACGGCCTCCTCCTCGGTACCGAAGGGAAACAGCGTCAGGACCGGGCCGAACACCTCCTCCTGAGCGATCGCCGCCTGCGGGTCGACGCCGCCGAACAGGACCGCCGGATAATAGAAACCGCCGGACGGGGCATCGGGATGGATGCGCCCCTCGGCCAACACCGGAATGCCTGCCTCGCGCGCGGCGGCCACCATGCCGGCGACACGCTCCCTTTGCCGTGCATTGATAAGCGGACCAAGGTCGAGATCGGCATCGTGAGGTCCCGCGACGAGCCGCGAGAAGCGTTCGGCCAGCGCCGCCGCCACCTGCTCGTAGACGGGTTTCTCGACCAGCACGCGGCTGCCTGCCGAGCAGGTCTGGCCCGCGTTCTGCACGATGGCGTTGACGAGAACGGGCAGCGCCGCCTCGATGTCGGCATCGGCAAAGACGATCTGCGGCGATTTCCCGCCAAGCTCCATCGTCACGCCGCGATTGTTGACCGCCGCCGCCTGCTGGATCGCCGTGCCGGTCGGCGGCGAGCCGGTGAAGGTCACGTAGTCCACCAGCGGATGGGCTGAGAGCGCGGCGCCCGCCTCGCTTCCATATCCGGTCACGACATTGAACACGCCCGCAGGAACGCCCGCTTCCAGCGCAAGCTCGGCAATGCGGATCGCGGTCAGCGAGGCATCTTCCGCGGGCTTGACCACCAGCGTGTTGCCCATCGCCAGCGCCGCGCCGGCTACGCGGGCGAGAATCTGCATCGGATAGTTCCACGGGATGATCCCCGCCACCACGCCGTGAGGCTCGCGCAGGGTCAGCGCCGTATAGCCGTCGAGGAATGGGATCGTGTCGCCATGTATCTTGTCGCCCGCGCCGCCATAAAACTCGAAATAGCGCATGGTAGCGGCGACATCCGCCCTGCCCTGCCGCACGGGCTTGCCGGTGTCGCGCGATTCGAGCGCGGCAAGCTCGTCGCCATGCGCCTCGACAAGATGGAACAGGCGCGTCAGGCAGCGGCCGCGCTCGACCGCCGGCATCCGGCTCCACGGCCCTTCGTCGAACGCCTTGCGCGACGCTTTCACCGCAATGTCTACATCCGCGCCAGAGGAGGCGGGAATGGTGGCGAACGCCGTCCCGTCGGACGGCGAAACAACGTCGATCCTGCGGCCGGAAAGGGAATCGGCCGGTTTTCCGTCCACGAGGTTCATGAAGGCCAGCCCTTCCGCGACGGTTCTCGACAGATGCGGTCCCATTCATGCCTCCATCACACAGCTGGGTAAAATCCACTCTATGCTGCAAATGCGAAATGCCGTTATGCTCCGCAGCGCGAGGACAATGACCTCGGGCCGCATCCTGTCAAGCATCGGTCTCGCATTGAAGGTACTGGAATAGTTAAATCGATTAGACTAACAGGGCGCATCTCGCCGTACACGGATATATCGAGACAATGACGAGCCAGATCATTCCGGTCGATCCCTTCGACTTCATCGTTTTCGGCGGCACAGGCGATCTCGCGGAGCGCAAGCTGATCCCGGCGCTCTACCAGCGCCAGCTTGCCGGCCAATTCTCCGAGCCGACGCGCATCATCGCGGCTTCCCGCGCCAAGATGACTGATGCGGAATACCAAGATTTCGCGCGCACGGCGCTGGAGCAGTTCGTTCCGGAAAAAGACCGTGACGGAGACGAGATCAAGGCCTTTCTCGACCGGCTCTCCTATGTGCAGGTCGATGCGGTATCCGGGCAAGGCTTCGAGCAGCTGAAGAAGCAGGTCGTGGGGAGCCGCGCGATCCGCGTCTATTATCTGGCGGTGGCGCCGGCGCTGTTCGGCGCGATCGCGACGAATCTCGCCGCCCACAAGCTGGTGACGCCCAGCGCGCGGATCGTGGTGGAAAAGCCGATCGGCCGCGACCTCGCCTCCGCACGCGCCCTCAACGATGCCATAGGCAGCGTGTTCGCCGAGCATCAGATATTCCGCATCGACCACTATCTCGGCAAGGAAACGGTGCAGAACCTGATGGCGCTGCGCTTCGCCAACACGCTCTACGAGCCTCTGTGGAATTCCGCCCATATCGACCATGTGCAGATCACCGTGGCCGAGACGGTCGGGCTTGAGGATCGCGTCAGCTATTACGACAAGGCCGGCGCGCTGCGCGACATGGTGCAGAACCATATACTCCAGCTGCTCTGCCTCACCGCAATGGAGCCACCCGCGTCGATGGACGCCGACGCCGTGCGCGACGAGAAGCTGAAGGTACTGCGCGCGCTGAAGCCGATCAGTGACAATGAAGTGGCCAAACGCACCGTGCGCGGACAATACCGGGCCGGCGCCTCATCCGGGGGTGCGGTGAAGGGCTATCTGGACGAACTGGGCACCGGTACCAGCGACACGGAAACCTTCGTGGCCATCAAGGTCGAAATCGAGAACTGGCGCTGGTCGGGCGTGCCCTTCTACCTGCGCACCGGCAAGCGGCTGGCCGAGCGTGTGTCGGAGATCGTCATCGAGTTCAAGCCGATCCCGCACTCGATCTTCGACGAGCATGTCGGCACGGTTTCGGCGAATCAGCTCGTCATCCGCCTCCAGCCCGACGAAGGCGTCAAGCAGTGGATCATGATCAAGGATCCCGGTCCGGGCGGCATGCGGCTGCGCAACATCCCGCTCGACATGAGCTTCGCGGAATCCTTCCATGTCAGGAACCCCGACGCCTATGAGCGGCTGGTGATGGACGTGGTGCGCGGCAACCAGACGCTGTTCATGCGGCGCGACGAGGTTGAGGCTGCGTGGCGCTGGATCGATCCCATTCATGCCTCCTGGGAAGATGGCGGCCAGCAGGTGCAGGGCTATACCGCCGGCACATGGGGGCCGTCCGCCTCCATCGCGCTGATCGAACGCGACGGCCGCACATGGCACGAGAGCGTCTGAGGCGATGAGATGACGGCGGATACGCTCGACCGTCACCGCTGGCTGGAATATGCCTCGCCCGCGTTGCTGGCCGAAGCTCTCGCCGAGCGCGTGGCGGGCGCGCTGCAAGGCGCCATCGAGGCAAAAGGCACGGCAACGCTCGCCGTTTCAGGCGGCACGACGCCCGGCCCGTTCTTCACCGCGCTATCGCGGCAGAAGATCGCGTGGGAGAAGGTGACGCTGACGCTCGTGGACGAGCGTTTCGTGCCGCCTTCATCCGAACGCTCGAACGAGCGGCTTGCACGCGGGACGCTGCTTCAGGGGCCTGCGGCCGCGGCGCGTTTCGTGCCGCTGTTCAGCGCAGCCGGCAATGTCGACGCAGCCTCCATTGCAGCTGAGAAATCCGTCGGCGCCCTCCCTCGTCCGCTCGACGTCGCCGTGCTCGGCATGGGCGGAGACGGGCACACCGCATCCTTCTTCCCCGACGCGCCGAACCTGCCGGAACTTCTGTCCAACCCTGCCGGAAGGCTGGTTCTCCCCGTCATCGCGCCAAGCGCCGGCGAGCCCCGCCTGACACTCTCCATGCAGTTGCTCGCGGGCGCGCGCCTGCTCATTCTCCACATCGAGGGCGGCAGCAAGCGAGACATGCTGGTCGATGCACTGGAAGCGCCGCCGGCGGACGCGCCGCCGATCCGACAGCTATTCGAGACGTCACAAGAACCTGTCCACGTTTTCTGGGCGCCCTGAGAGGCGGAAAGAAGCAAGCCATGAGCGCAAACGCAGCACTCACAGCCATCACCGAACGCATCCGCGAGAGGTCGCGGCCGACGCGGGAAGCCTATCTCGAGCGCGTGGAAAGGATGGCGGGCAGCACAGTGGCGCGCGGCGGCCTCGGATGCGCCAACCTCGCGCACGGCATGGCGGTGTGCAGCCCGCAGGACAAGGCCGCGCTCGCCGGCGACCGGGTGCCCAACCTCGGCATCATCACCGCCTATAACGACATGCTTTCCGCGCACCAGCCCTTCGAGACGTTCCCGGCGCTGATCAAGCAGGCGGCACGGGAGGCCGGCGGGGTGGCCCAGGTCGCGGCGGGCGTGCCGGCCATGTGCGACGGCATCACGCAGGGCTATACCGGCATGGAGCTGTCGCTGTTCTCGCGCGACGTGATCGCGATGGCGACGGCGGTCGGCCTTTCGCACAACATGTTCGACGCGGCGGTATTCCTCGGCGTCTGCGACAAGATCGTGCCCGGCCTCACCATCGCCGCGCTGACGTTCGGCCACCTGCCTGCTGTATTCATTCCCGCCGGGCCGATGACCTCCGGCCTGCCGAACGACGAGAAGGCAAAGACCCGCCAGCTCTATGCGGAAGGCAAGGTCGGCCGCGCCGAGCTGCTGGAGTCCGAATCGAAAAGCTATCACGGGCCGGGCACCTGCACTTTCTACGGCACAGCGAACACCAACCAGATGCTGATGGAGATCATGGGGCTGCACACGCCCGGCTCCTCCTTCATCAATCCCAACACGCCGCTGCGCGACGCGCTGACGAGAGAGGCCGCGCAGCGTGCGCTCTCCATCACCGCGCTCGGCAACGCCTATACGCCCGCCGGCAAGATGATAGATGAGCGTTCCATCGTGAACGGCATTGTGGGCCTCAACGCGACCGGCGGCTCGACCAACCTGACCATCCACCTGATCGCGATGGCCGCCGCCGCCGGCATCCGCATCACCTGGCAGGATTTTTCCGACATCTCCGACATCGTGCCGCTTCTCGCCCGCGTCTATCCGAACGGGCTTGCCGACGTGAACCATTTCAATGCGGCCGGCGGCATGGGCTTCCTGATCCGGGAATTGCTGGATGCGGGTCTGCTGCATGAGGACGCGCACACGGTCTGGGGCGAGGGCCTGCGGCCCTATGCGGTCGAGGCTAAGCTCGGCCCGGACGGCACCGTGAGCCGCGAGCCAGCGCCCGCCGAAAGCGGCGACGAGAAGGTGCTGGTGCCCTTCCCCAAGGCGTTCCAGCCCAATGGCGGCCTCAAGGTGCTGACGGGCAATCTTGGCAACGCCGTCACCAAGGTTTCAGCCGTGAAGCCGGAAAAGCGGATCGTGGAGGCGCCCGCCCTGGTATTCGATTCGCAGGAGGGATTGCAGGCGGCGTTCAAGGCAGGAAAGTTGGACCGCGATTTCGTCGCCGTGATCCGCTATCAGGGGCCGAAAGCGAACGGCATGCCGGAACTGCACAAGCTGACGCCTGCCCTGGGCGTGTTGCAGGACCGCGGACACAAGGTGGCGCTGGTGACGGACGGACGCATGTCCGGTGCATCGGGCAAGGTGCCGACCGCCATGCACGTCACGCCGGAAGCCCTCGACGGCGGTCCGATTTCACTTGTGCAAGACGGCGACATGGTGCGCTTCGACGCCGAAGCAGGCACGCTGGAGCTTCTCGTGCCAGCGCATGTGCTGGCCGCGCGCGTCGCAAGCGTGCCTGACCTCTCGGACAATGGATTCGGCCTCGGACGCGAGCTTTTCACCGGCTTCCGCGCCCGGGCGCTCAGTGCGGAAATGGGCGCGACCTCGTTCGGGTAACCACCCTTACTGAACCGTGGCCTCGGTACGCTCTCCGGCCTTCACCGTCACCTGCTGCTCGCGCCTGCCTTCATCGGCGGCGACAGCGGGCACGCCGGCCTTGAGTCTAGCGCGCCGCTCCGGGGCAAGCCGTCAGAAGCGCGGTGGGGTGCGGCCGGCGGCGCGATAGGCGGAGATGACCGTTGCCGCCATCAACAAGGCGATGGTCATCGGACCGACGCCACCCGGAACCGGCGTGATGGCGCCTGCGACCTTCTCAGCCTCGGCAAACGCCACATCGCCGACGATACGTGTCTTGCCCTCGCCCTTCTCGGGCGCCGGAATGCGGTTGATGCCGACGTCGATCACCGTCGCGCCGGGCTTCACCCAGTCGCCCTTGATCATTTCCGGGCGTCCGACGGCGGCGACCAGAATGTCGGCGGTGCGGGCCACGGCGGGCAGATCCTTCGTACGGCTGTGGGCGATGGTAACGGTGCAGTTCGCCGCCAGAAGGAGACTCGCCATCGGCTTGCCGACGATATTCGAGCGGCCCACCACGACGGCGTGGAGGCCAGACAGGTCACGGCCGCGCACGCGCTCGATGAGCAGCATGGAGCCAGCCGGCGTGCAGGGCACAAAGGCGGTATCCAGTTCGCCCGTGGTGAGCTTGCCGACATTGACGAAATGGAAGCCGTCGACATCCTTCTCGGGCGCGATGGCCTGTATGACCTCACCCGAATCGATGTGGCCCGGCAGCGGAAGCTGGACGAGAATGCCGTGAATGGCGGGATCGGCGTTAAGCTTGCCGATCAGCGCCAGAAGATCGGCCTGCGACGTTTCCGCCGGAAGCGTATGCTGGACGGACAGGAAGCCGCATTCCTTGGCCATGCGGCTCTTGGAGGCGACATAGACCTGGCTGGCCGGATCCTCGCCGACGATCACCACCGCAAGGCCGGGCGTTACGCCGGTCGAATTGACGAGTTCGGCGGTCGCGGTCTTGACCTGCGACACCACGCTCTCGGCGACTTCTTTTCCGTTGATAAGCTCGGCCATGTATACATTCCTCCGGTTCGCGCAGACGGCATATTGCCGAAGCCGGCTTGAGGCAAGTCCCCCGATGCGGCATGAACGGCACAAATCGCTCAATCGGCGCGTCAAGCGCCTCATGCGCCCTGAAGGAGACTATTCATGCGACTGGCGCTCATCGGATGCGGCAATATGGGATTCGCCATGCTCAAGGGCTGGCTGGCCGCACAGGTCGTCACTCCGCGCGGCATCCACGTGGTCGAGCCGAACGAGGCATTGCGCGACCGCGCGCGGACGCTCAGCGTCAATGTGTCCTCCGGCCCGGATGGGCTTGGCGATTTCGAGCCGCAATTCATTGTGCTCGCCGTCAAGCCGCAGGTGATGCGGGACGTGGCCGCCGCCTACCGTCCCCATGCTGAGCGCGGCGCGACATTTCTCAGCATCGCGGCGGGCATTTCCGTGGCGACATTGGCCGACATTCTGGGCGCTGCCGCGCCTATCCTGCGCTGCATGCCCAATACGCCAGCCGCCATCGGCAAGGGGTTGATGGCGCTCCACGCGAACTCCCATGTGACAGGGGATGCCCGCTCCTTCGCCCAGCGGCTGCTCGCGGCCAATGGCGAGGTGGTCGCCATCGAAGACGAGGAACTGATGCATGCGGTGACGGCTGTGTCCGGGTCCGGTCCGGCCTATCTGTTCCACTTCATCGAGGCATTGTCGGCGGCTGGCAAGGCAGCGGGGCTCAACGCCGATCAGGCGGCGCGCCTCGCCATGCAGACGGTGTACGGCGCAGCCTGCCTCGCCGCCGAAAGCGAGGAGACACCGGCGCGCCTGCGCGAGCAGGTGACAAGCCCCAACGGCACCACCGCCGCTGCCCTCTCCGTCCTGATGGGCAAGGACGGATTGACGAAGCTCATCACCGAGGCGGTCGAGGCGGCGCGCGCAAGGTCAGTAGAGTTGGGGAAATAGGGGCAGGCCCTGGCCCCGGCACTCAGCCGTAAACCAGCGCGTCCTGCCGCCGGCGCAATTCGACGAGGCGTGATGCGGGGTCCGGCGCGGCGTTGGCATAAGTCAAAAGCTCGCCCTTCCCGACCGGCGCGGTGACGCGGCCGCCTTCGAGCAGGCCGCAGGGGATGGCACCGGCGCTTCTCGCCTCCTCCGCCGTCATGATCCATGAACGATAGGTGTACTCGCCTATGGCATCGAGCGCGTCACCGGGTTTCAGATCCTTCTTGGCTACGGCGCAGACCTCGGCCACCGGCGTGTCCAGCGGCACCATGTCGGCCTTGCCGTAGAGCACGGAGCGGGCGCAGGTCAGCGGCACTTCGAGGCTGGTCAGATGATAGGGCCGGTAGAAAGTGTAGTAAGGTCCCTCACCCAGCTTGAGATCGTTCATGCGCTCGCGCAGACGCGGATGCGCCATCTCCGCTATGACGAATACACCGGGCGCGACACCCTTTCCGACCGAGAAATCCACCACGCCCTTGCGCGACAGGACGCCGCCTTCCGAAACGGGGCGAAACACCTCGTGCAACTGCTCGCGCGTGGCCGCCGGCCCATGCATACCCGGCTTGTCGGGTACGAGGCCGGTCGCGTTGGCGATGGCGGCCATCTCCACCATCGTCTTGGAGCCGTCCACAAACTCGACCAGCATGCGCGGGTTCATGTTGCGGCGCTCGGCCTCCTCGCGATAGGCGGCGGGCGTGGCGTCGTGGTTCAGCGGGTTATTCTTGCCCTTGCCCGCGGCGACGATGCGATGCCCCATCGCCGAGACGAATTCGATCAGTTCCATGCAGGACGACGGCTCGTCGCCCGCGCCCAGCGAATAGACCACGCCGAGCTTTTGCGCGGCATGCTTCAGGTATGCGCCGATAGTGACGTCTGCCTCGACGTTCATCATGACGAGATGCTTGCCATGCTCCATAGCGCCCAGGCCGATCTCCGCGCCGACCGCTGGCTTGCCGGTGGCGTCGATCACCACATCGACCAGATCGCAGGATGTGACGAGAGCAGGGTCGCCAGCGATGGCGGTGAGTCCCTTTTCGACCGCGCCGAGCACGGCCGAAGGGGTGTTCGTCTCCACCGCGCTATCGGCCGGCCGGCCGGCGGTGGCGATGGCGGCGAACGCTCGCTCTGGCCTCGTATCCGCTATGGCGGCGACCTCGATGCCGCGCATGAGAGCCACCTGCGTGACGATGTCCGTGCCCATCTCGCCGCAGCCTATCAGGCCGATGCGCACCGGCTTCCCCGATTCGGCGCGCGCGGCCAGATCACGCGCAAGGCCGATCAGCGCAACATTCGTCATTGCATCCCCCCGTCGGGCAGTTTTCGCCGCAGCCCGATCCGCAATTTCCAAGACAAGGCTGTAGAATAGCTACCTCCCGGCTTTGTCAACAAAGGCAAGACGGGGAAATGGCTGAAATGGCGGGTTTTCCGGTCGGCAGCGCCGCCGGAGCAGTTCGCGGGAACAGGTCAAAAATTACACGCAAAGGCTGTATCGGAGCGGCGCGTCGATTTACCATAGAACCAATTTCGTATATACAAAACGGGGTTGCCTCTCTCTATCTGACCGTCAGCCTTCCACTATGGGCGGAGCAGGAGAAAGTTCTTGGTTGCGAGCGACAGCGCGCTGACACAGGCTTCGATGAAGGACTGGCCTACGACGATTCTCGGCCGGCTTCCCATCGTGCGCGCGGACATGGCAACATCCGCCGACGGTTTCATCCGAACGGCCTTGCAGCATCGCCACGACGGCGGGCGGCCCTTCTACTCGACCTCGGCCAACGGGCAGGTGATCGCCCTCTATGCCCAGAACCCGGAGTTCCGGGTTCTCATGGACGAGGCGGATCAAATCCACGCGGACGGCATGCCGATGGTGTGGTTCTCCAACCGTTATTCCAAGCATCCGGTGCCGGAGCGCGTGGCCACGACGGACCTCGTTCACGCGGTGGCCGAGCGCGCCCAGGAAGCCGGCGTTTCATTCTATTTCCTCGGTGGCAGCGAGGAGGTGAACGCCAAGGCGGTCGAGAACATGCGCACCGCCTATCCGAACCTGATCTTCGCCGGCCGCCGCAACGGCTATTTCAAGCAGTCCGAGGAAGATGCGGTGATCGCCGACATCGTGCAGGCAAGGCCCGACATATTGTGGGTCGGTCTCGGCATCCCGCTGGAGCAGCAATTCGTGAGCCGCAATATAGACAGGCTGCGTGGCGTCGGGATCATCAAGACATCGGGCGGGCTGTTCGACTTCATATCCGGCAGGAATCCCCGCGCGCCGGCATGGATGCAGAATGTGGGACTGGAATGGGCCTATCGCATGTATCTGGAACCGCGTCGGCTCGCCATGCGCTACCTCAAGACCAATCCGCTCGCCATCCACGCCCTGCTGCGCCACTCCAATTGACGGCGCGGCTGCGGCGCGGGATCGGCGCGCTCACCTGCCTCGCCCTGTTGGCTTTCCCGCCCCCCTCCCATTCCGCTTCCTGCGCGGCGCCTGCGGGCTTCACGAATGAAGGCGTGTTCCGGGCTCTCCAGCGCGGCGTGAACCTGCCCGGCTGGGATCATGAAGATCCGGCGCGGCGGCCGACGCCGACGCAGCTGCGCGCCCTGCGCGATGCCGGCTTCACCCATATCCGCCTGCCCATCGACCACAGGCCGCTGGAAGGCTCCGCGCCGCAAGCCTATCTCGATGCCCTCCATGAACAGGTGGTGCTGCTGCGCGGCTCCGGCTTTCTCGTGTCGCTCGACCTGCACGCAGGCGGCACGCTCGGCCCGCGCTTCCTCACCGATCCCGTCCGGGCAGAAGCCGGGCTTGCCGATTTGTGGGACGGGATACTCTCCGTCGCGCGGTTCTTCGGCCCCGAGGCGGTCGCCCTCGAACTGCTCAACGAACCGGAAATGGAGCAGGATATCTGGATGGATGCAGCCGGACGGCTGATCGCCCGGATACGCCGCATCCTACCCGATCACACGATCATCCTTGGCCCGTCCGGTCCGCAACGGCATGAGACGCTGGCGGATATGATACCGTTCGGCGACCGCAACATCGTCTATGCGGTGCATTATTACGATCCGTTCCCCTTCACCCATCAGGGCGCGAACTGGGGCAAGCCGGACGACCCGCTGCGGGTACTGGCCGACTTGCCCTTTCCCGCCATCGCGGGCGATCCGGCGATGGAAGCGACGATAGCGGAACTGAAGGCGCAGGGGCATGACGGGGCAGCTGACCTCGTGGCGCGCACCTTGCCTTGGAACGAGGCAGGGATAGAAGCCGCCTTCGACACAATGGCGCACTGGGCTAAAACCAATGCGCGGCCGGTAATCGTCAACGAGTTCGGCGTGCTGGATTTCGCCACGCCGCGCAGGTCGCGGCTCGACTGGCTGGCGGCAGTCGCGCGCGCGGCATCGAGCCGATGCATCGGCTGGGCTCACTGGGATTTCCAGGACGGGTTCGGCCTTATCGACCACAAGACCGGGCTTCCCGATGCGGAAATCGTTGAAGCCCTGATGGCGGATTGATCAGGAAGGCCGGTTGCGGCGCTCGACAATGGCGGTCGCCGCCGCCAGCCGGGGCCGCAGCACGCTGCCGTCGATCACCTCCAGCCGGCCATTGCCGTTGAGCGTGTGCAGCTTGCGGCCCGGCCAATGCGGCAGTCCGGGAAAGAGGCGCGTCTCCACGGTCTGGGCAAACCCGCCGGGATCGAGCCGCGTGACATGCGCCAGCCCCAGCCCGATCCCATAGCCTCCCCGGCAATCCTGCACCGGGCGCATCAGCCTGCCGCCGCGCAGGACGAAGGCACCCGCAGGCCGCGCCGAGCGGTCATCGACCAGCACGGGGTTGGCGGGCAAGGGCCGCCACGGCCCCAACAGGTCCGGTGCCTGCCATATATCCAGCGTATCGGAATAGCCGCCCACACCCTCGCGTGTGACGGCGAACATGTAATAGCGCCCTTCATGCCATACCACCGTGGCATCGGCAGCCTCGACGCCCGAAATCAGCGTGGCGTGGCGCTCCCAGCGATAGGGGAAATCGGTCGCCCGGTAGATCGCGACAGCCCCGCTGAGCGACGCCTCGGGTATCATCCATATCTGCCCGTCCACGGCAATCACGAACGGATAGGAGAGATGCCACGGCTCCTCCAGAACCGGGACAACCGGGCCGGGCCTGCCCTCGTCGTCGAAATCGACGACGGAAATCACGCCCTTCTGCGTCTTGTGATCGAGATCCTCGAAGAACAGATAGTCCCTGCCCTTCCAGAAGAAGGGGAATGGATCGGCATAGAAATGGTCGTTGGGATCGGCGAGCACGTTCCAGACCGCGCCACCCAGATCGCGCCGCGCCCATACGTCGTCCTCATAACCGGCGCGGCGCCAGCCGATACGCCAATGGCCGGGATGGCAGGAGAGCCGGTAGGCGGCGCGGGCGGCTGCGCTGGCGACCAGCTTGGCGGCGCGATGCATGGCCTGCATGCGCGGCAGTTGCGCGGCGGGCGTGGGGGGCGGTACCTCGGCCCAGCCTTCCCCACCGCGGCGGATCGCCTTGAGCAGCAGGACCGCCACACGCGACCAAACCGCCTCCATGCCGCCGCCTATGCCGGCGGCGGCTTCCAGGGATGCGGTACCGGACGCCACGATGCACGGCGCACGGCCAGGCTCGGCACGCTCGACGGCGATCTGCGGCGTACCGCGCAAGAAAAGAGCCGAAGCCAGCGCCGTTTCCCCCATGCCGCCGTCGAACAGCGGACGGAACAATGTTGCCTCTCCGGCGTCAACGCCCTCGCTCGTCAGGTCGATGACGACATCGGCTGGCGCGGGCGTAAGCCATTGTGAAAGCTCGCCGCGGCTGATGCGGTCGCTCCAGCAGGGCCGGCTTCCGCGCAGCAGCAGCTTCTCCAACGAAAGCAACGCCCCGAGCGCCGTGTCCGGCGCGGGGCCGTTGTCTGAAATCTCGACGGAGACGGAGGCGGGCAGCTTCGTTTCCAATGCCTGAGCGAGCGCAGGCAGCCATGCAGAGAGAGCACCCCTATCCGCGACGATGCGGACGGCCGATCCGGTGGCGAACGCGCTCATAGGCGTGCCGCCGGGCGGACAGGCTCCGGCGCTTCCTCTCCAGCGGCATCGTCTGCAACCGGGAGCGGCCCGAGAATCAGGCTGCGATAGCCTTCCACCATCTCCTGGAGCGAGTATCGCCGCGCCAGCAGGCGTCCGCGCGAAACGATCCGCTTGCGGAGCGCCTCGTCCGCGAGCAGCCCGGAGACGGCATCGGCAAAGGCGGCCTCATCGGCGGCGTCCACGAACACAGCGCAGGCTTCGCCGTCGATCTCCAGCACTTCGCGCAGGACGGGCAGATCGTTTGCAACGACAGGCACGCCGGCCTGCGCGGCTTCCACCGCCGCGAGGCCGAATGTCTCGGCCGCACTCGGAAAGACGAACAAATCGAGCGCGGCGAGGAAGTCGCTGACACCGGCGCCGTCCATCTCCCCGGCGAAGTGAACCCGCGAGGCCACGCCGAGGGATGCGGCCACCCCGCGCAACCGGTCGGCATCCGGCCCCTGCCCCGCAATCGCCAGATGCAGGTCCGGCAGGCGCGGCAGCAGGCCGATGGCGAGGTCGATACGCTTCAGGGGATGAAGGCGCGCCACCGTGCCGGCCAGCTTCACATCCGCGGGCAGGCCGAAGCGCGCGCGCGCCGCCTGCATGCCGAGCAGGCTTGCGCGAAGCGCGAAGCCATGCGGCACGTATACGATGCGGCGCAGATAGCGCGGTGGATAGGAGCGGTAGTCGCGCCAGGTTTCGCGCGAATTGACCGTAATGACATCGTAGAAACCGGCAAGCCCCAGAACCCGGTCCACGCGGCGGACGATGCCGTTGATGGTGGCGGGCGCCGAGACGTGGTTGGCGATGATGCGCGGCACGCCCAGGAGCCGGCCGACAGGCGCGCCGACGATATTACCGTAATGCTGGAAGGTCAGCATCACATCGGGCTTGATCTGACGGACCAGCGCGAAAAGCCGCCACAGGAAGCGCACCGCATCCAGCGGGCCGGAAGGCCGCTTCTCGGCGACGAAATGCACATTCGGGAACGCGTCGCAGCCAGCCGTCTTGCGATAGAGAAAGAGGTGATGCGCCTCCAGTGCAGGACCGTCCGAGGGCAGCGAAAGCTGCTCGCCCAGAAGCCGCGATATCTCTTGCGCGCCCGCCATCTCCGCCTGTGTCTGGACGAAGAGCAAGCGGACCGGAAATTGCCGATTGCGATCCATGCCGACGCTGCAAACCCCGTTTTGCCCGGCGCCAAGGAACGCCAGAAAGGTCAAGAAATCATTTGCGGGCTCAGCCGCGCGACAAGTCCAGCCCCGTGCGCACCGCCGCGCCGAGGATCATGCCGGCAATGCCCAGATAGAGCGCCAGCGCCAGCGGCGAGAAAAACGCTTCCTCCTGGAACAGTCCGTTCGTCACCATGACCAGCAGGGAAAGTGCGGCGGCGGCATGGAGGCTGTTGCCCGTCTCGCGCGCTATCGTCATAACGCGCCATGCCGTCCAGCAATAGAAGGCGACGATACCGAAGGCGGCAATCCCCATCTGGTACATGAGCACGCCAATGGAGCTTTCGACGGGAAACAGGGTGCGCCCCGTCGCCTGCGCGGTCGGCCAGTCGATGAGCTCGAAGCTGGGTGAGAGATTGCCGCCGGACCCGATGCCGTGGCCTATGGGATTCAATGGAAATTCATGCAGCGCCGACATCAGGCCAAGCACATGATAGTCGCCCATGCGAAGTCCCAGCACGACACCGATCACGGCATAGCCGGCAAGCGCGAGCGCATGGAGCGCGAATGCCAGCCGCGCGCCGAACAGCCTGAACACCGCCCAGCTTGCCATCGCCAGCAGCATGAGGATGAGCGGCCCCTTGGCATTGCACAGGAAGGCGAGCACGAAGAACAGCGCCGCCAAAAGGAAACGGCCCCGATAGAGCGTGAACATGGTGAAGAAGGAGAGCGCGTATGCGAAGCTGATCGCGTGCATGTTCGGCCCGAAGATGCGCATCATCTCGATGCCCAGCCCTGACACCAGAGGCGAATTGAAGAAATCTATGGTGAAGGTGTCGGTCAGGCGCGAGGCGACGACGCCCGTTTCGGCGGCCATCTTGTCATAGGCGAGCGTCGCCCAGTTCGGGCCGGAGGCCAGTTCCCAATAGGCATAGCCATTGGTCCAGTAGAGCCACGTATCCCTGTTCAGGAACTCGAAATAGCCACAGAGCATGGCCAACACGCCGGCTGACGTAAGCATCGAGGTCAGCTTCACCGGCTGCGAGGCGAACAGAACGAGGCATATCTGGAAAAACAGCACCGGCGTCACGATGTTGCGCAGGTAGATCACGGCGGTCATGCCGTTGAAGACGAAGCCGACGAGGAAATAAAGGCCGATCGCCACCAGCACCGCGAAACTTGCCCGCACATAGGGATCGAGACCGCGCGGACGTCTGTTCCAGCGCGCCAGATAAAGCGCCGCGATTACCAGCCAGACAGTGCAGAGGAGCAGGAAATTATAGGCGCGGATGATGTCGAAATCATCCTCGCCTTGAATGAACCCGGTCATCAGCGAGACGAAAAGGTTCTGGAACAGGAAGGAAAAGACAATCGCGACGACAGCGATCTGCGGTAGCCGCCAGGCGCATATGCCGGCCAGGAATAATGTCGTCAGGATGCCGAGGCCGGGATGCACGCCATGCGCGGCAACCGGGGCGAAGATCATGACCGCCGCGATCGACAGGCCGATGGCGACATGGGCCAACTCGGCTGCGAAACCCGACGACGGCCCATCCGCCCGGTAACGCGCGGCGCCTGCGCCTGTCGAAACGATTTCGGCCATCGAATAAGTTCTTCCCGCGTCCAGTACTACATAAACTACAGATCCCGGACTATAGGAATGGTTAACCGGCCATTCAGCATTTGAATTTACGAATTGGTTACGGAAAGTCGCACGGAGGTTGGCTTGGCTTCGGATTGGGACACCCCGCAAAAGGCGCTGCCCGCCTCGCAGGATGCCTTTCCGCGCGCAGGCGTGCCTGCTGCGGACGGCACCGCATCGAGCCGTGGCGACGGCCTGCTCGACCCGCTTGCCGCTCTCGGGTGGCTGATGCGCAACTGGCTGCGCATCGCCGCGATCACAGTGCTTCTCACCGTGATCGGCCTGGTCGCGGTCCGGCTGGTCCCCTTCCCCTATTCCGCCTCGGCCATCGTGCTGGCCGATCCGCGCGACCAGCGCATCACGCTTCAGGAAGAAGTGCTGCCCTCCATCGGCACCGACGCCGCCGTGCTGGAAAGCATGGTGCAGATCGTGCACTCCGACGGCTTCCTGCTCGAAGCGATGAGGGGGCTCGGCCTGATCCCGGCGGGCGACAATCCGGCGGGCAGCCCGGACGAGCTACAGAAGCTCGCCGATTTCCGCAGGAACCTCAATGTGGAGCGCCGGGGCGCAACCTATCTGGTCGAGATATCCTATCGCGCTCCCACCGGCGCGGAGGCGGCGCGCATCGCCAACGGCGTGGCCAACGCCTTCGCGGAAAGCCAGAACAGGTCGCGCCGCGAGGCGACCGAGAACGCCGCCCGCGCCCTCTCGCAGCAATTGATCGAGCTGCGTACCCGGCTCACCGAATCCGAGCAGGCGGTGGCGAAGTTCAAGGCTGACAACGGCATCATCTATGTCGACCAGAACAACACGCTGCAACTGCGGCAGCTCACCGATCTCAACCAGCAGCTCGCGCTGGCGACGAACGCCACGGAAGATGCGCGCGCGCGCTATGATGAACTTCGCAATGGAGGCGCGGTCACACGCAGCGGACAGAACGACACCGGGAGCGCGCAACTCTCCTTTCTGCGGCAGCAGCGCGCGCAACTCGTGCAGGCGCGGGATCAGCAGACCCAGATCTACGGTCCCCGGCATCCGCGGATGGTGCAGACGCAGGAAGCCATCGCCGGAATCGACAGGCAGATCGCGCAGGAGCAGAGGCTGGTGGAAAGCCAGCTCAAGGCAGATCTCGACGTGGCCGTCGCGCGGCAGGCCCAATTGCAGCGGCAGATCGATTCACTCTCCTCGGACGTCACCTTGACCGACGCTGCAAGAGTGCAGCTCGATGCGCTGGAGCGCGAAGCGGCCGCCAACCGCGACGTCTACCAGCAGATGCTCGCCCGCAACAAGGCGACGGACCAGCTCGCGCTGCTCAGCGAGGACAATGTCCGCGTCGTCTCGGCGGCGGTTGCCCCGCTGCGCTCGACGCGGCCCTCGACGACGCTGCTGCTTCCCGTGCTCGCCTTCCTGAGCTTCGTGCTCGCAACCACGCTGACCGTGGCGGCGAACTTCAACGGGCTGCGTCGGGGAAAAGGCGCCGGCATCGCTCCGGTGACGCCACGCCGGGCCCCGGCCGACGCTCCCGGCCGTCCGGCTCCAGGGGCGGCGGAATCCCGACCCGGCTGGTTCCGGCGGCGCAGGAACCCGGAGACGCAGCCGGCCGAAGCGGCCGCCCCTAAAGCACCGGCGCCGCAAGAGCCTGGTACAGTTGCCGCTCCCCGCAGCCTGCTTTCGGATAGCGGCGACCGCAAACCCGCGCAAAGCCGGCCGGCAACGGAAAATCGCTCGCTGCTTTCCGCCGCGGGCGATGCCCGCAGGAGGCAGGCTCTCGGCGGGAACTAAACCACCGATTGCACCCCGCCGGCTGCTCCGCTAAAATTGACCCGGTTTCGCTCACTCTCCGTTAACCCAACTCCAAGGGAACGGGGAGCGTTTACCTATTCCGCAGGGGAAACAAGGTTAGAAACCGGCAAGGCCGAGAGCCGACGGCGCAACCGCGCTGCGGCTCGAAGCGCGGAGAATTTCTGTTTCATCTCGCGCATGGCGGGCGGCATATTTTCAGGGGAGCGCATCGGATGAACTCGATGGCTATGAACAACGACATTATCGCCAACTGGGAGCCGCGCCACGCGCTCCTGTTCGGCCATGAAATCGTGAAACTCAACCACCGGCTCCAGGAAACGGGCATGTTCACGCGCGAAGCGGTGGGCCAGCTCGTGGAACGCTGCCCCGACAACGAGCTTGGCCTCGAATCGATGAGCGAGGACACGACCAACCCGCACCGGCTTTACGGAATCCGTGGCGAGGCGAGCGGCATGGAAGTGATCGAGGCGGTCGAGCGGGGCCGCATCTGGATGAACATCCGTCGCATCATGGACTGGGCGCCGGAATACAAGAAGCTGCTGGACGATATTTTCGCCGAGTTCGAGCGGCGCATGCCGGAGTTCAAGACATTCAAGCGCAATATGGGCGTACTGGTTTCCTCGCCGGACGCCAATGTCTTCTACCACGCCGATATTCAGGGGCAATCGCTGTGGCAGATCGAGGGCGTGAAGCGGGTCTATCTCTACCCGCGTTCGGATGTCTTCATGAGCGGGCGCAATGTCGAGAGGATATTGCTGCGTGAGACGACCGAAACCATGCCTTACGAGCCCTGGTTCGACGAATATGCGACCGTGATCGACCTCAAACCCGGAGAGATGATCACGTGGCCGCTCTACGCGCCGCATCGCGTGCACAATCTCGACTGCCTCAACATCTCCGTGACGATGGAGCACTGGACGAAGGAGATATGGAACTCCTACGCCGTACATTACGGCAATGGCGTCCTGCGCCGCACCGTCGGCCTCGGCAAGCTCTCGACGGAGCCGGGCGGACTGCATGTCTACCCCAAGGCGGCTGCCGCCTTCGCGTGGAAGAAGATGGGCAGGCAGATCAAGGGCGATGTGGTCAAGCGCCGCGATTTCCGCATAGATCCCCATGCGCCCAACGGCCGCATCAGCCTCGACTGACGGGCGTGCGAAAGACGCGACATCTACCAGCGGGTTCATCCGGCCGGCAAACCGCCGCATGAGGATCACCGACATGCAGCATCAGACCCTCAGCGGCGCCGGCGTCCTCCATACCGGCATAGAGGTGGAAGACGGCTTCGACTTCATGTCGGAGGAATATCGCGGTTTCTACAACGGGGAACGCGGAACAGCCTTCCAGGCACCGTTGTGGATGGACACGATCCATCGCAGGCTGGTGCCGGCGCTGGGTGCGACGCAGCGCACCGTGACTGTCCGCAACAGGAAAGACGGCTCGCTCGTCGCCGTGCTGCCGATGGTGATGCAGCGATCCGCCGGAATATCCATCATGCAGCCGGCGGATTTCGGCATCTGCGACTATAACAGCGTCGTCGCCGACCCGCTGCGGCTCGCGCAACTGGCATCCGATGCGGAAGCCAAGGACGCCCTGCGCCAGACGATGAAGGGCGCGGACCTGCTGATGTTCCGCAAGGTGCGCTCCGACGGCTTCAACGTCTCGCTCCTGTTCGACGGGATGAAAGCCAGCGCCGGCGAGAACGCCGCCAACGCCATCGAGGTCGGCGAGGATTTCGAACATTGGCGCAACCGGGTGCTGCGTAAGAAATTCACCAAGGAACTGGGCCGGCTGCAGCGGCAGACCGAGCGCGAGAACGGCAGCTACGAGCATCGCCTGCTGACGGAAGAATCCGAGATCGCCAGGGCATTCGAATTTCTCCGCGAAGCCCAGGGCGACAGGCCGCATGAAAGCCTGCTCGGCAACCCGCTCTATTTCGATTTCTACAAGGATTATGCGATTGCCGGAGCCAGAAGCGGCGAAGCGCAGACCTATGCCAGCTTCATAGGCGGCGAGATTGCAGCCGCGCTGTTCGGACCTACCGGGGACGGCCAGTTCCATGCGGTTCTCATCGGCGCGGACATGCGACGTTTCGAGAAGATTTCCGCAGGTATCCAGATTATCTATCGTGTCGTGGAAATGCGTTTCCAGGAAGGATTCCGCACATTGGATATGGGGCTCGGCGATTCCGGCTATAAATCCCATTTCCGACCGAGCGTGACGCCGATGCGCAATTTCACGCTTTCCCGCACCCCGGCGGGCGCCGTCATGGCGTTCGTCTACCACCGCTCCAAGCCGCTCAAGAACCTGCTCAAGGGATTCATGCCGAATGTCCGGTGACGCGCCGAGGGAGGCAGCGGCAGCCGGCGGGCGGGACGAGGACATGCCGCGGCGGACAGGCCGGTGGCGCGGACAGGCCGGCCGGCTGATTGCGCTGATGCAGCGGCCCGACGTGCGCGGCATGGCCGTCGTCATACTCTCCAAGGGCGTGATGGTGCTGCTCAACTTCACGTTGATCACGCTCGCCGCGCGCAGCCTCGATACGGTGAATTTCGGCTATTACTCGGTGCTCTACTCGGCAGCCGCGCTGCTCTACATCGTCGCGGCGGCGGGGCAGGAACTGTTTGTCATCCGCTCCTGGAACGAGTTTATCGCCGCCGGTGACGCAGCGCGGCTGAAAGGCGTGCTGCGGTTCACCGCCCTCATCTCCATCTGCGGCAGCCTCGTGGTATCGGCCTGCTTCTTCCCCTGGGCGCAGGCATCGTTCGGCGCAGGCACAGCAGCGGCGGCGACCACCTTCCTCGTCCTCGCCTCGATGGTGCAGATCACCATGCATCTCGTGCGCACCTCGATCGGCGTCGGGGTGGGTGACGGGCTGGGCAATTTTCTTTCTGCCGGGCCTGCCATCGTCTATCTGGCCCTCTGCCTGCTGACGGGCAGGGATTCGTCCCTCGGCATGCTGTTCGTGTTCCTGGCGCTGGGCTCCAGCAGCGCGCTGATGCTGCACCTCACCCTGATCCGCCGGCTGCTGCGGCGCATCTTCCCGGAGATAGGCAGCGTCGCACCTGTATCCCGCCATGCCGAATGGCTCGGCCGCTCGCTGCGGCTCTGGGGCGCGAACACGACCGAGGCGATCAACCAGTACATGGACGTGCTGGTGATCGGCTATCTGATGAACCCGACTGTGGCGGGCGCCTACTTCGTCACGGTGAGGCTGGCCAACCTGTTCGCGGCGGCGGCGGATTCCATCAACCTCTTCGCGACACGGCATTTCTCCGGCCTCTACCATCGCGGCGAGCGCGAGCGGCTGGAAGAGTTCCTCAACAGCCTCGCCTGGATCACGCTCGCTTTCATCTGCGCGGGCATGGTGGGCATCGCGATCGGCGGCTATTTCGCGCTGCTGATCATCAACGAGGCATATACGGCCTATTTCCCGGAGCTACTGGTACTGTGCTTCGGCACGGCGGCGCTGGCAATCGCACGGCCTTGCGGCTCCATCCTGATGCTCACCGGCCATGAAAGCCGCTATCTGCAAGTCATTGCCGGTTCTGCCGCGCTGCGGCTGGCGGCACTTTTCCTGCTCATTCCCCAATTCGGCGTGATGGGCGCGGTGATTGCGAGCGCGCTGTCCTTCATCGCCGCCGCGCTGGTGCTCTGGCGCCTCGCCGTTTCGCTCACCGGGCTGGATGCAACCGTGTTCCGCCTGTTCCCGCGCTGGGCTTCGCAGACGCAGGCGAACGCAGCGGAATAGACGTCAGGCCAGTCCCGCCGCGTGAGTGGCAACGGAGATGCAGGGCTCGGCAAGCGAAAGCGAGGACGCGGCGGGAAGGCTGCGCCAGCGGCGCAAACGCCGCCGCATCTGCTCCGCCGTCTGGCGCAGGCCCGGATAACGCGACAGGCCCTGCCGCACCATCCGCCGGAGCCTCGCCTCCGCAAGCGCCACGCCGCCGCGCAGGCTCAGGGCCTGGTGCCTTTCATAGAGAGGCGTTTCCTCTCCGGGCAGGCGCGCCTTGTAGGCGAATTCCCCGACGCCGAGATCGTAGCTGCGGATGCCCCGCGCCACCGTCTCGTCGAGCATGAGCACATGCGCCACCGTCCCCGGCGAGAAGCGGCGGAGCGGACCCGAGGTCATCGAGGTCAGCACGCCATGATGCGTGGAATCGTGGATCAGTCCGAAATCGGTCGCGATGCACTCGCCTGCGGAGAACAACGCACCGAACATGACGGAACCAGCGGGAACGCCTTCCGTCAGCATCTCCCGATAAAAAGACTGGACCTCCGGGCGGGCGAGCGGATCGGCTCTGCCCAGTTCCGTGAAACGCTGCAGCCGCTGCTCCAGGAAATGACCGAAATGCTCCTGCGCCTGATCCACTGTCGCGGCGATGCGGAATTCCACGGCAGGCTCGGCCGCGCGCAGCCGACGCAAATGGCGCTGTCCTTCCTTGTAGTAGCCGCTGCGGCGAAACCCTGCATCGCCCTCCGGGGTCAACAGGTCGAACCGCTTGGTGACAACCCCCATCTCGGCCATGTCCGGCAGGAGCGTGAGCGGATTGCGCCGGCCCGAACAGATGGTGGCGGGAATTTTCTTGAGGCTGATGATATCGGCTTGCGGCAGAAGCGCGACAAGCTCGCGCCAGATCTCGATCATGTCGGCGCGGGTGGGCTCGAAATTCTCCGCAAGCACCGGCGCCACATAATCCGAGAGGCCGAGATCGGCAGCCTCGATATGGCGCATGCTGCCGGAACGGCGCAGCACCAGCGGCAGAAGCATGAGCGTCCTGCCGTCGAGAACGATCCGCACGACCAATGGTTGGCAATTGGCAGGCGCGTTGCGGTAAAATGCGGTGAGGAATGCGTTTCCCTGGAATGCGGAGCTGACAGGCGCTTCGACGGTGGACAGTGCCTCCAAGGCTTCATCCATACCATAGTACACGTATAGAGTGTATCTTTGCCGCATATCACCCCCCTTGCCGCCTCGCGCCGGAAAACTAAGCGGCTAAAATGCTAATATTTTATTGCCATGCGCCGCCTAATGCAATCTTTAGTTGCATCAACATCTGCCTGCACGAGCTGCCAACCGCACCTGACGGGCTATACCTTCGGCGGGAGAGAGCTTGCAACGCCGCCGGCCAGATGCGACGTTCGAGGGCATGTTAGCGAGTTCGATTGTGGAGGAAACAGATGGAAGACGCAAAGCCAAAAGTCCGCGAGATCCGGCGCAGCGAGGATCGTTTCCTCGGCTCGGATATCTTCGAGGAAGGCACACGGGTATTTCCTCCGCGTAACGGCTCGGGCTTCCATGAGGAAGCGGCGCGCAGGCTTCCGATCTACCACAAGTGCGACGTGCTGGTGGTGGGCGGCGGACCGGCAGGCACGGCGGCGGCGCTGGCGGCGGCGCGCACCGGCGCGGATGTCGTTGTGATGGAACGCTACAATCATCTGGGCGGCCTTTCCACGGGCGGCGTGGTGATCTGGATCGACCGCATGACGGACTGGGAGGGCCGGCAGGTCATACGTGGCTTCGCCGAGGACGTGTTCGCGCGCCTCCCGAAGGAAGGCGTGGCCGGCCCCGACCGCGCGGACTGGGGATCGCGCGACCCCGACAAGGCGAAGTATTGGAGCCTCAGGACTTCCGCCCACCACGGCATCGTGAACTGGGCGCCGACGCTCGATCCCGAACGGCTGAAGCTGCTGTCGCAGGAAATGATGATCGAGGCGGGCGTGCGCATCGTCTTCCACTCCTGGATGGCGTTGCCGATCGTGGAGGACGGGGCGGTCAAGGGCGTGATCTTCGAGAGCAAGGCAGGCCGGCAGGCGCTTATGGCCAAGGTGGTGGTGGATTGCACCGGCGACGGCGACGTATTCGCGCGGGCCGGCGCAGGCTACGACACCGATATCGAGGAAGGCGACGTGCACCACAGCATGAACACCGGCTTCATGCTCGGCGGCGTGGACATGAGCACCTGGCTCGACTTCCGCGGCGGCCAGCCCGAGCAATATGCCGAATTCACCAAGATGGGCCGCGAGAAGCTCGGTTTCTTCCAGCCGCCCTACGTATCGTGGCGCAACGACATCGCGCTGTTCCTCGGGCCGCGTCAATCGGGCCTTTCCGCGCTCGACGTGGACGACATGACCGAGACGGAGATACGCTCGCACCGCTTCATGAAGACGCATTGCGACTTCTTCCGCGACAACGCTCCGGGCTTCGAGAACGCCTATATGCTGCTTTCCGCCCCGCAACTCGGCGTGCGCCATACGCGGCGGCTCGCCGGCACCGGACGCATCGAACGATCGCAATGGAGCGAAGGGGTTCCCTTCGCGGACGAGGTGGGCGTCAGTCCTTCGATCTCGCCGAAATTCCCGGTGATCTCGGTGCCCTATGGCTGCCTGGTGCCGGTGCGGCTGGACGGGCTCCTGGCAGCCGGACGGCACATCTCCTGCGATGCGAACTCGCACGGCTTCATGCGCGAAATCCCGCAATGCTGGCTGACCGGTCAGGCGGCGGGGGCAGCGGCGGGCGTCGCGGCCAACAGGGGCGTGCAACCGCGCAATGTGGATATCGCCGAGTTGCAGGCGACGCTGCGCAGCCAGGGCGTGTTCCTTCACGACCGTCAGACTGCCGGCAACCGTCAGCCGCATATGGCCGGCTCGCAGTAAAGTTTGCCCGTGCCGGAGGCCGAGGGCCTCCGGCAAATGCAGCTAAAGCGTGTCGCAATTTTTCAGATTCGCGCCGTGTGCTTTAGCCTCCTCACTTTACGCATGTCTTTATCCCGAAGCCGGTGCCCACTTTCGGGAGACATGCTTCAGGACAGCACGGCGATCTTGTTGCGCTCGATCAGCTCGAAGTCGATCTTAGCGCCGAGGCCAGGCTCGGACGGGGCGCGGAGATAGCCTTCCCGGTCAGGCTTGGGCTCGTCGATCAGGCCGAAGCCGGACCCTTCCACCGGCATCAATATTTCGTGGAACTCGCAGTTCGAGATGGCGAGTTCGACATGCAGGTTGGCGAGATTGTTGAGCGGATTGCCGCCGACATGGACCTCGAAATTCATGCCGAAGGCTTCCGCCAGATGCGCGGTCTTGACGAGGGTCGTGATGCCGCCCTTGAGCGCCACGTCGCCGCGCAGGAAATCCGTCGCCTGCGCATAGAGCCACGCCGAATAGGAATCGAAGCCGGCCACGGGCCGCTCCGTGGCGAGGATCGGTATGTGCAGCTTCTGCTTGAGCTTGACGTAATTGTAGATGTCCTGATCGCCCAGCGGGTCCTCGAACCAGTAATAGTCCATTTCCTCGATAGCGCGACCGACACGCACCGCCGCAGGGAAATCGTAGAGAAAGGTGGAATCGAGCATCAACGTGTAGTCGGGGCCGACGGCATCCCGCACGGCGCGGCAAACCTCGATATCGTCCTTCCACGGGCTGTTGGGATGGATCTTGTAGGCGTGCCACCCCATTTCCTTGAACTTCAGCGCCTCCTCCGCATAGGCGGCGGGGCTCGGCATATGGTCGGAGCTGCAATAGACGGGGATCTTGTCGCGGAAGCCGCCGAGCAGCTTGTAGACCGGCAGGCCAGCGACCTTGCCCGCAATGTCCCACAGCGCCACATCCACCGCGCCGACGGCGCGGATGGTCGAGACGCGGCGGCGACGCCAGATCAGCTTGTAAAGGCGCTCGCGGTCGAGCGGGTCCTGCCCCATCAGCAACGGCTTCAGATGGCGGATAAGGCTCGCCGCGTCGGTCGAGGCAGGGTCGATATTCTTGCCGAGAAGGGCGTACCCCTCCACGCCCTCATCCGTGCGGATCGTCAGCAGTCCCTGATCGTGCACGTCGCCCGGCTGCCGCCGCACGAAGTGGTAGGTGATGTCCGGCATATCGGTCCATTCGAACAGCGTGACCGTAACGTCGGTGATCTTCATTCCCGATTCCCTCCAAACGCCTTCGGCGCGATCAGTCGATGCGGAAGACCCGCCGCGCATTGTCCTCGAAGAACTGCTTCTTGCCGGCGTCATCCAGGTCCATATTGTCGAGAATGCCGATCTCCGACGGCTCGAACTGCCAGGGGTAATCCATGGCGTACATGACCCGGTCCGCTCCGACCACCTCGCGGCAGAACAGGATGGGCGGCGCCCACGCCATGCCCGAGGTCGTGTAGAGGAAGTTCTCGCGGATATAATCGCGGGCGCGGCGCTTGAGCGGGCCGACATCCTTGTAGCGGCCCGTCACCGAGATGTGGCCGTGCATGTAGTCGATGCGCGACATCCAGAAGGGCAGCGCCTCGCCGCAATGACCGAGGATGATCTGGAGCTTCGGGAAACGGTCGAAGATGCCGGCCACCATCAGGCGCAGCGCGTGCAGGCCCGTCTCGCAGGCGAAACCGTAAACGGCGGCGTCCAGGCCGCGCTTCAGGAAAGGCTCGATCATCTGCGGCGACGGCGAGTTGGGGTGCAGGTAGATCGGCACGTCCAGCGCCTCGGCCGCCTCGAAAACGTCCCAGTACTTCTCGTCGTCGACATAGGTTCCCATAGTGTGGGAATTGAAGATGCCGCCCCGCATGCCGAGCTTGGTCACGGCGCGCTCCAGCTCCTTGGCGGCGTTCTTCGCGTCGAGCGGGCTGTAGGAGGCGAGGCCGACGAAACGGTCGGGGTGGCGGGCGATGCCCTCGGCCAGCCGGTCGTTCATGTCGCGCGCCAGCGAAGTGGCGGTAGCGGGATCGAATACCTGCACGCCGGGGCCCGTCAGGCTCAGCACCGCGATGTCGATGCCGGCCTCGTCCATGTCCTTCAGCCGCTCCTCGCCGAGATCCTGGATGCGGCGGGCGAGGTTCTGGCCGCGCGGCGCGTTGCCGCCGAAGAACCCCCAGAGGCTCTTGAAACCCGGATCGTTCAGCGAGCTGTCCTGAAGTTTCTCGCGAAAGAGCTTCACCATCTCCGGCGGTGCCCATGCCTCCTCGGTGGCGATGCGCTTGTATGGCGGGTTGGGGTTCTTCTCCGGCATTGTCTGCTCCTCCCAGAAATTCACATGCGTCATCCAGCCCGCCGCCGTCCGCTCCACGGCCAGGCGAGCGTTGAACGGGGGTCAGTCGTCCCATTGCGGCGCAGGCGCGCCGCGCATCCGGTGCGCGTATTCCATGATGCCGCGATAATCGGCATCGGAGAGCGCCGCCCAGCATTCCTTGGTCAGGCGAACGGCTTCCGGGTCGCGCGCGGCAAGGCCCGACACGATATCGTCTATGCGTGCGTCGAGCGCCTCATCCGGCACGACTTGCGTCACGAGATTGAGGTGCAGAGCTTCATCTCCCGATACGAAGTCGGAATAGAGGATGATGCGCTTCATCGCGGCCTCACCGACGACGGCCTTGAGCAGCCCGCTGCCGATAAAGACGGGCAGGCCCACATTGAACTCCGTCATGCCTATGCGGGCGCTCTGACCGGCGATGCGCAGGTCGCACAGCAAGGCCATCTGAAGTCCGGCGCCCGCCACATGGCCGTGCAGCCGTGCGATGACCGGCTTGGGACAGTTGCGGATGGCGTTGTAGAGCCGCAGATACTCGGTCGCGCGCGCCGGCTCAGGCGTTTCCCTGTCCTTCAGCTCACCCAGATCCTGCCCCGCGCAGAACGCCCTGCCCGCGCCAGCCAGCACGACCGCCCGCACTTCGGGATTGCGCGCCGCATCCTCCAACGCGTCGGCCAGAGCGCGCCGCAACTCGCCATTGACGGCATTGAGTTTGCCGGGGCGGTAGAAGGTGAGCCGGGCGGCGCGGTTCTCGATGCGGACATTGAGGGGTGCTTCCCCGGCTGCCGTATTGTCCATGCTATCCTCCCCTATGCACCCGCCGGGACGGCGGAGATCGTGCCGGCGCGGTCGAGTTCGTCGATTTCCGCCTCCGAGAGGCCGAGCAGGTCACGCAATATGCGGTGCGTATCCGCGCCCAGCACCGGAGAGGCACGAAACTGCCCGCCCGGCGTAGCGTCGAGATGAAACGGCAGGCCCTGATAGGCGTGACGGCCCGCCTCCGGGTGATCCAGCACGCTGAAGAAGCCGCGTTGCGCAAGATACGGGTCTTCGGCGATGTCGCGACCATTCTGCACGGGCGCGGCCGGCACGCCCGCCGCCTGCAACAGATGAGCGACATCGTGCTTGGACCGCGGACCGGTCCACGCCGCGATGATATCGAACAGGCTATCCTCATTGTCGCGGCGGGCAGCGAGTGTCGCAAAGCGCGGATCTTCGGCCAGATCAGGGCGCTCCATCGCCCTACAGAGCGCACGCCATTCGGCGTCGTCCCTCGCAGCGATGGCCACCCATTCCTCGAGGCCTTCGCAGGGGAACGCATCGTGAGGCGCCGCCCATTCGACGCGGTTGCCGCGCGGGGGCATGTCCTCCCCCGTCTCGATGGCGGCGAGGATAAGCTCACCGATCATCGGCATGGCCGCCTCGACCTGTGAAATCTCGACGGCCTGCCCCTCGCCGGACGCCTGCCGGTGGATAAGCGCGGTCAACACCGCGGCGGCGGCGTTATAGCCGCCCATCGGGTCGAGATAGGCCGGTCCGGTCGGGTATGGCTCGCCATCCTCATAGCCGATCATGGCGCTCATGCCGGCGGCGAACTCCATCGAGGGGCCGAGCGCGCCATGATCCGATTTCGGACCGCTATTGCCGAAAGCCGGCATCTCGACCACGACGATATCGGGCCGCACCTCGCGCAGCCGCTCCAGCCCTATGCCCATGCGCTGCAAGGTACCTGGCTTGAAATTGGTCAGCACGACGTCCGACTTCGCAGCCAGCTTCAGCATCAGCTCGACGCCGCGCGGCTTCTTCACATCCACGGTCAGCGACAGCTTGTTGGGGTTCTGCGAGTTGAACAGTACCGTGCGGTTCCACGGCCGCTCGCCCGGATCGTGGTCGGGATAGCGGTTGGGATCGATGGCATGGCCGCCGCCGCGCCACAGGTCGAGCCGGTTGGCGGCCTCGACATGGATGACTTCCGCGCCGAGATAAGCGAGCACGCGACCGGCGAAGGGGCCGGCCCAGGCCGTGGTCAGGTCCATGACGCGGACACCCGCCAGCGGGCCGAATGGTGGCAGCGCGCTCATGCTGGCAGCCTCGCCGAACCGCGGGCCGAGGCTCCTTCCATAGCGGGCGCGGCGCCGCGCAGACGGCGCGGCGTCTTTTCCAGGCGAAAGGGCGCTCCCAGCACGACCCGCGGCCCTTCGGGCGTATCGACCGTCTCCCAGTAGGACCGCGCGGCAAGATGATCGGAATGGATCAACTCGGACGGCCTGTAGGCGCGGCCGGCAACGGAACCCAGCGCCTGCAAGCGGCGTACAAGCTCGTCGGCCTCCAGCCCGTCCACCTTGAGCCGGACCGTATCGACAAATTCGGCCCAGTTGGCCATGCGCGCCTCCGCCGTCGCGTAGCGCGGGTCATCGGCCAGTTCCGGCACCTCCAGCGCGGCGCAGGCCTCGCGCCAGCGATAGGCGTAGATGAATATCGCGACCCAGCCATCGCGGCAGCGCACCACCGCAGAAGGCAGGTTGGCCGGCATGGAGCGGCGCTCGATGGTGCCGTTATACATATATTGGGTGCCGAGCGCGTAGGTCATCGACGCGGCGGTTTCCGCCACATCCACGGAACAATGCTGGCCCCGGCCAAGCCGGACACGTGCATAGATGGCCGACAGCACGGAAATATAGGCGGCGACGCCCGCCACGTAGTGTACGCGCCAGCCGCAGCCGTAGAGCGGCTCGCGGTCAGCGGCGCCGTTGCGGTACATGACGCCGGAAAGCGCCTGCATCACCAGTTCGCCACCGCACCAGTCCCGCCTCGGACCGTCTTCGCCGAAATCGCTGATCGTGCAGATGACGGCTTTCGGGTTCCTCTCCTCGATCTCGCGCCGGTCGAAGCCTGCCGGCACGAGCAGAATATCGACGGCCATGCCGAGATCGAGCAGCCGCGCCCGCCCTTCCGCGCTATCCCGGTCGAGCGTGACGGAACCCTTTCCCAGATTGAGATGGAAGAACAGGAGCGATTTGCCGTCACTCTTGCCGAACGGCCCGATGCGGCGCGTCACCGAGCCTCCGGGCGGCTCCACAAGCAGCGTCTCAGCCCCGAAATCGGCCAGCAATCGCGAGCAATATTGGCCCGCGATGCTTTCGCTGAGATCGAGGACCCGGAGCGAACCGAGCGCGCCGCGGCTTTCCGATACGCCCGTCACCGCCCGCTGCTCCGGGTGCCGAATGCAATGCCCCGCCGACGCGGCAAGGCGACAAGTTCCGGTTTTATCTGCATGGCATGCTCCCGCCAGATTGAGCCGCAAGCCGGGCAATCCGGCCAAAGGAGTTTTTTCGGATTGCCCGGCTCACTTCACCTACTCCCAATGAAAAGTCCGCACATAAGGCCGCCCCAGCAGATTGGGCTGCTCGCCCGCTAGGCCAGCCGAATAGGCCGCGACCTTCACGAAGTAGTAGGTCGGAATCATCGGGTAATATTCGGTCCAGAGCTTGTTCAGCTCATCGAAGATCTTGTCCTGCTCCTCCTTGTCGAAGGTGTTCTGCATGCGCTGGATCACCTCATCGGCATTACCGAACGTCTCGGCACCGACATTGTAGAAGGAGGTGGTGCCCAGCATCTGCGCGTAGTTGATCGCGGGATCGGGACGACCCGACCAGGTGAGCATGGAACCCGGAATTGTCGAGCGCAGCAGCGGGCTGCAGGCCGAGTTGGACGCCATAGTGGTCAGTTGCAGGGTGATGCCGGATGCCTTGAGCTGGTCGCGCATGATCTCGGCCACCTTCGCAGAAGGCTGCGGCATGCCGGCATTGGCGTTCAGGCACATATGAAACGTCAGGCCATCGGGATAGCCGGCCTCGGCCAGCAGCTTCTTCGCGCCTTCGGGATCGTAGGCCTTCTTCTCAAGCTCCGGCGTGGACGGCCAATAGCCGGGAGGAACAGGCAGGTTGGCGCCGACGGTCTTAATGGAATCGCCGTAGACGGCCCTGGCGATGGCGTCGCCATCTATCGATATGGCGATAGCCTTGCGGACCTTGGGCTTGTTGGTCGGCTCGAGGCTGTGGTTGAGGTTGATGACACCGAGGCCGACGGTCGGCTCCGTCTCGACGCGCACGTTGGGATTGCGCTTCATCGCCTCCATGTTGACCGGATCGACATTTGGCAGGTAGTCGATCTGGCCCGTCATGACGGCCGAGACGGCAGAAGCCGGATTTTTCAGGACGCGGAACTCGATCCTGTCGAGCTTCGGTTCGCCCTGGTTCCAGTAATCCTCGAACTTCTCCACGAACACGGCATTGCCGACGTCGTGGCGGACCCATTTGAACGGGCCGGTGCCGACCGGATGGTCCGCGTAGCCTTCCTTGCCGTATTTGTCGATGCCGGCCGGGGACAGGATCATCCCCGCACGCTCCGCCAACTGGCCGGGAAGCGACGAGTTCACGGCCTTGGTGGTGATCGCCACGGTATAGGGGTCGATGACCTTGATGTCGGTGACGTCATCGACATCATGGTTGAGGCCGCTCTTGATGAAAAACTCTATGCTCTTTTTAACGGCCTCTGCATCGAAGTCGGTTCCATCGTGGAACTTGACGCCCTGACGCAGCGTGAGTGTCAGGGTCAGATGATCGTCCGACCACGCCCAGTCGGTCGCCAGCATGGGCCGCAGCGTCATGTCCGACGGGTTGAAGTCGATCAGCCGGTCGTACAGCGTATAAAGCACCGGGAAATCGTCGCCCTGCGCGCCATTGGCGGGATCGCCATTCACGAAGTCGGTGCCGAGGCCGACGACAATGGAATTGTCGGCCTTGGTGGCCAGCGCACCCGACGGGTGAACCGCAAATACGGCGGCGCCGAGCAGCGCAGCCAAGGCAAGCCGGCGAACCGGCGAAGTCAAAAACTGGTGGTTCCTCATCATGTTCCTCCCAGAACAGGCTCCGTCTCTGCGGACGGCTGACCTGAAATGCGGCGCGACAATCCATTTGCCGTTACCGCCCGGTTTGGCGCCGACCGGCGGCGCCCCTCGTCGATCCGCTTCCTTCCCTCAACGGTCCGCAACGCTCCTCCGGCGCGGCCGTCATCCGTTTACCTTCGAGCAGCCCTCCCAAGCCGCATTTGAAACCGGGAGCGCGGCGGAGCCGCGCCCAATCCATTCATCTGTCCACGTCGAGCAGGTCGCGCAACTCATCACCGACGCGGTAAAGCGCCAGCACGGTGAACACCACGCACAAGCCCGGCACCAGCGGCGAGAACGGGTCTATGACGATATAGCGGAAGGTTTCCGCAACGGAGCTTCCCCAGCTCGGGTTCGGGTTGGGCACGCCGAGGCCGAGGAAGTTCAGGCCCGTCTGCGCAAGAATGGTGAAACCAGACAGCAAAGTGAGCTGGACCACCGTGGCGGGCAGCACATTGGGCAGGATGTGGCGAACGATACGATGCCTGTCCGAGAGGCCGAACATGCGCGTGATACTCACATAATCCTTATATTGGACGGTCAGCACGCCGGCGCGGACAACGCGCGCCAGATTGGGCGAGTAGACGAAACCTATGGCGATCATGGTGCTGACGAGGCTGGGGCCGAGGGCGCTGACCAGCGCCAGCGCCAGCACGATGCCGGGGAACACCATAACCGCGTCCGCGACGCGCATCAGCGCGAGATCGGTCTTGCCGCCCATGTAACCCGCGACCAGTCCCCAGGGCAGACCGAGGGCGCAGGCGGTGAACGCGGCGATCAGCGCGCCGACGATGGTGGGACGCGCGCCCCAGAGCAGGCGGCTCAACACGTCGCGGCCGAGATCGTCCGTGCCGAGAGGATGGTCCGCCGAGAACGGCGCGATGGGGTTGACCAAGTCCTGCGCTATCGGATCGTGCGGCGCCAGAAACGGCGCGAAGATCGCGATCAGCACCAGAAGCACGAGATAGAGGACAGCCAGCCCGAAGCTCGGGCGACGCCAGAGCCGGCTGAAGTCGATCTGTCTGAGCGAAAAGCCGGCCTGCATGGAAGGGGCTCGCTTGGAGAGTTCGGTCACGTTCAGGGTCATTCGATCCTCGTCCGAGGGTCCAGCACCGCGCAGGTGATGTCAACGATGAGATTGATGAGGATGACCGCCGCCATCAGGAACACGGTCGTGCCCTGCACGAGCGGAAAATCCTTCTGCAGCACGGCTTCTGCAAGCAGATCGCCAAGGCCGGGGATCGCGAAGACGTTCTCGACCAGAACCGCCCCGCCGATGAGACCGCCGGCCACGATGCCGATCACCGTGACGATGGGGATCATCGCGTTCTTGAGGGCGAAGCGCCAATAAATCTGGCGCGGGGACAGGCCGAGCGCCCAGGCGGTGCGCACATAGCTGCCGGACAGCGTTTCCACCATGGCGCTGCGCGTAAAGCGCACGATGATGGCGGTGGGGCCTATCGCGAGCGTGCAGACCGGCAGCGTCACCGAATTGATGTGCGCCGCCAGCCCCGACGAGATCGGGGTAAAGCCGGTCGCCGGAAACCAGTAGAGGCGAAGGGCGAAAAAGCCCATCGCAAGCATGCCCACCCAGAATTCGGGAAAGGCATGGGCAAGTCCCGAGAAGGACTTCACCGCTGTGTCGATGCCCGTGCCGCGCTTGATCGAGGCATAGATGCCGAGCGGAATGCCGATCACCAGCGACAGGACCAGCGCCTCCGCGGCCAGCGTCGCCGTCACCGGCAGGCGATCCATGATGAGCTTGGCCACAGGCTCCCGGCTGAGCAGGGATGTGCCGAAATCCCCGTGAAACAGGTTCCATGCCCAGCTTGCGAACTGCACGTAGATTGGCCGATCGAGGCCCATCTCGCGCGTCACCCGATCGATAACCGCAGGGTCCGCTTCGGGGCCGAGCAGGGCATAGGCCGGGCCGCCGGGCGTCAAATGGACGACGCCGAATATGATGAGACTGCCGATAAGTGCCGTCGGCAACAGGGTCAGTATCCGGTGTAGAATCGCTTGCTGCATGTCGTTCGCCCGGTGTGTGCGTGTCGGCTGGCTGATGCGTGGGAAAGGCGCTCCCCGCGCCCTCCCCGTTGATGTGTCCGCCTGCGGCTATTTCCAGTAGAAGGTCCGAACATATGGCCGGCCGAGGAAGTTGGGCTCCTCACCCGCCACGCCGGCGTTGTATGCCGTGACCTTCACGAAGTAGTAGGTCGGGATCATCGGGTAATATTCAGTCCAGAGCTTGTTCAGCTCATCGAAGATCTTGTCCTGCTCCTCCTTGTCGAAGGTGTTCTGCAAACGCAGGATCACGTCATCGGCATTGCCGTACTTGGCCTTGCCGGCATTGTAGAAGGAGTTGGTGCCGAGCAGTTGCGAGTAGTTGATCGCGGGATCGGGACGGCCCGACCAGGTGAGCATGGAAGCCGGGATCGACTTGCGGAGCAACTCGCTGCAGGCGGCGTTTGCGGCGACCTGCGTCGTCTCCAGCGTGATGCCGGCCGGCTTCATCTGGTCGCGCATGATCTCGGCCACCTTCGCGGCAGGCTGCGGCATGCCGGCATTGGCGTTCAGGCACATATGAAACGTCAGGCCATCGGGATAGCCGGCCTCGGCCAGCAGCTTCTTCGCGCCTTCGGGATCGTAGGCCTTCTTCTCCAGCTCCGGCGTGGACGGCCAATAGCCGGGAGGAACCGGCAGGTTGGCGCCTACCGTCTGCAGGGCATTGCCGTAGACCGCCCTGGCGATGGCGTCACGGTCGATCGACATGGCGATCGCCTGACGGACCTTCGGGTTCTTCACCGGCTCGAAGCTATTGTTCAGGTTGATGATCCCGAAGCCGACGGTCGGCTCCGTCTCGACACGCACGTTGGGATTGCGCTTCATCGCCTCCATGTTGACCGGATCGACGTTGGGCAGGTAGTCGATCTGGCCCGTCATGACGGCCGAGACGGCAGAAGCCGGATTTTTCAGGACGCGGAACTCGATCCTGTCGAGCTTCGGTTCGCCCTCGTTCCAGTAATCCGCGAACTTCTCCACGAACACGGCATTTCCGACATCGTGGCGGACCCATTTGAACGGGCCGGTGCCGACCGGATGGTCCGCGTAGCCTTCCTTGCCGTATTTGTCGATGCCGGCCGGGGACAGGATCATCCCCGCACGCTCGGCAAGCTGGCCGGGAAGCGCAGAATTGACCGACTTCGTGGTGAGCGCAACCGTGTGCGGATCGATCACCTTGATATCCACCACATCGTCAATGTCGTGGTTCAGACCGCTCGCTTTGAAGAATTCGAGGCTCTTCTTGACTGCTTCCGCGTCCAGCTCAGCACCATCGTGGAACTTGACGCCCTGACGCAGCGTGAGCGTCAGGGTCAGATGATCGTCCGACCACGCCCAGTCGGTCGCCAGCATGGGCCGCAGCGTCATGTCCGACGGGTTGAAGTCGATCAGCCGGTCGTACAGCGTATAAAGCACCGGGAAATCGTCGCCCTGCGCGCCATTGGCGGGATCGCCATTCACGAAGTCGGTGCCGAGGCCGACGACAATGGAATTGTCGGCCTTGCTGGCCAGCGCACCCGACGGGTGAACCGCAAATACGGCGGCGCCGAGCAGCGCAGCCAAGGCAAGCCGGCGAACCGGCGAAGATTTGCGAAGCATCTGATATTCCTCCGTGGGACTATTTTTCCGCCTCTGGCGGGCGGTGTATTTCAATGCTGAAGCGCGGCGATCTCCTCGACGCGGATACATGCTACGAGGCGGCCGTCGAAAACGCGTTCCTCCGGCACTTCCGTGCGGCATCGTTCGACGGCATGCGGGCAGCGGCGGTGGAAACGGCATCCGGCAGGGGGATGCGCCGGATCGTCTATATCGCCGATCACGCGGGCTGCCTGCTGCCGCGCGCCGTCGATGGTCGGCACGGCGGCAATCAAGGCCCGCGTATAGGGATGGGCGGGGCGGCGGATGACCTGCTCGGCCGTACCCACTTCCATCAGCCGTCCGAGATAGAGGACGGCGACATCGCTCGACATCTGCGCGACCGCGCCCATGTCGTGCGAAATGAACAGATATGTAAGCTGGCGCTCACGCTTCAATTCGTCGAGCAACGCCAGAATCTCGTTGCGGACCGAGACGTCGAGCGCCGAAACCGCCTCGTCGAGGATGACCAGCTTCGGCTCGGCTGCAAGCGCGCGCGCAATGGTGACGCGCTGGCGCTGGCCACCCGAAAGCTGGTGCGGCCTGCGTTCGGCATAGGCTGGAGAGAGGCCGACCCGTTCCATCAGGCGCACCGCGACGCGCCGGTGTTCTGCCTGATCGGCGGGAAAGCGGGCAAGGCGCGGCTCGATGATGCTGCGCCACACCGGCCAGCGCGGATCGAGCGCGCTCACCGGATCCTGAAAGACGATCTGGACTCCCGCCGCGCCGGCAGCGACCGACTGGTTCAGGCCCTCCCTTGCGAGATCGCGGTCGCCGATCAGGATCGCGCCGCTCTCGACCGGGTTGAGGCCGCAGATGGCGCGCGCGATGGAGGACTTGCCCGAGCCTGATTCGCCAATAAGAGACATGGTGCGAGCCTCCTCCACCTTGAGGGAGACGCCCGCGACCGCGGTGAGCGCGCCGCGCGAGGTGTGATAGGTGACTTTCAGATCGCGTATGTCGAGAAGGGATGTCATCAGGCGGCCTCGCGGCGCAATTCGCTTGCACGGCAGCAGCGCACGAAATAGCCGGGCGCGACCTCCTCCAGCTTCTGGGGCGACTTGCATCGCTCCTGCGCGAACTCGCATCTCTCGCGGAAGCGGCAGCCGGCCGGCCATTGGCCGGCGATGGGCGGCGTGCCGGCTATGCCGCGCTGCACGACGCCGACCTCGGAGAGATGCGGGGCACAGCGGCGCAATCCTTGCGAATAGGGATGCAGCGGCGAGGACAGCAGCGTCTCCGACATTCCCGTCTCCACGACCTCGCCCGCATAGAGAACTGCAACGCGGTCGCAAATACGCGCCACGACACCGAGGTCGTGGCTGATGAACATCACGGACAGGCCCGTCTCGTCGGAGAGCCGCTTGATGAGCTGGATGATCTGCTCCTGGATGGTGACGTCCAGCGCCGTCGTCGGCTCGTCCGCGATCAGGAAGCGCGCTCCCGAAGCCAGCGCCATCGCGATCATGACACGCTGGCACATGCCGCCCGAAAGCTGATGCGGGTAATAGCGGAGGCGTCTTTCCGGGTCGGGAATGCCGACCATGCGCAGCAGCTCGATGGCGCGCTTGCGCGCATCGGCCCGTGAAATGCGCTTGTGCGCGCGGATCGCGGCGACAAGCTGCTCCTCAAGCGTGAACACGGGATTGAGCGCCGATACCGGCTCCTGGAAGATCATGGCGAGCTGGTTGCCCCGCAGCTCACGCATCTCCTTCTCCGAAGCGGCGGCAACATCCTTGCCGTCCAGCACGGCAGAGCCGGTGACGCGGGACGTGCGCGGCACGAGCCGCATGAGAGCAAGCGCGGTCATCGACTTACCGCTGCCGCTCTCGCCGACTAGCCCGAATATCTCGCCATTCCCGATCGAAAAAGACACCGGCCCGGTCAGCGGAACAGGTGCGCCAGTTCGATAGTCAGTAACGGTAATCTCCTCGACGCGGAGCATGCATCCTCCCTGTTGGTGACAACGACATCACCTGACGGTGGCACGACGGTGCGCTTCCGCTTCCGCCGGTCCTCCCCACCGTATCCGCCAACATAGTACCAAGTTTCCGCCTATTGCAAGTTATGATACGTGAGTTCATTATTTGAAATGCCATCAAGATCCGGTCACGGACGCGGCGGAGGAGACGAGGCAAATGGACAAGACGCTCATCAAGGGGCTGCGCGTGCTGGAATGCGTGGCCGGCAGCAGCGAGCCACGCGGCGCGAGCGACCTTGCCGCAGAGCTCGGAATGACCAAGAGCAACGCCTACAGGACGCTCCAAACCCTTGTTTCGATGAAGTTTCTTCATCATCGGCCGGGACGCGGAACCTATGAGCCGACCCTGCGCCTGTTCGAGCTGGGAATGAAGGTCGGCGGCCGGCTGGGCGTCAGGACGGCGGCCCTTCCGATCCTGCGCGAGCTTGTGGAACGCACCGGCGAGAACGCTTCGGTCGCGGTGCTCGACGATCGCGAGGTGGTCTATGTGGAAAGGCTCGACAGCCCCAATCCCGTCCGCAGCGTGGTGCGGGTCGGCGAGCGGCTGCCTGCTCATTGCACGGCGGCGGGCAAGGCCCTGCTGGCATGGGCACCGGAAGAAATCGTGGAATCGATGGCCGGCCTGCTTCATCGCCACACCGAGCATACGATCACCGACATGGAGGGATTGCGCGCCGAACTTGCGTGCGTCCGTGAGACGGGCTTCGCTTCTGCGCGCGGGGAATGGCATCTCACCGTCACCTGCGTCGCGGTGCCTGTTCGCAACCGTTCCGGGGAGGTGATCGCCGCGATCAACGTTTCAGGCCCCACAGCCCGATTCGGAACCGCCCAGATGAAGAAGAATGCCGCTGCGGCGCGCTGGGGCGCCGAACAGATACTGGAGCAACTGACGTGACACGAACGATCATGCTTTTCATGTCCATCGCCGATTTTCTCGCCGCGGGGCGGGCAAAGGAGTGTGGACTTTGAGGCTCGGGCAGCGGAGGCTCCGAAAGGCGCACAGCATAGACGATCTGAGGGCCGCGGCACAGAGGACGCTTCCTGCCTTGGTGTTCGATACGCTGGAGGGCGGCGCGGGGCATGAGGCCACACTGAGGGAGAACCGCGCGGCGCTGGAGCGGCTGCTGCTCGTGCCGTCGGCTCCCTTCAACGTCGCGAAGCGCACGACCGCGACGGAGCTTTTCGGCAGCCCGGTTTCGATGCCGCTCGCGGTAGGGCCGACCGGCCTTGCCTCGGCCTTCTGGCCGAATGCCGAAATCTGCCTCGCCCGCGCGGCGGCGAAATGCGGCGTCCCTTTCGTCATGAGCAGCGGCGCCGGCGTGACGCCGGAGCGGATCGCGGAAGCCTCCGACGGCCGCAAATGGTTCCAGCTCTACGTGCCGCCGGATCGCGAGGTCGCGCGGCAGTGGATCGCGCGCGTCAAGGCAGCGGGCTTCGAGCTGCTGGAAGTCACGGTGGACGGGGCGGTACCCGGCAGCCGCAACCGTGATGCGCGCAACGGCTTCTCCATGCCGCTCAAATGGACTGCCGGAAAGGCGCTTCAAATGGCGATGCGGCCGCGCTGGGCGATGCGGGTGGCCCGCCACGGCGTTCCGACGGCGGCGCTGAAATATCCGCCGGACGGACAGGCGGCGCGGCGCGCGAACACGCGCGGCGAGGCCATCGGCCATCGTTTCGACCCGGCCTTCGACTGGGAAGGCGTCAAATGGCTGCGCGACCAGTGGGACAAGCCGCTGGTCATCAAGGGCCTGACGGATCCCCGGCAGGTGGCGCCCGCGCTGGCAGCCGGCCTCGACGGCATCGTCGTGTCCAATCATGGCGGTCGCCAGCTCGACGGGTCGGTGTCCACCATCGAGGTCCTGCCGGACTTCGTTGCCGAGGCGGCAGGGCGGCTGACGGTCCTCATCGACAGCGGTTTCCGCAGCGGGACGGACGTGCTCAAGGCGCTCGCATTGGGAGCGTCTGCCGTGCAGGTTGGCCGCGCGACGCTTTACGGGCTGGCCGTGGCGGGCGAGGAAGGCGCGATCCACGCGCTGAACCTGCTGAAGCGCGAGATCGATTCCGCGCTGGCGCTGTGCGGCGTGACGGCTCCCCACCAGCTCACGCCCGACCGGGTTCGCACGCGTGGCCTGCGGCTCGACGGGCAGCGATGAGGACGGCACGGTGAGCCGCGCCGGCCCGGCCCGAAAGGCATAGAGCCTTTCGGGTTTCCTGTTACGCCGCCCGTGATCGCGCGGCGGGCGGATCATCAGCTTTTCAGCATGGTGGATTGCCAGAGCACGTTCTGCCAGTTGCCCCGCCGCACCCAGACATTGGTGTAGCGCGCGGTGAACTGGAGCGTGTCGCTCACGGCAAGCTCGGCTATCCCGGTCACGACCGCCGTGTCGCCGTAGATGCGCACCACGACATCGCGCGTGGTCACGCCGCGATAGCCGCGCTTGGCCACCGCGTCGATGTAGGATCGCTTGGTGTCCACCCTGGCGTCGGAATGCGTGTAGACGAGATCGTCGCCCAGCACCTCCTCCAGCACCGCTATATCCTGGCTGACCTGCGCGCCGAAGCGGCGGGCCTCCTGCGCCAGAACCGCCTCGACATCCTGCGAATGATTGCTTCCGTTCATGCTCTCAAACCTTCACGCCGTTCTTGCGATGGAAATCGAGGAGCCACGGGGCGGCTTCGCCATTCTTCGGCGGATGCGCCAGAATGGCCTCCTCATTGATGTCGCAGCCCCAGCCGGGGCCTTCCGGCACCAGTATCTCGCCATTCTCGACCACAGGCGGGTGGGTAACGAAATCCGCCGCCCACGGAACCTCGTCCACGTCGAACTCCATGAAGCGGAAATTGGGGATGGCCGCGCTCATATGCGCGCCCATGATGGTAGCGTGGTAGCCGTGCGAATTGTGCGCCGAGACGTTGACCTCGTAGGCGTCGGCCATCGTGGCGATCTTCATCGCCTCGGGGAAGCCGTTCCAGAGCGGATCGACGATGCAGACGTCCACCGCGCCGAGGTCGAGGAATCGCTTGATCTGCCGCCGGCCATAGATGGTTTCCAGTGAGCCGATGGGCAGGCGCGACCATTGCCGCAGCGCCGCCAAGGCTTCCGGATCGTAGCAATCCACCTCCAGCCATGTCAGCTTGTAGGGCTCCAGCACATCCGCCATGCGGCGCAGTCCCTCGGGCTTGTAGTGGGTGTTGAGGTCGATCATCAGCCCCGCCTTGGGGCCGAGGCCCTCGCGGAAGGCGGCGATCTGCGCCTCGGCGGCATCGAGCAATTGCGATGACGGGTTGAGCTCGGGGCTTCCCGCCTCGCCGAAGAAGGCCGGGCGGTACTGGCGCGGCCGCTCGCCGTCGAACAGCAGCAGATTGGTTTTCATCGCCTTGAAGCCGCGCGCGATCACCTCCTCGCCCAGCTTCTTCACATCGTCCAGCGTGCGCAGGGGCGGCGTGCCGAAGCTCTCGAACAGCTTCCAGCTGCGCGCGCGATAGGAGCCGCAATGCGACCAGTAGGCAGGCAGGCGCTTGCGGTAGGCGCCGCCATACAGGTCGTAGACGGGCAGGCCGACGGCCTTGCCCTTGATGTCGAGGCAGGCATTCTCGATGGCGGCGATGGCTTGCGCGATCATGCCGCCCTGGGTCATCTGGTGCGAATAATAGAGGCGCGAGCCGATCGGGCCGATGTCGCGCGGGTCCGCGCCGATAACGCCCTGCGCCATGCGGCGGATAACCTGGATCATGGCCGGACCGCCCATGCCCTCCGCGCACTCGGCCCATCCTACCAGCCCGCATTCGGTGGTGATCTTGAGATAGGATAGGGTACGCCAGCCGGCGTCGGCGTGGAGGTCTTCGATCTTGGCGATACGCATGATGCTTTCCTTAGGATGGTGACGGCCCGGCAACCTCCGTCCCGATGTGACGGTCTTTGCCTCATGTGTCCTGGCGGCGGGACCGGCCCGGAATATCCGGGCCGGTTTTGCAGGCGGGAAGCGGCGGCGGCGGCCCGCTCATTTGTAGTGGAGTGTCCTCACATAGGGGCGGCCGAGCAGGTTGGGCTGCTCGCCGGTGAGGTCGGAATTGTAGGCGACGACGTTCGAGAAATAGTAGAGCGGCAGCATCGGAAGCTGGTTGACCCAGATCTGGTTCAGCTTGTCGAAGATCGGCTTCTGCTCGCCCTTGTCGAAGGTCTGCTGCAACTGGCCGATAAGCTCGTCGGCATTCTCGTATTTCGTGCCGGCGGCGTTGTAGAAGGTCTTGGAGCCCATCATCAGCGCGTAGGTGATGATCGGATCGACGCGGCCCGACCAGCTGGCCAGGAACAGGTTCACCGCCTTCTGGACGCTGAACATGTCGCTGCAGACAGAGTTGCTGGCCGCCTGCGTGACATTGAGCGTCACGCCGATGGCGCGGAACTGCTCTCGCAGGATGTCGGATATCTTCAGCGCCGGCGCCGGCATGCCGTAATTGGCGTTGATGCACAGCGATACCTCGACGCCGTTCGGATAGCCGGCCTCCGCCAGCAGCGCCTTGGCCTTCGCCGGATCGTAGGGGAGCGCATCCGACAGCGCATCAGTGTGCGGCCAGTAGCCTTCCGGCGCGGGCTGCAACGCGGCCCCGGTCTTGACGTTCTGGCCGTAGACCGCTGCCGCCAGCCCCGGCCGATTGATCGCCATCAGCAACGCCTGGCGCACGCGCGGATCGTTGGTCGGCTTCAAGCCGGTGTTGGTGTTGAGGATGCCGAAGGCCAGCGTACCCTCGACCGCGACACGAAGGTTCGGGTTCTTTTCCAGTGCCGGGATGTTGAGCGGATCGAGCGGCGAGACATAATCGAGCTGGCCGGTCATCAGAGCCGTCACCATCGAGGTGGAGTTCTTGATGATGCGGTATTCCACGCCATCCAATTTCGCGGCATCCGCGTCCCAGTAGTCGGGAAATCGCTCGAAGAAGATACGGCTGCCGGGCTCGCGCTCCTTGATGCGGTAAGGTCCCGTTCCCGCCGTGTCGAAGCCGATCTTGCCGGGCTCGTGGCTGGCTATCGACTTCGGCGAGATGATCATGCCCGCCCGCTCCGCGAGATTGCCGAGCAAGGAGGAGTTGGGCTTTTCAGTCGTCAGCGCGATGGTGAGCGGGTCGATGACCTCGATGGAGGTCACGTCGTCTATGTCGCGGTTTATGTCGAGATTCTGGAAGTATTCGAGGCTGGTCTTTACGGCCTCGGCGTTGAATTCCGTGCCGTCGTGAAACTTCACCCCCTCGCGGAGCTTCAGCGTCAGCGTGCGATTGTCGTTCGACCATTCCCAGCCGGTCGCCAGCATGGGCCTGAGGCTCATGTCCTTGGGATCGAAGCCGATCAGCCTGTCATGCATGGTGTAGAGGAACGGCATGTCCGTTCCGAGCGTGCCGGCGGCGGCGTCCGGTTCCGTCAGGTCGATCGGCGAGCCGACGACGAGCACGTTATTGGCCTTGCCGGACAAAGCCGGTCCGGCAAAGGCAAACAGGCCAAGCGCCGCGGCAAGCGGCAGGCCGAGAAGCTTCGCGCGCTTGCCCTGCAAGCGGCGCGGATTCCGATGTTCCATTGTCTCCTCCCGTTCAGTTCCACCGGCGTCGATCCTGCTGTTTTTATCCGGTTGGCGCGGCCGCCCTCGCAGGCGTCCGGCCTCCGGTATTGCTGCACCGGGCGTGACGGCGAAACGCTATGACAAGTCGCGCTGCGTAGCAAGTAACGCTACGCAGGTTCATTATTCAGAACACTGACAAGAATGTGCATGAGAGCCATGAAACGCCCCGAGGGGCCTTCGCTCACCTCGACACGCAATTCGGCTCAGGGAACGCGGGCTGGCGCACGCCGCTCCTGGAACAGAACGATAATGGTCGTTGCGACCATGAAGCCGGCTGAAGCCCAAAGCACGCCGCTGGCAAATCCCCTGTCCAGGAGGTAGCCGAACAGGATCGGACCGACAATTCCGCCGACATTGAAGCCAGTCGATACGATGCCGAAGACCCGGCCCTCAGTGCCGGGCGGAGCCGATGCGCGCACCAGCATATCCCGGGAAGGCGCGACGATTCCGGTGAGAAAGCCGGTAGCGCCGAGCAGGACAACCAGCAGCATCCCTGCCGGGCGGGCGAGGATCACCGTGACGACGAGCATAGCCGCCAGTGCGAAAGCAGCGGCGGCCACGAGGCCGTGCCGGCGCGTGCGATCCGCCAGGAACCCGCCAGCCAGGACGCCCAGGGCGCTGGCGGAAAGAAAGGCTGTAAGCGCCAGATTGGCCGTGGGAAGGGCGATGCCGAATCCCTGAACGAAGGCGGAAACCGAGAAGCGATCTATCGCGCCGGTGCTGAGACCGAGCAGCAGGAAAAATACGATGAGAACCAGGATGGTGCCTGATGCGGACGATCCGGCGCTGCCCGTCTCGGGCCGGGACCGCGGCGTCTCCGGCCGCGATGCCGCAGCCGCGGCAGCCGGTTTGCCTGCGGACAGCGCAGCCAGAGCGAGCAGCGCCGCCACGCTGCTTGCCGCGAAGGCCCATCGCACATCGAATGCGACAGCGATCGGGATGAGCACGAGGGGCGCAACCGCGTTTCCGAGGTACCCGGCAAAGGTGTGGATGGAGAATGCGCGCCCCATCCGTTCGGGAGCCATGCCGCGCGACAGGATGGAGTAGTCGCTGGGGTGATAGACGGCGTTCGCAACCCCTGCGAGCGCCATCGCGACGATTAGCATCACATAGGTAGGCGAGACGGCCAGAAAGGCGAAGCCGGCGCTCCCCAGAGCGAGGCCGGCCATCAATATCCTGCGCGCGCCGAACCTGTCGACCGCATAGCCCATCGGAGCCTGGAGCACGGCCGACACCAGGCCGAAAACGCTGATCGCCATTCCAAGCTCGACAAAGCCCCTGCCCATGACCGGCGGCAACAGAGGCAGCAGCACCGGAACTGTCATGATATGGAAATGACTGACCAGATGAGCCGTCGATATCTGCGCGAGAAGTCCATTTTGCGGGGACTTGATAACCGCTATCGAGACTTCAGCCAAAACCGCTACCGCCAGTCAATTCGAGGACGCCCGCTTCCCGGCGCCTGAGGTTCGGGACGGAGCGCAACGCTTGTCCCGGCCAACCCTATAGGCCCTCCCCGGCTGAGAATCATCATCAAAAGCCAAGTCACGGCTTTGAGGCCCCCTATCGGGCGCATGTTGTGCCGTCTCAAGGACCGGAGGCGCATCGCGACACGACACCACCGCCTCGCCGTCAACTAGCTCGCAGCCATCGCGCTCGTCGCTCTCGAAACCCATCAGCTCAAACGAGCCTTCCCGCCAAGAGGAGTATCCGGCAGCAAGGTGGAATGCACCTTGCATCGTGCAATTGCGTCTAATTGAACTGGCTGGAGCGTAATCCTACGACCGGCTCCCACTTTTCGGGATCATGCCGGCGCTACGCTATCCTTCGAGGCCGGGACCATCCCCGGCAAAGACCCGTCTCTTGCGCAGCGCGCTGTAGGTCATCCATCCAAGCAGCACAGCGATGATGACGACAAGCATGGCGCTGAGCGGACGCTGCAGGAACGACATCCAGTCGCCCGCGGAAATGATCATGGCGCGCCGCAATTGGTGTTCCAGCAGCGGCCCCAGCACGAAGCCGAGGATCAGCGCCGCCGCATCGATCCGGAGCAGGAAGAACAGATACCCGAGCCCGCCGAACAGCATCGCCATATAGACGTCGAACAGTGACATATTGATGCTATAGGCACCGACGGCAACGAAGACGATGATCATCGGATAAAGATATTCATAGGGAATGGCGAGCACCTTCAGCCAGATGCCTATGAGCGGAAGGTTCAGTACCACCAGCAGCACATTGCCGATCAGGAAGCTGATCACCACGCCCCAGAACAGGTCCTGATGCTGAGTGAACAGGGTGGGGCCCGGCTGGATGCCCTGGATCGTCAGCGCCGCCAGCATCAGCGCCATGACGGCGTCGCCCGGAATGCCCATCGTCAGCGTCGGAATGAAGGCGGTCTGCACCGCGGCGTTGTTCGCGGCCTCCGGTCCGGCCACGCCCTCGATGGCACCTTTGCCGAATTCCTCCTGATGACCGGAAACCTTCTTCTCGATGGTGTAGGAGAGGAAGGAGGCGAGCGTGCTGCCCGCGCCCGGCAGCACGCCGATGACCGCGCCGAGCCCGGAGCCGCGGAGGATAGCCTTCCACGAGCGCGAGACATCCTCGCGCGTCGGCACCATCGAGCGGAACGAAATATGCCGGGTCTCGACCTTCGGCCGATCAAGCAGCGGCGCTTCGCCGATCACCTCGCGCACGCCGAACAGGCCCATCGCGATGACGGCGATGTTCAACCCGTCGAAGAGATTGACGGAGCCGAAGGTGAAGCGTTGCGTGCCGGCATAGATATCGGTTCCGACCAGTCCCAGCGTCACGCCGATGGCGACGGCGGACAGGCTGCGAAACGGCCCCGATGACGAGATCAGCGTTGCGGCGACAAGGCCGAGGATCATGAGCGAGAAATATTCCCACGGGCCGAACATCAGCGCGAACTCGGCGAGTTCCGGCGCGAAGCCGATCAGCAGCGTCAGGCCGAGCATGCTGCCGATGAAAGAACCGATCGCAGTGACGAACAGCGCGACGCCGGCCCGGCCCTTCCGGGTCATCGGATAGCCGTCGAGGCAGGTCACCGCCGTGTTGGTCGACCCTGGCATGTTGAGCAGGATCGAGGTGTTCGACCCGCCATAGGCGCCGCCATAGTAGATGCCGCTCAGCATGATGATCGAGTGGATCGGATCGACATTGAAGGTGATCGGCAGCAGCAGCGATATGACCGCAAGCGGTCCGACGCCCGGCAGAACCCCGATCAGCGTTCCGAAAAACACGCCGACAAGGCAATAGAAGAACCCCCAGAAGGAGAATGCGACGCTTGCGCCAAGCATCAGATTGTTGATGAGTTCCATCAACGTCACTCCCGAATGATTGCAGTCCCGACCGGCCGGCTGGACGACGGCCGGTCAAGGCGCGCTGCTGCGTGACGGGGCCTTACCATGTGATCAGGTTCACCGGGATCTGGAGCGCCCACACGAACACCACGGCGATGAAAACGACCGCAAAGACCGCAAGCGCGATCGCCGGCAGCAGGCGGATATTCTTGTTCGCCAGACAGGAGAGGATTACGGTGGCGAACACCGCAGGCACCAGCCCGGCGCTCTCGATGAGAGCTGCGAAACTGGCCAGTGAAAGACATATGAAGATCAGGGAGCGCCACTGCGGCTGGATGACGATCTCCTCGTCCGCCGTGCGCCGTCCCTCGATGAAGATGATAGCTGCGCCGAAGATGATCAGCAGCAGGCCCGCGGCCATCGGCATGTAGCCCGGCCCCATATGCGAGGCGGAACCAACCTCGTATGTATAGGCGCGCGTCGCCACGTAAAGGCCGATGGCGGCGACCACGCCGCCGGTCAGCCAATCATATCCCCTGATCCCGGCTATCTTCATCTCCGCCTCCTCCCGCGGACGCTATCCCCGCCAATTGCCGAACAATTGACGGGACGCGATACGCGCACCCTCCGAAAGCGATGCCAGCTTCGCCCAGACAACGTCCGACGCCACACGTCCAGCGCCCGCCGAGGTGTCGAACCCGCAATCTGTTCCTCCCAGCACACGGCTCGGATCACCGACCGCCTGCGCCACGCGCACCAGCCGGTCGGCTACCGTTTCGGGATGCTCAATGATGTTGGTCAGCGTGTCGATGACGCCGGCGACCAGGACCTGATCGTCGTCGAGCGGCATTTCCGCGAAATGCTTATATTCATAGGCATGGCGGCCATTGGCGAAGGGGAGCACGAAGCCGCCGACATTCGCCTTTCGGATCACCGGCAGAATGTCGCGCAGCGGCACGTCGCCGTCATGCGGCGTCTCGCCGTTGCCCCAGCAGACATGAAGCCTCACCCGGTCGCGCGGTATGTTGACGAGGGCCGCGTTGATCGCCGCGATCACCATCTCGGCAAAGTCGAGAAACTCGCGCAGCGGCCTTCCGTGAAACGTCACATGGCGTTCCAGACCGAGGTCGGGACTATCCACCTGCAATATGTATCCATTCCGGACGATCGCCTCATATTCGTTGCGCAGCGCCGTGCCGAGGGCAGCCAGATAGGCCTCCATCGAATCGTAGTATTCGTTGAGGATGGAGGTGGCGAGGATGCCCGGTGACGGCGCGGTCATGAAGGCCTCGGCATATTTGCCGTCATGGCCGCGCAGAACGTCCGTAAAGCCCGTGCATTCGGCCTCGATGGCGTCGGTCGAGAGATAATGCACCGGCCCGATCGCCTTGGGCACGTTTTCCCGGCCCGAGATCGCCACCTTGCCGGCATTGGCTGCGCGGTTGCGCTCCTTGAACACCGGGTAGCGTTCGACGTCGGATTGGGGGGGCCGGTTCCACGAACCGCCGAGCCCGCTTACGCGATTGCGAACATAGAGAAAGAACGCCTCGCGCGTCTGCTCGCCATTGTTGATGATGTCGAGCCCTGCACCCGTCTGTCGCCGGACGATTTCATCCACCGAGTTCCACGCGGTCCGCTCGAACTCGTCCGCGTCCACGGATTCACCCGCGGCGGCATCGGTGTAGAGCCGGGTCAATGCGGGCGGACGCGGCAGGCTTCCGGTATGCGTGGTCAAAATCCGGTCGGTGCTGAATTTCATATTTCACTATCTCGAATTGGCCGCGCCCGACCGCCCGGCCGCCGCGAAAATGTCAGAGACGCCTGAAAATCCGACGCCGGCGGACCGGCGCCGAAGCGAGATTGCCCGAAGGTCTTAGTTGAATACGAGATTGAACTCGGCCACGGCGGACTTGAAACGCTCGACCTCCGCCGCATGGAACTTGTCGAATTCCTCGCGCGAGGCGCTTTCGGCAGGCACCAGCCCGGCCTTGACCAGCCTGTCGCGCGTCGATTCCATCTTCATCGCCTGCTGGAACAGCGCGAACAACCGGTCGACGATTTCCGGCGGCGTATCCTTGGTCACGAAGATGCCTTGCCACAGATTGCGGCCGGTATCTGGATAGCCCTGCTCGGCAAAGGTTGCGATGTCCGGCAGCAGCGGCGACCTGCTGTCGCCGGAAACCGCGATCGGGCGGATGCGTCCGTCTGCGGCAAGGGGAAGGCCGGTCGCGATCGCCCACATATTGCCGTGGACATTGCCGGACGCGATCAGCGCAGCGGATTCCTGCGAGTTGTTCGCCGGCACATGGCCCGGCTCTATGCCCGCAGCCTTGAGGAAAACCTCCACGTCGATGTGGTTTTGCGTCCCGACGCCGCCCGAAGAAAACAGGAACCGCTTGCCCTTCTGGTGCTCGACCAGTTCCTTCAGGTTCGTGACCGGGAAATTGGTCGTCGTCACCCAGAGGGCGGTCTGCGCCTCCGTCAACTGGGTGACGGGGATGAGGCCCTCGCGGATATTGAACGAAATTTTCGTCGGGCGCGTCGCCGGCACCAGCGCGGCCGAACTCAGTTCGCCGACCATCAGCGTATACCCATCGGGCGCGGATTTGTACGTGTCTTCCAGACAGACGATCCCCCCGGCACCGACCCGGTTTTCGACGATAAAGGTCTGCCCTGTAATCTCCCTCATTGATTCCGCGACGATCCGGCCGACAATATCAGGACCGCTGCCAGGACCGTAAGGCACCAGCATGCGGACCGGCCGGTCCGGGAATTCGGCGAGCGCAGGCCCGCCCATGACGGCTGTACCAACCAGCGCGGCGCCGATGGCCGCAAATAGACGCCTTGTCATCAACATGGATTTTCCTCCCTGGAACACTCCGCGACATCGTCCCGGTCTTACGCCGGGTTATGAGCCTTCTCGAAGATCGACCATCAATCGCGCGGCTCGATGTCCTGTCGAACCTTGACACCCGCTTAGCCCGATTGCAAGCCTTTCATCCATCAAAATCGCATATTGGGCAACCAATTTACCTTTGCAGCAAATCGCCCGTCACTTCAGTTCAACGCGCGCCGCAAATCGTCGGCGAGATCAGTGCGCTCCCACGAAAAGCCGCCATCCGCATCGGGTGTGCGTCCGAAATGACCATATGAGGTCGTGCGCGCATAGATCGGACGGCTGAGGCCGAGATGGTCACGGATCGCGCGGGGCGTCGCGCCGCCGATCATGTCCGGAAGCAGCTTTTCAAGCCGGCGCGGATCGGCATGTCCCGTGCCGTGCAGGTCCACATAGAAGGAAACCGGCCGCGCCACCCCGATCGCGTAGGAAATCTGGATCGTGCATTTCGACGCCACCCCGGAAGCGACCACATTCTTGGCGAGATAACGAGCCGCATAGGCCGCGGAACGGTCGACCTTGGTCGGATCCTTGCCGGAGAACGCTCCGCCGCCATGCGGCGCGGCACCGCCGTAGGTATCGACGATGATTTTGCGTCCGGTCAGCCCGCAATCGCCGTCCGGCCCGCCGATGACGAAATTGCCCGTCGGATTGACCAGCCATTCGGTTTCGTCCGTGATGAGACCCTCGGGGAACAGCGGAACGACATATGGCTTGACGATATGGGCGACATCGGCGGGCGAGAGCCCCTCGCGATGCTGGGTGGAGATGACAATCGACTTAACCCAGACCGGCGCGCCGTTGTCGTAGAGCAAGGTCACCTGGCTCTTGGCGTCAGGCTCAAGCTCTGGCCGCTCGCCGGAATGCCGGACCTCGGCGAGGCGCTTGAGGATATTGTGCGAATATTGCAGCGTTGCCGGCATTAGTTCCGGGGTTTCGGAGGTGGCATAGCCGAACATGATCCCCTGGTCGCCCGCACCCTGCTCCTTGTCCACGCCCTCGTCGACGCCCATAGCGATGTCGGCGGACTGCTCGTGAAGATGGCACTGATAGGCGGCGTTTCGCCAGTGAAAGCCTTGCTGCTCATAGCCGATCGCCCGCACCGCATCGCGAATCTTCTCCTCCAGCCCGGCGACAACCTGTCCAGGCCCCCTGACTTCACCGGCGACGACGATGAGATTGGTGGTGACGAGCGTCTCGCAGGCGACCCGCGCCAGCGGATCTTCCGTCAGGAACGCATCCACGACCGTATCGGAAATGCGATCGGCCACCTTGTCGGGATGCCCCTCCGACACGCTTTCGCTCGTAAACAAATAACCGCTCTGTTCCACGCGAGCCTCCTCGTTCCGGTTTGTCAGAATTGCTTGCGATTTCAGCTGTCCCGCTTGCGCGAGATCACATAGGATTCGTCGTTGAACCACAGTCCGTTGTGCTTCTTGAGCACCGTTCGCGTGGCCTCCAGATAGCGGCTGCCGGTCATCGCCTCGCTGAGACGCTCGTCCTCGATCTGCGCGACATAGGTCGCATTGTTCCAGGCCGCGAACAGCGTCGAGGTTCCGATCGAGGTCGTTTCCGCGTCGATCTCGTTGGGCAGCGTGTACATGTGATAGCGGAACATTGATCGCTCATCGGTCAGCGCGTTGAAATTGTAGCTGCGCGCCTTCGATCCGAGTGCGGTCCTGGTTTCACGCAATATATCGTGACGGTCATTGGCGAACGGCCTCTCGTTCGGCCAGACCATGTCCACGATCTCCATTGCCGGATCGCCGCCGGCGGAATGGACACCGACAAGCCGACCGCCCGGCGCAAGCGCCCTGGTCAGCGGCGCCACCACCTTGCGGGCCTTGAAGGCCGCGCTCGCCCGCGCCCGGTAGGGCTGAGAGGCGATGATCAGATCATAGTCCGCCGTAATCGCGCCGCGCCGCGGGATCACCTGGTTGAGCAGGAATTCGTGACTCTTGAGATAGAGCACCAGCACCACCGGTTGCTCATAGGTCGGGTTGCCGGTCTTCTTGCTGACACTGGCGCGCCAGTTCTGCGCCAGGAACGGCTCCAGATCATTGATCTGCTGTTCGAATTCAGACGATGTCCGCCCTTCCAGTGCCAGCTCGTGCCAGACAACCCGCGCCATCGCCTCGGCGGAATGCGGCCGCAGCAGCGTCGCTTCCGAATAATAGAGATTGGTCAGGATCAGCACCGTGGCCGGATGTTCGTGGAACCTGTCGGGTACCTTTTCGAGCGTCAGGCGGATGTCTTCGAGGCTGATTTCCTTGCCGACGATATAGAAAGGCAGCGTCTCGAAACGCTGGTGCATCGAACGCATGACGCGCGCGAGAACCGTCCCGTCGCCGACTCCGGCATCAAACAACCGCAACGCCGGCGGCCGCGGATGGATATTCGTGAGTTCCTGCGATACCCGCTCCGCAACGACACGCTTCTCGCTGCAGGTGTTGACGAACATCAGATATTTCTGGCGGTTATCGTAGAAGCGGAAATTGCGCTCCATATCCTCCTGCGGTGCATCCATTATCTGTTCATTCCCCGTGGTGCGCGGATACACGACAACCCCTCCGTCTCGATTATGATCCGTCGTCATCTGAGCTACGGGCACGCTCCTCCGGCGCGGTAGCAATTCCGTGCGAGCTCGATCCTGCACATCACGCGAGAGCACCCGGCCCGAACCATTCAATGGATTATCAGCCAAATTGGTTATACCATTCTTTCAATATTAATGGATATTGGTCAACCAATTTTTTTGAGCACGTGGTCGTTTTCTGATATGGGAATCGTTGGCTGGCCGCTTTTCCCGATGGTTATTGAATCGCCAGCCGGAAAAGGCGGGCACCAAGGCGGTACGAGGTTGTCCTGAGGGCATCGCGGTGCCGTATCGCCGATGACGACGCGATGTGGGACTTGCCGCCAGCGCAACTGCCATACTCACGACCAATCCGGGGACATCGGTGCACCACAATCTTGATCAGACGCTGCCAAAAGCGCAGAATTTCCCATTGCCGCAGTTTCCGATACTCGGCATTGAGATTGGGTACACAGATCCACGGCGCGTTCGCCGCCGATCCGGAGGTTCGATTGAATACGCTTGCAAGGGATGAACCGTCGAAATCCGCGAAAGGCAGCTTCGTCAACCAACTCAGGACATGGCTTGCCCAATCCGATCTTCCAGAAGATGGCCGGCTTCCGCCCGAGCGGAAGCTGACGGAACTTTTCGGCGTGAACCGGAACGAGGTCCGCAAGGCGCTGGCAGTGCTGGAGCTCGAAGGCCGCGTGTGGAGGCATGTCGGCAAGGGCACGTTCGTCGTCCGCGAGGAAGACGAGATCAAGGGATTCATCAGGAAGGTGGCGGACGCGACAAGCCCGCCCGAGGCGATGCAGGTCCGACTGCTGATCGAGCCGGAAATCGCCCGTCTCGCGGCCTGGAACGCGACTACGGTGCAGATCGCCAAGCTGCGCAAGCTCTGCGCGCAAATGCGCGCCGCCGAGTCATGGCAGGTCTATGAGGAACTGGACTGGGTTTTCCACAACCTGATCGCCGAGGCGAGCGGCAACTATCTGCTCGGCGAGGTGCAGAAGCTGGTGAACGGCGTCAGGCGCTCGGTGATCTGGGGCCATCTACAGCGGCGCCAGGCCGGACCGCCGGGGGACTACCATTCATTCAACGAGCATGACGCGATCATCGACGCTGTAGCGAACCGCGACCGCGAAGCCGCCTCGCAGGCGATGCGGCGCCACCTTGAGGGCACCGCATCGGCTCTCACCAACGACGGGCGATAGGCAATTCGGCTTCGCCAACCAGCCTCATGCCTCCTCCGCATAGGCGGCGCGTGACCACCGGGAGAAATCCGAAACGCGGGCGGATTCATAACCCGCCCTGCCCCCGTTGGAAGGGGCGGGCGAGGTTCGCCGCGTTGATCAGGCGACGATCGCCTTGTATTGAGCGGCCAGGTCAGCGGCGCCTTCGCCTCCATAGACCGAGAGCGGCGGCTTGGTGCGGGCCAGCGCCGGATCGGAATGGATATGCGCCAGCAGCGCCTTGATGCCCGGCACCAGCGGTTTGCCCGTGAAGAGGTTCCTGATCGCGACGGCGATCTCGTAGGCTGCCTCGTCCCCCTCCGCGAACGCCTTCTGGCAATAGGAGGCGTTCAGATTGGCGGTTGCCGAGATGCATCCCGCAAATACGCCGCTGCGCGCCTCGAGCAATACACCCTCGCTGGACGGGAACACCTTGAAGCCTGGATTCTCCTTGGCGACGATGCGGGAATATTCCAGATCGCCGGATGAATCCTTCAGGCCGGCAATCCGGTAGCCGAAGCGCGACACCAGCGACCGCACCAGCGCCGGATGATACTTGATGCCGCTCTGTGCCGGGAAATTATAAAGCAGCAGGGCAAGCTTACCGCTGGCCGGCACGATCGCGCCGAAATAGTCGAGGATTCCGTCGTCAGTCACCTCCTTGTAGTAGAATGGCGGTAAGAGCAGCGCCGCGCCGAAGCCGAGTTGCGCAGCCGATGCGGTCAGCCGCACCGCATCGTCGACCGCGGCCGCGCCGGTTCCGACCATCATCCGGTCCAACGGCAGGCCGGACCTCTTGATAGCGTTCATGACGGAGAGGCGCTGGTCCACGGTGAACGAGGTCGCCTCCCCCGTCGTGCCCAGCACGTTGAGCCCGTCGCAGCCATTGGCGAGCAGGAAATCCGCCAGCTTCAGGAACCGGTCGGTATCGGGAGCGCCTTCCGCCGTAACCGGCGTCGCGATTGCAGCGATAACGCCCTTGAGCTTCGAATGTGTCACCTGTTACCCCCCGATACTGGCAATGAATGAAATCAAGCGTTGACGGACTGCGTCTCGGCGGCTCGTCCTACCTCCGCCGCACGTCGCGGCATCTTGACGACGACCTTGATCGCATCCTCGATCCGTTCGCGCGCATATCGCAGCGCCGTCGGCAATTCATCCAGCATGAACGTATGCGTATGGATACGCGTCGCATCGAAGCGTTTCTCGGCCATGAAGGCGTAGGCGCGGTGCGTGGCGCTCTTGCCCTCGCCGCGAATGGCGTAGACGTAGAGATTATTGCGGACCAGGTGGCCGATATCGACGGTATCCGGTTCATGCGGGAAGGCCGCGAGGCATAATTTGCCGCCCCGATTGAGCATGCGCGCCGACTGGTCTACCGCGCCTTGCGCGCCCGAACACTCGATCACATAGTCGACGCCCCGGCCGCCGTTCAGCCGACGCACGGCCGCGACGGGATCTTCCTGTCGGACGTTGACGACATGGTCGGCGCCAAGTTCGAGGCCGATCTGCAGCCTGTTGTCTCGCGTGCCCGTCAGGATCACCGGCGATGCGCCCAGCGACTTGGCCACCGCGACACCCAGCAGACCGATTGGTCCCGGCCCGACCACGACAACGCTTTCGCCTGCGATCAACCCGCCAAGTTCGGTCAGTCCGTACATGGAGGTGCCGGCGGTGACGACAAGGGTCGCTTCTTCATCGCTCATCCCGTCATCGATCTTGATGAGCGTATTGATGTGGTTGACCGCATATTCGGCGAAACCGCCATCGGTGGTGAAGCCGTTGGCGCGATGGCCCTTGTCCACGTCGCCATAGTTCAGGCCGTAATTGTGGCACGAGGTATACATGCCCATGCGGCAGCGCTTGCATTGTCCGCAACCGGCATGAATCTCGACCGTCACACGGTCGCCGATCTGGAACTCATCTACACCCGGCCCGAGCGCGGCGACAGTGCCCATATATTCATGGCCCGGCGTGAAGTTCTTGTTGAACGGCTCGCCACCCTGGATCATCGCCGGCGGCCCAATCGAAATGACGTCCAGATCCGTCGCGCAGATGGCGATCGCGTCGATGCGCACCAGAACTTCCGCCTTCTTCGGCACCGGCACCGGCTTGTCCACCAGCTTCAGTTCATCGGGACCGCCGAGCACCCACGCCTTCATGGTCTTCGGAACGGACACCAACGGACTCGTTCGCACGCCAGCATGTTCATACATTGTCATTGATCCTGCCTGCGTCGCTCACGCAGCCTTCAAACGGATTTCATCCGGGATGGGCAAAGGCGCGTTGGCGCTGTCCTTGAACTCGACCGTGGTGAAGAGAAGGTCGGTCTCGCCCACATTCTCCACGCTGTGCAGCATGTGCTCGCCCGGGCCGTAGCTCAGATGCTTGGTATCACCGGGGAAATGGTCGACATCGACGATGTGGCCATCCTCGTAGTAACCGCGTGCGCGCCCATAGGTATGGCAAGTCCAGAAATAGTCGAGCACATGCCGGTGGAACGGGCAGCGTTTGCCAACGGGCAGATGCAGGTGCCACACGCGAACGCGGTCGGTTTCGGAAACCAGCACGCTGCCGACGCAGCCATTGAAAGCGTTGATCTCGATATCCCGGCGGAGTTCTTCCGGCCAATCGGCGCGTGGGTTGGGGCTCTGCGACATCCGGACCTCCGCTGAAGCTTTCGAGACGGGATACCCCCAGGATCGCCCGACATCGTTGCGTATCTAGTCTATGGCGACACCCGTTCCGGGCATCGCGTCCGCGCTACCGCGCCGATCTGCCGGCAAGCGCCTCTCCGCAATTGGGATACCAGAATGCCCGGACAATGCAACATTGATGTCCCAATCTCCGTTCAGTTTCACAAGAACTGATTTTTTTCATTATAAAACAACAATTTAATTTCAAAAAATTGGGCGATCAATCTATATTTCCTTTCACAGCGAGATCGGGTAGGGATACAAAGCGGATGTGATTTCAGCCCTAGTTTGGCGAAAACCGGCATCCCCGCAGATGATTTCAGGAGATTGGGCGACCCGGCCAGCGGCCGTGCTTGCGCCCGCGTGGCAACTGCACCAGGTACGATTTCGGGGCGAATGGGGACTAAGCAGGGAGGATGTGCAAGCATGGGCGACGACAAAGCGATCTGGGCGAGCTGGTACGACATCGATAAGGCAGACAAGGACCGCTATCTCGACTGGCTGCACGGCACTTTCCTGCCTTTTCTGGAGAAGGAGCCGAACTTCCTGTGGGTGGCTCACTACCGAGACATCGGCGGTGGCACGCCGCTGAACGAAGACGGCAAGCCCCTGATCGGCTTTGCCGAAGATGCGCCGGCCAGCGGCTCGCAATATCTGCTTATCGTGGCCGGCAAGACGACCGAAGCCTTTCTCGATCCGTCTGTTCGCGCGCTGGAAAAGGAATGGGACCGAAAATTCGGTGGCATGCTGTCGCTGCGGCGCGGCCTGCGCAGCGAATTACTGCTGGAGGAAAAGCGGGTCGGCGGACCGGCGGAACCCGAAGGCGGCTACGGCCTCAAGCCGTCGCCGGCCATCATGTTCGGCACGTTCCGGCTGCCGACGCCGGACCATGAATACGAGATGGGAAGCTGGTACCTGAAGGTGCGCCTGCCGATGATGCAGGAGACCCCCGGCTGCATCCGCGTGCGCAAGCTTGTCGGCGTGGCCGGCTGGGCGAAATATGGAGCTTTCTACGAATTCGAGAGCGACGAGGACCGCCAGCGATGGAAGGCGATCAACGTGCTGACCGTCCGCGACCCGAACCATTGGACGAGCAAGGTGATCCCCTCGACACGCCATGCGCCCGGCTCCCCCACCATCGGCATCAGGACCTGGCCTGCCGTGTAGGCAACAACCATCATCGGCGGCAGGCGAGACGGCGGCCGGATAAAGCCGATCCATCGATCGGGGACGGAGACAGCCATGCAGGACAAGGATGGCCATATGGACCCGGCTGCGCTGATGAGACGCTATCTGGCCGATCGCGGCGATGTCTACGACGAACTCTACGTAATGGCGGCGTCGATACCCGACACGGTTCATCTGATACACGAGATGGCGGGCTATGTGCTGGTCAACCGCAATATCGCCAAGCCGGACCAGGTGCTGTCCGGACAGTTGCGTGAACTGATCGCCACCTGCCTGCTTGCGTCCAAGGATGAGCGGCATTTCGCCGCCAGCCACATCCGCAGGCTTTATCGCTGGGGCATCACCGATCGCGCCATACTGGAAGCGGCGGAATGCGTCGCGCCGATCTTCGGCCATTCGACCATCCTGCACGTCGCCGGCTCGATAGCCCTCGCGAACGATCCGTCCTATCGCTTTGGCGCCATGCCGGAGGGCGGGGCACCGACGACCATCACACCCTTCCCTGAAATGGAGACGGCGGAGGAGCCGGCCGCAGCACCGCAAAGCCTGATCGACGAAGCCGAGTGGCAATATGCACTGTCGGTCGACCCCGAATATGCAAGGCGCGTCGCTGCACTGGCAGATCAATGCAGCGGCAGTCCGCCGCGGGCGGACCGGTTGCTCAACCCCGCCATCCGCGCGCTCATCGCGGTGCCTGCCGCGTGCGCGCGCGGCCTTCAGGGACTGGCGGCGCAGCACATCCGCTATGCCTATGCCTGCGGCTTCTCGGAACGGCAGATTATGGAAGCGGTTTCCGTCGCCACCAACATGACCGGCGCGGCAAGCGCCACCATCGGCCTCAGGGCGATGATGCAGGTGCGCGACCAAATGGCCGCGCCAGCCATGAGCCCGGCCCGATAGGGGAAGACGCGGCCCCGCTCCCTAGGATTGGCTTTTATCAGCCTTTTCGGCCTCTTCCATTTCCTGCAGCGCCTCAGTGTATTGCGCGACGGCATGCGCCATTGCCGGCCAGCCCGCATAAGCGCCGACATGGATGATCAGTTCCATGATCTTCTCATGGCTGATGCCGATGCGCCGCGCGCTCATATAATGTGGCACGTTTCCCGATGGCCGGGCCTGCGCGATATTGGCTGCCAGCGTGATCAGTTGTCGTTCCTCCAGGCTCAGATGCGGCCGCGTCCAGATGTCTCCCCACAGATGGCCCACGGTCAGCCGGTAGAGATCCTCGTAGAGGGCCTTCTGGTCCATCATCCGCTTCTCGCGCCCGAGAACCTTCAGGACCTCCATCCCCTCCTCAAAGCTCTGCTCGTCATTCCAGTGCTTCTTCACGATGCCCTCCTATTGTGCCGTGAGCTTCGGGCTTCGTAGACCCTTATACGCCCAAAGGCCAACCAATTTTTGCAGGTTGAATTCCACGGGCGATTGCCCAGCTGAATGTCGCCACGTGGCACGGGACCGTTGCCTCCAACGAATCTTCGCAGAAATTTTCACTGTAAAATCAGTAGAAAAACCTAAATATCACGCTCATTGGCCAATCACGGTTGCCGCGCCACCCCAGTTGAGATATTGATATGAAAATTGGCTGTAATTGGTCAAAAAGAAAAGCGTGCCAAACGCTGTGAACACCGGAGGAAGGCAATCATGACGAGATTCGCTCCGTCCGCCCCTGCATTGGCGGCGGCTTTCGGGTGTCGCGGGCGAACGGAACGAAATCCGATCGCCATCTGAACCGGTTGGTCAGGACCGTCCCATGTGCATGGCATGCCAGTCCCGATATTCCTTCATGGCGGAGCTGAAAGCCTACGGCCTGCTGCCGTCCGGGTTCGAGGAGGACCGGGAGAACATGTCGGACTCCAGCTGCGCGCCGCCCGCCCCTGCTCCCGTCGCAGACAGTTCCGCTGCCCATCCACTGTTCGACGCATTGTTCGGTTCGCACCGCAAATCGGAGACAACCATTTGAGGATTTCGGTTGAAAGGCTGACCAAGCGTTTCGGCGACGTCGTCGCGGTGGACGACCTCAACCTCGATATCGCCGATGGTGAGCTGATCGTCCTGCTGGGACCGTCCGGCTGCGGCAAGACCACCACCATGCGCTCCATCATCGGCCTGGAAGCGCCGACAACGGGCCGTATCGTGGTCGGCGACACGACGGTCTTCGACGGCAGGCAGGCCATCAACGTACCCACGAACAAGCGCAAGATGGGAATGGTCTTCCAGTCCTACGCCATATGGCCGCACAAGACTGTGTTCGAAAACGTCTCCTATCCGCTGGAGCGGCAGGGCGTCGCCCGCAACGAGATCGAGGCGAGGGTCAACGATACGCTCGAAATGGTCGGTCTCGCACATCTTTCGGACCGCGGCGCCACGCTGCTGAGCGGTGGCCAAATGCAGCGCGTGGCACTCGCACGCAGCGTCGTCGCGCGTCCGCGCGTGCTGTTGCTCGACGAGCCACTGAGCAATCTCGACGCCAAGCTGCGCGACCATTTGCGCTTCGAATTGCGCGAGATCCAACAGCGGCTGGGCATCACCACGGTCTACGTCACCCACGACCAGACGGAGGCGCTGGCGCTGGCGGACCGCATCGCGGTGATGAAGGACGGCAAGATCATCCAGCTCGACACCCCGAACGCCATCTACCGCAATCCGGCCAACACCTTCGTTGCCGACTTTCTGGGTGTAGGCAACATATTGCCGGGACGGGTGACGGGCCGCCGCGACGGCAACCTCACCGAAGTCGCGGTCGGCACAGGCGGGCAGACGCTGCTGTCGGCTACTCCGGCCGAGATCGGCAGCGACACCAATATCTGCATCAGGCCGGAGCACGTTCTGATCGCGGCGCAGGGATCATCCGCGCCCGCCGGGCCGGCGACGGCGCCAGCGACCGCGAATGTCTGGCCGGTCACGGTGCGGGTCGCGACGTTCCTCGGCAACCATGTCCGCTATCTGGTCGAGTTCGCAGACTCGGCCCCGCTCCACGCCATCTCATACGATACTGACCGCATATTCGCCTCCGGATCGGTCGTCGATGCGACGATATCGGCCGAACACGCGCAATTGCTGGCGAAAGCATGAAGGCCGACGTTCTTCCCAACCCGGTCATTCCCGGCGGGCGCATGGCGATCGCCCGCAGGCGGCTGCTGCGTTTCGTCTTTCCGGCCGTGCTGCTGCTGCTGCTCGGCTTCACCGTGCTCTATCCGATGGGTATGATCATCCTGGCCTCGGCGCTCGACACGCCGCCGCGCCCCGGTGCGCCGCTTGGCCGCTTCACCCTGGATAATTTCGCCTCGCTCGCAACGCCGGAAAACCTGCGGGCCGCGAAGAATTCTCTTATATTCTCCGTATTCGGCTCGCTGCTGGCGCTGGTCATCGGCGGTGCAATGGCATGGCTGGTGGCGCGCACCGACGTGCCGCTGAAACGGACGGTGGCCTTCGCCGGCGTCGCGCCTCTGTTCCTGTCGTCGCTGGTCGGCGCGCTCGCCTACACGCTGATCGCGTCGCCACAGAGCGGCTACATCAATTTGCTGTTCCGCGATCTCGGCGTCGATTTCCGTTTCGACATCTATAGCGGCGCCGGCATCATCTACGTATTCGGCCTGTTCTACGCTCCCTATGCGTTCCTGTTCCTGATGAGTGCGCTGCAACTGATGAACCCGGAATTCGAGGAGGCGGCCGAGGCGCACGGCGCGACGCGCTTCGACGTGGTGCGCACCGTCACTTTCCCACTCGTGCAGCCTGCCTTGCTCGGCGCCGGCATCCTGATCCTGGTGCTGACGCTGGAGAATTTCCCGGTGCCGCAGGTGCTCGGCACGCCGATTGGCACCGAGACGATTCCGTCGATGATCTTCCGCAAGATGATGACTTCTCCGCCGCGCCCCACCGAAGCGGCCGCCACCGGCATCCTGCTGCTCGTCATCATGATCGCGCTGGTCTACGTGCAGAGCCGGATATTGCGCAACCGCGCCTTCCATACCGTCGCCGGCAAGGGTTTCAAGCCGAAGCTGATGCCGCTCGGCGCCTGGCGCTGGCCTGCCTGCATCGCCTGCATGCTCTACCTGTTCCTAGCCGTGCTCCTGCCGGTCTTCGCGCTGCTGCAATCCTCCTTCCGGGCGCAGGGCTTCATCCCGAACTTCCTCGCACTGTTCGACGTATCGGCGTTCAGCCTGCGCAACATCTCCGCCACGCTCGAATACCGGCCGTTCCAGACCGCCTTCGCCAACAGCCTCAAGCTGGGTGTCGCCACCGCGATCGTTGGCACGGTATTCCATTTCGTGCTGAGCTACTATGTCAACCGCACGAAGCTGCCCTGGCGCGGCGCCATCGAATATATCGCCATGCTGCCGGTGGGCATTCCCTCACTGATCATCGGGATGGGCTTCTTGTGGGCGTGGATCGGTCTGCCGATCCCGATCTACGGCACGCTGACCATCTTCGTGCTGGCCTACACGGCCCGCTTCATGCCGCAGGGCTACCGCGCCATTTCCGCCACCATCACCCAGGTCCACAAGGATCTGGAGGACAGCGCCGTCGTCGCCGGCGCCGGACGCGTCCGCGCCGCGTGGGACATCCTCACGCCGCTGATCCGGCCGGGCGTCGCCTCGGCTGCCTTCCTGCTGTTCCTGTTGTCGATGCGCGAGCTGAGCACCTCGGTGTTCCTGTTCACGGCAGAGACGCGGGTGCTGGCGATCATCCTCTACGAGCAATGGGAAACCGGCAGTTGGTCGCGCGTCGCAACCATCAGCCTTCTCTACAGCGCGCTCTTGTTCGTCATCACGATCATCGGCCAGAGGTGGATCGGCCTGAAGAACCTGTAATGGCAGCGCGGGGGGAGAACGCGAATACGCATAACAACGGGAGAGAGAACGTCATGAGCATGAATCTGGACAAGCTGCTTCGGCATGGATGCGCCGTCCTCCGTGGCCTCGCCATCGCTTCGGCCCTCGGGCTGGCGGCGGCAACGACGGCCCTTTCGCAGGGGCTGGTGATCGACGGAGAACAGATCGGCGACGAGGCGCTGCTGAAGGCTGCGCAGGCCGAAGGCGACCTGCTCTACTATACCGTCAATCTCGAGGACAAGGAGCGCGCGGCGCTGGACGTGTTCAAGCAAGACACCGGCATTAATTTCGATGTCGTCCGGTTGAACGGCAGCCGCATGTATGAACGCGTGGTGACCGAGTTCGGCGGCAACAGCCTCGCGGCCGACGTCGTCAGCATGTCCGACTTCGTGCTGATGCAGGACCTGCTGGCCAAGAATGTTTTCACGCCGCACAAGGTCCCGTCATGGGACGCCATCCCGGCCGAGCTGAAGAACCCGGACGGCCTTTATTATGTCGAGAACCGCTACGCCAAGGTGTTCGGCTACAACACGCAGCTGCTGCCCGAGGCCGACGCCCCTAAAAGCTGGAAGGCGCTGCTTGATCCCAAGCTGAAGGGCCGCATCGGCATACAGGAGGCAAATTCCGGAGGCATCGCCTGGACGACGGTGCTGATGCAGCGCCAGCTGGTCGATCCGGACTACTGGCAGAAGCTCGCCGCCAACCAGCCGCGCCTCTACACCGGCCTGACGCAGGCCGCCGAGGACGTCGCCCGCGGCGAGTTGCTGGTTTCCGAAATGCTGCCGGTTCAGGGCCTGACACTGCTGGACGCAGGCGCGCCGATCAAGCTGATCTTTCCCGAGGAAGGCTTGCCGTCGAGTGCCATTCTCGTTGGCGTCACCTCGACCGCCCGGCATCCCAACGCCGCCAAGCTCTATGTCAACTGGCTGATGAGCAAGCGCGGCGGCGCGGTGATCGCCGACAGTTTCAAGGACTGGCCAAGCAATCCGGCGGCACCGGTGCCCAATCTCGACAAATACGGCATCACGATGCCGGCTGCGACGCAGCTGTGGGAAGCCAACAAGGAAGATTGGGTCAAGCTGCGCGAGCCGTGGCTGAAGGAATGGGAACAGGTGTTCCGCAGCGGCAAATAGCAGCCGCGCAAGGAAATCGCTCCGGCACGGCCAGTCCTTGCCGGAGCGATCGCGTCAGCAGGAGCGGCGCCGGCAATACCGCAGCCGTCAGCATCGAAACGAAAGAGTGGATAAAATGCTTCGCAGCGAGAGCCGCATCCTGACCACCCATACCGGCAGCCTGCCGCGGCCAGATGAGCTGCGCGAATATTATGTCGCACGCCAGACCGGAAAGGCGGGCAGCGAGGACGAGCTGAAGCGCCTTTCCGACGACGCCGTGCGCGCCGTGATCGGCAGGCAGGTCGAAGCAGGCATCGACATCGGCAATGACGGCGAGCAGGCCCGCGAGGGATTCTTTATCTATCTGCTGAGGCGGCTGAGCGGCTTCGGCGGCGGCTGGGACAGGCCGCTCTGGAAGGATATGGAGGAGTACCCGCGCTTTCGTGCCCAGCGCGACGCCGAGCGCCGCCACCGCAGCGCCGTCACCGCCCGCGACCTCGTGCCCGAGGCCATCGGCGAGGTGCGCTACCTTTCGCCCGAACCTATCCGGCAAGACTGCGCAAATTTTGCCGACATGCTCAGGCAGACAGGCAACCCGTTTATAAAGCCCTTCATGACGGCCCCCTCGCCGGGCCTGCTGTCCAAGGCGATGCGCAACCGGCATTATGACACGGAGCGTGCCTATCTGGCCGCGCTGGCCGAGGCTCTGCGTGTCGAATACGAAACCATCGTCGCCAGCGGCTTCCTGCTGCAGGTCGATTGCCCCGATCTCGCGCTCGAGCGACACGCCGCCTACAAGGACCAGCCGCTTTCGGCGTTCCTCGGCTTCGTCGAGGCGGCCGTCGAGGTCCTGAACGCAGCACTCGTCAACATCCCGCGCGAAAAAGTCCGCATACATGTCTGCTGGGGCAATTACGAAGGCCCGCACGACCACGATGTCGAGTTGAAGGCGATCCTGCCGCTCCTGCTCAAGGCAGATGTCGGCGGCTATGTGCTGCCCTTCGCCAACGGACGGCACGGTCAGGACTTCAAAGCGTTTGCCCAATTCCCGCTGGCCGACGACCAGGTTCTCGTCGCCGGCGTCATCGACACGCTGGTCAATGTGGTAGAGCATCCGGAGGTGATAGCCGACCGCATCGTTCGCGTCGCCTCGGTGATCGGCGATCCGACACGGGTGATGGCGGGAACCGACTGCGGCTTCGACACCGCCGCCGGCTCCGGCCGCGTCGCCGACGACGTGGTATGGGCTAAGCTGCGCTCGATGCGGCAAGGCGCCGACATCGCATCGCGCCAGCTTTTCGCCAGTTGATTTGCCCGGACATCCAGGCAGCATCCGCCCGCCATTCGCGCGGGCGCTACGGAGGGGAATGACGTGCCGATCACAGACCTGAAATGCTATCCGCTCCGCGCCCCTATCGCGGAGGGCCAGGCGACCAGCCAGGAGGCCTGGACGCAGGTGACCATCCTGCTCGTGCGTCTCGAAACCGACGACGGCATTGTCGGCTGGGGCGAGGCCTATGCCCGCTATTCGCCGCAGGTCTACCAGGAACTGATCGAGCAACTGATCCGGCCCATCGTCATCGGCGCCGACCCCTTCGCCGTCGAAGCGATCTGGGAGCGCATGTTCCGCATCTTCACCGGCCGCTCCGGCGGCGTGCTGCTGGAGGCGCTCTCGGCGATCGACATCGCGCTATGGGACATTATCGGCAAGAGCGTCGGCCAGCCGCTCTACAAGATATTCGGGCATAACGGCCTCGAGCGGCTCGACGCCTATGGCGCTGCCATCGGCTGGACAGACGACGCAACAGCGAAGATGCAGGCCGAGCAGTGCCTCGAATGGGGCTTCCGCCAGATCAAGGTCCGGCTCGGGCCGCCCATCGACAAGGCGGCGAAGCGCGCCGCCTTCATCCGCGATATCGTCGGCCCCGACATCCGCCTGATGGCCGACAGCAACCGCATGCTGAAGCTGGACGACGCGGTGGCGCTGTCGAAAAAGCTCGCCGATCTCGACTATGCGTGGTTCGAGGAGCCGATCGCCGTCGACGACGTCGAGGGCTATCGCATTCTCGCGCAGAAATGCCCGATCCGCATCGCCGCCGGCGAGAGCGAATACACCTCCACCGGCATTGCGCCGCTGCTGGCGTCGCGCTCGATCGGCACGGTCCAGCCCGATGTCACGCGCGCCGGCGGCATCACCGAAACCCGCAAGATCGTCGCGCTGAGCCGAGCCTACCACATCGGCTACGCGCCGCATGTCGGCTTCTCCGGCGCGATCTGCGCGGCGGCCAGCCTGCATCTGGCGGCGACGGCGACGAATTTCGACGCCTATGAGTGCATGATCTTCGCCAGCCCGCTGCGCGACACCATCACCACCAAGCCCGTCGCCTCGCGCGAATCGCTTGTCGACGGTTATCTGGCGCTGCCGGAAGGGCCGGGTCTCGGCGTCGAGATCGACGAGAACGCGCTGGAGCAATTCCTCATCCGATAGGCCGGCGGTGCGACGTCGCCGCTGGGCCATAGAAGCATTCGCAGGAGAATTTCATTGGGCGAAGTGATCCGCGCCGACTGGTATGACCTCGCCGACGATAGCCGCGCGGAAACGCTGGATTGGCTGAACACCGTCTATTTCCCGGCCGTGCAGGCGCTGCCCGGCATCGCTTGGGTCGGCCATTATTCGATCGTGCAAAAAAGCGGCAAGCCCCCGACGCCCGGAAGCCCGCCGCGCAACACCGTCTCCGATCCGTCCGTGCCGACAGGCGGTGAATATCTGATGCTGACGGCCGCGACCGCGCCCGACATCTTCATCATGGCCGACAGCGCCCTTGCAAGGCTGGAGGATGAACTGGCCGAAAGGCTGGGCCGCCGCATCGGCCATCGCCGCGCGGTCTTTATCCAGGAATGCGCGGTCAACGGCCCGGAATACGGCGCCTGCCTGCCCGGCACGGGGCCGGCGCCGGCGGTGCAGCTCGGCAACCTCAACGCCGCCAGCATCGAGGCCGAGCTGGAACTGGCTCGGTTCTACCGTATGCTGCGCTTCCCGCAGGTGAGCACGACCGAAGGCTGCATCGGCGCGCGCAAGCTGGTTTCGATCCTCGGTTGGGGCAAGCACGGCATCCTATACGAGTTCACGTCGATGCACGACGACGAGGAGCTCTTCGAGATGCGCTTCGAACGCGCGCCGCTCAGCTCGCGGCCGCCCTTGCGCCATGTGCTGCACTACGTGATCCACGGACCGCGCGGCCCGGCCGCCGGCCGCCGCATCTGGCCGGAATAACGGATGGCAGAGTATTTCCACTCCAATCGTGGAAGCGCACTGTCTTTTGCTTTACGCAAAACCGCTTCGCACTTTTACTTGAATTGCTTCAGGCCGGCTCAAGACAGCGTGCGCCGGTGCCGCGCATTTCGATCGTCGGCGTTGCGAAATTGAAGCGGAGGGCGTTCGACCAACCTTTCAGGTGCCGAACGGCTGAAGCGACTCCTCGGTCTGCGCGACCAACTCACTAGGCTCAGGGCTCATTGATTATATCCAGAAGATGCCGGCTGCTGCGATGCAGATTGCCGAGAAGAAGGTGTGGACGCATCGGTCGTAGCGGGTTGCGATGCGCCGCCAGTCCTTGAGTTTGGCGAACAGGTTCTCGACCTTGTGACGCTGGCGGTAGAGCGCCTTGTCGTAATCGAAGGGCATCTTGCGGCTTCGGCTCGACGGGATGCACGGCTCGATGCCCCGCGCTTCGAGCCCGGCGCGGAACCAGGCGCTGTCATAGCCGCGATCGGCGATCAGGTGTGAAGCGGTGGGTAATGCGTCGAGCACGAGACGGGCGCCTTTGTGATCGCTCATCTGGCCTTCCGACAGAAGCAGGATGATCGGCCGTCTACGACAGGAGACGGGGAAAAGCGGAATGAACCGAAGGTGCGAATAGCTGCGCTGGGAAAGGCAGCATCCCGGATCATGGGTTCACGCGCCGCGCCGTTCTGTTCACCTTGCCCGCCCCGCCGGATAAGCTCCTCTTTGCTACAGAATTGTCTCCACGCGAGATGATCGATGTCCTAGGGGATTCGATCGATGCGACGGTGATGCGTTTTGGGCCCAGAGAGATTCCGCGACCCAAACCTCCTCTTTCCGCGGGGATGGTTGTAGCTCGTGCGCGCGAGACCGATAGCAGTTCAGTGCGTGGTCATGTTGATATCGAATTCGCTGTCAACTCATTGCGCCATCGGTAATACGTGAACTGCGTTGCGCCAATCGAGCGAACCGCCTCACCAACCGATCGACCTTGTGATAACAAGACATGGACCTGGAGCAGCTTCACGGCGATCTTTCGAGCTTGTGCTTCTTCCGGGCATTCCAACATCCACCCCCAGAAATCTTTCGATCTCTCCGACTTCCAGCAGGCCAACGGCGTGCCGCATCATGTTCCTGCTACGTTCGATCAATCGTGCGATTTCGAAATGCTCTTGTTCCGACCCCTAACCATATCGCTTGGCATTTGCAGACAACCTCCTTTGGCGAGATTGTGCATGCGCGCAATCAGCCTGCTAAGCTTTATTTCTGTTCAGCAAGCTTGGTCAGACGCACTGACGGGCAAGATGTTGTTCAGCAATGGTGACCGGGTTTGGCCGCTCTGAAGAACTTACTACCTCCAGTGGTCGATGTCGCCGGTGACGACAAAGTTCCGGATCGCTGCGACGTAGTTGTGATCGGCGGCGGGATTGTCGGGGTGAGCGCCGCGTTCTTTCTTGCGCGCCAAGGTGCCTCGGTCGTGCTGTGCGAGAAAGGTGCCATTGGCGCGGAGCAGTCCGGCCGCAATCAGGGATGGGTGCGTATCAGTGCGCGGCCGGTGCCGGAATTGCCGCTGGCGCTGCATTCCCTGTCGATATGGGAGCAATTGCAAGACTTGACCAGTGCTGACGTCGGCTATCGGCGATCGGGTCTTGTTGCCTTGGGGCGGTCGCCTAAGGATCTCGATGACAATGCGAAATGGATCAGCGCGGCAAGCTCGTTCAAGCTCGACGGCCGAATGATCGGTCAGGCGGAACTGGACCGGCTGCTGCCTGCACGCGCCCCGGACCTGAAATATGGTTTCCACTCGTCACTTGACGGCCACGCGGAACCTCAACTGGTGGCCCCGGCTATCGCGAAAGCAGCCCGGCGCGCGGGCGCGGTACTGAATATCGGCTGCGCGGTGGAATCGATCAGGTTGAACGGTGGGCGTATCGAAGCCGTCGGCACCGAGCAGGGCGAGATCGCCTGCAAGCATGTGGTGATCGCGGCGGGCGCCTGGTCCACTTTGCTGTGCCGCAAGCTGGGGATTTCCCTGCCGCAGCTGAAGGTCCGGTCGAGCGCGATGAAGATCGAGCCGGTTGCGGATTTTCCCGACATCAATATCGGAACGCCGGACTACATCATCCGCAGCCGAATTGATGGCGGCTTCACGGCCTCCAACCGCATCAATCACGTTGTCGATATCCTGCCCGACAGCTTTCGTTTCCTGACGCGTTTCGGCGAACTGATCCGCAGGCGCTTCAGCAAGCTGCCGATGCGGATCAATGGGCGCTTCTTCCATGAATTTCGCGCGGGCGCGAATGGTGTCAGCCCGTATGTTGCCGAGCGTATCCTTTCTCCGGTCCCCGTCCCGGCGTTGAGCATTGCGGCCAAGCGCGATCTCGATCGTGATTTCCCGCAGTTCGGCGCGGCCAAAATCGCTTCGAACTGGGCCGGCTATGTCGATGTCACGCCGGATGAACTGCCGGTGATTTCCGGTGTGGACGGTTATGACGGGCTCGTTCTGGCAACGGGTTTTTCCGGTCACGGCTTTGCCGTCGGCCCGGCTGCCGGTGCGCTTGTCTCAGACATGGTTCTTGGCAAAGAACCAACCGTAGACCCTACTCCATTCCGCCTGTCACGGTTTCGATGAAACAATAAAAAAATAATATATCAAACCAAGTAAATGAAAAAATGGGAGAATTTGATATGTCGCCTGAAATAAACAAAGCGGGAATCAGCAGAAGAAAAGTTCTTATGGGTGCGGCAGCTGCGACGCTCGCCATGCCTTTCGTATCACGCAGGAACAGCTGGGCGGCGTCGAACCAGCTTGTCGTACGTTCGCCGGGCGGTACTGTCGAGGCGATCCGCAAGACCGCCGTGTGGGACCCCTTCACGAAGGAAACCGGCATCGAGATCATTCCGGTTCCGGCAACCGCCGGAAAGCTTTTCTCGATGTTCAAATCCGGCAATATCGAACTGGACCTGATCGATGTAGCCGGGGGCACCCTTATCATCCTCCAGCGTGAGGGGGCACTTGCTCCCATCGACTATGCAAGCTGGAAGAAGGTGGATCCTGCAAAAATCGATCCTGCGTTCCGCGAGGAGTATTTCTCATCCTACAGCCTTTTCGCGTCGGTGATCGGCTACAATAAGGAATCGTTCGCCGGCCGCGATCACCCGAAGACGTGGGCGGAACTGTGGGACGTGGAGAAGTTCCCCGGCGTCCGTTCCATGGCGGATATCGGCGCCGGCAATGTCAATCTCGAAGAAGCCCTGATGGCCGACGGCGTTGCGCCCGAGGACATCTACCCGCTCGATCTGGATCGCGCGTTCAAGGCTCTTTCGCGCATCAAGCCTCATGTTCCCAAATTCTGGGATTCCGGTGCGCTTTCTGCCCAGATGCTGACCTCACGCGAGGCGGATGTGGGCGCGATCTGGCACACCCGGCTCGTCGGCGCCCTGAAGTCCGGCGCGCCGGTCGACATGGAATGGAGCCAGCACGTCCTGTTCCGGCAGATGTACGGCATCTACAAGGATGCCAAGAACATGGAAGGTGCACAGCGGCTGGTCGAATTCAGCCTGCTCCCGGAAATCCAGGCCGCCGTCAATGTTCAGACATCGAGTGGCAGCGTGAACAGTGAAGCCTACAAGTTCATTCCGGCGGAAGCTGCCGCGCTTATGCCGGGTGCGCCCCAGCAGCAGGCGAAAGGGCTGGTTGCCGACGACTTCTGGTGGGCAGACAATCGCGAGGAAGTCGCGCGGCGCTGGGCTGACTGGATTCGCACCTGACGATTTTCCCTGGCAGCCGCGTCCTGCTGGCGCGGCTGCATATTTCCTGGTGACCGCTTCCGCGGCCACCATCGATATCTGTTTCAGATTGAGCCGCGATGTCCGACATGACGAAGCATCAGCAGCATATTGTGCTGCAGAGCCTGACCAAGACGTACAATAACAGTGCCGTGGTCTCGAACGTCTCGATGACGATCTCGGAGGGCGAATTCGTATCCCTCATCGGGCCAAGCGGGTCCGGCAAGACCACGACGCTGATGATGATCGCCGGCTTCACCTCCGTCTCCGATGGCCGGATTCTCCTGGATGGTCGCGACATCACCCACGAGACGCCGCAGCGGCGCGACCTTGGCGTCGTATTTCAGAATTATGCGATTTTCCCTCATTTGAGCGTCTATGAAAATGTTCGCTTCCCGCTGCGGGTTCGCAAGCTTCCCGCGCAGGAAATGAAAAAGAGGATCGACTGGGCGCTTTCCACCGTTCGCCTCGAGGACTACGCCTCGCGCATGCCCAATCAGCTGTCGGGCGGTCAGTTGCAGCGTGTCGCGCTGGCGCGGGCAATCGTCTACCATCCGCGCATCATCCTGATGGACGAGCCGCTCGGCGCGCTGGACAAGAACCTCCGCTATCATATGCAGGTCGAACTGAAGGAGCTTCAGCGGCAGCTCGGAACGACCGTCATATATGTGACGCACGATCAGGAAGAAGCCCTCAACATGTCCGACCGCATCGTTGTCATGAACAACGGGCTGGTTGAGCAGATCGGCGCGCCGACGCACGTCTACGAGAAGCCGGATACGGTTTTTGTCGCCAATTTCCTTGGCGAGTCCAATCTGATCCCCTCGCGCAGCGAGACCAGAGATGGCGCCGTGCGCGTGGTCACGCTCAAGGGAAACCATCTTTTCGACGGCGACATTTCCGCCAAAGCCGACGGTGCTATGGACTTCAATGTCTTTGTCCGGCCGGAAAAGCTGCGCCTCGTCGACGATGTCGCAGAATGCCCCGTCGGCTCCACCCTCTTGCGTGGCACGGTTGAAGGCATCTCCTTCCTTGGCGGCATGTATCGCTACACTGTGTCCGTCGGCGGGGATGAATTCGTTTTGGATGTACAAAACGCGTCCGGGCGGAAAAGCCTGAACCTCAAGGACGAGGTGCGCTTCGCAATCGACCCGCAGGACATCAAGATCATCGGGCGGGAGAGATGAGGATGAACTCCTGGAAAACCGAGAATGCCATCCTGTTTTTGCCGGTCGCGGCAATTCTGATCTGCGCCTTCCTGATTCCGATCGCGTATTTTTTCTACACCTCTCTTAGCGAACTAGGAGGTCCGGCGGATGTCGCAAGGGAATTCGGCGACGTCGCAAGCAGAGGCTATGTGCGGGCTGCGTTCATCTTCACGGCCTATATATCACTGATCGTCACCCTGGCCACGCTGCTCATCAGCTATCCGATCGCCTATGTGATGACGCGGATCAAAGGCTTCGCGTTCAAGCTGATCGTCGTCTGTATCATCATTCCCTATTTCACCAGCACCATCGTGCGAACCTTTGCGTGGATGATCCTGCTGGGAAGGGCAGGAGCCATCAACAGCACGCTGATGTCTTGGGGCGTCATCGATAGCCCTCTGATGCTGATGTACAATCAGAGCGGCATCGTCATCGGCATGGTGTACATGCTGCTTCCCTATATGTGCATGACGCTCTACGTCTCGATGAAGAACATCGACCCACGTATCCTGATGGCGTCCGACAGCCTGGGCGCGAGCCAGATATTCAAGTTCTTCAATGTGTTTCTGCCCCTCTCATTTCCGGGGGTCATTTCCGGCTGCCTGATCGTTTTCATCCTGTCGCTGGGCTTCTTCGTTACGCCCGCTCTGATGGGAGGCCCAAGCAATGTGGTTGCGGCGATGCTTATCCAACAGGAAGTCGAAATTCAGTTCAACTGGCCGACGGCAACTATTCTTTCGATAATACTGCTTGTCATAACGCTCGCTCTCTACGGCCTTTATTGCAAGTATACCAACATCGGCAAAAGCCTTCTGTAGAGAGCCGACATGGAAAAGATATTCAAGGCTCTCGTTATATTCTTGGCGCTGTGCATGATTGCGCCGATCGTCGTCATTTTCGTCATTTCATTCGGCGGCGACGGGTATCTCAGGTTTCCTCCCCGGTCGCTTTCATTTCAGTGGTATCAGCAATTGTTTGGCGACAGGCTCTGGCTGCGCGCCTTCGCCACCAGCGCCATCATCGCGACGATCTCCTGCATCATCACGACGACGGCCGGTTTCATGGCGGCCTACGTATTTTCGCGGCGCCAGTTTCCCGGCAAGGAATGGTTGCTCGCGATCGTACTGCTGCCGATGATCGTGCCGAACGTCATCATCGCAATCGCTCTCTATTTCTTATCGGCCCGCGCGGGCCTCGTGGGCAATATTGTCTGGCTTGCCCTGTGCCATGCCATGCTGGCGATACCGATCGTCGTCATCATATTGCTGACGACGATGAGAGGGCTGGATCATCGCCTTGAATGGGCCGCGTATAGCGTGGGCGCGGGAACATGGAGCACGCTGAGGATGATCGTCATCCCGCTGGCGCTCCCCGGCATCATTTCGTCCATCCTGTTCTCATTCCTCGCCTCGTTCGACGAACTCATCGTATCGCTCTTCCTTGTCGGTGTCGGCACGCAGACTCTTCCTGTCCGTATCTGGACCAGCCTGCTGCTGAATCTTGAGCCGATCATCGCCGCGGTGAGCGTCGTGCTCATCCTCCTGACAATCGCCATCCTGTCGCTGGATACCGTGGTGAAGCGATTCAGCCGCTAGGAAAGACATACCGATGCTGTTCTTTTTCAAACGTCGCGAGCCGCGTGACGACGCCCCCCGTCCGCCTTTCACCGCCTATACGCCGGGGGGCGGTGATGCGCCGCGCAAGCTGGTGCTCGACGGCGACGAACGCTGCGACGCGGTGATCGTGGGCGGCGGGTTTGTCGGCTGCTCGGCCGCGCTGCACGCGACCGGCCTCGGGGTCGACACGGTATTACTGGAGCAAAACGAGATCGGCTGGGGATCGGCCGGACGAAACTTCGGGAACGTCAATCCGCGTGTGACGAAACTCGAGCCTGAAAACGTGGTGAAAGTATATGGGCCGGTGTTTGGCGAGCGGCTCAATGATGCCGGCTCCAACGCGCCAGCTTTCATCAGCGAACTGGCGGCACGCCTGGGCATCGACGCGACCATCGTCAGGGGCGGGGTGATGACCGGCGCCTATAACGACCGTGGGCTCGACATGCTCAAGGCGCGGGTCGAATTCTATGCGAAGCGCGGCGAAAGCCTCGAATATCTGAACAGGGCGGCGACGGCCGAGACCGTCGGCGGAGATGTCTATCGCGGTTCGGTGATCGATCGGCGGGCCATATCCGTCAATCCCCTGGCGCTCGTGCGCGGGATGGCGCGCGCGGCTGCCGGCAATGGCGCGCGTTTGTATCAGAACAGCGCCGTCGTCGCTATCGAGCCCAAAAACGACAGATGGCTTGTGCGCACGCTGCATGGCACGGTCGACGCGAAGTATGTGCTCCTGTGCACCAATGCCTATACGGCGGACCTTTGGCCCGGCCTGGCTAAGACAGCCCTTCCGATCTGCGGCTCGCAGATATTCACAAAGCCCATCGCCGAGCATCACCGCTCACGCATACTCAAGGGGCTGTCCTCGCTCGTGGACACGCGCAGGCTTCCCGGCGGTGTGCGTCTCCATCCCGACGGACGGCTTCAGATCGGTGGAGCCGTGGGCACGCGCCGCGTCACCGACCCCAGGGTCGGGAAGTCGATGACGCTGATCCGCCGCCTCTTTCCGGAGATAGGCCCGATCGAGGTCGAGGGCTGGTGGAGCGGCTGGACCATGATGGGAATCCACGACGGCTGGCGCCTGCATGAACTTGCCCCCGGAGTGCTGACGCTCTTCGGCTGCAATGGCCGGGGTGTCGGCGCCGGCACGATCTTCGGCCGGGAACTTGCCCGATTGGTCGGCGGGACGCCTGCATCCGAACTCATGTTGCCGATCACGACACCGAAAAGCCTGCCGATGTATCCATTCTACAGGGCAGCAGCAAGCATCGCGATTAAATACTATTCATTTCGGGATCAAGTCGAATTCAGAAGCTAGAAGAAAAGGAGTATTTTTGAATGAAGCCGCTTAAGGAAACGAACGTATATTCTTATCTGAACTATAGCGACGTGCCCAAGGCGATGGAATGGCTTGAGCAGGCGTTTGGCTTCCAGCCGCTGCGCATCGAGGAAATAGGCAACGGCCGCCAGCATGGCGAGATGTGGATCGGCAAGGAAGTCATCATGATGGCGACCGCAAATCCGAATCTCGGCATGAAACTTCCAGCCGAAACCGAAGAGGCATTCGGCGTTTTCATCTACGTCGACGACATCGAGGCACACTACAAGAAGTCATGCGACTTCGGTGTCAACGTCGTGAACAAGCTCGAACAGAAGAGCTACGGCTACCGCTACATCGCCAAGGACATCGACCATCACAACTGGGTCTTCGTGAAGAACCCGAATTGAGGGGGCCGCAGGGCATGAGCGACATGACTCCCAGAAGCGATGCTATCACTCGCTACGTGACCGGATTGGACTATGGCCAACTGCCGGATCCGGTCGTGGACATGGCGCGGCAATGCCTTGCCGATTTTCTTGCGGTGAGCATCGCCGCCCATGACAATCAAGCCGTCATGCCCGTCAGGGCGCTGGCGGCAAGCTGGGGGGCTGACGGCAATGCGCCCGTCATCATGGGCAAGCAGAGCGCCGCTCCGGTCGCGGCGCTCGTAAATGGCACCATGGCTCATGCACTGGACCTGGACGACGTTCATCATCTCGGCGGTGGGCATCCCAGCGCTCCGTGTTGGGCGAGCGTATTCAGCTCGGCCGCCGCACGTGGTGCGAGCGAGGACCGCGCGATAACCGCTTTTGTGGCGGGGTATGAGGTGATGACGCGGCTGGGCGGCGGCGGGCCGAACGGTGTCGGGCGCTCGCTGCATTTCCGCGGCTTTCATCCGACTTCGGTATTCGGCCGCACTGGTGCGACGGTGGGAGCCGGCCTTCTCCTGGGGCTTGCGGAGCCTGAAATGGCGAATGCGCTGGGACTTGTGGGCACCACCGCCGGCGGCCTGGTGAACTCTTTCGGCACCCATGCAAAGCCGTTCCATGCCGGCAAAGCCGCCATGGACGGGGTGATTGCCGCTGAACTGGCGGCTTCAGGCATGCAGTCGGCGCATAATCTCTACGAGATCGGCACCGGACTGCTGCCCGTTCTGCTTGATCCTGCCCGGCCGGATATTCCGGCGCTGGATTTCGGCAGCCAATGGTATCTGCTCGAGAACGGTTTTAAGATGTATTCGTGCTGCCGCGCCACGCATGCATCGATTGAAGCCGCGCAGGAGATTTCGAGCAACCTCGCAGTCAGTCAGATTGCCGAGGTCGATATCTTCATATGCCCCAGCGCCCTTGTGGTCGCGGGAATTGAAAGGCCCACAACGGGTGTGGAGGGGCGCTTCAGCGTGGCCTATTGCGCCTCGATGGCGTTGCACGGCTATCGGATGCTGCCCGACGACTTCGACAAACGCGCACCGGCCGATGTGCGCGTGGATCTGCTGCTCGACAAGATCACCTGCCGGCCGACCGACGACATGCCTGAAGGGACGGCGCGTATCTCTGTCAAAACCGTGGACGGTCAAACGCGGGAAGCGACCGTGAACGTGATGAAGGGACATCCTGAACGGCCGCTGGGCTGGGCGGGCGTGGAAGATAAATTCATGATGTTATGCGCCCCCGTGCTCGGTGACGAAAAGGCAGGCAGGCTCTTTCAGTTCACAAAGGGCTTCAGCGCGTCGGAAAAGTCTTTCTCCCGGATGATACCGCTGCTTGCCGCAGGGTAGCCGCGCTCCGGCTGTTCCGTCCCTGCCGGATCCTATTGGCCGCGTTCCGCCATCTGGCGGAACTCGACAGGCGGCATGCCGAACTGTCTCTTGAAGCAGCGGGAGAAATGGCTCGCATCTGCGAAGCCCCACCTGAAGGCGATCTCTGTGATGCTCATATGAGAGTAGTTCTTGTCGTTGATAATCTCCCGGCATCGCTCCAAACGCACTCTCATGATATAGCGGGAGATCGACGTCTCTTCCTCGGATAGAATCCGGTATATTGTTCTTGTTGAACAATTGAAATGATTGGCGATCGTAACGGGAGAGAGGTTTCCGTCACCTGCATGGCTTTCTATGTAATTCTTCACAGAAAGTATGGTAATCGCCTTGCTGGAGTTGCTCTTTTCCTCCTTTTTAGCGTTGTTGTATATGATCGTAGCGACCAGAGACGCGATGCTGTCCTGCAGCAGACCTGTCGAATATTCTATCAATTCGCCGGAGTAGGCATATACCTGCTTGAGAAATGATCCAAGCAATACACCAAAGACGCTCGTTGCGCTGACGTACAGGAGCTTTGGTATATCAAGCTCTTCGCAATATCTTTCGAGCGTGTCTCGCTCGATTATTATTTTTAACTGCCTTACGCTTCCGGAATTTTTTGATGCGCTCTGATATGTGCTATCAAGGATTACGATGTCGCCCTGATCGAGCTGGACTTCGGAAAAATCGTTTCCGATGATGCTGCGGCCCTTTATCTGGGTTATGATAAATATTGGCCTGTTGTCATTCAAATTATTAATATTTGTTTTAATTACTGTATCTGCGTTTGTATCAATTGTTACATATTTAAGCCCCATCGCGTCATATCTTTTAATATTCCCATTAAAATTCTTATCCTTATCCCTGTTTATTGTTTTATAGCTTCCGCATATGTCGGAAACCATCTCGTTCCATTTCTCAAGTCGCATGCTGTTTCTTGAAACTTCGGTTTTGCTGAAGTCGTCGTTCTCATCTTTCATCGGACTTACACGCCTCTGGTCGGTATTCTCTGCGTCGGCGGGCACCGCTCGAATTCGATTCTGCCGCCGATGGCTGCAATCCACGCATGACGCTTCGCAATCGGTGCAAATTCCGATGCCATACGGCCTGAGTGGAAATCTGCCAGCCCGCGGCAGGCTGGCAGTGTTCCCGGTCAGCAGAACACGGTCTGGATGTAAGTGTACTCCTTCAATCCGTCCTCGCCAAACTCCACGCCAATGCCTGAAGATTTCACGCCGCCGAACGGCGCATTTGGCTGTATGGCACCGTGTTTGTTCACCCAGACAGACCCGCATTCCAGCCGCATGGCAAATTCCCTGGCACGCTGGATATCCTTGCTCCACACCGACCCCCCAAGACCATGGGGATTGTCGTTGGCGCGATCGACGATGCTGTCGACATCGGAATAGCGGATGATCGGCAAGACGGGACCGAACTGCTCCTCATCCACCAGCGGCGCCCCATCCTCGATGTCGGCAACCAGGGTGATCGGATAGAAATAGCCCGGCCCATCCGGTTTGACACCGCCCGTCAATATTCGCGCCCCGCCGGCGCGGGCGCTTTCGACGTAGCCAACAACCTTGTTGAACTGCATCTCGTTCTGGATGGGCCCGAGGACGTTGGCTTCATCAAGGCCGTTGCCCATGGGCATCTTGCCAGCCAATGCGGTCAGTTCCTCGCATACCTCGTCATAGAGGCTATCGTGCACGTAGAGGCGCTTCAAGGCCCCGCAAGTCTGCCCACCATTGATGAAAGCTCCCCAGAAGAGACCTTCGGCGATCTGTTTGGGGTCGGCATCGGGCAAAACGATACCTGCATCATTGCCGCCGAGTTCAAGAGTGAGGCGCTTCAGCGTCTCGGATGCGGAGGCCATCACCTTGCGTCCGGTTGCGATGGAGCCGGTAAAGACCATCTTGGCGATATCCGGATGCGCCGACATCGCCGCACCCAGTCCATCAGGTCCCGTCACGACGTTGACGACGCCAGCGGGCAAAACCTCATTGATGAGTTCCACCAGACGAATGGTCGACAGCGGCGTGTAGGGAGACGGCTTGATCACAACAGTGTTTCCGGTGCGCACCGCCGGGAGGATGTGCCAAACCGCGATGAGGACCGGCCAGTTCCAGGGCGTGATGGAGCCGACGACGCCAAGTGGCTTGCGATGCACCTCGACCCGGCCCTGATTGTCATCCTGCACCACGCGGACCGGCAGATCGAATTCCGCGGTAGCATGCGACCACCCTGCGCAGCCGCCCACCTCGAAGCGCGAGCCGAGACCATTGAGCGGCTTGCCCTGCTCAAGAGTGATAAGACGCGCCAACTCCTCCGCGTGCTCCTCGATCCTAGCGGCGATCGCATGACATGCGGCCTTGCGCTCTGCCTCCGGGGCGATACTCCAGCTTCTGAAAGCTTCCTTGGCTGCCGCGACGGCCGCGTCCAGATCGGCGTTCGTCGCTATGGGCATGAGGCCAACCACTTCGCCATTCGCCGGATTGCGCACTTCCTGATGAGAAGCGCCTTCCCTACCCTGTCCGTTGATAAGTATACGATAAGTTTTCATTCACTCCTCCTGTCCCGAAGATTATCTCGGCTTCCCGAAAGTAAATATCTTGCGATTGGTAATTTCAGCTTCCTCCAGTAACCAATCCGAATTGTTTGCCATAGCCGATAGCGCAGCTCCAACCGGTACGAACATTTCACTAGGGGCTGCACGCATCATGAACGGAAGCGACAGCGGTGCTTGTCCAATTCTGCCATTTGATTGCAACGATCTCGTCGGAGCGCACTAGGCTTTCGGCTGCCGAGTCCGATAGCCCTGCGAACCCCCATCACTATGATGGCGGTCTCGCAGATCGCGCGCAAGCAAGCCGCCGCCCAAAGGGCGCTGGTCGGGACAATGTGGCCTTGTGCGATGGCCGACCATCTTCGGAGCCGGCGGCTCAGGCCGGGTGTTGTGATGGTCGGCGGTTACCGCGACTCAGCAGTTCCGCAAGCGATCGAGTCGCGCGACGAGAATTGCTAGCATTCCTGAGATTGACCTGATGGCGCATTATCGCGCGGTGCGCAGGCAGCACCCATGGCCACGCTGGGCATAATGTTCATCGGAATCGTGCTGGCCGGACGGCTGACCTGCCATCTCATGGCACGATGTAGGCCGGCTTGGCTGCAATCGTGGCCAGACTTTTCCCAACGAAGACTTTTCCCAACGAAAGGAGACAAGACACATGGTATACGTTGGAAAGCAAGGGTGGACGCATACGCCCATCCCGTGATTGCAAGAAATCGCGGCCCCGCGGTCAAGGCCAAGATGGCCAACAGCTTCCTTGTCGGCGCCGGATCATCATCGATATCGCTGCACTACCGTTATCAGTTGCGCAAGCATTGCGCGTAGGACTCTAACTAAATAGCTAATTCCATAGGATGTGGAATACATCATACCGACGATAGTAGACTGAACGACGGTGAGAGTTGATCTCCAGCTACGAGAAAGATTTCGACTACCACTTCGGAACTTGAGCCTCGATATGTTTTCGGAGGCTTTCAATATGGCCTCGCATCGCGGTTTCGGCGCCGGCGACATCACGAACCGCGATCGCCTCGACACAGCGTTCATGCTCTGCGCAATACCGGTCTCGTTGGGCCGTGTCCTCGACAGGTAGCAAGCGGCCCCAGTTCGTCGCTGCGCGAATGCTGAACAGCCCGTCGAACATCCACAGAAGCAGTTCGTTGCGCGCTGCCACGGCGATCGTGCGGTGCAGCGCGTCGTTGAACTTTTGGCCTTCCTCAAAGCTGCGCGCGGTCCTGCTTTTTGCGGCAAGCTCCTGCAGGCGGGCAATGTCCTGCGACGTAGCGCGCAGTGCCGCAAACGCGGCGAGCCGGGGTTCGAGGACCAGCCGGCTTTCGATCACTTCCGACGGCGTGGTACCGATTAATTGGGCACCGGTGAAGACCGCTGTAGCGGATGATCTGCCAACAAATGTGCCTTTGCCGACATGGCGCCAGACCTCTCCGCGCTCGCCCATGAAGGCCAGACCGCGGCGTAGCATGCCGCGCGGCAGGTCCATCTTGAGTGCCAGGTCGCGCTCCGGCGGAAGGCGGTCATTCGGCTTCAGCCCGTTCTCGGAAATGTAAGTTCTAATGCGTCCAACCACTGCTGCCAGGTCGTAGGGAACGTCGGCGCTGTATTCAGGTTTCACCGAGCCATGCTGAAAAAGTTCCATCGCCGCATTGCCTTTTCAGATTGGTTCAGATTAATCTGAGCCAATACGTCATGCCGTCGCCATTTAGATCACATGTTTCACATTGCGTCGACGGAATTCTAGGGAGGGAGATATGACGAAGGGTGGAGGCCTGCTTGCAGGCACTATGATGACGCTAGCGGCTTTGTTTGCCGCAGATTCTGCTGGAAATGCGCAGGAAAACAAATTTCCGGACAGGGTGGAACTCGTGGTGCCGCTGGCGGCAGGCGGAGGAGTGGACGCCCTTGCGCGAATGCTGGAACCATTTCTGGAGAAATACCTGCCGGGCAATCCACAGGTCGATGTGGTCAATCGGCCCGGCGGCGGCTCGCTACTTGGTGCGAATTGGTTTGAGACAAATGCTAAGCCGGACGGCGCAACCGTTCTGGTGACCTCGTCGTCGACGATGAACCCCTACATCCTTGGGCAGGATGGTGTGGAGTTCAATCTTGCCAACAAGCGTCTTGCCTTCGCCTATCCGAGCGGAATGGCGGTCTACGGGGCGAAGGGGCTCGGCATCGAGAAGCCGGAGGATATCGGGAGCGCGAAGGGGCTGATCTTCGGCGGCATCAGCGCAGCCGGTAGCGACCTTGCGGCACTTTTGGCTTTCGAGTTGCTGGGCCTCGACTACAAGGCGGTGATGGGTTTCACCGGACGCGGTCCGGTCCGCCTGGCCTTCGAGCGTGGTGAAACCAATCTCGATTTCCAGGTGACCTCCGCCTACCTCACCCAGACGGCGCCCCTGGCCGTGTCCGGACGCATCGCCAAGATTATGTCGCAGGGCGTGCGCGCCGCGGACGGAACGCTGTCGGCGCGCGATCCGGTCCTTTCGGATTTCCCCTCGCTCTACGAGCTCTATGTCAGCATGAAGGGCCAGGCGCCTTCCGGCCCGGCATGGGATGCCTATGAGGTCACCGCCGTCCTGAGCTTCAGCATCGGCATGACGGCGTTCCTGCACGAGGATACGCCCGATCAGATCGTGAATGCCTTCGATGCGGCCGCGGAGGCGATCAATGCCGATCCCGATTTCGTAACGGCTTCGCGCAATCTTAGCGGCGGATACAGCTTGCTTTCGGGAGCGGAGGCGGAAAAGGCGCTCCACGAGGCGCTGGCGCCCGATGCGGAAGCCGTCACCTACATAAAGGACCTGCTCTCCAGCAAGTTCAACGTCCGCTTCTAGGCAGATCGGCCACGCTCCGGCTGCGGGCCGCCCGATCGTGGCGGCCCGGCAGATCTCCCCAGCCTGATCCAACCCCACTGGTTCCCGTCATGCTTGATGCCGCGCTGCAGGCCCTTGCGATCATCACCGAGCCGAGCCGGCTCCTCGCTCTTTTCGTGGGTATGTTCGTAGGCATGATTGTCGGGATGCTGCCCGGTCTCGGCGGCATCGCGGCGATCTCGCTTTTGCTGCCATTTCTCGGCTTCTTCGATTCCTATGCCGGACTCGCGCTGCTGCTGGGCGCTACCTCGGTCATCTATACGTCGGACACGATCACATCCGTTCTCATCGGCGCGCCCGGCTCGGCCGCAGCCGCTCCGACGGCAATCGAGGGGCATCCCTTGGCGCGGGAGGGACAGGCCGCGCGCGTGCTCACCGTGGGCTTCACGGCCTCCGTGTTCGGTGGTGTCGTGGGCGCGATCGTGCTGTTGCTGGCGATCCCGATCGCTGGTCCTCTGGTTTTGGCCATGGGCACGCCGGAACTTCTGATGCTCACGCTCGCGGGGCTGTTCTTCGCCAGCAGCCTTATTGGCCCCCAACGCCGCTACGGATTGATGGCTGGCGCGATCGGCCTGACGCTGGGAGCAGTCGGCCCTGCGCCGGCCGCGGCCGAACTGCGCTTTACTTTCGGGCAAACCTATCTTGCGGACGGCCTGTCTCTCGCCATCGTGGCGCTGGGTCTTTTCGGGCTGCCCGAGATCGTGGGTATGCTGGGGCAGGGCGGCAGCATCTCGCCTGTCTCGAACAGGCTCAAAGGCTGGACGACCGGCCTTCTCGACATCTGGCGCCACCGCTGGCTGATGATCCGGTCGACAGCCATCGGCGTGTTGGGAGGTTTCGTCCCTGCGATCGGTGCCAGCGCCTCGACATGGGTCGCCTATTCCCACGCGGTCAATTCGGCCAAGGACAAGTCCCGTTTCGGCAAGGGCGACATCAGGGGCGTCGTGGCGGCGGAAGGCGCCAACAATGCGACCGCCATTTCCGATCTCGTCCCGACATTGCTGTTCAGCGTTCCCGGAGGTCCCTCGGCCGCCGTGTTCCTGGGCGCCCTCTTCTCCTTCGGCTATTTCCCTGGCCCCCGCATGGTCACCGACACGCCGGAAGTTCTTTACATGATCGTCTGGTCGGTAGCGCTCGGGTCCGTCATCGGCGGTCTGTTCTGCTTCGGCGCCGCACCTCTCATCGCCCGGCTGACCTCGATCCGCTTTCCCCTCATCGCCGCTCCGCTTCTCGTCATCATCGTGATGGGCGCGTTGCAGTCCACCGGAACGATCGGCGACATCGGCGTGCTGGTCGGTGTCGGATTGCTGGGGTGGTGGATGAAGACTGCCGGATGGCCCCGCGCGCCCGCTCTTGTGGGTTTCGTCCTCGCCGAACCATTGGAGCAATATTTCTGGCTGACGACGCAGTTGCACGGCTCCAGTTGGGTCATGCGGCCGGGCGTGCTCGTCATCGTCGCGATTGTGCTCGGCCCGATGGCCTACTCGGCAATCCGACAGCATCTACGCCGCAGGAACGGCGAGATCGAGACCGTTCCCGAAAACCGGGAAGATGGAACCGCGGACGCAGGTCCGACGGTCTTGTCGGTCCTGCTGTCGGCGGCTCTTGCGGCTGCCATTCTGCCCGCCTCTACTTATGGCTTGGTGCTGACGCTAGACTTCTATGAAGCGGCTCGGCTTCTGCCGCTGCTCGCGCTCGTGCCGATGATTGTTCTTGCGGCCTACATCCTGCTGCGTGATGGGATTCTGTTTTTCAGGTCGGCACATTTCGCGCTACCTCAAGCGCAGACCCTGCGCGAGCTTGGCCTCATGGGCGCGCTTGTTCTCTACGTCGCAGGCAACGCGCTGGTGGGCTTTTTCGTTTCAAGCGCCATCTTGCTGTTCTGGCTTCTCTACCGGCACGGCCGACTGTCTTTGATCATGACCCTCGGTTACGGCGGGCTCATTCTCGTCTGCGCGCATTTCCTTGTCAGGCTCCTGCGTCTGAATCCGCCCGAAGGTGCTCTTTGGCGCCTCTTCGGCTTCTGACCCGAGGCGCGGCTAACCCACGAACTTAATTGGAGGTCACCTTGAAGTTTGTACGATTTGGAAATGCCGGACAGGAAAAGCCGGGTCTCATCGACGAGGCAGGTCGCGTGCGTGATCTGTCTGCTCACATCAGCGACATCGACAGTACGACGCTGGGGTCGCGGGCGTGGAATGCGCTCCGGCATGTCGACGCCGACACGCTGCCGGATGCCGGGCCCGCGCAGGACACCCGCTTCGGCCCGTGCGTCGTCGGCATGAACAAGATCGTATGCGTGGGGCTGAACGAGAAGACCCACGCCAAGCAGATGGGTGTCGGAATCCATCCCGAGCCCGCCGTGTTCTTCAAGCCGCTGAGCTCTCTCAACGGACCGAGCGATCCGATCGTCTATCCGAAGATCGGCCAGAGGCTCGACTGGGAGGCGGAACTGGCGATCGTCGTCGGCGAGACCTGCAAATATGTCGATCCCACGGAGGCCCGCAGCAAGATGGCCGGCTTCTGCATCATCAATGATGTCTCCGACCGCTACTGGCAAATCGAGCGCGGCATGAGCCAGGCGCTGGCCGGCAAGTGGTTCGACACCTTCGCGCCGCTCGGCCCCTGGCTCGTCACCCCCGACGAATTGGAAGAGCCGGATTCGCTCAGCATCCGCACATGGGTCAACGACAAGCTGATGCAGGATTTCAGCTCGGCCGACTACATCTTTAACGTCGATCGGGTGTTCGCCCACTGCAGCCAGTTCTTCACCCTTTATCCCGGCGATGTGATCGCCATGGGATCGGGGCCGGGCAATGGCGGCCACTGGAACCAGTTCCTGCAACCCGGCGACACGATCCGCATCAGCTTAACGGGGCTCGGCGAGCAGAAGAATCTGATCGTCATGGAAAAGTAGCCAGCAATCCGGCACGAGCACGAGGATGCAAGCGATATGAATGCCGTTTCGAACTTCCGCCTGGAAGACAGGTACGCGCCCGACGCGAAAACGGCATCGCTGACCGGCATGCAGGCGCTCGTGCGCGTGCTGCTGGAACAGGCATGGGCCGACCAGCGCGCCGGACTGCGCAGCGGCGGCTTCGTCAGCGGCTATCGCGGATCGCCGGTCGGCGGCATCGATCATGAACTCGACCGGGCGAAGGCGATCCTTGCGGCGCTGGGCATCGTGTTCCAGCCGGGGCTGAACGAGGACCTTGCCGCGACCGCGGTGTGGGGCACGCAGCAGATCGGCCTCTATGACGATCCCGAGGTCGAGGGGGTGTTCGCCATGTGGTATGGCAAGGGGCCCGGCATCGACCGCTCCCTCGACGCAGTGAAGCATATGACGATGGGCGGCACGGCGCCGAAGGGCGGCGTTCTGCTCGTCGTCGGCGACGATCCCGCCGCGAAGTCCTCTACCGTCGCGCATCAGTCCGAGCAGACATTGATGGCGGCCGGCGTGCCGGTGCTTTTCCCGTCCTCGGTGTCCGAGATCGTGACGCTCGGCCTGCATGGTTTCGCCATGTCGCGCGAGACCGGATCGGTGGTCGCGCTGAAGCTCGTCACCGATGTGGCCGACGCTACCGAGGTGGTCGATCTCGACGCGCTGCGGCCGCGCATCCTGCCGCCCGATCCGGCCGTGCCCGCCGGTCTGCACATCAAGCATGGCGAAAGCCAGCTCGATCAGGAGCGCCGGCATGTCACGATGCGCCTGCCGGCCGTGCGCGGCTACGCGGCGCGCAACGAGCTCGACCGGACCCTGCGCCTGCCGCGGTCGAGGCGACTGGGCATCGTGTGCGTCGGCAAGGCGCGTCGCGACGCGGAGGCCGCGCTGCTCGATATGGGCGTGGATGCAGTGCGATCCGCCGAGCTGGGCATCGGCATCCACCACGTCGCCATGCCATGGCCGCTGGAAACCGGCGGGCTGAAGGTGTTCTGCGAGGGTTTCGAGGAGATCCTCGTCGTCGAGGAGAAACGGAGCTTCGTCGAGCCCGAAATCGCCCGTCTACTGCTTTCGCTGAAGACACCGCCGCGCCTGACGGGCAAGGCAGACGCGGAAGGCCGCCCGCTGCTTCTCGAGCACGGCGAGCTTTCTCCCGCGCTGGTGCGGCAGGCGCTGCACGCGCGCATGGCGGCGATGGGAATGGCGACAGGTGATTCGGCCGATGCGCCGGCGAATGGTCTGCCGCCCGCGATCCCGGTGCCGCCGCGAACGCCGTGGTACTGCGCGGGCTGCCCGCACAATCGCTCGACGGTCATACCTGACGGCAGCATGGCCGGCGCAGGCATCGGCTGCCACGGCATGGCGCTGATGCAGCAGCCGGAGAAGACGTCGATCTTCACGCAGATGGGCGGCGAGGGCGCCACCTGGATCGGGCGTGCGCCCTTCTCGCGCCGCAAGCACGTCTTCCAGAATCTCGGCGACGGCACCTACACCCATTCCGGCGCGCTGGCCATCCGCGCGGCGATCGCGGCCGGCGTGAACATCACCTATAAGGTCCTCTACAACGACGCGGTGGCGCTGACGGGCGGGCAGAAGCTGGAAGGCGGGCTGAAGCCGTGGGACATCACGCGCCAGCTTCTTGCCGAGGGCGTCGGCCGGGTCGTGGTGGTTTCGGACGATCCCGATCGCTATGACGGACGAGCGGACTGGGGAACGGGCGTGGCCGTCCTTCACCGCGACGAACTCATGCGCATCCAGACCGAACTGCGCGATGTTCCTGGCGTCACCGCGATCCTCTACGACCAGACCTGCGCGACGGAAAAGCGCCGGCGACGCAAGCGCGGAACAATGGCCGCCCCGGCACAGCGCCTATTCATCCATGAGGACGTCTGCGAGGGCTGCGGCGATTGTGGCGTCAAGTCGAACTGCGTCGCCGTCAAGCCGCTGCCCACGGCGCTAGGATTGAAGCGCCGGATCGACCAGTCGGTCTGCAACGCCGATTTCTCGTGCAAGGACGGTTTCTGCCCCAGCTTCGTGACCGTTATCGGCAAGGACGGCTCGGACCCGTTCAAAGCCACCACGCGGCTGACGCGGGTGCCCGACATGCTGCCGGCGGAGCCGATTGCCTCATCGGACGAGGCCGGCATCCTGATCGCCGGCATCGGCGGCACTGGCGTCGTGACGATCGGTGCGGTGCTGCTTGCGGCCGCCGCCGTCGAGGGCCGGCAGGCATCAGCGCTCGACCAGACGGGGCTTGCCCAGAAGAACGGCGCCGTCGCCAGCCATGTGCGCATCGGGAAGGCGGATGGCCGGGCGCTAAAGCTCCAGCCCGGCGAGACGACGATGCTGATCGCCGCCGATCCGGTGGTGGGGGCATCGCCCGGCCTGTTGCAGACCTTGCACCCCGAGGCGGCACGCTCGGTCGTGAATGTCAATGCGGAGCCTCTGGCGAGTTTCGCCAGGGATGCGCGCAACCGCATCGACGGCAAGGAGATCGCCGGTTTCATCGCCGCGCGGGTGGCTGAGGGCGTCACGGCCTTCGACTTCACCGGTGCGGCGGAGGCGCTTTTCGGCGACACGATTCTCACCAATGCGATGATGCTCGGCGCCGCCTGCCAGATGGGCGGGATTCCCTTGCAGGCAGCATCGATCGAAAAGGCGCTGGCGATGAACGGCGTTGCCGTGGAGGCCAACATCGAGGCGTTTCGCTGGGGCCGGCTCATCGCCGCCGCGCCGGAAAGGATCGCCGGCCTGCTGCCGCGCACGAAGGCACGGCCGAAGGTGGAACCCGCAACCTATGAGGAACTGCGTGCCGATCTCGCGGCCCGGCTGACAGCCTATCAGAACCGGGCTTACGCAGAGCGTTTCCTTGCCGCGCTAAAGCCTCTGGAACGGGCGGAGGGCGCGGATACGGAGAAGCCCTTGTCCACGCTGGCGGCCCGCTCGCTCTTCAAGGCGATGGCCTACAAGGATGAGTACGAGGTCGCGCGCCTCTATTCGACCCCGGCGTTTCGAGCCCGCCTGGCGGCCGAGTTCCCCGAGCGCGCCGGCTTGCGGCTGCATCTGGCACCGCCGTTCCTTGCGCGCCGCGATCCGCTGACAGGACATCCGCGCAAGATGGCTTTCGGCGGCTGGATATTCCCGCTTTTCACTGTGCTCGCCCGTTTCAGCCTCCTGCGCGGAACGGTCTTCGACCCGTTCGGGCATACGCAGGAGCGGCACGAGGAAAGGGCGTTCGCGCTGGAAGTCGAAACGCTCATCCGCCGCGTCGCGGAAGGGCTTCATGATGGCAATCGCGCCGCAGCGCGCGCCCTGCTTTCCCTTCCGCTTGAGGTGAAGGGCTACGGCCATGTGAAGGCCGCGAACATGCAACGCTGCCGCCACACGATGGAACGCGACATGGACGCCTTCCTGACAACATGATCCCCGTGTTGACGAGCCTTTGGAGCGCAGGTGACGCTAGGGCCGGTTGATCCGGCAGCCTTGGAAGTGCCGCCTATTCACCTCGCGCCTAATTCTTCTCGCAGTCGCTTCAGCTTTCTGCTCGGCGGAACTGCGATTACAATGAAGCCGTTCGTGACGAGAACGAAATACCTATCCCACAGCCGCGTATTGCGGATCATATAAACAGCGTTCTCAGGCGACCGCTGCTCGATGAGCGTGGCCCGTCCGGATCTTATGTCCCGAAGCATCCGGGAGTATTCGCCCGGCCCCAGCACTATGCCGTATCTCGCCAGAAGCTGGCGGTGGAAATGCCAATGTTGCTTCGGGATAGATTTTCCATCCCGATGAGAATCAAAGCCGTCGTCGTTCGGTTCCGTGTACTATTCCTGGTTGTGGGTGCACGCCCTACAATCACAGGAGTCTGCTATGCCGGCAGGCTAAGTCTGAAGATGATTGGGTCAGGACTTGCTCTGAAAAATCAGCCGGAACCGCTGGACCCGCTCAAGCGTGGGTGCTGGATCCGAATCCCACGATGCCAAGCGGATCGTCTCAAGCCAGAGCGTTCATTGTCGTTAAGCGGACGTTCCCAGGCACGGGAACCCGGTCGGCAGGAAAGGTTGTTATCGGCCGAATATCCCGCGGATACGCCTGACGTGCGTCTCGCCTTCCTTGCGGAAGTCCTGCTTCCGAAGCTGCGTAATCTCAGCAATGCGTGCGCCGGTGAACGCGCACAGGAACGGCGACCAGCGTTTCGCTGCTGTGGTTTGCGGATGCTCCACGGTGGCTGCATTGTCGGTGACCGCCGGAACATGATCGCTGGCAGCGCGCAGAATCACCACCGCCTCATCATCGGTGAAGCCCTTTTCCCGTGAACGCTGCTTCTTCGGCACTTCCTGCCGAACCTTTTCAGCAACGTTGGTTTCCAGCTTGTCATTCTCCGTCGCCCATTTCAGCACCGTGCGGACGGATGCCAGATAGACATGGCTCACGGTCTTGGCCGAAAGGGTCTTCAGGCGGGCATCGCGCCGGTCCATTAGGTTCTGCTTGGTAAGGCGGCGCGCGTCATTGTGGCCGACGAACTTGACCCAATCGACGAAGTCTGGCGTCCAGCGATTTTCGATTCCCATACCCTTGCCGATCACCTTGCGGCTGGCAACGTAGTCAGTCAGTAGGCGCTTCAGTTGGACGGGCGGCTTTTCGTCGGCGACGGGTTGCGCGTTCGCAATCATGGGATGTGAAGGCTGGCCGGTGAAGTCGCCTTCATCACGCGCGGCCACGCGGGACAGGGCCTCATACTCGGATATGCACATGGCGCGCGATGGTTCGCCATTCGTCGCTTCCATACTCCGCCGTGGTGTTGCCGAGCGCCCTGAATCGCTCGATTCGGTTCCCGACGTCTTCGGCTAGTTCAGCATCGTCCAACCTGCCGGCCATACCGTCGCGAAGCTTGGCGACCAGCATGTCATCAGTCGAGCCGTGGGGTGTTGCGCAGTTCTTCATCGAAAGCGAGCCGGGACTGGTAATTCAGAAGCGCCATCTGATCGGGTGCCAGCGGATGGCGGCCCACCGTCACCTCACGCGCGCCGGATTCGACTGCACGGCGTTCGCCGAGCGTTATATCATGCTGTAGCAGGGCAACTGCGCCCGGAAGCTTCTTGAGGGCGTCACGGTAATTAGGTCCAAGCGGCGTGCGCAGCTCGGTCTTGCCGTCCATGAACGGACGAAGCTCTTTCGGGATGACCCGCCGCGCGAAAAGCGCCCGTCCCGGTTAAGCAGATTCCGCACCTTGCCGGCCATGTTCGCGGCCCATTTGTAACGAGTTCTGCAACATCGTTATGGGCAGAGACCCTTACGGGTTAATACTTTCAATGATTTCAAAGAGATAAGATGGTGCTGCGAGAGAGGATTGAACTCTCGACCTCTCCCTTACCAAGGGAGTGCTCTACCACTGAGCTACCGCAGCGCCGGGCGGTGTTTCCTTGATTTCCGGCCTTTCGTCAACACCTAACAATGCAGTTTCGCGCACTATCAAGCAGAACGGTGCAGGAACGTGCATATGGTAGTGGCCCACGGCTGCACCAATTTGTTCACGCCTCGTTCCATCACCGGATCATTCTTTGCGGGGAGTGAGAGAACTCGCCGCCGTTGCCCGTCTCCGCTCCATCCAGATGCGGCGCTCGATGGCCGTCTCAGCGGCCTGTGACGCGCACAGGAGATCGACGGCGAATTGCCTTGCTTCTGCCGGCGTAAGCGTGGTGCGGAGATAATCGTAGTCTGGCGGTCCTTCGACCACGACCCGAAACACGACCATTTCCGGGTTCTCGCTTAGCTCTACGCGTGGCAGGCCAAGGGCGCGTGGATAGCTGGTCATTGGCGCAGCATCCCGAGAACCTGCATGCCAAGATCAACATCCTCGAAGCACTGCACCTTGGTACGCGCGTCAGGTGATGGATCTACGATCATGAGAACGGACGATCCGAGCTGCGATTCCGCGAAGCCGTTCCGCAGCGCATAACTGTCCATATATTTGTAGCCACGCAATTGAACCAGCCAGCACGCGTGCCGGCGCTCGGCTATCTCCAAATGCTCAAGCCCGAAATGATGCGTATGGCCGGTCACGTAGCAATCGGCCAACTCTCCGAGCTTTGCGGAACGTAGCGTTGCATGGAGATTGTTCCAGATCGAGGAACCCTTGCGCCCGTGCGATGCGTCGATGCGGCATTCCGTTCCAGATGGATGTTTGAGCGTGAACTGTGCGCGCCAGTCGATGACGGGTATTTTCTTCTCCGCAAGCATGAGGTGGAAGTCAGCGCCCTCGCCCCACACATCATGGTTGCCCAGAATCCAGCACAGCCAGGATGCGCCGCTTTCCAGCATGAACCACTTCACCAGACGCTTGCCGGTGTGCTTGCTCGTCTCCTGATGGGCGTACAGCCGCTCCAACCGGCCAACCCAGTTGTTGGAGCTGTCGCCTATGTTGACCGCGTAGACGCCATCCTGCGAGGCATAGGCAAGGTGCTTGCGGATCAGCGGGACGTTACACCCGTCATCGTCGAGGTGCGGATCGCCCACCAGCAGAATGCCGTATGGCCTCGTCTCATTCACCTTGATTTCAAACCATTGGCGGTCCGCGTTGGCCTTGGCCTTTCGCTCGAATAGTTTCTCCTTGCGGTTCAGGATTTCGTCTATGGGTTCCTCATCATCGCCGTTGACGACAAAGGCAGGCATTTCGATACGGGGTGCATCGTCGGCGGCAAGGTATCGTATGGACCATCCGCTTATCGTGCGGCGCGGCTTGTTCATAAGCCTGGCAATCCGCGTGATGTTCGGTTTTCCCTCCGCGTTCAGATGTTCTGCGGCGAGAGTGCGAAACAGTTCGATGTCCGCAGGGTTCGGGGCCTGCGCGCCTGTAAGATTAGCCATCACGCCACCCTGAACCAGCCGACAATCTTGATGATGGACTCACCGAACATGACGATGCCGGCGAGGATGCCAAGCAGGCCGATAATCACCCACTTGACAAATTTGCCCACAATCTGTGTCGCGTTCACGAGGCGCAAACCATCCTTGAGCAACAGCACGTCCTCCTTGCGGAGATTGGACAGGAATTCCTTGGTTTCATCGGGGAGATCATCGAAGCGGTGGGCCTGCTCTGTCATTTCGTCAGCCTCCCCACGATAATGCCTATGAGGATGCCACTCGCGAAGATGACGAAGCCCGCCATCTGCAAAGTCACGTCGATAGGTAGGGCAATCATGGCTGGACCTCGTAGAATGCGAGAAGGCGCTTGCCGCACGCGACCTTCTCAGTTTCGGATAGCTTGAGACGGCCAATCAGCTTGAGAGCCTGAGCCTTGGTCATCGGCCCCGGCTTGGGAGCCGGTACGGTTTGATCGAAGCAGACCAGCAGATCGGGCGGCAAAGGAGGCGGGGGGAAGAAGTCCCTACCGCCAGAGCTTAAGCAACCGCTCAGTATCAGCGGGATCGAGGCAGACAGCGCCGCCGCTTTCGCTATTTTCAGCATGGTCATCAAGTTCCATCAGGAGGGATTCGAGTTCGACGCGCTTGGCTGCATCGGCCTTGGCGCGGATGGCATCGGCCTCGCGCAAGGCGCGCTCGCGCTCGATTGCGGCGGTCAGGGAGGCCAGTTGTTCGGCCTGCGCAGCCAATTCGGCCTTGTGGGCGGCGTCGATCCTGCCCTTGGCATAGATGACGCCAGCGAAGGCCAGAGCGGCAGCTATGAGCGCCCCGTAGAGGTAGAGGCGGCTCATTCGTCGTAGCTCCCGATGGCGTCGGCAGGAGCCTCACAGGTGGCGATATGGCGCTTCGGACAGGCGGCGTTGAGACATGCGCCTTCGCATCGGGCGCAGGGATCGCGCGTAGCAGTTCCGGGGCACGTATCCACGTGCGGGCCGTGGTGCTTCTGGCAGGCCGGGCAGTACCAGGCGGCGCGCGTCATTGCGGCAAATCCGCAAGGCAAAGCTCGCGCTCCTTCTGGCGGCGCTTGGTGAGGCCGGGAAAGACGATGCCGGCAGCCCGGTTCCATTTGAGCAGCGCATTGCAGCCAGCACGCGTGTTGCCTGCGTTGATCTGCTTCACGACACTGGAATTGCAGGCCCCCCTGATGCCGACATTGTACGCGAATGACACCAGAGCGACGTAGCGCCGGTCGGGGAGCGGAACCTTGACGCAACGCTCGATGCCTGCCGCGTAGATCGCAAGGTCTTTGACGAGCAATGCCTTGCATTCCTCAACGGAATATCGGTCGCCGGGCTTCACGCCTTCCGTGTGGCCGTAGCAGACAGTCCACGGCGGTCCTTTGGTAGCGGGGTCGGGATAGGCCGTCAGACGCAGGCCCTCAAACCCGCCAACCACGGCCACCAGCATCGCAGCGACGGCGCTACCCTTCTTGAGCCGGGACGCCATCACTTCGGCTCCAGATTGGTCTGATCCACCAGACGCGACACGGCGGCAGCGATCAGGACGATGACGGTCAGCCAGCGGGGCAGATAGTCCCCGATGAACGGAATGAGGGATTCGACAAGCTGGAGCAGGAAGGCGACGGCGATCAGCCTCATGGACCACGCGCGCGTCAGTACCTCCCACCAGTTGGTGAGAAGGGAAATGGACATGGGAACTCCTTCCGCCGTCGCCGGCAGATTGGGTTTAGGGTTGGGCGAATGAAAAAGGGCCGCCGAAGCGACCCCTTGGTTGGGACTGTCTTTTCTGATCGATCAGATTAGTCTTGAGATAACTCAGCAGCCTCACGGGCCACTTCTTCGCGCGTGGCAAGCGGGAACCGAATCCCCATAAAACCCCACCGATATGGGCTGGTAATGATGCACGCGCCGAATTTCACGTCACCGTTTGCAGGGGCAGAGCCGTCATCGAAACGAACGGTGAGTAAAACTTCCGAAGTGGCTGCATCAAGATACTGAGTTTTGCCACCCCAATAGCGCCTGACGCAATCTGCGAGCGTAGACCCGACACCTTCACGAAGAACATAAATATCGGATTCTGCCAATGGTGTGGCATCTAGCCGTGTCGCATTGATTGCATCACTCGCCAGAATATGCGCTTTCTCAGCCAACGATTCCGATCCCGTTTTCCACCATCAACGTTAGCAGAATCTATCGCATAATATCCAGAGGACACGGAGAACTCAGTTTGACGAACAGTGCCGACGCGCCTTTCCGGGCGGCTACCTGCACCATGTGTCGCGGAACGCGACTAGAATCGCTTACCGCCTATGGCTCCGATTTCCGCCAATGCACGGAATGCACATTTATCCAGCGCGTGGAAGTGGTCCAAGCCAATGTTGAGGGCCAAGGCTTCACCGCAGGCGTCAACTCTGGGGAACGGGAAATCTTTCTCGCGAAAGTGTTGAAGAACCATTTTGGCCTAGACGGTCGCCTGCTTCTGTATGGAACCGGGAACAGTCCTGCGCTGCGCACCTTGAGAAAGAGCGGGTTCAACGCACGAGGATGCGATCTAAGCTCCGATGTGGTCGAAAGCGGCAAACGCGAGTTCGGAGAGGATGTGTTTCTTCATTACGACGAGCTTCCGAACCGAGGGATGCGTTTTGACGGCATTGTCGCAGTCGAAGTTATCGAGCATTTCCATGATCCGGCCAGCGAGGCGACACGTCTTGCAAGTGTGATGTCGGATCGCGGAATCTTCTGCGGCACCACGAATTTCGTGTTCAACCAGCAGATTGCAGGCGATCCGACTGACTACTTCAAGCTGAAATCGCACGTGGCTCTTTTTACGGATCGGTCCTTCGCTCGTTTCGCAAAGGAGCAGAACCGAATGGCGGCGACGTTCAAACTGATCAATCCGGGGACAGGATTCCCCGGCGTGTTTAAGCCGCTATTCCCATCAAAGCGCGTGTTTTTCTCCTACCCTGAAAGGCACGAACCGGCATTCGCGCCCTTGAGAGAGTTCAGCCATTTCCCGATAACGGCTGCCTAGGGCGTCCATCCGCTCCAGGCGGACACGTCGATGATTGTGGATGTCTTGATCGCCAGCGCGGCCAGCTGCGTTTCGTGGACCCCGTCAGTGGTCCAGCCGGGCGCGTTCCAGATGCCGGAGCCTTCCGACGTTTCCTCGACGGATGCCACGTCGAAGAAATCGTTGAAGCCTGTCAGCCCCGCGCGCACGAGATCGTTGAACGCCTCGCGGCGCGCATTGTTGAACAGCGTCGTCTGGTTGCCGGTGGTGGCCCATGCGTCGGTCGAGGTCGATCTCGGCGCGACTGTGTACGCGTAGTACCTGCGGTTCGGCGCGTGCGTCCCTGCGTGCAGCGTGGTGCGGGCTGCCTCGAACAGGGCGGCAAGGTCAGCCGCTTCCGCTGACCCGGTGCCGAGATCGTTGGTGCCGTAGGCGATATGGACGTGCGAGCAGAGGTCGATCAGCTCCTTTCGCCGCGTGTGGCTGTCCATGAAGCGCGCCAGCTGGTCGCCGCCGCAGCCGAGGTTGATGTATGCGTCGTTCTCACCGATGGTGCGGGCGAGGATGCCTGTATCGCCGGTCGCGTCCTGCGTGTCGTTTGAGCCGACGGTGCGGCTGTCGCCTATCAGCGCATGGGTGGGCCGCTTGGTCAGGCCGACAATGGCACATGGGCCATACTCGTTGGCCGTTGACGGCGCTGCGATGGTCCCGCCATCCACCTTATTGATGAGGCTCGTGCCGATCTCGCGACCGTCATCCGCATGGTGGCTGGCCATCACCAGCGACACGACGCCCTGCGTGTTCTGCACGAACGCGCGGGTCCAGAAGGTTGCCCCTGCCGGGATGTTGACGCTGAACCAGTTGGACCACAGCGTTTCGCCGGAAGGGATCGAGCCGGTCAGGCCGGTCGGGAAAGGCACACGCGTGAACACGCCCTGCGGATATTCGACCGACGCCTCGATGCTCATGGTCGAGCCGGTGCCGGTCTCGACGCCGGACGAATTGATGTACCAGTTCGGCCAGGCGAGCCGGATGCGCGACATCGCATCGCGCGCGATATGCATCCGCCTTGCGTTGCACTGTGTTGAGGAAGGCCCTGTCGTATGGTTCGGGACAATTGCCCGCGTGGCGACAGGGCCTACGAAGGGGGGCTCGATGCAGACACGGCACGTACGTCCTGAAACGCCCACTTGTAGGTCAGCGTGATGAAGCCATCGAAAGCCGCGGCAAACCGCATGCGCAGCCGCCCTGTCGTGCGGTCGTAGGCCCACCCTGTCGGGAACGACACGGCGGAACCGGAAGCCGTCGAGCGGCCAGTTGCGGAAACGACGATGAATGTTGCGGGCGAAGGCGCGTTCGGCAGCAACAGGAACGATGTCAGATCGATGAATGTGTCATTGCTGCCGTCGAAGTCGGTTGCGGCGACGTTGACTTCAAGCTGCCCGTACGTGGTGCGAGCCAGTGTGCCGGTGCCGCCATTGGTGCCAGACATGAGCTTCCAGTCGCCCACCTCGCAGAATTGCAGGCCGCTGAAGCTGTTGCCTCCCGTCTCCTGGAGCGTCAGCGGCGTATAGGCGGTCGCGCCCGGCGATGGCGGGATGAGCGGAATCTGCGCCCGGTTGCCGCGCGCGTGGAACTGCATCAGTGTCTCGTTCGGCTCTCTGGCGATCAGCCTGATCATGTACGCGGGGGCAGGCGTGCCGCTGATCTCAAGGCAGAGCTGGCGGTTGTCGATGATCTCGACGTTGCGGGGTCCGCGCACCCAGATCACGGAGCTGTCGATATAGTTGTCGTGCACCATGATGTGTCCGGTGGCGCTGTCGCGGTCGATGAAGATCGACGGTCGGCTTACCGAATTGTCGAAAGCGTGCAGATGGTTGTGGGCGAGAAGAACGCCACTGACATTCCCGACGCGCACGCCCGTGGCGGAGCGGAAAACCTTGTTGCCGATCAGCTCGCAATCGCCCTGATCGCAATTGATGCCGATCGCATTGTTCGTCGCTTCCGGCGGAGACGTGTAGGCGAGGTCCGAACCGTAGACGTGATTGTAGAGCAACTCGCATTCGAGGCCGGTGCGCACGTTGATTCCGACGCCGCCATCGACGCCGCCGAAGCCGAAAACCCGACAATGCTTGATGGTGCCCCAGCGGTTGCCGCCGATCAGGTCGATGCCGCTCGCCTTGCCATTGCAGTTGACCAGTATGTTTTCGAGCATCATGCCGGCCGTATTGGCCGGCGCAAAATCGGTGCCTGACGTAGACGAGTTGATCAGCACCGCGTCGCCGGATGACCAGCCGTCATCGACGGCGATCAGGCTCAAGTTCTTGAGGTTGAGGCCGAAAGCGCCCTTAAGGTCCACCGGCTCGTTAAGCGCCAGCACCGCGCCCTGGCCGTTGACCTCGCGCCCGATGAGATTGTACCAAGGTCGCCCTTCCACCGGCGTTGTAGGCGTCGGCCAGGGGCCGGGCGGCAGATCGTCGTAGTCGCGCGAACGCTCCTGAACCGTGTTGAAAAGATCGTTGAGGCCAGCAACATTGGCTGATGCTTTCGACTCCGCACCATCCGATCCGTCGCATCCGAACCAGCGTGGATCGTAAGGCTCGAACGCCTTGAGCGCGGAAATCACGCGCAGCGGCGTCATCAGATTGACGTTCGACGCTGTGTTTTCGTCCAGATCGGACGCCTGTTCCTCGGTGGCTACGATGTCATCGAGGCTACCGGCGACCACGCTCTCTGGGTCGGCCCACTCAGCACCCGGCCCGGCTGACTTGACCGCCACCTGACCAGTCGTGCCGCCATCCGGGATCAGCCGGTCACGGATTTCAGGGCGCAGAAGGGGAACGGAAACCTGCGTCATATGCAGCTCCATCAAAAAAGCCCGCACAAAGGCGGGCGGGCATGTAGGGATTGGGTGAAGGGTTACGGCGCGAGCGCCACGCTCACGGAACTACCGGATACGTTGACCGTGAAGTCGTCGGAAAAGTTGATGAGCGTCACGCCGGAGACCGGGCCAACAGTCACGCCATCCGACTGCACCGTCACGCCGGTAAAGACGTTCGTGGTGTTGCCGGAATTATCCACCAGATAATCGGTGATCGTCTGCGTATACTGGTTGTCGGGGCCGATCCGCGTGCCGTTGACGCCACTGTCGATCAGTATGGCGGCGGTCAGCGGCTTGTAGCTGCCGGAGATCGCGCCGACGAACTGATTGCCGCCGATGGAGGCAAACCAGCTATCGCCAGTCAGTCGGACGCCGTAAGTATCTCCCGCGGAGGGACTGACGGCCTCCGGCAGAATGATGTTGCCGCTGACGACCGCATTGATGCTGTCCACGAGGCGAGCGCCGGTCCATGTATGGGCAAACGCGTCGGACGGTCGCCCGATATGGTTGCAGAGAACATGCGACTGGCTGTATCGGTTGAGCGATACGCCCCATTCCGAAGCATTGATATGGTTGCCGATCACGCTGATGAGCGGCTGGCGCGTTCCCGTTTCCGCCTCGGCATCAATGCCACGGCGGACAAAGGCGAAGTTGTTGCCGTGGAAGTACATCCCTTCCGGGAAACCACGGATGCGCGCGCCGGTATGACAGAAATTCGCCGTGCAGCCGTACCACTGGTTTTCGATGGAAAGGCCGTTCGCCGGATCGTCACCGATGGTCTGCGTGTCGAAGTCGAACGCGATCCCGTCATAATATCCGCTCAATGCGGTGGGGTTGGTTGCCGATCCCCAATACCTGACCTTGCGCCGCTCCCCGAATGAGACGTTTCGCTCCCTGATACCAACCTCGAAATAGCCGTCATCGAGGCCGATGATTTCCAGGTTGCGGTACCCGACCCGGTGATGGTTGGTGAAATCGCCGTCATTGGGCAGGATCACGGAAATAGCGGCTGGAATGACCGTGGCGGTCTGAATGCCGAGCTTTTCAACGGAAAAGCCGCCGAACTCGCTTCCCGCCCCGGAAGGATGGTAGCGGAACCCGGCTGAGAGCGGGTTGGTGAAGATCACCTTCGCGACATTCTCTCCCGCCCCCATGACGTTGCCGCCATTGGTCGAGAAATCCAGAACGGATGCACAGCGATAGTCGCCGGGAGGAATGAACGGTTGCAGGCCCTCGTCCTGACACGCTGCGGCCCATGCCGCGAGTGCAGCCGTGTCGTCGCTTCCGTCCCCCTTTGCGCCATATTCCTGCGGGGCGAGAAAGACCGAATGGTTCAGGCTGATGTTGAGCTTGGCGCGCGTGACTGTCCCGTCCGGGACCGGGGAAACGACGCTGCCGCTGACAAGCACGTTCACCTCGACCGAGATGCCGCTGTCGCCGCCGGAAGGCCACGTGCCGACCGGCACAATCTCCCCGTCCACGATGGAATAAGTGTTGCGGAACTGGTAGACGCCATCGAGGTAGAGCATGGTCGGGCCGTCGAAATCCGTCCCCATGCCAAGGTCGATCACGTCGCTCGATCCCGGCTCCACAGTGCCGTTGACCGTTACCCAAACCGCAGGCGTGGCAAGCGAGTTCTGCGCCAGGATGATCGCGTCATTGCCGATGGAGATCGGGTCCGGCGTCTCGACAAACCATGTCGTGCGCGATGCGGCATCCCCGCCGAAAACGAATACCTGCGTGCCCTGCCGGAGATCGTCATTGCGGGAGAAATCCCTTGACCTGCGCCACAGGCCGGTATCCATGATCCATATGCCGTTCTCGCGCTGATCGTTCTGGTCCTTCACCAGCACGCGCATGCCCGCGAACCCCGCCTGCCCGTCGATGGTCTGTATCCCCGACAAGGTGATATTGCCCGTTGTGGCGGCGTGGCACGGCCCCTTGATCGCGGTCGCGCTGGAAAGACCATCAAGACGGTCAATGGCAATAGAGGTCATCAGCGATGCTCCATGCAGAAAAGCCCCGCGCGAGGCAGGGCTTGTGGTGAATGGTGGAATTTTGTAAGGCGCCGCTTGACATTTGTCAGCCTACACCTTACAAAGAGTAATGATTTCGTCGTTTCGCAACAAAGCCCTGCAACGCTTCTTCGAGACCGCGAACGCTCGCGGGCTTTCCGTTCAGGACGATAAGAGGGTTGCCCGTATCCTGCGGGCCTTGGAAGCGGCTTCAAGGCCGGAGGACATGGACCTGCCGGGCTACCGCTTCCACGGACTGGTTGGGCAAGACAAAGGCCGCTACTCGGTGCGCGTGACTGGCAATTGGCGCATCACATTCGGATGGGACGGCGAACACGTTACTGACGTTGATCTGGAGGACTACCACTGATGGCTACTGACACGATCAAGCGCGGTCTGCCCGCGATGCACCCCGGCGAAATTCTGCGCGAGGACATCCTTCCCGCGCTCGGCAGGACAAAGACCGAAATCGCCCGCCTGCTAGGCATTTCCCGGCAGACGCTTTACGATATTCTTGACGAGAAGCAGCCCGTCACCGTCGCAATGGCCGTCCGCCTTGGCAAACTGATCGGCAACGGGCCTGTATTCTGGCTAAACCTACAGCGCGCCTACGATCTTGAGCAGGCGAGCCGTGAGGTGGATGTTAGCGCGATACCTACGCTGGAAGCGTCCAAGGGTTCGGTAACCACCCCACTACAACACGAGGAAGCCACCGGACATCTGCTGGCTTTGAGGGAGAGGCGTTAGCTATGGCATACCTCGCTAGGCTGCTGGTAGTCGTGATGCTTTCGCTGGCGCCTATTGCGGGCGTATCAGCACTGGCGGAAAGCAATTTCATCGAACCGATCCGAGAGCCCCGCGACCTCACCAACTTCGTCCCATCCCCGGAAATACTCGTACGAGCGCAACGACAGCTCGAAATTCGGCGGCGAAATGAGATGTTGGCGGGCGCCGCGTACCTCCTCGTTGCTGCTGTAATTGCATTGCTCATAATTATCTGGATAAGACGCACGCATCTTCGCGCGGCAGCAAGAGAAGGTGCTATAACCACTGCCGCCTACGCCATCAAAGCCAAACGGGTGGCCGGTGAGGGGTTTGAGAATTTCAAGAAGCAGGCCACGGATAGGGCGGATAAACTCTAGTCGCAGACCGTGCGGCTTGCCCGCATGTCCCATTCAGTCCAGCAATCTCTGCCGCCGGAATTAGATCGCGGCTTGTCGAATGCGAGGATGACGATGGCGCAGGCTACGAATGCTGCGCCCGCAATGCCCACCTTGCGCATGTTGCCTTCCATGAAAGCACCTACGACGAACAGCGCGGCGACAAACCCGAGAAAGCCAAACAGTGCCGCCACCGTCAGTTTCTCCGGGTGTCCGGTAGACCAAGCGCGTCCCCTGTAGCGGCTTCAACCTGATTGAGCATGCGCCGAATGTACCAGAGGTTTTGCAGCGGCACTAGCTGACGCATCTTGCGAAGGTCGGATTTCGTCGTATCCCCGGCGAAGATCGACCCGGACACCTGGAATATGTCTGCAACAGCATCCGCTGTCGGGCCAAGGAACGCGCCCGTGACGTTGCGCGTGGCATAGCGCGATACCTGTTCTCCGGTAATGGCCGAAAGCCCTACCCTGCCCCGAGTGGCCTTCTCACTGATATTGTTGGCCTCCATGAGCCACCCGCCAAGGCCGGACCAATCGAAGGCATTGACCGCCCATACGCGAGGATCGTCGGACGGCTCGCGTCCAGCCGCGGCTTCCTTCGCCCAATAGGTCATTGCCCCGAGGCCCATCATCACGAGCGCACCATTCAATGTGGCCGCGTCACGCTGCTGCAAACCCGCAAGAACGGTCCGCTGCATGCTGGCGACGGCAAATGACTTGAATTGACCCACCGTCTTACCGAGTTCGGTGCTCATCCAAAGCGGCTTGTCCTGCCCCGGCGTAACGATGGTTCTGTCCACATCGCGCACCACGGCGGTGCGGAATGCTTCGAGCGCCTGCCGATCTGTCCAGTTCTGCCCGCCAGGCAAATAGATGCCATCGGAAACGGAGCCATTCGCCTTGAACTGCTGGACAATCCGGCTGGCGAGATCCTCGTTGATGCCAGCCGCAGCCAGTTTGCGAACGTCAGCCTTCGCTGGTTTCCCCGCCGCGACACGCTCCGCAGCCTTGAGAATATTCGTCATGGTAATGATGCCGGTGAACTGCTTCATCGCAGCGTTCCACGGGGCCATGAGCGAGACCATGCCGAAGCGGGACGACGCGGCCTGCATGCCGCGCTCGAACATCGAGTGCCGACCGAAATCCCCCGTAATATCCGCTATCGACATGGTGCGGCTGTCCAGCACCATATCGAGCGCGGTACCGGCCATCTTCACTTCGTCGGCTGCAACGCGGAAGTTCTTGAAATTCCGCACCATCGGAACAAACCCGTCGCGGAACGTGCTGACCAGCCCATGCGTGAACACGACCTTGCCCATGTCGGGGATTGCCGAAAGCGTCATGCCGCCAAGCAGCCGCATGTAGTTCAGATTCCGAACGATCCGGTTGCCGCGCAGGATCAGGCTGTCAGGATTCGACGGGAGCGCGTATTGCCCCCGTAGCCGGTCCCTGATGCCCTCCACGTCGCGGATAGCGTCCTTTCGGGCCTTGTCGAGCCGCTGGCGTTCCTTCTGCTTCTGTGCATCGGTCAGGTCACTCCCATCAACCTGCGCGATCTTGCGGTTGGCCTCGTCGTTCAGCTTGCGGATTTCTTCCGCCATATCGACCGAGCCAAATTTCTTGGCGATTTCCACGTCTGCCGACATGGTTCGGACCTGGGCATGCAGGACGCGCTCCACGTCCAGTTCCATGAAGTCCTGTATCTTCGCGCTCTCGATGCGCAGAAGGCGCTCCTTGAGCGGGCCACGCGGGCCAGAGACGATGCTGTCGTAGGGGATGCGGCCCTCGGCATTGCCAAGGATCGTGTCGATAGTCTCGTCAACGATCTCCCTGACTTCCTGATCCGTAAGGCGGGCAAATTCCTCCATCTTCGCATCAACCTTCGCATCCGTTTCCGATGCCCGGTTGATCGTATCGGAAGCCCTCGCCGCCTCGTCTCGTTTGGTGATGAAATAATCGTTCAGGATGCGCGCGAAGTCGCCCTGCTGTGCAATGATCTTCTCACGGTTGTACATGCGGAACAGGTGCGACACGTCCCCCGCAACCGCCACATCCTCCGGGAACAGGCCGGCGTCTATCGCGGCTCGCTTCATGCTCTCGTCTATCTCGCGATACCGCTTTGCAGCCGCCGCCACCTCGGGGATGGCATGCTGTTCACCGGAAAAAGCCGCCTTGCCGACTTCCTCTCGAAACTGCTTCGCCGTGAGCTTCTGCCCGCCACGCCATGCCTGCAATTCGGAATAGGCCGGAGCCATGCGGGCGCGGATCGTTCCCACGTCAGGCGTGCCGTAGAAATACCTCGCATAATCTTCGTCAATGCCGCGAAGGGCCTGTGCAAGCGGTGCGTTCCACATCTTCATGCGGGTTTCGACCGAGCCGCCGATTTCCGTCGCTACGCCTTGCGCATTTTCCGCATATTCGAGCGGCGTTTCGGCCAGCCCACGTACGGTGCGCCGCGCATTGTCCAGATCCGACAATTGCAGGCGGATCAAAGGATCCTGCCGGTTGGCGATCGGCAGTTTCGAGATAAGCGCCTCGTCCTTCAACCGAAGCGGGCCTACATCGCGCGCCGCCGCGCCAGCCGAGGCAGGCTGACCGGCAGAGGCGAACGCCTGATCGAAAGCGTCGTATTCGCGTTCCGAGTTCTCGATCCGGCGCGAAAGAGCGGCCTGCGATGCTGTGGACAGATAGCGGCCAGCAAGAGTTCCCAATGCGCCGCCAAGCAGGATGGAACCGCCGATGTTGTATATGCTTTCCTCGCCCGTCCGCGTAACCTGCGTCAGATGCAGCCCCGCCTCGGATACCGCCGCATCGACACCCGCGCCAATCGCGGCCCCTGCGGCTATGCGCGCAAGAGACGATCCCGCTCCGATCACGCCGCCACCCACCGGGAGCAAGGTCGGAAGGTCCAGAACACCCGCAGCCATAGCCGCGACGAATCCCATGCCGCCCGCTGCCTCAATCGTGCGGCGGTCGGCCTGCTCCCTGACGATCTGCTCTTTCAGTGCATCTGCCGCCTTACGGTTGCGGATGCCGGCAAACTCCCGCGCGTAAGGCGCAAAGTCGGCATCGTCCGCGATGTAGTCAATTGCGTTGAACCCGTCCTCCACTTCCTCCGGGTCCGGCATGCCACGCGATGACAGCCACGAACCGACGATGTTTTCCGTTCGGAACGCTGCACCGAATGTTTCGGCAAGCGTCGGATCAGGAAGTCGCTCCGGCGGTTGGAGATTGCGCAAATCGTGCGGGGGGAGTTCAACCTTGACAAACGGCATCACGGCCCCTCGAGGAACTGATCGAGGGAACGGTCGCGCATACCTTCGGGATCGTCCTGCATGAGCCGCATTTCAGCGTCGTCCTCACGCGCCCATTCGATTTCCCGATTCGTGACCCGCTGCGCTTCCTCCTTCACCGCCGAAACATCGGGGAAGAACAGTTCCCCCGGCACAGTCTGGATGTTCCCGTTCGGATCGACATAGCCCACGAAATAGCCTGGCAATTTGCCGGCCTTCACCAACGCGTCGGTTTCCGGCGTGGACATGACGATGAGCGAATCCCGGATCATGTTCTTCTTGACCTCGGCAATGGTGTTGGCAACATCGCCGGTCAACGCGATGCTCGGAAGCGTTGCGCGAACCTCGTCATCGCTGATGAAGCCAGCCAATTCGTCCACGATCTGATCGCGGGCATAGCCGAAGGGATCGCCGCCCGGCATGGCAGGCCAATATTTCTCCGGCGGATGCTTCATCACCACCTTGCGGCTGCCAAGTTCCGTCACGCCATACATCCGCTTCATCTGTTCGTTGGCCCGGTTGAGCGCCAGTTCCGCATTGCCGTTCGTGGCATAGAACTGCTGCTCCGCAATGGCGCGATATTCCGCTGCTATTCCAAGGCGCTGCCCCTCGTTGAAGCCGACATCGGGATTGGAGCCGAGGCCAAGCAAGCTGTCATCGAAGATCGCGCCGATGTCGGCGGTTTCCAGTTCCTTGACGAACTCCTTTGCCGCTGGCTCCAATGCCTTCCTGTCGCGCTGCCTTGCCGGGTCTTGCGCATCCCGGAGCCGCTGCGCCGCTTCCGCCGCGCTCATGTCCAGATTGTTGACGTAATAACTGAAATCGTCGGCCATCTTCTGGACTTCGGCTCCGCCTTCGCGCCGGGACAGAGCCGCTGGATTGATCATGGACAGTCGTTGTGCAGCCTGTGCCGCTTGCTCCACCATATTCACATCAGTAGAGGTGAGGCCCTGCCGGATCAGGTTCATCGCCCCTTTCGGAACCACACCAGTCTGCCGAACCAGTTCCTCCGTAAGCGGCTGGATGTTCTCGGGCGCAGCCTTCACCGTGGCGTCATAGACCTTATCGACGGTCTTTCGGCCATCCGCGTCATAGGGATCGACACGCAGGTTCCCGCCGGCAAATTCCTGTACCGCCGTCGCCGTGGCAAGCGCATCCTTCATTTCGGTGCGGAACGAACGCAGCAAGGTTGCCTTGTCGCCGTCGTTCAGCGTCGTATCCGAAAGTATCTGCTGCTCCGATGCAATGCCGCCCGTCAAGATGGAAAGGCTGACGCTATCCTTGTACGCCTCGTACTGTGCCTTCTGCTGCGCTCTGGCTTCGGTCGTCATCTGCCGTTGGCGCTGCGCAGCCGTGTCAATGAGCGCCTGCCTGCGCTCCGGGGCGAGACGCTCCATGAAATCGAGTTGCGGAGCCGGCCCGCCCATCTTCTTTGCGGCCCAGCCCTTAAGGCCGGCAACGGTCATGCCTTTCAGGAACGGGTTGGCGTTCAGCACCTCAGCCGGGAGGACAGAGGACAGCGCCTCGCCGTCGCCGGAACCGAGAACATTCGCGGCCCCTGCCGGCCCGAGGAAGTGTGCGAGATAGACATTGCCCGCCGTGGCGGCATGGCCCCGCGCCCCGAGGTATCTGGCGTTTTCCTCCGCATAGCGGGCAGTCATTTCCCTCGACAGAGCGACATCATTGCGCAGTGCTAGAAGCTGTTCGTTCGACCGGCCCTGCGCCAGATCAGGACGATACTGCTTCACCATTTTCAGCCATGTGCTGGAAATGAACTGCCCCGCTCCTGTGGCTGACGAATTGGGGTTCTTGGCGTTTGCCTTCCCGCCCGACTCCGCGCCGATGATGCGGTCTACCAGTGAGGCGTCGTTGCCGAGGATCAGGTTCGGGTTACGCGCGGCAAGCAACTGCCCCCGCGTGAAATCAGCTCCGTCCTGAAACAGCTCACGACGCCTTGCCGCTTCCTCAGGCGAGAACAGCCCCGACGCCTCGCCCACGTCAATCGAGGCCATGATGTCGCGGCGGGCTTTCTCCCGAACCTCATCCGGCGTGTCGGGATCTACATAGACCCTGCGATTAGCTTCAAGCCCCTCGTCAAAAGCGACGGTTTCGGCCTGCTTCGACTTCGCGCGGCCCGCATCCGCAATGCCGTCATTCACGCGGGCCGCATCGCCCTGAGCGCCAGCAAGCCACCTCTCCCGCATGCGGGGATCGCGGATCAGGGAAGCTGCCCGATTGATGACACCGCTCGTGCGTTCCGGCGCTCGCTTGCCGAACGTCACATAATCCGGATCCTGATCGAACTCGTTCTGAACCGCAAGCATCTGTTCGGTCTTGAACGCTTCGGCTCGAGCAAGATCAACGGCGTTCTGCTGCTGAATGGCCTCACGGCCCATTTGCTCGATGGAGCCGCCGAGAGACGCTATTCCTCGCCCTATGGCCGTCGTGTCCTCGCGCGCCACCATACGCCCGCTGCGCAGCGACAGAGGCCCGGAAAGCTGTGTGCGATCTGGCAATCTGGCCATCAGCGAAGCCCTGCCCACGGATCGCGGCGGCGACCACCGCCGAAGCCCGAGCCAGAAAGGCCAGACGCGGCCTGTCCAAAACCGCTGAACACCGAGCCAAGCAGGGACGCCCTGCCGGAGCGCCGCGTTGCGCTGGCCTGATCGTACAGACCTCGCCTGCGGCTTTCGCCGCCATACATGGCCGTGCGAGCGTTATAGTCCGCGTCCGCCGCCGTATCCGTCATGAGCCTCACTATGGTAGGCGAATCCAGGCTGTCGCCACCGGCAGCGGCAAGCGCCCTCTGCCGGGACATGACAAGCTCGCCCTCGCGGCGCTTCTGCTGTGCGTCACGCTGGGCTGCGGCGAATTCCTCCTTGCCGCGTTCCTCTTGCTGCTCAGCCTCGAATTGCGCCGCATTGTTGGCCGCAACGCCGGTCGCGATGGTTCCAGCCGCGCCAACGAGACTGCCAACGGTGGCGAGCGTCGTACCGACACTTGCCGCGCTACCGGCAGCGGAGCCGCCGATACCGAGCGCCGCTGCTATAGCAGAGAGAGACGCCATGCTTCTTTTCCGTTATCTTCGCCCGCAGGCTCAAACCCGACGATCTTCAAAAGCCGCTCCGATGTGTCGTAGGCCGCATCCCGGATCGTCCAGATTTCAGTTTCGCCCAACTGCCGGGCCTTGCGGATCATCCGCCTTGCTTCCCTGACCGCAACCAGTCCGGCGCCCGGCACCTGCTTCTCAATGTGGAAAAAGAGAAAGCAGCGCCCGCCGCCCCATGTCAGTCCGCCAATGCCGATCACTTCGCCTTCATGGATTCCGATGGTCGCGAATACAGGCAGATCGATTTCCAGCCCCGCAATGCCCATCGGACGCGGGATCGGGATGCGATGCAGCTCGATCACTCGTTGGCCTCGACGGAGAATACCATGCCGAGGACAGAAACGGGCCATTCCGCCGTGAAGCAAACCCGGCTGTCGGTATCCCATTGGCCGTCAAACACGACCGGACCTTCATCGTCCACCGCCCCGAGATTGACGTTCTGCGCCGTGACGCCGCCCTTGAGGATCGGCAACGGGTCCAGATGCTCGAAATCCCGGCCATGACGGAAGCCGGGCCGGACATAATCGGACAGGATCAACCCGAGGTCGTTGACGCGCTTTTTCATGACGAGTGCGGCTCCGCTCACCGCCCCGTATGCCAGTCGGGCCGACTTGTACCGCGCCTCGTAGGGCAGTCCGTAGACGTAGTTCGTCACCGGAACCGGCAGGCCGTTGATATTGCCGAACACGTCCACCGGGAACAGCTTCGGCCTCACAATTTCGTCGCCTTCTATCACCACGGTTTCGGTGATAGGCGCGCCATCGGCCCACACCTTCACGGAACGGCCCGAAAGATGCGCCGCACCGCTGATCGTGGTGGATGCAGTTTGCGTCCCGGCCTTGAAGCAGTCCATCACCATCGCCTGCGAACCGGGGAGCGCGTCAACGTCCCGCGCCATCTTTTCGATGTAACGAATGTCCGACGACGTTCCCCGGTTGACGATGAAATAAACCCGGTCCTGATCCCGCGCCGGCAGGACTTCCACGTCCTCGAACCTGCCTTCCGTCTCGATGGGGGCGAAGGCAATCACTTCCTGTTGCGGCTCGTAGAGGATCGACATGAGCGATCCATCGTTCATCACGACCCATATCCGCGTATCGGGCTGACGCTGCACCGCGACCGACCTTATGCCGGAGGCGAAAAACGTCGAACAAAGACGAGACATGTCGCTGGTCAGGAAGTCGCCCGCCTCGACGGAGTAAACCACCTCCATCAATGCGGTCAGCGCCTTGTTGACGAACATGCCGCGCCCGTCCACCTTAACCGCGTCCACCGGCGCGCTGCCATAGGTGGAAATCGGCTTCGCCGTGGCATTCGTCGGCGTCAGCGGCTCATCGAAGGACGAGGACCGGATGGACACCTCCGAACCGTCCGTTAGCGCCAGAAGCCGCGTCAGGGGCAAAAGCGATACGATCTGGTTGGCGCCGTCGATGGCGATGGTCTTGAGAACCGGCCCGGCATCGCCCTCTACTTCCTCGTCAAAGGAATTGAAGGCGTCGGAAACAGACCCCCAATATTTATCTTGCCCGCCCCACCACAGACGCCCCTCCGTCAACGCTACGGCAGTCGGCCAGCCCCGAGCGTCCGACCATTCGCCTTCGCGCCAATCCGCCGTGTAGTTCCTGTTCCTGAACGGACGAAGGATTTCAATATCCACCTGCGTCGGGCTGGTGTATCCGATCACACGGCAAATCCCGAAGCCACCACCACCCAGGTAGGAAAGCCCCACCGCTGCCTCTCCGGACGTGTACTGGCCCTCCGCGAACCCGATGCGGTACCAGACAATCGCGTTGCTGTCCTCGTCCGTCGTCACCGTCTGCGGCGAGCCGGTCGTGACGCTGGCATATTCGCGATAGCCGAAATCCTCCCCGTCAACGGACCTGTAGAGCTTGAGCGTGCCGGAAAAGGTTCCGCTGATCGAATATCCGAAATTCCGGTCGCTATAGGCATCGGTGTGGATGCCGGTTACCCTGATGGGGTCGGTATATTGATCCTCCCCGGCCAAGCCCTGCACCACGATCTGGCCGTCGTGAAACAGGCGGAACAGCGCACCAATATGCGATTGACGGAAAAACGGCTTGTCCGCCGTCAGTGTCGTGTTCCCGCTCGTAGCTCCGGGCTTCAACCGAACGGGCGACGTGCGATACGCTGCGAACGGCCCATCGTCGGAAACGTACTGAACCACGGACCACGAATGATCGTCGCGGCGCTCGATCCTGTATTGCCGCTGTCCCGATGCGACATACATCACGTCGATGGACTGTGCGAAGCGAAGCGCATCGGGATCGGCCCATATCGTCGGAAGCGTCATGACGCCTGCTTCCTCGACCTGAACGCTATCCACGATGCGGAACACGTCGTCGTCGGAACCGAAGCGAATCCAGAAGCTCGCACCCGAAGGGGTGAATGCCAGCGAATGGAACCCGGTCGCTAGCTGCGTCTCGGCAATCAGATCGTCCGCGTCCTGCGACGACCCGCAGCGGAACGATACCGGACCACGAGCGACATGGATGCGCAATGCATGGCGCTTTCCGGCAGATGAAGTGGAAACCTGCTGGCGCGCCCACGCCGCCCCGCCCTTGGATTGAGCCAGCAGAATCAAGGTGCCGTTGCTGATGGATGTCGATTGGCCGTCAGAACTGGCAAGCGTCCATCCCGCAGACGCATCGAAATCGCCATTCTGGACCGAGCTGGAAACCGCCTCGCGCGTTACAAGCTGATCGTTGACCCTGACGCGCATGACGTACGGGGTGAACTCAAGCATCGCCACAGAGGTCGTGGACCTGACGAAAGCCTTTAGCCGTCCGCGAGCCTGCTGGCGCGTATTGCCGATGAATTCGGTTCCGGGCCGGAAAAACGCCCTGCCCGTCGTTGTGGGCAGAAGATTGGTCTGATCCTCAGCTGCGAGCCGCATACGTTCCAGATCGACGCGGGCAAGCGCCGTCCGGTCCACAACGCCGACATTCAACGCGTGGTGATAGGGCCGCGCCTTCGGCATCAGCGTTCGCGGCCCGTAAAGTTCTCAAGCCGGGAGCGGACCAAGCGGCCCATCGGCATGCGCCTGACCCGTTCATCCACGGCATCAAGGCTCTTGGCTTCCGCCAGCCGCGTCTTGTAGAGCTGGTACAGGTCGTTGCGGTTGCCGCGATCATTGGAGATCGGCAATCCGCACTCGAAAGCCAGATATGCCTCAAGAGCCTTGGCGAATGGCTGCCGCCATGCCCCGACATTCCAGCCGTAGTTTGGATCGCTGGAAACGTACCGGACATAGAGCGGTTTTATGCTGGCATGCCAATGGCTGGTTTCGTCCTCGTACTGCTCATAGCCCTCGCGGAACGATGCGTCCTGCGAGATATTGGCAGTCCTGATCCAGTCGGAAGGCTTGGAGAACGCATAGAGGTAGCCGAACAGCGGCTCAACATTGGCGTCGTAGTCCAGCTCGACGGTGCGGATCGCGAAGTTCCACATCCCGCGCGACAGCAGATCGTCCACGGCGGATTGCCACGCGGCATCCAGTGAACGGCGCGCGGCGCTGACCTCGTTGAGCGAGGCCAGCTGCGTGTCGCCAAGGAGGCGGAGCGCGCCGTTGTAGATGGAGAGCCGGGATGCCATTGCGCTATGCAGCCTTCGCCGCGTGTTCTGTGGCCGCGATGATGGCTGCTTCCCTCGACGGATGATCCCGGCTGATTTCCATGTTTGGGTTTTCGGTGAACACGCGCCAGCGCGTGCGTGGCGCGAAGCTGATCTTGTAGCCGGCAGGAATGGGAAGCCCGCTATCCGGCTCATCGGCTGCAATGCCCTCGCGAACCCATACGCGCAGCGGGCGCATGCGAACGAAGCCGGTGCCCTTCTCGACAACGCGCAGGGTTACGTCCATGCTGTCGTCCTGTGACACTACGTCAATCACATCGTGGATGCGCAGGCCGGCGGTGTGGTGTGCCCAGAAGCCGGGACGCATGAGATCGTCCACGCTGATTTCAGGCCCGACAACGAGATGATGCGTGGACCGCACATAATCCGCTCCGGTGGAGCGCATCGCTGTCGGATGAAGCACAGGCTTCGCCTTCGGCTTTTCAGCCGTCTGAATGTCCATGATTTGCCTCTTTCAATGGAGAGAGCGGTTTGGGGCGAGCCGAAGCCCGCCCCTCGACCGCTAAGGGGAGAGGCGACCCCGCGACCGAAGCCGCGAGACCGCGTTAGGTGATCGCCGTGAGCGGCGTTAGCGTGCCTGCACCGTTGGTGACAGTGACCTGGGCAATCGACGTGAGGCCATTGCCCGTGTCAACGCAGATGACGGTATCACCCGTTTTCATGCCGAGAGCCCCGGCATTGGTGATGTAGCCAGCGTCGTCGAACGCCGTTTCGGCGTCCGGCGACTTGTACATCCACAGGCGTCCGTGGCCGCCCACACCCTGAGAGATCAGGCCGGGAGGGTTGCTGGTGCTGTATGCCATGTTCTGGGTCTCCTTAGCTCGCCACGAACGCAGAGCCATCGTGAGTGATCTTCACGATGCCGTTGTTCTGGAGGATTTTCGCGCCGTGGTAGACCGTGGCACGGGACCAGGAGATGGCCTGCTTCGCGTCCCAGCCGGCTTCGATGTTCTCTTCACCGACGTTTACCGCATAGCCGATGGCCGAGCGGTGGTACATGTAGCAGATCTCCGCAGCCGTACCGAGGCCGGTGATACGGCTCGACACGATCCAGTTCACACCGTTCCAGCGCCACATCTTGCGGGCGGGGCCGGAAAACGCCTTCATGTCCACATAGTCGCCCGAGGCAAACTCGGTCGTCTGCATCAGGTAGCCCCGGAAGGCCGGGCTGATGATCGCGAACATGTTGTCCTCTTCCTCGACCGCAACATCGTTGTTGCCGAGGATCGCCTGCGCGCCGAGAACGGTGTTGAGCGTTGCCGTGCCGGTGCCGTAGTCCTGCGTGGCATTGGCCAGCTCAGCCAGGAGCGTCAGGTCGATGTCGCGGTTGATGACCGCAATCGAAGAGTCGCGCATGACCTTGAGCTGGTCGCCCTGCGAGGCGAATACGTTGAAGCCGGTAAGCTCGTAGGGAGCGTGCTTCTCCACCAGCGTGGCGGTGTACTGGTTGTTGGTCGGATTGCCATAGGGAATCTGACCGTTGACGCCGCGCGTGACGGCGGTGTCACCACCGGAGCCGGACACGAGGAACGTGGCCTGCTCGCCCTTGATGACGGTTTCCTTCGTGGTCGTCTGCTTGAGCATCGACATGCGCTGCTCAAACGCCGGCACGAAGTCTTTTCGATACTGGATAACGGCAGCTTCGACAGCCATGTTACCCTCCTTTCAAGACTTGTGTTGAGGTTTGGAGCCGCGAGCCGTGCAGGTTGGCCGTCAGCGTTCCGGGGCCGCGCGAGCGGGTTGGCCGGTCAGCCTTCGGGGCTTCACAGATCGTTGGCATTGGAGGTCGCCTGTCAGCGGGGCCTTTCGGGTTGGCCGCATTCAGGCAAAGAAAAACCCGCTCAAAGGCGGGGATTGGTGGAGGAAGGCGGGCTATTTGCCGCGAGCCAGTTCCTTCTCAATGATTGTCCGGTACTCACGGTCAAGACCTTCCCGCTCATACCTCTCGAAATCCGAGTCGCGGATTTTCTCGATTTCCTCTTTGCGGGCTGCGTGACGCGATGCGCCGTCAGCCGTGGCGAACGTCACGTCACCGAAATGCTGTCGACCCTGATCCGCCGCCCACGCGATGAACTCAGGCACGGAACCGAGCAAGCGGCCATCGGGAAGCCGGGCTTCCGCGAAATTGGCGCCAAGGCCGGGAATCTGCTCGATATAGCGTTTGCCGAGTGTCAGGTTCGTCTTGTACTCGCCATGCGCCCAATCCTTGCGCAGTTCGGTTTCGGCGTCTTCCTCAGCCTGCCGGTCTGCCTCGGCCTGCTTTTCGGCCACGGCTTCCGCGTTGGCGACATACCATTCCGTGGCAATGTCGATGACGGACTGAGGTGCGTTCTTTCCGTGCGCGAACTCGGTGAAGGCAGCGAGGATCGGCTTATCATCGTCCGTCAGCCGCTTGGCGACTGGCTCGGGCAGGACATAGCCGGTCGGATCGTCAGGGATACCCTGCTCCTTCCGCCATTCGGCCATCGCCTTTTCGTCTTTCGGATCAGGCGCATCGCGCTTGATCTTGCCCGATCGAATGAGGGCCTGTGAATCCAGCAGCGCCTTGGCCACGCCACGAGGCGAACCGAACCGCTTGATGAGCTTGGCAATGTCCTCATTGCCACCGGCCATGTCCTCGCGCCAGTTGTCGCCAAAGGCAGGCTTGGCTGCGTCATCCGCCTTGTCGCCTTCACCCTTATCGGCGTCAGCAGCGGCGTCCGCTACCTTCGCGGCGTCATCCGTCACGCCGACCGTCTTGTCGCCGTCCTTGGCCTGTTCCTGCCCTGCGTCAGCCGCAGCATCTTCGACCTTGGCGTCATCCACCAAATCGTCAACCTGTTCCGTCGTCATTCTGCCTCTGCCTCTGCTTTGCCTCTGGTACGTCTGCGCGGCTCGATCAGCGCCAGCGCCTCAGGTTCCCTCATGCGGGCTACCTGCAAACCGACATGACGCTCTCCCTCGCGGAAGGCGGTTTCCATCGTGTCAGCCGTGAAACTCGTCTGTCCTATGTGGCAGGCGTTGAATACCAGCCACGCCATTGCACGCTTTTGCTGGCCCTCGTTCGCCTTGCCCTCGAACAATGCACGGAAGGCGTAGAGAACTTCCTTGTCGTAAGCGGCGGGCTTCATCATACGAAAACCGGCCCGCTCTTTGCCTTCACGCGATAGCGTGGCTTGCTAAACCATATAAAGCCGACAGGCTGGACGAACCTAACGTCATCGACTTCTATTGTCCTGAACTCGTAATCCCACCACATCATGCGAGGCCCGCCTGCTCAAGCGCAACGGTAGCCTCCGCCACGTCCTTGCCGACCTGCGCGCCGCCCTGCAACATCGCCGCGGCTTTCTGCAACCCTGCAACGGTGCGCTGCTGTTCCTCGGCTTCCGCCTTGACTTCCTCGTCCACTTCCCAATCGGACGGAGCGCCGGCCCCGCGAACCGCGTCATCCACCATCTTCGGCAGGTTCCAACGCTGCGGTATCGTCTGATCGAATTGCGCCGCAGCCGCGATGATTTGCACACTCTCCATGAAAGCCTGTACGTTCTGCCGGCCTTCCACTGTGTTGAGCGGCGTGTCGAAGGTGAACGTGATCTCCTGCCCGGCCAGTGCGTCCGGCATGTCGCGAAGATCGAACGCGCCGTTGCGAAGCGCGATCTGGAAACCGATGTCCAGCAGCGGAAGGTGATACTCGCTCTCGATAGGCCCGAAGAACGGCAATGCCGCCCTGCGAAATTCCTCCAATCGTGCCTGCGTTTCGTAGGCCGTCATTTCCCGCGTGTTGGGCAACATCAGCTTGTTGAGCAGGAAGGCTTCCGCGATCAGGTTGCGCGTGTCGGCCTTCATTTCAGCGCCGATGTTCAGGTTGCCGCCCGTATCGACGGTCTGAAACACTTTGCGAATGTCGTCAGCGTCCTCAAGGTCAACGAACGTCATTCCGCCTGCGTAGAGGTTCACCGCGTCCCGGAAAATGTCTCCCTTGCCGATGACCGGCGGATCGACGGCCTTTTCGCCCTGCTCCAGAATGATGCGGGCCAAGACCTGCAACGACCGCCCGTCAGGCAGCGAATTGATCGTGGCCGGGCTGAAACCCTGCGGAAAGCCCGACACGGTACGCCAGCGGGGAACCACATAGTTGAATACCGGAAGCGGCCCCTCGCCCAGGATCAGCTCATGGTCGCAATCGACGTAGATCGAGACGAAAGGCATGTCCCGGTATCGGCGCATGGCCTTGCGGTCATCGCCGTAAATCTCGTCCACCGGCAGCACGATATGACGGACGCTGAATTCCTTCGTCGGATCCTTCTCTACCGCCTGCCTGATGCCCGAATGCAGATTCTTCGCCCATCGGCGCGCCATCGCCCTCGCCGTCATCGGGGCCTTGCGTTGCAGGTGGTCGATCTGCCCGGCTTCGTTCTCCATCCATGCGCAAAGCTTCGGATGCCATGCACGATAAAGCAGATGATCCCGCGTCGGACTTTCCTCGACCGACAGGACGCCGTTGCCGAACGTCACATAGTCGTGGTCGCTCTCGACCGTGGCCTTTACGAACAGCGCCCTGCGGTCATAGACCAGCTTGCGATAGGACTTCGTGGCATATTCCAGCCATTCCGCATTCAGCTTGTCCTCATCAATGTCTTCCTCGCCGGTGCCGACCTTGAACCAGTCGCCCTGACGAAGCATCGCGTTCGGCATGTTGCCCAACGTCTCGCGCGCCTGCACCGGATAGGAATCCATCAGGCCCGTCGCGAAATCCGTGCCGAGCGAGAAGGACTGCGTGAAGTCCGATCGCATCGGGTGAAAATGCTCGGCTATCTCCTGAGCCAAGCTGTCCCACATGGATTTCTTGGAAAAGAGCCCGGACCCTATGCGGATCAACTCTCTGGCGCGCGAGTCCATGAACTAGCCGGCATTCCCGAGCAGGGAGGCGCGATACGGCTGGCCGGTGCTGCCTTCGAGATTGGTGGACGAGCGACCCTGACGGCTGCGCAACTGCTGCTGCGTGCGGCGGCGCGTCTCTCGCGCAACTTCGTCGTTCTGATCGGGCATGCGAACGGGATCGGCAGGCTTCTGCCGTCCGAATAGACCTGACATGATCGTATCTCCTATGCGCGGCGGCGCTTCATATGCGCGTAGCCGACATTGACCTTGGGCCGGCCATGCGGATTGCTGTGAACCCTGATACGGGCCGAAACGCTGCTCTCACCCTCGCTCCACGCCATCACGACCGCATCGCCCTTGTCAGGCGAGCGGCCAAGGCGCTTCTTCAAATCGGCCTTTTTCTCGATCTGGATGCCTTGCGGCGTCAGCTTCCATGTCGGGGCTGCAAGATCGGCAACCAGTTCACGATCCGGAGGAAGGGCTATCGGCTCGCCAAGACCCGGCTCCAGAGCTTCCCGGAACTTCCACCACGCCTCGGCTCGCTTGTTGCGGAACCTCAGTTTCCCGTCGCGTGTGCGCTTCTTGCTCTCACGCTCGCCATTGAAGCCGTAGACCGTCAGGCCCTGCACGTTGTTCTTGAGGTGCGAATAGACGCCCGAGCCATACCCGCCGCCCATATCCACCACGACAGGGCAGCCGTCGCGCATCAGTGTCGTAACGCGGGCCGCAAGGTCTATCGGGTCCACCTCACCCTTGTGCTTCTCCGAAATGATCCTGTCGAACCAATGACCATGCCGGCGCGCATATGTGTTCGCATCACCGCCACCAAACGCAACGTCATGCGCTAGGCACGACATGCCTACATCTTCGGGCGGGGTTTCGGTCCATCGAGCTATCGCGGCCTCGATCCATGCGGTCGGGATGACCTGAAATTCGGCATCCTGAACCTCGGCATCGAACCGCCCGTCGCGGAGCCTGATGCGCAGCTCCTCCGGCATTGCCTCCAAAACGGAAGCGTAGCCCGTCGCCATCAGGTCGGGATTGTCCTCCAGATTGGCAGGGATGAACGTCCGCGACCGGGGCTTGACCATACGGCCATTGACTTCGACCTCGCCCGGTCCATCACACTCAACATCCTCACCGTTGATCGTCGTGAACCAGCGCAGTTCGCCCGGCTTGGCTGGATTCGGATGGTTCTTGTCCAGCCACGGAGCCCAATACTTCACCACCCAATAGCCTTCCGGCGTCGTCGGGGGGTTGCCAGTCGCAATGACCCTGCAACGCTGTCCCGGATTGGTGGAGCGCGTCCACCCGATCAGGAAGCGGTACATCGCCTCTGAAAAGTGGGTAATCTCATCAAAGCCCTTGAGGCTGTGTGCCCGGCCCTGATACTTCTCCACGTCCGTTTCGTGCGGGACAGATCCAAATTCCAGCACGTGCCCGTTCGGCAGTCGCCAGAGCTTGTCCTGTGCGTTGTACCCGTCACGCGAGCCGACGATGCGGCGAACCTCATCCTCAAGGCCCTTGATCTGCGGGTACTCGCGGCGGAAGATGATGGATCGGTCGTGATCGTCTACCGCCGTGCCGCATAGGAGCGCGGATTTTCCACCACCAGCCGAACCGCCGAAGAACAGCTCATCGGCTTCGTTGAACAGCGCATCCGTTTGAGGGCCGGGGTTCGGGATGAAATACCGACCCTCGGCAGCCTTCGTCGCATCGTCTGTGATCTGCTTCTGGACATGCGCTGGCAGCGCGTTGAAGCGCGCCAGAATGTCGTCAAGCAGTTCGGCCATTCGATAACGCGAAGGCTATGCGACGGGCCAGATCGTACCCGCCGGCGTCTTCGGTCTGGATCGCCCCGCCGTCTTTGCCGGTCAGCTCTACCCGCTGCTTTGGGGCCTGGAGACGAGCCGCCTTGTCAATCGCGTTCACCGCAGCATTGACTCGTTGGGGATCTAGCTCGGCCTCATCGATCACGCGGGTTGCGAGCGCGGTCATGCGGTCGGCATATGCCTCAAGCCGCTCATCACGCGCATGCGTTAGTTTATCCCGAAATGATGCGTTTTCCTGCCGCCATCGATAGACGGTGGTATCTGACGGCATATCCAGATCACCGCAAACCGAAAGCGTGGAGCGCCCACCTGCTACGCGACGGCAGAACTCATCCGCCATATCGTCGCTGTAGATCGTGGGCCGCCCTGCCATGATGGATCGCCTCTCAGTTTGTCGCTGTTAGCCCGCAGCCTCGGTCAGAGACTGCCATGCAGTGCCGTTCGAGTAGACCAGCGTGTTCAGCGTCAGGTCATACGCGATTGCGCCTTCGTGGTCGGTCGCATCGGGAAGATCGGTGGTAGCGTAGGACGGCACCTTGAGAACGCCGCCTTCGGTTTGGAGCGAACCGTCATTGCGAAGGCCGAGCCTGCGTCCGTGGATGGAGGTGAGCGCGTTTGCCATGTGTATTCTCCTTGCTTGGTGCTTGATTGCTTATGGATGGGAGCGGTTACGTCGTGCCTGTGTTGGTTTCGATGGCCGTAAGGAGGACCGTCTGCGCCTGCAACTCTGCAAGGATGCCGCGAAGCAGCGCATTGGTCGTTTGCCCCGCCGCTGCCGGATCAGTCGTCACGGCAGTCTGTGCGGCAGTGCCGGTTACCGCCGTGAGCTGCGCATTGGTAAGCGGGCCAGTCGCCGTGACAGTGCCGGAGACAGGCTGCGTGGCTGGGAAATTCGTGACCTCAACCTCGGACGATCCGCCGCCGCCCGCTATATCCTCAAGCAGGGCAACAACCGCACGGATGCTGTCTCGGGATACGCCGTCAGGAATGGGCATGATTACCTCCGGTCTTGAGCAATGCCGTGACCTGTCATATTAATTTCATTGGGCAAGGAGTGCGGGCAGGCGGATTGATCAACGCAACCCCGGTAACGCTTCTTCCGGCACTGGAGGAGCGTCTTAGCGGGCTAACCCCAGTGATAACCGGGAGCCCGCCCGTTCCTTAAGCTTCCTGCGTGGTATCGTTCGGGTGCACCGGATACCTCACCCGCATATCGTCCAGTGGATAGCCCATGCGCTCGTGATCGAGTTTGCACATGGCGTAGCCAACCTCCCAGGCAATATCGGCATTGTCGTAGGTGCCGCGTTCGGTGACGCTGCCGGATTTGCCGTCAGGGCCCTCCTCGTAACGCGTGACGACATAGCGCGTGATCGGCTTGATGCGGTATTCCACTCTGCCCCAATCGTTCGGGGCCGCAGCTTGCGCTTCGGTGTTCATGCAGTTTCCTTTGGCTTGAAAGCGACGTCCGTGAACGCCTATCCGCACCATGCGGATTCCGTTAGCCCGGCATCATTTGCCGGGCTTGATGATAGTCGGGAGCGGGTTGTGTTGGAATGCGAGGGCAGCCCCTCACCTCCTACGCGTCCGTAGGGCGGCTTCGGCACGCGCCTCGCAACTGTGTCCTCGTTACCGAGGGGATGGGTGGCTCCACCTATAGATTGAAGCGCGCCCTCATCTATAGGCACCGCGTGCTCGCGAGCGGGCTTAGCGATCCTGTTTCCCTCGCGGGCGATCCACCAGGGGCCGGAGCCGACGACGTGCCCGCCATCGTGGGAATCAAAATCCCCACCGAAGCGGGCCAACAGGCGCAAAGCGCCGAATTACAATTTCCTGCGTAGCTGATTTGCCGCGTGCCGTCAACGATTTCGCGATCCGTCCACAGGAGATGCAAGCACTGAATATCACTATTACAAAAAAGCCTGTTGACAATGTTTTCTGAAATGCTAGGCTATGTGCATCGAACAGCCCTATGGGCCGCCGGAAACGGAGAGAACCGATGCAATATTCTAGCCTGGAATCCGTTCATGTCTCCGAGTGGAGAAACGTCAAACGCAAGGCCGTTGTGAAGAAGGTCGCGGCCTTTCTAGCCGAATGTGGACAGGAACCCATTATCACGATCAGCAACGCATTCGGCTCGGTCTACTTCGATCTGGATGATGGAGAACAGGTGATCACAATTCGCGTATCCGACCACGAAAGGACATCGAGCAGCCATGCGCAGCCCGATGTCAACATCTTCGGATCGTTCGGAGACGAGCAACGCAAGCACATTCGTTGCCTCTTGAGCGGCGATGATTATCAGGCACCTTTGACCGCACACCAGCGCATGTGCAGGCTCGAAATTGAAATGCAGAGGGAGAGATGCATATGAACAGGCCCAAGACTTATTCGGCCGCCAACGGCAAGGGCGGCGGCAGGCAAAAGATGTGGGATGCGCTGCGCAAGGCAAAGGCACCTCTATCGGCAGCCGATCTCGTGGAAGTGTCTGGCTCCGCTGAAAGCTCTGTCCGCAGTTACCTCCATGAGCTGCGCCGGCACGGCTATCTCTCTCAGGAGCACGAGGGGTCCTATGTCCTGATCAAGAATACCGGGAAAAGAGCACCATCCGTCAACATGGCCGAGCGGACGCTCTATGACTGGAACCTCAACCCGCCCATGACCGGAAAGCAGCTTAAGGCCCTATGGGAAAAATCCGGCCTGTCCATTGCCCAGTGGGCACGCAATGCCGGAATGATCAGCGAAACAGGCGCGCTCGGCCATGCGGCCCGTAAGGGCGGCGACACTCACCGCATTATCGAGATGTTCGATGGGAAGCGCCCCGTCAGCCCCGCCATCGAGGCTAAGGCCAAAGCGTTTGACGAGACGAATGCTACGAAATAGCCGCATAATTGCCGTTGCTTTTTGGGCGCTGCGTGGCTAGTGATTTGCTCTGCGTTGCAGTTCAGAAAATGCGGTCCGGCTGTTAACAAGCCTCGACGGCACCAAATAAGGCCCTCGCTACGGCGGGGGCTTTTTCATTCACGCAGCGTCCTGCAACCGGAACAGGATCGCCAGCCGATTCAACGCTAGACGTAGATCTGCGCGGAGATTATCGGCGGGCTGGTTCTCAATCACAATCGTTTCGATAGCCATCATGCCGAACGGGCCGGATTCCAGTACGGCGCGACGGGCATCCTTGAATGCACGCTCAATAGCCCGATTGCGCTTGGCGCGGCGATCCTCGAATGGATCGGACCCGTCGAAACCGCCCTGCCCCGTGAAATCCGATGCCGAGCGCGGATTGCGTGCGTCAATGCAGGCCATCCAGTCCATGTAGAGCTGGTGATACCGCATCGCCGTGTCGTAGTGCAGCTGCGTAAACTGGTTCGGGTGATTGGCCTCCGGGTAGAGCTTCTTCATCCGCTGCCACTCTGCCAGCCAGCGGGCTATGACGGAGCCATGCTCAGGCTTTCGGGCCTCGTCTATGCTCAACTCCGGGTTTTGCTGCCTGCGCTTCCACGTCGCCGCTTCCGCCGCTATCTTCGTCTCAAAGTCAGTGGCGCGGGATATCTGCCCGCTAGGCGTCCGCTCTACACCTTCCTTGCGCGGCCTGCCCCGCTTGGCCCTGATCTTCGCCGCTCGTGTTCTCGCCTTCATGTGCCGCCGCCTCGTGGATCGTGTGGTTGTCAGGCTGCCATTTCGGCAGCGACCTTCCGAACCGAATGAATCACGGTCGTATGGTCCTTGCGGAAAATCCGCGCGATCTGGGTGAATGACAGGTCGGGACGCTCGGAGCGAAGGCGGTACATCGCGTGCTGGCGGGCGCGGACAACATGAAATTCGCGTGAATCGCCTATGACATCCGCAAAGCGGACTCCGAACGAGACACAAACCTCGCGAACGATTTCGACGGCTGGCTTCCGTGAAGGCGCCGATGCATCATTGGCGGCGCTGTCCTGCGCTGCGATATGATCCGAAGCATCGCTTTCATGTCGCTGCCGTTCCATAGCGGCCCGATCTTGGGCGGCAAGTTCAGCCTGGATGCGGCGCTGCTCTTTGGCAGCTGCTTCCTCGCGCTCCCGGCGCAATGCTTCCTGTCTAGCTTCCCTGCGGCGGCGGGCCTGCGCACGGCGGTAGAAATCGGGGTTGTAGCCGTAATAGCCACGCTCGATATGGCGATCCTCGGTCATGCGGCCTCCATGCGAACTGCTATCGCATCGTTCCAGTCGCCCTTATCGGGCGGAAATTGCACGGAGACAGGAGTGCCACGCGCACTCAGACGGTGCGCCAAGGCATAGGCTGCTGCCTGCCCGGCATAGTTCCCGTCATTGTCTCCGAATATGAAGATTTCCGTGGCTTCCGGGGGTGGCTCCCACGCCATCAGCATGCCCGAACTTACAGCCGCCCATACCGGCATTTTCCAGATGATCGATGCGGACAGCGCGGTTTCTATGCCCTCCGCAATGCCCATCATCGGGGCGACAGGGCCAAGTCGAATTGCCGATCCCTTTCCAAGGGAGCCGGGCATCACAAGCTTTGGCTTTTCCACGGATGCCTTGGCACCGCTACCGCTCAGATAGGTGCGGTGCACGTTGACCGGCTTGCCGTCCGGCTCGACCACCTTGGCAATCATCGCCGGGTAATATTGCCCGTCAGGACCGGGATATTTCAGACGATCCACGAACCTGAGAGATGCGGGATATGCATCCAAATCGATACCCCTGCATTCGAGGTAGTAGGCTACGGCATCACCCCGCTCTATCGGCCTTCCGCTGGACCATATGCGGTTCATGTCATCGCGCAGTTTGGTCACGTCCCGCGCCCGTCTGGATGCGGAAACCTCAGCCTTCCCGACAACGCCCTCGACCTCGGTGGCGACGGTCTTGTAGTCCCAACCCTTGATCTTCATGAGCAGGGAGAACCCATCTCCGGAACCGCAAACAGAGCATATCCACGTCCCGGCCCCGTTCTTGTCGTCAAACCGGAACCTGTCTTTCCCCTGCCCGCACATGGGACATGGACCGTGCTTCCCGTTGAGGAAACGCCGGTCCACGCCGAACATGGTGAGCAAACTAGGCCAACGGCCTTGGCACATATCCCGAAGGCTCATGCTGCAACGCTCCGTTTGGATTTTGCCCATGCGATCTGGCGATGCCTGATCCAGCCGATCACTTCCGGTCCCGGTTCGATGGGCGCAATGTCCTTCCGATGAGGCCATTCCGAAAACTTGGCGCGATAATTCGCCAGCACCCAGCTATCCGACTTGCCGTGCTGGACCGCGTAGCCCTTGAGCTGTGCATAGAAAGCCCGCTTTTCGTCAGGCTTGTGCTTTGGCTTAAGCTCAACGAGGTTTCCGTCCTCCACCTCGACCGCAGTGAGCTTCTGAGGCTGGAACCCGCAGCTCGGGCACTTGCTGACGCCCGCTGGTTTCAGGAACGAGCAGGACGTGCATTCCTTGGGCAACGGCGCTGATTTCTCGCGGGTGGACTGGTTCTTGTCCTTCCTGCCGTCATCCAGCCGCGTGTGGTGAATGTCGGTAACGAATCCGAGCCGAAGTGTCGTGTCGCTATGGTCAAGAACGAGGCAGTCCGATTTTCCATCTGCCGTCCGCAGGCCGCGACCGATCATCTGGACGTAGAGCATCTGGCTCTTGGTCGGGCGAGCCAGCACGATGCATCGCACGTCCCAATCCACGCCAGTGGTCAAGCACCCAACGTTGCAGACAACCCGAACCTCTCCGGAATGAAACTGGCGACGGATCGCATCGCGCTCATCAGCGGTCGTGAACGCATCGACGTAGGCGGTGGATATTCCGGCCTCACCGAAGCGATCACGCAAATGGCGGGCATGCGCCCTGTCCACCGCGAACACAAATGTTGGACGATCCTCACCGATCCTGCGCCATGTATCCACCACGTCGGCGGTCAGCGTTGGCTTGTCCATCGCGCCGGACAGATCGCCCTCGTGATAATCGCCAGCAACGGTTCGGACGCCACTCAAATCGGGGTGAGACGGCGCGAACACGCGGAAACGGGACAGGTAGCCAGCTTCAATCAGATCGGTGGTTGTTGCGGCAATGATCAAGTCATCGAAGTGCTTGCCTAGCCCGCGCGTCCAAGGCGTTGCCGACAAGCCGACGAACGGGATACGCTTCCACTCGTCCATGCCCATCCATGTGCCGTAGAAATCGAACCAGCGGTGCGCTTCATCGATCACAACGATTTCCGATTGCGGGATCGCCCGTCGCTGCAACGTCTGGACGCTGGCGACCTGCACGGGCCGGTTCGGGTTCGTCATCTCGTGGCTGGCCTGGATGACGCCAACGTCGCGGATGCCTTCCCGCCAGAACGATTCCACGGTCTGGTCGATCAGCGAGAGCGCCGGAACGACGAACGTCACACGGTTGCCCTTGCGCAGCGCCCCGTCCACGATTGCAGCAGCGAGGATCGTCTTTCCAAACCCCGTTGGCGCTTGCATCATCGGGCGGCGCTTTCCCATGCCAAGGGATAGGCGAAGGGCAGCGAGAGCCTGTTGCTGGTGCGGCCTGAGTTCCGAGTTCATGACCGGCCTCCCAAGCGCACGACGTTCGCAGGGGCAGAGCCAAGTTCTTCAACGTTGAGTTTTACGTTAGAGGGGTATGCTCCTTCCTGGATAGGTATATGCGAAGCATTCTGATTCTGATTATGCTTAAGCATTGCTGTAGCATTGCTAGGATTTTCCGCTAGCATTGCTGTAGCATTGCTAGACTTTTGGGAGCCGCCTTTGCGTCCTGCGTTAGCCCGTCGAGCGTATGCCTCATCCGCCTTTTGGATTTCCGCATCGATGCGTCTGTGCGTCCAGCCGGGGCCGAAATATGGGGCCAGCGCGGCCCGCACGTACGGCCACCGCCGAGGCTTCACACGCGCTATTCTGCAAAGCTGATCATCCGTGTCCGGCAAGCCACCGTGCTGCCAGTATTCCATGATCAGAAACATATATGCGCCGTTCAGTTCAGCATCGAACCGCAGCGTGTCCTTGAGATAGTCGCCCACGTAGAGCGGCATAAATGTTCGAGCACTCATGCTGCCAAACTCGCCTTTAGAGGGATATTCAGATCATCCAGAAACGCCTGCACGTCGCCCAGGGAACGGCACACGGCGAATGGAACGCTCCATTCACCACACCAATCTCCGAACGCTTTCTGTGAGGCTGAGAGACGGCCCGTAGCCGTTTTCAGTTCGATGAAGGCGACACTTCCACCGGGGCCGATGATCTCAAGATCGGGAGCGCCGGATATGGCACCCTCGCGCTTGAGGATCGCGCCTGTAATGCGGTCGCGCTTGCCACCGTTCGGGATGGATAGCACCTTGTATCCGGCAGGCAGGGAGAGCCGGAGAAACTGGACGATTGATGATTGAAGGGCGGATTCGCTCATGACGCCCCGACCGGAGCAAACAGGCAGATCGTTCGCCCGTCATCGCGGCCACCGACAGAACACCAATGGTACAGCCCGTCCGGCGACGGCCTGACGCGCTTGTCCGTCATCGGGATCACTTCACCCGAAGGAACGACGTAGCCTTCCGGGCGCTCCTGAACCGACGCCTTGGGCACTTCCCTACAATCAAATCCGGAACAACAATCGAGAGAGTACGCCCAGCCAGTCGGCGCATCGTGAGCCTCGCTCTCCGTGCAGGACGGCACGAGCAGGCCCATGCCAAGGAGGAACGTGCACGTGATGATGGCTTTCTCGATGAGGGTCATGTCTCAGCCCTGCTCTATTCGGGGCCAGTCGGACGACGGCGCAGCTTTCGTTCCGCGTACAAAATCAGCCACGCCAACCAGCTTCGAATTGCGCGCATCGGCTAGGTCTCTCTCGTGTTGGAATGCGGCCTCGCCTGCATCGGCAACCAAGCCATACGCACGGCGGGCACGCATGAGCGCGCGGTAAACGGAACCACGCACATCGTTCATCTCTGAAAGCTTGTATTGAAGGCGGAATAGATAGCTCTCGCTGACGCCGATATTTCCAGCCAAGCGCCTGCGGACCGTATATTCCTTTTCGCGCCGAGAACGTGTCTCGGCCTCCATTAGTTCATCCGCCCATTGAGCGGCCTCACTCAACGCTGACATACTCATTTCAACCTCGGAAAAATTCTTTCCGGTTTCGGAAATTCTTTTGTCGGACATGCTGATGCTCCGTCGATATGGTTCAGAACATCAGAACCAGAAACGGAGACATTGAAGTGCAGACCTTCGGCCAACTGTGTGCGCGTGTCCTGGCAGACCTTGAGCGCCGGGTGGCCCGGAAACAGGCGTCGGAGCGGCCTTACGGCTCCGAAGAATTCGATATGCGCCAACCGCCGCGAGAGGCGCATGGCCCCGGTGAGGATGGTTCCTCGTGCCTCACCGGGGCGCTCAGGCGCACCGCATGCAAAGTGGAACGTGCCGGACGGATGCTTGTCACAGCGAATGACAACGGCAAGGGTCATCGGGATACCCTCGCCAGAACAGCGGTTGACAGGCCGCGCTCGCGATCACGAGCAACCTGCACAAGCTTGGACGCCTTGGCCTCGGAGATGCCGAAGTGCTTGCCAAGGTCATAGGTATCGTGCCCCTGCCGGAACATTTGCAGGCAGGCGGTCGCGAGAGCTTCGGATGTGTAGTGTGCGGCGAGAGCCATCACGCGGCCTCGTCTGAATTGGTGACGACATGTCCCGATTGGGTGTATTGAAAATCGCGACATGCGCGACCGGGCTTTCGGGGCGTTGCACACCCTTCAATTTTTGCGCCACCAGCATCGGGACTTGGTATGCTCGGATTGTCGTCGGAACCCGCCGTGGTACGCGGCCCGGTGAAATGGGTCGCAGGAGCGGAGGCCGGGAGGAATACCCCCGCTCCTGCTTGTCGCGCGGGGAGGACGCGCGAACCTGAATGTCTGATGCGAAGCATGTGAAGCGCGTCAGCCTGACGGCGACGGCGCGGAACCATGTAGAGCGACCATGCCACGGAAAGCAGCAAGGCAATGCCAGCCCACACCAGAAAATAGGCGGGCGCGAGCACAGCGAGGCCAAAGTAGAGCAGGAGAATGAGGAGGATGGGAGCGCGGATCATCGCTCGACTCCCGCCACCCGACTGTGCATCATCCCCAAACTGGTGGGAGGGATGGATCGATGAGTGCCAAGAACGAGAACAGCACCGTCTTTGTCGATTTGACCGGTGGTGCGGAACTGGTGGTTAACAGCATTGCCACGGGCGGTTACTGGGGCAGCCAGCACGTCATATGCTTGGCGAGCAACAGGTACGGAACAACCGCTGATGGGAAATTGGAGAAGCAGGCAGCCATCGTTGCCCGGCTTCGCTTCGACAACGATATGGCGAAGATGCTTCGCGATGCGCTCGATCAGCAGATCAAATCGCTGGAAGCTCCACCCAGAGAAACGGCGAATTGAGGAACTCATCCCTCTGCCTCCTCGTGGTGGGGAAGGAAGATGGCGGCTAGGTCGGGGCGAAGCTCATGAGGCGGAATGCCTGTAACGCGGGAAAGCGCGGGAACCTTGCTCTCCGATACGCGACGTGTCCCGGCCTCGTAGCGGTGCCATTGAACACCGCTGACGCCGATCAAATGACCGGCCTCATCTATCGTAATGCCTTGCGCCTTGCGCCACTCTCGCAACTGTTCCATGCGAGGTTCATACCATGATGGTAATATCTAACGCAAGCGAAAATTACCATCATGGCTGAATACCATATCGTGCCGTGTTGGTAATCTCTCAGTATGGCAGTCAGGTACAAATGGGCGGAAGCGCCGGAGATCGAGGTTTACCTGCAAGAATGGCGCGAAACGAAATTCGCGACACAGCAGGAGTTGTCTGCCCGCATCGGGTTGCCAGCCCCGACTATATCGCGGTACGAGACAGGTGAACGTGAGTGGGGGAAAGGCTATCTTGAAGCCTTGGCCCATGCCGTTGGATGCCGGGTATCCGATCTATTTTCGCCACCAAGCCTTACTCCCGAACAACGGCTTCGTTCGGCCCTATTGGCTTATGGTGTTGATAAGGATGATCTTGGTGCAGCTATTAAGGCTGTTAAAGGTTTCGTGACTGACGACGCCGCCGAGCAACCACAATCAGACCGTCCTCGTGGTCAATCTGCACCCGCCAATCCCCGCCATGAATCAGAGCCATCGCGATAGCGACCTCTGCGGTAAGGCGCTTGACCTTCATGTGAGGATCGACAGGCGGTGCGGCTCCCGCCGACTCGCGTAGCTCTGCTACGATCTGATCGTTCCTGGTTGCGTATTTCGGTTTGATGCGGTGGTGCAGCGACATGGGTAAGCCTCCCGGAGATAGGAAACTATTCTCCATGTCAGGAGTCAACCGGGCTGGCGCTTATCCGTTCGTTGGAGCTACTGACAAGCACCGTCAGGAGCAGTAGGTTGTCGCTTGGTTCCAATGGAGGGGATAATGGCGAACATTGGCGATATCGATTTGTCACTTGCGGCCCGTATCGCTCTGCGCAAGTTTGCCAGTGAACGCGGCTCGCCCTCCCTGTCCGCAGCAGCAGCGGAAATCCTTGAGGACTGGCTGATAGGCAATGGCTATCTGGAACTGGCGCTGGACGAGGATACGGAGACGGCGGGAGAGGCTTAGGAATACGAGGTACATCAAAAGTGACGGAACTTTAACAATTTACACATGTTGTGTTGCCGCAATCGAACGCCTATCATTAAGCCATGAACAATCGCGAGAAAGGGAAACCTATGATCTCGAAATCCTTCCGAAGGGGTTTCGCGAAGGGGTTTTCGGCACCGTTTTTGTTCTTCGCGCCAGCTGAGATACGCCGCCCTACCCGGTTTAACGGAAGTGTGGCAAAGGCTTGGGCTGATGTAGGTCGCGCTCTTTCTGAGGCAACAGAAAAGCAAGGGGCGACCATTGAGCAGAAGACCGGTACCAAAACCACCTGCAAAAAACTCCGTCACGAAGCCGCCTGAGGTTTCAGACGAACTTCGTGCTGAAATTGAACGTCAGATTGGCCCGCTGGTCAATCAGAACCAGCGGGAAGAGATTCTCGTCCGCATGATGAGCATTGCGACCAGCGAGCAATTCTCTGGTCCGATTGCCCACCCACGCCATTTGCGCGCCTACGAAGAAATCTTGCCGGGTTCCGCCGAGCGGATCGTACAGATGGCTGAGCGATCGCAGGAGCACAACCGGTCAATGGAGGCAAAAATCGTCTCCGCCATGATCTTCGAAAACAAAGCTGCCATGCTCCTCGGCTTCTTGGCGCTCGTCTTGCTCATCGGTTTGGCCGTATACTGTGGCATGAACGGCAACAACATATTGGCCGGCCTACTGCTAGGAGGAGGGTTCCTCGGCGCAGCTACGAGCCTCATTCGTGGGTGGCATAAGAGCTCAAAACCGGACTAGCCCCCCCCTTGAATATCTAGCCCCGTCCAACCCCGCCATGTGCGGGGATTTTCTTTGCCCGCGACTCGCCCCAAACGCCACGCCACGGCGGCGGTGACAAAAAAATTACCGTCACGGTATTTTCTTGTTGCATTTATCTACCATCATGGTAATCTCTCCCCAACATCACAGGCACAAGCCAACGGGAGAGACAAAGATGGACACCAAGATTGCACAGAAGCGCGTGAACGACCTCGCCGCTGCAATGGTCGCGAAGGGAATGCGCCAGCCGCATGCGCAACTCGATATCAAGGCCAATGAGGAACCGACCGTCTATCTCCGGTGGAAGTCCGGCATCGGGCGCAATGATCCGTTCGACGGTGTGAAATACGAGTTCATCAAGGGCGATATTGCCACCGCTCTTGAGAAGGCGTCCGACTTCATCGCGAAACGCCCCAGCGCCGAGCAGGCGAAATTGCAGGACTTCATGTCCGCACTCGGCTCCGTCATCGACATCGGCAAACAGCACAACATCGAAGTCGAGTTCCTGAACCCCCTCGTCGCAACGATGAAGACGCTCTCCGAGAACGTCATCACCGATCAGCGCGCAGCCTGAGCCTTCCGGCTTCCCCTCTCCGGAGGGGTTCCCCGAACGCTTTACCCGATGGGAGAGACAGCATGGCAGATACTTGGACGCGCCGCCTCTACGACAAAGCATCACTGGCTTTGGATGAGGCGCACAGGGCTTGCTTCAACAGCCCTGACCGTGGGGCAGTTGGGATGTCCGCTGGACCCTTCTCCGGTGTGAATAAAGCTCTCGGAATTATCGCTGAGCTTGAGCAGTTCAAAGACCAATACGACGCCCTGATTGCTGCCGGGTGGGTGCTTACGCCACCCGCTGCCGACGCTCAGTGACTTCGGGGGAGAGACAGCATGGCGAAGATCACCAAACTGACGGCAGCGCAGGAAGCGCGCCTTGTTGAGTTCCGAGAAGAATGGAGACAGATCGGCCTTTGCTGCGATCCTGCCGACTTCGACGCTGGTGATGAAGTCATTCGAGGCTTCTACAAGCGCCTTGGCAAGGATGCTCCGATCATCCTGCATTTCTCGTCACCGGCAATGTGCGAGCTGGCCGTCAACTTCGTATTCGCTGCCTTGAAGGATGGTGGGGACAGCCAGCTCCGCAGCCAGCTCGACAGCCAGCTCGGCAGCCAGCTCCGCAGCCAGCTCTACATCCAGCTCTACAGCCAGCTCGACAGCCAGCTCGGCAGCCAGCTCTACAGACAGCTCGACAGACAGCTCGGCAGCCAGCTCTACATCCAGCTCTACAGCCAGCTCTACAGCCAGCTCGACAGCCAGCTCTACAGACAGCTCTACATCCAGCTCTACAGCCAGCTCGACAGCCAGCTCGGCAGCCAGCTCTACAGCCAGCTCGACAGCCAGCTCTACATCCAGCTCCGCAGCCAGCTCCGCAGCCAGCTCGGCAGCCAGCTCTACAGCCAGCTCGACAGCCAGCTCGGCAGTCTCAAATCATATTTTCTCACCAATCGATGGGGTTCCCAACACTGGTGCTCGTGGGAAGCATTCTATCTGTTCGGTCATGAGATTGGCGTTCAGTACAAGGCTGAGAATATCGCTCTGCTGCTGGAATGGGCGCGCCTTTCCAAAAGCGTCGGATGGTGGGCACCCTGGGACGGTATCTGCTTTGTCAGTGATCGCCCGCGTCGTGTTCAGTTCGACGCAGAGAACCGGCTGCATTGTGAAACGGGAAAGGCCGTCGAGTATTCGGACAGTTGGGGTGTCAGTGCATGGCACGGAACCCGCGTCCCAGACGAATGGATCACGGATCGCGCAAGCCTGACAGCAAAGATCGCGCTGACACAGGAAAACCTTGAGCTTCGTCGCGCAGCCATTGAAATCGTCGGCTGGCACAACGTTCTGCGCGAACTGGGCGCGACCGTTGTCGATGAGGACGAGAACCCTGAACACGGGACGCTTGTCGAGGTCCAGTTGCCCGACCTTCCACGCCGAAGCCGCTTCATCCACGTGCAATGCGGGACGGGCCGCGAGTTCGCTATCGGCGTCCCCAATGAGTGCCAGACCGTCTTTGAGGCACAAGCTTGGATGGCTGGTATGCCGGTCAGCAAGTTCCAGTACCCCACCATCAGAACATGAAAGGAACCATCATGAACATTCTCGAAAATATCGGTGCGCAGGGCGAAATCCGCATCTACCGCATCGACGCGATCCCTGCCGACGCGAAGCCCGTCGCCAAGGAAAGCGGTCACTACATCATCGGCCATAGCGAAACCGGCCATCACCACGTGCTTGAGGCTGAGCGCGTCGAAGTATTCGAGCGCACCGAGGAAGGCATGCGCGTTCTCTATGCGATCCTCGAAACGCCGGGTGATCTGAGGCACCTGCGCGGACACTATACGCACCGTCCGCACGATCTGGCACCGAGCGCGTACATGTTCCGCCCGGATCGCGAGTTCGATCACTACGCCGAACTTTCTCGCCAATCGATGGACTGAAAGGAGCGTTCAGGTTTCGGCCCTCCGGGGCCGTTTCCCGAACGTTTTGGAGCGAAGAACATGCGCTGCATAGACAGGGACGTATGGGTAGGCCGCGATCCTGAAACCGGAGAGGTTTTCGGTTTCTCGACTGAGGCGGAAGCCTACCAGCACTGGCAGGATTACGGCGACACGGGCCTTTTCTACACGGTGTTCAACGACGCCGAAGGATGGAGCAGGCCGCTCAACGATGAGTTCGCTGACATGCTCGTAGCGGATCGCTGCGAGGACCGTGCATGGCAGCGTCACGTCGATAGCTACGCGAGGGCTTCGTGATGTCCTCCCGAGCTTATCTCATCACCCTTTCCACCTGCTGTGCCACCTGGTTCCTGATGGGAATGGCCGTGCGGGACTTCCTGAACTGAGAGGATAACACCATGACCCGTTTTCTCTCCCTCCGCGCTCGCATAGCCGGCTCGCTTACAGACGTTCTGTCTGGCGTGGTGATGCTGGCGTTCATCATGACCGCAATGTTCTGGCTCGTGGGGATTACGTCATGAGTTCTATTCAAGAATACTGGCGCGTGCGTCATACCGCTGATAAGCATTTCGGTAGTGTCCACACGCGATGCCGTCGCCTTACCTGCGCGGACGGCTACAACGTATCTGTTCAAGCCAGTGAGTTTCACTACTGCTCGCCGCGAACATACATGCCGGACGGTAACTACAGCGCATGGGAGCTTGGCTTTCCCAATAAACATGACGAACTGCTTGACGACTTTGCAGAAGAGTCGGGCAACCCGCTCCATACAGTTTATGGTTGGGTTCCAACTGAAGTCGTAGACGCCCTGATTGCCAAGCACGGCGGCATAGCTGACGCCACACCCAAAGCAAGCGAGGCTTCTCGATGAACGCCCGCGTTGAGCCACGAACTGCCCGCGCCCTCGCATGGATCGCTGACATTGAGGCCCATGCACGCGGCTGCGAAGGCCGGGCTGCCGTCTACGAGGATGACGCCAAGCGGTATCCGAAGGCGCACCGTCGATACCATGAATTCAAGGCCCTTGCTGCCGAACAGCGCCGAAAGGCCGCTGAGGCTTGGCAGTGGGCTGAGCGCGAGAGGAGCTACCTGTGAGAAACTATCTCTACGTGGACATCGAAACCATTCCTGCGCAGTCGCCGGAAATTCACGCTGCGATTGCCGAAAACGTCAAGCCGCCAGCACAGATGAAGAAGGCAGAAACCATCGCGGCGTGGGAGGCGAGCGACAAGGCGCAGGCTGTTCAGGATGCCATCGCCAAGACATCACTCGACGGAACCTACGGTCACATTTGCTGTGTTGGGTTTGCGGTCAACGACGGCGCGCCGGATTGCCGATACCTGCCGGATCGCTATTCGCCCGATCTGGAAGCGGAGCTGCTCCATGACTTCTTCGCGAGGGTGAATGAAGTCGGGGCGAACAACCCCTACCCGGTTTGCGTGGTGGGGCACAACGTCATCGGCTTCGATCTTCGCTTCATCTGGCAGCGGGCAATTATTCTCGGCGTCCGCGTCCCCGGGTGGTTCCCTCGCGATCCGAGGCCTTGGGGCAACGAAGCGTTTGATACCATGATCGCCTTTGCCGGTCAGCGCGGAACAATCGGTATGGATCGGCTGTGCCGTGCGCTCGGCATCGAAGGCAAGGGCGAAATCGACGGTTCTATGGTCGCTTCTCTCTGGGAGGTGCGGCGCAGCGACGACATCGCCCGGTACTGCATGGACGACGTTGAGCGTACCCGCGCGATCCATCGCCGCATGCAGGTTGCCTATGGAGAAGCGGCATGACCGACAACCTCGCAATATGGGATCGGTTCGCTGACATTGATCCCGCCTACACCAAGCCGATCACAGGCAAGAGCTACAAGGGAACGTCCCCGAACCCGCAATACGTCATTCGCTGCCTGACCGAGCTTTTCGGCCCTGTCGGAAAGGGCTTCGGGTGGGAAGTGTTGCAGGAAGGGTTCGAGCCACTTGGCGAGGAAATCCTGCACTGGTGCCGAATCCGGTTCTGGACCGAGGATCGGGCGAACTGCTTCGAGAGCTACGGCCAGACCAAGGCGTACATGAAAACGAAAAACGGTCTGATGGCTGACGAGGACGCGCCGAAGAAATCGTTGACCGACGCAATCGTGAAGGCGGCATCGCACATCGGCATCGCCGCCAACATCTTCCTCGGGCGATGGGACGATCAGAAATACGTCCAGTCCGTGGCGGACGATTACCGGGAAAAGGATGGAGGGCACGAGCCGGAACGCCAGTCCAAGGCGGATTCACGACCGATCTACACGCAGCTTGTGTCCGAGATGCGCAAGTGCCGGTCGAAGGACGATATTCGCCGCTGGATAGCTGACCCGGAGGTCAAGGCACTCCGCGCCAAGCTGCCAGCAGATTGGGACGCGAACCTGCGCCAGTCCGCAGCCGACTTTGGGCGCGATCTTCCCGAAGAAGCGAGCGACGAAACCGTATCCGCCATCCAGCAGACGTTCCCCGGCTCGCGTGTCGTGGCAGAGCGCCGATACGGCGAAGAATTGACGGTGTAGAGATGGCGAAGAAACCCGACAAACCGATTTACGGTTTCCGCCGCCACGGAAATACCTTGGTGCCGGATATGGAATTCGATTTGCGCGCGCTCGACGGCGTTGCCAACGGCGAGCTTGTTCGCGTGGAGGTCAAGGAGTTTCGCAGCGCAGCTCGGAACAGAGCCTACTGGAAAATGCTCTCCGAGGTCATTTCCGCCACAGACTGCGCGCTATCGCCTGAGAGGCTGCACGAAGTTCTAAAGCTTGAAACGGGTGTGGTCGATCTGATCCGTCTGCCCGGTGGAATGACAGTCGCCATCCCCGGCTCCATCAGCTTTGACAAGATGGACGAAGCTGAGTTCATCGCATTCTTCGAGCGGGCTACAGAATGGCTGTCCCGCACTTATGGGTATGTCGCACCAGAGCGGGCTAACGCACGGAGGGCCGCATGAACCCCGTCTCCGTCCAATCTCATAAGCGCAAGCGTCCGTATTCAACCAGGATCGAGGCAATGAGCGCCAAGCTCATGGCGGAAGTGGAGAGTTCCGTTGATCGGCAGGTGACGGCGGCGCTCCGCACATTTCCAGTGAATGTGTGGCGCGCAGAGAAGGAGGGGAGATTGTGATGTCTGGAACACAGAAAGATCGCGGAGCGGTTCTGCAATTCGAATTAGACCGCAAACGGGTTGCCGCTTATCCGATAGACGACTCCTACCACGAGGGGAAAACTGCTCCGTGGAAGTGGCGCGGCATAATACATCAAGCGGTAAATGACGTCCTGGAAAACGGCGGCACGCTGGTTGTTGTAGCCGACAAGGAGACGGTGACAGTCGTTCAGAGGCCAGACACGGAGAGGCTGTGAAATGGCGCGCCTCGAATTTCCCCGCAAGGTCCGTGCCGCCGCCATTCTTCGCGCCGCTGGTCATTGCGAACGCTGCTCAGCCGTTCTCAAGACCGGCGAGGCTGAATTCGATCATATCCTCCCGTGCGCGCTTGGAGGAGAGCCTACGCTGGCGAACTGCATGGTCCTTTGCAGGCCATGCCATCGTGGCGAAGGCGGGAAAACCGCTCAGGACATAGGCCGCATCAGGAAAGCAGATCGACAGCGCGATAAGGCGTCCGGCGCAATCAGACCCGCTGGAAAGATCAAATCAAAAGGCTTTGACCGCAAGGAGAAGCGCGCCAAGCCATCCCTGCCACCGCGTCCGTTGTTCGGAGCGCGAGGCGCTTTGTGGCCTACTAGCACGAACCCGGAGGTAAGAGATGTCAGCGATTGAACTGGATGAGAAGGCCATCTACGACGCCGGCAACAAGGCGATTGATAACCTCATCGATGAATACGGCAGCAGCCTCGGCAGCATGTCGAACCACGATCTTGCCGACTATCTTCGACGCATTCCGGAAGCGATAGCGGGAGCCCTTTCCACCGCCGAAGCACTACGCCTGGTGTCGGGGGTGAAGGTGAAGTCGCTGGAGTGGACAGAAGATCACGGCGTTGCCCACCTTGGTCCATATCGCCTTTTCCAAGCAGACACTTCTCTCGGTCGATTCGCCTACGGCACGGACGCAGAGGGAAACTGCTACTGGCATAGCCAGTCGTCTGGCGTTTTCATGGTCAAGGATGAGGCCACAGCGAAGCGACAAGCCGAAGCATCATGGGCGAATATGGCCATCTCCGAGGCCGAAAAATACATCAACATCGCCGCCCTAACCCGCGATGAACCTGTTCCCGAACAGCCTGCCGAACAGGCGCTCACCGATTCTGAATTGTCGGAACGGCTCAAGGATATCGCTTCCGCAGTGTTCCCCAGCGCGAACAAGTTCGCCGTGGCGGATGGTGTCAAGCGCGTCCTCACGATCTTGGAGCGCGTGACGCCGGCAGAATACCTCGTCCTTCACACCTCGTTGTACCCGCCAAGGCGCGATGCCTGGCGCATGGACGATGGACAACCGACTGAATCGCAGGAGTGGGCTGACTATGACCGAGATTGTTGAAACCGCCGATCGTCTACTCCGCCTTGCAAAGAGGCGTTCAGACGAAGGAATCTATACCGATGCCGCGCTGTGCGAGAAAGCTGCCGAAGTCTTGTCCGCAGTTCCCGAAAGGCAGGGCGATGGGGTGCGGGAGGCGTTGCAACAAGTGCGCGACCTATTCATCGTGGATTACGGTCCCGATCCGAAGTCCCGCCCATCCATTGGCTATGACAGCGAGGCTTTGCCCAAAGTAATAGCCATTCTCGATGCCGCCCTCTCCCGCCCCTCAGGCGAGGACGCGGGGGAGGTGGAGCGGCCCGCGAGTGTACAGGCTGCATTCGAGGTGTTCGCGGGCAGACCAGATACCGGGCCTCACGCGACAGCCATGTTCCGCTACATCGAACAGCTTGAAGCCGCTCTCCGCTCCCCTTCGGTCGAGAAGGAGGGGTGAGCGATGGGTGCAGTTGAAGGCCCGATATTCACCGATCAGGACGGTGGACTGAATATTAAAATTCCGATGTGCGGGTGGGGTGATCGCACCTGTCGTCATCTCGGCGTGCATGAATTCCACTACTACTACTGTGCTGCGCAGGACGCCGAGAACAAACACGCGGCTCCGAATGAATTTGCCTATCCGTGGCACGGCGCAGGTAAGCATCTCTTCGGCGGGCCATATCCAAAGAATTGCCCGTTCCACCTCCCCGCCGCTCCCCTCCACCAAAGGGAGGGCTGAACGGTGAGCCGTTCTGGATATTCCGACGACTGCGACGACAACTGGGCGATGATCCGGTGGCGCGGCTACGTCGCCAGCGCCATTCGCGGCAAGCGTGGACAGGCGTTCCTCCGCGAAATGCTCGCGGCGCTCGACGCTATGCCCGAAAAGAAATTGATCGCCAATGACCTTGTGCGGGGCGATGGCTGTGTGTGTGCCATCGGTGCGGTCGGCAAGGCGCGCGGCGTCGATATGTCGGGATTAGACCCGGAAGACTCCGCCACGGTCGCCCATGCTTTCGGCATCAATGAAAAGCTCGCTCAGGAAATCGTCTACCTCAACGATGAGGCCGAATGGTGGGAGCGTGACGAAAACGGTAATGCCATTCGTGAAGGCGACAGTTTCAAGAAGATAACGCCGGAAGGCCGCTGGCGGCGGATGCGCGCTTGGGTCGCCAACCAGATCAAGGAACCCTCCCATGACTAACCCACAGACAGAAGCGCGGGCGATTTCCGCATCGCTCGAAGATCGACTTGAAAAGCTCGCCGTACACATGGACAAGAGCCAACACGCAAAGTGGTGCAAGCTTAAAAACGCACCAGTCCACGGCTATTCTGGCGAAGGCATTCTATTGCGCGAAGCAATCGCCGCCCTCGCCGCGAAGGATGCGGAATTAGAGAAGGTGAAGGCGGAGCGGAATGAGCTTTCAGTCTATTTCCGTGATGAAGCTCCATCCGAAGGGTTTGAGGGCGACGTAGAGGGTCTTTCGCCAATCGAAACAGCCCTAAAGGTGTTGCGCCGTCGCGCTCTTGCCGAACGAGCGGGATGGGTGAACCTCAGGGCGGAATTGCTGCCCGTCATCGAAGAATGGCGCGCATGGGCAACGGAGTGGGCTGGCACAGCTTGGATAGCGGACGAGGCGTTGCCGCCCGACGCGATGACGGACAGCGAACACAGGGTCGAACTCTACAGAGACCTATGCAAAATGATGAACGTCATGCAGTGGTTGCACGACGAAATCTCTGCCATCACCACAGAGCCAGCCGCACCGGAGACGCGCGCCTGCACTTGTCACCCCGACGATAATCCTCCCAATCCTTGCGCGCGGAAGTTAGCCTATTCCGAGTGCACCGCACCGGAAGGACGGCAGGAGGGCAAGCCGAGAGCCTACATCGTCCACGCGCCAGAAGATGACTATTACGGAACCGGGCCGGATAGGTTGCAATTCCACCCTCTAACGCAGCGCGATCTGGATAATGGCTATCGGCAAACGCCTCTGTACACCCGCCCCGCAGAACAGGCGGTGACGGAGGCGCAGCGAGGCGCAATTGCCTATGCCCTGACAAAGCGGCTTGTCATCGACATGCCGACTGCACGAGCGGCGGTTGACGAGGCCCTTGCGCAGAAGGAGGGAGGGCAGGAGGCGGCGCGGGAACGGGCATACGAATGGTTCGATGCAAACTTCAACGGCATGCCCGACACGAAACATTTGGTTGACGGTATCATCGCCGCCCTTGCGCAGAAGGAGGGAGGGTGATGAGCGATACGATTCTGGACCGGGCTATCTCTCCTGCTGAGGCTGTCCACAGGCTGGCGCAGAGGGGAGTGCATATCTCCGAGCGTCATTTGAGAAAGCGCGCTCGTGACCTTGGCGCGTGCCGCGTTTTCGGGAAAGCTATGTTCCTGCTTCCCGAGCATCTGGAAATACTGTTGGAGGAACCCGCACCATGCCGCTCAAACTCTACCAGCGCGGCGAAATCTGGTGGTATCGCGGCACGGTTGCCGGACGACGGATACATGAAAGCACTCGAACGTCTGACAAAAAGACAGCGGAGCGCATCGCAAACAGAGCGGAGGCCCGCGAGTTCAAACGTGACCTTGATGGGCCAGCGTCGATCCTGACATTCGGCGCCGCCGCCACTCTCTACCTTGAGGCAGATAAATCTGACCGCTTCCTGAAACCTGTCATCGATTACTGGAAGAACACTCTCGTTAAAGATATCACGCCGGGCGCAATCCGCATGGCCGCGATCAAAACCTATCCTAACGGTGGTCCAGCTACGCGCAATCGCCAGTTTATAACACCCACGGTGGCGATAATAAATCACGCAGCATCACTCGAACTTTGCACGCCTCTCTTGAAGGTCGAGCGATTTCAAGTTGGCAAGAAGGTCCGTAACGAAGCGGATTGGGAATGGGTGAAGGCTTTTTGCGCCGAAGCCCCACAGAACCTTGCCGCGCTCGCGCTGTTCGGATTCCTTACCGGCTCGCGCATCAGCAACATGACCAGCCTCGCATGGAGCGCCGTAGACTTCAAACGCAACGAGGTCGTTCTTTGGCGCACCAAGAACGGCGACGATCATGTTTCACACATGCCGCCGAACCTTGTCGTCGCGCTTGCGAACTTAAACACTGATCGCGACGGAAAGGTTTTCGGCTATGCCAGCCGGCACAGCGTAAAGTCTGCATGGTTTGCAGCCATCAAAAGGGCAAAAATTCGCAGGTTAACGCCGCACAGCTTGCGTCACGGCTTCGCCACCGGGCTTCTTCGCGCAGGCGTTGATCCGGTAACAGTAGCATGGCTGGGAGGATGGGAGAGTGCGCAGCTCGTGGTGGAAATCTACGGCCACGCGCTGAGGGACAGAACGGTCACAAATCGGCTTTCTGGCCCACTATCGCACCAGTCGATTGACGGTGCAGCAAATATTTTAATGAAAACAGCCTCTTAGTAGAAATGTTCCCTCCCTTACCAAGGGAGTGCTCTACCACTGAGCTACCGCAGCGCCGCGCCGGGCTTCTGCCATATCGGGCAGGCAAGCGCAAGCATCGAAACTCGGGCGCAACGCGCCGGTTTTCCACTGCGGACGGCGTGATTCCGGGCATGGCTGTTCCCGAAGCTCGCGAGACATTATCTTTGGCACGGCGAAACTGAGTCCTTTGCCGGCGGATGTGACAGCGATGGCGGACGACGACGGGCAGCGAAAGAGCAGGCAGGGCGGAGGTGATTTGCGCAAGCAGCGCCTTGCCGAGCAGCTTCGCGCCAACCTTCAGCGCCGCAAGGCGCAAAGCCGCTCGCGCAGGACCGGAGCGGAGGACGGGCGGCCGGAGGGCATCTCCGCCGCAAAAACGCCCGAAACGGACGCGGAAAGATAGCGTCCGCCGTGGAACGCGGTTTTCTTGAACCGGCGGATGCAATGGTCTAGACCGGCGCCTCGCATCCCGAAGCACATAGCCGGCGCGGCTGGCGGAAAAAGTGGGGGCATATGGATCGAATCAAAATCGTCGGCGGCAACGAGCTCTCCGGCGTCATTCCCATTTCGGGCGCCAAGAACGCAGCCCTGCCGCTGATGATCGCGTCCCTGCTGACCGACGAGACGCTGACGCTGGAAAACGTTCCGCATCTGGCCGACGTAGAGCAGCTCATCCGCATCCTCGGCAATCACGGCGTGGACTATTCCGTCAACGGGCGGCGAGGCGAGCAGTCAGGCCCCTATTCGCGCACCGTGCACTTCACCGCCGGGGAGATCGTGGACACGACTGCCCCCTATGATCTCGTCTCCAAAATGCGGGCGAGCTTCTGGGTGATCGGACCGCTGGTGGCGCGCATGGGCGAGGCCAAGGTGTCGCTGCCGGGCGGCTGCGCCATCGGCACGCGGCCGGTGGACCTTTTCATCGACGGGCTGCGCGCGCTCGGCACAGAGATGGAGATCGAGAACGGCTATGTGCTGGCGCGGGCTCCCAGGGGCCTGATCGGCACGCGCTACGTGTTTCCGAAGGTGTCCGTCGGCGCGACGCACGTGCTGATGATGGCAGCCACGCTCGCGAAGGGCGAGACGGTGCTGGAGAACGCCGCGCGCGAGCCGGAGATCGTCAACCTCGCCGACTGCCTCAACGCGATGGGCGCGAAGGTCAGCGGAGCCGGCACCTCGACCATCGTGATCGAGGGCGTGGCCAAGCTCGGCGGCGCCACCCATGCGGTGATCCCCGACCGGATCGAGACGGGTACCTATGCGATGGCGGTTGCGATGACGGGTGGCGACGTGCTGCTCGAAGGCGCGCGCATGGACCTGCTGGAGAACGCATTCGACGTTCTGGTGCAGACAGGCGCGGAAGTCACGCCCGTGAATTCGGGCATACGCGTGCGCCGCAACGGCGCCGGCATCGCGGCGGTGGACGTGACAACGGCCCCCTTCCCCGGCTTCCCGACCGACCTTCAGGCCCAGTTCATGGGGCTGATGACGAAGGCGCGCGGCAAGTCCCACATCACCGAGACGATCTTCGAGAACCGCTTCATGCATGTGCAGGAGCTGGCGCGGCTCGGCGCGAAGATTTCGCTGGCCGGGCAGACCGCCATCGTGGAAGGCGTCGACCGGCTCAAGGGCGCGCCCGTCATGGCGACGGACCTGCGCGCCTCCGTCTCGCTGGTCATCGCGGGGCTGGCGGCGGAAGGCGAGACGCTGGTGCACCGCGTCTATCATCTCGACCGGGGTTTCGAACGGCTGGAAGCAAAGCTCTCGGCTTGCGGGGCGGAGATCGAGCGTCTGTCGGAGTAAGGCGGGCGACAGGGGCGGCGCAGAACTCCCGCCTTAAATTGCGCCTGTATTGTTGCGCGAGAAAACGAGACGCCCTAACAGGTTGAACAAGACTCCCGATCGGGAACCCGAACCAACCAGCAAGGCGTTTCCGCGCGATGCAACCGCTCAAGCTCGTCGCACTGGATGAAGAAGATCTCGGCATCGTGTCCGCCCATGTGCAGGACGCGGTGATGAAGACCGGCGACATATCCTACCATGCCGGAGAAAAGCGATTGATCGTGACGATGAACCGCTTCGTCTGGGAAAAGAAACAGCGGCTGTTTTCCCGCGAGCACGAGCGCAGGCGCAGCGTGCTCAATTTCGACCGCGTGCTTTCGGTGAAATCTTCCGGGATCGACCGGTCCCGCGCCGACGATATTCTCTCGCTGCTGGCCATCACCTTCGCGCCCGCGGATGCGCCTGCCGGGACCGTCGAGATGAGTTTTTCCGGCGGCGGCACGCTGCGGCTCGACGTGGAATGCATCGAGGCGCGGCTGACAGATACGGGCAGCGCATGGAAGGCGCTCGCCAAACCGAGGCATGCCGGCTGATGGCTTTGTGGCTCGATTATTCCGAAGCCGATTTCGAGGCGCGCTTCGCCGCGTTCCTGACCACGAAGCGCGAAGTCTCGCAGGACGTGGATGCCGCCGTGCGCGACATCATCGACCGGGTGCGCGCGGAGGGCGACAAGGCGCTGATCGACTATTCGGCCCGCTTCGACGGCATCGACCTCGCCCAAAAGGGCATCCGCGTCGGTGCCGGTGAGATCGAGGCGGCGGCGCAATCGGTCGACCCGCGCACGCTGGACGCGCTGCGGCTCGCGCATTCGCGCATCGAATCACACCACAAGCGGCAGATGCCGCGCGACGAGCATTATGTGGACCCCATCGGGGTGGAACTCGGCTGGCGGTGGACAGCCATCGAGGCGGTCGGGCTTTACGTGCCGGGAGGCACCGCGAGCTATCCCAGCTCCGTGCTGATGAACGCGGTGCCGGCGAAGGTCGCTGGCGTCGAGCGCATCGTCATCACCGTTCCGGCGATGAAAGGCGTCATCAACCCGCTGGTCCTTGCGGCGGCGCATCTGGCCGGCGTCACCGAAATCCACCGCATCGGCGGCGCGCAGGCCATCGCGGCCCTCGCCTACGGCACGGAGACGGTCAGGCCCGTCGCCAAGATCGTCGGGCCGGGCAACGCCTATGTGGCAGCGGCCAAGCGGCGGGTGTTCGGCACGGTCGGCATCGACATGGTGGCCGGCCCCTCGGAAATCCTTATCCTCGCCGACCGCGACAACGACCCGGACTGGATCGCCGCCGATCTTCTGGCGCAGGCGGAGCATGACACGGCGGCGCAGTCCATTCTCATCACAGACGACAGGGCTTTCGCGCAGGCCGTGGAAGCCGCCGTCGAACGGCAGATCAAGCGCCTGCCGCGCGGCGAGACGGCAGCGGCGAGCTGGCGCGATTTCGGCGCGATCATCGTCGTGCCGGCGCTTGGCAATGCCGTGCCGTTGGCCAACCGCATCGCCGCCGAGCATCTGGAAATCGCCTGTGCCGATGCCGACGCGCTGTCGAAGGGTATCCGCAATGCCGGGGCGATCTTCCTCGGCCGTCACACGCCGGAGGTGATCGGCGACTATGTGGGCGGTTCCAACCATGTGCTGCCCACGGCGCGCTCCGCGCGCTTCTCGTCGGGCCTGTCGGTTCAGGATTTCCTGAAGCGCACATCGCTGCTGAAGCTCGGCGCGGAGCAATTGCGGCAGCTCGCCCCGGCGGCGATTGCACTCGCCGAGGCCGAGGGGCTGGACGCTCACGCGCGATCCGTGGCGATCCGCCTCAACATGTAGGGCAGCATGGCTTCCGGCGAACTCGCGCGGCTGATCGACGTCGAGCTCGACGCCAGCATCGGCCGCTCGACGCCGGACATCGAGCATGAGCGGGCCGTCGCCATATTCGACCTGCTGGAGGAAAACAGCTTTCGCCCGGCCGGCGACGAGCAAGGCCCCTATCGGCTTCGGCTTGCCCTCATCGATTCGAAGCTGGTGCTGACGATCTCGAACCATGACGGCGCGGAAGTCGCCACGCATGTGCTGTCGCTGACGCCGCTGCGCCGCATCGTCAAGGATTACTACCTCGTCTGCGAAAGCTATTATCAGGCAATCCGCAGCGCCACGCCCAGCCATATCGAGGCGATAGACATGGGTCGGCGCGGCTTGCACGATGAAGGCTCGCAGACGCTGATGGACCGCCTGAGCGGCAAGGTGGAAATGGACTTCCACACGGCCCGACGGCTTTTCACGCTCATCTGCGTGCTGCACTGGCGAGGCTGAAGGCATGGCCGCGCCCTCTCCCGAGACGACGCCGCCATCCGGCGGCATGGCCGGCGCGCTGCCGCGCTCGGTCCTTTTCCTGTGCGGGCAGAATTCCGTCCGGTCCCCCATCGCCGAGCAGCTTGCGCGCTGGATGCTGCCGCCCGGCATCTTCATCGCCTCGGCGGGAGTGCGTGCAGGCCGCCGCGACCCGTTCGTGGACGCCGTACTGGACGAGGCAGGCCTGTCGCAAGGCGCCCATCAACCGCGCACGCTCGAGGATCTGGAGGACAGCTATTTCGACCTGATCGTGACTCTCGCACCGGAAGCGCATCACGCGGCGCTGGAGCTGACACGCTCGCTGGCCGTGGAGGTTGAATACTGGCCCACGCCCGACCCGACCGCCGTGGACGGAACCCGCGAGCAGGTCATGAACGCCTATCGTGACGTTCGCGACAGGCTGGAGGCACGCATACGGGCGCGCTTCTTCCCGCAAGGGTGAGCCAGCGCCGCAAATGCGCTTGTGAGGCTGGTTGCTATCATATAGGTTCCGCGCCAATTCCGGCCCCGAGAAACGGGGCGTGGACGATCTGGCCGACCGTGAGCCGGCGAAGGCTTCAAACGAAGGTAACGGATGCCGAAAGAAGAAGTACTGGAATTTCCCGGCGTTGTGACGGAACTGCTCCCCAATGCGATGTTCCGCGTCAAGCTGGAGAACGAGCACGAGATTATCGCCCATACCGCAGGCCGCATGCGCAAGAACCGTATTCGCGTTCTGACAGGCGATAAGGTGCTTGTGGAAATGACGCCCTACGACCTCACCAAGGGTCGCATCACCTACCGCTTCAAATAGTAGCGACGCTGCCGGCGCCGCCGACAGGGAATCGATGAGCGTTTTCCAGAAACTGGTGCTGGCGTCCGGCTCTCCCCGCCGGATCGAGCTTTTGCAGCAGGCGGGCATCGAGCCCGCCCGTCTGCTTCCAGCCGACATCGACGAGACGCCGCGTCGCGCCGAGCATCCCGGCTCGCTCGCCAAGCGCCTGTCCCGCGCCAAGGCGGAGAAGGCGCTGGAGATATTCCGCAAGGACCCGGACGAAGGTGACATCTTCATCCTGGCCGCTGATACGGTCGTGGCGGTCGGACGGCGCATATTGCCCAAGGCAGAGCTTGTGGACGAAGCGTCGAATTGCCTGCAATTGCTGTCAGGCCGCGCGCACCGCGTCTACACCGGCATATGCCTCATCACGCCTTCGGGCACCGTCCGCCAGAAGCTTGTCGAGACGCGCGTGCGTTTCAAGCGGCTGACGCGCGAGGAACTGGAAGCCTATCTCGCCTCCGGCGAATGGCGCGGCAAGGCGGGCGGATACGCCATACAGGGCCTGGCCGGCGCCTTCGCCGTCAAGCTGGTGGGTTCCTATACAAATGTCGTCGGCCTGCCACTCTACGAGACGGTCAATCTGCTGGTTTCGGAAGGCTTCAAGGTGCATGTCAACTGGCGGCCGGCGGGAGGCTAGGCATGGCGCTCTCCGACAAGGTCACGCCGCTGCGCCCGCGACGTCCCTGCCCCGAATGCGGCAAGCCTTCGGCACGGGAAACTTATCCGTTCTGCTCGGTCCGCTGCAAGGAAGTGGACCTCAACCGCTGGCTTTCCGGCAGCTATGTGCTGCCCGGCGCGGAGGAGGAGGCGGGGGAGGACGATGCACCTGAGGCCGACCGCCCCCGGACCCGCGAAGAATAGAGACATCCGCGCAGCGTAACGCGGCTTCGGACAAATCCGACGAAACGGCACAACATTGCGCACCTGTGCCGGAGGCTGGCTTTCCGGTAGCGAAATGCGTAATTCGCGCGGGAAATGGCGGCTTTCAGCAAAGCCTAGCCGGCGAAGCCGAAACAGCGGAAAGGCAATGCCGATCCGCTCGAAAAATCAGCCGTCAAAAAGCATCCGACAACGCTGGACAGCCCGCGAACTCATGCTATAACCCACGCGCTTTCGGCGGCAGACCATACCGCCGGATGGCCGCGAACCGGAAACCGGCATCATTTGCGATGCACTTCCAGAGGTTCGCTTGCGGGCCGGGCACGCTCCGGCAGGCAGGCCAAGGATGCCTAGGTAGCTCAGTTGGTAGAGCATGCGACTGAAAATCGTAGTGTCGGTGGTTCGATTCCACCCCTGGGCACCATTTCCTTCTAAAATGGCAGCCCCACGCTGAATCGAAGCTATTGGAAGGCGATGCCGGATGAGCCGGAGCCGGGCCTACTGGTGCATGTAAACCGCGCGCTCGTGCGAGAAGGCCTTGAAGCCGAAATATCCGTGATAGCTGCCGGTCCCGCTCTGGTTGACGCCGCCGAACGGAAGCCGGTTCTCCCCATAGTGAGAGAACACGCCATTGACGGTCACGCCGCCCGATGACGTCCTGCTCAGCACCTTCTGAACGTTGGCGTCATCATTGCTGAAGATATACAGGGCCAATGGCTTGTCCCGCGCCGCCACGTAGTCGATGGCCTGGTCCAGATGATCGTAGGTCATGACCGGGAGGACCGGCGCGAATATCTCTTCCTGCAGGATCTTCATTTGCGGGGTGACATCGACGAGCATGGTGGGATGGATCGTGAGGTCCGCCTCTTCGAGCTTGCCTCCCACCGCGATCCTTGCGCCCTTGGCGACCGCGTCATCGACAAGCGCCTTGACGCGCGCGAAGTTTTTCCGGTCCACGATCTGGGCGATGTTTTCCTTTTTGATCTCGCCATCGTCCGAATAGAGGTTTTTGGCGACATTGGCCTCGAAGCCCTCGACAAGGCGGGCCTTCTGATCTTCCTTGACGAAAACATAGTCCGGGCAGATGCAGGCTTGCCCGCCATTGAACTGCTTCGCCGAAGCAAGGCTCGCGGCAATCGCCTCGATGTCGGCGCCCTCGTCGATGATGACGGGAGATTTTCCGCCCAGTTCCAGCGTCACCGTCGCCAGATGTTTGGCGGCAGCGGCCATGACCAGCTTTCCGACCCGCGTGCTGCCGGTGAAGAAGATGTGGTTGAAAGGCTGCTCAAGCAGTTCCGTCGCGACGCTTACATCGCCCTCGAACAGTGCTACTTCATTCTCGTCGAAGGCTTCCCGGATGATCTTGCCCGCAATGCGCGCCGTCGCCGGGCACAGGTCGGTCAGCTTGACCATGCAGCAATTTCCCGCGGCGACGGCTGCCGCAAGCGGGCCGAAGGTCAGGCCGAGCGGAAAATTCCACGGCCCCAATATGAGACACACGCCACGCGCCTCATAAACGATCTGCGCCCTGTCGTTCGGATTCACGGAAGGCGTGACCTCGGTCGGCTTCATCCACTCATCGAGATTGTCGATGTTCCTCTGGATGTTGGCGATCACGTTCAAAATTTCCGTGGACCGGATCTCGCGGTCGGGCTTTCGAGTATCTTCCTGCACCGCCGCGAGAATGTCCTCGGCGTGCTTTTCCACGGCGGATTTCAACCTCTCGAGCTTCGCCTTGCGCTCTTCCGCAGTCGAGGCTTTGACATTCCACTGATGCGCCTGCTGCAAGGCGAAAACGCGTGCGATCTCCCGGAAAATTTCAGGGGCGGCTTGAGGCATGTCAGTCATGAGGTCGTCCACCGATGATCGAATTAGCTTCGGCAGAGTTGTAGGTTGCCATTCCATCACAAGGCAAGACCGGGTGGCGATGCCGGCCCGGCTTCCCGGCTTGCAGCCGAACCGGATGCTGGCCGAGACGCTGGAGAAATCCGATAACGCGATGCCGTTCGTATCGCACGGGCTTCACACCTATGGCGGCGGCTATACCGAATATGTCGAGCGCACAGGCTGGAAAGCGCCCGGCCTGCGCAGCCAGGAAGTGCGCAAGCGCCGTCGGTCAGGCGGGGCGCTTCGGCTTTTTGTCCGCAGGCTTGCTTGACGGGTATGTGCCTGCGGGGTGCTTGCTGGCCGGGCCATGCCCCGCCGGCTCACCCTTGCGATGCGGCTTCCTGAACGGCTTCTGGCCGGGCTTGCCGCCGTGCCTGAACTTCGGCTTCGCCTGCCATTGCCTTTGGCCCGCCTCGCCAGCCGGCGCAATGACGATGCCGCGCTCGGTGCTACCCGGCTGCCTGACCTGATCTGCGAAATCGGCGGCCTTTTCAGCGGAAATCTCGAAGCGGGTTTCGCTGTCGTCGATCCTGATCGAGCCGACATCGCGCTTCGACACGCCGCCGGCCCGGCAGATCATCGGCAGCAGCCATTTCGGATCGGCGCGCTGTTTTCTTCCGAGCGACAGCGTGAACCAGACGCCGCCTTCCATGTCCTGGCCGCGCGGCTGGCGCGCCTGTGCCGGCTCGCGCTCTCCGTCGAACCGCTTCTCGTGCCTCGGCTTCCTCCCCGCCATGTCGGCCACCGGCAGGGGAAAAAGGTCTTCCGGCATGGGCCGCGCGGCAAGCTGTTGGCGCAGGAAGGCAGCAGCGAGCCGGTGCGGGGCCACCTGCCCAAGGAGGTCGGTAATGAAGGCCGCTTCCGTCTCGTCGGGCTCTGCGGCGGAAAGAGCGGCGTCCAGTATCTGCCTGCGGTAGCGTGCCTCGATCTCCGCGATGCCCGGCGCTGCGCGCACCGTGGCCGTCAGCTTGGCCAGCGCCAGCACGCGTTGCGCGGCGCCGCGCCTGTGCTCGGGGACGATGAGAACGCAGACGCCCTTGCGACCCGCGCGGCCTGTCCGGCCGGAACGGTGGAGCAGCGTCGCCGGGTTGCTCGGGACATCGGCATGAATCACCAGATCGAGATTCGGCAGGTCTATGCCGCGCGCCGCGACATCGGTCGCGACGCAGACATGCGCCCGGCCGTCGCGCATCGACTGCAAAGCGTTCGACCGCTCCGATTGCGCCATCTCGCCCGATAGCGAAACGACGGAGAACCCGCGATTGGCAAGGCGCGCGGTAAGGTGGCGCACCGCCTCGCGCGTGTGGCAGAACACCAGCGCGCTCGTGCTGTCGGAATCGAGCAGCGTGTTGATAACGGCATGCTCGCGCTCGTCGCGCCGCACCAGCATAAGCTGGTATTCGATATCCGCGTGCTGCTCGGTGGAGGCGGTCGCAGCCACGCGCACCGCATCCTTCTGGAAGGTCTTTGCGAGTTCCGCGATGCCGCGCGGCACCGTTGCGGAAAACAGCAGGGTCCGCCGCTCCTCAGGTGCGGCGCCGAGGATGAATTCGAGATCCTCGCGGAAGCCAAGGTCGAGCATCTCGTCGGCCTCGTCCAGGACAACTGCACGCAAAGCGCCGAGGTCCAGCGCACCCTTTGTGATGTGGTCCCGCAGGCGTCCCGGCGTGCCGACGACGAGATGGGCGCCGCGCTCCAGCGCGCGGCGTTCCTTGCGCATGTCCATGCCGCCGACGCAGGTCGTAGTTTGGATGCCGGTCGCAGCGTAGAGCCAGTCCAGCTCACGCTGGACCTGGATGGCAAGCTCACGCGTCGGTGCGATGACAAGGCCGAACGGCAGGCCGGCTTCGCCGAATCGCCCCGCATCTCCAAGCAATGTCGATGCGATCGCAATGCCGAAGGCGACCGTCTTGCCCGACCCGGTCTGCGCCGAGACGAGCAGGTCAGCCTCACCGTGACCACCCGTCGCCATCTCCATCTGGACCGGCGTCAGCTGGCTATATCCCCTTGCCGCTAGCGCGGAAGCGAGGGACTGGTGAACGGTAGCAAGCTCCGGCGTGGGGGCTGCGTGGTCGGTCGGTGTCATGATCATGGCCTCTGTGAGCGAGCGGCATATCACAGCAAGCCTCTATGCACCTAGCGGTTGCTCGTAACCTCGGTCAGGTTCGGGCGGTGTCCGCATTCGCGCATGTTAATGCCTCCCCCTGCCCTGCCAGCAGGCGCTCGCCCCAACGATTGTCCGGGCGGGCGACCACATCGAGAATTTCCGCCGATGGCAGAACTCCGGCTTAGAGCCCTAGCCCTGCGGCCACACCAGGGAGCGGTGCAGTTGCGCTCCCGCCCATGCTCCGTCGCCTACGGCAAGGGAAACCGAGTGCGGAACGCGCGCGGTGTCTCCACAGGCGAATACACCGGGAATGCTCGTTTCCTTGGCCTCGTTCGTGCGAAGCTGAACACCCATCGGGGTTTCCGTCAGCGCACATCCCATCTCTTCGGCAACAGGCGTGGAGGGTGTGCAATGCGATGCCGTGAACAGCCCGGCAAATATCAGTCGCCGTCCGTCGGACAGGCAGACATCCGCATCGCCGTCGATACGGTCGATGGGCGTTTCCTCGACCGACACGCGACGGCTGGTCAAATCCCGGCGGGTCTGCGGATCGAGAACCACGGCGCTATTCGTCAGGAATGTCACCTCACCCCATTCCGGCAGCAATTGCGCCTGGTGAACCGACATGGGGCCGGTCGCAATCACCCCGATGCAGCCGCGGTCAAGCTCATATCCGTGGCAGTAAGGACAATGGAATATGGTCCTGCCCCATCGCTCGGCCAGCCCCTCGATCGCGGGGAGCCGGTCCGAAACCCCGGTGGCAAACAGCAAACGCCGCCCCAGATGCACCTCGCCGCTCTGCATGGTCACGCGAAAATCGTCTTTCGTGCCCGAAGCACGGGAGGCCAGTCCCTCGATCCAGCTCAACGTCGGATAGGCTTCCAATTGCTTTCGCGCTGTCCGCGCTATTTCGGCGGGGTCAACCCCGTCAAAGCCCAGATATCCGTGCGAATGGCTGGCAAAGCGATTGCGCCGCTCCCCCGCGTCGATCACCAGCACAGTCTTGCGTGCGCGCAGAAGCTGGAGGGCAGCCGCCATTCCAGCATAGCCTCCGCCCACGACGATCACGTCATGCTGCATTTCCTACTCCTTTTGCGCTCGCCTTGCTGCATGCCGCCGCGCGAAATCGGCAGCCAGATCGGCAAGAGTGACATTTGCCAGACGCGCGAGCAGCAGCGCCTCTGCCTCGGCAAAAGCATCGTCGAGGGAAGCGTTCACCGATTGCTCGACCAGGCATTCGGGATTTTCGTGGCGATTGCCGATGGCGAATACCGCCGGCTCGCCAAGCGCCTCATGCAGTTGGCGCAGATTGACGGTGAAAAGGTCGACGGCGATGCGCCACCCCCCCGAATGACCGCGATCCGAGGTGACCAACCCGGCCTCACGCAGCAGCCCCATCGTCCGCCGTACCACGACCGGATTGGCCCCCAGACATTTGCCCAGTGCTTCGGAGGTCATCGGTCCGTCATGCTCAACCATATGCAGGAGCGCATGCAGAACGGAAGAGAGGCGGCTGTCGCGTTTCATGTAACTATAAATGTTACGAATCGCTCTGGACGTCAAGCTCGTCGTGTTAATCAACCGAAACGACCATGCGGGACGAGAAAGATGAGCGCGGCTAGCGTGCCCCTGTCGGACGCCCATGACCGGACGTCTCCGACGCGCGCGAAAGTCTGATCTCCCGCAGGTAGATGTAGAGCATCGAGGCCACAATGAGCACCGAACCGGCAATGACATGCGGCGGCGGAAAGCTTCCCCATACGATCAGGTCCGCAAGCACGATCCATATCAGATTGGAGTATTTGAACGGCGACACGACCGAGGCTTCGGCGCTGCGCACCGATTCAATGACGCAGTAGAGGCCGGCAAGCTGGCCGCCGGCGACGAGCAGCAGGAGTATCGCGCTCCTCCCGTCGAGAGCCGGCAATGCTCCGCCGGTGGCTATACCTCCGGCGACCACAAGAGCGACCGAGGAATAGAGCAACATCGACTCGGAGGTTTCGTCGCGCGTCATCCAACGGGTGATGATGTCACGCAGCGCGCCGCAGAAGGCGCTCGCCAATGGCAGGAGAAGGAACAACGTGGCGTCCGCGCTCCACGGCCGGGCAATGATGACGACACCGGCCAATCCTGACAGCACCGCCGCCCACCTGCGCCACCCCACGCTTTCCCCCAACAGGAAAGGAGCCATGAGCGTCACGAAGATCGGATTGACGAAGGACAGCATAGCCGCAGTGGAAAACGGCAGGTAGCTGAGGCCGAGAATGAAGAAGAACATATTGGCCACGAAGGTTGCGGCACGAAGTGCCTGCATCTTCCATGACCCGATCCGAAAGAGATCGCGCCCCCGCCGCCGCAGGCCCACCCCCAGCATTATCACGAGGATGACCGCATATTGGTATAGCAGGACGGCGGCAGGCGCGATCTGGCCCGTCAGCAGCTTTGTCGCGGCACTGTTGATCGTGAAGCCGATGCAGGCGGCCAGCATCAAAAGGATGCCGCGGCCGCTCCGGTTCCGGCCAGCGGCCGGATGCAAACGATGCATTTGGCCGGCAGTCATAGAGGCTGCCGGCCCAGGAAAAACTCTATAGCCGGTTGCTTCACCTCAACCAGCCAGCCCTTGCATCTCGCCGGGCTTCGAGCGCATCGAATCCCAGACGATCCAGGCAAGCAGCAGCGCCGTGCAGACGAGCAGCACGCCGCTCAGCGGTCGCGTGAAAAAGACGGTCGCATCGCCGCCGGAAATGACGAGCGCCCGCACCATCCTTTCCTCGAGCATCGGCCCCAGCACCAGACCGAGCAGCAGCGGCGCCGGCTCGAAGCGCAGCAGGAACATTCCATAGCCGATCACGCCGAAGATGGCCGTCAGGAATACGTCGAAAATATTGTTGTTCACGCTGAAGACGCCGAAGCACATCACGATGACGATGATCGGGTAGAGAATGTTGTAGGGTATCAGAAGCATCCGCACCCAGATCGAGATCAGCGGCAGGTTCAGGATCAGCAGCATGATGTTGCCGACCACGAAGCTGACGATCAGTCCCCAGAAAAGCTGTGGCTCCTTGGTGATCAGCTCCGGTCCCGGCGTGATGCCATGAATGATGAGACCGCCCAGAATGAGCGCCATCACGGCGTTGGCGGGAATGCCCAGGGTCAGCGCCGGTATGAATGCCGTCTGGCCTGCCGCGTTGTTCGCCGTTTCCGGCGCGATGACGCCTTCGATCGCGCCTTTGCCGAAGCGAGACGGGTCCTTGGCGACGCGCTTCTCCACCGCGTAGGAGGTGAACGATGCAATATCCATCCCCGAGCCGGGCAACGCACCGAAGAAGCTGCCAAGCCCTGCGCCACGCAGCGTCGGCATGATCGAACGCTTCACGTCCTCGCGTGTCGGCAACATTGACCGAAGGGTCACGTCTGAATGCCGCGTCGAGGCTGGCACATTGTTGATGCTGCGGATCACCTCGGTTACGCCGAACAGGCCCATCGCGACCGCCACGAGGCCAATGCCGTCGCGCAGTTCCAGGATGCCGAAATGGAAGCGCGGCGTGCCGCTGTTTATATCGGTGCCCACCGTGCCGATCAGCAGGCCGGCGACGACCATTGCAAGGCTCTTGAGCGCCGAGCCACTGGCCACACATGAGGCCGCGACCAGCCCGAGCAGGATCAGCGAGAAGAATTCGGCCGGTCCGAAACTGAGGCCCAGCTCGGCGATAAACGGCGAAAAAAGTATCAGTATCGCAACGCCGATCATAGCGCCAACGAAGGAGCCCACCGCACAAGCGAACAGCGCCACACCGGCGCGGCCCTGCTTCGCCATCGGATAGCCGTCAAGGCAGACAACGGCCGCGGATGCCTGCCCCGGAACATTGAGCAGGATGGATGCGGTCGATCCGCCATAGGCGCTGCCGTAGTAGATGCCGGCGATCATGATGATCGAGATCGTCGGGTCCATGTAATAGGTGATCGGGAGCAGCAGGGAGATCGTCGCCAACGCACCGATGCCCGGCATCACGCCGATGAAGGTGCCCAACGTCACCGCGAGAAAGCAGTAGACCAGCGCCTCGAATGAAAGTGCCGCCTCAAGGCCGAGAAGTATATTGTCCAGCATCGTTGCCTCTCAATAGATCACGCCGGTGATCAGCGGCACCCGCATGCCGAAGCCGATCTTGAAGATCAGGATCATCGCGGCAGTCAGGCAAAGGACCACAAGGATGCGGCGGGTCCAGCTGATGGAGCGGTCGGCAAACGTGCTTATGAGCACGGTGGCTGCAGTCGCGGGAATGACGCCGGTTGGCCGTAACATCAGTCCGAAAGCGAGCACGCTGGCCGTGATCCAGACCGCATTCGCAAGCTCGATATCAAGCGTCATCACTTCCTCGCTTTCGGAAGGAGCAGTGAATGCGCTTTGCACCAGCATGACGATCCCGATCAGAGTCATCACCGACGCGAGAAAGATCGGAAATATGCCCGGCCCGGGACGCGCCAGGCTGCCAAAATTATAGTGACTGGCTGCATAGAGCAGCGCAAAGAGCCCAAGTGAAACGACGAAGGTTCCGCTGAGCAATTCCCTGAGGTTGAGTCGCACGTGCGCCGCCCTCCCCTGCCTGTGACATGAATCTGCCGCTGTTGCGCGGCGGCGTTGAATAGCCGGATGCGGCGGCGCGACGGCCGACCGCATCCGGCAGGATATGCTGTGGTGTTATTCCGGCTTGATGCCGAGCTTATCGAATACCTGCTTCATCTGGTTCGAATAGACGTCGAACTTGTCGAGCGCGGCCTTCGAGCTCAAATCCTCCTGTATCTCGAAGCCCAAATTGACGAGCTGCGAGCGGAGCGGGTCCTGCGGGTCGTTCAGAGCTGCCCCAATCTCGGCCTGCAGCTTCTCGACGGCAGCCGGGTCCATATCCTTGGGACCGGAGATTCCGTAGAAGGAATCGATGACAAGGTCCTTGTAGCCCAGTTCCGTCAATGTCGGCAGATCCTTGAGCGATTCGATGCGCTCGGCCGATGTCGACACGATGCCGGTCACCTTGTCGTTTTCCTTTTGCGGCAGGTATGCACCCGCCCCGACCAGCGACAGCGCCACATGGCCGCCGAGCAGGTCGCTCATCACCGCGCCGCCGCCCGTATAGTTGACGACCGTCATCTCCACGCCGAGCGCCTCGAGCATGAGATTGATGTTGGCTGTCGTCACCGGGTCGGAAGCAGCTATGGAGAGCTTGCCGGGGTTGGCCCTGGCATAGTCCATCATCCCCTGGAAATCCTTGAACGGGGCGCCCGGTCCGGCGATGACCACGTAGGGGAAAGTCGCCACGATGCTCACCGCCGTCATGCCGCCGATCGGATCGAACGGCATATCCTTTACGAGGAACGGCGCCAGAATAGTGCCGCCAGCCGAATAGAGCAGCGTATAACCGTCGGGATCGGACTGCGCGACATAGCCGCCGCCGATGACGCTTTGCGCGCCTGGACGGTTCTCGACAACAACCGGCTGTCCCAACCGCTTGCTGAGGCTTTCCGCCAGCGGACGCGCCGAGCCATCTGCGCTGCCACCCGCGTTGAACGGCACGACGAGCTCGATCGGACGGTTCGGATAATCCTGCGCCGCCGCCTGCCCCATCGACAGTCCGAGCGCCACGAGCCCCGCGGCAAGAGCCGCACCTGGGGTAAACTTTTTCATTTTTGCTTCTCCTCACCACTTGAATTGCGCATATGGCAACTCAACTCTCCCTTTGTGCCATTTAGTGCTATCCTTTGCAACAATTTCAGTCAAGATAGCCCGGCGCGTTGCCCGCAAAGGCCATTTTCGTCCAGACTATAGCCCCTATCGCTATTGTCGCAGACAGGATTTGCGAATAATGATGATTTCGTAGCAATAAATTCCGCCCTATGGGCGAGAGGACTTCGAGAGGCAGGCAGACAAACGATGAATGCCCTGACGAAGACAGTTTCTACCCCGCCAGAGCGAAACGAACTCGGGGAACGGAACAACAGCCAGGTCAAGACCCTCAGCAAGGGTCTGATGGTGCTTGAAATGATCATGGCACGCGAAGGGGTCCGTACAACCGACGTTGCCGAGCATCTTGGCATCGACAAGGGCAGCGCATCGCGCATCCTCCATACACTCGTCGAAAGCGGCTTCGTGGCCAGGGGCAAAGGCCGGCTCTACCAGGTCGGCCCGAAACTGGCGCAGCGCACCGCGCGCCGCTGGTCCCGCTCCGAATTGAGGGCGATGGCCCGTCCTTTGCTGGAAAAACTGGTGGAATTGACCGGCGAAAGTGCCCATCTGAGCATACTCGCGGACAATCAGGTTCTTTATCTGGACAGAGCGGACTCCACGGCGCCGCTGCGTGTCGACCGGCCGGTAGGTACGCTTGCCCCGCTGCACTGCACCGCGCTTGGCAAGGTATTCATGGCTTTCGACGAAACGCCGATTCCCGCTCGCATGCCAAGTTTCACGGTCAGGACGATCACCGATCCAGACCTCATGCGCGCCCATCTGCGCCAGGTGCTGAACCAGGGCTACGCGCTGGACGATGAGGAGTTCGACATGGGCATACGCTGCGTCAGCGCCCCGTTGCGCGAGCGCACCGGCCAGGTCGTGGCGGCGCTCGGCCTTTCGGGACCGACAGCCCGAGTCAACCTGGCCCGCACCAAGGAACTCGGCGAATTGGTGCGCCGAATCGCCGAAGAATTCGGGCGCGACTAGCCGGATCGCTCCGGGATTTGACAAGCCCGCAATCAATCCCGCCTATCCGCATAATTGTTGCCAAATTAACAACATTATAGGTTGACATCGCTCGATATGCCTCGCTAGTTGTCATAATCGCTCCAACCACTGCGGAGGACCAGCTCGGCAGGGTGTGGCGATTGGGAGAGAGAGCTTGGCAACAACTGAGCAAATCCTTGCCCGGCACGTGGCAAGGCTTGGCATAGACGAGCTTCCGGCTGAAGCCGTGACTGCTACCCGCAGAGGGTTGCTCGACACGTTTGCGTGCATGCTTGCCGGTCTTCGCAGCGCCGAATGCGCGTCCCTTGCGAATATATTCGAACGGCGAGGCGGCATCGGCGAGAGTACGGCCTTCGGCGTTTCGGCTCCCCTGCCTGCCGGCTCGTCCGCCTTCCTCAATGGCGCCCTGGCCCATTGGTGCGAGTGGGACGATCTTCACGATCTCGGAATCATCCATGCCAGCGCGGCAATCTGGCCCGCCCTGCTCTCCGTCGCGGAGGCGCGCGGGCTGACCGATGCGCCAGCGATGGACGAGGTTCTGGCAACGGCAGCGGCAAGCTACGACGTGGCCGGGCGCATCAGCGAGGTGCTGACGCCCCTGTCGCCGAACGGGTGGTATTCCACCTCCGTCGCCTCGGCGGCGGCGGCCGCTGCCGGCCTGGCCCGGCTGAGCGGAATGGACGAGGACGGCATCCTTTCCGTCATGGGACTGGCCGCCACGGCGTCGTCGCTGCTGCGCCAACCGATCCTCGACAGGGTCAGCGGAAAGAACGCCCTCTGCGCCCAGACGGCGAGAGTGGCGATGGATGCTCTCGACCTCGCCAGCGCGGGCGTAAAGGGGGCGACCAGTTTTCTCGAAGGCGAATACGCGCTTGGCCGCATGCTGGCGGGTGTCACGCCCGACTTCAGCGCGGCGCTTTCAGACCTTGGCGGGCGTTTCTCCGTCACCGAGATCAGCCTGAAGCCTTATCCATGCTGCCGGGCCACCCATCCCTCGATCGACCTGGCGCTTACGCTGCGCGATCGGGTCGACGTCTCGGCAATCGAACGCATCGACGTTTCGGTATGCCAGCCGATGTATGAGGTTGTCGGCCGTCCATTCGCACCGGGTGAGAATCCGCGCATGGCCGCCCTGTTCTCGATACCGTACACGGTCGCAAGCGCCTTCCTGAGAGGCGGCGTCGATCTCGGCATCTTCGAACCTTCAGCAATCCGGCAGGACAGCAGGATGCGTGACCTCGCCGAACGCGTCGTCGTCTCTCCCTACCCTATCCCGGCCGGTACGACGATGTACCAGGTGCCGGTCACCATGACCTGCGTCGGCAATGCCGGCCCCCTGGCCGAGCTTTCGACGATTGCCGTCAGCGGTTCGCCGGAAAAGCCGCTGACCGCCGCCGAATTCGAGAAGAAGCTCCTTGCCTGTGGCGAGAACGCGCTGGACGGGGCTGATATGGACGCGCTCCTCAAGCAGAACGCCACAGGTTTGAGCGACGGGCTTGGCCCGCTGCTCGCACTCGCCCGCAAGGCCAGGTTCTGGCAGCCAAAGACCGCGCTTCCGGCGGCAGCGCAATAGACCATGAGACGGGGAAATACCATGAACGAGCAATCCTCGCTTCCCGAGTTACTGGAAGAGCGGTTCGGCCAAAGCATCGAAATCCACGAGGACGCGCAGCCGGGCCTGCCTTTTCTCGAAATGCTCGCCGCTCACCGTGTGCACCGCAAATATGCGGATCGCGAGGTTCCGCGTGAGCTGATCGAGCTGCTGTGCGCCTGCGCGTTGTCGGCCCCCTCCAAAAGCGACCTGCAGCAGCGCGACATCATCATTGTCGAAGATCCCAGTACCCGCAGATCCATCGCAGAGCGCCTGCCTCACATGCCGTGGGCTGGCGAGGCGCCGGCCTTCGTGGTGTTCTGCATCAACGGGCGGCGCCTGCCGGCGATTTCGTCCTGGCGGCAAAAGCCGTTCCCCAACGATCACTTCGACCTCCTCTTCAACGGCATCGGAGATGCCGCAATCGCCCTTTCATGGTTCCTCATCGCGGCGGAAAGCGTCGGCTTGTCCGGTTGCCCGATCAGCGAATTGCGCAACTTCTCAAACGACGTTTCCGAATGGCTCGGCTTGCCGGATCGCGTCATCCCGTTTGCGGGCTTCTGCCTCGGCTGGCCGGCGGAAGAAGGCCAGATCAGCCCCCGCCTGCCGCTCGATGTGACCGTGCATTCCGACCGCTTCTCGGAGGCGGGGCTGCGTGGCCGGATCGACGGCTATGACCGCCGGCGCGAGCAGCTTCAGCCCTTCGCCGAACAGAAGGATGTCGGGCGCTGGGGCACGCTCCCCGAATATGGCTGGTCCGAACAGAAGGCCCGGCAATACGCGGTTCCGCAGCGGACGGATTTCGGGGCCTTCGTGCGAGCCAAGGGTTTCAACCTCGATTGAGCGGGCAAGCGCCGCGACCGGTATTTCCAATGAAAGGCGAAGTATGTATTACGCGATACTGACTCTTACCCACAGGATCGGGGCAACCGACAAGCTTTTCCAAAGGCTGCAGGCCGGTTTCGAGGGCGGCCTTGTGCGCGGCACGTTGAAGGGCTGCTGGTATTCGGAGATAGGCGCTCTGAACCGCGTCATGGCCGTGCTCGAATACCCGGACAGCGGCAGCATCGTCGAAGATCGCGCCATGCTGTTGGAGAGTGGCGACCCGTTTGGCGCGGCGGCGCTGCTGACCGATATCGAGTTTTCGAGCTACAAGCCGTTTCCGGGCATGGGCAGCATGCCCACAGGCAATTTCGGCCCTTTCTTCGAGGTGCGTCGCTACGGCCTCAATCTGGACGGTCTTCCAGCCACGCTGGAAGCGTGGTCGAAAGTGCGCGAGGCGCGTTCCGAGCTGTCGCCTCTGCTGATGGTCATGTATGCGCTTGAAGGCACCGTACCGCACTTCATGCACATATGGCCTTACCGCTCGCTCGAGGAACGCGCCAGGTTGCGCGCCAAGGCCGTAGAGGTGGGCGTGTGGCCGCCTCCCGGCGGACCGCCGCACCTTCGCGTCATGAACTCGGATATCTATCTCCCGGCTCCCTTCTCGCCTACTCGCTGATACAGGAAACATCCCCATGAAGATCATCGACTTTCGTGTCCGTCCTCCGCTGCCGGGTGTGCAGGATCTTGTCTATTTCAAGCAACCGGAGAAGTTCGTGAACTTCAACCGCAAGCTTGGTTTCGAGCCGGCGCCTTCCGCCCTCGAACAGTCCATCGACAGGCTGTTTGAGGAAATGGACTCCGTCGGCGTCGAGCGTGGCGTCATCATCGGGCGTGTGTCGGGGGCGCTCGGCAACACCGACAATGACGGCATCCACAAGGTCTGCCAGCAATATCCCGACCGCTTCTCCGGCTTTGCGGCGGTCGATCCGCTTAGCCGCCGCGCTGCAATGGACGAGATCGAGCGCATTGCCAAACTCGGCCTCAAGGGTCTGAACATCGAGCCCGGCCAGTACCGGATTCCCCTGATGGCCGACGACCGCCGGCTCTATCCGATCTACGCGCTGTGCGACGACCTGAAGTTGCCAATCGTCCTGATGACCGGCGGCCAGCCGGGGCCTGACCTGAGCTACACCGACCCCGTGGCGCTCGACCGCGTGGCAGCCGATTTCCCTTCGCTGAACATCATCGTGTCGCACGGGAACTGGCCCTGGGTGCATGAGGCGCTTCATGTCGCCTTCCGCCGCTCCAACGTCTATCTCTCCCCGGATATGTACCTCTTCGGCATGCCCGGCTCGGCCGACTACGTGCTCGCTGCGGACACCTACCTGCAGGATCAGTTCATCTATGCGAGTGCCTATCCCCTGACACCGCTGAAGCCCTACGCGGAGAGGTTCCTGGAGCTGCCGATCCGGCCTGAATCGATGGAGAAGGTTCTGTACAAGAACGCCGCGCGGCTGCTCAAGCTCGACAGCTGATCCAGATGCCGCCATATGCTGAAAGGAGCCGGGCGCTGACGCTCGGCTTCCTGAATTTTTCCGATCTGCATCCGATTGAGCTGGTCGGCGTTGCCGCCGAAGCCGGGTTTGGCTCGGTCGGCCTCCGCATCACCGGGCGCAGGCCCGCGGACCCGTATCCGCCAATCCTCGGCGACAACCGGATGCTGTCGCAGATCAAATCCCGCGCCGGCGACGCCGGGGTCAGCATCTCGAATATATCGAGCTATCATCTCTACCCGGACATTCTCCTGCATACGGTCGAGCCCGTGCTGGAGGCCACGGCGGCGCTGGGCGCCGGGTCGCTCATTGCAGCGCGGTACGACCCGGACGCGTCGCGCTTCCATGATTTCCTTTCAGCCTTCGCGGACCTGGCCAGGAGCTACAATGTCCGCCTCGCCTTCGAGTTCGTGCCCTTCAGCCTGGCTCCGACTCTGGCCGATGCCCGCGAGGCGCTGGCGCGCGTGCCGGCGCCGAATTTCGGCCTGATGCTCGATCCCCTGCATCTGGCGCGGTCAGGCGGCAATCCCCGTGACCTGGCCGATCTGGACCCCCGGCGTATCTTCATCGCACAGCTTTGCGACGCAACCGCCGAAAAGCGCCCCGACATGGAGCTCCCGGAAGAGGCTCGCACGGCCCGGGTATTTCCCGGTGAAGGTGCACTGCCGCTCGCACAATTCATGAAGGCCATCCCGGCGCACGCGGAAATAGAGCTGGAGATGCCCCATGCCGGCTATCGGCACCTGCCGCCCGTGGAGCGCGCGCGGTTGATGCGCGTAGCCTCGCAATCCTATCTCGCCGGCCTCGCAGGGAGCGAAACGTCTCCATGACGAGCGAACTGCCAGCGAGCTGCGACCTCCTCGTCATCGGTTCGGGCGCCGCAGGACTGACCGCCGCGCTGGTCGCGGGACTTGCGGGGCTGAAGGTCGTCGTTTGCGAGAAAGCCGATCGGATCGGCGGCACCACGGCCATTTCGGGCGGCACATGCTGGGTGCCCGGCAACCACCTTGCCGATCCTTCAGGCTCGGGAGAAGACGTTGCCGCCGCACGCACCTACCTGGAGAGCGAGATCGGCCCCGACGACGCGCTTGGACGCCGCGAGGCTTTCCTGCGTCATGCACGAGAGGCGTTCGCCTTTCTCGCGGAAAAGTCCGAACTTCGCTTCAGCCTGCCGAAGCACTATCCCGATTATCATCCCGACCAGCCGGGCGCCTCGCAGGGCGGCCGCGCCATCCAGCCATTGCCTTTCGACGGCATGCTGCTCGGGAACGATTTCGCGCGGCTCGGCGATCCTCTTTTCGGGTTGACGATCCTCGGCGGCATGATGTTTTCGCGCCCCGAAGGCATGATCCTGGCGAGACCGTTTTCCTCCTGGAATGCATTCCGCTTTTCAGCCGGCACGGTGCTGCGCCACCTGAAAGATCGCCTCCGCCACCCGCGCGGCACGCGCCTGCTGCTCGGCAACGCGCTGGTCGCTCGCCTCATGGCGAGCCTGCAACGATTGCATGTACCGATCCTGACCGGAGTCGCGATGACCGGCTTGATCGAACGTGACGGACGCATTGTCGGCGCGCGGTTCGGCGACCGCGAGATTCAGTCCCGCAAGGGCGTGGTGCTTGCGACGGGTGGCTTCACCTCGAGCCGGGAATGGCGTGAGAAGCTCCTGCCGAAGGAGGTACGGCACGCGCTGTCCGCGCCCGGCGCGACCGGAGACGGCCTGGCGGCGGCGCTTGCTATCGGCGCGCAAATCGGAACCGGGCACGCCATCTCCGCCTTCTGCATGCCGGTATCGAAAATCCGTCTCGGAGACAAACGCGAAAGGCTGTTTCCCCATGTCATCGTCGACCGCGCGCGACCCGGCGTGATCGCGGTGGACGGCATGGGAAAGCGTTTCGTCAATGAGGGCAATTCCTACCACGACTTCGTGGAAGCGATGGTCTCCCGCGGCATGAATGTCGCTTATCTTATATGTGACCGCGCTTCGTTGCGCCGTTTCGGCCTCGGGCTGGTCCGGCCGGTGTGGCAATGGCTGCGCTACTACACCAGCCGCGGCTACCTCGTAAGCGCACCCACCGTCGCGGACCTCGCCAAGCGTATCTCCGTACCTGCCGAAGCCTTGTCCGCAACCATAGCGAGGCACAACGCCTCCTGTATCACCGGCATCGACGAAGAATTCGGCAAAGGCTCAAACAGCCTCAACCTGATGTATGGCGATACTTCAGCAGCGCCCAATCCATGCCTCGGGCCTATCAGGCATTCTCCGTTCGTCGCCATTCCGGTCGAACCCGCGGCCATCGGCGGGAGCGTCGGCCTTGAAACCGATGCGCGCGCGCGCGTGCTCGGGCTCGATGGCAAGCCTGTTCCAGGGCTTTTCGCTTGCGGCAACGACGCATCGTCGATCATGCGCGGCCGCTATGCCGGCGCGGGCATCACGCTCGGCCCCGCAATCACCTTCGCATATCTGGCAGCCAGAACGGCCGCCGAAACCGGAGAATAGGGAAATGACGACAAGAGATCTTTCGGGACAGGTCGCCGTGATCACCGGAGGCACAAGCGGCATCGGCCTAGGCGTTGCAGAGCGGCTGCGCCGCGACGGCGCGGACATCGTGATCTGGGACATCGACCCCGCAGGACTTGAACGCGTGAAGGCCAGCGGGGACATCGCGCTGGCGCAGCGTGTCGACGTGGCGGACGAGGATTCGGTATCGGCTGCGGCAAAGGAAATCGCCGAAAAGCTCGGTCGTGCCGATATTCTCGTCAATTCCGCCGGCATAGCGGGCGATCAGCGCGATTTGTCCGACTATCCGCTTTCGGACTGGAACCGCTGCATCGCGGTGAACCTCACCGGCACGTTTCTCTGCTGCAAGCATATCACGCCGTTGATGGTGAGGCACAATTACGGCCGTATCGTCAATGTGGCGTCTATGGCCGGACGGGACGGCACGGCGCGAGCGCCAGCCTATTCTGCGGCGAAGGCAGGCATTGTCGGCCTTACCAAGTCGATCGCACGGGAGTTCGCTCCCAAAACCGAAATCCGCGTCAACTGCATCGCGCCGGCAGCGATCGAGACGAGGCTCTTCCAGCAACTGCCGGAAGCGCGGCGCGAGGCGGCCCGCACGCGGATACCCGTAGGCCGGGTGGGCACCGTCGAGGAAGTCGCCAACATGGTCGCGTGGCTGGCATCAAGAGAATGCTCCTTCACCACCGGCGCGATCTTCGATCTTTCAGGTGGCCGCGGCGCGGCCTGATACGGTTTACGGGAGGCGGGAATGCGTAACGGCATCGAGATATTCGATTTCAGGGCGAGGCCGCCGAGCCGACCTTTCCTTGACTATTTCAACCCGAAGCACGTGGAGTTCTTCGCCAAGCGCCAGGTGGTCGGCGATCTTGCACCATCCTATCGTGCCGGCTCGATAGAACAGTTCTTCGCAGAGGCGGATGCAGCCGGCATAGACCGCATGGTCATCATCAACCGGATGGTACCCGCCGCCGGCGGTTCGCCTGCCTGCGACATTCCCAATGAGCACGTTCGCGATCTGGTGGCGCGGAAACCCGATCGCCTGATCGGCATTGCCGGCATCGACGTCGGCGGCGGCTTCGGCGATCCGCTCGCCTTGACGGAGCATGCGGTGAGCGAGCTTGGAATGCGCGGCATCCACATCTCGCCCGGCCGCAGCGCGCTCGACACACGGCCCGACGACACCCGCCTTTTTCCACTCTATGAGTTGTGCGACAGCCTTTCGGTGCCCGTCATATTCATGACGGGGCCTTTTTCCGGCGGCAATATCGACTACACGCGGCCCGCCTATATCCAGACCGTGGCGTCGCATTTTCCAAAGCTGCGGATCGTGGCCGGCCATGCATGCTGGCCATATGTGGAGGAGATGATCGGCGTGGCTTATCGCCACGAGAACATCTTCGTTTCCCCCGACTCCTATCTCTACATGCCCGGCGCGACGGAGATGGTGCGCGCGGCCGGCGACCTGTTGCAGGACCAGTTCATCTTCGCGTCATCCTATCCGGTCGGTGCAATGGGCGTCGCGCTCGAACGGTTCCTTTCGCTGGGTTACTCCGAAGCCGTGCTGGAAAAGACGCTTTCCCTCAACGCCAGAAGGGTGCTCGGCCTCTAAAGGCAACCCATCGACCTATAGCAGGCTTGCTTCGCGGATCATCTGCGCGAAGGTTTTCGCCGCCTGTCCAGGATGCCGTTCCTGGTGCTGGATCATCGAGAGATCACGCACCGGGAACTCGAACGACAGCGGAACGAGCCGGCCCGTTTCCATGCCTGCGCGTGCCACATATTCCGACACGGCGGCGGCAAGGTGGCCCATCTCGACCGCGGTGCAGATCGCCTCGTTGGACGGAAGCTGCATCGCCACCGTCAGCGCGTCCGGCTCCACCCCCCAGTTCCGCAGGGCCTCCTCGAAGGTGGAACGCGTGCCGGAACCCGGTTCGCGCAGCGCCCATTCGGTCTGGCTCAATTCAACCGGACTGGTCGGCGGACGACCCACCCAGGAGTGATCCCTGCCGACGACGACCAGCAGGCGGTCGCGTGCAACGGTTTCCGTGCGGAGGCTCGGTTCCTCGACCGCGCCTTCGATGAAACCCAGATCCGCAGCCCCGGTGAGCACCGACCTGACACATTGAGCCGTGTTGCCTATTTCAAGTTGCAGGTCGATACCCGGATATCGCTCCCGAAAGCGAACAAGATGCTGCGGCAGCCAGTAGCTGGCGGTGGTCTGGCTGGCGAAGATGGAGAGCACGCCGCGCTTGACGCCGCTGAGGTCGGCCAGCGTGTTCTCGGCATTTCTCACCAGCGCCAGTATCGCCCTGGCTTCGGAAACGAATGCGCGCCCCTCTGCGGTCAATTGAATGCCGCGACCGACACGGTGGAAAAGCCGGACGCCGTGCCTTTCCTCCAAGGCGTGTATCGCTCCGCTGACCGCGGACTGGGTCAGGTGCAGTGCTTCTGCGGCACGCGTGACATGCTCACGCTCCGCTACCGCCAGAAATATGCGAAGCTGATCAAGAGTCACGGGTTCCTCAAGGCAATGGGCAGGCTGGCGCAATATCCTCGGAGAGAGGCCGCCACCTCAAACTAGCTTAACCCATAGCAAGCCGACACCTGCGATGAACAGCGAAGACGTGCCGGCAAGGACAAGCGGTTTGAATCCGAGACGCATAATATCGTCGATGCGGGTGCCGAGGCCCAGCGCCGCAAGGGCCGCCGTCAGCATGATCGGCGTCGCGAAGGCGCACGCTTCCTTCACCTCGTCCGGAACAAGCCCGAAGCCATTGGCTATCATCAATACGATGAAGGCGACCACGAAAGCGGGAGCGGCCGCTGTTGCGGGCCGGCCTTCCGCATCGGCGGAGCGCAGCCTGCGCGCAGCCATCAATGCAACGATGACGACCACGGGGGCGAGCATCATGACCCTGGTCAGCTTCGCGACGACGGCTATCTCTCCGTCCGTTTCTCCATGCTGGAAGCCGGCCGCGACCACCTGGGCGACCTCGTGGACGGAAAAGCCGATCCATTGCCCGTAAGCGGAAGAGTCGAGGCCAAGAACTCCCTTCATCAAGGGGAAGAGAAACATCACGATCGTGCCGAACAGCGTTACACAGGCGATCGCATAGGAAATATCGGATTCCTTCGCCCTGACTGTCGTGCCGACCGCAGCGGCGGCCGACGCTCCGCATATGGAGAGACCGCCCGCGAGCGTGTAGCGCAGCTCGGAGCGAACCCCCAGCAGACGACCCAGCCAGAGCGTGAAAATGAAGGTGCACGTAAGCGAGATGGCCGCGCCCAGCACGCCCGTCAGTCCCACCTGCGCTATATCCCCGAGGGTGATCTGGAGGCCCAGCAGCGCAACGACCGCCCGCAACAGCCGCTTGCCGCACAGGCTAACCCCCGGCAAGGCAGCGGCAGGTACGCCGCTGGTATTGGCAAAGATCATGCCCAGCAGGATGGCCATGATCATCGGGCTGAGCACCGCCAGAAAAGGCAAGCCCCTCAGACCGTATGCGGCGGCGGTGATGACGACCACCAGCACCAGTCCGGGAACGTAACCCCTCAGTGCGGCGGCATGTTTCTGGGCTGTCAGAAAGGACATTCTTCCTAGGAAATTGCGGCTCCAATCCGAGTTTGACTAGAAGGAACCTATCGCAATGTCCAATTGAAGTAGAAAATGATTCTAACAGTCTCAGCCAATCAATCGCCTGAAAGGATATTTGTATCTTCGCTCCATAAGGGCGTGCGACGGACGGTGCCTGCGACGAGGAGCGGTGCCGCGGGGCGAGCCGATGCCGTCGCGATCCGGCTGAGGTCTACGATCATGACACAGCTCCCGGCCAGGAGCCGGGAGCCACGGGGAGACGATGGAAGCGATTGCGCCGCGCATGTCTCGCGGCGCTTCATTCTCAGCGATATTCGCGGCCGTAGTCGGGCTGCATCTCGTAGGTCTTGAACTCGCGGTTCACGAGCAGGCCGGTGGCCTCGTCGCGCTCCACCTTGCGCATATAGAGGTTTTCCACGAGGTCGCGGGTCTCGGCGTCGATCTTGAGCGGGCCGCGAATGCCCTCGAACTGCTTGCCCTTGACCGCCGCGATAGCCGCGTCGCCGTCCGGCTTGCCGTCGGTCGCCTCGATCATGGCCGCAATCATCAGCATGGCATCGTAGGCGCCGGCATGGGGCAGGCTCGGTACCGCGCCCGGATGCAGGCGCTCAAGGTCGGCGAGGAAGTGCTTGTTCAGCTCGCTGTCATGGGCAGCCGAATAGACATGCCCCGTCTCGATGCCAAGAGCCGCGTCACCCATCGCCTGGAGGTCGAACTCCTGCGTCTCGCCATTGCCGAGGAAGCGTATCCCGGAATCGCGCATTCCATTGTCGATATAGGTCTTGAGATAGGCGTAGGTGGACGGGCCGCCCGGCAGGAAGCCGAAGATCAGGTCCGGCTTGGCTGCCCGGGCGCGTTGCAGGAACGGACCGAAATCGGTGGTGGAGAGTGGCATGCGGATCTTCTCCACCACGGTGCCGCCGCGCCCTTCGAAGGTGCGCGAGAAAGCCTCCTCCATCTCGTGACCCGGCACGTAGTCGCTCACCATAGTCACGACGGTCTTGAGCCCTTCATCGGCGGCGAAATTGGCAACCGGAGTGGCGAGTTGGTAGGTCGTGTAGGACGCGCGCAGGAAATATTGCGAGCTGTCGATGATGGGCGACGAGGCGGCGTTCAGCGTGACCGCCGGTATCTTCGCCTCCTCGATCAGCGGCGCGACCGACATGGCGTCCGCCGTGAATATGAAACCCGCAAGGTATTGCACGTGATCGCGGATGATGAGTTCCTGCGCCAGAGCGCGGGCACGTTGCGGATCGGAAGCCGGAAGGTCGCGATAGACGAATTCGACATCGTGGCCGGCGATCTTGCCGCCATGCTGGTCCATGAACACGTCGAACGCCTGCTGCCAGCCGACGCCATAGACGCTGAACGGCCCCGAGAAGGCGCCGATGACGCCGACCTTGACCGTATCCGCCAGCGCCGCTCCCGAAAGCGTCAGCGACACGGCGAGCGCGAGGGCACCTGACAAGATCTTCATTCCATTCCCCTTTTCTCGATGCCCCGGCGGCTGGAGGATCGCCGCCTTGCAGGCATTGCGTTGTCGAACTGTGCTGCCGTTCAGCCGGCGAAAGCGGGCGGCGGGGTGGCGCCTCCAGCGTACTTTGCCGCCAGCCGGGCGAAGTCGATCGTCTCGCGGTCGCGCAGGTTCGCGCCGATGATCTGGATGCCGACCGGCAGGCCGTCATGGGCAAGGCCGGCAGGAGCGATCGTCGCCGGCAGGTATGCCAGCGAAGCGAAACCGGCCCAGAGGAACTGGTCGCGGAAGCTCTGCGGCGTGCCGTTGACATTGACCTTTCGCGCATAGCGCGGCGTCAGCGGATCGTGGAGATATGCCGTGGTGACCGCAATCGGGCACAGCAGCAAGTCGTAATCCGCGAAGAAGGCGGCCCACGCATCCCTGATCCGCTTGCGCTCCTCATGCAGCGCGAACCATTCGCGGTGGCTCATCACGCTCGCCCGAAGCATCCGCGCCTCGTAGCTGTCGTCGTCCGGCGCGAGGCGGGCGGCGTCCGCCGCCAGCGTCTCGAACTCCCCGGCAGTGGCGGCGGCACCCGTCGCTGCGCGCAGCAGGGTCATGAAAAGCGTCTGCGCACGCTGGAAATCGATATCCGGCCACGCCGTCTCATCGACCGTCACACCTGCCCCGGCGAGCTTGCCGACATAGGCGGAAAGGACATCGGACACGCCCTTGTCTACCGCGCAGAGCGGGGATTCCAGCATGACGGCGACGCGATAATCGGAAAGCACATTCTTGCGCGGCGCGGGCAGATCGACGCGGAACCCTGCCCTGTCCTCCGGCTCCGGCCCCGCAATCACCTCCAGCGCGAGCGCCAGATCCTCCGCGCTGCGGGCGAGCGGCCCGCAGACCAGCATATCCTGCGGCGGCAGGCCAGCCTTCGGCGCATGGCCGGCCTGGGGAACCACGCCGAAGCTCGGCTTGTGGCTGAAAAGCCCGCAATAGTGGGCCGGATTGCGGATCGACCCGCCAATGTCGCTACCGATGTCGAAACCTGTCAGGCCCGCGGCCACGGCGGCGGCGGAGCCGCCCGACGAGCCGCCCGGCGTGCGCGCGGTGTCCCACGGGTTGCTGGTCGCGCCATAGATCTCGTTCACCGTCTGCCAATCGCTGATCATGTAAGGGACGTTGGTCTTTCCCATCACGATAGCGCCCGCATCGACAAGCGACTGCACCATCGCGGAATTCGACGCGGCGACGTTGCCGCGCAGGCCCGGCACGCCCCAGGTGGTGGGCAGCCCCGCCACATCGAAGGATTCCTTCACCGTGACCGGCACGCCGTGCAGCGGTCCCCACACCTCGCCACGCGCGAACGCCGCGTCGGCCTCGGCGGCCCGGCTTCTGGCGCGCTCGAAATCCCGAACCACCACCGCGTTCAGCTGCGGGTCGAACAGCTCAATGCGCGAAATGTACAGATCAAGAATATCTAACGCCTTGAGCTTTCCATCCGCAATCTTGCCCGCCACTTCCGCAGCGGAAGCGAACGCGTTCATCGTATTATTCATCTCGAAAATTCTATCCCCGTGCCCTCGACATTTAACAAATAAATAGTATACGTTGCCGAGAGCTGTTCCGAGTTCCATAAGCAAGCGAGAATGCCGCTTGCCTCCGGCAAGCCTGCCGCGCAGAAAGTTTCCCTCCGCCTCCCCGAAGTCAAATGCGAAAAGTGCCGCCATTGATGCATTTCTTGCATGTGGCCACGCAGCAGGCAGGGCGAACGAAGCGGCCCATCGTCTGGCCCATGTTTTTCGCCGAACATGCGCACGCCGTTGGTGTATAGGATCGATCATCCCGCCGCCGCATTCTCCAAACGACAGGGGCCGCATATGAACACTGCTTCCGGGCGCCAGTACCTGGCCATTCCTGGACCGTCGGTCATTCCCGACCGTGTATTGCGCGCCATGCACCGCACATCGCCCAATATCTATGAGGGCGATCTGGTGGACATGACCCGCGCCCTCATTCCAGACCTCAAGCGCGTTGCTCTCTGCTCAGGCCATGTCGCGATCTACATCGCCAACGGCCACGGCGCGTGGGAGGCGGCGAACGCCAACATGTTCTCGCGCGGCGACCGCGCGCTGGCCATCGCGACCGGCCGCTTCGGCCAGGGCTGGGCCGACCACGCCCGGCGCATGGGCGTCGAGGTCGAGGTGATCGACTTCGGCAAGCAGACGGCGGCCGATCCCGCGCGCATCGCGGCGGCGCTGGAAGCGGACAAGGCCCGCGCGATCCGTGCCGTCATGGTCAGCCATGTCGATACGGCCTCCGGCGCGCGCAACGACATACCGGCGATCCGCGCCGTGCTCGACGCGTCGGGGCATCCCGCATTGCTCGCCGTGGACGCCATCGCCTCGCTGGCCTGCGACGAGATGCGGATGGATGAATGGGGCATCGACGTGCTGGTCGGCGCAAGCCAGAAGGGCCTGATGGTGCCGCCCGGCCTCGGCTTTGTCTGGTTCTCGGACAAGGCGATGGAGATGTCGCAGGCATCCGATCTGGCCACGCCCTACTGGGACTGGAAGGCTCGCGCGGGCGCCACCGAATTCTACCAATATTTCGGCGGCACCGCGCCGACGCATCATCTTTTCGGCCTGCGCGAGGCGTTGACCATGCTCCTTGAGGAAGAGGGGCTGGAAAAGGTATGGCGGCGGCACGACATGCTCGCCCGAACCGTCTGGGCCGCGTTCGACGCATGGGGGGCGGAAACGGGCATCGCGCTCAACATGGCCGACCCGGCGTCTCGCGGGCGCTCGGTGACGGCTGCGCGCATTCCGAATGGCGGCGCGGGCAAGCTGCGGCGCTGGCTGGAGGCGGAAGCAGGCGTGACGCTCGGCATCGGCCTTGGAATGGCCCTGCCGACCGAGCCGGCCTATGAGGACTTCCTGCGCGTCGCCCATATGGGCTGGGTCAACAGGCACATGACGCTGGGCGTGGTGGCAGCGATGGAGGCCGGCATGCAGGCGCTGGGCATACCGCACGGGCCTGGCGCGCTCGACGCCGCAGCGCGCGTCGCGGCGGAAACGCAGGGTTAGGGGCCGAACCTGGAGCATACCGCGATCTTTCAGATTCGCGTCGCGCGCTTCAGCTTTTTGATCTCACGCATGTCTTTGTCCCGAAACCGGCACCCACTTTCGGGAGACATGCTCTATTTTTTACGCATGTCTTTGTCCCGAAACCGGCACCCACTTTCGGGAGACATGCTTTAGAGTTCCAGCGCGTCCCTCAGGGCCGGGCTGTTGCGCGTCCGCAGGTCCAGATCGGCCTCGATATGGTCGATATGATGCAAGAGAAGCTGCTGCGCCAGCGGCGCGTCCCGTGCTTCCAGCGCATCGACGATCCGCCCGTGCTCATCATGGCCGCAACTCGACGCGCCGGAACGGCCGTAAAGAGCGATGACGAGCGAGGAGCGCGCGATCAACTCCTCCATGAAACGCTGGAGGATGGCGTTGCCGGCGACCGACGCCAGCACCAGGTGGAACTCACCCGACGCCTTGATCTCCGCGCGGCGGGCTTCCGGCCCGCGCGCCGCGATGAAGTGAGCCTCGCTGGCGAGTTGCGTCCTGAACCCCTTTATGTCGGACGGCGTGATCCGCGCGCAGGCTTCCAGCGCGATGGCAGGCTCAATCAGCCGCCGCGAGGCGAAAAGCTGACGCGCCTCCTCCGGCGAGGGATTGGCGACGAAAGCGCCGCGATTGCGCTCTGTCCGCACAAGCCCCTCGAAGGCGAGCATCTGCAAGGCGGCTCGGGCGACCGTGCGGCTCACGCTGAACAGCGCCCCCACCTCGCTCTCGGACAGCTTCGCGCCCGGCGCGAGGCGCCGGTCCACGATGGCGTCGCGCAGATGGTCGCGAATGGCATGGGCGCGATCGTCCGCGACCGTTCCCGTGCCGGTAATTCTATGATGCTCGATATTCATGGCAGCCTGCTTCGGTATGCCCTTTCTACCCCGAAACGACAGCGATGGAAGATAGTGACTGCTTACGATGCAAGAAAAAGATTGCATACGATTACTGCATTGTATCGCAGACAATCGCCCATTGATTGTGCAACGCAACATCTTCGGACTGCCCACGATTGGAGCATCGGAGAAAAAGACCCAACAGCATCATGACGTTGGATCGCAAAACTGCAACTGGCACGCATGATGCATCGCTTCCCCCGACACAGGGGAAGCTGCATGACCAAAGCCGCCGCGATCGACATCGCATCTGTCTCCAAGGTTTACGGCACGACCACCGCCGTTCATTCCATCAGCCTGAAAATCCCTGCCGGCAGCTATTGCTGCCTGCTCGGCCCCTCCGGCTGCGGCAAGAGCACGACGCTGAGGATGATCGCGGGACACGAGAGCATCTCGTCCGGCGACATCAGGCTCGGCAACGCCGTCGTCACCGACCTGCCGCCGGCAAAGCGCGGCACTGCGATGATGTTCCAGTCCTATGCGCTGTTTCCGCATATCGACGTCACCGACAATGTAGCCTTCAGCCTGAAGATGAAAGGGGTGCCAACCGAGGAAAGGCGGTCGAAGGCGCTCGACATGCTGAAGCTGGTGCAGATGGAGGCTTATGCGACGCGCCGCCCCGCGCAGCTTTCCGGCGGACAGCAGCAGCGCGTGGCTCTGGCGCGCGCGCTGATCACGGACCCGGAGGCGCTGCTGCTCGACGAGCCGCTTTCCGCGCTCGATCCCTTCCTCAAGATCAGGGTGCGCGCCGAGCTCAAGCGGCTGCAAGCATCGCTCGGCATCACCTTCGTCCACGTCACCCACAGCCAGGAGGAAGCGATGGCGCTCGCCGATCTGATCGTGGTGATGAATGACGGCCGCATCGAGCAGGCTGCCGACCCGCGCACCGTGTTCGAGCGGCCGGCGACCGCGTTCGTGGCCCGCTTCATGGGCGATCACAATGTCATCTCAGGCAAGGCCAAGAGCTATTCCGGGGAGATGCTGACCGTTGACGTGCCGGGCGGCGGCAGCTTCGCAGCCACGGGCGAGGCGCGCGAACCGGGCTCGTCCGTCGACATCGCCGTTCGCACCGATCACGTCCGCATCGGCGAAGCGCCGAAGGCGGGGCTCGGCTTCACCGGCGTCGTGCAGAACGTCGAATATCGCGGCTCGTCGGTGAAGCTCAGCGTAGGCGGCGCGGGCGTGGAGGATTTCACCGCGATCGTCTCCGACACCGATTTCCACGCCAACCCCGCCAGGGTGGGGGATGCCGTGCCGCTTTCCTGGACCCCGGCCGACGCCATCGTGCTCGGGCGGCTCGATTCCTGAACAAGCAACGAAACGAAAGGGGAATTCGTATGACCAAGACCACAGAGAGGAAGGCGGGCATCACACGCCGCTCGCTGCTCAAGACCGGCGCGGCCGCCGCGGGCCTCGCCGCCGGTTCGGGCGCCATAACCGGCTTCCCGACCCTCTGGGCGCAGAACCCGATCACGCTGCGCCAGTTCGGCACCGGCGTGTCGAACCTCAACGCCATCGCGGAGAAGTGCAAGGAAGATCTGGGCATCACCCTCGAAATGACGGCGACGGATTCCGACGCCGCCGCGCAGCGCGCCGTCACCCAGCCCGACTCCTACGACATCGCCGACATCGAATACTGGATCCTCAAGAAGGTATTCCCCGCCGGCGTCATCCAGCCGATGGATACCAGCAAGCTGACCTACTATGACGCCATCGTGCCGCTATTCAAAACGGGCAAGCTGACGCCCGACAGCGTGATCGCGCAGGGCACCGCCCCGCATACCGTCGGCTATGTCGAGGCGCAGGACGCCAAGACCTTCGCCACGAGCGAGACCGGCTGGTTCACGATGGTGCCCACCATCTACAACGCCGACACGCTGGGCATCCGCCCGGACCTCGTAGGCCGCGAGATCACCAGCTGGGCCGACATCATGGATCCGGCCTTCAAGGGCAAGACCTCGATCCTCAACATCCCCTCCATCGGCATCATGGATGCCGCGATGATCATGGAAGCCCTCGGCGAGATCAAATATGCCGACAAGGGCAACATGACGACGGAGGAAATCGACAAGACCATCGATTTCCTTATCAAGGCCAAGCAGGACGGGCAGTTCCGCGCCTTCTGGAAATCCTTCGACGAGAGCGTCAACCTGATGTCCTCCGGCGAGGTCGTCATCCAGTCCATGTGGTCGCCGGCCGTCGCCGCCGTCCGCTCCAAGGGTATTCCGTGCGTCTACCAGCCGCTCAAGGAAGGCTATCGCGCATGGGGCGGCGGGCTGGGCCTCGCCGCTCATCTGGAAGGCGCGAAGCTCGACGCGGCCTATGAATATATCAACTGGTACACGTCCGGCTGGGTGGGCGCCTATCTCAACCGGCAGGGCTACTATTCCGCCGCTATGGATACGGCCAAGAAGTTCATGTCGGAAGACGAATGGGGCTTCTGGATCGAGGGCAAGGCGGCGCAGGGCGATATCGTCGCGCCGGACGGCAAGGTGATGGAAAAGGCGGGCGCCATCCGCGACGGCGGCGCCTTCATCGACCGCATGGGCAAAGTGGCTTGCTGGAACTCGGTCATGGACGAGGACCGCTACATGGTCCGCCGCTGGAACGAATTCATCGCATCCTAGCTCACAGCAGCGGCGGCCTGCCCAAGCGAGGCCGCCGCATCCCCCAGCCGGAGACAGGGCCTTGACCGCCGTCATCGAGCAATCCGCCGCCGAAGCCATGAAGAAGGATGGACCGGGCCTGCGTTTCCCCGCATGGCTGGCGTCCTATCTCCAGGCATTGCCGCTCGCCCTCATCCTCGGCGCGTTCCTGCTGGTGCCCATCATCATGATCGCGGTCGTATCCTTCTGGGACTACGACTTCGCACGCATGTATCCCGACTTCATCACGCTCAACTATGCGGAGACGCTCGGCTCCTGGGTGACGTGGAAAACCTATCTGAACACGCTCAAATATGCGGCGCTCGTCTGGGCGATCACGCTGTTCGTCGGCTTCTGGGTGGCATATTTTCTCGCTTTCCACGTGCGCACCACGACCATGCAGATGGTGCTGTTCCTCGTCTGCACCGTGCCCTTCCTCACCTCCAACATCATCCGCATGATCTCCTGGATTCCCGTATTGGGCCGCAACGGGCTGGTGAACACCACGCTGGTGAACGCCGGCATCATTCCCGCGCCGATCGAGTGGCTGCTCTATTCGGATTTCGCCGTGGTGCTGGCCATGGTGCATCTCTACACCCTGTTCATGGTCACGCCGATCTTCAACACGCTGATGCGCATCGACCGCTCGCTGGTCGAGGCCGCGCGCGATGCCGGCGCGAACGGCAGGCAGATTCTCACCAATGTCATCATCCCGCTGGCCAAGCCCGGAATAGCCATCGGAACGATCTTCGTCGTGACGCTGGTGATGGCCGATTTCTCGACCGTGCAGGTCATGTCAGGCGGACAGAGCGCGTCCGTCGCGCTGATGATGAAGAACCAGATGTCGCTGCTGCAATATCCGGCTGCTGCGGCGAATGCCGTTGTGCTGCTCGTACTGGTCCTGCTGATGGTGGCGGGCATCCTGCGCATCGTCGACATACGCAAGGAGCTGTGAGCCATGAACCACGAAAAGCGTACCGCCGGCTTCTACGTGCTCGCCGCCTTCTTCGCCATCTTCGTGCTGTTCCTCTACGGGCCGCTGTCGGCGATCCTGATCCTTTCCTTCCAGGGGCCGAATGGCGGCCTGACGTTCCCGCTCAACGGCGTATCGCTCCACTGGTTCGGCAATCTGTTCGAGAAGCAGGCGGTGGGGGATTTCGGCGGCAGCTTCCGGCGCTCCTTCGCGCTGGGGCTGATGGTGATGGCCGTTACCGTGCTGGTGTCCCTGCTCGCGGGCCTCGCCTTCCGGCGCAAGTTCATCGGCGCGACGCCGCTGTTCTACCTCGCCGTGGCAAGCCTCGTCGTTCCCTCCATCATCGTGTCGCTCGGCATCGGCGTGCTGTTCCAGCAGATCGGCCTCCGCCCGGCATGGTACAGTTCCGCATTCGGCGCGCACCTGACCTGGACGCTACCCTTCGGCGTGCTCATCATGTTCGCCGTGTTCAACCGCTTCTCGCCTTCCTATGAGGAGGCCGCGCGGGATCTCGGCGCGACCTCGTGGCAGACCTTCGCGCATGTCGTGCTGCCCATGATCGCGCCCAGCCTGATCGGCGTCGGCCTGTTCGGCTTCACGCTGTCCTATGACGAGTTCGCGCGCACGCTGATGACGTCCGGCACCTACAATACGCTGCCGCTGGAGATCTACGGCATGACGACCAACGTGACCACGCCGGTCCTCTATGCGCTTGGCACGGTGACGACGCTGTTCTCCTTCCTGATCATCGCGGGAACGCTGGGTGCGATCTTCTATGTCGGACGCCGCAGGGCGCGGGGCTGAACCTGTCGAAATGCGCATACTCGTCGTCAATCCCAACACCACCGCCAGCATGACGGAAACCATCGCCGCGGCGGCCCGCTCGGCAGCCGGAGCCAGCTCCCGGATCGTGCCGGTCACGTCGAGCATGGGACCTGCCTCCATCGAAGGCTATTACGACGAGGCGATGGCCGTGCCCGGCCTGCTCGCGGAGATCGGGCAGGGCGAGCGCCTCGGCGCGCAGGCGGCGATCATCGCCTGCTTCGACGACACCGGCCTCGACGCGGCCCGCGCTATGGTCGGCATCCCGGTGCTCGGCATCTGCGAAGCCGCGCTCAGCCTTGCCTCCTTCATCGCCCAGCGATTCACCGTGGTGACGACGACCGAGCGGTCGCGCGTACCGGTGGAAATGCTGGTGCACCGCTACGGCATGTCGATGCGCGCCCGCGTGAGAGCGGCGGGAATACCCGTGCTCGCGCTCGAAGACCCGCACTCCGGCGCCGTCGCGAGATTGCGGGAGGAGATCGCGCAGGCGCTGGAACATGATCACGCAGAGGCGATCGTTCTCGGCTGCGCCGGCATGGCGGACCTTGCCGCGCGGCTTCAGGCCGAGTTCGGCGTGCCGGTGATCGACGGCGTGGGCGCGGCGGTGAAGCAGGCCGAGGCGCTGGTGTCCCTCAACCTGTCCACATCGAAGCGCGGCGCCTATGCGCCGCCGCTGGCGAAGCCCTATAGCGGTGTCATGGATAGCCTGAAGCCGGTGGCCGCCAATCCGGCGGCGTGAGCCTGCCGGGCGCATGTCTCCGAGATACAAGCCGCGCAGGCTGGACATGCACGGCAAGAGGGAGGACAGTCCGTCCCGACACGATGGACCGCCAGCACCAGCCAAGCGCCTGCCTGTTCCGCCCGTCGTGAAAGCGAGGGAGGAAATATGAGAATTGCGACTTTTGAAGCCGGCGGCGCGCCGCGCGTCGGTCTGGTCGAGGGTGAACGCGTGCTCGATCTGGCAGCGGCCCGCAAGAGGCTGGATGGCGTCGAGGGACCGGCGACCGTGCTCGAGCTGATCGCCTCGCCAGACGGGCTGGCATCGGCGCGCAGCGTGCTCGGCCGGGCCGGGCCGGCTCCCGACGACTGGCACAAGCTCGACGCGGTGAGGCTGCTCGCCCCCATACCACGCCCGGCCAAGAACGTGTTCTGCGTCGGGCGCAACTACAAGCTCCACATCGAGGAGGCGGCACGGATGCGCGGGGCGGAGCCGTCCTATCCGAAGGTGCCGGAATTCTTCACCAAGCCGCCGACCACGGTGGTCGGACCCGGCGTCGATATCCGCCTGCCGAACGTCACGAAGAAGCTCGACTACGAGGTGGAACTGGCCTTCGTCATCGGCAAGACCGGGCGCGACATTCGCGCCGAGGACGCCGCAAAGCACATATTCGGCTTCACCATCGTCAACGACGTGACGGCGCGCGAATTGCAGATCGAGCACGGACAATGGTTCAAGGGCAAGGGGCTGGATACGTCATGCCCGATGGGGCCGTGGATCGTGACTGCCGACGCTTTCGATATATCGAAGGGCCACCGGATATCGCTCACGGTGAACGGCGAAACCCGGCAGGACGAGCGAACCTCGGACATGCTGTTCGACTGCGCGCAGATTGTGGAAAGCCTGTCGGCAGGGCTGACGCTGGAGGCCGGCGACATCATCGCGACGGGAACGCCGTCCGGCGTCGGCTTCATCCCGCCAGTGTGGCTGAAGGACGGCGATGTGATCGAGGCTTCGATAGAGGGGATCGGGTCGCTGAGGAACACCGTCCGCGCAGTCTGACCTCAGGAGCGTGGCAACCGATCGAAGAAGGAAGGCCGGCGCGACCGGCGCGCCAGCCTTCGGTTTTTTTATTGCTGGCGAACCTGGATCAGTTCCTTGACCTGGTCCTCGGTCAGCGGCGCAGGGATGAACTTGCCGGCGACGGAATCCTCCATCACGATGTCGAGGCCCTTGAGCTGGAAGATGTCGAGGGTTTCCTTCGGATAGAAATTGTCCCGCATCGCCTTGGCGGCGGCTTCTTCGACCTTCATCAGCTGCGCGAATATCTGGATCGGCTTTTCGTCGCCGCTATAGATCCAGTCCACCGTCTCCTGATAGGCGTCGAGGAACTTGTCGAGCCTGGCCTGATCGAATGCGGTGTTGGCGATGGTCACGCGCAGGCTCTGGTTCTTGATGCGCTCAAGATCGTTATCGCGCAGCACGAGGCGGATATTGCCCTTGTCCAGCTCGCCCTGGCCGAACTCGGGAATGGCAAAGCCGATATCGACCTGCCCCGACATGACCTGCGTGTAGGTGGCGGAGACGTTGCCGGTGGCGACCGCCTCAAGCTTCTCGTTCATGGTGCGCTGGAGCAGGGTAGCGATATTGTAGGTGCCCGAACCCACCGTTGAGAAGCCGATGGTGGCATCGCCGGCGCTCTCGATCGACTGGATCGGGGAATCCGCCTTGACATACCAGAAATTGGCCGAGCCGGTGGACGAGGAACCGACGACCTTGATCGGTGCGCCCTGCGAGAAGGCGCTGAGCACGCCCGGCATGCCGACGGCGATACCGACATCGACGCCGCCCGCGATAACCGCCTGAAGCGTCTCGCCGCCGCCCTGCGTGTAGCGGTAGTCCAGCTTGATACCGTGCTTGTCGAAGATGCCGCCCTGCTCGCCGATCTCGGCGATGAGGGCCTCCAGGCTGCCGCCCTGCCCGATGGCGAGACGAACCGTCTCCTGAGCGTTTGCAACGCCGAGTGACATGAGCAGCGCGAGAGCTGCGGCGCAAGATATCTTCATTCCATTTCCTCCCTTGGTGTGTCGGTTCAGAGCACGTCCTTCTGCCCGCCGGACGCCCGCGCGAACGCGTTGTTGATGGCGAGGGCGATGCAGAAGATTACGACCAGCAGCGCATACATGGTCGGCATGTCGTAGCTGCGGAATGCGCCGGATACGAGGAAGCCCAGCCCCTCGCGGCTCAGCTTCGTTTCGGCAAGCAGGATGCTGATGATGGCGACGGCGAGGCCTAGCCGGAAAGCGTTGACGATCGAGCCATTGATCGCGGGCAGGTAGATCTTGGTCAGCATTTGGTCCCAGCGGACGCCGAAGGAGCGGCCGACGCGTTTCCAGATGGGATTTATGTTGCGAACCCCGGCGGCAACGTTGAGCGCCACCGGAAAGAAGGCGGCTATCGCGCCGAGGCCGATCTTGGAGCCCGCATCCACGCCGAACCACGTGATGGCCAGAGGAAACAGGATGATCTTGGGCGTCGGCGAGACGTAGTAAACCAGCGGCTCATAGGCGCGGCCGAGAAAATTCGACGAACCGAGCATGACGCCCGTGGCCAGCCCGATGCCGCCGCCGATGACCAGTCCCCAGAACACCTCATAGCCCGTGACCCAGAGATTGTAGTAGAATTCCACCGAGGTCAGCAGGGAATAAGCCGCCAGTGCGATCAAGTGCAGGGGCGGGAAAACACCCTCGAAGAACAGGCCGGACCGCGCCGCGATCTCCCACAGGAGCAAGGCCGCCGCCACGATGGCCACGCGGATCGCCGGGATGGCCAGGGAGCGACCGGCCGACCTGCCGCGCTCCTCCCTCACCGCTATCGCAGCCATCGCTCTATCCTTTCCAGCGCCACGAAGGCACCGATGCTGATGAGGATGACGAAGGAGACGGACGCATAGGTCGCCGCCGGATTGTAGCGTTCGGCCAGCTCGGCCACGAGGCCGCCCAGCCCGCCGAAGCTCAGCAGGAACTCCATTGCCACCAGATGGATCAGGCCGAAGACGAAGCCGAGCCTTATGCCGGTGAAAATGGTCGGCAGGGCAGCCGGCAGCTCGATCTTGAAGAACATCTGCTGCGGCGAAAGCTGCAGAGCCTTGCCGACATTCTTGAGAACCGGCTTCACCTCGGCCAGCCCTTCCATCGTCTTGAGGATGACCGGCGCTATGCCACCGACAACCGCGAAGATGATGAGCGCCCACGAGGTGCGCCCGAAAAAGACGAGGAAGATCGGATAGGTGAGCACCAGCGGGGCGGCGGCGAAGGCAGCCACGAAAGGCTCGAACGCCTTGCCCAGGACGACTCGCCTGGCGAAGAGGATGCCGAGGAGCAGGCCGATCACGCCGATGAGCAGCGAGGCTGCGAGCGCAAGCGACCCGGTCGTCAGCAGCCGGCCCAGTATCCCTTCGTTACGGAAGAGGCCGCCATAGGCAGCGATGATGGAGGACGGCAACGGCATGGCGAAGCGGTTCACCAGACCGGCGCGGATGGCGGCCTCCAGCAGTAGACCGACCGCCACCAGCGACAGCAGCGTGGTCGTGGCCGGCTTGCGCAGGATCGAAGCCGCGCCGCTCATCTGACACCTGAGGCGGCCATTCCGCGCGAGGCTTCCTCGCGAAGATCGGACCAGATGGAGGCGACATAGCCGCCAAAGCGATCGCTGCCGATGATCTCCGAAGTACGCGGCCGCGGCAGGTCGATATCCACGATCCGCTTCACCTTGCCGGGCCGGTAGGTCATGACCAGAACCCGGTCGGAAAGCTGCACCGCCTCGGTGATGTTGTGCGTGATAAGCAGGGTTGTCTGCTTCAGCTCCTGCTGGATCTGGAGAATCTTGTCGCCGATCAGCGCGCGCGTCTGCTCGTCCAGCGCGGCGAACGGCTCATCCATGAGGAGGATGGCCGGTTCCGTGATGAGAGTGCGCGCCAACGCCACGCGCTGCCTCATGCCGCCGGACAGCTCCGCCGGGCGCCGCTGTTCGAAGCCCGACAGGCCGACAAGGGCGACATAATCCCGCGCGCGAGCGAGGCGCTTGGCCTTCGGTACGCCGGCGATCTCCAGCGGGAACGCCACGTTCTCGATCACTGTCCGCCAGGGGAAGGTGGAATCCTCCTGGAAAACCATGCCCACCTTGGAATCCGGCCCGCTGACCGCGTGGCCGTCCAGCGTGACGGTCCCTACGGTGGGCCGGACGAAGCCACCCAATATGTTGAAGATGGTCGTCTTTCCGCAGCCGGAGGGACCTATGACCGAAATGAACTCTCCATCGACCAGATCGAGGGAAATATCGTCGAGCGCGGTGACCGAACCTTCCGGCGTATCGAAACGAACGGTCACATCGCGAAACTGGACGCGCGATGCGCGCCGTTGCTCGCCCGCAACGGGTACTATGTTAAGCATTTGCCTCCCTTCCGGTCCTCCACCACTCACCCGAAGGAAAATGGTAGGACAATTTTGTCCTGATGTTGGAAGCGGGTCAATACGCTATCTGTGGGTTAACCAAAGGTAAGGCTGCGTTTTTTCCTTTCGTCCCTATCCCCGCACCCGCTCCTCTATGCTTCCAGGTTCTTGAAACGGATATGGAGGTTCTTTTCCTGCGTGTAGGCCAGAAGCTCGCTCAGACATTCTTCCCGTCCGATGCCGGACTGCTTGTAGCCGCCGAACGGCGCGCCGAGGAAATGCTTGCCCACCTCGTTGACCCAGACGAAGCCCACCTCGACAGCACGGGCCGTGCGCTGGGCGCGGTGCAGGTCGTTGGTCCAGATCGAGCAGGTCAGCCCATAGTCGACCGAATTCACCGTGCGCAGCATCTCCTTCTCGTCGGTCCAACTCATGACGGAAAGAACGGGGCCGAATATTTCCTCGTTCGCAATACGCATGGAGGAGGTAACGCCGGTGAATACCGTCGGTTCGACGAAATTGCCGCCCGCCAAAGCCGGGTCGTCGGGACGTTTGCCGCCCAAGGCGAGTTCCGCCCCGTCCTCAAGGCCGATGCCGATATACTCGAGCACGCGGTCCATCTGCGTCCTGGAGATGATCGCACCCATCGCGGTGGCGGGGTTGGTCGGATCGCCCGGACGCACATCGCGCAGAAGCTCGACTATGCGCCTCACCACCTTGTCGTGAATGTCGGCGTGAAGCATCGCACGGCTGGTCGAACCGCAGGACTGGCCGCACCAAGAGAAATTCATGCCTGCGACTGCCGCCGCCGCAACTTCATCCGGATCGGCGTCGGGGAAAGCGATCAGCGCATTCTTGCCGCCCAGTTCGAGGATGACCGGCTTGATGGGATTGGAGGCGGCAGCCATCACGGCACGGCCAGTCTGCACGCTGCCGATCACCGACACCATCGCCACCTGCGGATGGCTTGCCAGCGCCGCACCCGCTTCCCGTCCGCCCGGAACGATATTGAGCACACCGGGCGGAAGCAGATCGCCGACAAGCTCCGCGAAGCGCAGGGCCGAGAGCGACGCCTGCTCCGGCGGCTTGACGACGACGGAATTGCCCGCCGCAAGAGGCGCCGCGGACTTGGCCGCGCAGCACATGAAAGGATGGTTGAAGGGGATGATCTTCCCCACCACGCCCATCGGCTCGCGCACGGAAACATTGAGGACGTCCGGTCCCATCGGGATGGAAGCGCCCTTCATCTCGGTGACCAGCCCCGCGAAAAACTCCAGCTGCTGGGCGGAGGATTCCACATCGAGGGACATCGGCGCGATCGGCGCGCCGCCATCTATGGCGTCGATCCACGTCAGCTCGCTGGCATGCTTGCGGACGATGGCGGCCATCGCCTTCAGGATGCGGGCGCGCTCGAGCGGGACCACATCGCGCCATTCGAGAAAGCCCTTGCGGGCGGCCTTTACGGCTGCGTCAATATCGGCAGCCGACGCCCAGGCGACAGTGCCGAGCGATGCGCCCGAGCCGGGGCTCGTTACCGGTTCGTAGCTGCCGCCAACGGGCGCGCGCCATTCGCCGCCGTAGTAAAGCTCCCGCTTTTCAGGGAGCGCGGGCGCGAAGCGATGGCTTTGTTCCGTCATTGGATTTCCTCCTCTTGATCCTAGCCCTGCCGCATGGCGTTCGCCGTGACCGGCGGGTAGCCCGGCTCGACATGAACGTCGATAACGGCCACGCCGCCTTCTTCCACGACGCGGATCGCCTCGGCATAGATCGCGGGCAACTCGCCGGCATCGCGCACCGGGCCAAAGCCCACCGCACCCTGCGCCCGCGCGATGCCAGCGAGGTCAGGCTCCGGGTCGAACATGCGCTGGCCGATCCATTTATTCTCCACCGGCCGCTTGCGCACCACCGCCATGCGTTCCTGATGCACTTCGTCGTTGAAGAAGGATCGGTTGTTGGCCACCACGATCAGCAGCGGGATCTTGTATCGCACGGCGGTCCAGATGGCCGTTGCGCCCATGAGAAAATCGCCGTCGCCCAGCACCGCGACCGGCAGGCGGCCCTTGCCTTCCAGCGCGAGCGCGGCGCCGACGGCAACGCCCGGCCCGCCGCCTATGCCGCCGCCGCCTTCTGAGCCGATATAGTCGAGCGGATGGCGGAAATCCCACCATTGCCCTTCCCATGAAAGCGTCACGTGCAGCAGCGAGAAATCGCGCTCGCCGATGGCCTCGCGCAGGCTGAGGGCGAGATCGCGCACGAACATCTTGTCGCCGCTGGCCGGAAGCGACCATTCCTTCGCCTCGGCAGTTGCCGATGCCGCCCAGCCTGCTCGCTTTCCGCCCGAAGCCGCGGACGCCGCCAGCAGGTCGCGCACGGCAAGATCGGGATCGGCAGCGATGAAGAGATCGACCGGCGGCAGGCCCTGATGGTCCATGCTCCAGCCATTGTGGAGATGGTGATCTAGCGAGACCTGCACGATGCGCGCGCCCGGAGCGAGCTTCACCTGCCGCAGCGTACCGGCGAGGTCCACCCAGTCAAGGCTGACGATCAGGTCCGCCTCGGCAAACAGCTTCTGTGCCTCGGCGCCCATAAAGGCCGAGGGCGGCGCCCCATTCAGTTCATGATCGGTCGGAAAGGCCGCGCCGATCTTGATATCCGTCAGCACGCTGGCGCCGAAGCGTTCGGCCAGTTGGATACGCTCGCGCCACGCCTGTTCCGAACGCGACACGCGCCCCATCAGGATCAGCGGGCGGCGCGACTTCGCGAATGCCTCGGCCAGCCGGCTCACATCCTCCGCACCGGCGGCGTTGCGCACCGGGGGCATGTGGCGGGCAATGTCGAAAGGCGGCAGCGGCTCGGCCAGCGGGGCTTCCTGCATGCCGGCATCGAGATTGACGTAGACAGGCCCCATCGGCGCGGTTTCCGCGATCCACTTGGCGCGGGCGAGCGCCTCGCGCGCCGCGCCCGGCGAGGCCGGCTGGTCGTCCCATTTGGTGTAATTGCGTATCATGGCGGCCTGGTCGCGCGCCGTATGAATCCAGTCGATCCAGGGCCGGCGCTTCATCGCATCGACAGGCCCGGTCGCGCCGATCACCAGCACCGGCATCCGGTCGCACCACGCGTCGAAGATCGCCATCGTCGCATGCATCAGGCCGACATTGGAATGGACCGCCGCTGCCATGGCCTTGCCGGTCACCTTGGCATAGCCCTGCGCGATGGCCACCGCGTGCTCCTCGTGGAGGCAGAGCAGCATCTGCGGGTCGGAATTGCCGAGATGGTTGACGAGGCTGTCATGCAGGCCGCGGAAGCTGGCGCCGGGATTGAGCGCGATGTAGCGCAGATCGAGGTCGCGCAGCGTATCGGCGACAACATCGCTGCCGAACTGCGCAGACTGGCCGGGCGCACCGGCCGGACGCTCGATCGTGCGACGGGCGGCCTCGCCGCCACGCTCCCCTGCTCCGGCCACCGGCTTCAATTCATTCATTGCGGGTATTCCTCCAGATTTTCGACAAGGCTCACCGCGCAGGCCCGCAGGCCGCATCGCGGATTCGCCATTCCTCCAAGGCAGGCCGCGACACTGGCCGCATGGCGCGCAGCCGTCAACCGCCCGGAGGATCCACTCCGTCCGGCAGCCTACTCGGCTGCCTGCCGCGCAGGCGCGCCGCGCGCACCCATGATGCGGCCCTGCACGGCCTCCCACTCCATCTCCAGCGCGTCCAGGCCCGTCGCGCGCCCATCGGCGACGCGCGCCTCCATAGCCGTCCACAGCCGTGTGCGCACCTCGCTGCGGAAGGCACGCGGAAGGCCGAAAAGGATGTCGTTGAACCGCTGCGAGACCGGCTCGGTCCACAAAGCCTCATATTGCTCGCGCTCCGGCCCCAGTGCGAAAAGCGGCGGCCCGGCTTTTTCCGCGGCCCGGCGGCGCGCGCGCAAGGCTTCCGTCGCCGCCTCGTCCACATGCAAACCGTCATCCAGCACGACCGCATAGTCGCGCTCCGCACCTTCCCGGCTGACGAAGCCGTCGAGCACGTCCTCCAATACGCGGCCCGGCTCGCGGTCGAGCGAGGAGCCGTAGCCAGCCCCGCCCGGCATGACGATGCGCACCACGTCGCCAACGCTCAGATGGATCGAATCGATCTTGTGCAATTGCTGGAATTCGCTTTCGCCGTTGCGCCTGACGAAGCAGCTGCCGGGGCTGGCATAGCTGCCTCCCTTCAGGCCCCACGGGCGGAAACGATGCCGCTCCATGCCGCGCGGGGTGAGGCTGGCGTCGGGCGTAAGCACCTCGAATTCCAGCACGGAGCCGCAGCCGCCGCGATAGCGCCCCGCGCCCGCCGAATCCGGCACCAGCCCGTAGCGCAGCACGCGCACGGAGGCGTTGGCCTCGACGATCTCGACCGGGTTGTTCTTCATGTTGGCAAGGTCCACCACGTCGCGCGAATGCGCGCCGTCGCCATCGGCGTGGCCTCCTGCCCCGCCCACCAGCGGCTCCAGAACCGTCACCTTCAGGCCGCCCTCGGCCTGGTTCGGCTCGGCGAATACCAGCGGCGACACCGAGCCGGCGCCCGCAGCCGGCAGAACCTCGGGCATGGCCTTTGCGAGCGCGCCGAAGATCGCATCCTGCACGCGCAGGCCCGTCGTCGTCCGCATGCCGATGGCGGCTGGAAACTGGCAGTTCACCACCGACCCTTCCGGCGCGTAGACCGTGATCGGCCGCATGATGCCCGCGTTCAGCGGAATGTCGCGCTCCAGCGTGAGCAGGAAGAAGGTGATCTTGTAGATCAGCCAGGGATGCGGCTTGCCATCGGAGAAGATGTTGAAAGCCGATCTCACCTGCGGGTCCGAGCCACTGAAATCGACATGCAGAGAGGAACCGCTGATGGTCACCGCCACGCAGATCTTCACCGGAATGGGTGAGGCCACGTCGTCGTCCAGATAGTCGGAGAAGCTGTAGGTGCCATCGGGAATGCGCTCGATCAGGCGGCGGGCGCGCTGCTCGCTATAGTCGAGCACGCCGTACATGGCCGAAATCATGCTGGCGACGCCATAACGCGAGATCACCTCATGGATGCGCTGCTCGCCTACATTGAGCGCCGTGATCATGGCGCGCAGATCGCCGCGATTGTCGCCAGGCGCGCGGCAATTGTTGAGAATGAGGTTCAGCACGTCCGCGTTCAGTTCGCCGCCCTTGTAGAGCTTGATCGGCTGGATGCGCAGCCCTTCCTGGAATACCTCGTGATTGGAGGGCGAGATGCTGCCCGGCACCTTGCCGCCGATGTCGGTCGAGTGGACATAGGCGAAGGTGAAGCAGACCAGCCGGCCCTCATGGAACACCGGCTTCATGACGTTGACGTCCGGCAGGTGCGAGGCCATCGCGCCGCTGGAGTAGGCGTCGTTGGTGATGATGACGTCACCTTCCTCGTAGCTGTCGAAGGCGGCGATGGTATTGCTGCAATCGAGATTGGCGAAGGTGGCGACGCCGATGTCGATGGGGTAGCCGAAGATTTCGCCCTGCGGCGTCACCAGCGCCACGCCAAGGTCCGCCGTCTCGTTGACGAATACGGTGTAGCCGGTGCGCTGGAGCGCGTAGCCCATCTCCTCCGCTATGGAGCGGAAGCGTTGGGTGAGGATTTCGAGCAGGATCGGGTCGTTCTCGAAGGTTGGGGCGTTCATCTCAATTGCCCTTTCTCGCGGGATTGCGCCTTATGGTGAGCAGGCCGTAGCCGTCCACGGTCCCTATGGAGCCGGGCGCAACCAGGGTCGTGGTGTCGAGCTGCTCGATGAGCGCCGGTCCCTCGACCACATGTCCGGCAAGCAACGCCTCGCGCGCATGGACGGAAGCCCGCCAGGTCCTGCGGCGGTAGAGTATTTCACGCTCGCCCTGCGGCCTGGGCGACCTCTCGCCCGCCGGCGAATGAGCGATGCGCCGCAGATCGGGCTGCCTGCGCTGACCGACGATGCGGACGCGAAGATTGATCAGCTCGACCGCCGAATCGGGGAAGCGGTTGCGGTAAAGCTGCTCGTAGCGGTCATGGAAAAGCCGCTCGACCTCGGTCCGGCCATCCGCGACGTTCATCAATTCGTCCGGCAGCTCGACCTCGATGGTAAATGCCTGCCCCTTGTAGCGCATGTCGGCAGAGCGATGGACCGCTATCGAATCCACAGCGGGGCTGTCGTTGAGCACGGCGGCCCGCCCTTCCTCTTCCAGCCCGGAGAAATGCCGGCGGATATCCTCGAACGGGATCGCGTCCAGCCGGGCGCGCAGCGATTTGATCTGGTCCACCTTGATCTCGGCGATGGCGGCCCCGAGCGCGCAGATGGTTCCGGGAGACGGCGGAACGAGGATGTTGGCGATGCGGATATCCTCGGCCAGCAGGCAGGCATGGGTGGCGCCCGCGCCGCCGAAGGGGATCAGCGTGAAGTCGCGCGGGTCCACGCCGCGCTTGGTCATCAGCGGCAGCAGCGCGGTGGACATGGTGGTGGTGGCGATGTCGAGAATGTCCTGCGCGGTCTCCTCGACCGGTTTGCCCAGCTTGCCGGCTATGGTGGCGATGGCGTTCCACGCAGCATCCCTGTCGAGCTTCATGCCGCCCCCCAGGAAATTGTCGGGATTGAGATAGCCGCAGATCAGATAGGCGTCCGTCAGCGTCGGCTCCGTGCCGCCTTGCCCGTAGCAGGCCGGCCCCGGATCGGCGCCGGCGCTGCGCGGGCCGACCTTGAGCAGGCCGAAACTGTCCATCCAGGCGATGGAGCCGCCGCCCGCGCCCACGGAGAACACGTCCACCGACGGCATGACCAGCGGAAACTGGCCGATGGCCGCTTCGGTCGAATAGGCCGGCTCGCCGCCCTTGATCAGCGATACGTCGGCGCTGGTGCCGCCTATATCCACCGTCACGGCTTCCTTCACCCCGGCCAGCGCGCCGATATAGGCCGCGCCCACCACGCCGGAGGCGGGGCCGGAAAGCAGCGTGGCGACCGGCTGGCGCCGCGCCGTGCTGGCAGCCATGATGCCGCCATTGGACTGGGTGATGTAGAGCGGCGTCTCGACGCCGATCTCGCCCGTATTGCGGTAAAGCTCGTCGATATAGCGGGTCATCAGCGGCTGCACATAGGCATTGAGCACGGCGACCGTCGCGCGCTCATATTCGCGTATCTCCGGCCACAGGGCGCTGGAGCGCGTGCAGACCTCGCTGCCCGCGTAACGATCCACGCTCCCGGCAAGCGCCACCTCCTGCGCGGGATTGGCATGCGCGTTGAGCAGGCAGACGGCATAGGTGCCGCCTGCGCCCGCGCCGCGCGCCAGCGCCTCGTCGATCATCGCGGGCGTCAGTTCCTCAACTTCCTCGCCGTTGGCGGCGATGCGGCCCGGCACCTCTATGACGCGGCGACGCGGCACAAGGGGCACCTCATGCGGCGCCTTGAGGTTCAGCTTCTCCTGCTTGGTGAGCCGCGCGATCTCCAGCATGTCGCGCGTGCCTTCCGAGACGAACAGCGTCACCTCCGCGCCGGAGCGTTGCAGGATCGTATTGAGGCCGATCGTCGTGCCGTGAACGAAGGTGGAGATGGAAGCCGGGGATTCGTTGAGCCGCGCCAGAAGCTCGACCAGACCTTTCGAGACCGCCTGCGACGGCGAGGCGGGCACGCTCGGACGCTTGTGCACATGCAGCTCGCCGGTGGCGTTATCTATCAGCGTGAAATCGGTGAAGGTTCCGCCGATGTCGATGCCGAGGCTGTAGCTCCGGGCTTCCATTTCCGCCCTCCTATATTTTATAATTCATAAGTAGTTTCTTTTTATAAATTCGGCGGCAAGACTGTCAACCCGCATGAAAACGACCCAAGCACGCTCACCATCCGGCAGAGGGTTGGCAGGTGGTCCGGTCACAGGATCGGTTTTTGCGCTCCGGACCCTGCGGGATTGCAGCATCCGCGGAATGGAGTTCCAATTTCACCGCCTCGCGGCTAGAAGGGCACGACGCTGGAGCGTTACAAATATTGAACCGTGTCCGCGCAGCCGGCGCGGACGAAGGGGGTAGCGGATGGCGGTGCGACCGCAGCACGGAATACAATCCATCGAGGTGGGCATGCGCCTTCTCGACGCCTTCGCGGCGGGCAGCCAGGACATGACGCTTTCGGCAGTAGCTGCCGCCGCCGGCATGCCGCCAAGCAAGGCGCATCGTTATCTCGTCAGCCTGATCCGCGCCGGCTTCGTCGAACAGATGGCCGGCAGCAGCCGCTACCGGCTCGGCCGGGGGGCGCTGGCGCTCGGTCTCGCGGCGCTGCGCCACATCAATGTGGTGGAGATCGCCGGGCCGATCCTGAAGGAACTGCGCGACAGCACCGGCCTCACCGTCTCGATGGCAGCTTGGGCCAATCACGGGCCGACCGTTGTGCGCGTGGTGGAAACGGCGAATCCGATGGTCGTCACGGCGCGGGTCGGCACCGTTCTGCCCCTGCTCAGTTCGGCCAACGGCCATCTCTACCTGGCCCATTTGCCCCGCTCCGAAACGGCGGAATTGCTCAAGCAGGAACTGAAAGCCGCCCGGAAGCACGCGGCGGCGGCAAACGGCGAGCGGCGCGGCGAATTGCCCGGCACGCCGGAGGAAATCATCGAGCGGGCCAAGCGCGAATACATCACCCGTAATTTCGAGATGAGCACCATCGGGCTGACCTCGCTTGCCGCGCCGGTGTTCGATGCGCGCGGCGAGCTTGCCTGCACCATCGCGCTGATCGGTCCCGTCGGGCATCTGGACATGTCGCTGGACGGCCCGATGGCCGAAGCCGTGCGCCGCGCCAGTCTCGAACTTTCCGCCCGCATCGGCGGGAGCGCGCCCCGGGACTGACCCCGGCCACATCGGGTCAATCGTAGACCGGCAAGCCCGCGAGGCGGCGGCGCCACGCCTCCATCACCTCGGGGTTGCGGACATAAATCGGCGTCTCGCCGCGTATGATCCGCATCGTGTTCTCGACGGCGACCGGAACGAGGGATTCGTTCGCCTGCCGCGTCTGGCCGACCATGTGGGAGGTGAGAATGACATTGTCCAAATCCCGCAAGGGATCGTCAGGCTGAAAGGGCTCGCGATTGAAAACGTCGAGCGCCGCGCCTGCCACACGGCCCGATTTCAGGGCTTCGATCAGCGCAACCTCGTCTATCGCCCCGCCACGCGCCGTATTGATGAGGAACACGCCCGGCTTCATCTGCGCGAACTCCGCCGCGCCGAGCATGTGCCGCGTCTCGTCGGTCAGCGAGACATGGACGCTGATCACGTCGCTCTCCGCCAGCAGGGTCGCGTAGTCCACCCGCCGCACCTCGGGCGGAAAGGCGTCTGCCGGCAGGTGCGGATCGTAGGCGATGATGCGCGCCTGCCAGCCCTTGAGCCGATCCACCACGCCCCGCGCGATGCGGCCAAGGCCGATCAGGCCCACCGTCTTGCCCATGACGAGCTGGGCGCGCATATCCAGCGGCCCCGGACGCGGAAGATTGAGGCGGGTCGCCTTCTCCTTGCCGGGCAGATCGAGGAGAAGCGCGGCGATCAGCATGACCGTCGCCTCGGCGATGCCGATATAGCCCTCCGGCGTCGGGCCGTGCGCCACCATCAGGCCGCGCGGGTTGGTTTCGGCAAGGTCGATCGCCTCGGTGCCGATGGAAGCGAAGACGAAGCCGCGCAGCCTTCCGGCGCTGTCGAGCTGTGCCGCCGAAACAGGGGTGCGGCTGCTGATCATGAGAACGTCGATTTCGGGCAGCAGGTCGGCGCTGTCCTGCACCTGCCAGCCCGTCGTGGCGGCGGGGCGCAGCACCTCGCATCCCTGTGCGCCCAGCCGCCGGGCCACCGCGTCGAATATCTGGTTGAGACTATAGTCGCGACCGATCAGAACCTTTGGCCTGGCCATGAAACCTCCAATGCGGCGCGCCGGCGCGCCATTCAATCAACGAGCTACATCAGCCCCGGCAGGAACAGGATCAGCGCGGGAAAGGCGCAGAGCAGGACGATGCGGACGAGATCGGCGGCCACGAACGGCAGGACGCCCCTGTATATGTCGGTCAGCGAAATGTGCCGCGCTATGGAATTGATGACGAAGACGTTCATGCCGACCGGGGGCGCTATCATCCCGACCGTGATGGTTGTCACCAGCACCAGCGTGAACCAGATCGGATCGAAGCCGAGCGCGACCATAGCCGGATGGACGATAGGTACGGTGAGCAGCAGCACGGCCAATTCGTCCATCAGCGCGCCGAGGATGATGAAAACGAGCAGGACAAGGGCCAGCACCATGTAAGGGCTGACGGGCAGCTCGACGAGGAACTGGGTGAGGTTCTGCGTAACGCGCGTGACGGCGAGGAAGTAGCCGAACAATGTCGCGCCGATGGCGATGGTGAAGATCGACGAGGTTATCCGCAGCGTTTCCACCAGCGACTGGAGAACCGCCCGCGCGCCGAGTTGCCGCCGCGCGACGCCGATGAGGAACGCGCCGACCGCACCGACCGCCGCAGCCTCGGTGACGGTGACGAAGCCGCCATACATGCCGACAATGATGATGAGGAAGAGAAGCAATATGGCCCAGATGCCCCGGAGCGACGAAAGCCGTTCCGGCAGGCTGACGCGCGGGCCGGCCGGCATTGCTCCGGGCGACCTGCGAGCCAGTATCTGGATCGTGCCGACATAGAAGGCGATGGCCAGCAGGCCGGGCACGATGCCGGCGATAAAGAGCTTGGCGACGTTCTGCTCGGTGATGATGCCATAGAGCAGCAGGAACACCGAGGGCGGGATGATGACGCCCAGCGTGCCGCCCGCCGCGATGATGCCGGCGCTCAATCCCGGCTTGTAGCCGGCGCGCTCCATTTCGGGCAGCGCCACCCGCGTCATGGTCGCCGCGCAGGCGATGGAGGAGCCGTTGATCGCCGCGAAGCCGCCGGACGCCAGAACGGTGGCGGTGGCAAGGCCGCCGCGCACATGGCCGAACCACGCATTGCTCGCCTGGAACAGCTCGCGGCTCATGCCCCCCACGCTGGCGAACACGCCCATGAGGATGAACATGGGCAATACGCTCAGCGTATAAGCCGTCATGGTACGGACGGGCGCGTTCACCAACAGGTTCAGCCCCGCATTCGTGCCGGCAACGAAGGAAAAGCCGGCCACGCCGACTATGCCCATCGCAAGGCCGATCGGCACGCGCAGCGCCATGATGACGAACAGCGCGATGAAAGCGACCACCGCCAACGTGGAATGATCCATCACGCGTTCCTCATTTCCTGGATGTCGCGGACGAGGCGGACCAGCGCCAGCAGCGCCGCGCAGGAAAGGCCGAGCGCACAGCCGAGCATGAACGGCCAGACCGGCATCAGCAGGTCGTTCGAGATCTCGCCTGCCTCATAGGTCTGCCAGGTCTTTCGCCACACCATCCACGAAAGCACCGCGAAGGAAACGAAGGTGGCAAGGCCGGCGAAAATGTCGATGGCCGCCTTGCCGCGCGGCGAAACCATTTCCCACAGCACATCCACGGTGATGTGGGTCTTTGAATAGGTCGTGGTCGCCATGCCCCAGGCTATGGCTATGCCCTGGAGCATGATGGCGAAAACATAGGCGTCGGGGATACGCTGGCCGAAGCCATATCGAAGCGTCGCCTCGGTGCAGGTTATGAGCGCCAGCACGCCGAGGAAGATGCCGGCTATGAGTTCGATGGCGTCTATCAGCTTGTTCATGGCGGCCCGGTTTCATGCGCGCAAAAGAAGCCGCCGCATCCCTCTGGAGGACGCGGCGGCGATACAGGAAGGGTTCAGAGGCCCGCCCCGTTCTTCTTGACAATCTCGTAGAGCCGGGCGCTGGCCTCGTCGGCATTGATGCCCGTTGCCGAAGCGGCGGCCTTCCATCGCTCGATCAGCGGAGCCGCCGCATCCACCCAAAGCTGCCGGACTTCGGGGGTCGGCTCGTAGAACTCGTGGTCGGACTTGGCATGAAGGGCCGCGGACGCCGCTTCGTCCTCCTCCACCCATGCGCGCGGCATGCGGCTGGCCCATTCAGAATTGCAATGATCGTCGATCACCGCCTTCTGCTTGTCGCTGAGTCCGTCATAGCTTGCCTTGTTCATGACGAATGCGAAGTTGGCGACATACATAGGCAGGTCGAGGTGGAACTTGGCGACATCGGTGATGCCCCAGGATTCCAGCGACCCATAAGGGCTGACCGTGCCGTCCGCCGTGCCACGGCTGAGCAGGTCGCGCATTTCGGCCGCCGATGCCTGGATAGTCGTCCCGCCCTGCGAGGTCAGGTACTGGGCGAGCGTGGCGTTGGCGGGACGGATGCTCAGGCCCTTGAGGTCGCCCGGCTTCTCCACGCGCTTCGTCAGATGGATCGTGCCGGGCGGATGCATGAAGGCGAGACAGAACTTGACGTCTTTCATCTCCTGCGCCGCGTAGTCGCGATACCATTCGTCGAGCGACATCGCGCCCTTTCCGGCATCGCCGAACAGGAACGGCAGTTCGCCATGCGCGATGATCGGGAACCGGCCCGGATTATAACCGGGATTGATGAGGCTGATGTCGGCTATGCCGTCGCGCGCGAGGTCGTAATGGTCCGCCGCCGCGCCAAGCTGCTCGGCCGGATAGATGGTGATCTTGATGCTCCCCCCCGAAGCCTCCGTGACAGACTTCGCCCATTCCTCGCCCGTCACCATCAAGGGGTGCGCGGGCGGCGCCCACAGGCCGAACCGCAGCTCGACGGCCTTGTCTTCCTGGGCAATCGCGCCGGTGGCGAGGCAGATGCCCACAGCCACGGCGGAAACCATTCTTCCCAACATGATTTTCCTCCCGGTTTTACATGGTCGCCGGCTGGTTCTTGACGAACCTTAATTCCTCTTGCCGTAACGATTTTACGATTGTAAAAGTATCATCATCTTGCTGTCAACACGTGCGGAGCAGCGTGAGACAGGCTGGAACGCCACCGATTCCGCTCGACGAAGAGCGTTCCCCGGGCGACAATGAACGCGGCGCAGCCGTTGGGAGGCGGCCTGCTTCATCGAGGGAGGAGAGTTCGATGGAAGCCTTGAAACTCGACAAGACGATCGCTGCGACGAGCGACCCGATCGTCCGGCCCCGCCCGCTGCGTCACGGCTGGCGGTTCCGCGTCGGCATGATGCTGCCCTCGTCCAACCTCGTGGCGGAGGCCGACATAGCCCGTATGTTGCCGGAAGGCGCGACGGTGCATACGACGCGGCTCCGGCTGGCGGGCGACACGCAGGAGGAATTGCTCGCCATGACGGAGAAGGTCGAGGAGGCCGCGAGTCTGCTCGCCGACGCCAGGGTCGATCTCATGGCCTTTCATTGCACCGGCGTCACCACGCTCGACCCGGAAATGCCGGCGAAACTGAACCGGCGCATCGAGGAAAGCAGCGGCGTTCCCGCAACCTCGACTGCCGAAGCCCTGCTCGCCGCCTTCGAGCGGCTGCGGGCGAAGCGCATCGTCCTCATCTCGCCCTATATCGACGCGGTGAACGAGAGCGAAATCCGCTTCTTCGCCCATTTCGGCATAGAGGTGATCGCCGCCTCCGGCATGGGGATCGGCACCGGGCACGGCATGATGTCCGTGCAGCCGGGCGAGTGGTATCGCCGCGCGCTCGCCATGCGCAACGAGCATGCCGACGCCTATTTCCTGAGCTGCACGGCGATCCGTGCCACGCCGGTCATCTCCGTCATCGAACGCGACCTGCGGCGGCCCGTCGTCACCAGCAACCAGGCGCTCGCATGGCATTGCCTGCGCAAGGCGGGCCTGAGCGACCGCGTTGCGGAGATGGGCGCGCTGTTCCAGCAATAGGCGGATCAATCCGCCGCGAAAAACTCCGCGCTCGGCAGGTTCCTGCCGCAGCGGTGGATGCTGAAACTCCTGCTGTCGTCCCAGTCGTAGAGATAGGCCGCGCCGATTTCGACGCGATCCGAAAGACAGGCGACGGAACGGCGGAAATCCCGGAACAGCCGCAGCCTGTCCTCGTCTGTCAGCGTGCAGGCGTCGCCTTCCTTCGGAAATCCCCATTCGGTGAGCCAGCACGTCTTGCCGCCGCCGGCGCGGCATTCACCCGTCACCTCGCCGATCTGGCGCATGAAGCTCGCCATACGCCGCGACGGCTGCTCCGGCACGCCGGGATAGAGGTGGACGCCCACCGCATCCACCTTGGCGAACACACCGTTTTCCCGCAGCAGCTCCGTGGCGAGACTGTAGGAAAGCGCGGCGCCGCCGCTGCGCCCGGTCCACTCGCGCGACGCAGTGAAAAGCCCGCTGGACACGATAGTCGCGTCCTGCTGCAATCGGCTTTCCCGAACCAGATCGCGGGCGATGCCGACCGCCTCGCCATATCTGCGGAAGCCCTCCAGCACATTAGCGGCGTCGGGATCTGCCGCGAGGTCGGCGCGGCTCTCGTAGAAGCGCCCCTCGCCTTTCGGGCCGATGGGGAGATCGCCGTTGAAATCCGACCAGTTCTCCTCGTTGCCAAGCTCTATGGCGTCCAGAACGAGGCCCTCCGCATCGAGCCGCGCGAGGAAACCGCCCACGACCCTGCGGAAAAGGGTGGGATCGAGCGTCGAAAGACGGTGCGCGCTGTGCAGGCCGAAGCCACCCGGACGCCGCTCCAGCCCCTGCGGGCGGAAGCTGTTCTGCCCCATGCCGATGGCCAGCAGGACGCCCAGCCCGTGCTCGCGCGCTTCGCGGATGGTGCGGACCACGTTTTCATAAGGCTGTGAAAATGAAAGCCGCACATGCCCGATTCCGGCGCCGGCGATGCCTGCGAGTATATCAGCCGAATCCGTCTCCCACATGAGATTGGTGCGGTTGACGCCGAGCGTCAGCGGCGGGTCAACCGCCGGGCAGGCATCCTGCGCACCGGCTTCCGCCAGCGGGAGGCAAGCGAGGTACGCTAGAGCAGGGAACGCCTTTCGCCAGCGCCCGCGCATCAGTCCATGATCGCGCGGGTCAGCCGCCATTCCGCCGCCGCCGTCGCGGCTGCGATGTCCTCACGCACGCGCTCGATGGCCGCGCGGTCGCCGCACATGGCGATGGCATGCGCCGCATAATCCTTCGCGTTCCACTCCGGCGCACGGAACAGCTCGGAGAACAGGTAATAGTCGCGGATGTTGAACATGGCGTAGAGCAGTTCCTTCTTCTTGTCGTCGAAGGTGCCCGCCGCCTTCTCCACGCCGCGGCCGACGCAGATCGCCGGCACGCCCTCACGCCATGCATTCACCGTGCAATGGTAGGTGTCGGTGATGACGAGGCGGCACTGCCTGATCTTCCGAAGCTTGTCCGACAGTCCCTGGATCGGGTTGTCCCAGTTGGGCGGGAGCCAGTCTATGTCGATGGGCGCGCCGCCGCCCAGCTGCGTCGCCGCCTCGTTGACCAGTTCCATGATCGGTCCCTTCACAGAGGGATCGTGGGCGATGGTACGGCCAAGCGAGAAGCCGATCCTGTCGCCCTGCGTCGCCGGCTCCGGGGGGGCCTTCAGCCATCTGCCGAGATCGGCCGAACGCAGCAGGAAGGCACAGTCGAGCCCCTGCGTGCTGTCGTCGCGATGACCCCCGAAACGCTGCGCATAATAGGCAGAGACCGGATCGCGCAGCAGGAGAAGGCGGGCATTGGCGTAGAGACGCTTTATCGCCGCTGCGTAGCGCGGGTCGGCTTCGTCCTCGCGGTTGTTGATGTAAAGCGAGCTGCCAAAGACGATGACACGCTGCAACACATGGTCCGGCGCATCCTCCAGCAGCAGGTTGCGGAAGATGCCGTCCACGATGCGGCGCTCCTGCGCCTCGTCCGGCTTTCCCCAGCGCCAGAGCAGGTCGCTCATCTGGAAGCGGCGCGAATGGAGGAAATCGCCCCAGTAGACGATCCGGTCATATTCCTCGAGATCGAGGTCGAGATCGTCCATCGCATGGAACTCGATGAACTTGCCGCCCTTCGGACTGTTGAAGAAGCTGTATTTCTCCGCGTTGACGTGATGGACCTCGAACCTGCCCAGATGCTCCGTGCGCAGCATGTAGGACAGGAAGCCGAGATCGACCGTCAGCATTCCGGTGTTCAAGCCGCTGTTGAACGCCGAGACGAGCAATATGCGGCGCGTGCCGGATGCGCGCCTGCTTGCGGCGGTGCGCAGCGCATCAGGCCTTGTGGGCGCTTGTGGAGCTGCGCCTGTTTCGCTGCGGGTTTCGTTCCAGTGACGGATCTCGTCCGTCAGCGTCGCATCGTCCGTCACCGTGTCACCTTCGGCTTGCTGCGCGATTATCCCTGCGCGTCAAGCAAAGCCAGCAAGTCGGTAGCTTCCGATGAAAATTTTCGGGCAAATACGCAGCGTGTATTATTAAAATGATGCATATCGTCGGCGGACCTGAACTCGTAGGGTGCCGGAACGACGTTCCAGACCGACAGAACCGGACAGGGCCGGCACTTCGCGGCATCCAGAAAACTGAGCGCCGCGCTGTTGAAAAACGACTCGTCGGGGTTCGACGCATAGCGGAACCAGTCCACGAAATCCGGCTTGTCCTTGAGGATGCCAAGGCACGCCACAAGGCTTTCCCGGCGCAGGCTCCACCAGTTCGCGCCCTTGGCGTAGCGCCACGGGAAAGGCCCCGCGGCCTTGACGGCATGGACCCGCGCGATGTCCTCGAACATGGCCACCACATCCGCCGTCACGTACCGCTCCTCATGCGGCATTCCGTGGCTCAGCGCGCCGATGCGCGTATCGGGCAGGAAGGTGTGCGCGATGCGCTTGTAGGCCTGACCGCCCGGCTTCGCCTCGTAATTGTCGATGAAGTCGAGGTCCTCAGTTAGCGACGATACCAGTTTCTCATCTGAAACAATGGGATAGGTATCTCCCGATATGTGACAGAAATGCGTGTGGCCCTCGTCACGCAGGCCCGCATGCGCCAGATTGGCCGTCGCCTCGACCATCGAGAACCCGCCCCAGTAGACCTCAACGCGCTTGTCCACGAAGGTCGCGCCCGTGCCTTCACAGGACTGCCGGAACGGCGTTTCGTCGATCTTGGCGTCGATGTGGATGACGGACGCGATGCCCGCCCGCTTGAGGCGATTCACGAGGCGCCCAAGCATCCTCGGTTTGTGATGCGCCAGTATCAATGCACAGACTGTCATGGTTCGAGACACCCTCAGGCGGAACGAAATCCGTTTCAATTCAACAGACAAACGGCGGATTGGCAAATGCCGCATGGCAGCCGAGAGCCGGCTAAGCCATTCAGTTAAAATGCGTTTCGAATGCTCCCTTTCGGCTTCAACCTCCTGAAACCTCTCCACCACACTATGGTGCAGTGCCCAACAAATTGCTGCAAGGCACAAGAGGTGACGGATGACGACCTGGGAAGCGAACCTGGCGAAAACACCCGAAGCGACCTCCCGGCACTCCTCCCGGAGTCCGGCATTTGCGCAACCCGCTCACGACGCGCGGCATGGGCAGCCCACGCTGGTGGCCCTGCATCCGCCGGTCACGCCGGAGAAGAAGGGCACCGGGAATAACCTTCAGGCGCTCGCAAGGGCGATCGACGATCTCTCCGGCAGGATCGTGCTCAACGCCTGCCATCACGTCGACACGCTGCGGCGGCTCACCGCCCTGCGCCGCGCCAATCACCAGCTTCAGGACGCCTTTCACGGGCTGGAGAAAGTCCTGCCTGAAAACGCCAACCGGCTCGAAGCCATTTTCGCGGACGAGCCGCGAGCGGAGGAAGCGGGCTTGCCGCTGGAATGGAACAGCGGCGGCATGATCCAGATCCTGCCGGTTCCCAGCGGCGGGGTAAGCGCGATTCAGCTTTTTATCGCGAATATCCTGCGCAGCGACGGTGCCGTCCTGCGCATCCATCTCACGACGCTCGAAGACCAGCAGGTCGTGGACCGCTGGACGGTACCGCTCGACCGCCTGACGGAAGGCTGGACCAGCTTCAGCCTGAGCCGCGTCATGACAGGCGCGGCTCGGACGCTCGAACTGCGCCTCAACCTTGAGGGCAAAGAGGGCGCACGCCTCATGCTGGGGCGCGGCGCGGCGCAACCATTGCCGCTGTTCCAGCTGCGGCATGGACCCAAGGCCGCCGTCCGGCCGTTCGGGCTCGCCATGCGCGTGATGTGCGGCGCGCCCCATGCCGCGTCGGCGGCGGGGCCGCACTACATGATGGCTGACACGCGGAGGGCGACGGCCGCGAACGTCACCGAAACGCCTCTCGCGCCTTTGCTTCTCGCCAAGGCCACCCATGCCAATGCCGGAAGCGTAGCCTTCGATTTTCCGCCGGTGAAAAGCCTGTCCAGCCAGGTGGCCGTCGAATGCCATCCGCCGTCAACCGGCTTCACGCTGGCACAGGTTCCGCTGCCGCCTTCGGCGCGGCCGGTTTCGGTGTCGGCGGAGGCGGCTATCCGCAACCCCAAATCCAAGCCGATCGAGTTCGCCATCGTGCTCACGGACGATGCCGACAGGGTGCAGCCCATTCTCGCGGGAACCGCCGAACCTCTCGCGCATGAGGGATTTTCCGGCTGGACGGCCGCCTCCGCGGAGGAAAGCGCCCATCCGCGAGCGGCGATAGCGCGGCCGGACCGAAAGCGGCCGAAGCTCTACCTCGCGACGCGCATGAAAGCGTCCGCCGACAATTTCTTCGCATGGGCCACGTTCCGTAACATCCAGATGCAGGTGCCGTCGTCATGAGCAGCGCCGTTCTCACCCTGCCCATGCCCAAGGCGCCGGACTTCTCCACGCTCGGCGCGGGCGAGCGCGCCGACGATCCCTATTCGCGACCCATCGCTGTCGCCATCGACGTGGATGAGGAAATCCAGCAACTCGGCATCGGAAATCTCTTCTCGCTGGTGACATTCAAGGGCGGCGAGCCCGTTCTCGGCGCGGCCGGAAACACAGCCCTGCTCACGCTGCGCTACGCACCCACGCTTCTGGTCGCGGTGCTGACCAGCGATCCGCACAGTAAAAGGACGACCGATTTCCTCGCATGGCTGGAGCGTCACGGAGCCGGAACGCCGTCTGTCCTCCTCTGCGAGCATGGAGAGGCGGAAACGGCGCTGATGCGGCTCGCGGCGCAATTCAGGTCGTTTCTGGAGAACGCCAATGCGCAGCGGCTGGAGGCCGTGCAGGAAACATCGCGTTTCCAGGCAGCCAACAGGGAACTGGAATATCGCTTCCGCATTGCCGAGGCGGCCCTGCATCGGGGCGGCGCGGCGCGGCAGAAGCTCGCCTTTGCGAACGAGCCCGCCCCGGGCGGCGCGCAATTGCTCCATCTCGCCGCCGGCGAAGGGGCCGTCACGCAGATCCTGCCTTTACCGAGCAGCGGATTGAGCGCGGTCGGCATTCATCTGGCAGGAAACGGTGGCGCGGCCTGCGAGCTTGACGCCCGCCTTGTCAGCCTGGAGGACCAGACCGTGCATGCGCGCTGGCTGGTACGCGGCGACCGGCTCAAGGCAGGCTGGAACCTTCTCGGCCTGATCCGTGCGCCCTTCGGTCCCGCGAGGACCATGCAGCTTAGCCTCGCCTGCAAAGGAGCGGAGGGGACGCTGCCAGGCATTTCGCTCGGACCGCCCCAGCCCATCCCGACTTTCCAAATATGGAGTGCGGGCGGCGGAGCGCCGGTCATGACCAACAGCCTCGCCTTGCAGATCTGGCAAGACATACAAGGCACGGCGCCCCTGCACGATCTGGAAACGCATCTGCCGCTGCGCGGAGCGCGGCGCGGCGGCTTCGTGGAGAGAGCGTTGAGGCCCGACACGCTGTCACGGATCGAGCATGCTAATCCGCAGGATGTCAGGTTCGATTTTCCCGCCGTGGCCGCGCCGCAGGGCGAGGGATCGGTGCTGTGCCATCCGCCGAGCCACGGCTTCACGCTGGCCTGCATGGCCGGTTGCGTTCCGCCGGAAACGCTTCGCGTCTCGGCCTCCGTGTTCATCGGCCACCGGAACTCGAAGGACATAGATTTCGGCATCGTCCTCGCCGCCGACTCCGCCCGCGCGCGTGACATCGCCAATGGCGGCACCGCGCTGATGAAGCATGAGGGCTTCTCGGGCTGGTGCAAGGTCGGCCACGGGGAGGCCCGCCGCCTCAGCGCCTTCCGCGAGCCCGGCGGCGACGCGCCGGGCAGCCTGTTCGTCGCCACCCGCATGAGCCGGCCCGGCGACAACAGCCACGCATGGGCGCGCTTCAGGGATTTCAGCATGATGGTGAATGCGCGATGACGACGGTGCCGACCCTGCTTCCCATTCCCCATCAGGCCCACGCCGCCGCGAAGGTGGCCGTGGTCATCCCGGTCTACAAGCATAGCGGGCTGCTGGCGGAGGCGATCGAGTCCGTCCTCGCCCAGAAGGCTCCTTTCGGAATCGCGGTCGTCATCGTCAACGATGGCTGCCCCTACCCCGAGACGGCGGAGATCGGCCGCGCCTATGCGCTGGCGCATGAGAACGTTTTCTACCTGTCCAAGCGCAATGGAGGGCTGAGTTCGGCGCGCAACCACGGCATCGAGTTCGCGTTGCGGAACTTCCCGCATTTCGAGGCTGTCTACCTGCTCGACGCCGACAACCGCATCACGCCTTCCGCGATCCGCTCGGTCATGGACTTCCTCACCTCGCGGCCGGAGATAGACTGGGTATACCCCAATATCGACAAGGTGGGCATCGCGTGGTCGGGCAACTACACCACCGAGTATTCCAGGCTGCTGCACCTGACCTTCGACAATATATGCGAGGCGGGCAGCGTGGTGTCGCGGCGTCTGCTGGAAGCGGGGGTCCGTTTCGACGAGACGATGAAATCCGGCTTCGAGGATTGGGATTTCTGGCTTCAGGCGCTGGGCAAGGGTTTCAAGGGCGCAAACTATCCCTATTTCGGCTTTGAATACAGGCAGCGTGCCGAAAGCATGCTGCGCGACTCCAACCGCACGCGCGAAACGCTGCTCACCTATCTAAGGCAGAAGCACAAGGCGCTGTTCGAGACAGACGCGCTGCTGGCCTGCGAGCACGCGGAAGCGCCGCGCTTCGCGCTGATCGGCGTCGGCACCTATCTGGTCGAGGCATTCACCGATCCGCATGCCCCGCACCAATCCTACAAGCTCGACGAGTTCGTGCGGCGCTTCTGGGCGGCGCGTTGCGAGCCGGACACCTACGGCACGCCGCCATTCCTGTTGTGGATGAGCGACGTGGAGCGGCAGGCCCTTTCCCGCCTCAAGCTAATCCACAACGTTTTGTGGCTGGGAGAGCGGCTGGCGGAACGCTTCAACTTCATCGCGATACGCTTCGAGGCTTCAAGCTCCAGGATCGAAGTGAGCATACGCGAAATCGGCAACGACGCGCTGCTGGAAGGCCGCCCCGCCGGCTGGATGACCACGCAGCACATATTATCGGCCTGCGTGGAGGATGCGACGGACGACTGGGCGCGGTCGCTGCGCAACCGCAAACCCAATCCCAGCGTGGCCGAACTGGTGATCCGGGGGCCGTTCAGCCCGGCGGAACTACAGGGCGCCATGCTGTCGCCGACCAACGCGCTGCTCGCCACGCTCGGCGCGCTGCGCGATTCCGACTTCCGGGGGCCGCAGCAGCAGAAATGGATATGGCGCGAGCCATATCTGCCGCAGCGCACCAACTACTACCAGTTGTTGCGCCACGCCGCCGGAACGGGCGCGCTGATGCCGCGCCTGTCCGCCGACAAGAAGCTGCGCGTCGGCATGCTGCTGCCCATCGCCAGCTTCGGCGGCGTCGAGAAGGTCGCCTACGCCATCGCGCGCGTGCTGAAGGCGCATGGCTGCGAGGTCCACCTCTTCATTCTCGGGCAGCCGCTCTATGAGCGGCACCGCGACAATGACGGCCTTTTCGCTTCCGTCAATTTCCTCGCGGCCGACTATCCGCTATGGGGCGGCCCGCACAGCTATGCCGGCCACGAGCTGCTGATGGAGGGCGACGAGGCCGCCGCCGCGCCGCATGTCATGGGGCTGCTCTCCGGCCTCGATGTCGTGATCAACAACCAGGCGGCCCCGGTCAATTCCGTGCTCGGCAGCCTGCGCCGTCAGGGCGTGAAGATCCTCAACTATGTGCATGTGCTGGACCGCAGCCCGAATGGCCGCGACGCCGGGCACCCCTATCTCACGCTGGCCTTCGAGCATGTCTACGACGCGATCCTCACCTGCTCGCGCGACATGGTGTCGTGGCTGCACGGCATGGGCGTACCGATGGCCAAGCTCACCCACATCGCCAATGCGCCGAGCTACGAGCTTTCCGGGAACGACCGCGAGCGTGTGCTGGAAAACCGCCGCAAGCCCGCCGCGCGCCCGCTGCGCGCCCTGTTCCTCGGGCGGTTCGACACGCAGAAGGGCGTCGAAAGGCTTCACGGCATGATGCGCGAATTGCAGCGGCGCGAGGCCGGGATCGAGTGGCGCGTTGTCGGCAAGGATGTGGTCGATGCCGGCGCGGGCGCGTCATGGCAGGCGCGCTTCCGGGAGATCGGCGTCACGGTGGTGCCGCCGCTCTACGCCTCCGCCGACCTGACCAAGGCGCTGGCATGGGCCGATGTCATCGTGCTGCCGTCGCGCTGGGAAGGCGCGCCGCTGACCATCCTCGAGGCGCAGCGGCTCGGTTGCGTGCCGATCGCGACCGCCGTGGGCGCGGTGGAGGAGTTGATCACGCACGAGCGCGACGGGCTGCTGGTGCGCAGCGAGGACGATGGCAGCATTATCGAGGGCTTCGTGGAGCAGCTGTCACGGCTGGCGGATGACCGCAACGCCCTGTCTGTGCTTTCCGCGGGTGCGGCCGAACGCGGCGCAAGCCCCAACTGGGAAGCATCGGCGGCACCGCTGCTCGATATGCTCGCGAAATGGTTCCCGGACCGCATGCCTTCCACGCGAAAGGCCGCGCCGCGCCTCATCCGCATCAGGGCGCCGCGATCCGATAGGGGCAGGAACGAGACAAAGGCCGTTCAGGCGGCCGAATGAGGCGGCGCGGACGTGGGAGGTACGTCCGCGCCGCCCGTAATTCCCGACAGGCCGTAGTTCCCGACAAGCAGGGGATCAGCCCGCTGCGGCCTCGCCCGAGACATATCTCCTGGCCTCGGCAGCTGCCGGGCTTGCGCCCTTCAATTCGGTATAGAGGCGCAGATGCGCCCGCGCGGTGGCGAGGTCGGAAACCGGCGCGACGATGTTGCCGCGCAGCCTTTCCCAAAGATCGGCGGACCGCGCCGCCATCATGCAGGTCGCCAGCGCCGATGGGTCGCCAGTGCGAAAGGTCAGTCCGTCCACCCCGTCACGCACCTTCTCGGCCATGCCGCCTATATCGCCCGCGATGACCGGACAACCGCTGCGGAACGCTTCCTGGATGACGACCGGCGAGTTCTCCCACCAGATGGAAGGCACGACGACCCAGTCCACCTCCGCCATGAGCCGGGGCAGGTCCGCATTCTCATAGGGACCGTGGAAGCTCGCCCTCTCTGTAGTTTTTTCCAGCAGGGCCAGCATATTCCGGCGGAAATCCGCGGGCTGGCGGTCCAGCCCGCCGCCGTGGATCTGCAACGAGCAGCCCCGCCATTCCTGCTCCGGCAGAAGCCGGACGGCCTCCAGCAGGACGTCGAGGCCCTTATAGGGCGTGATCTGGCCGAAAAAGGCGAAGCGGCCCCGCTCCATCGTTGGCAGGCCGGGCCGCTTCGGCGCGGCTATGGCTGGCGCCACCGCATTCTCGAGCACCGCGATCCTGTCGGGCGGAAGCCCCCATGCCGCATAGCGCCCGGCAAGAAAGGCGCTCGGTGCGATGAAGCGATCCACCTGCGAGAACAAGGCCCGCAGCGAATGCTCGCGGCGCAGGAAACGGACGGGCGCAATGTCGGGGAAGCACGAGCCGCAATCCTCCGGCGCGGCGCGCAGGCAGGGGGCCATGTCCGCCGCTTTCACCATCTGTCCCTGACGGTGGCAGATCGGCACGAACTCGTGCAACGTCATGACGATTGACGCGCCCGGCAACTCTCCGCGCAGCGCAAACAGCGCATCCGCCCCGAAGCCAAGCACGTGATGGAGATGGACCGTATCCGGCTCGAAATCGCGCAGAATATCCAGGAGCGGCTTGAGGCTGGCAGGATCGAGATTGGAAAGATGAAGCGGATCGAGGATGCCGGCTTCGACAAAGCATTCCCGCTCGGCATTCCCGTTCAACTCCACAGGCGGATGACCTTGCGGAACGCAGGACAGGTGGAGAGCCTCGACATTCCCGAGCCGCCGCAGCGCGCGGTATAAAGTGTGCGCGGCGATCTCCGCCCCGCCCGGCGAAACCGCCGGATGGCCGTGGGCGAGCACGGCTACACGATGGACCATCATCCGGCCTTTCTCATTGCCGGCTCCTGTCTGCGCAAGGCAGCCGCCAGCCTGTCGGCGCGGTCAACGAGCATCATGGCTCCTCCTCCCGCAGGCGCGGCGGATTCCATGCGCGCGGCGCGCTGTTCGACGATGCGCGCACCGGCGGACTCCAGCCTTTCGCGGAAATCACGCACCTTGGCGTTCATGCCGAGAAACGCGCCGGAAGGCATGCCTGCGGCGTCGAATGCAGAGCGCGCCAGCACATAACAGCCGAAGCGCGGCCCGGCATTGTCAATCGCCGGCCGCACCACCGTCTGGCCCGGCGAACGCCGAAGCGTTTCCAGCATCGGGAAAAGCCAGCCCGGCATCGCCGGAACGACGTCCATCGTCATCAGGCACAGCGTGTCGCTGCGGCAAGCGGCGACACCGACGGAAAGCGCGTCCAGCGCGTCGCAAACGCCGTCGCCATAGGCAAGGCGCAATGCGATGCCATAGGCGAAGGCTGCGCGCTCGACATGACCGCGCCATGCCTCAAACTCGGGCCGATCGGCGGCCAGGACGAGCGGTACACGCCGCATTGCCGGGTCCGTAGCAAGCAGCGCCAGCAACGCCGGCACGTCCTCACAATCGCCGGAACAGCCGATGACCAGCGCGACAGGCGCATCTTGCGGAAAGCCGCGATCCTCGGCCCCCGCAAGCACGGGCGCCTGCGCAGGCAGGGCCGCCAGAACGGGAGCCACCAGCCGGTCCACCATGTCCAGCGACGACGGCGCAGCCGGCGGGATAGAGCGCAGAAAGCGCCCGAGCAGCGCGAGCGGCTGTCCGGCGCGCGGAACGAGCGGAAGGTAAAGCGGCGCGACGCCCGGAATATCGAGAGCGAGCCGCAGCCGTTCGCGGTCGCCCGGGAGGTCGGCCAGCGCGACGAAGCCGTGAGCATGCTGTTCGCCGGGATAGCCGGCAAAACGCGGGTCGGCGGCCATGCTGGCGGAGACGTCCGGCCTGGGCTGGCGCACCCAGTTTCCGTCCAGCTCCGCGCTACCGCTTGCATTTTCCAGATGCACGCTGGTCACCAGCCTCTCGGGATCGAAAATCCACCCGGCGACGAGCACGCCGCGCTCGCCTATGGCGGCGCAATCGTCGATGCCGACCCGAACCGGCAGAACGGTGCCGGAGAGCGTGTCCGATCCGGTGAAGGCAGCGGCTACGCGCAACAGGATCGCGGGCTGCTCGCCGTTCGACGCCGCTTGCAACGCGCCTTGCAGCGCCGCTACCGCCTCAGCCGGCTCGACCCTGCGCACCGCCTGATAGAGCGGCAGGAAGGCGTCGCGCGCCGCCAGTCCCGCCAGCTGCGCTATGTCCATATCGGAAGACAGCTCGACAACGCCACTGAACCCGGCTCCGCGCCCGACATCCGGGCGATCGAACCGGCAAAGCCACATACGCCCTTCGATCCGGGCATCGCCCGACAGAGCCACGACGGGCGCACCCTGCTGAAAATCCCGCGACGCCCAGCCGCTTATGAATATCTCGCCCGGAAACAGGCTGCCCACGGCCTCGACGATGCCCGCCGCCTGCGGCGCCTTGCGTGCTGGAATGTCGGGCGCCGGCGTCATCCCGGTCAGCGCGCGATCAGGACCAGCGCCGCGCCCAGCACGAAACCCGCCATCATGGCGAGCATGACGACAATGGCCCGCGTCTCGTTGCCGCCCACCTGCTGCAACGCCTTCAGCCGACCGTCGAAGCTGCCAAGAGTCTCGTCGAAGCGGGCCAGAAATATCTCGATGGCGGTCACTCGCCCGGCAAGGTCGGCCTGGGATTGCGACACTTCCGCCACGGCCTTTTCAAGCATCCCGCCCTCCGCGCAGAGCTGGTCGAGCCGTTCGGTCGTGTGCTTCATGGCGGAGCCGGTGTCGCGCTGCCCCAGATGAAGCTGCCGCTGGGCAGCGACGAGTATGTCCAGCTTTTCCAGCACGCGCGCCAGCGGCACCGCCACGGCGGCCTCGGCGGCGCGCTCGTCGTTCGACGGAATGCGCAGCACCATTTTTTCGCCCGACGACGCCACCGCGCACAGCTCGAGCCTGCCGGCATCGGCTACCGCAAGAGGATCGAGTTCCATCGCGAAGGCGTGGGAGCCGTCGCCTATGCCGTTGCGGCGCAGGTCGACGCGAGGCCGGTCAGCTACGGCGGACGCGACGACTTTCCCGTTCAGCAGGGCCTCGACGGTCAGGTGCTCTCCCGGCGCATCGGCGTGCCACGCCCAGCCCAGCACATGGGTTCCGTCCACGGCATCGACGCGCCCCTGAATACGCTGGCGCGGCATGGGCGATGTCTGGCCCGAAGCCTTGATCTCGGTCGATGTCGTCATCAGGCGACCTCATATTTGCGGCTGGATGCCGTAAAGAGCGACAGATGCTCCGCAGCGCACGCGTCTATGTCGCGCTGCGGGGGGATGGCGGCGGCAAGCCTGCGTTGCAGATCGGGTTCCTCGATGGCGCGCCGCATGACGCGTGCGAGGTCGAGCGGATCGTCGGGTGCAGCGTGAAGGCCGGTTACGCCGTCCCTGACCATCTCGGCCATGCCGCCGATACCGCTGACGATCAGCGGCCTGCGATGCTGCATGGCCTCCTGAATGACCAGCGGCGCATTCTCCCACCAGACCGACGGAACGACGACCCAGTTCACGACCGACATCAGCGTCGGCATCATGTCGCGGCGATAGGGACCGAGGCGCACCAGCGTGCCGTCCAGCTCCGCGGCGAGACGGTCCAGCGACGCCTTGAAGGCTTCGCTCTGGAACGGCGCGCCGCCATGCAGCCTCAGCTCGAAGGCCAGTCCCTCACGATTGAGCTGGCGCGCCGCCTCCAGCAGCACAGTCACGCCCTTCCACGGATTGAGATTGCCGAAATAGCCGAAGGTCGGACGGCCGCCGCGCGGCAGCAGGGTCGGTGCGGGCGCGACAGCCGGGCGGGCGTTGGCGAGCACCTCGATGCGGTCCGGCGGCAGGCCCCATTCGATGTAGCGTTCCCGCAGGAAATGGCTCGGCGCGATGAAGCGATCCACCGCCTTGAGCAGCGTCTTGAGCTTGCGCTCGCGCAGCAGGAAGCGATCCGCCCCGATATCGGGGAAGCAGGCGTGGCAGCTCGACGGGCTGGCGCGGCTGCATCGCTCATTGGTGCCATTGCGCAGCAGCAGGCCGTCGCGATGGCAGATCGGATAGTAGTCGTGCAGCGTCAGGACGATCTGCGCATCCGGCAGCAGGCGGCGCGCGAGGAACGGCAATTCCGCGCCGAGCAGCAGCAGATGGTGGAGATGCACCACATCCGGCCGGTAGTCCTCCAGCATCCGCGCCATGTCCTGCATGGTGCCGAAGCTGTCGGTCTGGCTCATGTAGAAACGGTCGAAATGCCCTGCCCAGACGACAACCTCGTCGCCGGATGGGCCTATGGTCTGGAAGCTCGTGCCGGGGCGCTGCTCGCGGTGGAGATTGTTGGTGGCGGCGACGAACAGCGCCTCCGCACCCTGCCGCTTGTAGGCCTGGAACAGATCATGCGCGAATATCTCGGTTCCGCCGGGATGCAGGTCGGGATGGTTGTGGGCGAGGACAAGGATACGCATCAGCCGCCCCCGCCCGGCTTCGCCGCGACGATCACGTCCTGATAGTGCGATGACGGGACGCCGCGCCAATGGCCGAGGCTGCGAAGCTCCACCTTCAGTCCGGCTTCCTCCAGCCCAGCCTCCAGCCAGCCGTCGTCGAACGCGACCGCGCCGAAGGGCGCATCGGGATCGGCATGCCAGTCCGGGCCGGATGCCGTGCGCTGGAAGCCGCGGCGCGGGTCCTTGCCGGTTGCGGCCGATGGAGCGCGCGCCGTTTCGTCCATGATGAAGCTGGTCACGAGAAAGCGCCCGCCGGGCGCAAGCACGCGCGCCACCTCGCGCATATAGACCGCGACATGCTGCGGCGGCAGATGGGTCACGACCGATACCATGAAGGCGAAGTCCATGCTGCGATCGCCCACGGGCAGCACCAAAGTCTCCCCGCGCTTCAGCCCGCCGGGATTGTAGATCTCGTGCGCAACGTCGAGATGGCGGAAGCGGAAGGAAGGATAGACCGGCGTGATCGCCGCCTGGCACCAATCTATCCCCTCGCGCGCGGGGTCCAGCCCCAGATAGGTGGCCGACGGGGAAAGATATTGCGTCAGCGGCACGGCGATGCGCCCGATGCCGCTGCCGATATCGAGCACCCGATGCTCGGGCATGAGGCCGCCGAGGCGCACCAGATGGCCGAGATACTCGGCTCCGATGGCGCGGAAATCGCCGTCCCCGACGAAGATGCGGCCCGGTTCCGGCTCCGGCAGGAAGCGGTTCGCGGTTATGGCCCGCATAAGCCAGTCGAGGCGGTCGCCCGTACTGTCGGAGGTGACGCCGGCGGATGGCTGCCTGAAAGCGATCTGGTTCATGCTGCGCTCCGCATCGGTGTCCGCGCAGCGAAACGGTCATGCATGAGATGGCCCATGACATCCGCCCAGCGTTGCTCGTGAAGCCATGAATTGTATTGGGACGCGACGCCGCGCATGTAGTCGGCGCTTTCGCGCATCGAGCGGCGTTCCAGATGGTAGAGTTCCGCGCCCGGCACATAGACGATATCGAGGCCCTGCGACCTGATCTTCAGGCACAGGTCGCTGTCCTCGTAGTCCCCGATCACATAGTCCTCGGTGAAGCCGCCGACCTGCTCGAACAGCGATCGCTTCAATACCATGCACGCGCCGGTGACGCCCGGAACGGGCCGCTCGATCTCGGCGGGCGCGTAGTGGCGGGGCATGCCCTTGTAATAGTGATGGTTGAGCCAGCGGCCGCGATGGTCCCGCGCGAAAAACAGGCCCGCGTGCTGGAGGGAATCGTCCTCGAAGAGCAGCTTCGGTCCTGTCATGCCGACGCTCCCATCGGCAAGGCGCGCGAGCAGTTGGCCGATCCAGCCCGCCTCGATGGGCACCACATCCGAGTTGACGAGAGCCAGATACTCACCCCGCGCGAGCGCGACGGCGCGGTTGTTCGACATGGCGAAGCCGCCATTGCGGGGCATGACAGCCAGTGTCATGGGCAGTCCGTAGATGAGGTAGAGGCCGGTCAGCAGATGCTCGACCGTTTCGGCCAGCTCGGGTGAATCCAGCACGTAGATGAGCTCGCAGGAGGAGGCGATCCCGGGATCGGAGGCGAAGGCCGCGATCTGGAACGGCAGGAAATCCAGCACCTTGTAGAGCGGCACGACGATGGAGCAGAGCGGCCTCTCCCGCCCCTCCCCGATCCGCCTGACGCTGGCCGCGCCGACGCCCGCCTTCGCCGCCTGCTGCATCTCCTCCAGCACTGGCGCGAGGCAGTCCGCGATCAGTTCGTCCGTCAGCGCCTGCGGCGGCACGGCGCGCAGCGCCGCCGCGCGCGCTTCCGACCATTCGACGGGCTGCACCTGTGGGGTCATCAGATAGCGCACGCCGGATTTCAGCCGCATCAGCAACCGGGGCTGCAACAGCCCGCTGCGTAGCTCCCGCGCGAGATGGATGAAGCCCGTGGCGGGCAGAGCCGCCTGCGCCTTGCCCGCGATCTTCCCGGCGAACTCGTAGCGCCCGATATCCACCGGGTGCGGCTTGCCCTCGTCATCGACGAGATCGAAGCCATCGACGAAGGAGGACGGATCGCGGTACCAGCCGCTGAGCAAGGTGCCGTGGTTGCCGGAAAGGGCAAGCTCAAGCTGCGCGCTGGGCAGGACGGAGCTGCCCGCAACCGCTTTCGGACGCAAGGGGCAACGCAGCTGGAACTCCAGCGCCGCCGCCCGGCCGGCGGGCGAGTGGGCCGACAGCACGCCGATGCATTCCTGCCGCAGCCCCTCATCGCGGCGGTTGCTGCCCGCCCACCAACGCTCAAGGGACGGTGCCTTCTCCGCACCCCATTCGCGCACGACGAAGCCGCCCTCGCCCCGCAACACGACAAGCCCCGTCCTGTCCGGTTGCGGATGCGCACAGAGGAAACGGCGCACGCCGCGCGGCACATCCGCCGCCCTTGTCGACATCGCCTCGATCCTGAGCGGCTGGAGACGTCCTGCAGAGAGATGGAAGGCGGATTTGAGCGCGCCGAAACCCTGCGGCACCGTGGCTTCCAGGATGGTCGCCCCCTCCACGCCGACCATCGGCGTGAGACGGGCTTTCGTACCCTCGGGCAATGGAAAAAGACTGCGCAGCGTGTGCACGAAGCTCGGGCTACGCTGCAGCCGGAAAAGACTGGCCCACGTGGCGAGCAACGCCGAGATCAGCGCAGGCCGCGACCGTGCGGCCACGCCCTCGAAAAGGGCGGCATCGACGGCGCCTGCCTCCTGCGCGCTGAACGCGAAGCGGGCCTCGCCGGGACCGCCATTCGCGAGGAAGGCTGCTCCCTCATGCGGGCGGCGCATCGCCCAGACGATCCTCGTGCCGCCGTCGGCCAGCGCAAGCCTCAGCGTGCCCAGAGGCGCGATCGCCTTCCGGGCTTCCGTGACGATCCCGCGTTTCCCGTCAGCCGGGGCCGAGAGACTCCAGACGACGAGCACGACCTCGTCACAAAGGCATAGAAAATGCGGTCCCACTCCCGGCATGACATAGTGCTCCAGACGGACTGCAACGTTCGGTTATGGAAGTGGGAAGCGCCGGGAGGAGGCGCTTCCCGGACTTATCAGGCGACCGAGAAATACGCGCCCGGATTTTCCTCGATATCCTCGAGGCTCACGCCCTGAAGCAGGATGGTGTCTCCATTGCCCAGATTGATGAGCGTGCTGTTGCCGACGGCGACAGCATGCGACAGCACATCGGCAGCGGTGGTGATGCCGGTGCCGTTGATGTTGCTTTCGATCTGGAGAATGTCATCGCCAGCGGTGAAGTCGATGATGACGTCATTGCCGCCGCCACCGCCGAAGATGAACACGTCCTGGCCGGCGCCGCCGGACAGGATGTCGTTGCCGGCGCCGCCGTCGAGGATATCGTTTCCGATACCACCGATGAGGATATCGCCGCCGGCACCGCCGGAGAGGTAGTCATTTCCCTCGCCGCCGATCAGCACGTCACTTCCATTCCCGCCAAAGAGAAAGTCGTCACCGAACGAACCGTCGAGGATGTCGTCACCCTCGCCGCCGTCCAGGTAGTCATTCCCCAGGCCGCCGAACAGGGCGTCATTGCCCTGGTCGCCGTATACTATGTCTTCGCCATCGCCGCCGAAGATGGTGTCGTTTCCATCTCCGCCGAGGATGAAGTCGTTGCCCCCGCGGCCAAAGATCACGTCATCAAACCGGCTGCCAAGGAGGGTATCGTCGAAGGCACCGCCTTCTAAAGTCGCCATATCCGTTCTCCATTTTGTGTGTCGAACAGTCCTTACTTTGCCGAGCCAACTATAAACTTGAGGCCGACTTGATCAGTGTAGGCATCATGGTGCAACGCACAACATAAATTTATTAATTAAAATGTTATGTATCAGATTTTTTAAAGATTTTATCCAGTATATTTGTGAGTTAACGTAAAGTTACTTATTGTATTTTTATTCCTCCCGGAAAGACCGTCTGAAACTATCCGTTATCGGAGAGAGAATATAATCTATCGCCAATCGCGGACGATTGAGAATGAGCAGGTCCGCCGGCATGCCGGGGTAGAGCGAAATCTCGGGCGCATTTTCCAGGGCTTCCTTGGTGACTTCCGCCCGCACGACATAGAAGGCAGCGTTAGTCGCAGGATCGACGCTCTGGTCGGCTGCAACATAAGTAAGGATACCGGCAAGCGCAGGTGTCTGACGAATGCCATAGGCTGCAAGTTTTACCTGCACCTTCGCGCCGACGCGGACCGATTCGATGTCGCGCGGATTGATTCTCGCCTCGATGATGCGCGCGTCATGCTCGGGCACGATCTCCATGACCGGCGCGCCGGCCGGCACGACGCCGCCCGGCGTGCGCATCTGTATATTCGTCACGATGCCATCCTCCGGCGACACCAGCTCGACGCGCTTGAGGACGTCCGCCGCGGCGGACATGGTATCGAGGAGCGCGTTCAGCTCGATGCGGCTTTGCTGCATCTCATTGGCGATGTCGCTCTGCCAGGACGTTTCGAACTTGGAGATTTCCAGGCGCGCGGCAGCCATCGACTGCTCCGACCGCGCCTTGTTGGCGGCATATTCCCCGCCATCCCCGACGAGCGCGCTCAACGCCGCTTCCAGCTCGACGAGCTGCGCACGGGTGGCAAAACCCTTGTCGGCCAGCCTTGAAATCCTGTCGATCTGCGACTGCACAAGCTCCTGCTGGCGCTGGTTGGCCGCAAGCTGCGCGGAAGCCGCCTCCATCTCCGCGGCAAACACGTCGATCTGCTTGCGCTGCGCGTCCACCGTCCGCGCGAATGTCTCGCGCCGCCGCTCGAAAAGAAGCCGCTCGTTGCGCAATATCTCGTGGAAGAACGGGTTGCCGGCGTTCAGCAACTCATCGGGAAAGGAAATGACCTCGGCGCCGTCCTGCTCGGCTGACAGGCGGGCGAGCTTGGCCAGATAGCCGATCCGGCGGGCATCCATCTGCCCGTAATCCGCCTTGGCCCGCGTGTTCTCCAGCAGGGCCAGAGGCTGGCCCGCCGTCACGCGATCGCCCTCCTCCACCAGCAACGATTTGAGGATGCCGCCTTCAAGATGGCTGACCGTCTTGCGCCGCGTATCGACGATGACCGAGCCGTTGCCCACGGCGGCGCTGTCCAGTTCGGCCGTGTAGCCCCACAGGGCGAAGCCGCCGAAGGCCACGACGATGACCAATGCGCCGGCGATGATGTTACCGCGCAGGCTTGGTATCGGATCCTCGGCCTGCGGCGCGCGCGAACCGGACATGGGAAGCGTCAGGGCGCGGCTCATGACTTGCCTCCCGACAATGCGAAGCGTTCCGACGGGCCGCTGATGGTGGCGGCAAGGGCCGTGGCGGAGCCGAACTGCCAGGAGCGGTCCTTCTGCAACACGAGCAGCTTGTCGGCGACCTGAAGGATCGCGGAACGATGGGCCACCACGATGACGATGGCGCCATCCGCCTTCAGCCGGGCTATCGCGCGCATCAGATCCTGCTCGCCCTCGGCGTCGAGGTTCGAATTGGGCTCGTCCATGACGACCAGCCGGGGATCGCCGTAGATGGCGCGGGCGATGCCGATGCGCTGCTTCTGCCCGCCCGAAAGCGTCATGCGCAGATCGCCGACCGGCGTGTCGTAGCCAAGCGGCAGGCGGCCGATCATCTCATGCACGCCGGCGATGCGGGCCGCCTTGATGACGGCGGCGGGATCGTCGTCGTTCAGCCGCGATATGTTCTCGCGGATCGTGCCGTCGAGCAGCGCGACCGATTGCGGCAGATAGCCGACGGCGCGGCCGAATGAGCCGCGCTCCCAAGTGTTCACATTGTGCCCGCCCAGAAAGACGCCGCCGGATGCAGGCTTGACCACGCCGACGAAAAGCCGCGCCAGCGTGGATTTTCCGGTGGCCGACGCACCGAGCACGCCCAGCACCTCGCCCGGCTCCAGCGCAAAATCGAGGTTGCGGATGAGCGGCGTCGAGCTTCCCGGCACGGCATAGACGAGCTGCTCGACCACCAGCCTGCCTTCCGGCCGGGGCAGCGGGGTCGTCTCGCGCTCCGCGCCGTCCTTCTCCAGCAATGTCTGGATGCGCTTCCACGCGCTGCCGGCCGAGCGCCATTGCCGCCAGTTCTCGATCATGGAATCGAAGGGCTGGAGGGTGCGGCCCATGAGGATGGTGGCCGCCATGATGGTGCCCGGCGTCACCGCCTGGTCGATAACCAGTATCGCGCCCACCGCGAGCGTCGCGATCTGCATGATGTAGCGGACGGTCCTGGACATGGCGGCGATGATCTTGTTGCGCCGCATTCCCACGCCGAACATGCGGTCGGCCGCGTTCTGCGCCCGCTGCCAGCGCCTCCCCAGTTGCGGCAGCATGCCCATCGCGTCTATCGCCTCCGCCTGCCGCAAGCTGCCGCCGACAGAGGCGATGACGTCGATCTGGGCGTTGTTGGCCTCCTTGAGCAAGGTCTTGGAAACGAGGTCGCCGGCAAGGCTGAACGCAATGATAAGAACGGCCGAAATGACGGCCAGAAGCCCATAGATCGGGTGGAACGCCGTGAGCACCAGCATGAAGATCGGCGTCCAGACCGCTTCCAGAGGCGCGCCTGCGGCACCGCGCGAGAAGAAGGTGCGTATCTCCGACAGGTCGCGCAGCGCCTGCGAGCCCTTCGACGAGCTTTCCTGCAACGAATTGCTCAACGACGCCTCGATCAGCGGCAGGTTGAGGCGACGTACGAATTGCGCGCCGAGCGTCAGCATGGTGGTGCTGCGGATGAATTCGAGGACGCCGAACACCAGCAGGCCACCCACGGCCAGCATGCTCAGCATGGTCAGCGTATCCATGCTGCGGCTGTTCAACACGCGATCATGGACCTGCAGCATGTAGAGAGGAACGAGAAGCTGCAGAAGATTGATGAATGCGCTGAGGATACCCGCGAATATCAACCCCCGCAGCAGGGTCGACCGCCCGTTCGTTATCAGGCGCTTGTTGTCAGACAGCGAGCTCAGGCGATCCATCGGCACGTCCTTCACCACAAGCGCAACTCGAAATACTTCAAATTTTATGAAAATTATATTCGAGTTAACTTACTTTATACTCTGCTTCATTTGTTTACGTTTCATTTCTTTGCGCTGCACAATTTTTATGGTCAATTCATTGTGCGTCGCAGCAGCACAGAAGGGTCCGGTCGTTCTTGGCGCGCATCCTGTTCATCCACCGGCACGGACCGGGCCAGTTCGTGCATCTGGCGCGCCATCTTGCCGGCAAGGGGTCGGAGGTCACCCTGCTTTGCGAAACATCGGATCGCGAGATCCCTGGCGTGCGCATCCTGACGCATCGGCCTGTCGGATACAGGCAGCCGGAGGGAGCCTCATCCGCCGATTACCAGCTACGGCTCGGGCGGGAAGTCGCGGAAATGCTCGACGGGCTGCGCCGCCGCGAGGGCGCACCGGACATCATCGTCGGGCATGGGGGATGGGGCAGCCTGCTTTTCGCCAAGGACATATTTCCCTCGACGCCGGTGCTCGGCTATTGCGAGTTCTACTATCGTCCGAGCGGAGCAGATGTCGGCTTCGATCCGTCCTGTCCGACGAGCTTCGAGGACATCAGCAGGCTGAAGGGGCGCAATTTCGCGCAGCTGTCCACCTTGCTGGCCATCGAAGCGGGCATCAGCCCGACCCGATGGCAGCAGGGTCTTTTTCCCGGCGAGTTCCGGCGCAAGATCGCCGTCTGCCATGACGGGATCGACCTCTCCTTCTGCCGGCCCGACCCGGATGCGGAATTCGCCTTGCCGGATGGCCGCATCCTCAGACCTGGCCAGAAGATCGTGACATTCGCAGCGCGCGACCTCGAGCCGTATCGCGGCTTCCCCCAGTTCGTGCGAGCGGCGGCGATCCTCGCCAGAAAGGACCCCGATATCGCTTTCGTCGTGGCGGGCGGCGACGGCGTCAGCTACGGCCAGCCGCATCCGAGCGGCCGCCGCTGGCGCGAGGTCATGATGGAGGAAACCGGCCTCGATCCGGCACGCATTCATTTCATGGGCACGCTGCCGCACGAGGCACTGATACGCCTTTTCCAGGTTTCGGCGGCGCATGTCTACCTGACCTATCCGTTCGTGTTGTCATGGTCGATGCTGGAGGCCATGTCCTGCGGCGCGCTGGTGGTCGGCTCCGGCACGCCGCCCGTCGCGGAGTTCATCGAGCACGAGAAGAACGGACTGCTTACGCCGTTCTTCGACGTGGAGCAGATCGCAAGGACGATTGGGGCGGCACTACGGACCGCCAATATGAGGGAGATACGCGGCAATGCCCGCAAGACGGTACAGAAGCGTGCCGAGCTTGGCGCCTGCATCAGCCGCCAGATGGAGATTCTTCGCGAGATTGCCCGCTGACGCGCCGAAAAAGCCGGAGCCGCGCGAAACGGCCCCGGCTTTTCGATTCAAATTCCGAACGTATCGCGGAATTGCGATTGGACCTCCTGCAAGTCCGAAATGCCCTGCTCGGTGGGCACCATGACCTTCTTGTAGCTGTCGAGCGGCGGCACGCCCTCGGCAGGCGGCACATCCGAGCGCAGCGGATAGCGCAGGTTCTTCACGTCACCTTGCGCGGCGTCCTCGCTGAGCAGAAAATTCACGAAAAGCCGCGCCGCGTTGGGATGCGGAGCCTTGGCCATGACGGCCGCCGCGCTGGGCGGTAGCAGCGCGCCATCGGCCGGCAGAACAGCCTTGATGGGCGCATTACGCAGGAGCGAATCCTGCAGGACGAGCGGTAGCGGAGTCAGGGCCACCTTGCGCTCGCCCGAGACGATCAGATTGTGGCCGTCCGCGACGGAACGCCCGATCTGCGGCTTGTTCTCATTCAGCTTGTCGAAGAACTCCCAGCCATAGAGGTTCCTCATTGCGATGGTCCAGAGGCCGACGCTGCCGGAAAAGGCAGGATGACCGATTGCCGTCTGGCCCGACCATTTGGGATCGTAAAGGTCCGTCCAGTTCTTCGGAGCCTCCGCTTCCGTCACCAGATTGGTGTTGTAGCCGATGACCAGCGGCGAGATGCCCGAGGTGATCCAGTAATTTTCGCTGTCGGCAAGCTCGCGCAGTTCCGGCACCTGATATTGCAGGTTTTCAGGGGCGAACCGGGCAAGGTGATTGTCCTTCTTGAGCAGGAACATCTGGCCGGCATCGTTGGTGGACATGACGTCGGCCTGAAGCGCATTCGCGCCCAGCTCCTGCTGGAGTCGCTGGAAAACCACCTGTCCCGAAGCGCGCACGGCGTTGCAGGACACGCCAGCATAACGCTGCGTGAACAGCGCGCAGAGCGCGTCCGCCTCGCCGGTCGTGTATTGCGAAACGTACCAGGTGATCGTTCCTTCGCCCTTGGCGCCTTCGTAGAGCTTCGCTTCCTCGGCGGTCATGTCGGCGGCGACGGCCGCCGTCATCACCAGGGCTACAGCAGCGGATGACAGAACGGCCAGCCGGCCGATCAGTTTGAATGGCATGGTACTCCTCCTCATTTCCTCGTTGTCGGCATGTGCCGATGGTTGTCCTCATTCTTCCCCGGTGGACGTTTCCCGCCTTATCGCTGGCGGGTTCATCAATGGACCGGCGCGAGCGCCGGCTTGCCGCGGATCATGTCCGCGCCCTTTTCGGCGATCATCATGGTCGGCAGGTTGGTGTTGCCGCCCGGCTCGTCCGGCATGATCGAGGCATCGACCACGCGAAGCCCCTCGATGCCGCGCACCTTCAACGTCTCGTCCACCACGGCATCCTTGTCCACGCCCATGCGGCAGGTGCCGACGGGGTGCTGGTTGATGTCCGTGGTGTTGCGCACCCATTCCTCGATCTGCGCATCCGTCTTTATGTCGCTGCCGGGCTTCAGCTCTCCCGAGATCAACTTGCCGAGCGGATCGGCATTGTAAATCTCGCGCACGGTCTTTACGCCCTCGATCATGCAATCCAGATCCTGCCGTTCCCCGTAGAGGTTCAGGAAGATGCGCGGCAGCGCGGCCGGATCGTTCGAGCGCAGCTTGACCCAGCCCTTGCTCAGCGGATGCAGCAGGTTCGGCCCGACGGCAAAGCGATGCACCGGCGGCGCCGTGACGCCCGGATACCAGAGCTTGGCATCCAGTCCAACCGACGAGCAGATCATCTGGATGTCGGGCCGGGCCGAGTTCACGTTCTTCGTACGGAAGAAGATGTTGGCCGGGGCGGCGTTGGTTGCGAACGGGCCTGTCTTGGTGAGATACCACTGGATCATGCCGAGCGTCGCCCGGTCGAAGCGCAGATGGTTCAGGAAGGTGTTGGTTATGTTCGCCTTGAACACCATCGCGATGATCGGGTGTTCGTAGAGGTTCTGCCCGACGCCGGGCAGGTCGTGCTTAACCTCCACGCCCACCTCGCGCAGATGGTCCGCCGGTCCGATGCCCGACAGCATCAAAAGCTGCGGCGAATTGTACGAGCCGCCCGACAGGATCACCTCGCGTGTGGCGCGGGCGGTCTTGACCTGACCGTCATGTCGGAACTCGATGCCGACCG